>Ga0180216_1000009_pt1 | contig 443429 bp, 398 predicted proteins | sample eDN3rd37CBELigMG_FD_128879 | JGI IMG/M metagenome (GOLD analysis project Ga0180216, IMG submission 128879) | Enriched Miracle-Growth compost microbial communities from Emeryville, California, USA - eDNA 3rd pass 37_C BE-Lig MG (version 2)... ...
CACACCGCCGTGGTCGCCAGAGACAACGATCCCTCAACACGTCGCCACTCGCGGCTCCGGCTCGGGATGACAGAAAGGTTGCGAGGCCCACCACGTCAGGTGGAGGGGCGGGCGGTCCGCAGGCTCTCCGCCCTTTCGGCGCCCGAGCCTGCCCTGAGCGAGCGCAGCGAGTCGAATGGGTCGATCATCAGGTGACCGTGTCAACCATTGTGCAATTCGCTCTAAGCGGAACGAATGGATCGGTGCCCGAGACACACCCATAACCATGCGTGCGCAGCGGCATCACGGCGACTGTATAGGGACAGCCCTGTTCATTGCTGAAAATATACGAATTCGTATATACTGACGTGAGGAATGGAACCGAAATCCGAAGAACCGTCAACCTATCGTTTATCCGGGAGAGTCCCATAGTTTTCGGGGTGTTTCCCGGGTCACGCAGTCCGTGTGGTGCGCCGTTTGGGAGCATCGCCAAAGACCAGAGGGTGGCTATCGTGCTGCCTGTCACCAGGGGAGCCGTATCGTGCACATGAATCGACGTCGCTTTACCGGAGTGTTGCTGGGCGCACCTGCAGCGCTCGCGTTGACGCCACCTGTGTTCGCCACCACCGTGCGTCCTCAGCCCATTCCGGCGCTGCTCGCCCGGCAGCAGGCGGGACCGTTGCACGGTATCGATCCGGCGGATATGGATCTCACCGCCGATCCCCGCAACGATTTCTACCGCTTCGCCAACGGTGGCTGGCTCGATCGGGTGACGATCCCGTCCGACCGATCAAGATATGGCGTCTTCGCCGAGATCGATGATCGGACGACCGCGCAGCTCCTCGGATTGCTGGGAAATCTGGCGAAGGACGATGCACTCGCCGAGGGATCGGATGAGTGGAAGGCGGTCCAGCTCTTCGCCCAGGGTATGGATATCGAGACGCGCAACGCGCAAGGGCTCGATCCGCTGCGGGAAACGCTGGACGATATCCAGTCAATCGAAGATCTGGACGCACTCCATGCGTTCTTCGTGCAAGAAGCGATGGGTGCCTCACCGGACTTCTTCGATTTCACCATCGCCCCGGGCATGCGGCAAAGCTCGGTCTATGCCTTCTATCTGGAGGGACCGCCTCTCACGCTGCCCAACCGCGATTACTATCTCGAAGAGAGCGAATCCTACGAGATCGTGCGTCAGGCGTATGTTGAGACCTGCGCCACATTGCTGGCGATCGCCGGGTACGATGAAGCGGCGGCCAGTGAATCCGCCCAGGGAATCCTGGCGTTCGAGCAAGCCTTGGCGCAGGATATTCTGACACGCGAGGAGCAGCAGGATTTCGCGCTGAGCGACAATCCGATGTCCGTGCCGGAGCTGGAAGAACTCTATCCCCTTCTGGATTGGCAGGCGTATTTCGATGCACTCGGTTTGCGTGACGTAGATGAGGTCATCGTCTCCGAGCTTCGGTACATGCAGTCGTTGGCGGACATCATCCAGCGGACGCCGATTGCCACGATCCGGGACTGGATGGCGGCATCGACTATCCTGTCCTTCGCGTCGAGCCTCTCCGAAGAGATCGAATCGGTGATCTTCGCTTTCGACCAGGTTCTCAGCGGGGCTCCCGAGCAGGAGCCGCTCGAGCGCCGGGTGCTGGGTGTGGTCAGTGGTTCCTTGCAGGATGCGGTTGGGAAGCTCTACGTCGCGGGCTACTTCCCGCCGGAAGCCAAGCAGCGGATTACGGAGCTTGTGGCGAGCCTGATCGAGGCGTTCCGGACCCGGCTCGCGAAAAACGAGTGGATGACGGCTGCGACGTTGGAACGGGCGGAAGAGAAGCTGGACAGGCTCGGCGTCAAGGTTGGGTATCCGGATACCTGGCAGACGTATGAGGATGTCGAGATCCGGGATTCGTATGCAGCGTCGCTGTTGAGCTCCGCGCAAGCCAGCGCCCGGCGGATGATCGAGAAGTACGGTCAAACCGTGAATTCCGACGAGTGGGATATTCCGGTGCAGATGGTCAATGCGTTCTACGATCCGCAGGCGAACGAGATCGTGTTCCCCGCTGGCATCTTGCAGGCGCCGTTCTTCGATCACGAGGCCGATCCAGCCTCCAACTTCGGTGCCATCGGTTTTGTCATCGGGCACGAGATCACGCACGGTTTCGACCAGGGCGGTTCCCAGTTCGATGCTGATGGCAACCTCGTCGACTGGTGGGCCGAGGAGGACTTCGCGGCGTTCGGCGCGCTCAACAAGCGGGTGGTCGAGCAATACAGCGCGATCGAGGTGCTGCCGGGCGTCTTCATCAACGGGCAGATCACGATTGGCGAGAATGTCGCCGATCTCGGTGGGATACAGACCTCCTTCGATGCGTTGGAGATTCACCTGAAGGATCACGGGAAATCCCTCGACAGCGTCGTGGATGGTCCGCTGACGCCCGCCACGGTGATGCCGGAGGCATCGCCCATCGCCGCCTACGCGACGCCGGTTGCTTCGCCAGCGGTCGCCTCGGCGGAAGCGTCCCCGGAGGCCGTTGCGGACGTGCGGGCGATGACGCAGCGCGAGCGTTTCTTTGTCGCCGCGGCGATGGGCTGGCGCGAGCAGATTCGCGACGAGGCGCTGATTACGCTGGTGCAGGTGGACGAGCACTCGCCGTCGGAAGTGCGTGCGACGCAGCCGATCCGGAACATGGATGCGTACCATCAGACCTTCGGGATCGAACCGGATGATGCCATGTACCTGGCACCGGAGGACCGGATCGTCATCTGGTAGGGCGGTTTGCTCGCTACGCAGGTGAAGGGGCGGCGAGCCTTCAGCCGACCGCCTATCGGCTCCCACAGGGAGCTGATACTCGACATCCCCGCTCCGGATAAGCTCCGGAGCGGGGATGTCTTTTTGTGCGGGGCATGGAGGTCTCTCGCGGGTTGCCAGACTGTACTCAGATACCGATGCCAATTGGAGCGCCGGTTGAGACGGCCTTCTTGCGGAAGCACGGTTCCTGCGCCGTATCTGCCTTCCGGATGGACTCGGTTTTGAAAGCGTAGACTGGTTTCATGATCGATCATCAGTGCGAGACGGTAAGCTGGTTCATCATTGATGAGGATTTCGATCATGATGAAGGTGAGGGGTGAAATGCTGAAACACGAGGCCTGGAATGCCGCCGATGCGGAAAAGAGATTCACCGAGCTTCTTGACCGTGCGGAGCACGAGGGGCCACAGGTCGTTCAATTTGAGGACAAGCAATTCATCGTGACCCTCAAGGATGAGGAGGGAAACCGGCTTGTCCGCGCCTTTCTGGATGAACCGGAGTTCAGGAATATCAACATCGATCGGATCGACGCACCCGTGAAGGCTCCGGAACTGTGAGGCGGTATCTTCTGGATACCGTCGCAGTGTCAGAGCTGGAAAAAGAGAATCCGAACGAGCGTGTCATTCGATATCTGCTCACGCTGCCGAACTCCCGTACGTTTATTTCGGCGATAACGATAGGAGAGATCCAACGGGGAATCACTCGACTCCCCTCGAGCAAGAGACGGTTGAAACTTGAATCGTTTCTGGAACGGGTCATCGAGGACTTTTCAGCCAGCATTCTGCCGATCGATACGGAAGTCGGTCTCCGGTGGGGGCAACTGTATGCAAGATGCCAGGCGAGAGGGGTCAATCTGGCTTCTTCTGATTCGCTCATCGCCGCGACCGCACTTCACCACGGCATGCACATCGTGACGCGGAACGCGAAGGATTTTGAGCCGACCGGGGTATTGATCATCAATCCGTGGGACGAGGTGGAGTCGTGATCTCAGGGAGAGCGTGATTTTTGCCTGTCCGCGTTGTTTGCTCAGGCGAGCTCCAGCGCGTGGTCGAGAAGGGATTTCCGGACCGGATCGCGTTCGATCTCTGCAAGGTTGCGCAGAAGTCCGATGAGCACTTCCGAGCGGGAGGCGACGATCTGCATGGCGACGATGCCATAGAGATCGATCAGCGTGGTCGATCGGAAGAAGAGCGCGAACTCGTCCATCCAGTCGTCTCGCGTTGCATGCCCCAGAAGTAAATCGAAGAGTCCCAGTAACACCTGCTCATCCTCGCTGTCGCGATAGTGCATGATGAGCAACGGCAGCAATGATTCAGGCAACTCGACGAGGTTGCGCAGGGCGTCGCCGATAATCTCCCCGATCGCATTTCCCCATGATGCCAATGCGAAGATCGGGGCGAGGTTCTGTTGCGCGGCAAGGAGCTGGATCGCCGTTCGCGCCGGTTCGCCGGAGAATGAGTTGCGCGGGTCGGTAAGAAACCGGGCGGCGAAGAGCGCGGCGAAACCGGGATCGAGGTCGTTGACGGTCACCAACGCGGCGGCGCGCAACTCGGCGCAGACTTCGTAGAGACCGACCATTTGGTAGGTCGTCAGCGCCCGTTGCAGCAGGGGGCGATCGGATTCCTGCACGATCGGCTGTAGCGCGCGGACGATCGCGGCGCGGATGTAGCCGCTGCCGTCGTTACGTTGCTCGCAGGCATCATATTTCCGGTGCAGGGCAGAACGGAGGTCCGGATCGGCGGCGTCCCCGATGATCCCGATCGCCGCACGAACGACATCGAGATCGCGGGATTTCTCCATCAGTCGCACGGCTTCATGAAGCTGGCTTGCGGGGTCCTCCATGTCTCTCAAGGTGCGGATGCTGGCGTCTATCGATTTTCGGGATGGTGGCATGATGTAGCCTCCTGATTCTTGGCGACTCCGGTGCGTTCGATCACGATCGAAGGCGTACACTCCATGAAAGGTATCTCGCGCTGCGCAGGGAGGACGTTATGCACCGGCTGCGACGGATCGCTCAGGACCGCTCACCGAGCGATCTCCAGCGAATCACCAGTATCTACGACCAGCATGCCCCGCGGTGGGATGAGATCGAGGGGAGGGGCGAGGGCAGGGTCGTCGGGGATTTTCGCGACCGGCTCGCCGGCGTGCTCCAGGGCGACGTTCTTGAGATCGGTATCGGGACGGGCGCGACCTTGCGGCACCTGACGGAGTCATCCTCGTCGATCACATCCTATACCGGGATCGATTTGTCCGCTGGAATGTTGGCCGAGGCCGAAAAACTCGTTCCGGGCAGTCCGTTCCCGGTGACGTTGCGGCAGATGAACGCGGAAGACCTGTCGGCGTTCCCGGATGAGACGTTCGATACCGTGACGGCCAGTCTCGTGCTGTGCACCGTGCCCGATGCGGAGGCGGCGCTACGGGAGATGGCGCGGGTCGTGAAGCCAGACGGCCGCATCGTGCTGATCGAGCATGTGCTGGCGCCGAACCCGGTGATCGCGGCCGGGATGAAGGTGGTGGCGCCGTTACAGCGACGTCATATGGCCTGCAACATCGACCGGCGGACGGATAGGCTGGTCCGCGAGATGGGGTTCCGGGTCGAGCGCGACGACGCACGGTTCCTCGGGATCGTACATCTCATCGTGGCCCGCCCTCCGGAGCCCTGATCTCGTTCAGGTCTCGACTTTTCCTAAATAGTGATCCCTCGCTGCCGGAGTTGCGCCAGTACAGCATTAGCGGGGACGGCATGGCGGACGTGGTTATCCGGGCCGTGGGTCGTTTCCGCCATGAAGACGCTGTTGAGTAGTGCTTCTTCTACACACTCCATCGTGGCCGCGAAGAAGGGATCGAGCCCGGCATCCGGGATGTGCGCACCTTCGCCGGTCGAGATCGCGATGCCGTAGTCACCGCTGCCGTGCGTGTATCCAGCGCCGACGCGCGCCATCGCGAAAACGGCGCGTCGCGCGATCCGATCGAGCTGGCGGCTGTCAAAAGGAGCATCGGTCGCGACGACGATCATGCACGAGTTGCCTCGTTCCAGATCGGCCGATTCTTCCTCGTTCCGTACGTCCTGCAGTACTGTGTCGGCGTCGATTGGGACCCCGAGCACGGTCAGCGTGCCCGAGAAGTTGGCCTGCACGATTGCGCCGATGGTGTGCCCGTCGACCCGACGGGACGAGGTGCCGATACCGGCCTTGAACCCGAGGGCGCTGGTACCTGACCCCGCGCCGACGCAGCCTTCCAGGACCGGGCCGTCCGCCGCATTGTCCAGCGCCTCCCGCACCATCTGCTCGGTGATTGGCCGGGCGCGGATGTCGGAGAGATGGCCGTCGTTCGTCTCCCCGACGAGGGGATTGATGGAGCGGACATCCTCGTTCCCCGGCAGGTCAAGCAGCCACGATACGAGCGCATCGGCGGCGCGGAAGGCGGAGAGGGTGCCGGTGAGGATGATCGGGGTCTCGATCTCGCCCAGCTCCGCCAACTGGGTCGCGCCGATCAGCTTGCCGTAGCCGTTGCCGACGAAGAGTCCGGCCGGGATTGCCTTGCGGACGGGAAGTCCGGTCGGCACGATCGCGGTGACACCGGTATGAAACCGCGTTCCCTCGTGCAGCGTTGTCTGGCCGACGCGAATGCCGGGGACATCGGTGATGGCATTGTGCGGTCCGGGTTCGAATGTGCCGGGCACGATGCCGAGGTCGCGAACGCGAGAGCGTGGGGTGGTCATGGGAATCCTTGGCTGGTGGGCGAGCAACACCCGGACGGACTGATGGGTGACATGTGGACGATGCTGAACGTCGTCCCGGATTCATAATGTCACCTAGCGTACCCGGAAACCGGCTGGTGCGATACTGGGATGAGATGTTAACGGGTTTTCCACGCGAAGGATGCGTACATGACGATTGCAAACGACGTGCGCCAGGCTCCCACGTTGCCCGGACCACGCTACCCGAAAACGGAGCGGCAGGCGGAGATCATGACGTTGGCGGAGGAGCTCTCCGCGATCGCGGCGGAGAATGCGCCGGCGCACGATCATGACGGGACCTTCCCATTCGACACCTTCGAGGCGATCAGCAAGACACCCTATCTTGCGCTGACCGTGCCGGAGGAGTTCGGTGGCGGAGGAGCGGGACCGCTGGATGTGATGCTGGCGCAGGAGATCCTCGCGCGGGGCGACGGGTCCGTGGCGCTGGTCGCATCGATGCATCTGGGGCACGTCGCCGGAATCGCGGTGAACGCGCAGTGGCCGCCGGACCTGAAAGAGCGATTTTTTCGCGAGATCGTCGAACGGGGAGCGTTGTACAACACGGCGGCGAGCGAGCCCGGCCTCGGGAGTCCGAGCCGGGGCGGGCACTATGCGACCCGGGCTGTGCGGGACAGCTCCGGCGGCTGGCGGATCGCCGGCCGCAAGGCGTGGGGGACCGGCTCGCCGGCGCTGACGTGGGCCGGGGTCGGTGCCTCGGTCGAGGAGGAGAGTGGCGAGCTCGTCCGCGCCTCGTTTCTCGTGCCGATGGACGCCCCCGATGTCTCTATCGAGGAAACATGGGACAACATGGCGATGAGCGCCAGTGGCAGCCACGATATCGTGCTGAACGATGTCGTGGTTCCGGCTGACCATCGGTTGCCCGCGGCCGGGAAACCGGAAGGCGGCCCGTGGAGCATCCTGACCAGTGCAACGTACCTCGGAATCGGGGTTGCGGCGCGGAATTGGGCGATCGCGTTCGCGAAAGGCCGGCGTCCGACGGCGCTTGGCGGCAAGGCCATCGCCGAACTGGAGGGTGTGCAAGCCCGGATCGCGCAGATGGAACTGCTCCTGCTGGAGGCACGGTCCGTCCTCTACGGCACTGTCGAGATGTGGAAGCAGCAGCCGGAGTTGCAGGACGAGCTGGGCGCCCAGTTTGCGGCGGCGAAGGTCATCGTCACGAATAATGCGATCGCCGTCACCGATCAGGCGATGCGGATCGTCGGCTCGGTCGGGTTGCAGCGGAAGAACCCGCTGGAGCGCTACTTCCGCGATGTCCGGGCCGGATTGGGGAATCCGCCGCTGGACGATGTCGCGATGGGGATCGTGGCGAGGAATGCCCTGAAATAATACGGGGATGGCGTTCAGGGACAAACCCGATAGAAAGCCCCTGTTATCCCGGGCGACACCGGGATAACAGGGGCTTTCTATCCGCACTTCGCTCTGGATCCATCACCGAGCTCACAGCGAATTGCACAATGGTTGACGGGGCCACCTGGTGATCGACCCATTCGCGTCGCTCAGGACGCGAACGGGGCCGCTCGCGCTTTTCGGCCGCTGAGGCGACCTCACCCCACCAGCCTGCGGCCATCCGCCCCTACGTCCGGGTGGGAGGGCCGTGTCACCTCCCTGTCATCCCGAGCCCGTGAGGTGACGCAGTCGCCGAGTCCTGAACGCATGTGAAGGATGTCGAGGGATCTGTGCTTCTGGTCACCACGGCGGTTTGGTGGAGCAGAGATCCCTCGACTTCGCTCGGGATGACAGGGAAAGGGGGCTTATACGCTCAGGTCTAGTGGTGCGTCATTCCGAGCGTCGTCGAGGAATCCTTGATCCAGCCTGACATGAGGGCTCGGGATGACGGTGTTTTGGGGTGATATCGAATTCGCCCGATGCGTCGTCAAGACGTCCACTATCGTTCTTCGGGCGACAAACCATCGTGTCAGGTTCCTACAGGACGTTGATTTCCTTGTCAGCGAAGGCGACGAGGTCGTGCGTCGCGGGGTCGCCGGTGCGGGGGAGCTTGTCCCAGATGCCGCCGGTCGAGGTGCCGTCGGCGGAGAACGACGCTGCCCCGGTGCCCGCCTCGCGTTCGGTGACGGCCATGGTGATGCTGTCGGCGAGCAGGGTGTTGTCCTCCGAGCCGCCCATGGCCGACGCCATGATGAGATACTCGCCATCCAGCACGTAGAGCATGCGGAAGGCGCCGGTGGTGCCTTCCTGCGTGGTTGCCGCAAGCCAGATTGCCCATGCGCGGTCGCCGAGATCGTTGATGTCGCCCTGATGGATTTCGGGGCCCGCATCCTCGTCGATACCCATGGCGGATATCGGGGTTGTGGCGTCTTCCGTGAGTTGCGTCCAGGTGGAGGCGGCATGTTCGGCGGTGTCGAACTGGAAGAGATGCATGCTGATCAGCACGAACGATTCGGGATCGTCGGCAGGCGCTTTCGTTGGATCGCCGGTGTATTGCCGGCTCGCCCCTGCAAGGAGACCCGTGTAGGGCTGCGTCTCGGGCGTGGCCGCCGGTGAGGCTTCGGGTGTCTGCGCGAACGTGGGAATGACGATCGTGAGCGTGGTTGCGAGAGCGATGATGGCGGAGAGGAGACGGCGCATGATGTGGGATTATCCTTCTGCATCCGGCGAGGCCGGGGGAACGATCTGGTTGTCGTAGATCGGCTGGGTGCCGAACAGGGTATCGGTCGCGTCACGTCCGGGAAGCATGTCCCAGATACCGCCCTGGCTTTTGCCAGAGACATCGTAGATTACCTCGCCGACGCCAGGTCGGGAGGTCATGATGAAATCCGTCAGACCCCGGGCGGCTTGCCCGGTCGTCGCGTTTTGACCGACGACCATGGTGAGGACCGCCCGGGTGCCTTGCTGGACGATATCACCCGCGATCTCCAGAGACGTCTCCGCCGTGACGTGGCTGCCGGTGAATTGCCATGCGTGATCCCCGAGCGAAGGTGCCTCTTCGCTGTCGATCGTGAAGCCACCGTCGTCGTTAGCCTGTTTCTCCAGGCGATCCCGGATCGTGTCCGCGGCCTTTTCGGCGTGGTCGGCCGTGTCGAATTCGGCGATCAGCCCCAGCATGAGCAATGGGGATTCCTGTGCGGCTCCGGCTGGAGGACTGGCGGTCATGCGTTCGACGAGGGTGGCGATGTCGGCGGCGTAGGTCCGCGATACGGCGGTCCGGATGCCGTCGAGATTCGCAAGGTCGAGTTGCCCTGCGGTGGCGTCGAGGTCCTGTGCGCGGACCGATCCGAAGGGGATGAGTGTCAGCAAAGCCATGAGGATCGCGAGAAACATGTATCTCTGTGGGGAGGGCCCGGCAACCGGCGCCGTTGTGGAGGCAGACTGCATGGGCCGTTCGTGGATGCCGGGTATGGTCATTGCGGGGCGTCCTCCGTGCGGAATTCGGGTTACGTCGCGATCGATATGGATGCCTGATACGGAATCTGCATGAATGCTCGCGGGTTATCGTAATGCCAATCCGTGGCATGTCTCGGGCACAGGACCCGAGACTACAGTCTCGTCACATGCGCTGACCCCGCGATTGATCATCCGGATTCGGTATGAGTCCAGTGAACGGTTCGCCTGCCGCAATGGTGCCACAGCTTCGGAGGGCATGTGGACGTGAAACACCATCTCCGCTGCGGAAAGCACGCGGAGATGGTGTTCCTGGAATCCGGGGCGAACGTCGCGTCCGCCCGGCGGATGTGTATCTGTGCGGAGATGACTAGCTGCCGGACTCCAGCGTGGTCGACAGATCCATGTCCATGAACGGGGTAAGGTCGCCGATCAGGTCGGTGTCGCCGCTCTGCGGCATGCGGTCGAACGCGCCGCCGGTGGAGGTGCCGTCCTCGTTGAAGGTGACCTCATTGGTGGAGGGCTCGGTGTCCAGCATGTGCTGGGCGATAGCCTGCGCCTGGCTGGAGTTGGCGTCGTTCTCGCCACCCACGATCTGGATCTGCAGGAGCTGCTCGCCGTCCTGCACCAGCAGAGCCGTGATCGCCATGGTCTCGCCCATGGACTTGACCTCGCCGGTGTAAAGCGTCGCCGAATCGCCGAGGTCCTTGACCTCTTCGGACTTCATCTCGACGTCCTCGACTTCCTGGCTGGCGATTTCGTCGGCGATCGAGTCGGATGCCTTCTTCGCGTTGTCAGCCTTGTCGAAGGTGAGGATGCTGATCTGGATGGCGGAGGGGCCGTCCGCGTTGAGGTCCGGGGTTGCAGCGCCCGGTGTGCTCATCGCCTCAACGAGCGCGTTGAGGTCGGGCATGTAGGCACGGCCATATCCGGATTCCAGACCGTCGACATTCAGCGAGTCGACGGACGGTGTATCCTGCGCGGCCGCGGATGTGGTGACCGCGAAACCGAGGGTAAGGATCAGCGACAACAGAATAGTGATCTTCCTGAGCATGCAGTGCTCCTTGTGAATACAGCCGAAAATGGCCGTCGTTTCGTGGACACGGCTGTGCCCGCCGGAATGCCAACGCACGAATGCGACCACAGGTTCCCCATATACGGAATTCGGTGAGAGATCGCTGGTTCTTGTGATGCCGCGTTACGGGATGTGGTGTGGCGACCGGAACGGGGCGGATCCTGTGTCCCTCTTCACCGTATCTAGCTTTCCGGAGTCGCTCCTGGTCCGGTTATTGGGACGAGATCCTGCAGAATGGGATCACCTTCCTGCGGGAATCCGGACGCGAGCAACGCATCGGCGACATCCTCGGCGGCAGGGAGCGGATCGACATCGATAGCGTAGACAGCGACGCCGGCGAGGGTTGAGCCGTCTTGCCGGACAACGACCACGCCATTGCCGGGCGGCAGGGACCGATCCTGGATGTAGCCCTCGTAGACGGAGGAGTATGGCGGGAGATCGTCGCCGAATCCCATCGCGCCACCACGTCCCCGGAAGATGCCGAACGGCTCGATCAGGGTGTTGTCCAGCGCGATGGCGGCATCTCTGGCTGCTTCCTCGGATTCGAAGGTGAGGAGCCATGTGTCGATGCGGAAGACGCCGGGGCGGTCTGCAGTGGGAGTGGCGTTGTCTTCGCCGGTGTAGCGCATCTGGTCGAGGTTCACGAGTCCGGCGATGGAGTCCGGATCGGCGAGGTCGAGTCGGGGACCGTGCGGCATGGGCGAGGCTTCTGGCTCCGGCATCGGGTAGACGATCAGGTCGCTCACCGTGCTGTCCGCGGGGACGTCGGGGTCCAGTGAGTCGAACTTGCTCCAGAGACCGCCGCGCGAGCCGCCGTTCGGGTCGAATTGCTCGGCCATGCGGTTCATTGGCTGGCGAACGAGGGTCTCGGCGGTATTCCTCATCACCTCGACCGGATCGACGTTGGCCGACATCGTGAAGAGTTGGTAGACGAAGGGACCATCCTGCACGGTGGCGAAGGAGTAGGTGATGGTGACGTTCTCCTGCTCGAGCTCGCCGGTGTAGCCGATCTGGCGGTCGCCGATACCATCGAGCGGCAGGTCGGCGGTCATCGGGGCGCGGGGATCCCGGCGGATCGTCTCCTGCGTTTCGTCGTCGATGCGATCGAGCCCGGCCGAGGCGTGGTCATCGTTGTCGAAGAGGTAGATGAAGACCGTGAGCTGACCGAGAGTGGCATCCGTCACCGGTTCGGGTGTGGCAAGAGGCTCTGTGCGCCAGCCGGCCATCGGCGTGCCTTGCTCGTTGAGCATCTGGACTTCGCTGGTCAGGATCGTGGTCATCGGGGCCATCCAGGTGCGGCCGATGATCCGCTGGAGCCCGTCGAATCCATCGAAATACGCCATGTCGCCTTCCTGGGCGCTGGCGAACGGCGTCGCGCTCGTCAGGAGGAGCGCGATGAGGGCAATGGTAGGGAGGGCACGTCGCATATGGCGGTCCTTTCCGATGGCAAGACGTCTCCCGTCACCGTAACACGGCATTCGATCAAGCGGCAGGGGTGGATGCCGGTGTTGCCTGGTCGGAAGTCGTGTCTTCGAGCGGATGCTGTTCGCCGCCGGGGCTGAGCAGGTCGTAATCGTACATCGGAACCAGGCCATAGGTGCCGTAATCATCACGTCCCGGCATCATGTCGAAGGTGGAACCGGTCGCGAGTCCGTCGGCGACCGTGACGCGCCCGTCGCCGGGTGTCGATTCGGTCATCGATGTCGCGATCTCCCGCATCAGGTCCGGCGTTGAGATATCGCCGCCGTACGTCGTGATCAGGAAGCCGAGGTTGCCATCGCGGACGGCGAGTAAAGCGCGTTGTTCGGGACCGTCGATTCCGTCGGCTGTCCCGGTGTACAGCAGGGCCTGGTCGCCGAGGGCTTCGATATTTGTCTCGTCGAGGTCGAGATGCGAATCGCCAAGAAGCATCCGGGCGACGAGACCATTCACCATGCCGTCGAACGCGGATGTGGCGTGTTCCCCGGTGTCGAACTCGAGCACGGTAATCAGCAGGATATCGGGGGTGGATTGGTTCGCGAGCACCGGTGTCGCGAAGCCGAACTCCCGATCGGCGATGTATTTGCGCGCGTAGGCCGTCTGCAGACCGTCCAGTTGGGCCAGGAGTTGCTCAGGCGAGGGTTGGGCGACAGCAGGCTGGACCGCGAGACCGAGCGTAAGGAGCGCGATCAGGCTGATGACAAGGGCTTTCAGGCGTTTGGGCACGGGATGTCTCCTTTTATCCAGGTATGTACCTTCATAACGAGGTCATCCGGGAATGGTTCCGGAGTGGTGCTACTGGTGCCTCCCTCTTCCTGCGGACGCATGATGTTTGGGGTCAGCGATGCACCAGCATCATCCGTCATCCCGAGCCGATGAGGTGGCGAAGTGGCCAGCCTGTCCTGAGCGAGTGCCGCGCGTCGAACGGATGGCGAAGGGACATGCTAAACTCGACGTTCTATAAAAACTCGTCATCCTGACCAAAGGGAAGGATCCCCGTGCGACGCACATCCAAACGCCCGCAGCGCGCCCCGTTCTGCCCTGCGGGCAGCGGCTTCGCCGGGGGATTCTTCGCATTCGCTCAGAATGACAATGGAAGAAGGTAGCACCGGGCCGAAGTGCCCGGTGTTCGTTCATCGACCACGTCGGGTCGGCGCTACCGGGATTGATTTGGGGCGGAACACGTCAGGAGCTGGCACTGGAGTAGAAGCGGGTGGCGTATCGCCACCAGGCGCGGAGCAGGACGAGCGCTGTCGTGGCGAGCATGACGCCGACCAGCGTTATCGTCCAGCCGCCGCGTCCCGTCAATGCGTCGACCGGGAAGGTCGCGATGAACCCGACGGGGAAGACGAACGACAGGATGATGCGGATGGCGGCCGGATAGAATGCGACCGGGTATTTCCCGGCTTGCAGGACATCGGCGACCAGCATGGAGATCGACCCGATGGTGGTGAACCAGAACGCCAGCATCACGATCGCCGTCCAGACGCACCCGATGAGCACGATCCCGCAGATCGTCAGGATCGTGGCCCGGAGAATGGCACCGATTCCCGGTGACGCGCCCGCGGAGGCGAGCCCTGCAACGGTGACGGCGGACCCGGAGATCACCATGAAGATCTCGGCCGGTTTAATCCAGCGCAGCATGATGTAGAAGAGGCCCGAGACCGGCCGGATCAGAATCAGGTCGAGATCGCCTTCCCTGACATAGCTCGACATGCGTTCCATATTGGGTTCGATGGCGAGCCAGAGCATCGCCATCGAGATCTGGAAGACGCCGCCGAGCGCGATCACGTCGCCGCGTGACCAGCCGTTGATATCGTCGGTAAACGAATAGAGCAGGAAGACCGGGATCAGCGAGAACCCGAGCTGCATCAATCCGACGACGATGGTGGCGATGAAGTTGGTGCGGTAGTGCGTCTCCCGTACGATCGACTGCATCAGGAAGCGTCGCCACAACCGGATGTGCCGGCGGAGTGCATGGAGTGGAGTTGGATCAAGAGGTGGTCGTGTCATGTCAGGCTCCGACAGCCGTGTAGGCTTGCAGACCACGTCGCCAGATCGCACGGGCGGCGAGAACCGCGAGCACCGGGTAGATGAGCTGCAACGCCATCCCGATTGCCAGATCCCGCGTCGAGAGATCGCCGACGACGAGCTCCAGCGAGAACGAGAGCGTGAACCGGAATGGCTGGATATCGACGATGCCCTGCGACCATGCCGGGAGCAGCGCCAGCGGCACGAGTCGACCGGCAAGGATTCCGGCGATCAAGCCCAGCGCGTAGTCGATACCGCCCGTGTCGTCGACCCAGAACGCCAGCGAGCCCACGCAGACATCCAGGGCGTAGACCATCACGGCGGCTGCGACGATGCTCGCGAGGAAGAGCGTCCAACGCAGCGGATCGGTCGGGAGGACGATCGCATCCCGGAAGAACCACCCCAGGATCGCGATCATCGGGGCGAGGGCGACGCTCTTGATGATCTTCTCGCTGATGTTGTTGGCAATACCATTGAAATGGGTCGAACCGGGCCGGATCAGCCATTTCGAGATGCGGCCGAGACGGATTTCTTCTGCCAGGAAGCCGGATGTCCATGACGAGGTCAACATCGAGACGAGTCCGAGGAGCACGAAGTAGGTGGTCAGGTATTGTGCATCTACTGGCAGTTCGGCGCCGTTCGCCAGCGCGGCGCGCCAGACCAGCAGCGAGATCGCGGGGGCCAGCACCGTGCTGATCATGAACATGACGAACTCGGCACGATAGATCAGCGCGCCGGTGAAATCGACGATAACGAGACGGCGGATGATGCGGAGGGATTGGGCGGCGGTCATCGCGGCGTTCTCCCTTCGCTCCCTCGTACGGTCGTCCCTCGCGGACGACCTCTTTGGGAACCGGTCACAAGATGTGTGACGATCCGGTAGCACCGCGCCGGAGTGCGCGGTGTCGTCGAGACTCCCCACTCCTCGATGGCGCCATCACACCGGCCACTTCGGGCCGGTGCTACCGATACGAACCTCTGCCTGCGATCGCTACGCATGCCGCACCTCCCGCGTGAAGAGGTCGCGGATGATCTCTTCCACATCGGCGTCGGCGACCTCGAGGTCGATCATCGCGCCGAGTCGGGGCAGCGTCTCCAGCACGTCGTTCAGGCGATCCCGCGGCACATCGAGCTGCCAGACGCGCCCGTCGTCGTCTGTCGTGCGAGACACGATATCGTCCAGTGCGTTGAGGCTGGCGACCGCGTCGACATAGGTGACCCGCACCCGTTTGCCGGGCTGGATGGTGTGGACGAGCCGGGAGAGGTCGCCGTCGTACTCGATCCGGCCGTGGTTGACGATCATGACGCGGTGGCAAAGCGCCTCGATGTCGTCCATGTCATGGCTGGTGATGACGATGGTCGTGCCGTGGGCGCGATTGATCTCCCGCAGGAAATCGCGGACGCGGGCCTTGGCCACGACATCCAGCCCGATGGTCGGCTCGTCGAGGAAGACGATCTCCGGCCGGTGGATCAACGCGGCCATCAACTCCAGCTTCATCCGCTCGCCAAGGGAAGTTTTGCGCACTTGTACGTCGAGCAGATGACCCACATCCAGCATGGACGCCAGCTCATCGATGCTGTCGCGGAACTCGCGATCCGGGATGTCGTACATGTCCTTGTGCAGGAGGAAGGAGTCCATCGCCGGGACATCCCACCACAGGAACGACTTTTGGCCCATGACGAGGGCGATCCGGCGCAGGTACTCGACATCGCGCTTCGATGGAACGAAGCCGAGCACATCAAGGTGGCCCGATGTCGGGTAAAGCAAGCCGGACAGCATCTTCAGCGTGGTGGTCTTTCCGGCGCCGTTCGGGCCCAGGAGACCGACGATCTCGCCCGGTTGGATCGCGAGGTCGATCGCATCGACGGCGAGGCGGGTTTCGGTCCGGCGTTTCACCACCCCCTTCAGGGCGGAGAGCAGGCCAGCGCCTTGCTGGTGAAAGGTATAGGTCTTCGTCAGGTTGGTCGCGGAAATGGCAGGTGCGGACACAGAATGGTCCTGCTGCATGTCGTCCTCACATTCGTTGGTGAATGGGAAGCGGGTGTATCCATCGCCGGCGCCCGGAAATCAGGGCAGGCCAGCTTCGCGCCCCAGGCCCATCGCGGGGACGCGGATGCCCGTCCGCATTGATGCGGCGGACTTAATGGATGCGGTTACAGCAGGTTGGAGCCATGCGCCTCTCGTCGTTACGGGACAGTGTGTCCAGCGGATTGCGGGTTTCATCATAGCAGACACGGTCTGGTTGCCGGGAAGCGGTGGTTATTGCCCAGCATTTGAATGCCACACTGACCCGGAAATTCTCACTCCGCGGAACCCGGGAATGATATGATCCGATTAGTCAGCAATTGACTATGTGGATGAGCTGGCGGGATGTTGCGCCCGCCCATGCGAGCCATCGGATTCCGACTATCGGGAGGGAGTGCCATGCTCGATATCAGCGCGAGAAACCAGTTGACCGGAAAAGTCACCAGGGTCGATATCGACGGGGTGACGGCGGAAGTGACCGTGGACATTGGGGGCGGTCAGGAAGTGACCGGGGTGATCACGCGGAAATCGGTGGAACGGCTGGGGTTGCGCGAGGGCGTCACGGCCACGGCGATCATCAAGGCCACCGATGTCATGTTTGGTACGGGCAGTTCCGACGACAAGGGAGACGAGCATGCGGCGCATTCGTGAGATTCTGGCGGTATTCGCGACATTGACGACGATGCTCGCGGTCGGGTTCGCCAGCCCGGCCATGGCGGCGCAGGGGACGCCGGTTGCATCCGCCGAGACGATCACCATCTCCGGGGCGGTCGTGACGCCGTTGACATTGTCGGTGGATGACCTTAAGACGTATCCGACCGAGACGATCGACGTAACGTATACCGCTGGCGGCGATCCCCAGGAGCACAGCTTCACGGGAACCCCGTTGCTGAGTGTGCTTGAAGCCGCGGAATTCGACGTGCCGGAAGATGCGCACAACCCGTTGTTGTCGACCTACATTGTCGTGGTGGCCAAAGACGGATACCAGGTCGTCCTGAGCGGCGGCGAAATGGATCCGGCGTTCGGCGATCAGCCGGTCTACCTCGCGTGGGAGCAGGATGGCGAGCCTCTTTCCGGCGACGATGGTACGGTGCGGTTGGTTGTCCCTGGCGACACCAAGGGTGGACGCTACGTCAGCGGGATCGTCAGCATTGAGGTGAAGATGCTGGAGCCTGTTGCCCAGTAATCCGGATCTCTCGGAGACTCTACGATCGAAGCGGCGGGCGTGCAGGCATCTCCCCGGAAAGCCCTGTGAACGTTCGCCGCGACCGTTGACATGACTGGTAAAGTTAAGGTGAGGAATGGCCTTCGTGGTGGGACAACATGCGTAATGCAGATGTGGCTTCCACGCCTTCTCAGGAGACGCCAGGCCCGCCGCCCTGGCCGAAGGTCATTTCCCTCTTTCCACGACATTCACCATACCCCGCAATCGATTTGACCGAAATGATCGGCTGGAACTCCCGAAGACGATGATGATGCTGTCACTGCCGTCTCGTCGTTTGCCAATCGAGACGGCATAGAATCTCCGTTCAACGGTGAAGAGGATGCGGTGGTTTTCGGGCTTATCGCGTTCGCTGCCGGCCTCCGTCCATGTCAGCAAGTGGTCGTTGATGGCATGAATAACCGCTGCATCGTGGAGATGTTCCCGAAGCACCGCTTCGCGTTTCGATCTGTCCCAGCGCAAGACTGGTGTCGCGATGCCAAGTGCATGCTGGAGATCGGACGGCAGCACAACGCGATGTTCTGCCGCTTCCCATTCGACCACGGGAAGGATGTTTTCATTCCAGATACCGGATGGCCCCCGCACGGCATCGGGATTGGTCGACTTCGTCACATGCCTCTTCCCGTAAACCCCGTTTTTCGCTTCTGTGATTGATCTCCTGCACTATGCATTATGTCGAAGATTTCGTACAGGTGTCGCTGCTTAGCGGATTGACAACCATCTTTGTGCACCACATCGTCCGTGTTTCATGTCCCCTCATCTTGACCGCAGGCAAGGATCCCTCGGCGAAGCCGCTGCCCGCAGGGCAGAACGGGACGCCTGTTCGTCCCAAGAGGATGATCTCGTACGGGCGATGCTTGTCATCGCCCAGGGCTGGCCTGCATCGAGAGGGCGATGACAAGCATCGCCCGTACGCACTGTGCTGGAATCATCCGGAGTCGATCGCAGGCAAGGATCGACTCTGGTGGACTGGCGGGTGCGCAAGAACGTCTGCAATGAGCTGTAGCGAATTCAACATGCCTTGGTCGCAATTTCGGAGAAGTCATCTCCTGGGTCAACTGGCAAGATCGGTGAAGGTATCAGTGTTCTGGAGGTGTGTATGTGCAGGAATATCCGGCCGCTCTTCAACTTCGAGCCGGTGGCCACCGACGAAGAGATCCGGGCGGCGGCGTTGCAGTTCGTCCGCAAAATCAGCGGCTTCACGAAACCGTCGCAGGTAAATGAGGCCGCGTTCGAGGCTGCGGTGAACGAAATCGCCGATGTGTCCGAGCGCTTGCTGGCGTCGCTGGAAACAACTGCGCCGCCGAAAGACCGTGAGATCGAGGCAGAGAAGGCCCGGGCGCGTTCTGCCCGGCGGTTTGCATGAGAGGGTGACGTTGATGAGTGATTCCCACCCGGCCCTGGAATTCCGGGAGGAGCAGCCCTGTGTCTTTATTCCGATTTCGGTGCCGTTGTCGGAATGGGGCAAGACCATCCCGCTGGTCCCCGAAATCGCGCAGTGGCTCGGCAAGCGGGGCGTGGAGCCTGCGGGTGCGCCATTCTATCGGTATCTGACGATCGGCGATATGCAGAAGGATGCGTTCGATCTGGAGATTGGGTGGCCGGTTGTGGAAGCGATGGAAGGCGATGAACGCGTTCGCGCGGGCGTCATTCCGGGAGGCGTCTATGCGACATCCATACATACAGGGCATCCGGACAGCCTGGTCGGAACGTGCGCCGGACTGCTGGCGTGGGGCGAGCAGGAAGGCGTGCAGTTCGACGTCCAAACGGCGGATGGACGTGAGGTCTGGGCGGGCCGTTTCGAGTTCTACCTCAGCGATCCGGCCGATGTCCCGGACATGAACGATTGGCAGACTGACGTGGCGTTTCTGACCAAGGGGTCCTGACGATGAGCAAGATTGCCGTAACGGAGTTCATGTCCATCGATGGGGTTATTCAGGACCCGCATGAGTGGCATTTCTCATTCACCGATGAGGGGACGGGGATGTACAAGCACAACGAACTCGTGCAGACCAGCTCGTTGTTGCTAGGACGAACGACGTACGAGGGCTTCGCTGCAGCATGGCCCGTGAGGGGCCGAGATATGGCCGGGAAGCCGGAGCCGATGCCGGAGGATTCCGACGGCGAGACCTATTTCTCTGATCGCTTTAACTGGCTGCCGAAGTATGTTGTGTCGGACTCGCTCGCCGAAGGGGATGCGACGTGGAACAACACCCACATCCTGCGCGGCGAAGGGCTGGTGGATGCCCTGCACGGGCTGAAGGAACAACTCGGTGGCGATATCGTGATTCACGGGAGCGGGAAGCTCATCAACTCGTTGATGCATGCCGGCGTGATCGATGAATACCGCCTGATGGTGCATCCGATCGTGGTCGGTAAGGGGCAGCGGCTTTTCCCCGATGGACTGGACTCGCTCACGCTCGACCTCGTCGACACGACGGTCTACGAGAAGGGCATTGTGGTCCTGACCTACGCGCCGGCGAAGTGACGCGATCGCGCCTTCACTGCCACTGTGAGGAAATATCGGACGACCGGCCTTCGCAACTGCGGGGGCCGGTCGTGGATTTCTCCGCAATCGATCCGGGCTGACAGTGCGCGGGGTTGTGTGTCCGGGCAATGATGACCCGACTTCAGCAATCCTCGTCATTCCGAGCGCAGTCGAGGGTTCTTGCTTCTCCTTCTCAACGCGATCTGCAGGAGCCAGGATCCCTCGACACCGCGTCACTCGCTCCGCTCGCGACACGGGCTCGGGATGACATGGCGACTTCGTTACATGATGGGCTCGGGAGGACGGGATTGCGGGAGTTCGTCAGACCCGTTCCCTTGAGAGATGACGTCGAGCTATAAAGCAAATCGCAGCATGGTTGACACGGTGACCTGATGCTCGACCCATTCGCTGCGCTCAGGGCAGGCTCGGGCGCCGAGAGGGCGGCGAGCATCCGGCCAGCCGCCCCTACGTGCGGCGGGTATGGACCATGTCAATCATTGTGCAATTCGCTGTACGTGTTGCGTTTGCATGCCCATGGGAGCTAGTGAAATCGCGTGTCACTACGCTGTTACGTCGAAGGCCTCGCTGTAGGAGACCTGGCCGGTCGGGAGCTCGCCGCCGAGCGATAGCGCCTGGAAGTGGTCGGCCGGGACGCCGGGTAGCTCCAGTCCGGGGTGGGCGGCGAAGCCGAATCGGCCATAGTAGGCCGGCGAGCCCAGCAGTATGCATCCACTCGCGTCGATCTGACGGAGGGCGTCCAGCGCGGCGAGGACGAGTGCCGAGCCGATGCCCTCTCCCTGCCGGTCCGGGCGGACGGCGATCGGACCCAGCCCGTACCAGCCTTCGGCACCGGACGAGATGGATACCGGCGATATCGCGACGTGCCCGATCACCGCGTCATCGTTGTCGACCGCGACCAGCGAGATCGTCAGCTCTCCGCGTTGCCGCAGGGCGTCGACGATCAGGTGCTCCGTACCGCTGGAGTACGGCATGGGCCGGAATGCGGCTTCGGTGATGACCGAGATTGCGCTGATGTCCGAGGAGCGCTCCTCGCGAATGGTGATCGTCATGGCAGGCGATATTCCTTGCTTCAGGCGGGTTCATAATGTCGCTATGATGATGCCATGGAGAGACTGAGGTGCGTATGGAGTATGAGGACAGGCTCAGGCAGGTTGCGTCCGGGATCCTGGATGCCTCCGGGGCGCCGGGTGCGGTCGTCGCGGTCGTCATTGACGGTCAGTTGTGGACGGCAGGGATCGGGTACGCGACGTATGAAGGGACGGTGCCGATCTCTCCCGGTGCCCGGTTCGGCGCCTACAGCATCACCAAGACGGTGATCGCCGCGATCGTGATGCGTCTCGTCGAGCGAGGGGAGATGGACCTCGATGCTCCGATCGGGCGGTACATGCCCGGTCTGGTTACCGGGGCCGACGTGCCGCTCCGCTTGCTGCTGAACCATTCGGGTGGCTTTCCGGATTACGGCGGGATAGCAGCGTATCGCGACGACGTCCAGGATCACCCGGAATCGCCATGGACGACGGGCGAGTTTCTATCGCGCACCATGCGCGACGGGATGCTCTTCGCTCCCGGCGAGGGGTGGCGCTACAGCAATATCGCCTACATGTTGCTGCGGCTTGCCATCGAGCGAGTGACCGTTACGCCATTCCATCGGGTTGTGAGGCGGGAGACCGGGCTGGATACCGCGACCTCGCTGGCCGACATGGCGGCGCTGGCGCCCGGGTACAGTGGCGATCCGGTGGAAAACATCATCCCCCGCTATCATCCGGGGTGGGTCTCGCACGGGCTGGTCACCGGCACAGCGTCTGAACTGGCGCGATTCCTTGAGGCATTGTTTCGCGGTGCGATCGTGCATCCCGACTCGCTGAACGCGATGCTTGAGGCCATCCCGGTAGGGGAGACGCATCCGTGGATGACGACGCCCTCGTACGGACTCGGCCTGATGATCGACCCGGACAACCGGTTCGGCGTCGTGGCGGGGCATACCGGCGGCGGGCCGGGATACTCCACGGCGGCGTATCACTTCCCTGATGTCGAGAGACGGCGAGTGACCGGGGTTGCGTTGGTCAACCGGGATAGTGAGGATACGGCGACGGCGATCGTCTTTTCTTTGGCCGAGGCCGTCGCCGCAATAAGGTGACGGGAACAACGCAAGGCAGTGTGCGAGACCCTACAATCCGACCTTGCTCTTCACATCCTCAATGCTGTCGAAGCGGCTGGTGTCGACGTTGCGGACCTTGTCGATGATCTGGTTGGGGACTCCCTTCTTCTGAAGCTGGTCGAGCAGTTCGTCCTTGCTACAGGGGAAGTCGATGTCTTTCAGTTGGTCCGCGATACCGGAGTTCATCGCATCGCCAGCCATCTTTTTGAACCTGTCCATGCCGGATAGCTCTTTCACGTCGAACGCAAGGCAACGCGTCGTTACCGGGGATGACGCACGCAGGACGCATGCCGGGAATTATGTATGGCGCTGTCTATTCTTCTTCATCCGGCTCTTCGATAGGCACGCCACCGGGCGGAATGCCGCCCTTGCTGATGTTGGTGCGTTCGTTTCGCGTGGCATGATCCTCGACAAGGTTCAGGCGATCGGAGTTCGGGTCGGTATTCGATGACTCGACCATCGCATCTTCTTCCTCGGCGCTGATCGGTGGCATGCGCTCCTGCGAGTATGGCTTTTGCGTCCCCTTGCGGCCGGTGTTTTCGTCTTTGATCATGAGTCAGTCCTTTCCGAGGCGTATGCCTCTGGCGCATGACCTCGCACATGAGATACCAGCCCGTGTGGGTCATGGTTGCAGGAGTTGCGGAGCGTTTTCCGGCGTCAGGATCAGCAAATCCCCACTGTCTGCCCAATCCAGCCGGTACCCGATCGATCGGCCAGCTCCGTCCGCCTGCGTTGGTTCGAATGTCGCGATTATGTTTGATGGACCGTCGGCCTCCATGATCGAGACGTGGATTGGACCGTTACCCGTGCGAGTCATGAAGGCGACCGATTGTCCCCCGGGCCCGAAGACTGGAGGGGCAACGAGCACGCCGGGACCATCCTCCTTCAACGCGTCCGTTGGCCTGGTACTCAGTCCGAGAGCAGGTTCCCATCGCTCAAACGTACCGGTGGTGAGGTCGACATCGAACCAGATTCCCTCCGCGTCGTTCACGCCGTACTGACCGAGAAGCAATTGGGAATAGGCTGAGGCGCGGGCGCCGTCCGGCGTCACATCGGCGATCACCGCGCCGGGAATGCCGGTGTTGACGTCACCGGAGATGAGCTGGGTCAGCGTGTTGTCGGGATCGAGCCGCCAGATGCCGTTGTCCCTGTCGTCCGGATTCGACATCCACTGGGCCAGCAGGATCGCGTCGTTTTCGAGCCACCACATCGGGGAGTAGACGGAGATCGGGAAGGTCTCCTGAAGCTGGAAACGGCTTTCCGGTTCGCCGCCGTCACGGGAGATCGTCGTCAGGGTCGTACCGCCGGGGCCGTCGGACCACATGGTCCGGGCGAACAGCAGGGACTGGCTATCCGGTGACCAGGTGGGATAGAGATCGAGCGGGACTGCTCCGCTCGCGGGTGTCGCGGAGATACTGATCTCGTCGGCGTCGGTGCCGTCCGGATCGTCGTCCGTGAGGTCGGTCAGCGTGCCGGTTGCCGCATCGACGAGATAGATATCGCTATCCCGAAAGTAAATGGCCGCATCGAGCGAGAATGCGACAGCGGAGCTATCCGGCGCCCAAACGATTGCATTGAGGGTGATCGGAAGGTCGACGGCGTCGGATTGGACGGTTGCTCCCGTGGCGAGGTCGAGGATTTGGAGCCGGGTTCGCCTGCCGTCGGTACCGGCGACCTTCGTGCCGTCCGGCGAGATCGTAACGGGGATTCCATCGAACCGGGGGAACGAAGCTCCGGCCGGGGAGGCAACGGGCGATTGCGCGGTCGCGATACGGGGTGCGAGACCCACTGCAGCCATGGTTACGAGCAGTTGGCGACGATTCATGCCGAAATCTCCTGGTGCGATATCCACGCCCCACCCGGCCGCGTGACGAGGATGGTGCCGTTTGTACCGATTTGGACGCCAGAATACAGAAGGGAATTCACGACAGGAAGCTCGCTGGTGTCGGGCAAGGGGAATGTTGCGAGCACGGTGGCCTCCTCACCACTGCGTTGCCCCCGGATCTGGATCTCGTCACGTCCGATTGTGTTGTACAGGAATGTGGGCGGTCGATCGGCGTCGGTGACGACAATTGTGGGTGGACCATCGAGGAAGAGTCCGGCGTCGAGTGCTTCTTCGCCATCCGTCGGGAGGGAGAGCACGTCTTCGACGCGCGTCGGGGTGCCAGAATCCAGATCGGCCAGATAGAAGTACCAGCGGGGAAAATCTTCCATGCGCATCTTGTCGTTGCCTGATGTCAGGATCGTGGCCAGTCCCGCATCGGCAGCAACAGCGACGAGCAGGGCTCCAGGTATTTCGGATGCCATCAGGCCACTGATGACGGGTTCGATGTCTGAATTGTCGAGAAAGACCCTGAATATCCCACTTTTCCCGGATATGCGGTCAGCGTCTTCACCACTGTAGAGGATCGTATCGTCGCTACCCCAGAAGAGCGAGGGCAAGACTCCGGGCATCGACTGTTGTGGCAAGGTGACGATGTCGGTGCTGTCGCCGCCCTGGCGCGGGAGGTGGCAGAGCTTGATCTGGCTCTGGTCGGCATCGCCCGTGTAGATCGTCCGCGCGAAGGCGATCTGGCTGCTGTCCGGGCTCCAGGCCGGGTACAGATCGATGTTGACGGGCGCCTCGGGGGTGGCATCCGCGAGCGATGTCAGCGTCTCCGATGACGCTGTGCCGGTCACATTCACGATCGCGGCGGTCTCCGCGTCGAAGACCACGATATCGCTATCCCTGAATTGCAGGACGCTGGCAAGGTTGAAGGCGAGTGCGCTGCTATCCGGCGCCCAAACCAGGGAGCCTATGTCGAGAGCTTCGACCTCCCTGGCGTGAGGTGAGACGACACGAGTTTCGAGAGATGCAGCATCCCAGATGCAGAGATCGCGGTCGAATGTGAGACCGGCGATCTGCGTGCCGTCCGGAGAAAGGGCGATGGGAATGCCGTCCACCTGTATCGGGGTGAACTCATTGATGCTGACGGGCGAGGCCGCGGGTGAACGGGCTCCTGCGATGCGCGGGGCGAGCATCAACGCGGTCAAGGATGCAGCGAATGCACGACGGTGCATGATGAAAAACCTCCCGGAGTGTCGACGCAGCGAGCCGTATCTAGGCAACGTCATCATCCGCCGGGAGGTTGCATCACCGTCCGTTTGAATCCGTCGTGCCAGCCGGCAGGGCCGGTCGGGGCTGGTCATCGCCGCCGATCCGGTGTCGGAGCGTGCGGAGATCGTCCTCGATTTCGGTGAGGTTGTCGCGGTGCGTCGCGAAACGCTCCTGCGAGGAACGGACGAACCGGGTGTAGGGGGCGATCGCATCGTTGATGCGCTCGATGGAGCGGTTGAGCTCGTGCTCGAATTGCTCGCGCATCACGTTCATCAACCGGTCTTCCAGCTCGTGCGAGCGCTTGCGGAAATCCTCCCGCGCCTGGCGCCGCTTCATCGGTAGCACGAACAACCCGATTCCGGCGAGGACGCTGGCGGCCAGGATGCCGGTGATGTCGACGGCGGCGGTGCTGGCGGCGGCCACGACGAGCGCGCCAAGCCCGACCGCCCCCGCCTCGGCGATGGCAACCGTGGCGACGGCGTTCCGGACCGAGAGCGAGAGGTCTCGCGCGTGCTGGTCGGCGTCGTAGCGGTCGACCTCCTCCTGCGCGCGTTTCGAGACGGATTCGAGCATCGCGCGGCGATCGTAGCGGAACTGGCCACCGACCTCGCCGATCAGCTCGTCAGCGTACTTGTTCAGCCGGCGCCGGTCGATGTACTCGTTGACGGCCTCCCAGACCCGCAGGTCCTGTTCGACCATCCAGTCGATCAGCTCGTCGATGCTGGCGTCGATCTGCCGCTCGGTATCGCCGACAACTTGCCGCTCGAAGGCGCCGCGGATCTTGTCGGAGTTCAGCAGGTCGAAGATGCGGCCGATGCGGATCGTCTCGTCGAAGAACTCGTCGCCACGCGCGTTCATGCGGTGGATGATGTTCTCGACCCGTGTCAGGTGGTAGGCGAACTGGCGGTGCATATCCTCGCGGTAGAGGGCGAGCTGGCGGTCGATGTTCTCGATCGTCGTCAGGTCGTCGGCAAGGACGATGAGGCGGTCTTCGGCGGCCTTCAGGTAGCGTTCCGTGAGATGCTCCGAGATACCGAGCGGATTGAGAAGCTTGAGGCGAACGCGGCCTTCCTCGTCGAGGGTATCGACGACGTAATTCTCCAGCGCCTCGAAGCGGCTGGATACCCAGAGGCGATCTCGCTCTGCCGGGTTGCGGTCGCCCATTGCCTTGGCCTGCTGGGCGAGCAAGGCGGAGACCGGGAAGACCTCCGGCGTGAAACCAAGGAACTTCTCGACGCTCTCCTGCACGAAGCTGATGACCTGCTGGCGGGCCTGCTCGTCGCGCAGCAGATCGATCTTGTTCAGGATAATGACGATCTTCTTGCCCCACTCACGGATCGTCGCCATGAACTCGCGCTCGCTCTCGGTGAAGGGGCGGTCGGCGGAGGTGACGAAGAGCACGAGGTCGGAACGCGGCACGAAGCTCTGCGTGAGCGCCTCGTGCTCGCGGATGATCGCGTTGGTGCCGGGGGTATCGACGACGGTGATCTCGTCGAGGAAATCCGCCGGGAAGGTGCGCTGGATGATGCCGTCGGGCAGCATCGTCTCGGTTTGCGTCTCACCGTAGCGGAGCAGGTTGATGACGGCCGTGGTCGGGGTGACGCCTTCGGGCATCACATCGTCCCCGACGAGCGCATTGATGAAGGCGGACTTGCCGGCGTTGAATTCGCCAACGATCACAAGCAGGAAGAGCTCGCCGAGCTGGCGGGTCGCATGGTCGAGCGACTGCCGGTCGTCCTCCGTGGCGGGGAAGGCCTCCAGAATGGCGGCGAGGCGTTCGAGGATAGCCTGCTCCTGTGCCAGCAGCTCCTGCTGCTGGTTGGAGAGGATGATCTTCTGGTCGTCGTTGTCCTTGCCGGTGCGGCCCCGAAATCGGAAAACACCACGCATCTCGGTCTCCTCATATCGCCGGGTCCCGGAAGCGGAGGGCGATGGCTGGTCGTGTGGGCCGGAGCTGGCCATGTCTGGTGAAAGAGTACTATCCCTGCCCGCCATGTGACCGTATGATGAAGGCATGCAGGCGAATCCGGCCCGATCGTGCAGAAACGACCCGTGTACCAAGTATGATGGGCCGTATCGGAATGCATCAGGCGGAGGAAGAAAGAGAACGACGATGATCGATTCGCAAGAGCAGCAAGCCGCCAGCGACAGCGTGCGGGATTCCGCATCGAAAACCGGCAAGGCGCGCATTCTTGTCATCAACGATACGCAGGAAATCCTCGATCTCTTTCGTGAAATCCTGGAAGAAGAAGGATACGAGGTCGTGCTGTCCTCGTTCGGCGTGAAGGAGCTGGGCGATATTCGGGCGATCGCTCCGGACCTGGTGATCCTCGATTTCCTGTTCGGAAACGAGCCGCAAGGGTGGCAATTGCTGCAGAAGATCCGGATGACGCGGGATATGCAGGCGTTGCCGATCATCGTGTGTACGGCGGCGCTCCGGATGGCGCGGGAGCTGGAGGGCCACCTCGAGGCGAAAAACGTCGGGCTGGTTCTGAAACCGTTCGATATCGACGACCTTCTCGACGAGGTGAGCCGCGCGCTTCGGCCCGGCGGGTTGTCGAACCGCCCTGATATGGAATAGCCCAGCAGGGATGTCATCCCGGGAACCCGGCCGCGGCCAGCGACGTTCATTCTTTTGATGATTTTTTGACCGGAGCCAGGCGACGTGTGCATATTCCCGAGCCGGACACAGGTCGGGAGGAGAAAGGCAGACTATGCGACAACGCATTTCAACGCTATCCGGCCTTGTGCTGGCGCTGATGCTGGTGGTCCTCCCGATGGTGGCGGGGACGGCATCGGCGGCCACCCAGAGAGGCCTGCAGCAGGGCAACGAGTATCAGAGCCCCCAGTTCGGGTACACGGTGACGTGGGATGACGACTGGTCCGTCCGTCCGCGCGACGTGATCTCGAATCGCGGCGGGTACGACACGCTGACGCTCCGGGGACCGCTCGGGACATTGCTGGTACAGGGGCAGGGGACGAGCGTCACCGCGGCCGAGGCCGTGTCTCGCCGGGTCCAGATCGAGGGCAGCGAGAACGATGTCGTCGAGCAGGAGCTTGACGGTGACGTGCCGATGATCCGCATGGTCTCCGGGCGCAAGGTGATCCTGATCGAAGGGTACACGCTGGAGACGAACGACGCGGTCGTGCTGATCGTGCTTTCGGCGCGAGAGAAGGATTTCGATGCGGCGCTCGATGCCGTGCACGCCCAGGTGCAGTTCAATGGCGGTTCCTTGCTGACCGGTACGTCTGTGATCGAGGGCGACGGCACGGCGTCCCCGGAACCGACCGAGGTGGAGTCGGAGGAGCCGTCCCCGACCAGCGAGCCGGTGGAGACACCGTCGCCGACCGCTGAGCCGTCGGGAACCGAGCCGGTGGCGGAAACGCCGATCGATCTGACCACGCCTGCCGATCTCGTTGACGGCACCTATACCAGTCCTCTTTACGGCTACACGTTCACCTTCGATCCTGCCCGGTGGGCGGTCGACGTCGTTGACGACACCGCCGAGAGCGACATCGTCAAGCTGACAAGTGACACCGGCGTGCTGACGATCTGGTCCTGGGGCTCGTACGGGAGCGATCCGGTCGCCTGCCTCGACGGGGAGTCGGCCTACTACGGCACTGAAGACGCCACGGTGACAAATTGGGCGCCGGCGAACGACGCGAACGGCGATCCGATCCGGTACGAGGCCGATGGGTACGCCTACGGGGTCTTCACGCTGACGTATACCGACCCGGAGACGATGGCTCCGGTCGATCTGGTGGATTACATCGAATGCCGATCGATTCCCGGCGAGGATGCCGTGGTGATCATCTTCGGCTCGGCGACCCCGGATCTGTACAACGATCACCTCGACGCCGTGCTCGATGTCGCGGAAACGATCATGTTCGCGAAGGAAGAGCCGTCGGAGGTGACGGTACCGGCCACGCCGCCGGATGAGTCCGGATTGCCTGAGAGCGGGTTGTCGGGGTCGCTCTACACGAGCCCGTCGTTCGGATTCACGATCGATATTCCCGCCCAGTGGGATGTGGTCGATGAGTTTCTGGCGGTCAACGACAACGAGCTTATGTTGACGAACGGGACCAGCGACATCCTGATCTGGGCGACGGATGCCTATACCGGCGATCTCGCCGGGTGCGTCGATTTCGCCGCCAGTTACTCCCAGTACGATCTCGAGCTCGCCACGACCGCCGATGGCCGGCCGTTCCGCGGGGCGGACCGGAACGGGGCGTATGGCAACTTCCTGTACGACAATGGCACCCATGCCTACTCGATCTCTTGCCAGTACATCGTGGAGGGGGAGTCGGTGTTGATCGTGACGCAGGATGTTCCCGCGAAGGAGCTGGCGTCGCAGCGGAAGTTCCGCATCGATCTGCAGCAGTCAATCGAGCTGCCGTAGACGGATTTAGGCTTCGTGGTGGACGGATCAACAGACGGATGGCGAATGAGGGACCACCGCCCCGATGGCGCTCCGGATCTCGCAGCTGCGGCCGGTGTCTGCCCACACACCGGGCACTGCGGCCCGGTGCTACCTCTTCCTGGGTCGGAACTATCCCCGCACCCCCAAACATCGTCATCCTGACCGAGGGAAAGGATCCCCGTGCGAAGCCGCTCCCCGTTCCCGCCAACTCGAAACGGTCGGACGCCCGGCATCCTACCCATTTGTTGTCATCCCTCGACACCATTCGACCGCTTCACGATCTCCACGGGCTCGGAATGACGTAGATGGAAGCCGCGACACACCATTCAGGGTGACGGATGGGCGCATGCCGGTCGGACTCCTGCGTGGACAGACGGTGAAAGAGGTGGCACAAAGAACCGAAGTGGTCGGTGAGGAACACCGGGCACTTCGGCCCGGTGCTACCGGTGGATGACGCGGTGCACTCGTGAGGCATCGTCGTTGATTGGAGTATCACTATGCGACGGCTTGCAGCCCTTGTCCTGATCGCCCTTCTCGCCCTGACCCCGATCGCCGGGGTGATGGCGCAGGCAAGCCCGGCCGCGTCACCGCAAGCATCGCCGGTGGTCGCCAGCGATCGGGAGATCAGCTTCCAGAGCGGGCCGGATACCCTGTACGGTTCCCTGATGGTGCCGGATGGACTGACCGCTCCCGCGCCGGGTGTGCTGATCATCTCCGGAAGCGGTCCGACCGACCGGAATGGGGACAGCTCCGGTCTGCCGATGGGCACGAACCGGCACTTCGCGGAGGATTTCGCTGCACTCGGGGTCGTCACCTTCCGGTATGACAAGCTGGGCAGCGGCAAGACCGGTCTTGGCACGCATGCCGACGGCCAGGGTATCGACTACGACCTCTTCATGCAGGAAGCGTGGGATGCGTTCGACGTGCTCGCCAAGCAGCCGGAGGTCGACCCTACCCTGATCGTGATTCTCGGACATAGCGAGGGCGGGCTCTTCGCGATCGATATGGCGACGGACCAGACGCGTGAGACCAGGCCAGCGGGCATCATCCTCGCCGCTCCGCTGGCGATACGCTATCTCGACCTTCTCCGCGAACAGATCGCGGGACAGTACGACGCGTTGGTCGCGGAGGGCCAGCTCACCGAGGCCGTGGCGAAAACGCTGCTGGGGCAGCTGGACGAAACGATCGCCGAGATTCGCGACACCGGCACCCTGACAACGAAGCTCCTCGATCCCGGTGTCCAGATGTTGCTCTCGCCGGCGAATGTGCCGTTCCTGTACCAGGCAGATCAGCGCGATCCCCTGACCCTGGTTACCGAGGTGCCGCAGGACATGCCGGTGATGATCATCCACGGTGCGAAGGACGAGCAGGTGACGACCGCGCAGATGGACCAGCTCGCCGCGGCGTTCGAGGATTCCGGTCATACACACCTGACCCGATTGGAGCTGCCAAACGCGAACCATATTTTCCAGGTGATCGAGGGGGAGCCGGACGCCGCAAAGAATTACGCCGACACGTCGCTGCCGTTCAGTCCGGAGATCGAGCCAGCATTGCGGGAGTACATGACCGCATTCGATTGATCCAGTGATCGGGCCGAAAGTCTGATCGTACGGGGAAATAACGAGCGCGAGACCGGATTCTCTTCCGGTCTCGCGCTCGTTGCAATTCGTGAAACTGAGCTTGCGGAGCGGGTTAGTCCTCGACCGCCGCAACCACGTCGATCTCGATCCGGTATTCCGGTCCACCGAGCTCCTTGACGCCGATGCAGCTCCGGGCGGGGGGATCGTTCGGGAAGAAGGCGATGTACGCCTCGTTCATCTCCTTCTTGTCCGCCATGTCCGTGAGATAGATGGTGACGCGCACGACGTCTTCCAGCGAGGCGCCGCACTCCTTCAGGGTTCGCTGAATGTTTTCCAGGGATCCTGTGGTCTGGGACGCGATGCTGTTCGCGTCAATGTTCGCGGCGGGGCCGGCGACATGCCCGGTCAGGAAGAGAAAGCCATTGGCCTTGACGGCTTTGGACAGCGGTGCTCCCGGTTTTCCTGCGTATACGACCTTGCTCATGGGTTCTCCTGTTTGAACGTGTGTACGAGACGTGTTTCGACAAATGACATGAATGACCTGATCAGCACCTCCTGAAGCGAATGGCGACGATGTTGCCCGGGCGACCGACTCCCTGTGGGAGCCAATGGGTGGCGGATCCTGACGGACTGCCCGTCCAATACGGACCCGGCGTTCGGAATTGATGTCGACGTAACGTGGTTTGGCACTATGCGAATTGCGTAATGGTTGACACGAAATTCACATGAATGCTCGCGGGCCGCCGCGATGCCGCTTCGCGCCATGTCTCGGGCACAGGACCCGAGACTACGACCTTGTCACATGCGCTGATCCGCGAGCGTGTAGCCGGATTCGGTATGACACGAACCATGTGCATCGGCATCCGTAGGATGTCGATCAACAGGCAACCATGCCATCCTTTCTGCATCTTGCTCTAGCTCCGGCTTGTGGGATCGAGCGCCTGACGCAGTGCATCGCCGATGAAATTCAGCGAGAGAACGGTGATGGCGATGGCGAGACCGGGCGGAACCCACAGCCAGGGCATGGACTCCAGTGTGGCCAGCGATTGTGCATCGCTGAGCATGTTGCCCCAGCTCGGCTGGGGTGGCTGCACACCCAGCCCGAGGAACGAGAGCGAGCCTTCGAGCAGCACGATCGATGCGGCATCGAAGGTCGCGATGACGATGATGGGCGCGAGGATGTTGGGCAGGATGTGATGGCGGATGATCCGGGTATGGTCGGCGCCGAGCGCGGTAGCGGCGGCGATGTAGTCCTCGCGCTTGAGCGAGAGCACCTGTCCCCGCACGATACGGGAGGTGGAGGGCCAGCTCGTCAGGCCGATAACCAGGATCAGGTTGAAGAGGCTTGATCCTGCGATGGCGACTGCGACGATCACGAGCACCAGCAGGGGAAAGGCGAGGATGCTGTCGCTGATGCGCATGATGATCTGGTCGGTGATGCCACCGGCGTAGCCGGCAATGGCCCCAAGCAGGGTGCCGACCGTAACGTTGATGGTGACGGCGATCAGGCTGACCGAGAGGGAGACCCTCCCTCCGTGCAGCAGACGGCTGAATACGTCGCGGCCGACCGAGTCGGTGCCCAGGATATGGTCCCGCGAGGGGGCCGCCTGGAACATGAGCATGTCGATGGTTTCCGGGCTGTGCCGGGCGATCAGGGAGGCCAGTGCCGCGCTGAGCCCGATGACGAGCAGGGCGATGACGCCGAACAACGCCTGTTTGTTGCCCTGCAGTGATGTCCAGACCCGATTCTGGACCCGGCGGCTATCCGATTGCGCCTGGATAGGGGATGCTGTTGTCGCTGCTGCCACAATTGATTCCTTCGTCAGTCGTATCGGATGCGGGGATCGACAAATGCGTACACGACATCGGTGAGCAAATTGGAGATCACTACCAGAAGCGCGGTGATCATGATGATCGCCATCAGCACCGGGTAATCCCGGCCATAGACGGAGCTGACCAGCAATCGTCCGATACCCGGCCAGGCAAAGATCTGCTCGGTGACGACCGCGCCGCTGAAGAGCGCCGGTATTTGCACGCCCAGGACGCTAATGACCGGCAGAAGGCTGTTCCTGAGCACGTGACCGACGACCACCCGGTTTTCCTTCAGGCCCTTGGCGCGCGCCGTCCGGACAAAGTCACGGTTCATCGTTTCCAGAACCGAAGACCGGATCAGGCGCATGTAGAGCGCGACCTGATGGATGGCGAGGACCGAGACCGGCAGGATCAGGTGATGAAGCCGGTCCTGCAGGGAGAAATCGGCACCGGGCGTTTTCGACATCGATGTCGGCACGACACCCAGCTTGACCGCGAAGATGTAGATCCCGGCAAGACCCACGAAGAATGTGGGAAGCGAAATGCCGGAGAATGTGAGAACGGTCAGCACCTTGTCGAGGCGGGAGTTGCTTTTCACCGCCGAGATGATTCCGACCGGGAAGGCCAAAAGCAGGCTGACGACCATTGCCGAACCCATCAACAAGGCGGTCGGCAGGATTCTCTTGCCGATTTCCTGCGCCACAGGCCAGCTGTTGACGGTGGAATAGCCCAGGTTCCCCTGAAGGAGCTCGGTGAGCCAATGGGCGTAGCGAATGTGGATGGGATCGTTGAGCCCCAGGGCTTCTCTGCGGCGCTCGATCGATTCCGCGCTCCCGGAAGGGTCGACCAGCATATCCACGGAGTCGCCCGGCATCAGGTCGATCAGGACATAGGTGATCATGCTGATCACGATGAGAATGGGGATCGCCAGCAGGAGCCTTCGGATGATGTACTTGGTCATCGGCGGTGCCTGTGTATCACGTAACGGCCTCGAAAGTCTGAAGGATTTCGGATTACAGCTATGGCCCGCCAAGGCCATAGCTGTAATTGCAAGAGAAGCGGATTATCCGGTTACGTCCCACTCCTCCAGATTCCACTCGATGCCGACAGGGACCGGAACGGCGTCGACCATGCGATTGCTCACCGCATGAATCTCCTGCGGATAGTAGAGGAAGACGACCGGGACGTCGTCGGCCATGATCATCTGGAGACGGTCGTTGGCTTCCTTGCGCTCCTCGAAGGTGACCGCGGCCAAACCGTCTTCCATCGCCTGGTCCGCATCCGGATTGTTCCATCGCCAGGAGTTCCAGCCGGATGGCGGCAAGGATGAGGAGTGGAACGAGGATGACTGGTCCGGGTCGAAGGTGACGTAGCTGGAGCCCACCAGCCAGAGGTCGACATCACCTTCATTGACCGCCGCGCTCTGCGACGCGAACTCCATGGTCTCGATTTCGACCTTCATCCCCACCGCCCGCAGGTACTGCTGGATGATCGGTCCGGAGCGCTCGCGGATCACATTCCCGGTCGGGACGATCAGCGTGATCTGCTGGTCGAAGTCCCAGCCGCCCTCTTCGAGAAGCTGCTTCGCGAGCTCCGGATCGTACTGCAGGAGCCCTTCCGTTTCCGGGTTGTAGTACGGGCTGAAGGTCGGGATCTTGGCGTTCAGGACCTCACCGTACCCGGCGAGCAGGGAGTCCACGATCGCCTGGCGATCGATCGCGTGAGCCATGGCCTGACGCACCCGCTTGTCCTGGAAGTACGGGCGGAGATGGTTGATGCCCATGGACTGCAATGAGGAACCCGGGACGGGAACCACCTCGACGTCCATCTTTTCGAGCGACGCAACGTCCTGCGGCAGCATCGTGCCGACCTTGGTCGTCGCATCGAGCTCGCCGGTCTCGAACTGTGCCAGTGCCACATCGTTGCTGTTGATCCGCACGATGAGCGTCTGGATTTGCGGCGCACCCAGCACGAAATCCGGGTTGGCCGAGAATTCGACGTACTGGTCGGTCTCGTAGCGAACGAAGCCGACCGGTCCCGCCGACACAGTGGGATTGCGGCTCATCTCGTGCTTGGCGATGTCGATTGGCGCGGTGCCCTCGAACGCATGGGCAGGAAGGACCCAGAAGAACTGCGCCACGTTCTCGACGAAGCTCGAGGTCGGCTGATCCAGAGTGAACCGGATCGTGTGATCGTCGACGACCTCGATACCCTCGACTGAATCGGCGGTGCCGTCGCGATAGGCATCTCCGCCGGTGACGGGTGCTTCCACCTGGCGGGTGCCGGTGTAATCGGCGTGGAACGCCAGCGTGTAGGTCCAGGCGACATCGTTCGCGGTGAGGGGAGTCCCATCGCTCCAGACAGCGTCCGGCTTCAGATGGAACGTGTAGACGAGCCCGTCGTCACTCACATCGAACGAGTCGGCGAGGTACGGGATGACCGATGCATCATCCTGATAGCGCAGAAGCCGGGGGAAGAGGAGCGTGCCGAGATACCGGGCGTAGGCGCCGATGCTGTAATGCGGCAGGAAGGTATCCGGCGAGGAGCTCATGAAGACGTTGACGGTCTTGCTGTCCTGAGCCGCGGCATACCGGGATGGCGCAGTGTTCGCGCCATACCCGAGGGCATGCAGGGGATCGGCAAGGGCGGGAAGCGCAATGCCGAGCGCCGCCGTGCGCTTGAGGAGGGATCGACGGTTCATGGTGGATTGTGCGTGCTGGTCGAGAGATGTCGACATGATGTGACTCCTGTGAGAAGCCGTGCTACAGGTTGAAACGAATCGCGAACAGATTATCCGGGTGATCGACTCCCACAAGGAGCCGGTGGGCGGCGACCCATGCGGACCGCCCGCCCTTACGTCATTGCACCGCCTCCAGAGAGGGGGTGCGGTGCTAGTTCTTGCCGGAGAGACGCGCGAGCTCGTTCTCGGAGGCGACGTAGCCGAAGGCTGACCAGTACTCGCCATCGAGCACACTTTGCCAGATTTCGATGGCGCGCTCCGTGTCACCCGCGCAGAAGAAGTGGTTGCCGAGTCCGTATCCCAGGGTGACGTAGTTCACACCGGCCTTGTCCGCCCCGGCGAGCAGCTCTTCAGGGCTGCCGATTCCCTTGTACATCAGCAGGCGCTGGAAGTACGCGTCATTCGGTCCGGCGTCGGTCTCCGGGGTGACGAAGTTGAGGATACCCAGAGCCTCGTCCTTTTTGCCCTGACGCATGAGGGTCATGTAGAGCCAGTCGGCGATCGCCACCCGCTTGTCGTCGCTATCGGTGAGGTTCCAGCACTGACGGTAGGCCGCTTCGGCTCTTTCGAAGTCCTGGACAAGGTAGTTCCCCAGTCCGAGGTGGTACCAGGTATCCCAGTTGGTCGGATCGAGCCGGGAGGACAGCTCGAGGTCGGCGCGTCCCGCGTGGAACTCGCGGAGGTTCAGGTGCTTGTGACCCCGCCACCGGTACAGCATTGCGTGGAACGGGTCGATCGCCAGACCTTCCGAGAAGACGTCGATCGCCTGCTGATGGTGCAGGGTGGCCCGGCTCAGTGCGATCCCCTTCTTGAGATAGAGCTCGGGATCGGTCGGGTTTTCGGCGATCTCGGCGTTCAACTCGTCGACGGTGGGGCTGGTGACGTCGGCCAGGGGGTACAACCGCACCTGCTCCTCCGCCGTGGCCATGCCCGCCGCGAATTCCTTGGTCGACAGATTGATGTACTTCTCCAAAACCACGAGGTGATTCCTTTCGTGTGTCAGTGACGGAAGGGTGATCGCCCGACAGGGACCGGAACGATCGCAAAGGGTGACTCCAGCGAAAACCTGGTCGGCTCTTCCTCCTCTCCTGCGAGCCCGGCCGGGCAGGGGGAATGGCGGCGAGACCATGTCCAGAAGACGTCATTGTCTTATGGTATGCATGTATAGACCATAGACTATCATTTGAAAACAGGATGTCAAGAGAGAAGTCCAGAAAACTTCTCGCGTTCTGGCAGTGGGTGGCGGAACGGGAATTGACGGTATGATTCCGGCAGACACTGATATGACAGGAGAACAGAGGGTGGCAGCCACAGTAGACCGGGAGGGACGACTTCCCATCTATCATCAGATTGCGCTGAATATCCAGCGTCGTATCGCGAGCGGCGAATGGGGGATTGGCGACCGCCTCCCCAGCGAGATGGACCTGGCCGGGTTTTACGAAGTCAGCCGCGTGACGGTGCGACAGGCATTGACGGTGCTCGAAAAAGACGGGCTCGTCGAGCGGAAGCGTCCGAGCGGGACGTTTGTCATCCGGTTGCCGGAGAAGCTCACGCCGACGGTGAGCATCATGGTCGACATGTTGCAGAATCTGGACAGCTCCGGTCACACCAACACGATTCACACGCTCTCGGTCCGTCTGGTGGACAAGGGCGATCCATCGGTGAGGGAGAAGCTGGGGATGACGGCGGACGAGCCGTTCGTCGAGTTCCGGCGATTGATCATGGTCAATGATGCGCCCTTTGCCACGGTCAGGACGTTGGCCTCCAGCTCGCGATTTCCCGGGCTCGAGCAGCAGCCGATTCTGCGCAACTCCCTGCAAACAACCTTCCTTACCCATTTCGGGGTGCGAACGATGCGGGCCGAGCATTGGGTCGAGGCCCTGAAGGCGACGGATGCTGACATGGAGGTGTTCGGCACGCCAGAGAACGGGGTTGTTCTGGGGCTCTCCAGCCTCTTTTTTGACCAGAACGACGAGCCCATGGCGTACATGACGACGCGTTGGCCCGCCGACATGATGCGCCTCCATTTGAAGTCGGCGATCAAGGAGCCCTTCGTGAATTCCGGGGTCGGAGAGCCGGACGATGCGATCGAAATGAACCGGAAGTAACCTTCCGGTCGCGGCCGGATCGCCCGCCGTACGCCGGGCACGCATTCGCGGATGCAAATCACGAGTTTGAGGATCGGAATTCGACGCAGCCGGTACACTGGACGTGGAAAGTGAATGTCCTTCGCGCGTTCGGCTGCATGTCGATACGCCGGAGGCCCATGAAAGGTTTTGGCTCGTCGATGACAGAGAGTGGATCCGTGGGATTTACACGGGATGACGTGCTCAACGCGTTGTCACAGGTGAAGGAGCCGGCGACGGGGCGCGGTCTGGTCGATCTCAAGCTGGTGACCGATGCGTCCGTTTCGGGGCGGGATGTCGCCGTCAACGTCGATCTCCTGAGCCCGATCACCAAGCACCGGGAAAAGGTGGAGCGGGATATCCGCACTGCGATCGCGACGATCCCCGGTGTCGGGAATGTCGACATTACCTTCCGGACGAAGGTCCGCGCGAGTGGCGGCGGGCGCTCCGATGCCCAGCCGATTCCCGGCGTGCGGAATACGATCGCGGTAGCATCCGGCAAGGGCGGCGTCGGGAAATCGACCGTGGCGGTCAATCTCGCCGTCGCGCTGGCGCAGGCCGGGGCGAAGGTCGGTTTGCTGGACGCGGACGTCTACGGTCCGAGCGCGCCGTTGATGCTGGGCGTCAACGAGCGCCCGCTGATGCGCGACAACAAGATCGTGCCGTTGGAGGCGCATGGGGTGAAGGTGATGAGCATCGGCTTCATCCTTGACCCGACCAAGGCGTTGATCTGGCGCGGGCCGCTGGTGGCGCAGCTGATCAACCAGTTCCTGAACGATGTGCACTGGGACGATCTCGACTACCTCGTGATCGATCTGCCGCCGGGAACGGGCGATGTGCAGCTCACGCTCGTCCAGAAGATTCCGATCTCCGGCGCGATCATCGTAACGACGCCGCAGGAGGTCGCGCTGGCCGACGCGGTGAAGGGGCTGAAGATGTTCCAGGAGGTGAAGACGCCGATCCTGGGCATCGTCGAGAACATGAGCTGGTTCCAGCCGCCGGAATCGGATGCGAAGTATCACATCTTCGGCGAGGGCGGTGGCGCGCGCACGGCGGAGGCAAACAACGTCGAGCTGCTCGGGCAAATCCCGATCGAGATGGAGCTGCGCGAGGGCGGCGACACCGGTGCCCCGATGACGGCGGTCCATCCGGATTCAGCCACGGCGCAGTCGTTCCTGCACCTGGCGGAGCGGGTCGCGACCCAGCTCGCGGCGCAGGCAATCGCCAAGCCGCGCAAGCCGACGATCATGCTGAAGACGGTCTAGACCGAAGCAATCGACGTACAACGCGAAACGGCCCCGAGGAGAATCCAGTCTCCCCGAGGCCGTTTCGGGAATGCATGTATCGGTGTGAATCATCGAGAGCCGCGACCCGACCTCAGGTAGCCCCGACCCGACGTGGTCGGGGTTCACCGTATTCGGCAACCACCTACCCGAAGTGGTCAGCGAACGGACACCGGGCACTGCGGCCCGGTGCTACCGGGATTGATTGGGGGATGACAGTCATTCTTCGTCAACGTCCCGTCATCCCGAGCCCGTGAGATCGCGTAGCGGTCGAACGGTGTCGAGGGATCTTTGTTCTAACAAACCGCCGTGGTCGTCAGAGGCACAGATCCCTCGACACATCGCCCCTCGCTCCGCTCGCGGCTCCGGCTCGGGATGACAGGGGGTGAGATGACTCGCTCCTCACATGTTCGGGATGACGAGTGGGGGACTCACGCGTCCGGGATGACGGTGTTGTGGGGCAGGGACGCCCCGAGATCTGGTCACACACAGAAAGTGGTGGCATACGTTGCACTGCGGCCGAAAAGCCTCCTCTATGGTTGCGATTACCTCCCGCCCTCCGATGTCAGGGCGTCGCCCCATGAGACGCTGAGCGTCGCGGCGATGGTCGCGAGAACGGTCAGGGTCGCCATGATCAGCGTCGTTGCGCCAATGTCCCCTTCCAGCAGCATGGTCCGGATGGCCTGCACCTGATACGCGAGCGGATTGACGCGGGCGATCCATTGCAGGTAGACGGGCGCGGTCTCCAGCGGATAGAAGACCGGTGCGCTGAGGGACATCGGCAGCATCATCCACTTGACGATCGTGTCGCGCACGACGTAGTCACGCGCGAAAGCGGTGACGACGATCGCCAGCGATGCCCAGAAGACGACCGCCAGAAGAGTGATCATCATGGCACCGAGAAATCTCCGGGCAGAAAATGCTCCGCCGAGCATCAGGGCGGCGATGGCCATCACGGACACCTGGCAGACGACGGCGAATCCCGGCGCGGCGATCTTCGATGCCGCGTAGCCTGCGCCTCCGGCTCCGGCCAGTCGCTTGATGGTGAGCATGCCCCATTGCCGGTCGAGAACCGTGCGGTACATCGTGCGGCTGAAGGCTTGCAGCGCCTGGAGTCCGAAAAGACCCGGTAACACAAACATCAGATAGCTGTGACCGTGAAAAAAGTCGTTGGGATTCCCGACAAGTCCCTGAAGACCGGCGGCCAGCAGCATGAGCTGGACGATCGGCTCCAGCAACAGGGAACCGAGCCGTGTTTTGCCTTCGGAGCCGAGTGCCTTGAGCTCGGTCTCGGTAAGCGCGGTGAACCGGCTGAACGACCAGCGGTTCGTCGCCGACGTGAGCTCGTTCATGCCTGTCCTCCTTCCCGTGTTGTCATCTTCAGGTAGATATCCCGGAGTGATGCGGTCTTCCGACTGATGTCGAGGACGCGAATGTCCGGCTCCAACAGGGTGACCAGGCTGCCGATGGTGGCTCCCGACGGGATGCTGGCGGTCAACCTGGCGTCTTGCTCCTGCCGTGGGTTGAAGAGCCGGATGCGCTCGAGCATCGCCGGAGTGACGGTGCCGTCGAGATGCAGCGTGACCGATTCCGAGGGGGCATACCGGCGAAGGAACGATTGCATGGCATCGTGGGCGATGATCCTGCCGTCATGGATGAAGAGGACATCGTCGCAGAAGCGCTCCAGTAGGCCAAGGTCGTGCGAGGAGATGAGGATCGTCTCATCCTCCTGCGTGAGATTCCGCATATGCCCGAGGACCGATTCGGCCGACGCCACGTCCAGGCTCGCGGTGGGCTCATCAAGCAGGAGAATATCGGGATCGGCGACGAGCGTCCGCGCGACCTGGATGCGTTGCTGCTGACCGCCGGAGAGCATGCTGACATCGTTGGTCGCGAGTTCGCCGAGCTGCAGCAGATCGAGGATGCGGAGGGCCTTTTCGCGGCTTTGCCTTCGGTCGTAGCCGGCGAGCCGGGCACCGAGTGTGACATTGTCGATGACGTTGAGATACCAATCGATCGTGGTCCGCTGGCTGGACCAGCCGATGCGAGAGCCGGGGTCCGGCAGATGGATGTGTCCCTCTGAAGGGCGGATCGCTCCGGCCAGCAGGTGGATGAGTGTGGACTTGCCGGCGCCGTTCGGGCCGAGGAGGGCGGTCATGCGGCCGCGAAGGAAGCTGGTGGATGCGTGGCGCAGACCCCAGGTGCCGTTCGGGTACTGCTTGCCGAGGTCGTCGATACGCAACGCGACGGAATCGCGTGACGTGGGTTCAGATGTGAGCACGATTGCCGGTCCTGGTCAGGACGCGCGGAAGATCCGCCCGATTGACTCAAGCGCAGAGCACCATGCCGGGGGCGATGTCGGCTGGTGAGCTATGCGGCTGGAGGAGATACGCCAATCAGGCGAGTCGCAATCGAACCACGATGGCCTCCGAGGGTGTGGTGAGCGGCAGCATTCTGGGGGATGATATCACGCCCCTGGTTCATAGGTTCCCTGATGTCGTGTCGTGGGGGCCACTCGGCACGCATGGTTCGGGTATGGATCTGCGCCTCCACCCCGTCATCCCGAGCGTAGTCGAGGGATCTCGTCGGTGTGTCCCGGAATCCTGCGCCACCCATTCGACGCGCGACACTCGGGCAGGGCAGTCTGGTCGCTTCGCGACCTCATCGGCTCAAGATGACGGTGTTGGCGGATGCGTTCAATCACAATGAATTGCACAATTTGCAAGAAGGTTGGTGTGGTCACTTGATGATCGACGCCCTGCGGGCGCCGATAGGGCGAACGGGGTCGCTCCCGCTTTTCGGTCTGCGGCATCACCCCACCAGCCTTCGGCCGACCGCCCCTACGTGCGGTGGGTGTCGATCATGTCAGCCAGGGTGCAATTCGCTTTAACGCAATGACCCGGCGGTGATCTTCATCAACCCGCCGGGTCACGCTCGTGAACTCTTCAAATGTCGTTCGCCTTCCTGATGATGTCATCGGGTTGCGGGCCACCGAGGTCGTTTTGGGCGACGCGGTGGCGGCCAGGCCTCTCGAGGGCGTCGATACGCATACACTCCCTGTTTCGAGTTGATCGCCGCGGGGCCGGGCGTTGCTGCCGGGTCCGGGAGATACGAGGTACGGTCGATGACTGCATAACCGTGGTTCAGACGGTCGCTGCGTCGGATGACCGGTACGTATCCATCCTTGCGGTTTCCCAACTCCCTCACGCGAAGGTCACTGCTGACCCGCCATACCGACCGGTTCGTTGATGGTGCGAACGCCTCGGTTCAGCGAATGTTCCGGGGATGTCGTCCGTACCGGGTGTGTTCCGTGGTCTGTCAGCAGCCAGTGGTGCACAACACGTGCGTTCCGGGTTCTTTGACACCGGTACTGTGGCGACTGACGCCGTGGTTCACGAGGATGACGATTCGACAGGAACGCAAGTCCAATCCGAAGGATCGATCATCCCGACCCGAGCCGTGACGATGGAAACATCCACCGCTCCCGACTGTTCGCCGGACATCTGATGCCGGCGGTTGCCGATGGAAGCATCTCGCGATCGCGTTCAGGGTGGGGGTAACGGAGAGTCGCGTCTCCACACGCTCGCCGCCCGCTCACCGGACTGATCCGTCGTCGCGGACCTTCCTGCCGGGTTCTGACTCGCGTGTCATGGAGGTGTGCGGTCGCTCGCCGCATGTCGTCTGGCGACGTGCCGTGCGAGGCCGGGGCTTTCCTCCGGGCGGTTGCGAATACAGAGATCCGGCAACGATCGAAACATGAATCAAACGGGTCATTTTGGTTTACAAAGACGGGTTCTTTCCGCTTGAAATCGCTCTCCCGCCGGTTCCTGTTTCGATAACGCCATAGTATCAGGATGTTGGGATTTGTCAATAGGTCACAGCGCTACGGTCCTGCACCCGATGGGAATGCTGGAGAAACCGTGGGGTCACCACGTGCACGCCACGGGAAAGTGATCGGAAAGCTGCGGGAGCGGATCCTCGTACAAGGTCTCTGCGACCGGTGCCTTGTCAGACAGAAGCTGCCGGTTGCCCATGATGTAATCCAGTCGCATGGGTGCGGCATGCGCGGCATCCGTGTTGGCGGCGGTCGGAACGGTCGGGTCCTGGCTTCGACTCAGGTCCACGAGCCCGGCGTCCAGCAGGATCTGCATCGGGCGATAGTTGATCTCGCCCTGCGCGTCGAGGAACTTTCGCGCGAGATGCGCGTTCTGCCGGAGACTGCCGGCAAGATCTGACGCCATATGCCGGTCTCGATCTTCGGGAGACAAGGTGTTGAGGTCACCCATCAGCAAGACCGGGCCGTCGACCTCTTCGAGGATCTCCACGATCCGCGCTGCCTCACGCTCGCGATCGTCTGCACTTACCGGTGTCAGATGCGTGATGACGACGTGAATTCCCATGACGTCGAGAACAAGCATCCCGTGGTGGAATCCCTTCTCGAAGGTGGCGATGCGTTGAATCGGGTGCCGGGAAATGGCGCCCACGAAATAGGGGCGCCTCGTCGTCTCGAGGAGGGCGTGGTGAGGATATCCCCAGTCGGAGCTGAGCTCCGAAATTCCTGGTGACACGTTCCAGCCGTTGAGCTCGTTCAGCCCGACGAAATCGAAAGCCTGGTCAGTGAGCCAACCACCAAGCCCGGCGAGCCGGGCTGGCTCTCCCTGACACCCATCAAGAATGTTGTAGTGCAGAATCCTCATCGCGCGTGCTCCTGAATTGCCGGTCGCACGGTCGCCCCTGGACCCACGTCTTGCCGAAATCGTACCGCCAGTGGAAATCGACGTCGTTGGCCAGCGAGTGGGTCGTCATCCGGACGGTGTCGGCATCGATTTCGAAAAGCTTGAACTCAAATGGCGCTTCGGCGAATGCGCTGGACGTGACGTAGCGCATTCCATCGTGCTCGGTGCAGGTGGTGATGTGGCTGTGCGCCCCAACAACGCATTGCAGGGTCGGCCATGAGGCGACGAGGCCCTGCACCTCGTCCCGGAACGATGCCTGTGGCGTATGCAGCGGTTCGGACAGGCCCGTCTGGTCCTGCGGAACCGCGAGGACCGGGCTGTGGGTGACGAACATCCGGGTCGCGGGCGCGGATGTGTCTGCCGATACCGATTCGAGCCAGGCGAGCTGATCCGGAGCGAAGTGTGGCCGTTGAACGTCGGTCCAGAGCCAGGGTGGCGAATCCCACTGGTTCGGCATGACGCAGATACGGGCGCCGTCGTGATCGATCACGAAATTCGGCTGGCCTTCCGGGAAAAACTGCGGTACCTCTTCCAGCCACCACGAGAGGGCGTCGGGTTCGGTGAGGTCGTGGTTCCCGAGGCAGAGATAGACCGGAGTGGAAAAACGGTCGAAGAGCGCGGCTGCGCGGCGGATGTGATCCGGAGCGACCTCGTTCAGCATATCGCCGCCGTGCAGGATGAAATCGATGTTTCCGTCCCGCTCGATCCAGGCGTTCAGCGCATCGAGGATGTCAGCCATGCGTTCCGAATACGCTGGTTGCTGCTGGAATTCGATGGGTGTCGTGCCGATATGGGTATCGCTGAGGAATACGAATCTCGTCATCCGGTACGTCCTGTTCGGTCCTGCTCGCGCCGCGATCCCATGACCGCATGCAGAGGGGATTTGCGTCCACCGGACTCGTCGAGACCCGGTGGACGCAACGAAGATTCCTATTGGCCAGCGACCGGGTCGAGACCGCCGGTGAAGATCAACATCGTCGGGATGCCGTCGGCATAGGGGCTGTTTCTCAGCAGCGGATCGTCGTCCGCCGGCCACGCCTGCACGCGGACGCCTTCGAGCGCCGCATTGTTGCCGAGGCTCTCGCAAATCTGGAGCTTGGGGAGGAGCTCGTTGAATACCTGGGCAAGGCGTGTGACCTGTTGCTTCTGGACCTCGATGTCCATGCCTTCGCCGGATTCCACGACCATCTGGTCGATATCAACGGCGCCGGCGACATCGGTATCCTGCTGCAAGGGAAAATCGATGCCTCGCTTGGCTGGTTGATCGGTCCGGGTGTTGAAGGTGAAGAAGTCGGCGACAAATGAGTAGTGCGGGTGCGGGCTTGAGGAATTGCCCCAGGTTTGGATGGCGAAATCAAACCGGCCATCTTCGATATCCGGGCCGATCTGGGTGTAGGTCACGGCTCGCGGCGTGATATCGAAACCGAACGCGGTCAATTGTTCGGCGACGTTGACTCCTGCGGCGGATTGTCTCGCATACTCTGCGGGGAACGACATGTCATAGGCGGCTGTGTTGCCGTCCGGGTCCGTCCACCAATCGCCGTCCTTCGCCCAGCCTGCCTCCTGGAGCAGCGCCGCGGCCTTTTCCGGATCGTATTCATACCGGTTGAGCTGCGCCAGCGCGTCCTCATCGACCCAGGAAGGGACGAGATTGTCGCTGATTCCGGTCATGTACTGAACACCGACACCGGATTGACCGTGCGAGACGACGGCAGCCTGATCGCGGTCAATGGCATACGCCAATGCCTGGCGCACTCGCTTGTCCGCGAAGTGTTTCAGCTTTCCGAAATTGATGAGCAGGGCTGGTCCGTTGTACACGGGCGGACGCAGGATTCGGATGCCCTGGTCGATCATGCTTTGTTCGGTCGCCGGTGGGAAGCCCTGGGTGGCGTAGTCGATATCCTTGCTCAGCACGACCGCCGAGATCGTGTCGGTCTCTCCGTTAAAATTTACGATCTTGTCGAACTTCGCCTGATCTGCCCAATAGGAATCATGGTTTTTCGACATATCGAACTGGGCATTGGTGACACTGGGAATATCGATCGTGTACGGGCCGTTCACGATGAGCGTGTCCGGGCGGAAGCTCGTGAATTGCTCGTTGAATTGCGCCCATTCCGGATCATCCTTTGACGTTCCGGACGAGACGATGTCGCGCGCTTTCTGCGCCCATTCCCCGTAGATGGCTGACGGGAATGGCGATTGACGGATGACGTAGCGTTCCACGACTGTGGATGGACGGCTCATGGTGAAATTCAGCGTGTAATCGTCCAGCGTATCGATACCGGAGAGATAATCCCAGACGGTGTTTCCCTGTAGCCGGAGGATATCGAACGTGTCGACGACATCCTGCGCGGTCACCGGATTCCCGTCAGACCAGAGCACGCCCTGACGCAATGTCACCTGAAGCGTGTCGGCGTTCGCGATGTCGGATGCGTCGCCGGTCGCGGCGGGTGACGCCTCGCTCTCGTCGCCCCGGATAAAGGTCCACGATTCAGCCAGGATCGGTAGCCACTCGTTGGTCGCCCAGTATTGCATGCCCATCGGCACGAACATCAGGTCGCCGTAGATATTTGGCGGATTGAGAATACCGTTGGTCACAAACTGGTTGAAGTGGCCACCGGCGCCGGGATCGAGATAGGGCCATGCCGAGTGAAACTCGCTCGTTCCATCCTGCGCGATGACGGCCTTCCCCATCATGCCGGTCAGGAGCGTTGCCGAAAGCGCACCAGCTGATGCACCCAGGAAGCGACGGCGAGACAATGGTGTGGAGACGAGCGATTCTGTGGCCATGAGGTATCTCCTTGACGCGTTGTGTCGAGCGCGTGCCTCCGGTCTGACACAGGCCGGGGCTCGATACGGCTTTCCGGGATACTCTCAGTCTCCTGATCGTGGTGTCAACAGGCGTATGCTGCACACGTGTTCGGCGAGGCGTTTGTAACTGATTTTCCTGCTATTCGAAGCTCGAACGGAGATGCATCGGACGGAACCCCAGAAGCTGCAGAGGCTCGCCCATGCTCTTCGCCAGACCCAGTACGCGGAAGCGGCCGAGCCCGCCGGGCTCGATCAGGCGGTAGACGGCACCCTGGGCGCGGAGGTATTCGTCGAGCCCGGCGTCCGGTTGCTGCTGAAGATCCAGAAGCCACTCCCCGAGCCCGAGCTGGGTGAGGAACTCCGCCTGCGTCGTCAACCCGATCTCGATCATCCCCGCGTCCATCGCCGCCTTCGCCAGCCAAGTAAAATCGACGTGCGCGGTGAGGTCCTGTTCCCCGACGCGAATGTATGGATCGTCGGTCACGGTGTGCTGATGGTAGCCGCGCACTGTGCCTTCCAGCCGGTGTTCCCGGTAAAGCGTCGGGGCATCGTAGCCGTAGTCGATGACGATCGCGTAACCACGGATGAGATTCGCCGCGATACCGCGTATCCACTCCGCGCTGGCAGGAGAAACATCCAGCCGGGCACCGTCGATCATTGCAGCGACATCGACGCCAGCATCCCTCAGGTAGGCAGGGATACCGGCGTGCGTGACCTCGCCGGAAAGCTCGCCTTCGCTGTCGACGAAGCGATCCTGCTCGTCCAGCCCGACGTACAACTCCCGGAGGTTGCCGTCGCGAACGATCAGCCGGTGAACGGGCAGGGCGTCCGGCACCTCGTTGGCGAGGACGATCCCCGGCTCCGGTGTGATCTCATCCGGGTGTTCGGGCCGGACGATGTGTCCGAGCCCGGATTCCGCCATCGCGGCGCGGGATTCTGCCGCGCGGTGTGCGTTGACGTCGATCAGGCGGTAGTCGAGCGCATCGCGGACATCCGGCGCCATCTGGCTGAGCGCAGCGATGATGTCGTAGGCGAGGATGCCGCTGCTGGCACCATGCTCGCGCACGACGAGGTGCTCCGGCTGTCCGAGGTGATCCCAGCAATCGGCGATTTGCCGGGCGAGGGTGAAGCCGAAGAAGGGATGCAGCTCCGGTGAGGTGATGAAATCGCCGCCGCGCCCCGGTTTGCGATGAGGTGCCCGGTAATAGCCGTGTGGATCGTGGTACAGGGCGACATCCATGAAGCGGGCGAAGGTGATCGGGCCGGTCGTGCGAATCTCCTCCCGCAGGAGATCGAGAAGCGCAGGGTTTCCGGATGGCTGTGTGTCGAGATCAGGTTCGGTCATGGGTATCCTGAACGATGCTGGCGAATCGGTCGTCATGAGGTCAGTGTAGTGGGTTTGTTGCGGCCGGTTGTGCGATGCGATGGGTTTTCGACATGATTGTTGGCATGGCATTTGTGATACTTCACAGAAGATGACGGTGCCTCGCGCACAGCGACCAGGGACGATACATCCCCGGATAGAGACAGAAAGGAACCGATCGTGGCCAACAGGAACAGCCACAATGCTGCATTCGTGACCGGGACGGTGCTCGGCGGTCTCGTCGGCGCAGCCGTGGCACTTTGGAAGACCCCCTACTCCGGCGAAGAGCTCCGCGCGATGATCACCGGCGGTGAACCGGGCGACCGTGAGACGCAGGATATATCCACGCGCGACCGGTTGCCTCAACCGACGTTGAAGGACAAGGTGGTCTCCGTTGCGGAGAATGTGCTGGCGCCGGTCGTCGGGGTCGAGCTGGGCAAGACGGCGAACGATAGCGGGGCGACCACTCCCGCCGCAATGCCGATCCGCACCGAGCCCGCAACTCCGGAAGCAGATGGTACGGGCGAGCCACCCGCCTTCCCGAATTCGGATGAAGAGTTGATCGTGGAAGAGCCCGAGACCGGTGGTCAGGCGAACGTCACTCCGGTCGATGAATCCAGTCCAGGCATCGACCGGTCCACACCCTCAACGACACCGGTGCCGGAAGGCGACGCGGCAACGATCGAGGAGTTAACGACGCCTCAGACCCACATCGTGCCGGACGCGCTGAAGCATCAGGAGTATGACAAGCAACCGTTCCCGAAACTGGGTGGTACCGAGAAGAGCTGACCGGGTACGGTTCGAGTGAAAGGAAATACCAAATGATCAAGAATATGCGAACTGCTGTGAAGTTTTTCGTCTATGGATTGCTCGTCGGGTTGATGTTCGCCCCGAGAAGTGGCGCCGAAAACCGGAAGGAACTGATGAACTGGGTATCCGGTGCGGTCAAGGATGTCGTCGGTTAGGGCGAATTGCATATGGGCAGGGAGTTCTTTGAACCCGCTCGACCTGCCCGCAAGCTGCTCTTGAAGATACGCGGCTGCCCGGATGCGGGTGGCCGCGTCGTTCGTGTAAGGCGCGGGGAGAGAATGCCGGATGCTGCCGATCAGCGATGACAACCGCGGACGGCGAAGCCAACCGTATGTGGTCTGGACGCTGATCGCGATCAACGTCGTCATCTTCGCCTACGAATTCGTGCTGGATCAGCACGCCCTCAACGATCTGTTCGCACGATGGGCCGTGATCCCGGCGGAGGTCAGCTCCGGCCATCTCCTCTACACGCTCGTGACCTGCGCCTTCCTGCATGGATCATGGCTCCATCTCGGCGGAAACATGCTGTTCCTCTGGATCTTCGGCGATAACGTCGAGGACGTGATGGGACATACCCGCTTCCTGATCTACTACCTCCTGACGGCGATCATCGCCAGCGCCGCCCAGGTGTTGGTCAATCCGGACAGCACGACCCCGCTCGTCGGGGCCAGCGGCGCCATCTCCGGCGTACTGGCCGCCTACATCGTGATGTTTCCGCGGGGTCGCATCCGGACGCTGGTATTCCTCGGCGTGTTCTTCACCGCGATCATGGTTCCGGCCTGGCTGATGATCGGCTACTGGATCCTCCTTCAATTGCTCTCCGGATTGTCGACGCTGGGCGTGGACGATGTTAGCGGAGGAGTGGCCTTCTTCGCCCACATCGGCGGGTTCATCGGCGGGCTGGCGCTGGTCGGGCTGTTCCGCGACCGTGGCCGGCTGGAGCGGCAGCGGACGAGACGTCGCACCTACGATGGGCAATCGTGGCGGCAGGGCTGACGACCGGCTCCGGGTCTCATCGACTTTTGGCGCGAACTCTTCCGCTATCTGGGCATCTCGGTGATCCATACATCCTGACCGCTCGCTTTCGTCATTCTGAGCGAATGCGAAGAATCCCCGTGCGAAGCACAATCCGGCCAAACGCTTGGAGCGGTTTGCAGGATGGTTGCCCCGGTGTCTGGATGATCGACGCCCTACGGGCGCCGATAGGGCGGAGAGCCTTCGGCCATCCGCCCCTACGTCCGAGTGGGAGGGCCGTGCCACCTTTCTGCAACCCGCTCTAAAAACACCGTCATCCTGACCAACGGGAAGGATCTCCGTGCGAAGCACAATGTGACCATCCCCAGTCCAGCCGCCCGGCACCACCCCACCTCCCTGTCATCCCGAGCCCGTGAGATCGCGAAGCGGTCGAACGGTGTCGAGGGATCATTGCTCCCGCGAACCACAATGGTGGCCTGAGACAAAGATCCCTCGACACGTCGCCACTCGCTCCGCTCGCGGCTCCGGCTCGGGATGACAGTTGGGTGGAGGGGCGGATGACCGGACCTGTCCATGCCCGGAAAGATCCCGATCCGGTGATACAATCGACGCCCATGAGATGAGCCGAGAGGACCGGGAAAATCCGGACGTTACACCGGGGAGCATTCTGTGAGCAGCGAGACGTCGACGGGACCATTGAGCGGGATCCGGGTGGTGGATCTCACCCGCGTCATGACCGGGCCGTATTGCACGATGATGCTGGGCGATCTGGGCGCCGAGATCATCAAGATCGAGCGACCGGGCTCCGGCGATGACACCCGCCACTGGGGACCGCCTTTCGTCGAGGGCGAATCCTCCTATTTCATGAGCGTCAACCGGAACAAGCGGTCGGTCGCACTCGACCTGAAGTCGGATGCCGGTCGCGAGGTGCTCTGGAAGCTGATCGACGGCGCCGATGTCGTCGTCGAGAATTTCTCGCCGGGTGTCATCGACCGGCTCGGATTCGGTCACGAGGCGGTGCTAGCGAGGAACCCGCACATCGTCTTCGCGTCCATTTCCGGCTTCGGCCAGACCGGCCCGAGCCGGAACCGCACCGCCTACGACCTGATCGTGCAGGGTATGAGCGGCATGATGAGCATCACCGGCGAGTTGGGCGGGATGCCGACGAAGATGGGTATCCCGATCGCCGATATCACCGCCGGCATGTTCTGCGCCAACTCGATCGTCGCCGCACTCTTCGCCCGGGAGCGCGATCCGGAGCGCAAGGGGCAGTATGTCGATACAACGATGCTCGGCGGCCAGATCGCGTTGCTGACCTACCAAGCGGGGAGTTGGTTCGCAACCGGCGAGGTACCGCACATGTCCGGCAACCGGCACTCTATCATCACCCCGTACGACACCTTCCCGAGCAAGGATGGCTATGTCAATCTCGCGGTCGGCAACGACGGCATCTGGCAGCGCTTCTGTGATGCGATGGGGTTGGATGAAGCGCGGGATGATCCCCGCTTCCTCACGAACGCCGATCGTCACGCCCATCGGCCTGCGTTGTACGAGATCATCAATGCCTGCCTCGGCGACATGACGACGGCCGACATCGTCGAACGCCTGGATGCCGTCTCCGTGCCCTGCGGACCGATCTACGAGGTGGACGAGATTCTCAATGATCCGCAGGCCGAGGACCAGAATCTCGTGATGACCGCACCGCACGCCAAACTCGGCGAGGTGAAGCAGACCGGCTTTCCGTACCACTTCCACGGAACACCGCTGGATCTTCGACAGGGCCCTCCATTGCTGGGGGAGCACACCCGCGAGGTGCTGGCGGAGATTGGATACGCCGGGGCCGCCATCGACGCAATGATCGACGGCGGCGCCGTCGCGGAACCGGCGAGGTAGCATCGGTAGCACCGACCCGAAATGGTCGGTGTCATTCACCGGGCACTGCGGCCCGGTGCTACCGGATGATTCCTTCGATTACGCTAACCAGCTGGCCGGCTCGTAGAGTGCAGAGCGGAGGGCGGCCCACAGGTTCTGGTACTGATCCCACGGAGTGTCGCCGTAGATCGTCACCCCGAGCGAGGAGCGGCGCTCGACACCGGCGGTGCGCGAGGCCCGGTTGCACTGCGCCATGGTGTTGAAGTCGACCTCAAGCGTCCACGGCGTGTCGGGACGATACAGCGGCACATCGCCGATGCTCGCCAGCGCCTTCGTCGCTGCTTCCGCGATCTCGGCATGGCAGTCGGCCAACGGGCGGCAGATCGCGGCGTTGTGCCCCCTCGCCTGCTTGACGGCGACCGTCTGGATCGATTCCCCAAGGAAGCGACGAGCCTCGGTCATCGTCGTTTCATCGCCGGTCACCATGATCGTCGGGATACCCAGCGTGGCGAGAACGGCGGCGTTGAGCCCGGTTTCCCCATGCGGAATGCCGTTGAGCCGCAGCTCGCTGACGACCGCCCCGGCGATCGTGTGGGGATGGATCGCGAACTGGGTGCGGGCCATCGCGTGATAGCCCACGAAGACAGCAGCGTCGAAGTCCATCGCGTCGGCGCCTTCGAGCTGGCAATGGTCGCGGGCATCGCCGGTTCCGGTCATCAGGTGGGCGCGGTCGTGGAGCTCCTCCACCAGCAGGTTGCGCATCGGTCCGTGACCGTCGCTGGCGAGGATGTAGTCGGCACCACCGTCGACCAGCCCCTGGATCGCGGCATTGGCATCGCGGGTCATGAGACGGCGACCGCGGTCGTATTCGCGCGCCGACGGCATCATCATGTCGCCGTGGACCACGCCACTGACGCCTTCGATATCGACGGAAACATAGATCTTCACGGATGAGGTGTCCTTTCGCGAGACGAATCGGTTTCCGGGACGGACAATACGCCCCGGTCGCGCCCATTCTCTCCGAATCTCGCCGGTTTGGCGCGATGTTTGCGTCATCAGGGATGGTTTTGGGCCGGACGCGTTTATGATGGGGCAATGTGTGCGGACCATGGTCCGCAATTGCATACGATCGACGACCGCCCAAAACTGTGACGGTGGACCCGAACGTAACGAAGACGATTTCCGGATTCCGGGCAAGGCAGCGAGAATTCATGGCAGCACAGGAAACAGCAACCCCCGCGACAGTCGGGGTGGATGAAGATGCGCTGGAGACAGCGTGGGGCACGATCGAGGCGGCGGCCGAACGACACGACTTCGGCGGAGCGGTATCGCAGGTGATCCGGCATGGACAGCTCGTGCTCGACCGGGCAACCGGCTGGGCCGTGCGCGAGCCGGAATCGGAGCGTACTCCGATGCGACGGGACGCGATCTTCGATCTCGCCTCGATCACCAAGGTCGTGGCGACGACGCCGGCGATCCTGAAGCTGATCGCCTCCGGCGAGATCGGGCTGGATCAGCCGGTCGGAGAGATCCTGCCGGAATTCGGCACGGAGGGAGCGAAGGCGGAGGTCACGATCCGGCGATTGATGGCCCATTCCTCGGGAGTGATCTCGTGGCGAGGTGTGTTCACCGAAGGTATCGGCGGGGATGCCTACATCGCCAGTCTCGCCAGGGATCAGCCGGAGAACGTCCCCGGCGAGCAGGTGGACTACAGCTGCATGGGGTTCATCACCCTCGCCGAGGTGCTGCGACGGGTGACCGGTGAGGATATCGCCACATTTGCCACGCGGGAGGTCTTCGTACCGCTCGGGATGACGGACACGATGTTCACGCCACCAGCGTCGTTGCGGAACCGGATCGTCGCCACCGAGCAAGGGAATGTGCACGAAACGGGGATGACCGGCGATGCCCCGGCCGGTGGCTGGCGGGATTACCTGCTTCGCGGCGAGGTGCACGATGGCAATGCGTGGTACGGCTTCGGCGGCATCTCCGGCAATGCCGGTCTCTTCGGCACCGCATCCGATCTGGCGCGCTACGCCCGGATGTGGCTGAACGGCGGCGAGCTGGACGGTGTCCGGATCCTGCCGGAGGCGATTGTCCGCGAGGCGACGACCGAGCAGACCGGGCTGGAGGGACCGAGCGACCGGCGCGGTCTTGGCTGGCAGATGACGCAGCACCCCGGTTTCGAGACGGACGGTTTCTCCGGACTGGGGCTCTCCCAACGAGCCTACGGTCACACCGGCTTCACCGGCACCTCGCTCTGGATCGATCCGGAGCGGGATCTCATCATCATCCTGCTCACCAACCGGGTGCATCCGTCCGTGAACGCAGCCTACCTGCCGACACGGGCGAGTTACACCAAAGCGATCGCGAGGGCGTGTTCATGACGGATATTTGCGTCGGATTGATCTCAGGGACATCGCTGGACGGTATCGATGTCGCCGTGTGCGGTATCGACGGCCACGCGCAGGAGGCGAAGATCGAGCTGCTCATGTTCGACACCATCGCCTGGCCAGATGCCGTCCGCGCCGAACTGCTCAAGTTGTACGACGATCAGACGGATGCGGTCGCACGCGTCTGCGCGCTGAACGTCGTCATCGGCGAGCGATTCGCTGACGCCGCAGCGGAAGTCCTGGAGCGCGCCGGGATCGACGGTAGCCAGATCGAAGTGATCGGCTCCCACGGCCAAACGATCTGGCACCAGCCGGAGGCCGATCCGGAGGACGGCCTGATCGTGCCCTCGACGCTCCAGATCGGCGAGGCATCGGTGATTGCGGCGAGGATCGGCGCCCCGGTGATCGCCGATTTCCGCGTGGCGGATATGGCGGTCGGCGGGCAGGGCGCACCGCTGGCACCCTATCTCGACTGGGCGATCTTCTCCGATCCGATGCTGGGACGCGCGGTGCAGAACATCGGCGGTATCGGCAATGTGACGTGGCTTCCGGCCGGTGGTGCGGTGGATGACGTCGTCGCCTTCGATACCGGTCCGGGCAACATGCTGATCGATGCGCTCGTCACCCGGTTGACGCAGGGCAAGCAAACCTTCGATGCCAACGGCGCGATCGGGGCAAACGGAGAGGTCGACTACGACCTGCTGACGAAGCTGATGGCCGATCCGTATCTTGCTGAGAAGCCGCCAAAGACGACCGGGCGCGAGTACTATGGCACCGCGATGGTCGAGGAGATCCTGCGAGACCGGGTCCTGAACGCGGACGTGATCGCCACGGCGACGGCCTTCACCGCGCACTCGATCGCCGACGCCTACCAGCGCTGGCTGCCGCGGATGCCGGACGAGGTCTACGTCAACGGCGGGGGCGCCAGGAATCCATTGCTGATGCGGATGTTGGCTGATGCGCTGGACGGCATTCCGGTCCGCGCGACGGACGAGCTCGGTATCGACGCCGACGCGAAGGAAGCCGTCGCGTTCGCCCTGATGGCGCACGATTCCCTGGCCGGTCTGCCGACGAACATCCCCGGCGCAACCGGGGCGGGCCGTGCGGTGTCGCTCGGGAAGCTGACGCGGTTGTAGGGGAAGAGCGCTTCGATTAGCGGCGAGGCCGACACTCTAACGTAAGAGGGCTTACGTTAGAGTGTCGGCCATATCTCTAAGAAAAGACAATCGCCTTTTTGCTCGTGCATGCGGGCGTGCAACATCGACCACTCCTCTATCTCAGTCATTTCCTGAAACGGCATCGGGCTACATATTACGAACTCTTGATGTCGGTCAGGCGGGATGGCGACTGGCTTCCCTGGATTCATTTTTTTCTGCGCGGAGTTCTGTGGACAGCGCGTGATGCTACGGACACCGCTCAGCGGATTATCCGTCTCAGGGAACAGGATCGCGATTTATTGGTCGCATCTGGACCGGGCATGAACGAGCTTCGCCTCCTCGATTTTTTGTTTCAACGCCCCCTTGTCAACACAAGTCTGGTCATGGAGACGCTCAAGGTGTCCGACGTTACCGCGAGAAAGCTCATCGGAAGTCTTGAGCAAGCAGGTGTACTCGAGGAAATCACCGGGAAGGATCGGTATCGCGTGTATCGATATGCTCGATACTGGAAGGTTTTCACTGATCGGGCTGACGTGGAGACAAATGATGGGGCGTATGATGAAACGATGTCCACAGAAACGCTGGACAGTCTTCGCCCTTCGGCATCGGAGTCATTCCAGATCAGGAACGGAGATTCCGTATGAAGACCGAACGTCTGCGCATGCCGGTTGCCGTCCATTTGCTCCTGACGCGAGGGGATGAGGTGCTCCTGCTCCGGCGGTTCAATACCGGATACGAGGATGGGAACTTCAGCGTTCCCGCCGGTCATCTGGATGGAAGAGAGACGGTGATCGAGGCGATGATCCGCGAGGCGCGGGAGGAAGTCGGCATCACGCTCGATGCTCCGGATGTCCGGGTTGTGCAGGTGATGCATCGTTTCGCCGAGGAAGAGCGGATCGATTATTTCCTTGTGGCAGATCGATGGTCGGGAGAGATCGCGATCAACGAGCCGGACAAGTGTGACGCTCTGGAGTGGTTCCCGGTCAATTCGCTTCCCGAGAATACGGTGCCGTATGTCGCTGCGGGGATTCGTTACTGGCGCGAGGGAGCCTCGTTCTCAACGTTTGGACGAGAGAAATAGAGCTCTTTGCAAGAAGGTTGATGTGGTCATTTGGTGATCGACTCCCCGCGGGAGCCGACGGGCGGCAACGGGGCCGCTCTCGCTTTTTCGGCCGCGGATGCGACCCCACCCCACCCCTGCGGCCGCCCGCCCCTCCGTGCGATCGGCTTTGACCGTGTCAACCATTGTGCAATTCGCTGTAGCGTAGAGACCGCAATTCGATTTAAGAGAGGTGTGTATGTATCAGGTCACGGATCAGGATCGCGTCTATCTGCGGCGGTGCGTGGAGCTTGCGCGGGAGGCAGCGGAGGCCGGGGACCAGCCCTTCGGGTCGGTGCTGGTGAGCGCGGCGGGCGATATCCTCTTCGAGGATCGGAACCGGACGAAGGATGGCGACCAGACGCGACATCCGGAGTTCGAGATCGCCCGCTGGGTGGCGGCAAACGTGACGCCGGAGGAGCGTCGATCCTGCGTCGTCTACACCTCTGGCGAGCACTGCCCGATGTGTAGCGCGGCGCACGCGATGGTCGGCTTGGGACGAATCGTCTACGTGGCGAGCGGCGAGCAATTGCGCGCATGGTTCCGCGAGTGGGGTCTGACCCGCACATCGCCTACCTCGCCGTTGCCGATCAACGCCGTCGCGCCGCATATCCCCGTGGCCGGTCCGGATCCGGAGCTGGCGGAGGAGATGCGCGCAATTCACGCGAAGCGATGGGGCGTGGAAGCGTAGACCGCGTTGTGAGGCGGTCGAGCACAGCCGGTTATGCCGCTTCGCGGCATCGGGCCGACATTGCTTCGCAAGTACGGCCCCTACATCATTCGTGTCGGGGTTCGGTCGTGCATCTACGCCTCGTGCGGTTTGAGGACGACCTTGATGCAGCCATCTTCCTTGTCCCGGAATGTCTTGTAGAGCTCCGGCGCTTTGTCCAGCGGGGCGGTGTGGGTGATGACAAACGATGGGTCGATCTCCCCGTCGACGATCTTCTGCAGCAACGGCTCCAGATAGCGTTGGACATGCGTTTGGCCGGTTTTGATTGTCAATGCCTTGTTCATGATCGAACCCATCGGGATCTTGTCGGCGAAGCCGATGTAGACACCTGGCATTGAGATCGTGCCGCCCTTGCGCACGCATTTCGCGGCCTCACGAAAGACCTGCGGCCGATCCTGCTCGATCTTGAGCTTCTGTTTCACCGTGTCGTAGGCGTTGATGCCCTTTTCCATCAGCCCGCCGGTGGCGTGTGCCTCGGTGCCGACGGCGTCGATCGCCCGATCGGGACCGCGCCCCTTCGTCATCTCCTGCAGGGTATCGTAGACGTTCTGCTTACTGGTATCGATGGTTTCTGCGCGACCCTTTGTTCGTGCCAGCTCAAGACGCTCCGGCACCATATCGATCGCGATGACACGTCCGGCGCCGAGCATCCATGCACTCTGGATCGCGAACTGACCGACCGGGCCGCAGCCCCAGATCGCGACGGTGTCGCCGGGCTCGATCTCCGCCTGCTCGGCGGCCATGTAGCCGGTCGGGAAGATGTCGGAGAGAAAGAGCACTTGCTCGTCGGTCATGCCCTCCGGCACCGTGATCGGGCCGACATCGGCGTAAGGTACGCGCATGTATTCTGCCTGACCGCCAGGGTAGCCGCCGAGCAGATGGGAGTAGCCGAAGAGCCCGGCCGGGGCGTGGCCCATCACCATGGCGCAAGCTTCGGCGTCCGGGTTGGTGGTGTCGCAGAGCGAGTAGAGCTGATGCTGGCAGAACCAGCAATGACCGCAGGCGATCGGGAACGGGACGACCACACGATCACCGACCTTGTGTTTCGAGACCGACGCGCCGACTTCGACGATCTCGCCCATCGGCTCATGCCCGATGATGTCGCCCGGCTTCATCGCCGGCATGACGCCATCGTACAGGTGCAGGTCGGAGCCGCAAATCGCGGTTGATGTGACCTTGATGATGATGTCCGTCGGGTCCTGGATTTCCGGGTCGGTGTGGGTATCGATGCGGACATCGTGGGTACCGTGCCAGGTAAGGGCTTTCATTGCGAGGCTCCTTGTATGGAAAACGTCGGATATTCGGTCTGTTGGATGCCGGTCATGCATGGGTGGTGCCACGCAGAAGTGCCGGGTCGGGCTTTCGGAAACGTCGGTGAGGCGGTACAGTGCGTCGGTTGCGATCGAATCCGCGGGCGATTCGGTATGCTTGGATCAGGAAACCGGGAAACAGATGTCGTTTTGCGTCGATCGCCGGGCAGGCAGGAGCCTGTCGCGCGGTCGACTGATGAAGGAGCAGGATATGAGCAACTGGTCTGGAAATCGACGTGACCTGATGAAGATCGCCGGAGCGGCAGCGGCCGTCACCGGTATGGCGATGACCACTGGCGGTCGTCTCGCGTGGGCGCAGGATGCCTCGCCGGAGTCCGGCGATTTCTCCGGCGAGCTAATCTACGGGCGGTCGGAGGAATCGGTCGGGTTCGATCCGGCGATGGTGACGGCGACCTCCAGCTTCGAGGTGATCGCCGCGGCGTATGAATCGCTGATCATCTTCGACGATGACGGTCAGCCGCAGCCGTGGCTCGCCGAATCGTGGGACATGCCGGACGACACGACCTACATCTTCAAGCTCCGCGATGGCGTGACCTTCCACAACGGGCAGCCGCTGACCGCGAAGGATGTCGTCTTCACCTTCGAGCGGCTCATGGATCCGGATGGTGGATCGCCGTGGACCAGCCAGTTCACTCCGGTCGATTCGGTCGAGGCGACCGACGACCTGACCGTCACCTTCAAGTTGAAGGAGACGTTTGGCCCCTTCCTCTCGCCGGTGTCGGCCCGGTATGCCGCGATCCTGCCGGCGGACGACAGCATCGATTTCCAGTCGACGATGGTCGGGACCGGCGCCTTCAAGCTCGACGAGTTCAAGAAGGATACGGAAACGCGCTTTGCCGGCTTCGCTGACTACTGGCAGGAAGGCCAGCCGAAGCTGGCCGGCATGGTCTACAAGATCCTGCCTGACGAGTCATCCCGCGTGGCGGCGATCCGCACCGGCGAAATTCAGCTCACCTCGCTGGTCGATCCGATCTCGGTCGATACGGTGAAGGGCAGCGATGGCGTCAGCGTGATCAACCAGGACTCGACGGACTACTACCTGCTGGGACTCAATTGCAAGCAGGCGCCGTTCGACGATGTGAAGGTGCGGCAGGCGCTGAGCATGGCGATCGACCGGCAGGCCATTATCGACAGCGTCTTCTTCGGTCAGGGGCAGGAGAGTGGCCCGATCGTGCCGACGATGGGCGACTGGGCGAACCCGCTCGAGGATCTGCCGAACTACCAGGTCGACCGTGACGCTGCGAAGGCGTTGCTGGAGGAAGCTGGGCAGAGCGGTCTCTCGTTTAAGATCACCGTCGGTGCCAACCGGCAGGAGTTCGTCAACATCGCACTGGTGATCCAGGATCAGCTCAAGGAGATCGGCGTCAACGCGGAGCTCGACCAGGTCGAGTGGGGCACGTTCATCGACAAGTGGGTGTCGCGCGATTTCCAGAGCTTCGTCAGCTTCAACGGATCCGGCAATGATCCGGACTCGGCACTTTACGCCGCCCTGACGACGGATGGCACGACCAACGCCTTCCAGTTCAGCGATCCGGATGTCGACAAGCTGCTGAACGAGGGCCGCACGCTGGCCGATCACGACGAGCGCAAGAAGGTGTATCAGGAAGCGGAGATGAAGATCGCGGATCAGGCCCCGCTGATCTTCATCTGCACCCGCGTCGGGAACTTCGCGGTTCGCGACAACGTCCACGGCTTCGCGCCGACCGCGTCCCAGACGTGGGCGACGCTGCCCGAGACCACGGTCGACGCGGAGTAGACCGCGAAAGGCCGGTGTCCAGTACTGGATATCGGCCTTTCGCTCCCCTCTCTTCATCCTGAGCGCAGCGCCCCATAACGGTCCGTCATCCTGAGCCGATGAGGTCGCGGAGCGGCCGAATCGTGTCGAAGGATCTCGGGACATGCCAGCGACGAGATCCCTCGACTGCGCTCGGGATGACGGGGCCTTGGGGCGCAGAGAAATGTCATTTTAGGCCTCGACACACCATTGAGTGCAGCGAAGGGTCCATATACATATCCGTCTCACACTCGTTCAGGACTCGGCGGTTTCGTCACTTCATACCTTCGGATGATGCGTATGGAGTTGCTATGATGCCGCGGTGTATTCGAGGTGATGGGCATGTCTCGGACACTGCCCGTAACTGCGAGGTTCGGGACAACGAATCCCTTCCCTTCATCTGGAGCGAAGCGAAGGATGAAGAGTGTTTGTAGCGACGTGGTTTTGTTGCGGTTCGATATGTTCCGTATCCAGGGTTCTTGAATGTTCAGTTTTCTCGCCAGGCGGATCATCACCGTCTTCATCCCGACGTTGCTCGGCATCTCCATCCTCGTCTTTGGGGCGATGCGGCTGATTCCCGGCAATTTCGTCGACATCCTGATCGGGATCGGTCCGGACGTCACCCAGGAGCAACGCGACGCGATCGCGAAATCGTACGGACTCGACAAGCCGCTGCCGGTGCAATACGCGCAGTGGCTCGGGCACACCCTGACCGGCGACATGGGGACCTCGTTGCGCTCCGGCAAACCGGTCGCGACCGAGATTCTCTCCCGTTTGCCGGTGACGCTCGAGCTCGCCGGTCTGGCGACGATTGCGTCGTTGATTCTGGCGATCCCGATGGGAATCGTCTCGGCGCTGAAACGCGGGCGGGTCGCCGATACCTTGATCCGCATCGTCGCGTTGGTCGGTCTCTCCGTACCGAACTTCCTGATCGCGACGATGTTGGTGCTCTTCGTCTCGACCCGCTGGTCATTCTTCCCGACGACCGGTTTCGTGCCGATCACCGAGGGCGTTGGCGCGAACCTCAAGTCGCTGGTGCTGCCGACGATCTCGCTGGGAGCGTTGCTGGCCGCGTCGATCATGCGGATGACCCGCTCGTCGGTGCTGGAGGAGCTTGGTAAGGAGTACCTGACCGTCGCCCGGGCCAAGGGGCTTGCTGAGAAGAGAGTGGTGTTGGGTCATGCCGTGCGCAACGCGCTGGTGCCCGTGATCACGGTGGTCGGCATCCAGACCGGCTACATGCTCGGCGGCACGGTGATCATCGAGCAGGTTTTCGCCATTCCCGGCATCGGCCGCCTGGCGCTGGATGCCGTGAATCAGCGTGATTACCCGCTGGTGCAGGGGACGACGCTCTTCATCGCCGCAGCGTTCGTGATGATGAATCTGCTGACGGACGTCATCTACAGTGTGGTCGACCCGAGAATCCGGGTGAAAGGGTAGGTAGATGGCGACGAACACCATGTCACTGGCGACATCGAAGAAGCGCCGAAGCTTCGTGATGACCTTCGCGAAGAGAAATCCGCTGGCGACTTTCGCCGCGATCGTCCTGATCCTGATCATCCTCGCGGCGATCTTCGCGCCATTGCTGGCTCCCGGTGATCCGACGAAGATGATGCCCGCGAACCGGCTGAAATCGCCGGCCGATGCCGGCTGGCTGGGGACGGACGTGTTCGGGCGGGATATCCTGAGCCGGATTCTCTATGGGTCGCGCATCTCGCTCGGCGTCGGGATCGTCTCGGTGCTGGTCGCGGCCGCGGTCGGGACGGTGCTCGGGCTGATCGCCGGGTATGCCGGCGGCTGGCAGGATTACGTGACGATGCGCGTGATGGACGTGCTCTTCTCGTTCCCTTCGATCCTGCTGGCGATCCTGATCGTCTCGGTGATGGGTGCCGGGTTCCAGAGCATCATCTTCGCGATCGCGCTGGTGCAAATCCCCATCTTTTCACGTATCGTGCGCGCCTCGACGATGTCGGTGAAGGGGATCGAGTACGTCCATGCGGCGGAGGCGGCGGGCGCGCGAACCCAACGGGTACTGCTCCGGCACGTCCTGCCGAACGTGGCCGCGCCGATTCTGGTGCAGCTGGCGCTGAGTATGTCCGGTGCGATCGTAATCGAGGCCGCTCTCAGCTACCTCGGTCTCGGCGCGGTGCCCCCGACGCCGTCGCTGGGCTCGATGCTGAGCGAGAATCGGAGCGCGATGGAGTTGGCGCCATGGACCGTGCTCTACCCCGGTATCGCGCTCGCGATCCTCGTGTTGTGCATCAACATGTTCGGCGACGCCGTCCGCGACTTCCTCGATCCGAAACTCCGCACCGCGACGAATCCGTGAAATCGCATTTGGTCGCCTGTGACATGTTTGGTCACGCTTGACATGGGAGGACGCGCCGATACACTGAAGATAGGCAACGGGCGCTGCTAGACGGTCCCCGTGAGAGGCTCGGGCACTGCTGGACGGTCCCCGGCCTCTCTTTTGCTGTTAAGCATCCGTTTTCGGCAGAACGATCAGGCCGGATCCCATATAGTCCGAATTGCCTGGACGGCGGCGGAACTTGCTTTCCACTATGCGCCAATCCTCGCGATCAGGCTTTCCGAGCAGTTTCCGGCCAACAGGTGAGACAACCAGATCTGCGAGTTGCGTCCCTGCGATATTCGTCCTCTTGTCCTTGAGCACGAGGTCAATGATCCTCGAGTTGATCTTTTTTGCTCTGGCATATCTGAGACCATCTCGTTTGATGATCCCCTCCCATGCCATATTGAGAGCGTGATCCAGATCCGGGCGTCTGGTTTCGGCATAGATCAATCCGCCATCCGGCACATTGCCGATCTCGTAACAAAATCGTTCGACGAGCATATTAAGGCTGTATCGATAGATGTCTGCATCAGTCCCGTATTTTGCTGCATAGGCCGGCTTGTCGATCGCGCAGGCAATGACCTGATAATCCAATTCGGCCATCATTGCCGAAATTGCGGCGATGAATTTCCCCTTCACGTCTTCGTCGTGTTTCATGAACGCGAAATCGTTTTTCCAACGTATCATCTCGGCTGTATGCAGGATGATGTCGTCTCGGCCGAAGAATTCTCTCTTCAACGATCGCATGCGTTCCTCAACGACAGACAACGCATAGGCACGATCGATAATGACTCCACCGAGCACGAAAACCGAATAGTCACTCTTTATTGATGTCAGGTTGTGATCGCCCGACTCGTCGAGAAACATGAGCTTCATGCTGCAGATCCAATTGAAATCAAGAGTGACAGATGAGCGCATTATACCTGGGATCGGTACACGTTCTTGCTTCCCAACATAGCCCTGGTTCGTAAAATGGCTTCCAGCACTGCACATGGAAGATGGGCGTTCAGAGCCGATGGGCGATAGTTGAGGGGCGCTCACCTTTCCGGTCATGAAGCGACGTCATTCCCGCTTTCTGCGGTCCGAATGGCCCTGTATCGCATCTCCCACCGATAATCCTTATCCAGACTTCAAAATAATGCTGGATAAGGATTATCGGTAGGAGACGAGCGGTCTGCCTCACATGCAAGGACCAAGAACTACAGGGATGGTGCCTCTTTCCCATGCCAGAAGCGGCGCATGATCTCGCTCGATTCCAGTACCTCGTGGAGTGAGCCCTGCGCGACGATCCGGCCTGCGTCCAGCATGACGATGAGGTCGGCCCGGGCGAGGGCGGCCCGGCGATGGGAGACGACGAGACAGGTGGTGTCGCCGTCTTCACGCAGCCGGGCCCAGAGTGCGGCCTCGGTTTCCACATCGAGCGCGCTGGAGAGATCGTCGATCACCAACAGGTCGGCTTCCCGCGCCAGCATTCGTGCCGTCGCCGTGCGCTGGATTTGCCCGCCCGAGAGACGGACTCCGCGGGAGCCGATCTGCGTCTCGATACCGTCGGGGAAGGTCGCGATATCGGGTCGAAGCATGGCCCGGTCGATCGCGTCGTCCAGCCGCTCATCATTCGCGCCGAGCAGCACGTTGGCGCGCAGCGTGTCGGTGAAGACGCGTGGCGTTTGGCCGATCCAGGCCGCGCGTGGCGGAACCATCTGCCGGGCTGGATCGTCCACCACCTCGCCATTCCAGCGAACGGCGCCGGAGTCGATCGGCAGGAGTCCCATGATCGCCCGTAGCAGGGTCGATTTCCCTGCTCCGACCGGACCGGTGACGACCACCAGGTGGCCTCGCTCGACGGTGAGCGAGATGTCGGTCACTCCCTGCCGGCCATCTGCATGCATGCAGGTGAGGCGGTCGATCTCCAGCCGCTCAAGCGGCGCGACGACCGGTGCGTCGGTCGATTCCGGCTCCGGCATCGGGCCGCGCAGATGGATGGGTACATGCCGGGTCAGCACGTACGGGTCAGGATCATCGACCAACGTGTTGAGACGCTCGATGGAGACCGACGCTCGCCGGTACTCCGCCAGGAACCGGCCGAGATCGGTCACGAAGTTGGTGACCCAGGCGAAGTACATCACGAAGAGCACGAAATCGCCGATGCTCATCGCACCGCTGTGGAGACGGCCGGCGCCGAGCAGCATGATGCCGCCCGTGCCGATCGCGACCAGGTTGCTCCCCGTCGCCTCGACCAGTTTCCCGGCAACCTGGTCCAGCACGGCGGCGTGTTGCCGATGTTGGCCGAGCTGGCGGAAGTGGCCGAGCGCCCGGCCGGTGGCCCCGGCGGACTGGAGCGTGGCGATGCCGGCGATCAGGTCGCCGATCGCGCCGCTGACATCGCTCGATGCCTGGCGGCTCACGGCCCGGAGACGACCGAGGCGGTTTGATACGCGTCGCGCCAGGATCGTCAATGCGATCATCGGCAGCACGGTCGCGAGGGCGATCACCGGATCGAGCCAGATGAGGACGCCGAAGGCGACGAGAGCGACGATGCCATTCATTACGATCTCATCGCGCCAGTCGAGCGCGTCCTCGGCGGCGTAGACGTCATCCCGAAACCGGTTGATGGTGTCACCGATCGGACCGCCCAGCGATACCGCGCCCGGGCGCTGGAACACGGCCCGGAGCAGGTTGGTGCGCAGCAGGGTGCTCATGGTGAACCGCATCCGGATTTCCGAGTACCCGGCCGAGAGCCAGATCAGGGTGTCGAGTGCCGTGATCCCGAGCAGGACCCACAGCAGCCAGCCGTAGGAGGAGGTGCCGTCCTCCAACCGGTCGAAGAGCGACCGGGCCGCCCATCCCTGAACGAGACCGGTGAAGGCGAATATCGTCCAGCCGATTGCGTGGAGCGTGCTGAGTACGGGCGCGTAGCCGAACATGCGGCCGAGGTAGCGCCAGGTCATCTGGAACGTCATGCGAGGGCTCCTTCCGCGGTGGTCACGAGGTGGGAGAAGCGCGATGCTGGATCGGATTCCAGCTTCGCGCGAGGTCCGCATTCCACGACCCGGCCCTGCTCCAGTACCAGGATGTCGTCGGCGAGGTGGAGGGTATCGATCCGGTGGGCGATGACCACGCCGGTTCGCCCGTCCAGCAATCTCGCGAAGACGCGGTGCAGGTTCTGCTCCGTGGCGGGGTCGAGGCGCGAGGATGCCTCGTCGAGGATGATCAGGTCCGGGTCCCGCAGAAGGATGCGCGCGCAGGCGATGAGCTGTGCCTGACCGGCGCTCAGCCCGCTTCCATCGGCGTGGAGTCGGGTGCCTAATCCGTCCGGCAGGTCATTCACCCATCGGTCCATCCCAATCTCGGCAAGGATGTCGAGCAGCCGCTCGTCCGGGATGGAAGGGTCGAAGAGCGTCAGGTTATCCCGGAGCGAGGCGCCGAAGAGCGCCACATCCTGCGTGAGCAGGCCGATCCGGCGATGGATATCGTCGCGCCGGAGGTCGCGAAGCGGGGTTGGTGCATCTGCGCCGGGTACCAGCCGGATCGTTCCGGACTGGGCCTCCCAGGCTCGCGTGAGCAATCGGGCGATCGTTGTTTTGCCGCTGCCAGTGCGGCCGACGATCCCCAGTACCCGACCGGCGGGGATCGTGACCGACAGATGGTGGATCACCGGGTCGTCGAGGTCGTAGCCGAAGGTGACATCGTCGATGGCGACGCCGAGCGGACCTGCCGGTAGTGGAGCATCGATGCCGCTCATCGGTGGCGTGGGCTCGGCGAACAGGGCCACGACCCGATCCAGGCTGGCATCGGCCTGCTGCAGGTCCTGGATCTCGTCCCGAAGCCGGTTGACCGGATCCTGCAACATCTGGGTGTACTGGAAGACGAGGTAGACCGCGCCGAGGGTCATCGTGCCGGACCGGAACTGGCTGGCGCCGATCGCGAGGGCAAGCACGGCGCCGATCCCGAAAAACGCCGAGGTCGATGCCGCCAGCGCGTAGCCGAGCATCCCGGCCTTGCCCGTCGCGGCGTAGAGCGCCCGAAGCAGGGATGTCGCGCGGCGCGTCGCCCAAGGAACGGCATCGCTCGCCCGGACGTCCTCCCGGGCGGCGAGGACATCTCCGAGGAAGCCGTAGTACTCGGCGCTGGCCTGCCGCTCCCGGGCCCAGGCCGGGGCTGCCAGGGCACGGATGCGGAACATGGAGATGACCGCGAGCGTCAACATCGCGGTGACCGCCACTCCGATTCTCCAGTCGGTGCGGATGAGCAGCACGAGGATGCCGATCATCATCACGCCACTGCCGAGAATATTGACGACGAACCGGGAAAAGAAGCGGGCGAGGTGCGAGACATCGCCATCGACACGCTCGATCAGGGAGCCTGTGGTGTGCCGGGCGTGAAACGATGCGTCGAGATCCAGCAGGTGGGCGAGGAGGTCGAAGCGGAGGGCATTCGTCGCCTCCCAGGCGACATGCTCCGAAACCCACGTTTCCAGTGGGGAGAGCAGGTACCCGATCAGGGCCACTCCGGCGGACATCAGGGCGATCGTGACAAGGTCCCGCATGGGCGCACCGGCGAGGACCCGGTTGATGAAGCTGGCGGTCAGGAGCGGGGTGATGAGCTGGGCGGCGATGGACGCCGCGAGGATGATTCCGAGCAGGAATAACGACCGGCGGACAGGTTTCGTGTAGGTCGTCAGGATCGAGCGGCGGGTGCCGCTCACAGGGACGGTCGATGACACAGGATGATCACTCCGGGATGGGGCAACACAAAAAGTCCTGTGTGGCGTCACACAGAACGGTGTGGAGCGCAATCCGGAATGCGAAGGAGCCTAGGCCTTGCGGTTCTCCGGGCTGCGCGGATGGGTGATTCTGAACTGCATGTCGATCAACCTCCAGCGCGTGGTCATCACGGTGTTTGGGACCCGTTTCCAGGATAGAGACTACCACACCACCGTCGTGTATCATCGGTTTCATGATTGCTCGATCCTGAATCACCCATCAACGACACGAGAGATGGACGGTCGTTCCGGCCGTATTTGCCATGCCGTCATTGCCTTTACGCGACGTATGGCGAGGGACGAATCAGGATGATTGTGCGTGAGTTGAATCGGTGCGATGCGGATGCCTGCGAGGCGATCGTGCGGACGTTGCCGGCTTGGTTCGGGATCGAGGAGGGTATCGCCGAGGCGCGAGGGTACCTTGAGACGCAGGAGGGGCTGGTCGCGGAAGAAGGCAGGCGGATCGTCGGGTTCCTGACGTTTGCCAGCGAGTTTCCCGAGAGCATCGAGATCACGTGGATGGCGATTGCGTCTGGCATGCACCGGCGCGGGATTGGCCGGGCGCTGGTCGAGACGCTGGCATCCGGGAGCCGCGTGCGAGGACGCGAGTTGATGCTGGTGAAGACGCTGGCGGAGTCGCATCCCAGCCCGGAATACGCGGCGACACGGGCGTTCTACATGGTGATGGGGTTTCGCCGGTTGACCGTGCTGCCGGAGTTGTGGGGAGCGGCGAATCCATGTTTGCTGATGGCGTGCAGCCTTCGCTGAACTCCGGGTAATCGCTCCGGCGAATCGTCACGAGTGCCGAAACTACGACGAACAATGACGGATCTTCGCGCATGCGAAGGTCGTCGTCTCGCATCTCGCAGCTGCGAGACACGCCGTGGAGCAGCGCACGTCACGAGACCATCACCGTAGTCTCGGGTCCTGTGCCCGAGACATGGCGCGGAGCGGCATCACGGCGCCCCGCGAGCATGCATGCGGATTCCGTAGAATCCCCGTTTTCGTCTTGGTTGCATCCGGAAGGCGGACATACGAGCCTGCCCCTGCCCGTCAATGGATTTTCTTTCCGTACGTGAGACCTTCGCTACGCCCGGAGCGGGCACGGTTATCTTTCTCCCGGTCTGGTAGGCGGTCGATAGCCCGGTGCCCAGAAGGGAATGGACTCATAGTGGCCGTAGGCGTCGGCCCAGAAGCTCTCGTGCCCGGTGCGGTCCGCGTCGAAGACCGGGCCTTGGGCGATGTGGTGCCGGCTGAAGCTCACCTGCACGGTCTTGTCCCCGGTGTGGATGATCGATTCGGCGGGGATCATCACCGAGTGCTCGCCGATCCCAAGGAAGCCGCCTGATGCCACGAGCAGAAACCGGACTTGTCGGGTGTCTTCATCGATCAGCAAATCCTTGACGTGACCGACATCATCACCGTCCTTGTCGATCACCTTGTGATTGCGTACGTCCTGCGAGGGGTCCTTCAGAGTCAGGTTTGTGTCGCTGAGTGTGACGAGCGTGGGAAATGGTAAACCGCTCATGGATGTCGCCTCCTGACGGTGGATGATTGCAGCCGCCATGCCATGCACCCGGAAGCTCACGTGCAGGCTGAGCTTTTTCTCACCCATTGCAGGCGCGGGAATCTCAACGTTTCTGGCGAATGCATTTCCGGTCGTGACCTGCAGAATGGTTTTAACGACGTTCAGGAACGGATTGGAGCCGTGGAGAAAACCTGAATCATCGCGCCGGGATGACACCCATCAAGCAAGAGTCTTCCCGCGTTCTCCGGTTGCGCGCAGTGAGCCACTTTGTGTGGAGGAGCCAGATCCCCAGCCGCTCCACCTGCTGCGCCGACATGAACCGTGATGCCGTTTCTCCCATGTACTCTCCGCAGGACGTCGGGCCGTCTCCATGCGCCGACTCCGGCAAGCCTTGCCGGAGTCATCGGGCAGCTTCTGTGGGGGAAGCCGACTAGGACGATGCGCGGTGGTGCGCGCGTCGCCGGAGATTTCGATGCCCTCCGTCCACCGGTGGGGTTCGTGATCGGATCGGGTCTGAAGCGCTCAGGCTCGATCCGATCATGTTGGCCACACATGTCGCTGGCCCGATATACCCGATCCAGAAACTCAACGGGCCGATCCCGACCGTTTGTAACCGGGCATTATTCCGAATGCCCCGGGCCCCAGGTATCCATGACCTGGCGGAGAATGGCGAATTCGCCGAGATGGTAGTGCGTATGGCTGGCGACCGTGATGATCTCCCGCAGGATCGTATGCTCCTCGCTGGTAGGCACCGTGGCTTCCAGATCCTGCGACTCGTCGGCGACGATCTTTTCGAGCGAATGAAGATCTTCCTTGTACCGCCGGATCGTATCAGTCCATTCAGGCTCGGCGGCCATGAGGTCGCGTCGGGGCCAGTAATCGTCCGGGAAAATCATCTCGTCGTAGGGATCGTCCTGAATGTAGTTGAGGATGTCGCGCTGCGTCCGGCGGATATGCTCCAGCAGATGCCAGGGTGTGTAGGGCACGTTCGGTGCGTGGTCGTTGATCCGATCGAGCGGAAAATCCGCCACCGCATCGTCGAATGTCATGTGGGCATTGCCGTCGTTGAGCAGCATCAGCAGTTGATGGCGAAGTTCGGGGGATGTTGGCATACGGCGCTCCCTTGATTCCTGAGCAGAGCAGAAAAACGGGCGGGTGGCCGTGCCATCCGCCCGTCGTGTTTCGTGGAAAGGACTGGGCGGTATCTAGCGCTCGGCCCCTTCGAAGCCCTCGTTGCGCTTGCCCTGGGCGAGCCAGTCCCAGACGCGATTGCAGGTCTCCTCGTCCCAGCCGAAAGAATCCGCAACGACGTTGAACTCGTTGCGGTCGTTTTCGTCGAACTGGTTTTCGAGTTCGGAGAGCTGCGTTTCCGAGAGCGTATCCATCACATCGGGGCGGGTCATGTTCTCGTCAGCCATGGCGTTTCTCCTTGTTTCTGCGATCAGGTCCGGACAACGCGAGGTCGACCTCGTCGTCGCCTCGCGCCATCCGTTCTGGTGTGTCTACTGAGCATAAGTGATGCCATCACCCCATGGTGGAAAATCATGCGAAGATGTCGCGTGCACGGTCACCGGAGAGCCTCGGTGACGGGATTCGAGCGCGTGCATGGGCGCGTTGTGTTGGCATGGGTCCGATTCAGGTGGGATTGACGATGGCGGAGATGAACTGGGCGGGAAACCTGACCTACCGGGCGGGTACGGTCCACAAGCCGGCAACGCTGGACGAGTTGCGGCGGATCGTCGCGAAAGCGGCGCACATCCGGCCCCTGGGCACGCGGCATTGTTTCAACGACATCGCCGATTCGGACGAGCTGGTCTCGCTGGCGGAGATGGCGTCTCCGATCGACGTCGACACCGAAACGATGACGGTCACGGTCGGCGGTGGCGTGCGTTACGGGGAGCTGGCACGCGAGCTGGTGCGGCACGATATGGCGCTCCACGCGATGGCGTCATTGCCGCACATCTCCGTTGCCGGGGCGATCGCCACCGCCACGCATGGCTCGGGCGATGCCTGCGGCAACCTGGCGACGGTGGTTTCCGCCCTGGAGATGGTTGGAAGCGAGGGCGATATCATCCGGGTCGAGCGTAGCGACGACAACTTTGCCGGGATGGTCGTTGGACTCGGGGCGCTCGGGGTGGTGACGCGGGTGACGCTGGATGTCCTGCCGGGATACATGGTGCGGCAGGATGTCTTCGTCGACTTGCCGTGGGAAACGCTCTTCGCGCGGTTCGATGATGTCACCTCGGCGGCGGAAAGCGTCAGCCTCTTCACCGATTACGGTGAGACCGTCAATCAGGTCTGGTTGAAGCGCCGCATTGGCACGGATGAGTCCACAGGCCCGCTCGATGACTTCATGGGCGCGATTCCGGCCACAGAAAGCCTGCATCCCGCGACGGGTGCGTATTCCGGGGCGGTGACGGAGCAGATGGGCGTGCCCGGACTGTGGTGCGACCGCCTGCCGCATTTCCGGCTGGACGCGACGCCCTCCAGCGGGGATGAGGTGCAGAGCGAATACTTCGTGCTGAGAGAGCATGCGGTCGCGGCGCTGACGGCGCTGCGCGGATTGGCGGATCGCATCCAGCCACTGCTGCAGGTGTCGGAAATCCGGACGATCGCGGCGGATGACCAGTGGATGAGCATGGCGTACGGGCAGGACAGCGTGGCGATGCACTTTACGTGGAAACCGGATGAAGCGGCCGTGCGCGAGGTATTGCCCGCAATCGAGGATGCGCTCGCTCCATTCTCGCCGCGTCCGCATTGGGGCAAGGTGTTCGTAGCGACGGCGAAGGAGCTGGATCCCAGGTATCCGCGCATGGACGACTTTCGTGCACTGGCGCTCCGGCTGGATCCGCGCGAGGTCTTCCGCAACCGATGGTACGACCGGGTGATCGGGTGATATCAGCGCACCACGACGTCGGCCCTCCGATCGTCATTCGGAGGGCCGAGGAAGCCCACGCGAAGCGACCGTAGCAACCACGGTGCAAAGCGTCTCGGACCGATTCCCGCGAGCAGAACGCAGAAGCAACCGTTCCCTCATTCCAAGCCGCTTCGCGTGGGATTCTTCGCTTCGCTCTGAATGACGAGAGGTTTGTCACCAGTTGAGTTGCGATGCATTTCCTGAACATGCCGGTATACTGGAGTGCTTCTGATTGTGGGTCCGTCAATGAAGCTGCAGTCATGATGTGTGGAATATGTGACGTCTCAACAGGTGTGTTTGTGTGAAAAGCTTCATCGCGAATCAGAAGTATGTCATCGCTGTCATCTACGTCAGCACGATGCTCCTCAATTCGCTCGACTCGACGATCGTGAACGTTGCGCTGGCGACGTTGAGCCGGGAGTTCGGTGTCTCCCCGGCCGCGATCGAGGCGGTCGTCATCGGATACCTCGTCTCCCTTGCGGTCTTCATGCCCGTGTCGGCATGGTTGGGTGACCGGTTCGGGACAAAGCGGGTCTTTCTCGCATCGTTGACGCTGTTTACCGTGGCCTCGATGCTCTGCGGTGTGGCGCAGTCGCTCGACCAGCTCGTGCTCTTCCGGATCCTGCAGGGCGCTGGCGGTGGACTGATGACCCCGGTCGGCATGGCGATGCTGTATCGGACGTTTCCGCCGGAGGAGCGGATCGGCGTCGGCCGCGTGCTGATGTTCGCGACCATCCTCGGTCCCGCGTTGGGGCCGATCATCGGCGGCATTATCATCGAGCACCTGTCGTGGCGATGGTGTTTCTACGTCAATGTGCCGGTCGGCGTGATCGCGGTGCTGTTCGGGGCGCGCTTCCTTCACGAATACCGGGTTGAGGACGCCGGATCGTTCGACATCCCCGGTTTCCTCCTGGCCGGGAGTGGGTTCGGGTTAACCATGTTCGCGCTGATGGAAGGCGCGCATGAAGGCTGGACGTCCAGCATTGTGGCGAGCACCGGACTGGTCGGCCTCGCCTTGCTGGTGGCGTTCGTCGTGGTCGAGCTGCGAACGCCGAAACCGATGGTGAATCTGCGGCTGCTCGGCAACCGGCTCTTCCGCTCGATCATGACGGTGGCGATGTTCGGTTCGGCGGGATTCCTCGGCGCGTTGTTCCTGTTGCCGCTCTTCCTGCAGGAGGCGCGGGGCGAAAGCGCGTTGACGGCAGGGCTGGCAACCATGCCGGAGGCAATTGGCGTCGTGATTTCCACGCAGATTGTGGCCCGTATCTACCCCTACATCGGGCCGAGGCGATTGATGGCCGGAGGACTCGTGCTGGTTGCCATCATGATCACCGGGCTCGGTTTCGTCGGCGAGGACACATCGCTCTGGGTCGTCCGCATCCTGATGTTCATGATCGGCGCGGGGATGGCCTGCCTCTTCCTGCCAAACCAGGCGGCCAGTATGGCGACGATTTCGAGGAAGGACACCGGCGGGGCCTCGATGCTCTACAGCGTCCAGCGGCAGATGGGTTCCGCGCTCGGCGTCGCTTTGCTGAGCACCGTGCTGGCGACGGTCGGTGTCTACAAGATGACGTCGGATGGGGCCGAGGTGCCGAACCTGGCCGCCTATCACACGGCGTTTTTCGTCGCCGCCATCGTCGCTCTGATCGGAGCGGCGTTCGCCTACTTCGTGCCGGACGAAGATGCCGCGGCAACGATGAAACGCGGCACCGTGGTGCGGGATGACGATCCCGTCGAGATCGCGGTGTAGCCATTCCATAGCAAAAATACGTCCGTGACAGGCATCGGCATGGAAGGCGCATGTGCTCTGTCACGGTGACGTTGGCCTGCTCGACCGATCCCTCCCACCCTGTCATCCCGAGCCGATGAGACGCCCCACAGGCGTCGCATCGTGTCGAGGGATCTTGACGCGACGTCACCACCACGGTTTGGACGAACCAGGATCCCTCGACATCTTTCACATGCGTTCAGGACTCGGCGGCTCCGCCACCTCACGGGCTCGGGATGACAGGGTGGGATGTACGGCAGACAGGATAAGCCGACGCTGACGGATTCCTGCCTGCACAGAGGACCGATGATTGTCCTGTTCTGCACATTCGTTCATGCACGAATGCCCACAACACCGTCTTCCTGAACTAAGATGGTTGGCACGATAATGGGACATGCGAGAGGAGCATCGGTGATCGATTTTGATTGGAGTATGTTTAACGAGGCGCGGGTCCACGGTGGCCTGTCGGCCCTGGATGTGCTGATGCGCCTTGGCGCGGCGACGGTTCTGGGCGCCGCGATCGGGATCGAGCGGGAGCGTCGCGAGCGCGCGGCGGGGTTCCGCACGCACTCGCTGGTCTGTGTGGCGGCGGCGCTGATCATGATCGTGTCGACCTACGGCTTCCCGCCGGATGTTCAGGATTCCCTTGATCCGTCGCGTATCGCGGCGCAGGTTGTCAGTGGCGTCGGTTTTCTTGGGGCCGGTGTCATCATCTTTCGCAAGAACACGGTGCGCGGTCTCACCACGGCGGCGAGCATCTGGGCGGTCAGCGGCGTCGGTCTTGCCGTCGGTGGCGGATTGTATCTGGCCGGAGCGGCGGGAGCGGCCTTCATGCTGTTGATCCAGGGTGGATTGAGCCCGATCGAGCGCAAGCTCTTCGCTCATCACTCGCGGCGTCACCGGATGTTGCTCACCGTGCCCCACTCGACCATCGTTTTCTCGGAGATTCAGCACATCGCCTCCAGCTCCCCCGGATTCCGTTTGCTGTCACTGGATTTCGATCTCGATGAGGCGTCAGGAAACGATGTCGTCGAGCTGACGCTGGAGGTCAAGCATCCGGACGACATGCTGAAGCTGATCGGTCAGTTCCGGCAGGTGAAGGGTGTGACGCATCTGGATTGGCGGGAAGGGCCACCCCAGGTATCCCGGCGCAACCGCCGTGGCGTCGATCTGCATGATGAAGAGCACGACGAAGAAGAAGGTATTTGATCGTCGGCGATGACGGATGAGGGCGGGAGCAGCATGAACCAGCCGGACAGGGATGATCTGCCGGAGACACCGTTCGATGAGGCAACGGATATCGGCGAAGACCGGTCGCACGTCGGCCGGACATTCCATCTGCCGTCATGGAAACCGCTGCTCTTCATCGTCGCGGTTCTGTTGTCGCCGATCGCGGGGTTGATGTTCGGTCTGGATGTTGCCCTCGGCATCCTCGTGGTCGCGATGGCGTTCACGACCTGGATGGCGTGGGAAGGGGCGAGGGACGTCCCTGTCGAGGATGCGATCCGCCTGCGCCGCGCGGCCATGCTGAACGGGGCGGTCGCTGTCGCCGGAATCGTCCTGATCGCCCTGCGGCAGGTCGTCTAGGATGCGGTCGCGTATATCGTCGTTGGTCACGCTTTGGTACCGGCTGACGCACCCTGTCTACCTCCGGTTTTGGCGCTGGTTCCAGCCGGTGACGGTCGGGGTGAAGATAATCGCGGTCGATCCTGCCGACCGCGTGCTGCTGGTGAAAACACGATACCAAAAGTGGTGGTCGCTCCCCGGTGGTGGCGTGCATCGACGGGAGACGCCGGAAGCTGCCGCCGTACGCGAGTTGCGGGAGGAGACCGGCATCCGGATCGTTCCGGAGGATGTATCGTTGGCCGGGCTCCTCACGAATGTCAACGAGGGGAAATCGGACTACATCGCCGTCTTCGCGGCGTCCGTGTCCGGGGATACCACGTCGTCGCCGGGAATCGAGATCGCCGAAACCGGCTGGTTCCCGCTGGATGCGTTACCGGGGGATTCGTCACCTGCTACCCGATGCCGGCTTGCCGAATGGCGAGAGGGGCGAATAATGACCGGGTGGTGGTCATCGCATCAGTGAATCTGAAACAGGATGTTCATTTCGGTTACTGACCAGAATCAGGGAGGAAATCACGCATGAAAGCAGTGGTGATCGAGAAACCGGGCACGATCGTCGTCAAGGACATCCCGATGCCGGAGGTCGGGCCGGGCGACCTGTTGATCAAGGTCGGGGCCTGCGGTATTTGCGGCACGGACCTGCATATCGCCGACGGCGAGTTCCCGCCAACGCCGTACCCGATCGTGCCGGGGCACGAGTTTGCCGGCGAGGTCGTTGCTGTCGGGGCGGAGGTCACCGGGTTCTCCGGTGGGGAGCGGGTCGCCGTCGATCCATCGCTGTACTGCGGGCATTGTCATTTCTGCCGGGCCGGGAAGGGCAATCTTTGCGAGAACTGGAATGCGATCGGCGATACGGTCGATGGCGGGTTCGCGGAGTACGTCGCGGTTCCGGCGGCGAATGCGTATCCGCTGCCCGATCACCTGTCGTACCGCGAAGGTGCGCTGATCGAGCCGGTCTCCTGCGCCGTGCACGGCATCGACGTGCTCGATCCCCAATTGGGCGATACCTGCCTGATCGTCGGCGCCGGGACGATGGGGTTGATGTTGTTGCAGCTCGTGCAGCGGGCTGGGGCCGTCCGTGTGGCGGTACTGGACCTGAATGCCGAGCGCCTGAAGCGGGCCGAGAAATTGGGCGCCGCGGTTACCTCGACCGACCTGGCCGCGCTGCTGGCGCAGGAGCCACTCGGGTTCGATTGCGTGATCGACGCCACCGGATCGCCGAAGGCACAGGAGAGCGCCTTCAGCGCAGTCAAGCGTGGCGGCAAGTTCCTCGTCTTCGGCGTCGCCGCCGAGGAAGCGCGCGTCAATCTCTCTCCGTTCCGCATCTACAACGACGAAATCACGATTCTGGGTTCGATGGCGATCCTGAACAGCTACGAGCCTGCGGTCGAGATGGTCGCGAGCGGGGTCATCGACACCGAGACGCTGCTTACCGGCACCTACCCGCTGGACGATTTCGAGACAGCGCTCGCGGGTGTCCGCCGGGGCGAGGGGTTGAAGACGCAGGTGCTGCCGAACGGCTAATAAGGAATCCGGATGGTCAATCGAGGGTCCTCGCACGTCATCGTCGTCTCGGGTCCTGTGCCCGAGACATGCCCATACAGGTAGCACCGACCCGGAGTGGTCTGTGGGCGGATCAGGGGATGGTCGGTCGTTGTGAGCACACCGGGCACTGCGGCCCGGTGCTACCTGAGAAGACCGGCCTGGTCACACCGACCCAACGGGGTCCCGGTAGCACCGACCCGGAGTGGTCTGTGGGCGGATCAGGAGATGGTCGGTCCTTGCGAGCACACCGGGCACTGCAGCCTGATCCCGCAGCATCCGCAGTACTACGTCGTCCCGGGTCCTGTGCCCGGGACCTGCCCAGAACGATGCGTGCGGAGCGGCATCACGGCGACTCGCGAGCATGCATCCGGACTCTTATGTCCGCCCGGTGTTGCACCAAAGGGCGGACATAAGAGTCCGCCCCTACGTCATCCCCAGTGAATCATCCGGATTCTGTATGAGGGTATCTTATGGCCTTCGCTCCATCTCCGCGATCATCGCGCGTCGTGTTTCCAACGCGAACGCCTCGCGGAGGCCGGGTCGCGGAGAGATTTGGGCGATCACCTCCGGCCGCCAGCGGTCCATCACGGTGGTGATCGGCTCGTTGCGGACGATCGCCGCTGCCTGGATTCCGGCGCCGCGGGCGGCATGCTCGATTCCGGTGCGGACCGTGACCGGCAGCCCCGTCGCGTCGGCGACGACCTGTTGCCAGACCGGATGCCCGGCGGCGCCTCCCACCAACGTGATTGCGGGAGCGGATACGCCGCACCTCGCGAGCGCATCCACGCAATAGGCGAGACCCGCCGCGACGCCATCCAGCGCGGCCCGCAGCATGATGTCCGGCGTCATCGTCCGGTCGGCCATTCCGTTGAGAACGCCTCGGGCGTGAGGGAGATTCGGCGTGCGCTCCCCGCCCAGATACGGCAGCATCACCAGTCCCCCGGCCCCGGGCGGAACCGATCCGGCCCGATTCAGAGCCTCCTCGCGGTCGATCCCGAACATCGCGGCCACTATGTCGACCACGCGAGTGCAGTTGATCATGCAGGCGAGAGGCAGGAAGCGTCCTGTCGCGTCCGCGAATCCGGCGATCTCCCCATCCGGATCGTTGGTCGCCGTGTCGCTCACTGTGTAGACTGTGCCGCTCGTGCCGAGGCTCATCACGAGCTCGCCCGCGGCCGCCCCGATGCCGAGTGCCGCCGCCATGTTGTCGCCGGAGCCGGGACCGACCGGAATTCCCGCCGGAAGCCCGAGCTCACGCGCGGCATCCTCGGTGAGTATCCCCGCCGGTTCTTCGGGACCGCGTACGACCGGGAGTCCGATCCTCCCTGCGACTTCGTCACCGGCTGCGAGGGCCAGCAGGTCGCGACGATACCTGTTCTCGCGCGGTGACCACCATCCGGTGCCCGAGGCGTCTCCCCGGTCGGTTGAGAGTTGGCCGGTGAGGCGCAGGTTCAGCCAGTCATGTGGCAGGCAGATGGCCGCCGCGCGATCGATGTCGTTCGGTGCGGTTCGGGCCAGGTGCGCGAGCTTGGTGATAGTGAAGGAGGCGACCAGATGGAGCCCGACCTCGGCCGGAAAATCGGCCAGGCCGTTCAGGCGATCGGCGTCCGAAGCGGAGTCGATGTTGTTCCAGAGCGGGGCCGGGCGAATCACGCGATTATCGACATCGAGCAATACGCAACCGTGTTGCTGGCCGGAGACGGAGATCCCCACCACCTCGACCCCGGGATTCAGGACTTGCCTGACAGCGCTCCGGAGTGCCTGCCACCAGTCGTCCGGCACCTGGATATCGGACCCGCTGTGGGGCGCCCGGCCGGTGCTCACGACCTCGCCGGTATCGACATCCAGCGCGAGGGCCTTCGTCGATTGTGTGCCCGAATCGATTCCCAGAACGACGCGACGGTTCATCTGTCTCCCCTCACCTGACAATCTCGAGGGATTGTCACGAACACCTTTTCCCGGACGGGACCGGCATGGCCGCTCACACCCGAAGCCGCCCCGATGTCGGCTTGCCATCGTGAGTCTGAGGCGGTCGTTCCCGCCGCAGCGTCATCTCGATTCCGTGCCGCCGGGGGCCGTAGTAGTCGCGTTGGCGACCGGTCCGGACGAAGCCTTCCGATTCGTACAGCGCGATCGCCCCGTAGTTCGATTCCTCGGCCATCAGCACGATGTTCCCGCCGGGGAGGCGATCCGCGATCGCATGCAGCAACGCCCGACCGATACCGTGACGACGCCAATCCGGATGGACGGCGATGTTCATGATCCGCACATCGCCGCGATGTCGATCCCCGATGATGCAGCCGACCACGTCGTTCGTGACCGTATCCCGCGCGACGAGGAAGGTGACGAATGGCAACAGGTGGAGAGTGGTGAGCGGAAACATGCCATAGGCGAGGACGGGGCGGAACGACGCCTTTTGGATCGCGGCCACCGCGCGCAGGTCGCCGAATCTCGCATTCTCGATCGTGAAATCGGCGCTGTTGTCGTTGGTGGCGTGTTCGTTGGCGTCGCGGGAGGTCATGGGCGCGTCCTGATGATGACGGGTACTCGTACCGGCGTGAGCATAGCGCATCAGATCGCATCGCCGGTAGCATCGGGTCGCAGTGCCCGGTGTGTACGCAACACCGGTCGGACGCGGTCGGCCATGGACACCGGCCACTTCGGGTCGGTGCTACCGGAGCGGTTTGGTGCTTTCGGAGAAGTTGCCTGTGCTGGCATCTGCCGTGCGACCTGTGCCAGCAACGACGCGGCAGATGTCTCTCGTTATCCCCGCAATGAGGAGGCCCTTGTGACCGACACGTATGTTCCGCTCCGGCTCACGGTGAACGGGGAAACCCATCGCCTGATGGTCGAGCCCAGAAGGACGCTTCTCGATACCCTCCGTCACGACCTGCACCTGACCGGCACGAAAAAGGTCTGCGACATGGGCGATTGCGGAGCCTGCACGGTGCAGGTCGACGGCAAGGCGATGTATGCCTGCCTGCTACTGGCGATCGACTGCGATGGCAGGGAGATTCGCACCATTGAAGGTCTGGCGGACGGAGAGACGCTCGATCCGGTCCAGCAAGCCTTCGTCGAGGAAGACGCCTTCCAGTGCGGATACTGCACCTCGGGACAGATCATGAGCCTGCGCGCGCTGCTGGACGCGCATCACGACCCATCGGATGCCCAAATCCAGCGGGCCGTGACCGGCAATATCTGCCGTTGCGGCGCCTACCAACACATCCAGCGGGCGGGGCGCCGCGCCTCCGAATTGCAGGTCGCTGGAAAGGACGGCATCGCGTCATGACCGATCTGAACATCAGTGCCAGCGGGCAGCAGGGGAAACAAACGCTCACCGTCGAGGAACCGGGCCCCGACATGCGACCGTGGACGGCCGACACCGCCCTCGCGATTGTCGGCACCCCGAATCCCCGGCTGGAGGCGTTCGAGAAGGTGACCGGCCGGGCGCAGTACAGCTCCGATTTGCGGTTGCCTCGCCAGGCGTATGCCAGGGTGTTGCGCAGCTCCTTTCCACACGCCCGCATCAAGAGCGTCGATGCCTCCGAGGCGGAGTCGATGCCCGGCGTGTACGCCGTCATTCACTCCGGTAACGTCGAGCGTATCGACTGGTACGACGGTAGCGCCGTGTTCGACACCACCGTGCGGTTGATCGGGGACGAGGTCGCCGCTGTCGCCGCCGAAAGTGAGGAGATCGCCGCCGATGCGCTCGATTGCATCCGGGTGACGTACGAGGAGCTGCCCTACGTCACCGATCCCGACGAGGCGCTGAAACCGGGTGCGCCGGAGTTGCGTCCGGAGGCCGAGGGTGAGGGCAATATCGCTGGCGAGCCGAAGGTTTACGAACGGGGGGACGTTACCGCGGCGCTGAAATCCGCCGAGGTGGTCGTGGACTCCACCTATACGACCCAGACCGCGCTTCACAACTGCCTGGAGCCTCACGGGTGTACGGCGTCCTGGGAGGGCGATCACCTGACGCTGTGGGATTCGACGCAGTCGATCTTCACCGTCCGCCAGATGCTCGCGACGGCGCTCGGGATGCCGGAGGGTAAGGTCCGCGTGATCAAGCACCATATGGGAGGTGGTTTCGGCTCGAAGCAGATCGCGTGGAAGCAGGACGTCATCGCTGCATTGCTCTCGCGTGAGGCCGGACGCCCGATCCAGTTGATGCTGGATCGCGAAAGCGAGAGTCTCGCCGTCGGCAATCGCCCGGCCTCCCGGCAGCATGTCCGGCTTGGGGCAACGCAGGACGGCACGCTGGTCGCGATCGACGTCGATATCCACCAGTCGCTCGGTGCCTACAAGACCGGCGGCGAGGCCAGCAATGTCAGCGGTATGTACCAGACGCTCTACAAATGCGACAACGTTCGCACGGTACAGACGCCGATCTACACCAACGCCGGACCGGGAGTTGCCTTCCGGGCACCCGGGCATGTCGAATCGGCGTGGGCGCTGGAGCAGGCGATAGACGAGCTCGCGCTCAAGCTCCGTATGGATCCGATCGAGTTCAGGCTGCGCAACTACAGCGTCACCGAGCAGCAGGTCGGCAAGCCGTACACCCTGCCCGAAGGACTCAGGCTCAGCTACGAGAAGGTTCGCGAGACAGCGGGATGGGACGGGCGCAGTCGCGATCCCGGCGCTGGCCGCTTCCGTAAGGGTACGGGTTTCGCTGCCCACGACTGGGTCGGCGGGGCGGGGAGCGATCCCGGTTACGCGTGGATCGAGCTGAATGAGGAAGGCACCGCCGATGTCGTGACGGGCACGCAGGATATCGGGACCGGCACCCGTACCGGTCTGGCGCAGGTCGCCGCCGAGGAGCTCGGTCTGCCCCTTTCGGACATCACCTTCCACCTTGGCGACACCGGTGTCGGACCTTATTCGCCGGTCAGCTCAGGCAGCGCGACGCAGGCGACGATTGGTCCGGCGATCATGGCCGCCGCGTATGAGGTAAAGGCCCAACTGCTGCAGGTCGCCGCGGCCGCGATGGAGATGACTGCCGACCGGCTTTCGGTTCATGACGGCAAGGTGATGGTCGACAACGACCCGGCGCGGGCGAAATCCGTGAAGGATGTCATGCAGGAGATCGCGCCGGTGACGCTGCGGGCGCAAGGCGCGCGGATGCCGAACCCGAAGGACAAGGTCGCGCGGACATTCGGGTCGCAGATCGTCGACGTCGAGGTCGATACGTGGACGGGGGAGGTCACGGTTAAACGAGTGGTTGCCTCTCACGAGTGCGGCCGCGTCGTGAACCCCACGATGGTCGAAAGCCAGGTGATTGGCGCGGTGACGCAGGGGCTCGGTTTTGCCTTGCTGGAAGAGCGGGTGATGGACGATCGGCTCGGGATGGTGATGAACGCCAATCTCGAGGATTACACGGTGCCGACGATCGCCGATATCCCGGAGATCATCAATGTGCCGGTCGATGTGCCCGATCCCGAGGCGAATCCGACCGGCGCGAAGGGGATCGGTGAGCCGCCGCTGGTACCCACCGCACCAGCGATCGCGAACGCGATCTACGATGCCGTTGGTATCCGCGTCTACGATGCCCCGATCTCCCGGCACCGGATGCTCGAGCTGCTTACCGAACGACGCGCGACGACCGGTCAGGAGGAGTTCGCATGAGACCGTTTGCATACGCCCGTCCCGAGACGATCGGTCAGGCATTGACCGTGCTGGATCACCAGAACCGACCACTGGCCGGAGGAACCGATTTGTTGACCCTGATGAAGGGTGGCATCGTCGCGCCGGAGCGACTGGTCGATATCAAGCGTTTGCCGGAGCTGACGGATGCGATCTCACTGGACGGGAACGGGATCACGCTCGAGGCGCTCGTTACGCTGTCGCAGATCGAGGACGATCCGATGATCGCCACGCACCTGCCCGCGCTGGCGGACGCCGCCTCTCTTGCGGCGACGCCCCAGCTCCGGAACATGGCGACGATTGGCGGCAACATCCTGCAACGTCCCCGTTGCTGGTATTTCCGGAACGATGCCGTGCCTTGCTGGTTGAAGGGCGGGGATACCTGCTTCGCCCGGGAAGGGCAAAACCAGCATCATGCGATTTTCGACCTCAGCCCCTGCGTGGCGACGCATGCGTCGGATCCCGCGACGGCACTGCTCTCGTACAGCGCGACCGTGCGCTATCGCGATGGCCGTGGCGAGAGCGAGATCACGATCGAAGAGTTCTTCCAACCGCCGGTCGAGGATCGCCGCACGGAAAACATCCTCCCGGAAGACGCCATCGTCACCGGAATCAGGATCCCGTTGCCGAAGGAAGGCACGCGGAGCCGGTACCTGAAGGCGATGGACCGCAAGGTCTGGGCGTTCGCGCTGGCCGGTGTCGCGGTCGTGCTGGAGATGGATGGCGAGACGGTGTCTGGCGCAAAGGTGACGCTTGGCGGTGTTGCCCCGATCCCGTTGCGGGCGTCTGGCGTCGAGGACGTCCTGACCGGCTCCGTTCTGGACGAGGCGACGATCTCCCGGGCGGTCGACGCTGCCGTGGTGGGTGCGAAGCCACTGTCGCACAATGGCTACAAGGTGCCTCTGATCGAGGCGCTCGTTCGCGATGCGTTGTGGCAGGTGGCCGAGGGGTAACGGCGCTCACAATCACCATAGTCTCCATCATCCCGAGTGGAGTCGAGGGATGACGGTGTTTGTTACGTACCCTGGTGCCAGTTCAACATCGGGTTTTCCGGAGCCACCTCGTGTTGGGTGTCGGACTTCGTCCCTGTGATGGGCGTTTTTCCGCGACCTGATGCATCCCACCATGTAGAAGTTCAGATACATGTGAGACCTTGGCGGCACAGAAATGAGGGGATCATCCCGGGTATCTTGGGTGGTGTTGACACATCCGAGATACGCCAGGAGATCCCCTCATGGCTACGCATAACAAGCGCAATCGGCGGCGGATGCACCAGAGCGGCATGGGTGGTGGTTTTGCGATCGCCCATCGTCTGCCGCGGGTCGCCCGACGCATTCGCGTGGCGGCCAACCTGAGCCCCACGGCCCGGGAACGACTGAAGTGCGTCGAGTTGTCGACGACGCGGGGCGTGGCGGCGGCGGCCGAGGCTTTTCAGGTGGCGGAATCAACGGTGTACCGGTGGCGGGCACGGTACGATCCGGATGACCTCTCGAGCCTGGAGGATCGCTCCCGGCGACCGAAGCGAACCCGTAAACAGCAGTGGAGCGCGGCGCAGGAACAGGCGGTCTTGCGGCTACGTCAGACCCATCCCCGGTATGGCAAGATGCGGCTCCAGGTGCTACTGGCCCGCGAGGGGGGTGTGATATCGGCCTCGACGATCGGTCGCATCCTGGCCAGCCTGAGGCGGCGGCGCCTGCTCATTGAACCCGTCACGGCGCGGGTTTGTCACGCCCGCCCGACGCGTCCCTACGCCACCCGAGTGCCGAAGGACAAGCGACAGCCCACGCGCCCGGGGGAGATGGTCCAGATCGATACGATCCACCTGCGGCCGCTCCCCGACGTCGAACGCCGCCAGTTCACGGCGATTGATGTGGTCAGTCGCGTGGCGGTGCTCGGCGTGCGCTCGCGGGCACGGCAGCTGCGTTTCTCGATGAGGTGGTGGAGCGGATGCCCTTCCCCGTCCAGGCCATTCAGGTCGATGGCGGCTCGGAGTTCATGGCGGAGTTTGAGTTGGCCTGTCAGAGCCGGGGGATCGCCCTGTACGTCTTACCGCCCCGCAGCCCCAAGCTCAATGGGCGGGTCGAGCGACTCAATGGCAGCTGTCGCCGCGAATTCTGGGAATGCTATGGCGGTGATCTCGACCTGCCGACGCTGCAACAGGCACTCCGGGACTGGGAAACCGTCTACAATACCGAGCGACCACACCAAGCCCTCGCGTATCGATCCCCGCGTGAGTATCTCGACACCCTCAAGCTCTCACATGTATAGAACCAGCACACACCATAGACCGATCCGGCAAAGCCGGGGAGAATGGCGACATTCTTTCCGGCTTCGTGATTGGTTGAGCGAGAACAATGAGCGTCGATATCCCCACCAACGAGACCGATTTGTGTTTTCTTCCGGCGACGGCGCAGCGCGAGCTCCTGCGAACCCGTGCGATTTCGGCGCGGGAGCTGTTGCGCGCGTATCTCGATCGGATCGAGGCGGTCAATCCCGCCGTCAACGCGATCGTGACGCTGGACGCCGAGGGCGCGATGGCGCAGGCGACGGCAGCGGATGATGCGCTGGCACGGGGTGAGGACATCGGGCCGCTGCACGGTCTCGTGATCGCGCACAAGGATTTGTTGCCGACGGCAGGGATGCGGACGACGTTCGGCAGCCCGCTGACGAAGGATTTCGTGCCGGATGAGGATGCGGCCATCGCCTCGCGAATGCGCGGGGCCGGCGCGATCCGGCTCGGAAAGACGAACGTGCCGGAGCATGGCGCGGGATCCCACACGTTCAACCGCGTTTTCGGGGCTACGTACAACCCGTACGACTTGTCGAAGAGCGCTGGTGGATCGTCCGGCGGCGCGGCGGCTGCGCTGGCGGCGGGTTTGGTGAGCCTCGCCGATGGTAGCGATTACGGCGGATCGTTGCGCAACCCCGCATCGTTCTGCAATGTCGTTGGCCTGCGGTCTGTCGCGGGGCGGATTCCCAAGCTGCCGGTGGATGACGGGTATTCTCACGCGTCGGTCGTCGGCGCGATGGGACGCACTGTGGCGGATGTCGCGTTGCTGCAATCGGTGCTGGCCGGGTTCGAGCCGCTCGACCCGATTTCCCTGCCGGGTGACGGCAGCGAGTTCGGTGCGATCGCGGCGAGCGAGCCGGCCAGGAGCCTGACAGGCGTGCGCGTTGGGTGGTCGCAATATCCGGGCGGGGCTCCGGTGGAGCCGGCGGTGACGGCAGTGATCGAGAACGCGGGGAAGCCGGTGCTCGAGGGGCTCGGCGCGCGCGTGATCGACATGGAGCCGGATTTCGAGGGGGCGGAGTATTCGTTCCGGACAATCCGGGCTTGGGGGATGGTGCAGAAGCATGGCGCCCAGTATCGCGAGAACAAGGGACAGCTCACCGACAACCTGATCGCCAACGTCGAGATGGGGCTGGAGCTGACGCCAGCGGATATCCACGACGCGCTGGCTGCCCGGACGCGGTTGTACCAGCGGTTTGTCACATTGTTCGACGGGATCGACATCCTCGCGACGCCGACGGTGCAGGTGGCCTCCTTCCCCGTCGAGTGGAACTGCCCGATGGAGGTTGCCGGGGAGGTTCAGACGGATTATCTCGGCTGGATGCGCTCATGCTGGTATGTTTCGGCGACGGGGCTGCCGGCGATCTCGGTCCCCTGCGGCTTTACGGACGATGGCTTGCCGGTCGGTATCCAGTTCGTCGGAAGTCCGCTCGGCGAAGCGGAGCTGCTGCGCTTCGCGCTGGCGTTCGAGGCGGCAAACCCGGTCTGGAAACGACGGCCGGCCTGAAAAATACCCTCTTCGTCGGACGACCGGGCCGACATTGCTTCGCGAGTACGGCCCCTACGATGTGGTACGTGGGTGTGAGGACGTAGACGGACACCGTTTCACCAGTACGCCCCGACACTAGCGTTACCAGACCAGTGAAATCATCGAGAGGTTGTATCTTAGATGAACCCGCAACTCCATTTCATTACTCTTGCGACGGAGGATTTGGACGCGGTCCGCGCGTTTTACCGGGATGGGCTGGGCTGGAAACCGTCGCTGGATGTGGCCGGGGAGATCATCTTCTTTCAGGTCGCGCCGGGGCTGACGCTCGGTTTTTTCGACGCGGACAAGTTTGGGCAGGACCTCGGCCTGTCCGGACCGGTCGGGGCGGTGAACGGCATCACCTTCGCGCACAATGTGGGCAGCCGGGACGCGGTGGAGGAGTCCGCTCGAAAGGTGGTCGCGGCGGGCGGGACGGTGTTGATGGAGCCGCAGGAGGGTGCCTTCGGCGGTGTCTACCACGCGTACATCAGCGATCCGAACGGCGTGGTCTGGGAGATCGCGTACAATCCGGGCTGGCGTATCGCGGACGATGGAACGGTGGTATTCGGCTAAGACGCCGACAGGACTACCTTCGACGCAGTCTCACGTCATTCTGATCCTGAGCGACGTCGAATGGGAAGAATTCCCCGGCGGAGCCGCTCGCCCGCAGGGCAGAAACGGACTCCCTTCGGGCGTTGTGACGTGCTTCGCACGGGGATTCCTCGCGTTGCCCGGGATGACAGGGTCGGGGGCGGGCAAACGCGAACGATCCGGGGCTCTATCCAGTCGGTGCGATCGGGACCGGGCCGGATCGGGGTCAGCGTAGCTCGACGAGGTGCCAGCCACGGTCGGGGAATCCAGCCTGGTCGGCGACGCGGCTGGAGGCGGCGTTGCGGTCACCGTGCATGTAGAGCGGGATCGCGCCTTCCTGCAGGATATGCTTCGCGGCCTGGGCGACGAGCATTTTCGCGAAGCCGCGACCCCGGAACTCCGGTTCGGTGCCGACCGAGATCTCGTGCCCGAAATCGTTGTGCTTCTTGATCCCGACCCCGGCGGCGTAGGCGCCATCTTCCCAATGGATCAGGACATCGCCGTTGAACGGGCGCAGCCACGACGGGATGCGCGGGTCGTCACGAGAGACCCATTCGCCGATCTCCGGCAGGTCGGCGGGACGGTCGACGTACCGGAACACGGCACGGCCGAAGTGCATCTCCGGACGACCGAACATCTCCGGAATCGTCATGTAGGCATCACAGGTACCGAGCTCGTCCTCAAGCGCGACGAGGTCGATCGAGGAGGCGGTGGGGAAACGGGTCGGCGAGTATGACAGGACCGTGCCCTGCGGGGATTCGATGCCGATCATCGGGATGTACGAACCATCCCATCGTGGCTCATCCAGGACGGAGGAGGCGACGAGCTCCAGCGGTTGCGACGGTGGCCAGATGCCGAGACGGCTTTCGAGAAAGCGAGTCAGGCGATGCTCGATCTCCTCGGCGTCAACGATGGATGTGATGGTGTCCGTGTTGGTCATGATCTCTCCGGGGTGACGCGGTGTATCGCGGTAATGTCCTCAGCTTACTGATTGTAACTGAGAGCACAGGCTGCGAGGGATTTTCAGAGGGATTGAGCACAGTGCCGGACATGGAGCTACTCATTCGCTGTGCTCGATAGGGCGGCGAGCCTGTGGCCAGCCGCCCTATCGACATGCAGGTGACCGCGCAGGTTTCCAGAAGAAGGGAGATCGTCAGCTGATCTCGATCTTCTTTGACTGCTCGGGCTCGGTCTTGCCCAGTGGTGCCGTGATCTCAAGCACGCCGTCCTTGAAGCTGGCCGAGATGTCGTCTTCCTGAACGCCGTCCGGCATCGGAAACCGGCGGTAAAACGATCCGTAGGATCGTTCCATCCGGTAGTAGTTGTTCTCTCCGCTTTCCTGATGTTCCGATTTCCGCTCGCCCTGGAGGATCAGGTCGCCCTGATCGAGGGTGACGTTGATGTCGTCCTTGTTGACGCCTGGCAGCTCGGCCTTGACGACGAAGGTGTTGTCCTTTTCGTAGACATCGACTTGCGGTGCCCAACCGGATTCGCCGCCCTGGAAACCGGGAAACGCCCGCAGGAGCGGCCAGCGGCGACCGAACATCCTGTCCATCATCGTCTCCACGTCATTGAACATGGACAACGGATCGCGCCGCCGCAGTCCCTGATCGTTGGTGCGGGAGACGGCGTTGGTGTTCTGCGTGCCGGACTCGTTGTCGTCGGTCGAATCTGGTGTGTTTGTGGTGGGGACGTCATTGTCGCTCATGATGATACTCCCTGATAGCTGCAATGCAGGAGCGAAAACAATGGGGAATGTGGTCCGGGCCGAGGGGGTCGGCCACGGGAATCCTGCAGAACAGGTGCCATCGCTGCACGGTCAGGAGACCGGTTCGAGCAGGTGATTTTCTGCGACGAGATCGAGATCGAGCGTGCGATAGCCCGCTTCGGCGAAGAGCACGGTGATCTTGCCGTCCTCGTAGTGCATCACCGTGCCTTCGCCCCATATCGTGTGGCGAACGGTGCTTTGCAGGGCGAACGGCTGCGCACCATCACCCCTGGTTGCGCCGGCATTTTTCTCGCAGTTATCGCAATTCCCACATGGCCCCTGATAGGGATCGCCGAAGTAGTTGAGCAGCATCTCGCGGCGACAGGAGGATGTTTCCGCATACTGGCGCATCATCTCGAGCCGGGATGACGCGTAGTGCTGCAAGCGCTCCTGCGCGTCCTCGGCGGCCTGTGCGGCGGCGTCAACGGATGTGCCCGTCTCCTGGTCGCTGATCTGCCCGGCGCTGTCGACCGTGACCTCGCCGGTTTCCTCAAGGCGGCCGATCACCTTGACCACCTCTGAATCCCGCAGACCGAGATCGTCCCGCAGGTCGGCGGGATCGACCGGGGCATCGGCATCGCGGATGGTCGCGATGACCGGGCGGACATCGTCGGCCTTCAGCTCCCCGGCGCCCGACTGGAAGCGACGGAGGTCGAGATCGTTCGGTGCGTAGAGCAGCAGGGCGTCGGCGGGCTCGCCATCGCGGCCGGCTCGGCCGATCTCCTGATAGTAGTTGTCCAGAGATTCGCTGATGCTGGCGTGAAGGACATAGCGGATGTCGGGTTTGTCGATCCCCATACCGAAGGCGATGGTGGCGACGATGACCGCGACATCGTCCTCCATGAAGGCGTCCTGCACGTCGGCGCGTTCATGGTCGCTCATCCCGGCGTGATAGGCGGCCGCATTGATGCCCTGTTTACCCAGCTCGGTGGCAATATCCTCGGTTTCCTTTCGGGTGGCGGTGTAGATAATGCCGGAACCGTGGTGCTGCGTGGCGAATTCGACGATCTCCGCGCGTTTTTCGTCTTCATCCCGCACATATCTGACGGCGAGGTGGATGTTCGGACGGTCGAACCCCGAGATGAAGACGTTCTTGTCCCGCATGTGAAGACGTTCGAGGATCTCATCGCGAACCGGACCCGCGGCCGTGGCGGTGAGCGCGATCACGGGCGGATGCCCGAGCCGGTCGACGAGCGGTCCGAGCCGCAGGTAGTCCGGCCGGAAATCGTGCCCCCACTCGCTGATACAGTGGGCCTCGTCGACGGCGATCAAGGCGGGTTTCAGGGTGGCGAGGCGGTCGAGCGTCTCGTCGTTGGTCAACTGTTCGGGTGCGAGGAAGAGAAACATTTGATCGACGCGTTCAAGACGAGCGAAAAGGTCGCGACGCCGGGTGTCGGTCAGCGTGGAGTTGAGCTCCGCTGCCTCGATCCTGCCGGATTCGGTCAGACCCTCGACCTGATCCCGCTGCAACGCGATCAGGGGCGAGACGACGATCGTGAGACCGCCGAGGATGAGGCCGGCGACCTGGTAGATGGCGGATTTTCCGGAGCCGGTCGGCATCACCGCGAGCGTGTCGTGACCGGAGAGAATGGAGCGGATCGCCTCTTCCTGGCCGGAACGGAGCTGATCGATCCCGAGGAGGGATCGGGCTGTATCGCGGATTCTCTTTCCGGAGGGCTTTTGGGGCATGGTCCTCGATTCCTGCGCGAGAAGGGCAGACATAAGAGTCTGCCCTTGCGGAAGTCTGATCGTCTTCATGAATCCTAGATTGGTGTGCCGCCGGTGACGCCGATGACCTCGCCCGTGATGTAGGTCGAATCGTTCGAGGCGAGGAAGACGTAGGCCGGCGCCAGTTCCGCCGGCTGGGCCGGACGCCCCATCGGGGAATCCGCGCCGAATTGTTCGTAGTGTCCGGCGGGCATGGTGGAGACGATCAGCGGAGTCCAGACCGGTCCCGGAGCGACGGCGTTGACGCGGACGCCTCGCTGGATGGCATTTTGGGCGAGGGCGCGGGTGAAGCTGACGATGCCGCCCTTGGTCGTCGCGTAGTGAACCAGACCTCCGCTGCCCTGAAACGCCTGGATCGACGTGGTGTTGACGATCGCCCCGCCGGGACGCATCTGCATGAGCGCGTATTTGCTGAGGTAGAACATCGCATCGAGATTGGTCTGGATCGCGCGGTCCCAGTCTTCCTCGCTGAGTTCGGTGAAGTCTTTTTCGATGGACTGGAACCCTGCATTATTGACGAGAATATCCAACTGGCCCAGATCCTCGATGGTGCGTTCGACCAGCCTCTTGCAGAACTCGTCGTCACGCAGGTCTCCGCGGTAGGCGATGGCGGAATGCCCGGCCTCCTCGACGATGCGGACGGTCTCGTCAGCATCGGGGTTCTCCTGGAGATAGGCGAAGGCGATATCCGCCCCCTCCCGAGCGAAGGCCAGCGCAACGGCACGGCCGATCCCGCTGTCCGCGCCGGTGATGAGGGCGACGCGGTCCTTCAGCTTGCCGGAGCCGGCATACGAGTGCTCTCCGTAGTCTGGTGCCGGATGCATCTTCTGCTCGGAGCCGGGGTACGGTTGATCCTGTTTCTGGAAGGGAGGTTTCGGTCCCCGCTCGCGTGGGTCTCGCATCGTGTTTGCGTCGGTCATGGGTATCTCCGGACATTCGAATGGTGCCGGTGTGTCATTCCGCACACCGTACTCACCGGTACGCATCCCGGGTGCCACGTTCCGGGAGTCCTGACCGGAGTGATGCCGCTTCGCTGGCCGCGATGCAAGGGGAATGACCACCCGTTGACAACATTGTGATTTCCGGCGGTGATATGCTTCCTGTTCCTGCAATGTTATGGTATGGCCGCCGTGAAAATAGGAGCTGTCAAGGGATGAAGGTTCTGTTCATCGGGGATATCGTCGGGCCGGATGCGGTCGACTACGTGGTCCGGCGTTTGCCGGAATTGCGAGAGGAACATCGCGTCGATGTCGTGATCGCGAATGCGGAGAATTGCTGCGTCAGCAAGCGGACGCCGTTCGGGGGGTTCGGTATGGAAGCCGGGTCGATCGATCGCCTGTTCGCCACCGGCGTCGATGTCATCACCTCCGGCAATCACGCGTGGGATGCACCGGATGCGGATCGGGTGCTGGCGCATCCGCGGGTGATCCGGCCGTTCAATGTCCCGGGTCATCTCGCCGGAACCGGGATCGTCACGATTCCCGTCGGCGATGAGGCGCTGACCGTGGTCAATATCGCCGATGCAGCCGCGATCCCGGCGGTCACGCCAGCCTATCCTTCCATGCTCGATCTCGATTTTCAGGGAACGGTCATCGTCGACTTCCACGGTGGGGAGGCGATGGACAAGTTCGGGTGTGCCTATGCCCTTGATGGTCAGGTAGCCGCTGTGCTGGGCACGCATACGCACGAGCCCAGCCTGACGCTCCACCGCCTGCCCGGCGGGACGGCCTTCGTGCTGGATGTCGGCATGACCGGGCCCTCCGGGGGCTGGCAGGGGATCGATCCCCTGCACATGCTCGCGCATTATCGCAACGAGTCGACCGAGGGCTATCCGCCGTACCAGCTTGCGGCCGGGCCCATCCAGCTCGGAGCCGTTTTACTCACGATCGAGGATGGCCTGACCACGGATATCGCTCGGCTGGATTGATCCTGTCCCCGCATGTAAACGCACCGATGTGCAGGGTGAATGGATTGACCACCTGCAGCGATCGGGATAGCGTTGAAGGGGATAAGAGAATGTGTGCATGCACGGATGTGCATGCGATCGATGTGAACCCGGCTTCAGCCAACCGGTTCTGGACAGGATCATCATGACAATGCAGATCACCCGGGCGGAGATTGATGCGGCACTGGAACGGGCGTCGACGACGAAGCATCTGGTCTTCGGAACCGGCGTCGTCAACGACGGCGCCCACCTGATCCAGACGTTGTTCCCCGACAGACCGGCGATGCTGATCGCCGATGAAACGACCTTCAGGGTTGCCGGGCAGGACATGCACGATACGCTGGTGGCGGCCGGGCATCCTGTCCTTGCGCCGATCATCTTCCCGGCGGTGCCGGGACTGCGACCCGATACGAAAAACGTCGAGCGTATCCGTGCGGAGCTGGTCGGTGTCTCGGCGCCCGTCGTGCCGGTGGCCGTCGGTGGTGGGACGATCAACGATCTGGTGAAGCGTGCGTCGTTCGAGGCCGGCCTGCCGTACGTCGTCGTCGGCACGGCAGCTTCGATGGACGGATACACCTCGTCGGGTGCAGCGCTGATCCACAACGGGGTGAAGCAGACGATCGATTGCCCGGCACCGGTCGCCGTGATCGCGGATCTGGATGTCATCGTCAATGCGCCGAAGCCGATGACGGCGTCGGGGTACGGCGATCTCGTGGGCAAGATCACCGCCGGGGCGGATTGGCTGATCGCCGACGCGCTGGGGATCGAGCCGCTGATCCCGGATGTCTGGGATCTCGTGCAGGGCCCGCTGAAGGAGATGATCGCCGATTCGGAGCGATTCCAGCAGGGCGACCCGGCGGCTATGGAGCAGCTTTTCTACGGACTCGTGATCACCGGTCTGGCGATTCAGTTTGCGGGTTCCACCCGTCCCGCATCGGGCAGCGAGCACCAGTTCAGCCATCTCTGGGAGATGCGCGGCCTGGAGTACGAGGGCGAGTTCGTCTCCCACGGTTTCAAGGTCGGGCTGGGCTCCATTTTCTCGACCGTGTTGTACGAGCGGCTGCTGGACCGCGACCTGACGGCGCTCGATGTCGATGCGATCGTGGCGAACTGGCCGAGCTGGGATGAGGAAGAGCGCGAAATCTCCGCCCTGGACGAGCATCCGTCCCTGATCGGCCGGGCGCTGGAGGAGTGCCGCGCGAAGTACATCCCGGCGGATGTCCTGCGGGAGCGGCTGGAACTCCTGAAAACGCAGTGGCCGGATCTGCGCGGGAAGCTGCGCGACCAGTTGATGCCGGTCGACGAGCTCCGGTCGTTGCTGGCGAACGGCGGCTGCCCGGTTCGCCCCGAGCAGATTGGTCTCACGGTCGAGCAGATGAAGGCCAGTTATGCCGAAGCCCGGCTGATCCGCAAGCGCTACACCGTCTACGACCTTGCCTATGAAACCGGCATTTTCGACGAGCTGGTCGACGAGTTGTTCGTGCCGGGCGGCTACTGGGCGGCTGTGCCCGCAGTGTGACGAACGCCGGGGGCGCCGGGGGCGGGGGTAGCGAGCTTCCGGCCGTCGCCCCCCTGCATCGATGCGTAGAGATGATGAAGGAGAGACCTACGATGGCCAAGCGAATTGCGGTCGGCGCGGATAACGCCGGCGCTGACCTGAAGAACGCGCTCAAGGTGCAGATGGAGAAGGCAGGCGTGGAGGTCGTCGATTTCGGCGTGCCGGACGCTTCAGACAGCACCGCCTACCCGCACGTCGGTCTGGATGTCGCGAAGGCCGTGGCGCGGGGTGATGCCGAGCGGGCGATCCTCGTCTGCGGCACCGGGATCGGCATGGCCATCACGGCGAACAAGGTACCGGGGATCCGGGCGACCGTCGCGCACGATTCCTACTCGGTCGAGCGGTCGGTGTTGTCGAACAACTGCCAGATCCTGACGCTTGGCGCTCGCGTCATCGGACCGGAGCTTGCGAAGAAGTTGGTGGGTGAGTGGCTGGCGCTGGAGTTCGATCCGTCATCTGCCTCGGCCGAGAAGGTGGCGATCATCACGGCGCACGAGGACGCGCAATCTGCCGGACGTCTCGAGGCCGATCAGGAGACGGCGGGAAGCTGCTGAGATCGGTCAGTCGCTTTACGATGAAACATGAACCGGGTGCTGGATTTCCCCAGCACCCGGTTCATGTTTAGAGCTCTTTGCAAGAAGGTTGGCACGACCCTCACACTCGGACGTAGGGGCGGATGGCCGCAGGCTGGTGGGGTGAGGCCGCGCCAGCGACCGAAAAGCGAGAGCGACCCCGTTCGCCCTATCGGCGTCCGTAGGACGTCGATCATCGGGCAACCATATCAACCTCTCTGAAATTCGCTGTGTGGCGAACGACACAATGCTTGAGATGGTGTGCGGATGAATGCCCGCCGTGATGCCGCTTCGCGGCATGTCTCGGGCACCGGACCCGAGACTACGGTCGCGTCGTATGCGTTGATCCCCGATGGATCATCCGGCGTCTGTCCAGAGGGCGCGGTCTGTCTGGCGCAACCACTCACCCGTCATCCTGACCGCAGGGAAGGATCCCCCGGCGAAGCCGCTGCCCGCAGGGCAGAATGAGACGCCTGAGCGCCGTGGATGTGCTTCGCACGGGGAGCCTTCGCTCCGCTCAGGATGAAGGAGGCTTTGTAGAACGCTCGTGGGGCTCCGTGATGCCGCGTCGCACGCATGGTTATGGGCATGTCTCGGGTCCGGTGCCCGAGACGACGTTTGCATGCGCTGACCCACGATCGATCATCCGGATCCGGTATTACTTGGAATTTACGGCGATTTTACGGGCTTTTTACGTCCGCAGGCTATGCTCAGGATCGTTCGTGCTCCGTTTGCGCGAGATGCGCGAGGAGCAGGGACGGGAAATCGGATGTTACACCGGAAATCCCAAGTTCGATGGCCGCGTCCAGATCCTCGATCGTATCGCAGGGTCCACCGCCGAGGATGAGTCCTTCGTCGTGTGCGCGTTGTAACTGGTCCGGAGCATGATCGCGGAAGAGATGGAATTGCACATGGCCCCGGCCGAGCCGCAGCGCGGTATCCACCGTTTCCGGGTCGGTCGGACGCCCGATGAAGGCACGTGCCTGATCCGGAGCGAGCCGGCCACAAATCTCGACGGCAACTGCGTCGAACGAGGTGATGAGCGCCTGTTGGCCGATGCCGCGCTTGTCAACGTGCTGCAAGACGCCGGCGACGACTTCCTCCAGCCGGTCCGGTGTATCCGTCTTGATCTCGATCTGGATCAGCGGCATGTCATCGACGATGTCGAGCACCTGATCGAGCCGCGGGACGCCGATGATATCCGGCCAGTCGGGGAATGCGGCGCGGGCGTCCAGCGCTGCGAGCTCGGCGGCGGTGAAATTCGCGACCGGTCCGGTGCCGTTGGTCGTGCGGTCGATGGTGTTGTCGTGGATGACGACCAACTCATGATCGTTGGAGAGGTGGACGTCGAATTCGACCGCGTTGAGGCCGAGCGCGCGGGCGTGGAGAAATCCGGGCAGTGTGTTTTCGGGGGCCTCGCCCTTCGCGCCGCGGTGGCCGACGATCTGGATAGGGGGCATTTAGTGGGTCTCCTTGTTCATCAACGGCAGGATGCTCGACGGAACATCCGACGTCGCGCCGTCCATCTCCCAGTCGAGACAACGGGCGAGCGCGTCAGCATCGTTGCACTGGTAGCCGACTACGCGCAAGCCGTGATCGTGAGCGCGGGCGACCATTTCCCTGGATCCCGTCGCCAGGGAAATATCCGCCTGGGTGCATCCGTGGCGCAAGGCGGTTGTGAGGTCGTCATCCGAATCATACGCGCCGATATAGGCGCGGGCCTGATCGGGCGCATGCGTGGCGATGAGCTCGATCGCGGTTTCGGAAAAGGAGGAGAGAATCACGCGTTCGGCGATATCGTGCTGGCGGATCGTCTGCAGCAGGGAGAGGATGATCGCTTCCATCCGCTCGGACGTGTCCGTCTTGATCTCGATCTGGACGAGCGGGAACGCGAGGATGGCATCGAGTGCATCCTGAAATGTCGGGATGCCGACGTTCTCTGGCCAGTCCGGGCAGGAGCCGCGGGCATCCAGGGCCGCGAGCTCCGCGGCGGTGAACGAGGAGACCGGGCCGGTGCCGTCGGTCGTGCGGTCGACGGTGTCGTCGTGAATGACGACGAGCTGGTTGTCGCGGCTGAGGCGAACATCGAGCTCGACGGCTTCAAGGCCGAGCTCGCGCGCGTAGCGGAAGCCGGCAATGGTGTTTTCCGGTGCTTCGCCGCGCGCGCCGCGGTGGGCGATAAGCTGGAATGGCATGGCGTCGTTTCTCCAGATGGAAGCCGGGATATCAACGATCGTGGTGACCGGATCGCCGGTATGGTCTCATACACCACCGGTATTCACGCACAAATGATCTTGCACAAATGTGCATAGGTGGGTTCTTATATTGACGACGCTGCCGGAGATCGGTAGCGTAAGTGCACGGTGCAAAAATGTGTTCGCACATCGGTGCAGGTGAAAGGCGAGCCGTAGAGTGGCCGAAGACAATAGCGCGCTGATGACGCTTGTGGCACGCATGTATTACCTGGATGGTCTCGGGCAAAGTGAGATCGCGCAGATATACGGCGTTTCCCGGTCCAAGGTCTCCCGGCTGATTACTGAAGCGCGGCACAGAGGCATCGTGCGGATATCGGTCGACGAATACGACCCTCGCCATTACGGGCTGGAGCAGAAACTGGTCGCCCGCTTCGGCTTGAGGCATGTTGTTGTTGTCCGGAACATGCCGGGCGCCGAGGAGAACCTCCGCCGCACGGTCGGGTACTTTGCCGCCAGCGAGGCTGCGGAGTGGATCCGGCAGGCGACGACGGTCGGGATCGCCGGCGGCAGGACGCTGGGCGCACTGATCCAGGCGATGGAGGCCCAGCCTCCGGCCTCGGGGCCAGCGGTCCTCCAGTTGATGGGCACGATCGGCGCGAGCCCGAGCAGTATCGATGCATCGGAATTGTGCCGGATGCTCGCGATGCGGTTTCACGGCGTGGTGCAGACGATTTCGGCGCCAGCGCTCGTGGAGGATGGGCGGGTACGGGAGATGTTCCTGTCGCACCGCCAGATCCGGTCCGTCTGGCGATCGTTCTCGTCACTGGATCTCGCCTTCGTGGGGATCGGCACGCTGGACGAGTCGGTGTTCGTCGTGCGCGACGTGTTCGAGCCGGCGGAACTGAAGCAACTCCGGTCAGTGGGAGCGGTCGGAGAGATCTGTGGCCGGTTTTTCGATGCACGGGGACGTGAATGCGAATCTCCTTTTCGGGAGCGGGTCATCAGCATCGATCTCGATGTGCTCCGGCAGTGCGGAGATGTCGTGGGTGTGACCACCGGCCGGAAACGGGCGGCGGCGATCCGGGCGAGCATCTCGGGTAAGCTCATCAATGGGTTGATCATTGACGAGATCGGCGCTCGTGCGGTGCTGGAGGAGGTTTAGCACTGGAAAACTGGAGGATACAGTATGCGGACGCACTGGACATCGGGTGTGATCGTGACCCAGGATTCGGACGTTTGTTTTTGTCGCTAGACATCACACGGGAGTAGAGAACCATCATGGCTCAGGTTACACGACGACGATTTGTGGGAAGCGCGGCTGCTGCGGGTTTTGCGACGGTTCTGGCCGGTCGGAGTGCCGGCGCGGCATCGTCCCGGTGGTCGTCGCCGGCGATCATCCGCGCGCAGAATGCGCCGGTTGAAATCGTGTTCTCCAACATCTGGGGCACCCCGCCGGGCGGCGATGCGCCGACGAACGAGCATCCGGTCGAGCAGGTCATCCGGGCCTTCAACGAGCAGAACGACACCATCAAGGTGATTGGCCGCACCGACAGCGGCGATTACTACGAGGGCCTGCAGAAGATCCAGGCCGAGCTGGCCGCCGGGAGCCCCTCCGCGCTGGTGATCACGCCGTGGAACAGCCTGCACTTCGCCGATCAGGGGCTCGGGATCACGAATCTCGAAGATGTCGCTGGCGATGAGGTCGCCGAGGTGTTCAGCGTCGTCAAGGAGCAGGTGGTCCCGCTGGTGCAGGTGGACGGCAAGACCAAGGGCGTCCCGTATGCATTTTCCACACCGGTGATCTACTACAACGCCGATGTGTTCAAGGACGCCGGGGTTGATCCCGATGTGATGTTCAGCACCTGGGAAGCCTTCGCCCAGGAAGCGCCGAAGGTGCAGGAAGCGCTGGGCGGCAACCCGGTCTTCACCTTCCTTGGTGACTCGCAGTGGACCGCGCAGAGCATCATCCAGTGCAACGGCGGATTCGTGATGTCCGACGACGGCGAGCCGCTGATGGACAGCGCCGAGGCGATCGCGGCGATGCAGACGATCGCCGATCTCGACAAGGCCGGGCTGTACGATAGCTCCACTCCCAAGGAGAGCCGGGCCTCGTTCGAGGGAGGCTCGACGGCCTGCTTCATCGGCAGCATCGCCTCGCTCGGCGGTTTCCAGAAGAGCGTGCAGTTCGATATCCAGACAGCCAGCTTCCCGACCTTCGGCGACACGCCGCGGAAGATGTCGAGCGGCGGTTCGTTCATCGGCATGTATGCCCGCGAGGAGGAGCAGCAGCAGGCGGCGTGGGAATTCCTGAAGTTCTGCCTCTCCGAAGAGGGTTACTCGATCTGGATGCAGACCGGGTACCTGAACGCGACCAACTACGATCTGCCGATGATCGATGGGCAGGAGCCGGCGTACGAGCAGCTTGAGGAAGGTCTGACGCGGGAGACACCGTGGCCGGGATCGCGCGGTGTCGAGCTGCGCACGATCTGGCAGGATTACGTCTCGCGCATGTGGGCGAACGATATCAGCGCCGAGGATGGCTGCAAGCAGGCGGCCGAAGAGATCAACATGACGAAGTAGTTCCCTGTTCAGGATCCCCGGGTACATCTGCCCGGGGTCCTGGACGGGGGCCTTTCTCGTGTCGGGGAGCGTCGCAGGACCCGTTTGTCGACCGGCGCAGCGATGACCGGACCGGATGTCGTGTGATCCTGGTGTATTCAAGGAAACGTCTATGGGGACGCGGATAGAGAGCGTGAATCAAACGACAGCGGCCATGCCGGTGAGTGAAAAACGCCGCTTCAGCTGGTATCTCCTGATCGAAGGTGCAACGCCGTACCTGTTGATCGCGCCATTGTTGATCCTGGTCGGGATATTCATTTACTGGCCATTGATTTATTCAGCATATCTGTCTTTCTTCGACTGGAACTTCGTCCGGCCGGACAAGACCTTCGTCGGTCTCGACAACTACACGCGACTGAAGGATGACCCCCGGTTCCTGCAATCGTTACATGGAACCTGGATCTATTTCGTCACGCTTATCCCGATTCAGGTCTTCCTGCCGCTTGGGCTGGCGATCCTGCTGTGGCCGATCCGGAAGGCGCGGACCCAGGGCGCGTATCGCGTGATGCTCTTTTCCCCGACGGTGATCGCCTGGTCGGTGGGCGCGGTGATGTGGCTCTGGATCTTCAACCCGCTACAGGGCTTCCTGAACAAGGTGCTCATGGAGTTCGGCGTCGAGCGGATCAACTGGTTGTCGGATCGCAACACCGCGATCTGGACGGTGATCATCGTCGCGACCTGGAAGTCGCTCGGGTTCAACCTGCTGCTCTACATGGCCGCGCTGGAGGGTGTCCCGAACGATGTGATCGAGGCCGCATCGCTGGACGGCGCCAGTAACTGGCAGATCATGCGGAGCATCCGCTTCCCGCTCATCTCGCCGACGTTCTTCTTCGTGCTGGTCACGACGGTGATCTCGGTCAACGATGAGGTCTTCGGCGCGATCAACGTGCTGACGGATGGCGGACCCTTCCAATCAACGACGAACATCATTTACTACCTGTACCAGCAAGGGTTCAAGTACTTCCAGATTGGAGCCGCCAGCGCAGTCTCGATCATCATCTTCATCGTGACGGTGATCCTGACCTGGATCCAGTTCAAGTATGTCGAGGGGCGTGTCCACTATGGCTGAGATGGTATCCGCACCCAAAACGACGAGCGCGAAGCAGCGAGACCTGGTGGGGCGACTCCTGGTTCATCTCGTGGTCATCATTCTCTGCTTCCTGACGATCTTCCCGTTTTTCTGGATGATCTCGACGGCATTCAAACCGGCCAACGAGGTGTTCACGAAAAACATCCAGCTCATCCCGCTCCATCCGACGTGGCGCAACTTTCCGGATGCGTTCCAGTACTTCCCGGTGGCGCACTGGCTGTGGAACAGCTTCGGGATCGCGGTGCTGACGACGCTCGGCAAGCTGGCGATCAGTATCCCGGCGGCGTTCGCCTTCTCGCGGCTCCGGTTCCCGGGACGGAACATCTTCTTCGCGCTCGTCCTGGCGACGATGATCGTGCCCGGGGTGACGCACATCGTGCCGAACTACGTGCTCGTCTCGCGTCTCGGCTGGCTGAACACCTGGTGGGCGGTGATCATCCCGTCGCTGCCGGGAACGGCGTTCTACATGTTCCTGCTGCGGCAGAACATCATGACGCTGCCGCAGGACCTGATCGATGCGGGACGTGTCGACGGGGCCTCGACGATGAAGATGCTCTGGCAGATCGTCGTGCCGAACATCCGGCCCGCGATCGCCGTGGTCTGCATCCTGTCGTTCCTCGGCGCCTGGAACCAGTACCTGTGGCCGTTGCTGGTGTTGAATGATTTCAACTCCAAGACGCTCGCGGTCGGCATGCAGTTCTTTACCTCGAACACCGAGTCGGCCCAGCTATGGGGGCCGATGATGGCGACCGCCGCCGTGGCGACGGTGCCGCCCTTATTGATCTTCGCCTTCGCGCAGAAGCAGATCATCTCGACGTTCGTGTCGTCGGGCATCAAGGGGTAGACCAGATCGGGCCGGCGCAGATTGCGACCGGCCCGATTTCGTTTGGGGACGCATGAGCCGGAGAGACAGAAAGACGTATTTCCCATGACCACCAATGACATCCTGAAGCAGTTCAGCCGCCGGTTCGGGGAGCGAGCGGAAGCGATTCCCCTCGATGCGATCGCGCGCAAGTCGCTCGACCGGCGCACATTTCTGCTTGGCACAACTGCCGCCGGGCTCGGCTTCACGCGGATTGTCGGCGCGACACCTGTGGCCAGCCCGGTCAGTGACATCGACGATCCGTCACGCCTGTTTTCGCTCGGGATCGCCTCGGGCGATCCGCTGCCGGATGGTGTCGTGCTGTGGACCCGCCTCGCGCCGGAGCCGTACACCAGGGATGGCGGCATGGGCGAGGCCCCGGTTGAGGTGGCGTGGGAGGTCGCTTCCGATGAGGGCATGACCGCGATCGTCCAGCAAGGCACGGCGATGGCCGAGGCCGAGTGGGCGCATTCGATCCATGTCGAAGTGTCCGGACTGGAGCCGGACAGCTGGTATTTTTGCCGGTTCCGCGTGGGGGATGTTGCCAGCGAGACCGGGCGCACCCGTACCGCCCCGGCGCCGGGCGCGATGCCGGAGAACTTCCGCTTCGCCTTCGCCTCCTGCCAGCGGTGGGATCACGGGCTCTACACCGCCTACCGCGATATGGCCGCGCAGGATGTGGATCTCGTCGTCCATCTCGGCGATTATATCTATGAGTACCGGGTCAGCGGCGATCGCCTTCGTGGCGGGGATTTCGGCGTCTTGCCCCTCAGCGAGTCGAACAACCTGGATTCATACCGCGCCCGGTATGCGCTGCACAAGACCGATCCGCACCTGAAGGAAATGCACCGTCTGGCGCCGTGGATCGTGACCTGGGACGACCACGAAGTGCACAACAACTTCTTCGGCGGTCTCCATTGGGACGAACCGGCGGCCGCGCTCCTGCTGGAGCGGAGGAACGCCGCGTACAAGGCGTACTACGAGCATCAGCCGCTGCGTGAATCGGCGAAACCGACGAAGGACGGCGTGCAACTGTACCGGGCTGTTCAGTACGGCGATCTGCTCGGGTTCACCATCCTCGATACGCGGCAGTACCGGACGATTCAGGCGAACCCGTGCGACGAGGAAGCCCGGGCCGCGAATGGCGGTTATTGCCCGGATGTGATGGACCCGGAGCGGACGCTCCTCGGGGCCGGGCAGAAGGAATGGTTGCTCGATTCGTTCGAGCATGTCACCGCCCGCTGGAATGTGCTGGCGAATCAGGTGCCATTCTCACGGATCGACTACGATGGCGGACCCGGTCAGAGCTTTGGCGGGTCGGAGAACGACAAGTGGGACGGCTACGCACTGGAGCGCGAGGTTGTCCTGAACGCGATGGCCGATGCTTCCACAGCGCGCGGCTTCAACCCGGTCGTCATTACCGGCGACGTTCATGCGAACTACGTCTGGGATATCCGCCGGGATTGGGATGCGCCGGAGGGCGAGAGCCTCGTCGGGACGGAGTTCGTCGGCACGTCGATCAGCTCGAACGGCGACCAGGCGCTCAAGAAAGCCGGACACTTCACCACATCGTGCGGCAACCTGCGCGGGAATACCCACAATCATCTCTACGATAATCATCGTGGATACGTGTTGTGCGATGTAACGCCGGATCAATGGACGGCAACGTATCGGGTGATGCCGACCGTCGAGGATCCGGATGCGGAAGGGTTCACGCTGACGTCGTTCGTCGTTGAGAACGGGCGTCCCGGCGCCCAGACCGATGCGACGTGCACGCCCGAGGGGTGAGCTCGCGTCTCTCCGGTAGCGCCGACCCGTAGTGGTCGGCGAACGGCACCGGGCACTGCGGCCCGGTGCTACCTCTTTCTGGATTCGGGCACGGGGCGCGGACTACTGCGTGCCCCCGGTAATGTATCGCCGCCACGGAAGCAGGATACGTTCGAGAAGCGCGACTGCCGAGAAGAGCGCGACGCCCATGAAGGCGAGGATGAAGATCGCGGCGAAGACGCGTGCCGTCTGGAACTGGGAGGCCGAGCGCTCCATCAGGTAGCCGAGACCGGCTTTTGCACCGACCAGCTCCCCGAATACCGCGCCGGTCACGCAGAAGGCGACCGCGATCCGCGCTCCGGAGAAGATCGATGGCAGGGCGGCGGGCATTTTCGCGAGCCGGAAGCGCATCCAGCCATTCGCGCCGAGGCTTCGCAGAAGAGAGAGCGTTTCCCGATCGGCGGATCGCAGGCCATCGACGGTGTTCACCGCCAGCGGAAAATAGGCGACCAGCGCGGTGATCAGCACCTTCGGCAGCAACCCGTATCCGAACCAGATCAGGAACAGCGGCGCCAGCACGACCATCGGGATCGTCTGGCTGGCGATCAGCAACGGGTAAACCGCTCGCTCGGTGATCCGGGAGCTGTCGATGACCATCCCGGTCACGATCCCGGCGACGAGCGCGATGGCGAAGCCGACCACTACTTCGCCGAGCGTTACCCGGGTGTGGTGGAGCAGCAGGCGCCAGTCATCGCGAAACGACTCCGCGACCGCCGAGGGGGGAGGCAGCATCCAGCGCGGAGTGTCCTCGATGCGGACGGCGACTTCCCAGATGACGCCGAGCGCGAGCAGGAGCAGCAGCGGCCAAATCCAGCGGGTTACGGCCTCTACGCGGTTTGCCTTCATGACGCACCGCCATGTGTCGCGCCCATTTGCCCGCTGCGAGGATGCCAAAGAGCGCCAACATCCCCGTCATCCTGAGCAGCGCGAAGGATCTCCGTGCGAAGCACAATGCGGCCGAGCACCCCTTCTGCCCTGCGGGCAGCGGCTTCGCCGAGGGATTCTTCGCTGCGCTCAGAATGACGGGGTTTTCTGCGGGACGAGGATAGTGTCGTCCTCATGCCGGGTGCTCCAGCAGGCCGAGGGCGTCCATCAGGACGGTTCGGTGCGTGAGGAATGTTTCGCTCGTCACCATCTCCCGGTGGCGGGGCCGGGGCAGGTCGATCTCCTCGATACGGACGATGGTGCCCGGGCGCGCCGAGAGGACGATCACCCGGTCGGCGAGGAAGATCGCCTCGTCGATATCGTGGGTGACGAGCAACACGGCCTGCCGCTCGCGTTCCCAGAGCTCCAGCAGCCAGGCCTGCAGCGTCACCCGGTTCAGCGCATCCAGTGCGCCGAAGGGCTCGTCGAGCAACAGAAGCCGCCGCTCGGCGAGGACGGTGCGCAGGAAGGCGACGCGTTGCCGCATGCCGCCGGAGAGCTGGGCCGGGTATGCATCCTCGAATCCGGCGAGTCCGAATTCTGCGAAGCGGCTTTTTGCCGTCTGTTCCGCGAGCCGACGCGGTGTCCCATGCACTTCAAGTGCGAGCGCTGCGTTCTGGGCTGCCGTGCGCCAGGGCATCAGCAAGTCCCGCTGGCGCATGTACGCGGCGTGCCCGAGTCGCTGACGGGGAGGCAGGGTCGCGCCGTTGATCGCAATCTCGCCGCTTGTCTGCGGAAAGAGCCCGGAGATGATGTCGAGCAACGTGCTTTTGCCGGAGCCGGACGGACCGATCAGGGCGACGAACTCGCCGTCGTCGATCTCGAAGCTGATGTCGTGCAGTGCTTCCAGCGTACGGCCGTCTTCCTCGTAAAACGCGGTGATGTGCCGGGCGGACAGCAAAGGTGTTGTCGGCGGAGATGATGACATGGAGTGACTTTCCTACGCCGGTATTACCCGGATCAGGTCAACGGTCGATGACGGTCGCTGGTCATCATCTCAGCCCGGCTCACCCGGGCTCCCGTAGCGAGAGCAAGAACGAGGAAGCGTATTGTCCCCCTTCGCTGGGATCATGGACGTACACCGGCCGGGAGCCCGGTTCGGTGGGCGGTGATCCGCTTCTTCCTCAATTGTAAACACCCCTGTGACGAACTGGAGAGTGCAGGATGACGCATAGCGAAAAAGAGCAAGGGTCAGGACAGGTTATCCCCTTCATCCGGCGGCAGGACAGGGCAGCGCTCCCGTTCGCGTGCCTCCCGGGTGGCCTCGCGCATATGGGTGATCGTGCTGGTGACATAGCGCCTGATAATGGCGAGCTCGTGATCGGTAAACTGCTCGAGGTTTTGCCAACCCGCTTCCAGCATGGGTACAAACGCCTGGCCGATCTCCTGGGAGCGACCGGCATCGAGATGGATCATGATCCGGCGGCGGTCCTGTTCATCGCGCTCGCGGTGGACGAGATCGAGCCGTTCCAGGCGATCCACGAGTCCTGTGACCGAGCCTGTTGAGAGCCCGAGCATGGCAGAGAGCTGCCCGGCGGTTGCCGGTCCGGAGGACGAGAGGATGCCGAGGCACATCAGGTCGCTGAGGTTCATGCCGAGACAGTCGGCGAGTGCGAGCGCGTAGAGCACCGACAGTGAGGAGAGCTGGCGGGTTTGGAGCATGATCCCGGCAATTCGGCGATCGCGATCGTCGCTGTCGTCATCGTGACCGGATAGATTAATCCGATCATTAATATTATCAATATCGTCCATTGACAATTTCAATTCTCTTCTCTAGAATCCAGTAGTCATCTCGGCTGGGCAAAATCTTGGTTGCCGAGATAATGAGGCGAGTATACCGTCCGGCGGGTTCGGTGAGAAGCAGGATCGAGCCCGAACTCACCGCTCGTCGTACCTTCCCCCGGGACCCAAACTGATCCGGCAACATTCAGGGAAAGCAGATGACCACCATGCATCGATTCGATGGCGATATCGCCATTCGCGCCGAAGGGCTGAAGAAATCATTCGGCGCTACCGAGGCGCTGACCGGCGTCGACATCTCCGTCCCGACTGGTTCCGTGCTCGGCCTGCTCGGCCCCAACGGGGCGGGCAAGACAACAACCGTGCGTATCCTGACGACCCTCTTGGAGCCCGATGCCGGGCACGCGGAAGTGGCCGGGATCGATGTGCTGAAGCATCCCGAACAGGTTCGGGCGTCGATCGGCCTGGCCGGTCAGTACGCGGCCGTCGATGAAATCCTGACTGGCCGCGAGAACCTGATCATGTTCGGTCAGCTCTACCGGCTTTCACGAAAGGCGGCGAAGGCGCGGGCCGAGGAGCTGCTGGAGCGGTTCAACCTGACCGATGCGGCGGATCGTACGCTGAAGACCTATTCCGGCGGCATGCGCCGGCGTCTCGATCTCGCCGCCAGCCTGATCGTCGCGCCTCCGGTCCTCTTTCTCGACGAACCGACGACCGGGCTGGACCCGGCGAGCCGTCAGGATATGTGGGAGGTGATCGAGGGGCTGATCGATGAGGGCACGACCGTCCTGCTGACGACCCAGTATCTGGAAGAGGCGGACCGCCTCGCGAACCGCATCGTCGTGGTCGATCACGGCCGGATCATCGCCGAAGGGTCGGCGGACGAACTGAAGGCGCAACTGGGCGGCGAGCGACTCTCGATCAGCCTTGGTAACGGCGACCACCTGGTCAATGCGGGCCGGGTCCTCCTGTCTACGCTGAATGGTGCCGTGCCCGAAGGCGACCTGCACATCGATACCCAGGCCCGGCGGGTGACCGTGCCGTTTCCGATCGGCTCGCGCGGTCTTGCCGAGGTCGTCCGCCGGCTCGATGCCGAAGGCTTCGAGATCGCGGATATCACACTCCGGCGGCCGACGCTGGATGACGTCTTCCTGACGCTCACCGGACATCGGGCGGAAGGGACGGCGGAGAACAAGGAGAACGCAGCATGAGCGAGCAAACATTGACACTCCCGACGACGCCGGCGGCGCCACAACGCCGATCGACGGTCGATCTGTCCCCGGTCAGGCGTGGCAAGGTTGCTGAGGCGATGGTCGATTCGGTCGTCCTCGCGTGGCGGAGTCTCTTGCGGATTCCGCGGCAACTCGATTGGTTGATGGGTGTGACCATCATGCCGATCATGTTCCTGCTGATGTTTCGCTACATCTTTGGCGGCACATTGCAGGCGGCGATGCCGCCGGGCATCAGCGCGGTCAACTATCTGGTTGTCGGCATCATCGTCCAGGGCATCGTCTTCGGCGGCATGAACACCGCGCTCGGTCTCGCGACCGATGCCAAGGAAGGTCTGATGGACCGGTTCATGTCGCTGCCGATGTCGCGCTTCTCGGTTGTGATGGGGCGAATCCTCGCCGACCTGGCGATCAGCGTCTTCACGACGACGATCACGATCGTCGTCGGGCTGCTGGTCGGCTTCCGTCCGACCGCGTCGGTGGGAGACTGGGCGCTGGCGATCCTGTTGCTGCTGCTGACGGCGTTTACCTTCAGCTGGATCGGCGCGGCGGTCGGTCTCTGGTTGAAGACGATCGAGGCCGTGAACTCCATCGGGTTCAGCCTGATCATGCCGTTGACTTTCGTCAGCACCGCCTTCACCCAGACCGAGTTCCTGCCGTCGTGGTTGCAGGGATTCGCCAGGCACCAGCCATTCTCGGTCATCGTCGATGCGATGCGTGGCTTGTTGACCGGGTATCCCGAAGTCGGGAACAACGGATGGATCGCGTTGGCCTGGCTTGGCGGCGTGTTGGTGGTCTTCATGCCACTGACCGTCTGGCTCTTCGAGCGGCGCGCCAAGGCGTAGGTTCAACACGCCTCACCTTCTTGCCAGAGTGAATTGCAGGATGGTTGCTCACGATACCAGGTGTAGGGGCGGTCGGCCGAAGGCTCGCCGCCCATCGGCTCCCGTAGGGAGGCGATCATCAGGTGACCACGCCGACCCGCAATTCGCTATACGTGCCATGATGAGATGAACAGGCCGGATCGAGAAATCGATCCGGCCTGTTTTCGTTGCCTCGGGGTAGGATGATCCTGCAAGGTCACTCGCGCATCGGAACAGGAGTCCATCGTCATGACCCGCCACATCGTCGCCGCTCTCCAACTCGGAACCGACCCCGCCGGAACGCCGGAGACCCTCGGGAAGATCCTTTCCTATGAACAGCAGATCATCGATAGTGGCGCCGAGCTCGTCGTCATGCCCGAGGCGCTGCTGGGTGGATATCCGAAGGGCGACATCTTCGGTACCCGGCTTGGGTATCGTCTACCGGAGGGGCGGACGCAATTCGCGGACTATGCCAATCGCGCCATTACCATCCCGGGACCCGAGATCGACGCGCTGGCCGGACTCGCCCGGCGGACCGGGGCTTTCATCGTCTGTGGGGTGATCGAGCGGGCAGGATCGACGCTCTATTGCACCGCGGTCTTCATCGATCCGGAGCGCGGCTTTGTGGCCAGGCACCGCAAGTTGATGCCGACCGGCACCGAGCGCCTGATCTGGGGACAGGGCGACGGCTCGACTCTGCCCGTTGTCCAGACAGCCGCCGGCAAGGCCGGAGCGGCGATCTGCTGGGAGAATTACATGCCGCTTTTGCGGATGGCCATGTACGCGAAGGGGATCGAGGTATGGTGCGCGCCGACGGTCGATGCTCGCGATGTGTGGCAGTCGACGATGCGCCACATCGCCGTCGAGGGGCGATGCTTCGCCGTGAGCGCCTGCCAATACCAGCCCTCACCGGCGTCTCGGGGAGAATCGGTCGAGGGATGGAACGATAACGAACCGCTCATCGTGGGCCGCAGCGTCATTGTGGGGCCGCTGGGCGACGTTCTCGCCGGACCGCTGGAGGGAGGCGAGGGGCTGATCCACGCCGGGATGGACCTCGCGGAGCTACCCGGTGCCCGGTACGACTTCGATCCTGTCGGGCATTACGCACGCCCGGACGTCTTCTCTCTCAGCGTCGACACCCGCCCGAAACCGGCGGTGAGCTTCATTGGGGACGATGAGGTATCCTGAGAACTCGTACGGAACCGGTTTATCCGGTTCTTCGGTGGGGCGGTGCATACGAGGCTCCTTAATGCGAATGGGCTTTTCATGCTGAGTGGCGTGTCACGCCTTTTGCGCCACAACCCGTCCGTGAGATCGCCGCAGCGATCGAACGGTGTCGGGATGACAGAGAGGGATGCCCCGGAGGCTCATACGGAATTCGGATGCACGCTCGCCGGTCGCTGTGATGCCGCTCCGCGTCATGTCTCGGGCACAGGACCCGAGACTACGGTGACGTGCGCTGACCCGCGCGCATTCATAGGTATGGGCATGTCTTGGGCACAGGACCCGCGACGACGATCTCGTCATATGCGCTGACCCGCGATCGATCATCCTGATTCCGTAGTACAGACTATTACGACACATCACTGGGACCGGGTATATGTATGGATGTGAATGACACCACAGGGCAGGCGACCGAGATTTGCTCCTCGATCATCTGGCTCGGGCATTTGATCGAGCGGTTTGCCAACACCCGCCTGCCCGAGGCGGAGCTGCCGCCCGGGATGTCGATTGCGCGGGCGAACCTCCTGTTCGCGGTCCATACAGCGCTGGAGCATGAGGGCTCGACCCGGATGGTCGATATCTCGCTCGATCTCGGTGTGACGCCCCGCACCCTGACGACGATGGTCGATGCGCTGGAGAAGCAGGGGTTTCTCACCCGCGTGCCCGATCCCGAGGACCGCCGGGCAATCCAGCTCGAGCTGACCGAGGAGGGAAGCTCACTCGTTCCCGTCCTCGCCCAGGCGGTCGAATCTGCCAGCGAGGTCATCGTGAGCCCGCTCGGCCCGGTCGAGCGGGAGACACTGATGCGCCTCCTCACCCGGCTCATCGAGCGGGAGTAGATCCGGTATCGCAGAGATCCTGCAGGAACGCTCACTCCTCCCAAAGCCACGCGGCTCCATCCACGATCTCTCGCCACGGGATGTAGGTCGCCTCGGTCGCCGTTTTACCGGTCGATTCGAGATATGACCGCACGATTCGGTAGCCCATGCCGTATCCGATGTAGTTCGGCAACCCCTGAGCCTCATAGTGGAATGCCGCTGCTGCCCAGTCGCCGAACATATACGGGCGGGGATCGCCAGTTTTGTCGATCACCTCGCGGAAGCGGGCGCGCTGGGCGTTCAGCGCATCCTCGGTGTGCATCGTCGTCCACGGCCCGAGCGAGTCATCGCCGTAGAGCTCGACGGAGAACGCCTCCGCCGTCCCCTCGATCGCGAGGTACTGGCCGACGGTGATCGTGGCCGGAATCCACGGCTCGTACGTCATCCGCACATTATGGTGGGCCTCATGTGCCGCCATCGGTGCGAGACGAGGCAGGTTGAAGTCGCTCGGCAGGGCGATCATGAAGATCGAGCCGGGATTCCCTCCGAAACCCGTGTAGGCGGCATTGTTGTCCCGCTCCGTTCGCAATGATGGGTTCGCCAGCGCCAGTGTGTAGCGGATCGTTGGCAGGATGATGCCGTGCGCGGTTGGCTGGAGCCGGTCGAATGTGCGCACCAGCGCATCCGTGCAGGCGTCGAGGCTGCCAGCTCCGGCAAACCGGTCGAGCCCGGTGAGGGCGTCGGCTCGGTCCATTTTCGGCGGGGCGATGTTCAACATCAGGGCGTCGTCAAGAGCGTCGGCGTCGTCGGGGCCCTTTGGCGCCCACGGATTGTGTTTCATCGGTTCCCACCAGGGGCGCAACCGCTCGGCAACCTGTTCGACGCCGATCCGACGTCGTTCCTCCAGTGATTCCGCCTCGAACATCATTCGCTGGGCGGAGAGGACATCGGTGGTCTCGATATGGACATTGCCGTCGTCGGCGATTCTCTTGATGATCCAGTCGGGTTCGTGACTTGACATGGTCGTTCTCCTTGTTTGGGGTCGTCATTGGGAACGGATGGGCGGCCTGCGCTTTCCGCCCTTGGCCTCACCCGCAGGGTTTGCATGGGACGGGGCGTGCGTTCCACGCTTGCCCCGAGCGGAGTCGAACACGTTCCCATGCCCTATTCTGGAATCTCCAGTTACGGGAGAGTCAAGGAGCTGTCACAGCATGCACACGACATCCAGAGCCACGCTCTCGATTGGCGACCTGTCGCGCCGGACCGGGGTGCCGGTGAAGACGATTCGCTTCTACTCCGATCAGGGCATCGTTCCTCCGGCCGAGGTCACGGATGCCGGATATCGCCGGTATGCGGAGGACGACGTGGTCCGGCTGGAGACGGTACGGACGCTTCGTGCCGCCGGATTCGACATTGCCACGATCCGGGAAATGCTGGATCGGACTCTTGCGCCGGTGGAGGCGATGCGTCTCCAGGTCGAAACGCTCGCGGTGCAGGAGCGCACGCTTCGTCGTCAGCGATTGATGCTGGAGCGCGCAATCGAACGAGGCGACGTCCCGGGATATCCCGAGCGGGGCCGGGCGTTGGCCCTGTTGTCGGCTGCCGAGCGGTCCGCCTTCCTGCGCCATCGGATCGCATCAGGTGTCGAGGGCGTCGATGTCGATGCCTCGTGGTGGAACGGGTTTATGGCCGCCGCGGTCGAGGGTATCCCTGAAGAGGTGGACGACGACCAGCTTGTGGCATGGACCGAACTCGCCGACATGATCGATGATGCTTCCTTTGCAGAGGCGATTCGGCGAACCGCAGAGTCGTTTTGGGAGCGTTTTGTCGGCAATGACGGTATGTCGCTGGATGTGTGGCAGGAGCGGCAGCAGGCACTGATCGAGTGCGTCCGGGAGGCGATGCGGGCAGGTGTCGAACCAGGATCGAGGGCGGGCGCAGCCATCATTGATGACTGGCGTGATTCGCTCGGACCCGCCGGCGACGAAATACTGGCGCACATGATCGAGACGCACGATCCACGGCTGGCCCGTTACTGGAAGCTGATCGCGATCGTCAAACGGCTTCCATACGACCGGGAGCTGGATGCCGCATGGACATGGATTCTCATCGCTGCACGACGGTTCACGGACCGCTAAACTAGAGCGGATTGCATTCGGGTTGCGCCACCTACAACTGATTGCCCTTGATACCGCAACCCTCAGGACCTGCACAGGAGTCTTCGTGCCCGATCATCGTTCTTCTCCTTCCACTTCACTGCTCGATCAGCTTCGTCCCGCGCAACGCGGGATCGTTCATCTGCTTGCGGATGCCTTCGGCGAGGCCGGGGCCGAGTTATACCTCGTCGGTGGACCGGTGCGGGACCTTTTGTTGGGCCAGGAGGTGCCGAACGATCTCGATTTCGCGACGTCGATCCCGCCCGAGGAGACCAGGGCGATCGTGAACCGGTTGCCGCACGAGGGGCTGTACGATGTCGGCGAGAAGTTCGGCACTATCGGGATCGTCCTGCCCGCCGATGACGTGCCGACGCCGGTCGAGATCACGACCTATCGCAGCGAGGCGTACGAGCCCGGCAGCCGCCATCCGGCGGTCGCCTTCGGGACGAGCATCGAGGATGACCTCTCCCGCCGGGACGTGACGGTCAACGCGATCGCGATCGACGTGCAGAGCGGCGAGATCGTCGATCCATTTTACGGACAGGCCGATCTTGCGATGGGGATGCTGCGGGCTGTCGGCGACCCGGACGAGCGTTTCGCCGAAGATCCGTTACGGCTGTTGCGGGTAGCGCGGTTCGTGTCCCAGCTCGGGTTCAGCGTCGAGGCGAATACGCTCGACGCGATGTCGCGACAGGCTCCGATGCTGGCGTCGATCAGCAAGGAGCGTATACTCAGCGAGCTGACCAAATTGCTGTGCGGCGATTATGTCGATCATGGGCTGGATGTCTTGCTCGACACCGGATTGCTGACGATCGCGATGCCGGAGCTGATCCCGCTCGAAGGCGCTGCGGAGAATCATCCCGGTATCCATCGCGAGAAGGATCTTTGGGATCATACGAAGCGCGTCGTGATGCAGGCTCCGGCCCGGCCGATTGTGCGGTGGGCGGCGTTGCTGCATGATGCCGCCAAGCCGCTCACCCGTAGCGTCGATGAGCGCGGCGAGGTCCATTTCTTCGGACATGAGCGGGTGGGCGCCGATCTGGCCCGCAAGCTGATGCGGCGCCTCAAGGCGGACAAGAAAACCGGGAAGCAGGTTTGCCAACTCGTCGACCTGCACCTGCGGCCAGCAGGGTATGACGAGACGTGGACCGACAGCGCCGTGCGGCGTCTCGCGCTGGAGGCGGGAGATGTCCTGCACGACCTGCTCGATCTCGCTGCGGCGGATGTGACATCGGGTCGGGTCGAGAAGCAGCGCGCGGCTGCCCGGCGGGTGCAGGGCCTGCGCGATCACATCGCACGACTGGAAGAGGAGCAGGCGCTCTCGGAACTGCAAAGTCCGCTCGATGGCAACGAGCTGATGGCGATGTTCGACCGGAAACCCGGTCGCTGGATTGCGGAAATCAAGGATCAATTGCGCGAGATGGTGATCGATGGCGATCTCGCTCCCGATGACAAGGAGCGCGCCGCCGCCATCGCTCGCGAGATCATCGACTCGAACCACGGCTAAACCATCGCGACCACACGTAGGGGCGTATGGCCGAAGGCTCTACGCGTCCTGAGCAACGCGAAGGATCGACTGCAGGTCGATAACCGAGCGTCATCTTCACAGGTGACCGCATTGGCACGGAGACGGACGACATGGCCTACAAAACCGCCTATCTCGAGGCCCAGGCGCGGATTCGCACGCTGGTGAACAACCAGAATGCGGATGTGCCGGTGCCGGGCTGTCCCGGCTGGACGGTGAAGGATGTCGTCGCCCACCTGACCGGTGTCTTCGACGATATCCAGCGCGGCAACCTGGAGCGGGCGGCGACCGAAGAATGGTCGGCAGGGCATATCGCTGCCCGGCGCGAGAAATCGCTGACCGAGATCGGTGCCGAGTGGCATTTGCTGGCGCACACCCATCCCTACGTCTTCATCGGCGACTATTCCGAGACGATGTATGTCGATCTCATCTGTCACGAATTCGATATCCGTGGCGCAATCGGCAATAAAGAAGCGCGCTACCTGCCGGATATCCGCACCGCCGCGCTGTTCTTCCTGACGGCGGTTGATCGGGATTTCCACGAGCAGGGTGTTCCGGCGTTGCGCGTGCAGGTCGAGGACAAGTACTTCGACATCGGTGATGGCGAGCCCCAGGGGCAGGTCACGCTCCGCTGGTTCGAGCTTTTTCGGGTGTTGAGCGGGCGACGATCCCGCGCCCAGGTGGCAGCCCTGCCGTGGGAGGGCGATCCGGAGACGTGGCTCGACCGCCTCTTCATCCTTGGTCCGGCCGAGCAGGATATTGCTGAGTGAGATACCGCGATTTGCCCACCACATCGGGAATCCTCAGGCCTAATCGGCCCTTGTCCGCGCGATGGATTCGCATCGCGATGTGCCTAGGCATCCTTCTGGTCCTCATCACAGACCTGACACCCGTTCTGGCGGCGCAGATGGCAGGTGAGGCCGGAATCGAGCACGATCTCTCGCCGGAGGAGGAGCTTGCCGAGCGATACGCGCCGGTTGCGTACCTGAAGCGCCAACGGTACGCCTGCGACGATAGCGGCGAGGCCTACCTGCCGCTGCCGGTCGATGCGGTGCTGGACGACCCATCGGTATTGCTCCGGCTCCACAAACCGGACAACAGTAATCCAGGGTTGGACCCGATTATCAAGCCGGGACCGACGATAGACGATCTCGCCTGGCTCAGCTCCAATTACTACCTCGATTTTCCCGGGAACGCCCTCAATCCCGGCTGCTGGTACGAGCATTGGTCCCGCTCCAAGGCGGGAGAATACGAACCAACGGTCTACGCTCACATTGCGACGCAGGACGATGTCGAGGGGTTGGCGCTTCAGTACTGGTTTTTCTGGATCTTCAACGACTTCAACAACCGGCACGAAGGCGACTGGGAGATGATCCAGCTCAACTTCGAGGCCTCCACGGTCGAGGATGCTCTTGGTGAGGACCCGGTCACGGTGACGTACGCCCAGCATGGTGGCGGCGAGCGCTCGGACTGGATGGACGATGAGGTCCAGCGAGAGGGTAGCCATCCGATCGTGTTCCCCGCCGCCGGGTCGCATGCGTCCTACTACGATGCGCGGACCTGGCTCGGGTGGGGGCCGGGAGGGACCGGCTTCGGCTGCGATATCACGACACGTCCCTATCGCCGGGAGCAACTGCAGGTGGTGCTGATTCCGGAGAATCCCGATCCGTCGGGGGATTTCGCCTGGCTCTATTTCCGTGGCCGGTGGGGCGAGCTTCGGGGTTGGGAGTACAACGGCCCGCGAACACCCTCGTATACGAGGAAGTGGCGCGAGCCCGTAACCTGGGTCGATACCGTGCGCGACCGCAGCCTGTTCGTGCCGGAGTCGTTCTCGCTTGGTCCCACGCCGGACGGTTTCTTTTGTACCGTGACCGAGCAGGCCGCGAAGGGGCTGATGTTCTTTACGCTGCACCCCTGGCGCATGGTTGCTGTGCTGGTCGCACTTTTCGCCAGCGTGGTCTATCTCTTCGCGCTGCTCCGGCGCTCGTTGGCCCGTGCGGCGTGGCTCTACCTTCGTTACTGGGGATCGTTTTCCTCGATCGGGCTGGTTTTCCTGCCACTCGGGTTGGCCGCGACGATCGCGCAGGGGGTCCTGGGAGCGGTGCCGCCGGGCAAGTGGATCGTCGAGTTACTTGGCCGCAGCGATGAGGGTCGACTCGCCGCGTCGTTGCTGCTCGGGAGCGTTCCGGGGATCATCGAGACCCTGCTGATCGGTCCGGCGGTGGTCATGGCGATCCGGATGATTCGCGAGGGGCGACCCACCGATGCGCGTACGGCCATGCAGTTTGCATGGAGCCGCCGGCGGACGCTGCTCCGGGTCTGGTGGGGGGTGCATTGGCGGATCACCCTGCGCGCGATCACGATCGTCGGGCTGCCGTTTGCGATCCGGGAGCGCGTCCGGTGGGCGTTCTACCAGCAGGCGGTGATGCTGGACGATGCCGGGTCGGTGCGAGGTTCTGCCGGGACCAGCGCCGCGGCGGTGAGCGGCGGCTGGTGGCGCACGGCTGGTGAGGTGTTCGTCTATTCCACGATCGGGGCCCTGCCGGGGCCATTGGTCGGTGTGGTGATGATGGTCTTCCTGTCGTCGTCGATCGAGTTCGTCTATATCGTCAGCAGCGTTCTCTATGCGATTACCGTGCCGTACACATGGATCGGGTTGACGCTGTTCTATCTCGATCGGAGCGGCCGAACGTTGCCGATCCACATCCCGAACGTGCCCGGCGCATTTTGGCGGGAGGTACGGTCGCGGTTGCCTTTTGGCCGCCGGGCATCGGCTCCGGAGCCGACGTCTATGTGATGATCGTTTGCAATGGAAACCGGGTCACCCCGGATTTCACACACCTACACAGCCTCCTTCATCCTGACCGCAGGGAAGGATGAAGGGGATTTTGTCGGTCGCCATGATGCCGCTCCGCGGCATGTCTCGGGCACAGGACCCGAGACTACGATCTCGTCATATGCGTTGACCCGTGTGGATCATCCGGATTATTCATGGACAGGCAAAAGCCGGGTATTGACCGCGTCATTCTGACCGAAGGGAAGAATCCCCCGGCGACGCCGAATCCTCATGGGAAACGGGATTGCCGTGAGCATTGTGCTTCGCACAGGGATTCTTCGGCTGCGGCCTCAGAATGACGGCAGAACTGGGTTGGTTCATTCTGCATCTGAATACTCCGGGTTTAGGTGACGCCGCGTAGCGCAGGCTGGTTGTCGCGATTGGCAACGACGCTACCCATCGCTCCTCATCGGTGCGAAAATCAGCGCCGCAGGACGTTCGTTGGAGCAGGAGGGTGAGGATGTCAGTATCGGGTGAAGATGCGAAGGACGCCGTGCGCCGGCAATATGCGTCGGTGGGGGATGCTTACGTGAAAAGCGCCGGTCATGCGACCGGGTCGGATCTGGCACGGATGGTCGCGCTGGCCGCGCCAGATCCGGGCGACCGGATGCTCGATATCGCGACCGGCGGCGGGCACGTCGCCCGCGCGTTCGCGCCGCACACCGGCGAAATCGTCGCCAGCGATCTCACCCCGGAGATCCTCGGTCACGCCGAGCGCGCCTTCGCCGAGTGGGGGCTCGGGAATGTCTCCACGGCGGTCGCCGATGCGGAGAATCTGCCGTTCGACGACGCCTCGTTCGATCTGGTGACCTGCCGGATCGCACCACACCATTTTCCCGATCCCGCCGCGTTCGTGCAGGAGGTCGCCCGGGTGCTACGGGCGGGTGGGCGTTTCGCGCTGGTGGATAGCACGGTGCCGGAGGGTGAGGACGGGGCGTTCTTCAACCGGTTCGAGAAGCTGCGCGATCCCTCGCATGTACGGTCGCTGACGATCGGCGAGTGGACGGCGCTTCTGGAAGCAGCCGGGTTCACGGTCGAGGCGGTCGAGTCGTTCGCCAAGCGGCACGATTTCGCCGACTGGACCGCGCGCTCCCGCACCAGCGAGGACGACCGTCGCGAGCTGGCGAACATGCTCCTGAACGCGCCAGAGGATCGGCAGCATATGTTCGGTGTTGAGATCGCGGATGGTCTGGTGCAGGGATTCACGGATACGAAGACGCTCTTTTTCGCCCGGCGCTGAGGCATATCCCGCTCGTTCACCGATCTGCACACAATCCCTGCGCCGGGATCGTGCATATCTCGTACAATCGAATTTGGCATGTGGAATGTGATGCGTAACGAGGATCGATGTGGCGGAACTGAAAGCGGTTTTTCTGGATCATGATGGCACGCTGGTGGACACCGAGCCCTACTGGATCGAGGCCGAGATCCTGCTGCCGGAGCAGTTTGGCCTGACGTGGACCGAGGAAGACTCGGTCGCCTGCATTGGCTCCCCGATGCCGGTAACGGCGCAGAAGATGCAGGATCTCGGTATCCCGATGACGATCGAGGAGATCATCGAGGATCTGTGTAGCCGGGTGTTGGCGATGATCGACGAGCAGGGAGTGCCGTGGTTGCCGGGCGCACTCGATCTGTTCGAGAATCTCGCCGCCGAAGGCATTCCCTGCGCGATCGTCAGCAACGCGTGGCGCTCGGTCGTCGAGAAGAATATCTCGACGCTGCCCGAAGGCACCGTCCAGTTCATCCTTGCTGGCAACGAGATGGTGCATCCGAAACCGCACCCGTGGTCCTACGCCCACGCCGCCGAGGTGCTCGGGGTCGATCCGGCCGGGCAGGTCGCGATCGAGGACTCTCTTCCCGGCACGTTGAGCGCCGAGGCCGCCGGGATGAATGTGCTCGTCGTCCCCGGCATCGCCGAGGTGCCGGATGCGCCGACCCGTTTCCGGGTCGGTTCGCTGACGAACGTCTCGGTGGATACCCTCCGTGCCATCGCGGCGGGCGAATTTGCCCCGACGGTGGTTTCGTAGCCACGATCGATTGTGGGGAATCCCTCGTTTGCGTAGCGGAGGATGTGATTGCTTCGCATGCAATCACATCCTCCGCTCGCGGGTCCTTCGCTACGTGGTTTCAGGATTCGGCCGCACGAACGCCGTCCCGAGCAGGATGACTCCGCCGAGGATCGCGAACATCAGCGGCAGCGAGACCTCCGCCAGCCAGCCGAGCGCGACGCCGCCGATACCGATGTAGACAGTCACGATCCCGTTGATGAGCGAGAGCGATGTTGCCCGGGCGTCCGGCGCGATATGTTCGTTGAACAACCCCGAGAAAAGCGGTAGCGCCAGCTGCACGATTCCCCATTGCGCCACGAACAGCATCACCGCCAGTACGGGATGCGCGTTCGCCGCCATCAGCAAGTACAGCACCCCCGGCAATCCCGTCGCGATCAGGAGACCGCGCCGGTTGCCCAGCATGACCGGAAGCCGCCATGCATGAAGCTGCGTGAAGAAGGCGACGACCGAGCCGAGGCTGAGCCCGAGTCCGAGCCAGATCGGCGCGACGCCTGTTTCCCGGAAATACTCCTGATAGAACACCAGAAGATGCGCGACGAAGGCGTTGGTGACGATCGAGATCAGGACCAGCCGCCGCAGGACCGCATTGTGTCGCAACGGCGCCAGGCCGGAATGAAGCAGCCCCAGCATGGTCGGACGCTGTGTCACGAGGTGCCGGATCGGGTCTCTCAGCATGAACCCGATCAGGACCGACATGCCGACGCCGACGACATCGAGCTTCAGCGTCAGGCGCATGCGATCCATCGTCAGCTCCCGGGTGATCCATGCGCCGACACTGTAGGCGAAGACGCTGCCGAGCTGCACGGCCGCCCCGATCCTGCCTTTGGCGCGTTGCATCGCGCTCGTGCGGTCGCCTTCCGGCAACGATTCGTAGACCAGCACGTCGACGCTGCCCGAGGCGAAGGCGAAGCCTGTCCCGGCGACGACCTGCCCGGAGAGGAATTGTGGGTAGGTATTGGAGAGCAGGGTGATGACCTCGCCAGCGACGGCCAGGATGAGTGCGATTTGGTAGCTGCGCCGGTGTCCGAGCATGTCGGCGAGGACGCCGGAGGGTAGCTCCATCACGAGTTGGGTGACCATGAGGACGGTCTGCATACCGGCGATTTGTGCCAGGGAAAGGCCCTTGCCCTGCAGATAGGGCGTCATGACGGGCACGAAGAAATAGAGTTGGGCAAAGAAGGAGATCACGGCCACGAGCTGTGGGGTCGAAAGCGACCCGAGCCGGTGCAGCCATGTGTATGGCGAAAACATGCGGTTCCTCAGAAGTGACGACACGAGCCCGGCAACGCGTGGGGCGTGCCGGATTCCACCCCGTGCGGGATGGGCCGTTTAGTTGATCGTCGCGGGTGTCGCGCCTTCTGGCGTGTCTCCCATGGAGGAACCTCGTGGAGGAATGCGGCTTTACGCCGCCGGATGGATTGCTGGCGTCAGGATAGCACGGAACGAAAAGACGGGAAGGACCTGCTGCCGGGAGATTTCATGCAGGTTTCACCAATGGCAGGTGAATGAGAAACGAGGTGCCGCTATCAGGCTCGCTCGTGACCCGGATCGTTCCACCGTGAGCCTCGATGAGCGATGCCACAATCGCTAAACCGAGACCCGTCCCGGAGCCGCTACGCAATCTTGCCGGGCCCCCTCTCCAGAATCGGTCGAAAATGTGTTTCTGCTCTGTCTTGCCAATACCTGGCCCCTTGTCGGCGATCGCGAGCGAGGCCATATCGTCGTCCATCCCCACATACACGATGATGGGGGTGTCTGATGGCGTATGCACCCGGACATTCGTGAGCAGATTGTCCACGACTTGCCGCAGCCGGAACCGGTCTCCCCGAACGATGATCCCCTCCTGGGTCGTGACTGTCGCGGGATGGTTCGGCGAGACGACGCGGAAATCGGCGACCGCCTCGGCGACGAGCGAGCCAAGATCGACCGGCGCCATCTCCAGGCCGCGTTGCTGATCGAGGCGGGCCAGGAGCAACATGTCATCCAGGAGCCGTGCCATCCTGCTGCCTTCCGCCTGGATGCGCTCCATCGCCATCGCGACGCTCGACTCGTCCGGGAGCCCTCCTTTTCGATACAACTCGGCGTACCCTCGGAGCGATGTCAACGGGGTCCGCAACTCATGCGCCGCGTCCGCGACGAATTGCCGAAGACGATGTTCGCTCTCCGTTCTTGCCTGCAAGGCCGATTCGATGTGCTGGAGCATCTCGTTGAGCGCCTGGCCAAGTCGACCCAGCTCGGTACGTGGATGGGTGTCGGGTACGCGTTGGCTGAAGTCGCCCTGGGCAATCGCCGTTGCCGTATCCACCATCTGGTCGACGGGTTTCAGACCCCGGCGAATCAGCCACGAGCAGGCAAGGGTGGCGGCAACCAGCGCGAGTGCGCCGATGATGAGCAGATTTCGTTCGAGACGTGACAGTGCCGCATCGATTTCCGTCAGCGGAATGGCTGTCACCATCATGTCGCCGCCGGATTCCCGTTGAACGAGCGCCCGATACCGGATAGAGCCATCCAGCGAAGGGACCGTGACGATCCCGGTGGATTTCTTGCCCAGTTGACTCAGCTTGTTCGCTGTGATTTCCGGCAGGGGATCCGGATGGTCCGGGAATCCGCTCGGGGACGAGAGTTGAACGCTGCCGTTCGCGTTCAGGAGCAGCCGGGCGACAGGTCGGCCAAAGAACTCGATCTCGTTCGCGTCCTGAGGTGGAAGATCGCCAATGGGTGGGGGCGCAACCCCTTGGGCGCGGGTGGCGTAAGAGCGCAATTGCTCGTCGACCTGGTCCACCAATGCGTCCGACGTCCCCTTGATCAGCACCATACCGGAGACAACAAGGGTCACCAGGAGAACGGCGGCCACAGCAAGGACCAACCGGGTACGAATCGGCAGGGGAGGAATCATGCGAACGCGCCGGTAGTATTTCATGAACGGGACGGCTGGTGGTCCGGCGAACGGAGCGAGTATCCGAAGCCGCGAACAGTGTGGATCAGTTGTGTATCGCGGTCGTCGAGTTTTCGCCGGAGGTAGCTGATATAGGTTTCCACGGCTGTCGGCTCACCCGCATAACCATAGTCCCAGACATGTTCGAGAATCTGCTGCTTGGAGAGAACGCGGTCCTGATTGAGCATGAGATACCGAAGCAGGCGGAACTCGGTGGGAGAGAGGAAGATTTCCTCATTCCCTCTCCACACCCTGAACGCTGCTTCGTCCAGCGTCAGATCGCCACAGATCAGCTGGCTTGTCGTCGTATCCTGTGGCCGGCTTCGACGCAGAACCGCCTCGGTCCGAAGCAGAAGCTCCTCCAGGCTGAAGGGCTTGGTGATGTAGTCGTCCCCGCCGCCCGTGAACCCGGTACGCAGATCGTCCGGATCATCGCGTGCGGTCAGGAAGATGACGGGCGTGATATCGCCACCTGACCGGAGCCGGGAGCAGATGCTGAAGCCGTCGATATCCGGCAGATTGACATCGAGCAGGAGGAGATCGAAAGACTCGTTCCTGATGACCGCAAGAGCCTCCCGCCCGGTTGCGACGCCGGTTGCGCGATAACCGGTAAATCGCAGCGTGGTCATCACGAGTTGGAGAATCGCATTGTCGTCCTCCACGACGAGAATGGACGCCTTGGGTTCCTCCGGCGAAGCGGGTGTCATGGATAACGTCCCTCATACTGGGCGTCGGCAAGTAACTGCCAGCATGATACATGGCCTTGATTCGGATCTGGATGGAAAGACATCACGCCCGGCTCAGGGCGCCGGGTTGAGCACGGCGTGCCCTCCGGCGATGAAACCTTCCGTGATGGGTGGGCGTCGCACCTCGGCCGCGCGGTGCAGATGCATGCGCAGGCGGTGCCACCGGTTTCCGGGAAGGTTCGGGAAAAGCAGGGCGATACCCATGGCGTATTTGCTGCATGAAACCGGACGGTAGCCAAGCCTCCACAGACGACGATCCACCGGCGTGGGTCGGCCCGCGCCCTTCGTCTCTACTACGGCATGATGGGGCAGTATCAGACCTGTTCCATCCGGGAGCGCGAATTCGAGATCGCTGTCGATCGTGACCCGGCCCAAACCATCGGGGAGGACCAGCGTCCGCCGCCGATAGAGTGTTGTCAGGCAATGACCGAGCCGATCGGCAGATGACTGGACCTGGGGAAATTCACGGAGCCAGTCGCGTTCATCCTCGGTGAGCAGTTCAAGGGGCGAGGCGGCGTGCTCGATGCGATGTTTCACCGTGAGTCCACGAGCATCTCTTACCTTGACCTCAAGCTGGCGTAAACCGCTATCGACGTAGAGTCGCGTCCGGACCTTGAACCGGTTCGGGCGACGTTTCGCGGCGTTGCGATAGGCGTCCAGATGGTCGGTATCGAAGTACGGAGTGAAATAGCGAAACTCCCGGCTCCCGTCGATCTCGAGGACGCTCGTTTCTGGGTCGAGCGTGTCAAGGAGCCGGCCGATCTCCGATGCTGGCATGACGTATTTGCGGTCGGCACGCGTGAGAAAGGCTGCGTCCCGCTGGAGGTCGTCCAGTGAAATGGATGGGAGGGAGTTGAGCCCCTCCATCATGCTCGGGTTCGCCTTCATCACACGACCGTCCCGGTTACGACACTTTCTCGCCAGCTTGCCGGTGTACCTTCTCCTTCCGGAAGAGGCGCGATCTCGAATCGAACGTCGATACGGGTGGTGTCCTGGACAAGATCGACGTTCCTGATCACGATGCGCCGGATATTTGTCCCAAGGATGGTGGTCAGATAGACACGCGCCTCTCGTTCATCGACGAATGCGCGATCCAGCACCATGGTTTGGGATCGGTAGCGGCCGAGAAGTGCGGGATGATCCCCACCCCAGAGGACGACGACGAGGAGGGCCATCAGGAGAAAGGTGGTGCTCCACGAGCCGTAGCCGGTCCCGCCGAGGAGGCCGAGCGCGAGCGCCGCGAAATAATACGCCACCTCTCGTTGGTCCAGTTCGTCGGAGCGGAGACGGATGATTGACAGCACGCCGAAGAGTCCGATGCCGAGACCCGTCGAGATTTCCAGTGACGACAGGAAGACGGCGATCGCCAACACCCCGATATTGATGCTCAGGAGGGCGACGATCATGTCACGGCGGCGATGACGGGGAAAGTAAATACCAAAGACAAGCAACAGGATCGCCATGAGATCCGCGGCAATCAACGTGAGCTGGGACACTGATACCTCCTTGAGGACACGACAAACGTTCCTGCTGTTGTACGCGTCGAAACTGGGAGATTGCTGGGAACCGGCTGAAAGTCACCTTGTGAGACAGGGCGGGAAGAATTCACAGGAATCTCCAAGCAAGGACCGGGGTATCTCCCAGCCTCGGTCCGGACAATTCCTGATGTACTGCCTTGCGGCGGTACGAGTTCATTCACATAAGGAGCAACGATCGATGCCCACCTCAACGTCCTTTCCTGCTTTTTCGTCGACTCGTCGCCGGTTTGTCACTGTCGGCGCGGCGACCTTGCTCACCGCAGCCGTTGGAAAAGTCCCCGCTTTCGCCCAGACCCCGGAAGCCGCGTCCTCGCCTTCGGCCCTGATGAACGATGGTTTTTTGACGGAGGATAGCGTCCATACCGTCGACGTCACGTTCGATCAGGATGACTACGACGACATGATCCAGACCTACAAGAACGATGGCGACAAGGCCTGGATCAAGGCCACAGTGACGATTGATGGGGACGCCTACGAAGAGGCTGGCATGCGTCTCAAGGGCAACTCGTCGCTAATGGGATTGCAAGGTGGCAACGGAATGGGTGGCGGCATGCGTGGTATGTCGGGAGGAGCCTCCGTGGACACACCGAATCTGCTGCCCTGGCTGATCCGGCTCGACAAGTACGACAAGGAACAGAGCCACGAGGGCATGACGCGTCTGGTGATCCGTTCCAACTCCAGCGAGACGTCCCTCAATGAAGCGGTGGCGCTGGATCTTCTGGATGCTGCCGGGCTTGCCTCCCAACGGGCTGCGTACACGAGATTCACCGTCAACGGCAGCGATGCCGCCTTGCGACTGGGGGTCGAGCTCCCGGATGACAAGGCCTGGGTGAACCGCCACTTTTCCGGTGACGGACTGTTATACAAGGCCGAGAGTACCGGTGATTACAGTTATCGTGGCGATGATCCCGAATCCTACATTGACGTGTTCGACCTTGAAGTTGGAGGCAGCGGCGACGCCAACGACGACTTCGCGCCGCTCATCTCTTTCCTGGATTTCATCAATAACAGCGGCGATGAGGCCTTCGCCAGCGAATTGCCAGAGAGACTCGACACCGATGCTTTTGCTACCTATCTGGCCATGATGGATCTGATCCAGAACTCGGATGATATCAGCGGGCCCGGGAACAACTCGTATCTCTATGTCGACCTGGAGTCGGATCGATTTACTGTCGTGCCATGGGATATGAATCTGGCGTTCAATGGGATGTTTATGGCCGGGGGTGGGATGCGAGGTGGTGGGATGACACCGCCTGCGAATGATGATTTTCCCTTTGATCCGATGGATCCGGACGCTACGCCAGATGCAGCCATCATGCCTTCGTTCCCGGATAGCCAAGGGTTCCCGTTCGGCACGCCAGATGCGGATCAGGCCAGACGCGACCAGGAGTTCCCGTCTGGTACGCCAGTCGCTGATCAGGGCGGGCCTGGCGGGATGCCAAACATGAGGGGTGGAGGCGGCATGCAGCGCTCAAATCCGCTCGTGGAGAGGTACAACGCTGTCGATACATTCGCGACGGCGCTGAAAGACCGGACCGCGGAACTGCGGGATGAGCTCTACACCGGAGGGGTTGCCAGCGATATCCTGGCGCACTGGGTCCAGGTTCTGCAAGATGGTGCAAGCGATCTGGTCAGTTCCGACACCGTGACATCCGAATCCGAGCGGATTTCAGGCGTCTTCACCAGCGCATCCTGATTGAATGAAGGGATAGGGGGCAATCATGCACCCCCTATCCCTTCACGATCGTGATCGCGAAACCGTCCCAACCCTTGCTGCCGACGGTCTGGATCGCGGTCGATTCCAGTGCCGGGTTGCTGCCGATCTCGTCGATGAACCGCTGGACACCGCGTGCATTTGGATCGGTCGACCGGGCGTTGCCGACCTCCCCGTGACGCACGACGTTGTCGGCGATGATGACGCTGCCCGGGCGCGCCAGCTTCAGGGACAGGGCGAGATAGTCGGGCAGGCTGGCCTTGTCCGCGTCGATGAAGATAAGATCGTATGGCGGCACTTCGCGGCGAACGAAGTCTTCCAGCGTCTCGGTCGCCTTGCCGATGTGGACCTCGACCAGGTCTTCCAACCCCGCCTCGCGAATGTTCCCGGCCGCGACCGCCGCGTGTTCCGGGTCGATCTCCAGCGTGTCGATGTGCCCCTCTGCCGGGAGACCGCGTCCCAGCCAGATCGTGCTGTACGCGCCGAGCGTGCCGATCTCCAGGACGCGTTTCGCGCCGGTCATCATCGCGATCAGCATGAGGAGTTTGCCCTGGTTGGGAGCGACGTTGATCTGGGGTAATCCGGCAGCATCGCTTGCGGCCAGCGCGGCGTCGAGCGCCGGATCGTCGCCGTGCAGATGCTCGCTGAAGTATTCGTCGAGCGCGGTCCATCGGGCCTGGTTGACTGACATGGCGATGCTCCTTACACCCGCAATCTCTTTCGTCATCCCGAGCGACGTCGATAGATCTCGTAGAGAGTGGTCCCGAGATCCCTCGACGTCGCTCGGGATGACGGTATTTTTGCCAATTGGTTGCCAGTTATCACCCTACGGGCGATGGGCGGCGAGGCTTCGCCCGACCGCCCCTACACCGATCTTGCAGATCATGGCGGTATGAGTCTAGATATCTTCCGCGCGCAGACCGCGTACCCCGGTGGCGGCGTTGGAACGCGCCTGCTCCGGCACGTAGACGAGGGCGGCGATGCGATCGCCCTCCCAATGGATGATCGTCTCTGCTTCCGGATCGTTGAGTGCACGTTCCAGCTCCTCGTCCGGGTCGATGTTGTTTCCGGAGACGACGTAGACCGCGACATCCGGCACCCGGTAGGCGCGGCCGAGGGCGCGGCCCTGGTCGTCGCGGATCAACTCGCCGTCCAGCGGATCGTGAGCGGGTTCGACGTACTCGATCTCTCCGTCGTCGTTGCGAACCGGTTGGGGAGAGAAGATCTCATCCTTGATTTTGTTGGCGATAAACATACCGACGTTTCGCTGGATCACGATCCGTCTCCTTTCAGGGCAAAGGGGGTTAGCCGATGTGCATGTACTTGAATGACTCGGCGTAGAGTCCGTTTTCGGGACGACGCTGCGGGTCGCTGTAGGCGGAGCGCCGGCCCCATTCGTAGATCATCTCGCTGGGATCCCAGTCGCCGAGCTGGCTGGCATGGGCCTTGAGCGCCGCGATCTTCGTCTCGATCGAATCGGTGATATCGACGAAACAGTCCGGTGCGGCCGCACCATAAATATAGACGTTGGGCACCTTGTGCGGCTCCAGCCCCTCTTCCAGTAACTCCGGGAAGGTCATCCGGTCGCGTGTGGAGGGGAACACCGCCGCCAGCGATGCTTCTCCCGCCGCGATGTGATCCGGATGGTTGATGTACTCGCGACCACTGTACCGGGACGTCGGGTCCTGGCAGACCAATGTGGTTGGCCGGATACGGCGCATGACGCGAACGAGCTCCCGCCGGAGATTGAGATCGGGCACGAGCATGGCATCGGGATAGCCGAGGAACGTCACGGAGCGCACGCCGAGAATCTCGCAGGCACGTCGCTGTTCGTCCTCGCGCATATTTGCCAGCGTCACACCGGTGAGCGACGGATCCTCGCTGCCCTTGTCGCCGCTCGTAATCGAGCAATAGTGAATTTCGGCGCCCGCCGCCGCCCACTTCGCGATCGTGCCCGAGCAGGAAAACTCCGCATCATCCGGATGCGCCTGGATCAGCAGGACACGCTCGGGCGTCGTGGTTTCCGGGTCGGAATAGGGGAGCGGTGTTCGGTCTTTCTCGTCCTCTGTCATGAAGTTTGCTCTTTCCTGATGGTAAACATGCCACACTGTCGTGCGAACAGTATCGCATCATGCGCGTGTATCTCAGGAGTCCCATGCAACCGACATCGCCGCCGCCTCAACCACTCGAACCCCGGGAACGCCTCGACCCGAATGCGAAACGCATCTGGATCATCGGCGACCTGATCGGGACGGTCGTGCTGACGACGATCGCGCTCGGGCTGACGTTGCTCGTCCGGTGGCTGGCCGATCTGCACTGGGTGTGGACCGTGGTTCCGGTCGCGATGGTGCTCGGGCTTGGGTTGGCGTGGACGTTGACGACGCCGCGTATTCGATATAACCAGTGGCGATATGCCATTCGCGACGATGAGGTCGATCTCGCGCACGGGATCGTCGTCAAGACCCGGCAGATCGTGCCGATGGCGCGCATCCAGCATGTCGATACCACTCGGGGTCCGATCCAGCGTCGATACGGGTTGGCGAGCGTCGTCTTTTACACGGCGGCGGGCGCGATGACGATTCCGGAGCTGGCTGATGAGCGGGCCGCCGAGGTCCGCGACCGGATCGCGGCGCTGGCAAAGGTGAGCGATGAGCTCCTCTGACGCCCCGGTTGCTCCTGTGGAAGAGATTGTCTGGCACCGGGCGCATCCAGCCTATATGCTCACCGCGCTCTTGCGGAACCTGCGCGGATTCATCTTCCCGGTCATCGTCCTCTTTCTCGGTCGCGACGCCGGGCAGGGTGGCCGAACCGGGTCGCTCGTCTTTTTCGGCATCTCCGCGATCATCCTGCTGCTCTCCGGAATCGTCGGTGTTATCCAGTGGCGGGTCTATCGTTACGCGCTGACGCCGGATCGGCTGCTGGTGCATTCGGGTATCGTTTTCCGGCAGGAGCGCGCGATCCCCTACCAGCGCATCCAGTCGGTCGATCTGGAGCAGGCGCCGCTGGATCAATTGTTCGGCGTCTCCCGCATGAAAGTCGAGACCGCGGCTGGTGGCGCCGAAAGCGACGTCGAGCTGAAGGCCGTCAAGCAGGCGGATGCGCTGGCATTGCGCGACCGGTTGCTTTCCGCGCGTCGTCATGCCGGGGAGGGGACGCCTGTATCCGGGGATGTCCCGGCACCCGTTGTGGCGACCGAGGGGCGTTTGCTGCACTCGCTCTCCTTCCGGGACTTGCTGTTTGCCGGGGCGACATCGGGCACGATCGGGCCAGCGCTGGCCATCATCGGTGTCGGGATGCGTTTCGCCGAGGACATCGTGCCGGATTCGTGGTGGAGGCGCGTTCCCTGGGAGGACGTCTCCGATGCTTCGACCCGGTTCAGCGTGATCGCGGTGGTGGTCCTCCTGGTGGCGGTCATTGCGTGGTTGCTGGCGATCGGTGGGACGGTGCTGACGTGGTACGGCTTCGAGCTGCGTCGGGACGATACGCACCTGATCGTGCAGTACGGGTTGCTGGACCGGCGGCGAACGACGATCCCGATCGGGCGTATCCAGGCGGTTCGGGTGGAGGAGCCATTGCTGCGCCAACCGTTCCGGCTCGCGACGCTTCGCTATGATAGCGCCGGCCGCGCGGGATCGGAAGAAGGAGGATCGGGCGTCCTCTGCCCGATGATGCCGCGCCGGGATGTCGAGGCCCTGTTACGCATTGCCGCGCCGGAATTTGCCGTCGAAACCGATCATCCCCGGCTCGAGCGCCTGCCGAAACGCGCATTGTCGCGCTATATCGTCGGCAAGACGGGAGCATCGCTGGCGGCCGTCGGGCTCGCGATGGCCGGCGTCTGGTGGTGGCGCGATGGCTTGCCGTGGTGGGGATATCTGGCGCTCATCTGGCCGGTGCTGGAGATCGTCTTTGGCTGGCTGGGCTGGCGGGACGCCGGATGGCGCGTGCAGGATGGATTGCTCGTGTTGCGCGCGCGAGGGCTCGAGCGATCGCTGGTGATCGCTCCACTGAGACGCATCCAGCACCGGGGAACGACCGCGAATCCGTTTCAGCGCCGGGGACGGCTGGCAACATTGCACATCGCTGTCGCCAGTGGCGGTCTCGGCGGCCACTACTCGCTCCGGCACATCGATGCAGAGACGGGAATTGCCCTGTTGCATGCATTGGCGCCGCGAAGATCGCGATCCGGATGACGTGTCTACGCTCCCCTCGACTGCATGTTCGGGACCGGGTCTACCGAATCCGCGTAAACAGTCGGGGAGTGTCGATCCTTCACGGCGTTCAGGACGCCGACATTCCTTCGGAAGTCCGGCCCCTACGCTATCCCCAATGAGTCATCCGGATTCCGTATCACTTGCCCATCTCCTGCTGCCTGTTCTTGATGAACGCCAGCACATCGCGGATCTCCTGATCGGTGAGCTGGTCGCCGAAGGCCGGCATACCGGTGTTCTGCTTGCCATTGACGATCCAGTAGATCAGGTCCTCGTCGGTGTGGACGTAGGTGTGCGGTGCCGAGAAGTCTGCCGGTGGCGGGTCCATCGTGTCCGCCAGGGGACCGTCTCCCCGCAGGTCGGCGCCGTGACAGCTGATGCAGGAGGTGTTGTAGACCAGCTCGCCCCGTTCGACCATCAGCAGGTCGTTCGGATCGATCGCGCTCTGCATTCCACTCCCGGCGAGGATCGGGTCGAATCGCGCCTGGAGCAGGATGACGACTCCCAGCGCCAGCGCGGCAGCGCCGAGACCGCCAGCTTCCTTGCGGAGCGGTGTCCGGCCGGCGAAGACGGCGACGATCACGCCGCCGATCCCGACCAGCAGCAGGGCCAGGGCGCTGACGCCGCCGGTGGTGTGGAATCGCCACGGCGTTCCGGGAACGTCATGCTCCGTCATCTCCTGTCCGAAATCGTGGGAGACCTGCTGCGTTACCTCGGGCATGTTGGGCCGGGTCAGACCGACGAGGATGTCCCACTCACCGTCGAGGCTGAATTCGGTACCGTGGTGCTCGAAGTTGTTGCCGGAGACCCGCGAAAGCAGGATGTCCTTCTCGCCGATCTCCGGATTGCCCGGCAGGTTGACGTGGATTCGCGCGATCGTCTCGGTCGGGAGGCGCTGGCCGGGTACTTCGAGTCGGAGATGATTGATCCCGGTCGTCCCCGGTGCGATCAGGAGGGTCGAGGCGCGATCACCCAGCATGACCGGGATTTCGATCTGGGTGGCGCGTTCGATCACGACGTCGCGGGCCGGTGGGGTCGTCGCCATCAAGCCGGCGGCGATCACGATGACGCCGATCAGCACCGCCTGGATGCCGAGAACCCACGCCAGGTAACGCCGGGCGAGGAATAATCCGATGACGAGCGTCACGAGGAGCAACCCGACCGCGCCGAACTTCATGATCGCCGCCTGACCGTAGTCGGTGTTCATGAGGGCCGCGCGGTTGCCGATCTGAAGCCAGGCGGCGTAGGCGCCGGTGAATGCGAGCGGCAGCCACGTCGCCAGTGTGAGGATGCCGAACCGTGGAAGCGTACGGGCGATCACTTCACGTCGCTTTTCAGCGGGGAGCGTGCGCAACGACGGCACCAGCAACCCGAGGAGCAGGATCACGGTTCCCGCCCAGATCGAGGCGGCGATGCCGTGCACGGCGTTCGAGGCGACCGCGGCGGCGCGGCCGACCGGTGGATTCCATGCGTGCGAGGCCAGGCTGAAGGTGAGCGGCAGTATCAGCACGGGAATCCAGATGAGCCAACGGAAAAGCGCGTTCCGACGCGGAAACCACCAGGACGCCAGCCCAAGCGTCACGCCCAGCGCGATGATGAGGGCGACGCGGGCAGTCCATGTGTATCCCCACCGTGTCTGACCAATGGTGTCCATGATCCGGTCCAGTGTCGTTCCGCCAGGCAGGGACTGTGCATGGATCACCAGGTCGAAGATCGATCCCGCCAACGCGAGCGCGACGGCGGCCGTCGTGAATCGGAGACCGCGCTGTACGATCTGCCTTGCCTGACTCCTTGCCGCAGCCAGGGCCGGGCGGAGGACCAGCGTCCATGCCGGCCAGATTGCGACGAGGATCACCATGCCAAGCAGGGACGCACCGCGGGCGAGTCCCTGGAGCCAAGGTGATGGTCCACCGGGCGCATCGCTGGTGCTTGGCACGGTCACGACCGATCCATCGGCGGCGGTACCGACCGTAAAGGCGCTGTAACCCCGGCTGGCCTCGTCATCCTGGCCGGGGCGAACATCCCAGACGATGGTGTAGGTGCCGTTAGCCAGTCCGGCCGGAGGGGCGATCGAGAGCGTCGCTTCATCGTCGCTCATCGTGCTGGTGGCGTCCGGGACGACCTGGCCCTCCGTATCGAGAAGCTGGATCGTGCTCGATGCAGGATCGATGGGATCGGCGAACGTGACCTCGATCGTCTCCGGCCAGCTCGTCATCAGCTCGCCATCCGCGGGCGTAATACGGGTTGGGGCGACACTGGCGGAGACCGAAGGCGTCAGTATCACGCTCAGAACGAGCGCCAACGTTGCCAGAAGAAGGCGGGCTCGGGCCCGGAAAGGAAACATCGTGGTGACTTTCAGTGATGCATCGGGAACAAGGCGCTTCCCATAACCGGGACCGTGGGATCCCCGCTCAATGAGGGTTCTGCGATCGGTGCTACATGGCTGAGGACTGATGGTGCTGGCGGCGAAGCAGGTATCCGGCAACGCCCATCATGACGACGGCGGCACCGGCTGGCCAGGCGAGATTCGTGATGTTGCCATGCGCAGCCGTGGGGAACTCGTAATCCAGCCGGGAGGCCACGAGCGGGATGCCGTTCGGGTCGGCGGTGAATGTTTCGTCGATCGCCAGATCGCCGATCGTGCCGGTGATCTGGAAGCCATATTCACCGGGTTGGGTCGGGATGAGCATGGACGTGTAGGTGCCCGGCTCGCCCGGCACCGGAGTGAGTGGGAGCTCTCGCGTCTCTCCCGCGAAGGAAACCTGGGTGCTCAGGCCGGACTCGAGCCCTTCGACCGGGTCATCGCCGGAAGAGACGTAGAGCCACAGTCCATTCGTATCGTTCTGGATCGGTGGTTCCGTGATAAAGCCGATTTCGACGGTGATGCCATCGCCGATCTCACGAGTTTCGCGAGCGGAGACAGGGATCGCGATCAGCAGGGCGAGCGCGGCGAGGATGAATGCGGGCAAGAGACGGGAACGCGGTGGAAAGAGGGGCATGGACGGGATCGCTCCTGTGGTCGAGAAGCCGGAAGGCGGGGCCGGATCAGCCCTCGCCGAAGCCTACCATGCGTCCGATGAGCGCTTCCTGCATGGCCTCCCAATCTTGCTGCCTGTTCCGTCCGGGATTCCGTCTGCGAGATGGGATACCACGATATCCTCTCCTCGCAAAATGCGACATGCAGCCGCACTCCCTGTCATCCCGAGCCGGAGCCGCGAGCGGAGCGAGGGGCGACGTGTCGAGGGATCCTGGCTCCAGCAAACCGCCGTGGTCACCCGAAGCACAGATCCCTCGACTTCGCTCGGGATGACAGGGAAAGGGGGATGATTGGGGAAAGGTGGCTCGCTCATGCGGGTGGGGTCACGGTGGGCGCTCGCGGTCGTGAGACGACGACTGGGGGGCTGCATTGTGCTTCGCACGGGGATCCTTCGCTCCGCTCAGGATGACGGGGGTGGCATTACAGCGAATCGCACAATGGTTGACATGGTTACCTGGTGATCGACCCCCTACGGGAGTCGATGGGCGGCGAGCCTGCGGCCGCCCGTCCCTACACCCTGTTTGGGGAGCCTCGCAACCATTGTGCAATTCGCTTTAGGGCGAGTTGACATGATGTCTGGGATGCTCGACCCATTCGCTGCGCTCAAGGCAGGCTCGGGCGTCGAGAGGGCGGAGAGCCCTTCGGACCATCCGCCCCTACGTCGATACATCACGAGATGCATCAGGCCCGTGTTAACTGTCAACCTCGCTGCAATTCGCTTTAAAACGCAGCACCCCCGGTGGAAGGACTCCACCGGGGGTGCTGGCAATCGGGATGGGACGGGATTACCAGTGAATCTCGACCCGGGTGCCGATCGTGGCGATGCTGTAGAGGTAGGCCGCGGCATCCATCGGCATGTTGACACAACCGTGGCTCATCGGCGTGCCGAAGTTGTTGTGCCAGTAGGTGCCGTGGATCGCGTGTCCGACATCTGTGAAGTACATCACGTCCGGCACGGATGGCACGTTGTAGTACTCACCACCGATGACACCTTCCATGTCCTGCTCGGGGAGCATGGTGTTGATATAAAAGGTGCCTGGAGGGGTATCGAAGCCTGACCGGCCGGTGCTGACGTAGGTCTCCAGGACAACGGTGTTGCCACGGTAGACCGTCATGTACTCGGAGGAGAGGTTGACGTCGATCCAGAGCTCGCCGGAGCCCGGTCCCGGATCGCCCTGCGCGACTTCGACTGGCGCCGGTTCGATGAAGAGGTCCTCGGAGTATGTCGGGATATCGCCCTGTGCCAGCGGCTCGGTATCGAGGCCGTACTTCTGGGCCAGGATCTTGCCGACCGGAACCAGCTCGATATCGCCGCCCTGCTTCCAGCTGAGCTGGCCACGCTCGAAGACCTGGTAGGTCGTGCCGTCGAGGACGTATTCCTCGGTCAGCGGATTACCGAGATAGGCGACATCGCCGGTGTTGTACCAGAAGGACAGGAAGCCTCCGCTGATCGTGTGCTGCGTGGACTCGACATAGGTGAGATCATCGCGGCTCGTATCGACGGACTTCTCGCTGACGGGAAGCCAGGCCTTCATCTGGTGGCTGGTTTCCACGAGCGCCGAGCTGGGGGCGTTCTGGGTTGAGGCGCTTGCCGAGCGAAGGACGGTGAAGGGCCGCAGCTCCTCGCCGATCTTGCCAAGCAGGACCGTGTTTCCGTTCGCGTCGCCTTCCGGCCAGTATTCGAAGCGGGCGTATTGCAGGTACTGGATGATGTGTCCGTTATCCTGCGTGATTTCCGGCGTGATCGGGTACCCGTACGTGCTCGCGCCGCCGGAATTGCGCCACAGGTCGAGGAACAACTGATCCAGTGTGTGCCCGGTTTCCGGCAGGTAGACCGTTGGCGGCGGAGCCCAGTTGGACTGCGCTGCGGCCTTCGCATGCATCATTGGCATGACGCTGGTCAGCATCAGGCTGAGCACTGCCAGGATCATCGCGATTGTGCCAATACCGGCCGATCGGTGCCGTCCGGATATCCCCAAAGCTGGCATCAAAGAAGCGCTCTTCACCACCACTCCCTTCGCTCACTCTCTATCGCTGATTTTGCCGCTATCGGCACCCGATACCCTCACGGAGCGAGCGTGATGGTGTCGTTCGGAGTGTCCCTTCGCCATAACAATCGTCTGTCTGGGCCCAAAAGTTCGCTCCGGTGGTGTCACAGTGGCACGCGGTTATCCGTATTGACCGGGATCTCCGGTCAACTGTGTCCTTGCCCACGTAAACGCATGTAGGTAGCAAGGTGTTTCATCGCCAGGCCCCAACGTGATGCATCCATGCCCGAAGTGCTGTTCTCGCGAATGGCAGGGCCTGCTACTGCCATCATATGAGTGTACGTACACTATACGGTATCGGATGTGTTTCGGGAAGAGGCATGGTGCTCCCCTGAATTTCAGGAAAGCCTCTGACCTGTCCGGTGCGACCTTACCATGATGGCAAAACAAAGTCTCACAGTTATGTGACGTCAGGTCAACTCAAGGTCGAGACTGATGTCCAGCGCGGGGGAGGAATGCGTCAGCGCTCCGACCGAGATCAGATCGACACCCGTTGCCGCGATGGCCGGAATGCGTTCCAGCGTGATCCCGCCGGACGCCTCGAGCAGGGCGCGGTTGTCGTGCGCGTCCCGGATCGTGACTGCCTCGGCCATCGTTTCGGTGTCCATGTTGTCGAGCATCACGATGTCGGCGCTAGCATCCAGAGCTTCCCGGAGCTCATCCAGGGAGGTCACCTCGATCTCGATCTTCAACGTGTGCGGCGCGAAATCGCGGGCGCGGCGAATCGCCTGCGATATCCGGTCCGCGCCACCGATTGCCGCCAGATGGTTGTCCTTGATCAGGACACCATCGGCGAGCCCGAAGCGATGGTTGCGGCCACCGCCGTGCATCACCGCCTGTTTCTCCAGCAATCGCATCCCCGGTGTGGTCTTGCGGGTGTCGACGATGTGCGCCCGGGTGCCCGCCGTCCCCGCGACGTAACGGGCGGTGGCAGTCGCGACTCCGGACAGTCGTTGGACGATGTTCAGTGCGGTGCGCTCTGCTGTCAGCAACGATCGGACCGGGCCGGAAACGGTCGCGACCGTCGTTCCTGCTGTGAGCTCATCGCCGTCTTTCAGGTGCGCCTCGAAGTCGATCGTGGGGTCGACTGTCTGGAAAACCTGGCGGGCGACTTCGATGCCGCTCAGCATGCCGGGAGATTTCGCCAGCATGATGCCGCTGGCCTGGCGATCGGCGGGAACGGTCGCCAGGGATGTCACGTCGCCGGTGCCGATGTCCTCGGTCAGTGCGAGCTCGATGATCGCCTGCACGTCAGGCTGGAAGGGAGACGCGGAAGGGGGGTGGGTTGGCATGGTGATCCTTTTGGTTCTCGTCATCTTGTCGGAAGGCTTTGGCCGTATCCTGGCTGGCAACCATACCCGTCATTCTGACCAACGGAGCGGGCCTGCTCACTCGGTTCCGGCGCGGCCTCAGCCATCATCATCCCGAGAGGAGTCGAGAGTTCTCGTCGCCGGTGTGCCCCGGGGTCCAACGACATACTGCGTACTCGCGCAGGACAGGCTGGCGGCGGCACGACCGCATCGGCTCAGGATGACGGGGTGTCCTTGATGGCATCCTGGTTCAACGCGCCGCTGGTGCCGCCCTTGAAGCTGCGACCCGGTGCATGCCAGCCGATGCGATAGCGGAAGGCGCCATCCGGTTGCTTTCGGCGACCGACCATCTTGAAACCACATGCCTTGTAGAAGGGCAGACCTTCCTCGTCCGTCTCGGCGACAAGCGGACGTCGTCCGGAGCGGCGGAGCGCATCCTTCAGCAGCGATCGCCCGATGCCGCGTCGCCGATGGTCTTTTTCGACGGCGATGATGTCGACCTGATTGGCCATGCCATCCCGCTTCAGCGTGTAGGCGCCGACCAGTTTCCCGCCCATCAGGCCGCCGAAGACGCGATCCGGGGCTTCGGCACGGGCGGACTGGATGCGCTGCATGGCGGCGTCCGGCGTCCCCGCGAATGTTGCATCCGCGAGGATGGCAGCGGCTTCATCGTCCCGGCTTTCCGGCCAGGGGCGAATCTCGAATCCGCTTTCCGGGTCGATGAAGACGAGATGGTCATTGCCGGGTTGCTTGGGAGACACGGAAACGTCCTTTCAAATACATGACGCCGTTCACCTCCGGTAGCACCGGGCCGGAATGCCCGGTGATTGAACACCGACCCGGAGTGGTCGGTGCTACCGCTACGGGAGGACTCCACCTGTTTCCAGGTCTCAAGCGTCCAGCGACAGCAGGTCGGTGAACTCCTGCTCGTTCGTGTAGGGGCCGATCAGGGCGAGGTTGAAGCGGTCGGTGCGGATCAGCTCTCCCGCGAGACGCTGAACATCCTCCACCGTGACGGCATCGATGTGCTCCATGATCTGCTCCGGCGTCAGGATCTCGCCGTAGGTAGCTTCCTGGCTGCCGACCCACGACGCGACCGAGCGGCTGTCCTCCAGCGACATCAGCAGGCGGCCCTTGCGGAGAGTCTTCGTATTCTCCAACTCCTGCGCCGGAACGGGAATATCGCGCAGCTTGCGCAGCTCCTCGACGATGGCGGCGACGGTTTCCTTGACGCGATCGACATCGGTTCCGGCGTAGATCACGCCCTGCCCGACATCCTCGTAACCCCGGAAGTAGCCATAGACCGAGTACACGAGCCCTCGCTTTTCCCGGATTTCCTGGAAGAGCCGCGAGCTCATGCCGGAGGAGAGGATCGCCTCGATCGTCGACTGCACGAAGCGACGCTCGTCACGGTAGGAAATCGCCGGGAAGGAGAGGCACAGGTGGGCCTGCTCGGTCTGCCGGTTCACCAGTCGGATACGCGGCGCATCCTGCATCACTGTCGCCGGGTTGAAGGTGTCCTGCGTCCCTACCGGCGCGAGATCGCTGAAGTAGCGTTCGGTGAGGGCCACGACATCCTCGTGGCGGACATCGCCGCCCGCAGCGACAACCAGCCGGTCCGGGCTGTAGTTGCGCTGCCAGAAATCGACCATGATGTCGCGGTCGATATGGCCGACCGTCTCCTCGGAGCCGGCGATTTCCCGGCCGACCGGGTCTGGGCCCCAGACGACTTCGTCGATCAGGTCGTGGACGAGATCCTCCGGGACATCCTGCACGGAGCGGATTTCCTCGAAGATAACCTTGCGTTCCTTGTCCAACTCGGCTGCGTCGAAGGTCGAGTTCCGCAGCATATCGGCGAGCACGTCGAAGGCGAGCTCAAAGTGCGTGCTGGGTACCTTGCACCAGTACGAGGTCGATTCCCGGCCGGTTCCGGCGTTGACGAGGCCGCCGACGCTCTCGATCTCCTCGGAGATCGTCATCGGGTCAGGTCGGCGCTCGGTTCCCTTGAAGAGCATGTGCTCCAGGAAGTGGGAGACTCCGGCGATCGGTGCCGGTTCCATACGGGAGCCGACATTGTAATAGAAGATCAGGCTGGCCGAGCGGACCCCCGTCATCGGGCCGGTCACGATCCGGATACCGTTGGACAGGGTGGATTTCAGGTACGGCGACCCGTCATGCGACGGAGTGGATTCGATGGACGACAACGCGTGAGCTCCTTCTTGCGCGCATATTCGCGACGTTGAACCGTACAGTATCTGGTTTTGCCCGAAATGTGCCAGACGCAACCCCGGTTGCACCATCCTGAGGTTGGTGTCGATCACCGGGCACTGCGGCCCGGTGCTACCGGTGGTGGTCAGGTCAGTGACCGTCCACCAACTTCTCAGCGGCCTCCACCAGCAGTTCCAGCGCGCGGGTCGCGGCAGCGTCCATAACGGCGGCGCGGTCGCCTTCGAAGACGTGACGCTCGACCTGGGTGCCTTCCGGTTCGGCGAGTCCGATGTAGACCAGTCCGACGGGTTTGCGCTCGGTTGCGCCGCCCGGTCCGGCAATTCCCGTGGTGCTGATCCCGATAGTCGCATTCAGCCGGCGGCGCGTGCCTTCCGCCATCGCCCGGGCGCAGGCATCGCTCACCGCGCCGGGGTTTGCGAGGATGTCCTCCGGCACACCGAGCAACCCGGCCTTGGCTTCGTTCGTGTACGAGACGATGCCGCCGTGGAAATAGGCGGAACTTCCCGCGATATTCGTGATGCGCCCAGCGACATGCCCTCCGGTGCAGGATTCGGCGGTGGCGAGACTGATCGTCGTCTGGTTGGCGAGCAGGTCGTTGAGTCGTTGTTCAGGCGATGGCATGAGTCCGGACCTCTCCGTTCGATCGCGATTCGTCGCTATGATGCCTGCCAGTATCGCACCCCGGTAGGGCATACTCGGAGGCAGGTGTTTCGGGCGGCCAACACCGCCTCGCCCGTCGATTCGTAGATCGGAGCCCCAATGCGACTACTCCTGATTCGCCACGGACAAACCCACGCCAACGTCAGCGCCACGATCCAGGGCGCCGACGATCCGCTGACCGACCTCGGTCGCCAGCAGGCACGCGCCGCCGGACGGTTCGTCGTCGAGCATTTTTCGGTCACGCACCTGTACGCCAGCCCGATGAGCCGCGCCCGGGAGACGGCGGAGATCGTCGGCGGGTACATCGACCTGTCGCCGGCCTTCGAGCCAGGATTGGCGGAGATCGACGCCGGCACCGCGATCGGGATGACGTGGGAGGCGTGGTCGACCGCGAACCCGGACCTGGCGCTCCGGATGCGATCCGACATCCGCACATTGGAGGATGGTTGGATCGGCGGCGAAAGCGGCCGGCAGTTCTCGACCCGGGTCCTCACGGCGTATAACCGGCTCGTGACGAATCACCTCGGCACGGACGATATCGTGGCGGCCGTCTCGCATGGCGGTCCACTGGCCTGGATCTCCGCGCGTCTGCATGGTGACGATATGGAGCGCTGGCCTTTCGAACGCAGCGTTTTCCAGAATTGCTCGGTGACCGAGATCGAGATCGACGCGGATGGGATCGAAACGGTGTGCGCATTGAACAGCGTGGAGCATCTCCGCGCGATCAACGAAGCGGCCGGCCTGGTCTGACGTATTCTTGAGAGCGAGTGACGAGGTGTCGAGAAATCCTTGCTTCAGCCAAGCGACGCAGCCTGGAAAAGCAGGGAGACTCGGCCTCGTTCGGGATGACGGAGGGATCCGGCGAGAAGGTTGCCCCAAAGGAGACAGCGGCTTCATGAAACTCGATGTGCTTGCGGTCTCCGATGAGGTCGATCAACGCATCTACAGCTCGTCCATTCGCGACCGGATGGGCGATGTCGACATGGTCTTCGGTTGCGGCGATCTCCCGGCGTCGTACCTCGAGTTCCTGACCGACGCGCTGCACCGGCCGGTCTTCTACGTGCTGGGCAATCACGCCGAAGAGATCACCCGCGTCGGGGAGCGGGGAGAGCCGCGGCATCCGGAGGGATGCGAGGATCTCGGGTTCAAGGTCAAGCGCGATCCGTTCACCGGTTTGCTCATGGCGGGATTGCCCGGTTCGCCCCGGTATTCCGAACGCGATCCCGTGCAGTACACCGAGTTCGAGATGGGGTTGCGCATGCTCCGGATGGCGCCCCGGCTGATCTGGAACCGCTTGCGGTATGGCAGGGCACTGGATGTGCTTGTCACCCATTCTCCCCCACGGGATGTCGGGGACCGGGATGATCCCGCCCACCGCGGGTTTCAGTCCATGCGCACGTTTTTAACGTGGACGCGCCCCGCCTATCTGGTGCATGGCCACGTTCATCTCTATGACCGGAATACCCCCTGGAAACATCGGTTTCATGAGACCGAGGTCATCAACGTCTTTCCATACCGGCGTCTGGAGCTCGATTTTCCGGCATTGCCCGATCCGAACGGGAGTGTTGGGCCGGTGGAAGGGTCGCTTCGGTCGGAGCTCGACGCCGAAGAGGGAACGCTCTCATGATCAACGATCAGCTCAACTCTGACTTCGAGCGGGCGCGGAACAAGGCATTCCTGAACGATATCGTGTCGACGGTCAGCCGTCGCGAAAACCGGTTGATGCCATTCCACGAGTTGCGCCAACGTCTGAGTCCGGAGGGCGAAAGCTATCGTGGGTTGCAAACCGTGCCGATTTCCCAGATCGTCGGCAGTATGGACCGGTATCAGGACTTCGACCGAACGTTCCTGCCGCGCAAAAAGTTCTCGAAAAGCCGCTGGACGAAAATCGACCGCGCCTATTACGAGGATGTACGTCTGCCGCCCATCCAGCTCTACAAGGTCGGCGACATCTACTTCGTCAAGGATGGCAATCACCGGGTGTCGGTTGCGCGGGAGCGCGGCGTGGAATTTATCGACGCCGAGGTGATCGAGGGGCATGTCCGCGTTCCGTTGTCGCCGCAGATGTCGACGACCGAGCTGTTGTTGCAGGCGGAGTACGCCGAATTCCTGCGCCGCACCGATCTCGACCAGCTCCAGCCCGAACACGACATCCGGCCGACCCAGCTCGGACGGTACGATGTGATCTGGCACCAGATCGAGCTGCACCGGCAGTGGCTCTCGTGGATCTGGCACCGGGATGCGACCGTTCACGAGGCGGTCAACGACTGGTACACATACATCTACATGCCGATCGTGCAGGTCGTGCGGGATCGTGGCGTGCTCCGGGAGTTCCCGTGGCTCACCGAAGCGGATATCTACCTGTGGGTGATGAAGCACCGTCACGAGCTGGAGGAAGAACGGGGGCAGGATGTCGGTCCGGTCGCTTCGGCGGAGGATTATGCCGATATGATGACGGCGCCGCTCACCGTGGGCGACCGCGTGCGCGGGTTGATCGCGGGATCGGACACGCTCCGCTCGCCGGATGCGTCGGAAGAGAAGGCGCGTCGCCGCCGTCGCCTCCGTCGATGGCGGAAACCCCGCGCCAGATAGGCGAGATATGGTGCCGGACCCGATAATTGCGCGATGATACGGAATCATCGCATCCTCGTTCGTCGAGCGCGGCATTTGGATAATTGACCGGTCAGGAGCGTGCGTATGGCTGTCGTTTCGGTTTCCTACGATCGGGACATCGGCGCATCCGCCGAGCGGGTCTACCGCATCCTGCGGGATTATTGGAATCATCATCCGCATATCCTGCCACCGGCGTTCACCAGCTTCGCCGTCGAGGAAGGCGGTATCGGTACCGGAACCGTCATCCGCTTCTCGGTCAGAACCGGCGGCAGGACACAACATTTCCACCAGCGAATCGAGGAGACGACCCCTGGTCGCGTGTTGCGCGAGGTTGATATCGACGGAGACCTTGCGACGACGTTCGTGGTGACGCCGGCGGGGGAGACGTGTCGGGTGCGGATCGAGACGACTTGGCCGACGAAGGGGATCCGGGGCGTCATCGAGCGCATCCTGTCGCCGCGTCTCCTGATCCCGATCTATACGGAGGAGCTGGCGAATCTGGACCGCTACGCACGGGAACACCCAGAGGTCTGATCCCGAATCCGGATGATCGATCGCGGGTCACCGTAGTCTCGGGCACAGGACCCGAGACTACGGTGACGTGCGCTGATCCGCGAGCATGCATGCGGATTCGGGATCATACGGAATCCGCATCATGCAATAAAGGCGGATCGTCCAGCGTCGGTCACCCCTTCATGCCACTATGAGTGACGCCTTCCATGAAGTACCGCTGAAACAGGAAGAAGAGGATCACCATCGGGATCGTGAAGATCACCGATGCCGCGAGCAAAAGCGACCATTGCGTGCCGAGCTCGGCGAAGTCGCTTTTGAAGCTGGCGAGCCCGAGCGCCATCGTGTAGCGGTTCGGGTTGTTCAGGTAGATCAGCGGACCCATGAAGTCGTTCCACTTGGCGTTGAACTCGAAAATCGCCACCGCCACCATCGCCGGACGAATCAGCGGCAGCATGATGTTCCAGTAGATGCGCAGGAACCCCGCCCCGTCGAGCCGGGCGGAATCGACCAGATCCTGCGGGATGGTCAGCAGGAACTGACGCAGCATGAAGATGTAAAACGCCGACCCGAAGAGATTCCCCGCCCAGAGCGGCCAGAGAGTGTTGACGGCGCCGAGTTTGTTCCAGATCAGGAAGGTCGGAATCATCGTGACCGATCCCGGCAGGAGATAGCTGCCGATGACGAGCGCGAAGAGCATGTTCCGGCCCCGGAACCTGAGCCGGGCGAAGCCGAACGCGACCAGGGAACTGGAGAACGCGACCGAAACGACGCCGAGCGCGGCGACAATCGTCGAGTTCAGCATCCATTTCGCGACCGGCGCCTGGTGGAACACTTCGGTGTAGTTGCTCCACGTCCACGTCGAGGGCAGGAATCCGCCGCTGAACACCTCGGCGGGTGGTTTCAGTGAGGTCAGGATCAGCCAGACGAAGGGCAGGGAAAAGAGCGCCGCGAGGCCGATGAGCGCGATATACAGCAGGATATCGCCCAGCCGGAACCGGCGTCGCGACGATGGTGGCGGGTTCTCCTGGGTCTGGACGCGGGTGGCGCTTTGGAGCCGTGGCTCTTCATAGGTGATGGTGCTCATGGGGCAGGGCCTTCCGGATAGCGAGTCAACGGAGGGAGAACGGCGACCGGATCAGTCGTTGTGCTCGTAATAGACCCAGCGTTTCGAAAACCTGAACTGGATCCAGGTGACGACAAGGATCATCAGGAAGAGCAACCAGGCGATCGCCGAGGCGTAGCCCATCTGGAAATACCCGCTGCCAAAAGCACGCTTGAAGAGATACATGACGATGAAGAGCGCGGAGTTGGCGGGGCCGCCATCCTTGTCGAACATCACGTAGCCCTGCGTGAAGACGCCGAGGCTGGAGATGATGCTGATGGTCGCGACGAAAAAGGTGACGCCCGAGATCAGCGGCAGCGTGATGTTCCGGAGCCGGTTCCAGGCTCCCGCACCGTCGAGGGTGGCCGCTTCGTAGAGCTCGCGAGGGACGCCCTGGAGGGCGGCGAGAAACATGATCATCGCCGCGCCCATCGTCCAGATCGACGAGATGACGATGGTGGGTTTCGTCCAGAAGGGATCGACCGTCCAGCCGGGTGCCGGCAGGTGCAGCCACCGCAGGAAGGTGTTCACCACACCATCATTCGGGTTGAGGATCCAGACCCAGAGATAGGCGGTGGCTACCGCGGGCGTGACTGCCGGGAGATAGAACGCGGTGCGGAAGATGCCCTTGAAATGCCGGGCCTTGTCGAGAAGCAACGCGACTCCAAGGGACGTGATGATGTGCAGCGGTACATACATCGCCGCATAGACGAGGGTATTCCTGACCGCCAGTGGGAAAAGCCGGTCCTGCGTGAGTAACCGCCGGTAGTTGTCCAACCCGATCCACTCCGGCGAGTTGAGTACGTCGTATTTGGTAAAGCTGAAATACAAGGATGCAATGAATGGCCCGGCAGTAAACACGATGAAGCCGATGATCCACGGGCTGATCGAGAGCCAGCCAGCGAATGTCTCGTCCTTCCTGTAATGGAGCTTGGGTTTTGGGAAGCGCCTGGCGCTTGTGACCGCGGCCATTGTCTCGTCCAATCAGTGACCCTGGCGCGGACAGGTCCACGCCTGCTCAATTGGCCGGGCGGGGAAGATTCCCCGCCCGGCCAATTGCCTAGAACATGTCGATTGCGTCCTGCGCCTGCTGGTTCGCGTCGTCGAGCGCATCCTGCGGCGAGGAGGACCCGGCCAGCGCCGGCTTGACCCCGTTTGCCAGCATGATGTCGTCGAGTTGACCGGCCACCGGCGACTTGCCGATCTCGCGGGCGTGGCTGGCCTCGAGCAGCTCCGGCAGCAGCTTGACGGCGTCGTCGAAGGCCGGACCGACCGATTCGTAGAGGTTGTCGATCTGCCACTGGTCGGCCGATGTCTTGCCGGTGAGCGACGGGAAGTAGGGATTGTTGTTTTCCTGCCGCAGCTTCTTCACCGCCTCGGCGCCGATCTGCCAGGTCGCATCGGTGTGGAGGAACTTGATGTACTCCCACGCGGCGTCCGGGTTCTTCGCGCCCTTGGGGATATACCAGCCGTTGCCGCCGGAGTAGGTGGTGATATCGCCATCCGGCCCGGAGCCGTGAACGCGGACTGGCAGTAACCGGAAGTTGAGATCCGGCGCGACGGTCGCGATGGCGGCGCTGAGCATCCACTGTTCGTACACCGTCATCGCGACCGTTCCGTTCGCGAACTGCTGGTCGCCCTGGAACGTGGTGGCCAGCGCGTCGTACAGCTTGGAGCCGCCCTGCTTGTCGTAGGTATCGACTGCCCACTGGAGGGCCTCGACGACCTTTTCGTCGTTGAATGTCGCCTCGGTACCGTCATCGTTCATGAAATGACCGCCGTTGCCATACCCCCAGAGCCAGAAGTTGCCGACTGATGACCGGTTATCGAACCCCCATACCTGAACCTGGTCGCCACTTTTCTTGACCATCTTCGCGCCGAAGTCGTTGAGGCTTTCCCAGTCGGATGTGTCGAGGTCGTCGATGCTGCCACCGGCTTCCTCCAGCGCGTCGACGTTGACGTAGAGACCGCGGACATCTGCCCCGCCGGGGATGCCGTAGAGCTTGCCATCGTAGGTGGCTTCCGCGATCGCGAAGGGGTAGAAATCCGAGGTGTCGTAGCTGTCGCGCTCGATATAGTCGGTGAGGGGCATGAGCACGCCACGGGCGGCCCAGGTCGCCGTTTCGAACCGGTTGAGCCAGAGCACATCGGGCATGGTGTCCGATGCGGCAGCGGTGAGCAGCTTTTGCTCGTCGAAGCTCTCGACGATCTCGAGATCGACATCCGGGAAGGCGTCCTGGAAGGCGAGGACCCGGGCTCGGGCCAGCGGGTTACTTTCCTGGATGCCGAATCCCCACTCGACGAGCTTTCCGGAGGCTTCCGGCGTCTGCCGGGCGGCTCCGAGGACGATCGGGACAGCGAATGTCCCGGATGCGGCGACCGCGCCGACCGCGATCCCGCTCCCCAGAAGGCGCCGGCGGGAGAGAGTGTGCGTGAACAGGCGTTTGCTGGACATGTGCGCTGCCTCCTGGGCGATCTCATTCACGCCCTTGTCAGAAGTGACCAACAGACACGATCAAGTCTCCCCAAGCGACGGAGAGCCCGGACCCTGCCTTTTTATCGAACCTGGGGCTGCAAATGCATGATTCGTGCCACTTCTTGCACGTCGATATATCTGGTTATTCTTATGTTTTCTTAAAAAGAGTGTGGGATTTTGCGGGACGGAGGGTGGGTCGGTGTTTCCCGAGGAAAACGGTCAGCGGGCCTTCGGCAAGGTGAAGCGGAATGTCGTTCCCTGACCGACGGTGCTGGAGACCGAAATCTCCCCACCGTGGGCGTTGACGAGTTGGGCGACGATCGCCAGTCCCAGGCCGCTGCCGCCGCCTCGGCGGCGGGTCTGCTCGCTTTGCCCGTATCGGGTGAAGATGAGCTCGAGCTGGTCTGGCTCGATGCCCATCCCGGTGTCGCTGACCTCGATCGCGATCTGCGGGCCGGATTCGGTCGCCTGGATGATGATCAGCCCGCCTTCCGGCGTGTGGCGAAGCGCGTTGTACACCAGGTTGCTGATGATCTGGCGAAGCCGGTCGCGATCCGCGAAGACCGGTGGCAGATCGTCCGAGACGATGCTCTCGATGCTGATCTTGTGCTGGGTCCACGCCAGATCCCGGACGCTGGCGAGCACCTCGTCGACCACGGAGGCGACGGTCAGGGGCGCGCGATCGAGCCGGAGGTTGTGCTCCTCGATCCGGGCGATGGCAAACAGGTCGTCGATCAGGCGGACCAGCATCTGCCCCTCGTGCTGGATTACCGTCAATCCCTCGACGGCCTCCGGTACCGAGCGGCACGTCCGTTCCAGCAGGCGCTCGGATGTACCCTGGATGATCGCCACCGGCGTGCGGAGCTCGTGCGAGATATTGGTAATGAAGGCTCGGCGGGCGCGATCGTTCCGGTCGATCTGCTCGGCCATGTCGTTGAAGCTCTCCCCCAACCGGCCGATCTCGTCCTTGCGGGCCACCCGCACGCGCGTGCGCAGGTTCCCCTTTGCCATCGCCTCGGAGGCCTCGGCGAGGCGTTGCAGTCGTCGGGACATCCCCCGCGCGCGCCAGAAGCCAAAGGGAATGGCGACGATCAGGGCCGGGATGGCGAAAATCCACAGGGACTGGAGGAAACCGAGCATCAACTCGCGGATGACTTCCCCGCGGGAGGAGCCAAGCTGGTCGGCGATCGATCCTCCCTGAAGCACGAGCGTGCCGATCCAGGTGCCGTCGCTCGTCTTGATCGGGTAGGAGGAGACGGTCGCGCTGCCATCGCTGGCGAGGGAGTAGTGCGTGCCGGTTGCGCTGTCTCCCGCTCCGGCCAGCGCGAGACCTTGACTGGCGACCTCCCGCTGGGTGGCCGTGGGGAGATCCTCCACCGACTGACCGGAGGAGATCCACGAGCCGGACGACGCGATTACCGTGCCTGACGTGTCGAAGATCGCGGCGTCGACACCGTTGTGCATCGAGGGCGTGATGCTCTCCAGCCCCGGGACGCTTCCGGCGGCGATCTGGTACAGCCGCCGATCCAGCTCCGAGCGAATCAGCGCGCCACCGGCATCGTCCTGCAAGCCACGCTGGATGCGGGAGGGATCCAGCCACTGGACGATGGCCGCCGAGCGCTCACCGAGGAACGGGTCGGACATGTACTGACCTGTCGAGAGCAACCCCGAACGGGGCGACCACAGGATCGCCACCACAACGGTGAATTCGAAGAGCAGGATGACGAGGAGCACGACCGCGACATACCCGGCGATCAACTGGACGCTGGTGCGCTCCTGGAACAGGCGCCAGGGGAGACTGACGCAGGTTTTCAGTCTGGACGCCAGACCGCGTGCCGGCGAGGTCGTCTCCATCGCGGATCAGGAGTCGCTGCCGGAGGGGCGCTCGTATTTGTACCCGACACCCCAGAGCGTCACGATGCGGCTGGCAACATCGTCCGCGCCCGCCAGCTTGCGTCGCAGTCGCTGGATGTGCGTGTCCACGGTGCGCTCGAATCCGGAGTAGGAATCGCCCCAAAGCCGGTCCAGCAGGTAGGTTCGGCTGAAGACGCGCCCCGGGTTGGAGGCGAGCAGGTAGATGAGATCGAATTCCTTGGCGGTGAGATTGACGTCCTGCCCACCGATGCGGACATCCCGCCCGAGCGGATCGATCTCCAGCACGTCGTGGATGATGAGCTGGTCATCGTTGCCGGTGGTTTGGGATTGGACGCGCATCATCTCGATCCGGCGCAGGATCGCCGAGACCCGCGCCTGCAGCTCGCGCAACGATACCGGCTTGGTCAGGTAGTCGTCGGCGCCGAGCTCCAGGCCCAGCACCTTGTCCAGCTCGGTGGATTTCGCGGTCAACATCACGATCGGCACGGTTTTCGTCTTGCGGATATGACGGCAGATCGTCAGTCCGTCGACGCGTGGCAGCATCAGGTCGAGCAGGATGATGTCCGGCTCGGGAGCCGACGTGTCGTCGATGCGATCCATCGCGAACTGACCGTCGCGGATGACTTCCGTGGTGTGGCCGTCCTCACGGAGGGCTCCGGAGATCAGCCGAGCCAGCTCGTGCTCGTCTTCGATAATCAGGATATGGGCCATGCGTACCATCTGTCCGTTGCATCGTGGCGGGGAGCCTGTGGGTCCCGCCGAGCGAGCGGTCATTCGATGCCCAGTATGCACGATTGGGATGGCGCATGATCGATGGAGGAAATGGCGGGACGCCGGAGACAGGCTGGTCCAGCATCCCGCCGGGGGGAGGGAGATGGCACGCGTGCGACCGGCGGGGTGGCTGGCCCCGGTTTCGCCGGTGCCTCGCTGCGTGCATTCGTACTATCGCCCGAAGGTGTTTGCAGGATGCGGCGGTATTGTTACGAAAGTGTGACATCCTGGCAAGGAGATGCCGTCTGATGAATCCGTTTCGTTGCCCCGGGCGTTAATTCCAGCGGTGCTCCATTCCGGGGAGGCGGGGTACATACTTCCCCCTCCCCGTGAGTGGGGTCAGTTCTATGGTATTTTGTCAGGGGAATCGGCCATGCCGGTTGTCACCCCCAAGGGAAGAGACTGCTCGTTCCTTCGATCGTACGGACACCCGCGGACCGGCTTACATTCCGCCAGGCAGGGGCGCTCGTGCGTTGCGCGGTCACCAACGACGGTAACCGCGACTTATGGTTGATGTTTCTGGAGAGACAATGGCGCAGCCGACAACGACACACGATGCTCCCGGGTTGAGCGATCGCATCTCCCGCCTGTTGCACGCGGCACGGGGAGAGCGGATGCCCGTGCTGGACTGGTCCGGAATCGGCCGGCGAATGTTGCCGCGGCTGGTTGCTGGTGCGGGGGTCCTCCTGCTGTTGCTGGCTATCGGCTTGCTGGCGTTTCGCGTCATGTTCGATAACCGGATTTATCCGGCCGTTGTCGTCGGCGATGTCCCGGTCGGTGGCTTGACCATTGAGCAGGCCGCGGCCCGCGTCAGTGACCGCGCGGATGAGCTCAATCGCAACAGCATCAGCTTTTCTTATGAAGGACACACCTGGACGCCCACGCTCACCGAGCTCGGCGCCACGATCGAAACCGATCGGTCGATCGCCGAGGCGCAAAAGCTGGGGCGCGACGACAATGCTGTGGAGCGGCTCTCGTTCACCGGGAACCTGATTCGCCAGGACCAGACCATCCCGCTCACGACCAGCCTCGACCTGACCCGGCTCGATGCCTGGTTTGACAAGGTGGATGCCGAAATCGGGAACCCCGCGGTCAACGCCACGATCGTGGTGAACGGCACCGATATCAGCTTCACCCCCGATTCGACTGGAATTGTGGTGGATCGTGAGGCGGTCAAATCCCGGATCCTCGACACGCTCAAGACGTTGGCGCCGATCGATTCGACGCTGCCGACCAAGGTGGACGAGCCGTCGATCCGGCAAGCCGATCTCGAAGCGGGCAAGGCTCAGGTCGCGAGTATCCTCAGCGAGCCGGTGCGCATCCAGTTTGCTGACCAGTCATGGCGAGTCGAGCCGCAGGATATCTCGTCATTCCTCTCCGTCTCGACGGAGCGGGTCGATGGCCAGCCGAAGACGACGATCGGTTTCGACCGCAATGCACTCGGATCGTGGCTGCGGGAGACATACTCCGGCGAGATCAACCGGGCTCCCGTCGATGCGGCCGTCGCCTGGAACGGCGGTCTCTACGCGACCAGTGCGAGCCAGGATGGCGCGGCGGTCCTCACGAACGAGTTCGCCGATGTCGTCGCCGACAGCTTTCTGAACGGCCACGACCGGGTGGATGTCCCGGTGCATGTCACCAAGCCGAAGATCGACTCCAACAATCTCGGCGCGCTCAAGATCGATACGCTGCTCGGCCGGGGGGATTCCAATTTCGAGGGTGGCTCGGAAGAGCGCGATCACAACATCTACACGGGGATCAACGCGGTCAATGGAACGCTGGTGGCGCCGGGAGAGAACTTCTCGTTCAACGGCGCGGTCGGCGCAATCAGTGAGGACACGGGCTACGTCGAATCCGGCGTGATCCTGGGCGAATCCATCGGGCGCGACGTTGGCGGCGGCATCTGCCAGGTCTCGACGACCGTGTTCCGGGCGGCCCTGCTTGGCGGCTTCCCGATGCCGGAGTGGTACCCGCACACGTACCGCTTGCTCGGGTACGAGCATGACGGCTGGGGACCCGGCTACGACGCCTCGATCCTGCAGTTGGGCGATAATCCGGCGCTCTGGGCGGATTACAAGTTCACCAACACCACCGATGGCTGGCTGCTGGTTCAGTCCTGGACGTCGTACCCCTACGCGGTCGTCGAAATCTACGGGCACGACATGGGTTGGAAGGTCGACATCTCCGATGAATGGATCAGCGATCCGATCAAGGGAGAAGACATGGAAGTGATCGACAACACCCTGCCAGCAGGATCGATCGTCCCCTACGCACAGCCGTCGGATGGTCTCTCGGTCGGATTCACCCGCACGGTGACCGACAAAAACGGCGAGGTCATCGGCGATCGCTGGTTCCAGACGGATTTCGCAGCCCGCGGTATCCAGTGGAACGTCAGTCCGGACATGAAGGGGCAATCCCCCGGTGCCGGGAATTGATCGGACCGCATCAACGCCCCGAGACGGACGAACCGCCTCGGGGCGTTGATGCGTTACACTGGGCAGGAATGCGAGGTTATCGAATTGACGCGGGTGTACGGCCGATATCAACATAACGGAATTCGTTAGCGTAAAACACGAGCATCTCCAAGGGGAAGAGGGGAGATATATGACAGGCGACGGAGAATCGACCAGGACTGCGTGCGCGCCACGATACCGGAATGTCTCGGGAAAGCCGTTGAACCGCCGGGTCGTGTTGAAGGCGGCCGCGGGACTCGGCGCCGCTGCGGTCGCCGGGCTCGGCACGGGTACGGTGCCGGCGGGACAGCGGCCGCGAATCGCCGCGGCGCAGGAAGCCGAGGGCACGCGCGCTCGCGAGCTGGTCGTTGCCGACCAGGCGGATTTCACGCCGGATGGCGACGGTTGGGTCACCTTCCGCGCCGAGTTCCCGTTCTGGGCTGTTGGCATCGGATGGAATACGTCGGTTGGCCGCTGGCCGGTCGTCGAGATGCAGATCAGCGAGGATGGCGAGAGCTGGGGCGACGTCTGGAACATGGCGATGCGCGTCAAGGACGACGGCAAGCTCGCCGATGCGGGTCGCCAGCGGGATTCGGTCGAGGGCGACCGCCTGTTTACCGACCTTCTCTTCGCGCATGGTGAGGAATACATCCGGTTTCGCACCATGGATGGCGACGGCAACGTCGTTCCGCAGGATACCGTCGCCGGCCTGGTGATCACCTACATCGATCCGACCGATGGACCGTGGGAGGCTGATCGCGCCCGGACGATGGCGCGGACCTCACTGACCGTCGCCAACGACGATACCAACGCGCCGCCGCAGATCATCACCCGGGCCCAGTGGGGTGCGGACGAGAGCCTGCGCTTCGACACGTATGGCGAGATTTGGCCGCCTGAATACGAGACGGTCTCGCATGCGATCGTTCACCATGCAGCCGTCAACTACGGGCCGGACGGATATCTCGCGATTCGCTCCATCTACTACTACCACTGCGTCACGCAGGGGTGGGGTGACATCGGCTACAACTACCTCGTGGACCTGAACGGGAACATCTACGAGGGACGCGTCGGTGGACAGAACGTCATCGGCGGTCATGCCTTCGAGTTCGCTATCGGGAGCTCCGGCATTTGTGTGATGGGAGACTTCCAGTACAAGGACGTCACCAACGCCGCCAAGGCCGCGCTGATCACGATCCTGGCGTTCGTCACGCGCGATCTCGACACGTACGCGAAATCACCGTTCCACGAGATCTCCGATTTGCCGACGATCTGCGCGCATCGCGATGTGAACCTGACGACCTGCCCCGGCGACTTCCTGTATGCCGATCTGCCGGAAATCCGCGATCAGATCGCCGCGACGCTGGACGCGGGCGATCTGGACACCGGGCTGCCCGCCGGCATCGTGCCGGGTGACCAGGTCAAGGTACAAACCGACGACGGCAATGCGCTCAATATGCGCAGCGGCGGCGGCACGAACTATCCGACGAATGGTTCCATCCCCGACGGAACCCTGCTGATGGTGGTCGGTGGTCCGACGACGAACAGCGAGGGCAACTGGTACCAGGTCGACTACAAGGGGACCAAGGGGTGGGTTACCGCCGACTTCCTGGTCGTCACACCGCTTCCGCCACCACCCGTGCTGGAGGGCGAGATTCCCTTCGGGACGAATATTCGCGTCACGAGCGAGACGAATATCCGACGCGGACCTGGCACGACCTACTCGATCATCAGCACGGTGGCCCGGAACACCTGGGCATTCATCATGGCCGGGCCGATCAAGGGGAACGGGTACGACTGGTACCAGCTTCGCGTGCAGGGTGTCGGTGACGGCTGGGCCTACCAGAACAATCTCGAAATCGCTCCGGTGAACGAAAATCCGAAGGCGAAGTTCAAGGTTGGCGATTCGGTGTCGGCGATCCGCTCGACATCGATCCGCATCCGTCCGGGTGCGGCGCAGACGGTCGGCTCGACCGTGGGCGCGGGCACGGCGATGAAGATCACCCTGGCTCCCATCGAGACGACCGGCGGCATCTGGTACGGCGTGCAGGGAAGCTTCGGCGGCGGCTGGGTGATGGAGTCCGAGATTCAGGCTTCGACTCCGCCCCCGACTGGCGACCTCGCCGCTGGCGATACGGTGCGCGTGACGGAAACCCTGAACATGCGCTCCAGCGCGGGCACCGGCTATGGCGTCATCGCCACCCTACCCGTGGGCACCACCGGCAAGGTACTCGATGGACCTCGCAGCGCCAACGGCTACACCTGGTATCAAATCCAGACGAACTACGGTAGTGGCTGGGTCGTGCGCGACTGGATCGCCAAGACTACAACGCCGCCACCGGCGCAGAACAAGTTCGCTATCGGCGATACGATCAAGATCACCGAGACCATGAACCGGCGCTCCAGCGCGGGCGGAACCGTCATTGGCGAGTTCACGGCCGGATCGACCGGGAAGGTGCTCGACGGACCGCAATCCGCCATGGGCTACACCTGGTGGCGGATGGAGACGACCTCCGGCACTGGATGGGGCGCGCAGGACTGGGTGCAGAAGACGACATCGACACCGCCGGACAACGGCAACAATCCGCCTCCGGCCAGCGGCAAGTTCGCGATCGACGACACCGTTCGCGTGACCGAGACGTTGAACATGCGCTCCGGCGCGGGGACCGGCAATGGCATCATCGCCACGCTTCCGGCCGGAACCACCGGCACGGTTGTCGGCGGTCCCAAGACGGCCAACGGGTATACCTGGTGGCAGATCAAGACGTCCAGTGGCACTGGCTGGGCCGCGCAGGACTGGCTCGCCAAGTCCAGCACCACCCCGCCGGGCAACGGGAACAATCCGCCGCCGAGCGGGGGCAAGTTCTCGGTTGGGCAGACCGTTCGTGTCACGGAGGCGCTGAACATCCGCTCCGGCGCCGGGACGGGTAACGGGATCGTGACCACGCTCGCGGCCGGGACGACGGGGACAGTGCTCGACGGACCAAAATCGGCCAACGGCTACACCTGGTGGCGCATCCAGACATCGGCCGGGACCGGTTGGGCCGCGCAGGATTGGCTGGCGGCATCGTCCGGGACATCGAGCGGCGCGTTTGCGGCCGGCGATGCGTTCCGTGTGACCGAGGCGCTCAACATGCGCACTGGCGCGGGGACTGGCAACGGCATCGTCGCCACGCTGCCTGCAGGCGCGACCGGGACGATCACGGCGGGGTCGAAATCCGCGAACGGCTACACCTGGTGGCCGGTGAAGACCAACTACGGCTCCGGCTGGGTCGTCCAGGACTGGATTCGAAAGGCCTGACGCGATGGAAGGGACACCACACGGCGTCCCTTCCATCCAGTTCCATCGTCCCGCGACACCGCTCGGGATGACGAGCTGGATAGAAGACTCTGAACGCGCCGTTTTTTCGACATGTCGGGGAACTCCTTGACAACCTCGCCCCGGACCTATTACCCTCGTTTCGTGCTCGTGACAAAAGTCACACGCGCCGGGTGGGGTGTCCCGTGGACGCCAATCTGCTGTTCAGGCATCCTGAACAGCGCGCAAGAAAGTCATCGACCGTCATGATGATGCTCCGTCGAAGCGACAGCCGCGCACGTACCAGCCGAACGGGAGACCCTCGTTCGGGCCGTTGATCCCTTGCCTGGATCACGGTCGTGCCCCGGATGTCGTTCTTTTGTTAACCGGAGCGGATTTCTGCGATGACTCATCTCCCCAACGTGCCTGACAGATACAACGCAATCAACGGAGTGCCTTCCCGCTCTCCCTCACGGCCGCTGGTGCGTCGTACCCGTACGACGCGCTAGCGGCCAGCGTTGCCCGTTAGCGCTTTCCCACTCGTTTTTCACAATTCATCCCGCGATGACGGGGATCAGTACGCGGCGTGTGCGCACAAGCGACCCGGGGAGGGTGGAAGCCCGGGACCTGCGTAGCACCGCGGAACGCGCTCCCGAGCGGCCGGCCGAAGAAAGCATCACGCAAGTAGGCACGGATGGGTGGCTCCCATGCCAGCAACAGCCGAGAGATGCGCAGTCAAAAACCGGCGCCGATGCGTCGGGAGATCTTTCACATTCGTTCAGGACGACAGAGGTGTTGTCCAGGACGAGAAGGATCTTGCGCAAGGAGGGTGGTACCGCGGGATGTGACGTCTCCCGCCCCTTCGGTCCCGTCCGGTGGAGTCACCGCGACGAGGACTGGCGTCCGCAGATAGTTGCGTGCCAGACCCGAAGGAGTCGACCAATGTACGAAGCCGCCGCGACCACCGAATTCGATCTCGTCAACACGACACCCGAACTGAAACCCGTACCCTCCGTAAACCAGTCCTTTTCCGGACCGGCGTCGGAGCGGACCTCCCTGCTCGGAGGACCGCAGGCGACGTCGCTGCCGGCGTTCTCGGTCAGCACCCGGCTGCGGGGCCGGCATGTGCTTGTCGATACCGACCTCACGCCGGATGAGATGAACGAGCTTCTGGATACCGCCGCCCGGCTCAAGCAATTGCGGAAGACCGGACAGCCGCACCATTACCTGCAGGGCAAGACGCTCGGTCTCATCTTCCAGCATCCGAGTACCCGCACCCGGGTTTCGCTGGAGGCTGGCATGGCACAGCTCGGCGGCCAGGCGATCTTTCTCGGCGTCAATGATCTCCAGATGAAGCGGGGCGAGACGATCGCCGACACCGCGCAGATCCTCAGCCGTTACGTCGATGCCCTCGTCGCCCGGGTGGCCGATCACAACGATCTCATCCAGTTGGCGACCTCGGCCTCGATCCCGGTTTTGAACGGTCTTTCCGACCAGTGCCATCCCCTCCAGGCGTTCGCCGACATGCTGACGCTGCAGGAGAACTTCGGCGAGTTGAAGGGGCTCAAGCTGGCCTACCTCGGCGACGGTAACAACATGGCTGTCTCTCTGATGCTGTCGGGCGCCGCGATGGGCGTCAGCGTCTCTCTGGCGGCTCCGGCCGGGTACCAGCCCGACCCGGCGATCGTCCAGCATGCCCAGTGGCTGGCGAGCTCGACCGGCGCGGTGATCGAGGTGACGGACGATCCGTTCGCGGCGGCCAAGGATGCCAACGCCGTTTACACCGACGTCCATGTCAGCATGGGCCAGCAGGACGCCGCTGGCCGGGCGGTCGCGCTGGCGCCATACAAGGTAACGTCGGAGGTCATGGATGTCGCGGCATCCGACGCGATTTTCATGCATTGCCTGCCCCGCCATCTGGACGAGGAGGTTTCGGGCGCGGTCGCGGACGGTCCGCAATCCGTCATCTTCGACCAGGCCGAAAACCGGCTTCACATGCACAAGGCGCTCCTCGTGCACACCATGTGCTAAAGCGGCTTGCAAAAGGTGCGACTGGCTCTCAGATGATCGGAGCCGCTTTAGCAGTTGATTTCAAGTACAAGCGGTTTCACTTTCAGTGAAACGCGCTCTGGGGAACTCCCGACATGATGACGCCGGCGACGAGCGAGATGAGGACAATCGAATACCAGACGGGCGATGAGACACGCGAGCTGGTGCTGCATCCCGCATTGCGCGGCCGGAGCATCCTCAGCGATACCGATCTCTCGCCGGAGGAGTTGCTGGCGATCGTCGATACCGCGGTGACGCTGAAGCAGCTCCGGCAGGAAAACATCCCGCACGAGTGGTTGCCCGGCAAGACGCTCGGCATGATCTTCCAGCACCCGAGCACGCGCACCCGCACCGCGTTCCAGGCCGGGATGGAGCAGCTTGGCGGGCAGGCGATCTTCCTCGGGGCGCAGGATCTCCAGCTCAAGCGCGGCGAGACGATCGAGGATACCGCCCGGATCTTCAGCCGCTATGTCGATGCGGTGGCCGCGCGCATCGCCGGTCAGGACGATCTGGAGCAGTTCGCGTCCGGCGCGACGGTTCCGGTTTTCAATGGACTGACGTCGGCGCGCCACCCGATCGAGGCGATGAGCGACGTGATGACCCTGAAGGAGCACTTCGGGCACCTTTCCGGGTTGACCTTCGCCTACCTCGGTGACGGCAACAACGTCTGTCATTCCCTCATGCTGACCATGGCGGCGGCCGGGGTGAACGTTGCGGTCGCGAGCCCGGATGCCTTCGGACCGGATGCCGATGTCGTCGCCGCTGCGTGCGAGATTGCGTCCCGGACCGGGGCAACCGTGCGCCTGGTCGACGATCCGGTGGTGGCGGTAACCGGCGCGGACGCTGTCTACACAGATACACACGAGAATATGGGCGAGCAGGAGAACCCCGGCAAGTTGATGGCACTGGCGCCTTTCCGGGTGACAGAATCGCTCATGGCGCAGGCGAAGCCGGAGGCGGTCTTCATGCATTGCCTGCCGTTGCATCGCGGGCAGGAGGTCGAGCCCGGGGTGGCGGATGGTCCCCAGTCGATCATCTTCGACCAGGCCGAGTGCCGGCTGCACGTCCACAAGGCGGTGCTGCTGCAGGTGTTGCGTGACGAGCGTTTCAGCCGTCAGGTGATGGAGTAACGGACACGGGTCTCCATGGTGGATTCCCGGAGTGATTGACCGCCTGTATGGCGGAAGGAGTACGACACGATGGCGACGTGCCCTGAATGTGGCGGTGAAGTGAATGTCGAGAACGTCGAGGTCGGCGAGATCGTCCCGTGCGATGAGTGCGGCGCGGATCTCGAAGTGACCAGTGTGGATCCGGTGGAGCTCTCGCTTGCGCCGGAAGAGGGCGAGGACTGGGGCGAATAAGCACCCCGGGCCGTTTCCGGTAGCACCGACCCGATGTGGTCGGTGAAGGACACCGGGCACTGCGGCCCGGTGCTACCGGGGGTCGTATGGGTCGACTCTATGTCGACCCCTTTGAAGGAAACCATCAATGACAACGGCAATTGGCGTGCTGTGTGCACGTGTTCGTGTAGAAGAGAAACAGATCATCACGGCCCTCGGCGATGCCGGGGCAGTCGCGATGCCTGTTCCCCCTTCGGGCACGCCATTGCCTCCCTGCCCGGCGCCGCAGGATATCGTGGCGCTGGGCTCGGGATCGTTCGCTGGTGATGTCGATATGCCGGTCCTGATCGATCGGGGCGGGAACCGCGCGGTCTCCGCGCCATTGATCCGGATGGTGCAATGCGCCGGTATCGGCATCATCGGTGGCGGACTCGCGGCCCACGGCACCCGGCTCGATGTCGCGAACGCGATCGGGAACGCCGGACTGCCGCGTCCCGAGACGCTCGTCGCGTTTTCCGAGGCATCCGGCGTCGAGGCGGCGGCGAAGGTCGGTTTTCCGGCCACCCTGCTGCCGATCGAATCGGGATCGGCGGCCACTTCGTTGCTGGACGTCGATACTGCCGACGCCGTGATCGAGCACCGCGTCGTGCTCGGCACGAAAGCCGAAGCGGTCGTCCTCATCCAGGCTGGCGCGCCGAAGACCAGCGAGCTTTCCCGCGTGCACGTCGTCGACGGTCGGGCGGTTGCCGTCGATGGTGCGACGCCGTCGACGGATGCGATCGATCTGGCGGAGCAAGCGTCCCGCGCGATCGGGGCGACGCTGGTCGCCGTCGATATCGCGACCGTTAATGGTCGGTCTGTCGTCTGGGATGTTGTCCCGGTTGCGGACTTCCGGGCCAGTACCCCGCTCGGCCGCGTCTCGATCGGCGAAGCCGTTGCTGATCTGGCGATGCGGCGAGCGGAGGACTCCGGTCGATGGGAAGGAGCGTGTCATGTCATCGCGCTCACTGCCTGAGGCCGAAGTCGTATTTACCGCGCAGGAGCAGGCCGATATCGAGCTGCTCCGGGCGCTGGTCGCGATACCCAGCTTGTCGCATGAAGAACGTCACGCCGTCGAGTTCCTGCGCGGCGCGATGGCATCGCGCGGGTTCGAGCTCCTGGATAGCGATGCCGGGAGCGCAGTTGGCCGGATCGGCAGTGGAGAGAAGCACATCGTCCTGCTCGGGCATATCGACACCGTGCCCGGTCATATCCCGGTCGAGATTCGCGACGGGGTGCTTTGGGGACGAGGCGCGGTCGATGCCAAGGGACCGTTGGCGACCTTTGTTGCCGCGGCCAGTGCGGCAGCCGACCGATTGAACGCCACGATCACCGTCATCGGCGCGACCGGTGAGGAAGTGATCGGCTCTCCCGGCGCGAACGAGGTCGCGACGTGGCCTGCCCCGGATTTCTGCATTATCGGCGAGCCCAGCGGCTGGGATGCCGTGTGCCTCGGGTATCGCGGCTCGTATTCCCTCATCTATACATTGACCCGGAGCACCCGGCACACGGCAGGACCCGGCGAATCCGTCGCCCAGGAGGCGGTCGATTTCTGGAACGCCCTTCAAGCCGAGGTTGCGGAGTGGAATGCCGATGCGAAGGGCAATTTCTGGTCGATCGGACCATCCCTGCGGGCGTTCAATACGTCTGGCGACGGCCTGCAGGATACTGCCACGCTCTCGATCGGGCTTCGGTTGCCGCCGGAGCTGGATGTCGACCGTCTCACGTCCCGTATCCACGAGATCGCCGGTGACGCGGTGATCGAGATCGATGGCTTGCAGGAGGGGTATCGCACCACCCGCCGCTCGAAGCTCGTCCCGCCCTTTATGCGGGGCATCCGGGCGCACGGCGGTGAGCCGCGATTCACCCTGAAGCTCGGCACCTCGGACATGAACGTGGTTGGTCCGGTTTGGGGCTGCCCGATCGTCGCGTATGGTCCCGGCGACTCGTCGCTGGATCACACGCCCGAGGAGCGGATCGAGCTGGACGAGTACCTGAAGGCGATCCGCGTGTTGAGTGACGTCCTGGCGGCGTTTTGAGTGCTCGGGGCCGATCAATCGGCGTCTGCGGCGCCGGTCCCGCGGGACTACGGAATGGGGCGCGAGGAATGAACCATGGCAATTGAACGAGGGGCGGGGCTCCGGCTCGGGGTGCTCGTTTCCTACCTGCGACAGGAAGAAAAACTGATCCTCGCGGCGGCACGCGCCCGGGGCATGATCGTCACACCCATCTTCGACCGGTCGCTTACCCTGAATCTCTCCGCGCCCACGGCAGCCGAGAGCGGGATCGACATCGACGTGCTGCTGGATCGATCCGTCGTTCACTCCCGCGCCGGATACACGCTCTGGGCGATGAATCGCTGGGGCGTGCCGACGCTGAATACCGCCGCCGCCGTGACGATCTGCGACGACAAGGCCCGCGCCAGCATGGTGCTGGAAGCGGCCGGGATCCCGTCGCCCAAGACCTTCGTCGCCTACTCGGTCGAGTCGGCGCTGGAGGCCTGCGAGCAGCTCGGGTATCCCGCCGTGTTGAAGCCGGTCGCTGGCTCCTGGGGGCGTCTTATCTCCAAGGTGAACGGGCCGGAGCAGGCGCGGGCGATCATCCAGCAGAAATCCGAACATGGCTCGGTGATGCACGACATCTACTACATCCAGGAATTCATCGAGAAACCGGGTCGTGATATCCGCGCCTACGTCGTTGGCGACGAGATCATCGCCGCATCGTACCGGACATCGGAGCACTGGATCACCAACGCGGCCCGGGGCGCGGTTTCGCGGCCCTGCCCGGTGACGCCGGAGATCGAGGAGCTCGCGCTGCGCGCTTGCAAGGTCGTCGGGGCGAAGCTCGCCGGAGTGGACCTGATCGAGACCGACGACGGCCTGAAGGTCATCGAGATCAACACCGGCGGTGAATTCAAGGGACTCATGACGACAACCAACCGCGACATCGCGGGCGAAATCGTCGAGGAAGCGGCCAGGGTCGCGCGGCAAACCGTCGCCGATCCGCTCACCGCCGCCTCGGCGGGGTAATCTGTGCATCGGAGAACCCCGGGTCGAAGTGCCTGGGGCGACCGGTAGCACCGACCCGACGTGGTCGGTGAAACTCACGACAACCCAATATCAGCGTTGAAGGGAACGATGGAACGAGACCGGCCCCCAGCGAGCGACGACATGGTGCAAGCGTCGCGGCACGGACGATTCGGAGAAGGCCCCCGAGCAACCGGAAGAACGCGGGATACCCCGCCACTAGACCCGGTCGGTTTGCCCCCGTTAGCGGGCGCGGATGCACAGGCTGTGCACCCGGCAAGGCGGATCTCCGTGAGGAGCCCGCGAACAGAGGTGGTACCGCGGAACGGCCCCCGTCCTCTTGACCAAATCCGGTAGCACCGACCCGACGTGGTCGGTGAACGAGACCGCGCACTGCGGCGCGGTGCTACTGGGACCGAAGGTCATGTTGTGGGCCGTGATTTCGCAAACCGGCGCGAAGGTCGCCGGGAAAGGACGTTCCGATGGTACTGGAACATGAATCCCTGCGCGTTGGCATCCTCATGTCGCGGGTGCGCGTGGAGGAGAAGCTTCTGCTCGCGGAGCTGGATCGGCGCGGCGTCGAGGTCGTCCGGTTTGACGATCGGGTGTACGCACTGGATCCGGCCCGACCGGACCCGGCGTTCATGCGGTGCGATGTCGTGCTGGAGCGCTGTATCAATCACCTGCGGGCGGCGTACACCATGAGGACGCTCAACGACTGGGGCATCCCGACGGTGAACACCTATGAGGTCGCCGATATCTGTGGCGACAAGCTGCTGACCACGGCGGCGCTCATCCGGGCTGGAGTCCCGGTGCCGGAGACGCGAATCGCGTTCACGCCGGAATCTGCGATCGAGGCGATCGAGGAGCTGGGCTACCCCGTCGTCCTCAAGCCCGCGGTCGGCTCGTGGGGACGCTTGCTGGCGCGGGTGAACGACCGCGACGCGGCTGAGGCGCTGCTGGAGCACAAGGTGACGTTGGGATCGTTCCACCACGGCGCATTCTACATTCAGGAATATGTCGAAAAGCAGGGGCGGGATATCCGCTCGTTCGTGGTCGGAGGCGAGACCATCTGCGCGATCTACCGGGAAAGCGCCCACTGGATCACGAATACCGCGCGTGGTGCCCAGGCCAGCAATTGCCCGGTGACTCCGGAGCTGGACGAGATGTCCCGCGCGGCGGCCGAGGCGGTTGGTGGCGGGGTGGTCGCGATCGACCTGTTCGAGACCGCCAGCGGCCTGCAGGTCAATGAAGTGAACTATACGATGGAGTTCCGGAATAGCATCCACACCACCGGGGTCGATATCCCGGCGAAGATCGTCGATTACGTCCTCGCCGTTGGCGAGGCGAATCGCGCGAAAAGAGAGATTCACGCCGCCGTGGCGGATTAGGACGGGCCATTCGTATCGTAGTCCCGGATCTTGTGTCCGGGACCGGCGCCTTCGGCCGATGTCTCGCACACGAGATGCGAGATTACAGGACGGTCACAATACATTCACAGGGGTATCACATGGCACTCGATGTTTCGATAATCGGCGGGTCCGGATATGCCGGAGGGGAGCTCGTGCGGCTTTTGCTCGGTCATCCGGAGGTCAATCTCAAGCAGGTGACCTCGGAGCGGCAAGCCGGCAAGTTCGTCCGCACCACGCATCCGAACCTGCGCAAGGTGACGGATTTCAAGTTCGTGAAGGCCGAGAAGCTGGAGCCGTGCGATGTCATCTTCCTCGCGCTGCCGCATGGCGTCTCGATGCAGATGTTGCCGAAGATCCGCGATCTCGCGCCGGTCGTGATCGACCTCAGCTCCGACTTCCGGCTGAACAACCCGGACGACTACCCGACGTGGTATAGCCACGAGCACAATGACCTGGAGGCGCTCGGCCGCTTCGTCTACGGCATGCCGGAGCTGCACCGAGAGGAAATTCGCACGGCGGACTGGATCGCGAGCCCGGGATGCATGTCCACCACGTCGATCCTCGGACTCTACCCGCTTTTTCGGGCCGGGGTCGTCGATCTCGACACCCCGGTGATCGTCGAGGTCAAGACCGGATCCTCCGGTTCCGGCGGCTCGCCCAGCGTCGCCTCGCACCACGCCGAGCGGAGTGGCGCCATGCGCTCCTTCAAGCCGACCGGGCACCGGCACACCGCCGAGGTGGTGCAGGAGCTGACGGTGGATGGCGCTGCCCCGAAGATCAGCTTCTCGGCAACGTCGATCGAGGCGGTGCGCGGCATCCTCGCGACCTCGCACGTCTTCATCAACGAGGATTTGCAGGACAAGGAGCTCCGGGCGATTTACCGCGATGCGTACAAGGACGAGCCTTTCATGCGGCTGGTCAAGGAGAACGCCGGTATCTACCGGTATCCGGAGCCGAAGATCCTGAGCGGCTCGAACTGGTGCGATGTTGGCTTCGAGCGCGATCCGCACACCAATCGGGTCGTCGTCATGGCCGCGACCGACAACTTGATGAAGGGGGCGTCCGGTCAGGCCGTCCAGGCGTTCAACATCCGGATGGGTTTCGACGAGACCACCGCCATCGATTTTCCGGGTTTGCACCCGATTTGATGGGCGATGGAAGGATGCTCGCCCGCATAGCCACTGTCATTCCGAGCCGATGAGACGCCCGAAAGGCGTCAAATCGTGTCGAGGGATCTCGTAGCGCGGATGTCCGAGACGGATGTGTTCCGGGAGAAAGTTGGTATGGATCGCCAGTTTTGTGTCTACATCCTCGCCAGCGTCACACGGGTTCTCTACCTTGGTGTCACGAGCGATCTCGAAAGGCGAGTTTGGCAGCATAAGACAAAGGCGATGGAGGGATTTTCTAGTCAGTACAACGTGAGCAGGCTTGTCTATGTCGAGCCGTATGATCGGATCGATGATGCGATTGCGCGGGAGCGTCAGTTGAAACGGTGGGCTCGCGCCAAGAAAGTGTTGCTCATCGAGAAGGAAAATCCGGAGTGGGCGGATCTCAGCTATAAGCTCTTTGGCTGGGATCCGGTGGAGGTTGGCTCCGCTGCGTCCCTGCGGCGGGGCGAGTCTGCCTCATGAGGATTCTGGTCCCGAGATCCCTCGACACGGTTCGGCCGCTTCGCGACCTCACCGGCTCGGGATGACGGGGTGGGTGTTCGGTGGCATCGTGCCTTCACTGGCCTGGATGATGATGGAATTCGGATTCAACCTGACGTGATGACCGCAGCGAGCAAGGATTCCTCGACTACGCTCAGAATGACGGTCGTTTTGTTTGAGGGGCAGTCCCGATAAGGAGTACATGCAGAATCATGCTTGTCATCAAGATCGGCGGGGGGGCCGGGATCGGCGCGGACGTCTACACCCGGTTCGCGAAGGACATCGCGACGCTGGATGAGCCCGTCGTCATCGTTCACGGCGGCAATGCCGAGTTCAGCCAGCTTTGCGAAGCGCTCGGCATCCCCGTCCGCAAGATCACGTCGAAAAGCGGCCGCGTCTCCCGCTACACCGACATCGAGACGATGGACGCCATGCTCATGGCCTACTGTGGCAAGGTCAACAAGCACGCCGTCGCCGCTTTTCGGGCCGAGGGTGTCAATGCCGTTGGCCTGAGCGCGATCGACGGCGGTATCGCCTTCGGTCGCCGCAAGGCGGAGATTCGCGGCACGGACATCGACGGCAAGATGAAGGTGCTGCGTGACGACCATGCCGGAACCGTGGACGATTTCGATCCGACCGTGATCCGCACCCTGATGGACGCCCGGTACGTCGTCCTCGTCTCGCCGCCCGGTCTCTCCGAAGGGGGCGTGCCGATCAATTTCGATGGCGACAAGCTCGCACTCGGTCTCGCGCAGGCGATGGGCGCGACCGGGCTGCTTTTCTTCTCCGACACGCCGGGACTTCTGCAGGACCGCCACGATGAATCGACGCTGGTCCGCGAGATCGACGCTTCCGATGCGGAAAGCGCCCTCGCGGCAGCCGCGGGGCGGATGGTCGTGAAGGTCGAACAGGCGATCAAGGCGGTGGAGCGGGGTGTCGGGCAGGTCATCTTCGCCGATGCCCGCGTCGAGAACCCCGTCAGCAAGGCGCTCGCCGGGGCAGGCACGATCGTGCGATCGGGGAGCCGGGTATGAGTGAGCGCAGGATCAAGGCGATCGTTTTCGACCAGGGCGAGACGCTCGAAAACGAGACGCGCTTCTGGTCGTCGGTGGCGCAGTATGCCGGTGTGCCGGAGTTCACGCTGTTCGGCGTCCTGGGCGGCCTGATCGAGCGGCGTGAGAACCATCGCAGCATCTTCAATGTCATGCAGATCGAGTCCGTCGATCCTCGGGCCATCGGATTCGAGATCGAGCCGGGCGATCTCTATCCCGATGTCGAGCCGGTGCTGAAGCAGTTGAGCCACGCCGGGTATCGCCTCGGCGTTACCGGCAATCAGCCGGAGGGCGCGGTCGAGCAGCTCCGCAAGCTCGGATTGCCGCTGGAGATGCACGGCTCGTCGGCGATCTGGGGCGTCGGCAAACCCGATCCCCGCTTTTTCGCACGCATCGCCTCCGATCTGGAGCTTGAGCCTGCCCAGATCGTCTACGTCGGCGACCGGCTGGACAACGATGTCTTCCCGGCGCAGGAGTTCGGCATGCACGCGGTCTTCATCCGTCGCGGTCCATGGGGATATCTCCATGCGACGTGGCCCGAGCTCGAACAGGTGCGGTACCGGATCGATTCGCTGACCGAGCTGCCGCGATTGCTCGAGATGATCGAGTGGGATGGGTGAGGGGATGCTGGCCGGTAATCAGGTAGGGGCAGACCCTGTGTCTGCCCGATCGACCGTAGGTCGATAATCTGCACGCATGCGCGGTGTGCCGCCGGTCTTTCCAGATGCGAAGTTGCCAACGCTTCTGCCGCTACGCGGCAGCGGGTCGACACAGAGTCGACCCCTACCTGATACATAGGGGATTCCAATGACAGACACATTGACGACCGATGCGCTGATGACGCTCGACAAGAACAAGCAGATCCCGCTCTATGCCAAGCGCGATATCGTGCTCACGCGTGGCGAGGGCGTCTGGCTCTACGATAGCGACGGCAACCGTTACCTCGACGCGATGAGCAACTACGGCGTTGCCGTGCTTGGTCACGCCCACCCGCGTTTCACCGCCGCAGTGACGGAGCAGCTCGGCACGTTGACGACATGCCACCAGAGCTTCGGCAATGATGTCCGCGCCGAATTGCTGGCCGAGCTGGATACGATCGCTCCGGAAGGCCTGACGCGGTCGTTCCTCAGTAACTCCGGCACGGAGGCGATCGAGGCGGCGCTCAAGTTCGCGCAGGTCGCGACCGGGCGTCAGAAGGTGATCGCCGCCAAGCGCGCCTACCACGGCCGCACCCTTGGAGCGCTCTCCGCCACGGCCGACAAGAAGTACCGCGCGCCATTCGAGCCGTTGCCGCTGCCATCCGAGCATGTCACCTGGAACGACGCGGATGCGCTGGAGGCAGCGATGAGCGACGAGGTCGCCGCGATCATCCTGGAGCCGATCCAGGGCGAGGGCGGCATCCATCCGGCCGATGCGGCGTTTTTGCAGCGCGCGCGAGAGCTGGCGACGGCTCATGGCGCGGTGTTGATCTTCGACGAAATCCAGTCCGGGTTTCGCACTGGTATGCCGTTTGCCGCGACGGCATCCGGTGTCGTGCCAGATATCATCTGCACGGCGAAGGCGCTCGCGAACGGGATGCCGATCGGTCTGACGATGGGGACGGAGGCGATCAGCGAGCAGATGCCGGGCGGCGCGCACGGGTCCACCTTTGGCGGGAATCCGCTGGTGGCGCGTGGCGCGCTGGAGACGCTCCGGATCCTGCGGGACGACGATCTCTATGCCCGGGCCGAACGGGTCGGGGCGTATACGGTGAAGGCAATCGAGGCGCTGGAGCATCCGAAGATCCGGGCGGTGCGCGGCCGTGGCCTGATGATGGGCATCGAGCTGAAGCAGAAGGCGACGCCGGTGCTGCGCGGCCTGCAGGAAAACGGCGTGCTTGCGCTTCCCGCCGGAAATGTCGTCATCCGCTTTCTGCCGCCGATGATCTGGGAAGAGGAGCATGCCGACCAGCTTGTCTCGACGCTGGCGCAGGTGCTCGGTCCGGCATAGACCCGCTATCCTTGGCATGTTCTTCCGTCGCGGAGGACGTGATTGCGCGCAGGTACCGATCCTGAACCACCAGTGAATCCGCAATCACTGTCCTCCTTTATCGCGCCATCATGCCGGAGGAGGATATTGCGGCCGATTCGTGGCGACGAATATGGCAACCCTGGCCGCACGTTCTCCACTCCGGTGTCTGGTTGCGGATAGCGTTGTCTGTGCCAGCATGTACCCCTGAGAAACGCGGTCACCCCATGCTCTCGCGTCGTCACTTCCTGGCGGCCGGGGGCATGCTGGCGTTGGCGCGATCGCTCGCCGGGGCGCAAACGCCGGTCGCAGTGCCTGCCCGGCGTCAGCGGGGGAATCTCCGGATCGCGGTCAGCTCGTTGCCCCCCTCGTGGGATCCGCTGGCGGTCACTACGCTGGAACACATCTGGCTGATGACGCTTCTCTACGATTCGGTCGGACGCTGGAATCGCGACGGCGCGATCCTGCCATCGCTGGGTTTGAGTTGGGCGAGCTCCGTCTTCGACCGCGTCCTCGATGTGACCCTGCGACCGGATGCCTTCTTTCACGAGGGGCAGGTGCTCGCACCGGACGACGTGCGGTGGACGATTGAACGCGTGCGTACCAGCGGCACTGCCCTGCCCGACGGTTGGCGCATGGAGCACGTCTGGCGAACGGAGGCTTTGGACGCGCATACCGTGCGGATCATCCTTGATGCACCGGATGCCTCGCTGGCCGCCTCGCTGGCGGCGCCCGCGCTTTCGATCCTGCCGGAAGGCGTCGATCTGCGCCGGGTTCACGGCGGCACAGGACCGTTTCTCGTGCATATCGGTGTCGGCGGCGATGCACTGTTCCGGCGCAACCCCTGGTACTGGCAGATCGGGCGTCCTCACTTCGAGTTCCTGCATGTCCACGAGATCGGGGACGATACCGAGCGCTCGACGGCGCTGGTGACCGGGATGGTCGATCTCGTGCCCAATGCGCCATTGCTGGATGTGCCGATGCTCCAGGCGGAACCCTCGATCCAGCTTGTCGGCGGTCCTTCGAACCACCTCTGCTTATTGCAGGTCAATCTGGACCGGCCCGCCTTGCGGGACGATCGTTTGCGGCGTGTCCTTTCGGCGGCAATCGACCGCGGTGGGCTCGTCAAGGTTGCGACGGCGAGTCAGGCGGAGCCAACGAGCCTGCTGTTCGCGCCGGATGCCTGGGCGTCCGGTGGCGCGGACGAGGTGAAGCATCGGTCGCCGGACGATGTCCGGGCAGCCCTGGCCACGCTGGGTATCCACGCCGATCTCCCGCTCCGCCTCCTTGCGGACAATGCCGATGCCACGCTCGCCAACACGGCGGTCGTCCTGCAGGAGCAACTGGCCTGGTGCGGCATCGCGCTGTCGGTCGAGTTGCTGGAGGGTGCCGAGCTGGACGACGCCATCCGTACCAGGGACTACGATCTGCTGGCGTCCTACACCCGGCCGTGGCGCGATCCGCACGAGCTGGTGCGCCCGTTGCTCGCATCGGACGGCTTCGCCAATCGGTCGGGATACGCCGCACCGGAGGTTGATGGCATGATCCGCGGAGCGACGATGGTCGCCGATCGCAAGCTCCGGCGCGAGAAGTACGCGCAACTGCAGCAGAGAGTGCTGGACGACGTGCCGGTGATCGTCCTCTTCCGGCTGCATTATTTCGACGCGATGTCGCGGCGGATCGTCGATTACGCGCCACTACAACCCGTCACGGCGAGAGGCCTGTTACCCGCATGGGAAGAGGGAGCCGGGACGTGACCGGGGACGACGATCGGATGCGGATCGCGCGTCAGAGGGCAATCGGATGTACCGATGGGGTATATTTCGCCCGATAGTCGATTCGAGACAGGAGAAATCACGGCTTTATGATGACTTCCCGAACCCGCCTGATGTCCATGCTGACGATGGCGCTGATTCTGACAATGGGCTCGTTGATGATGGGGCGGACCGCCGCTGCACAGGCGACTCCGTCGGCTTCGCCGGTCGCGAGCGGTAACGTGGTGTCCGATCTCGGCTGCTGGAGCGAAGAGCCGTCGTGGGACGCCGGATACCCGCAATGGTCGAGCGCGCCGGAGATGAAGATCGATCCGGCGAAGCAGTACACCGCGACGATCGTCACCAATCGGGGCACGATCGTGGCCGATCTCTACGCCGACAAGGCGCCGAATGCCGTCAACAACTTCATCTGCCTCGCGACAGAGGGCTATTACGACGGGGTCACCTTCCACCGGGTGATTCGCGGCTTCATGATCCAGACCGGCGATCCGACGGGCACTGGCCGGGGCGGTCCGGGTTACAAGTTCGACGACGAGCTGCCGGGTGACGACCTGAACTACGACCGCGGCACGCTGGCGATGGCCAACTCCGGCCCGAACACGAACGGTAGCCAGTTCTTCATCAACGAGGAAAACAATGCCGGCCGTCTTCAGAAGAGCTACACCATCTTCGGCAAGGTGACCGAGGGCATGGACGTCGTGGATCGCATCGCCGACATTCCGGTGAGCACGAATTCGCAAGGGGAACAATCCGTTCCTGCAGCGACCATCACGATCCTCTCGATCACCATCAAGGAGAAGTAGGGACCTGCTCCGATAGGCAGTGATTGCCCTGCAGGAAACAAGCGCCCGGAACCTTCGAAAGGTTCCGGGCGTTTGTTGTGTGAGTGCTCAACCAGACCAATGCACACTGACATTCGACTCTCATCGGAGACGACTCATGCGACGCTTCCTCGGCCTTTTTATGCTGTTTTTGTCCCTGATTCCGCTGTCCGCCAGCGCGGTCGAGCAGAACTGGCCTGCGGTGACGGTCGACGACCACCTAGGCGTCGTTGTGCCCCGAGATGAGGCCGATGGTCTCTGGATGTTTATGTCACTGGACGATATCGATGGGTACTGGCTCCCCGGCGTGTCATGGCTGGAGAAGGCGGAGGAGGCCGTGACCGTTGCGGCGTCGGCAATTCCCGATCCCGCCAGGCAGCCGATTCTTGGTGGGTATCGCCAGTATGCCGGGGTGGTCGTGAATGGCGAACGCAAGATCTTCATCAACAGCTTTTGCAAGGAGTTTGGCGGCTGGCGCAGTCAATACATTCTCGTCATGGACGGCGGTCCCTGCTTCTGGAGTGCGCTCTACGATGTCACTACCGGCGAAATCGAGCGGCTCTATGTGAACGGATCGGCATGAGGACATTGACACCGGACCGGTAGATCGCGTCGAATATCGGTAGTAAGAACCTGACGCGTCACTGATTTCCGGAGATCATGCCATGACCGAACTTGCCATTAGCTGGGCCGATGTCGTTGCCGCATCCGATCGTCTCGTCGGTGTTGCTCACCGCACGCCGGTGGTCACATCCGCCACCGCCGACGATCGCACCGGGGCAACGGTGTTCTTCAAGTGCGAAAACCAGCAACGAATGGGCGCTTTCAAATTCCGGGGCGGCTACAACGCCCTGGCGCAATTCACACCGGAGCAAAAAGCGGCCGGGGTGGTTGCGTTCTCGTCCGGCAACCACGCGCAGGCAATCGCGCTTGCCGGGAGATTGCTCGGTATCCGTGCCGTTGTCGTCATGCCAAATGACGCCCCGGCCCTGAAGGTCGCGGCCACGAAGGGGTATGGCGGTGAAGTCGTGATGTATGACCGCTACACCGAGGATCGCGAGGCAATCGGACGGAGGCTTGCCGAGGAGCAGGGACTGACGCTGATCCCGCCATACGACCATCCGCACGTTATGGCCGGGCAGGGAACCGCCGCCAAGGAGCTGTTCGAGGATGTCGGGCCGCTGGACTACCTGCTCGTGCCGCTCGGCGGCGGCGGGCTGCTTTCCGGCTGCGCGGTCGCGGCCGCGTACTCGCTCAGCCCCGATTGCAAGGTGATCGGTGTCGAGCCGGAGGCCGGGAACGATGGGCAACAGAGCTTTCGGAGCGGGAAGATCGTCTCGATCGAGACGCCCAAGACGATCGCCGATGGCGCCCAGACGTTGCATCTGGGCGAGCAGACTTTCCCGGTGATCCAGGAGCTCGTTGACGATATCGTTACCGTGAGTGACGACCAGTTGGTCGACACCATGCGCTTTTTCGCCGAGCGGATGAAGCTCCTCGTCGAGCCGACCGGGTGTCTCGCTGCCGCGGCCGTGCTGGAGGGCGTCATCCCGGTTCAGGGCAAGCGCGTCGGCGTCATCGTTTCTGGCGGTAACGTCGATCTCGTCCGCTTCGGGTCCCTCATGCAGATGCGGGCAAGCATCGAATAGGACCTGCAGTGAATTGCATAGTGGTTGACGGTTGATACGGGCCAGTGTAATGCACGTCGGGGCGGATGGCCGCAGGCTGGCGCGCCCTCATCCCACCCTTGCGGCTGACTGCCCTCCTGTCATCCCGAACGCAGTGAGGGATCCCCCGGCGCCGCAGCGCCGGTTTCTCCGCGGCTCTGACTCTGGCGGATGCCAGACCCGTGATGTGCGTGGCGCGATGTGGGGGAGACGGTGTCCGGATTCCGTGGGAACCGTCTTCCCCTCCCCTTCATACTGAGCGGAGCGCAGGATCCCCGTGCGAAGCACATCCACAGGCGCGCGGGCGTCCCGTTCTGCCCGGCGGGCCGCGGCGTCGCCGGGGGATCCCGCGGGGTGAGGCCACTGGCCGAAAAGCGAGAGCGACCCCATTCCTGCGGTCAGGATGAAGGGGGTGTGTAGGTGTGTAAGATCCGGATGCCTGCTCGCGGGTCACTGTGATGCCGCTCCGCGGCATGTCTCGGGCACAGGACCCGAGATTACGGTCTTCGCGCCTGCGATCGATCATCCGGACGTGATCGCAGGCAAGCATCGGCTCTGGTAGACAGGCGGGTGCGCAAGAACGCCTGTAAAACCGCGTATGGCGGCGGTGTGTCGTGAGCAATGTCGAAAAAGCAGCCAGCGTCACAACTTCGACGCCGGTTCCATGCGGGGGTTCTCTGAACTCCGAATGGACCCCTTCTGCGACGTCACCTCGCCGGATTGCGGTATTGTGTGTGAATCCATAGTATATTGATCGGAATTGGTTTGGCCTGTTCATGGACAAAGCACGATGTCGCTTTTGCCCGCCGATGAGAGGTAGGGCGCTACACGCATGTGATGATGAAAGGACGCAACGATGACTCTTTCTCATGTTTCTCGTCGGCATGTTCTCGGCGGGATGACGGCCCTCTCCCTTGGCGCCCTTCTCCCTGGCGTCTCTGCTTCCGCCCAGTCGGCGACACCGGACGACAATGCCGACGAGGCATTCCCGGTGACCATCCCCCATGTCTACGGTGAGACGGTGATTGCCGAGGAGCCCAAGCGGGTTGTGACGCTCAGCTGGATCAATCAGGATGTGGTGATCTCGCTGGGAGTGATCCCGGTGGGTATGCCATTCAATGCCTGGGGTGGTGATGAGGAGGGGTATCTGCCGTGGACGCGCGAGGCGATTGGCGATAATCCGGCGCCGGTGCTGTTCGACGACTCCGTGGAGATCCCCTTTGAAACCATCATCGATCTCGAACCCGATGTCATCATCGGTGTCTTCTCCGCGATTTCCCAGGATGAATACAACACGTTGAGCGCGATCGCGCCGACGGTGGCCTATCCGGAGGTTCCGTTCGGCACATCCTGGCAGGATACGACGCGTATCATCGGGCAGATTCTTGGGAAAGCGGATGAGGCCGAGGAGCTGCTGAAATCCACGGAGGATCTCATCGCCCACTCGGCCGTTGAGTATCCCCAGATCAAGGACAAGACCTTCACCTACGCCAGCGTCAACGGAAGCGAGAGCGTGAATGTCTACACCGTCATCGATGTCCGCGTCCAGTTGATGACGTCGATGGGGATGAAGCCAAGCCCATTTTCCGAGAGCCTGGAAATCGGGGACGATCGCACTGCGTATTTCGTCGGCCTGAGCTTCGAGCGGGTCAACGAGATCGATGGCGACTTGCTGATCATGTGGTTCGCCAATCAGGATGATGCCGACGCGCTGGCGGAGATGCCGGTCATGAAGAGTCTCCCGTTCTTCCAGAACGGCACGTTCGTGCCGGTGGTGGGCGAGCCCTATGTCATGGCCAGCTCCGCGCCATCGCCCCTGTCTATTCCCTACATGCTCGATGAGTACGTTCCCCAGATCGCAGCGGCTGCGGACAACGTCCCGGAGTAGCTGTCGGCTGGCACTCGACTTTGGAGCCCCCGGATCCGCTCAGGCGGTGATGGGGGCTTTTTGTTGCTGTTAGAGTGATCCGGATGATCAATCGCGGGTCGCCGTGATGCCGCTCCGCGGCATGTCTCGGGCACAGGACCCGAGACTACGGCCTTGTCACATGCGCTAACCCGCGATCGATCATCCGGATTCGGTATTGGAGCGGTTTGCAGCCGATGGGCGGCAACGGGGCCGCTCGCGCTTTTCGACCGCTGAGGCGACCTCACCCCACTCCTGCGGCCGGCCGCTCCTACGTCCAATGACCTGGCTCATGTCATCCCGAGCCGTCGTCGCGAGCGGAGCGAGTGACGGCGTGTCGAGGGATCCTTGCTCTTCCATACCATCGCGCCGTGCGGGAGCAGAGATCCCTCGACGTCGCTCGGGATGACGGGGAGGGCACTGGGACGGAATCCGGATGATGCTGCGTCCTCATGGGCATAGGACCCGAGACGACGAGGTCCGGAATTACGAAGTTGACTAATGCTCAAGGATATCGATGGTCGACTATCAATGGATGGTTTCCCGGACGCCGGTTCACACCGCCGGGACCGGTTCCGGGTTCGACAGGCGGCCGACGCTATGGGCGGCGAAACCGGCGACGATGATCAGCACCGCGATCGCGACAGCGACTGGCACAACTCCGAAGATGTCGGTCGCCAGACCTGCCATCAGCGTCGGGACCAGCCCCATGACGTTCCCGATCAGACCCTGCGTTGCGATCACCTGCCCGCGAACCGGGGCAGGGCTTCGCTGGAGCAGGATCGATCGCGCGGCGACGTTCACCACAGAGGAGCTGATACCGGCCGGGATCGAGATCAACATCGCGAGGAAGATCAGCGGCGAGATCGAGAGCATGTCGGTGATCTGGTCGAGCGGAACGTGCAGCGTTTCGTTGAGGAAATGGTAGAACTGCTCGACAAACCCGAGCGACAGGATGCAGAGCGCGAAACCGAAGAGGGCGAGCGTTGCCGACAGGCGTTCGCCGATCATCCTCCCGAGCACCGGTGCCAGCCGAAGCCCGATCACCAGTCCGAGTGCGGCGGGCGCGAAGACGAATACCGTGTTTTCCTTGGACGTGCCGAGCACCCGTTCCAGGTAGAACGGGATGATCACGACCAGCGCGCTCATTCCCACGCTGACCATCACGTCGTCCAGGATCGCTTCGAGCGTCGGACGGTCGCTCTTCACGAATCGCCAGCCATCGCCGAGCGATTCGATGAGCCCGCGCCGTCGTGGCCGCTTTGTTGCCCCTTCGCTGAGCGGGATCGCCGGCAGGAGAACCGTCAGCGCCCCCGCGATCAACCAGAGGGCGCCGGCCATCACGAACACGAGCTCCGCCCCGCCGATGCGCAGCATGATCGGCGCGAGGATCACCAACCCCAACGCCTGCGAGATCGTCAGCGCGAGATTGAAGAGCGATTGCGCCGAGGTATAGCGTGTCGGCGGCACGAGATCCGCCAGCATCGAGGCTTCGGACGGTGAATAGAACTGGTGGATGACCCAGATGCCGAGCGTTGCCGCGAACACACCCGCGAGCGAGGGCTCGCTTGCCACCATGAAGAGCATGAAGACGAACCGGAATGTGTTCAGCCCGACCATCAGGTACTTGCGCGAGACATTGTCGGCCACGATCCCGGCCGGGAGTCCGAACGCGATCGAGGGGATGTTCGAGCAGGCGACGAAGAGCGATGCGTAAAACGAGCGGCTCGAAAGGTCGACGACGAGGATGAGGAGTGCGTAGAGCAACGAGCCCTGGGCGGTCTGCGAGAGCAGGCGGGATATCCACAGGATGCGGAAATCGATGTCGTCGAGCAGGGAGGGCTCTTGTGATACCTGATGCTGGGCCCGGAGCGACTTCGGCAGGCGGGGTCTGGGAACCCGTTCCGACGCAGGGAGCTCGATCGTGTTGCCGGTGCCGAAGATGCCGCCGATCGGCTGCATGTCGATCCCGATCGTCTGCTCCTGATGATCGACCAGCGGCTCCTCCCGGCGAGGTTGCCGATCCGGCGCGACGCTTTTGCGAATCGGCCGGATGTGCGGCCGCCGTTTCGCGATGCGTCGATGCGCACTCCGGCCTGCACCGGTGTCCGGCCCTGCCAGGGGTGTTTGATGTGGCGCGTCTCGGTCGCTCATGCGCCGGTCATGCTCTCCTTCGGGCCCACCCGTGGTTCGAGTGGCATTCGTGACTCATTGGCGTACCAGCAAAGCATCCCACATGCCAGAGCGGATTGCATGATGTGCGTGGGCAGGGCCGAGGCGCCATCGCACGTCAGTCCCCGAAGCTCACGAACGGGAAGAGGCTCTCCAGGCCGTTTTCCAGTGACTGGCGAATCACATCCCACGCCGGAAGGACATCGAGCAACGTCACGATCAGGAGCGCGTCGGCCACGAGCAGCACGAACGCGATTGCCAACGGGCCAAAGACACCGAGCGTCCCCAGCAATCGTCCCAGCCCGGCGAGATTCAGACCGAAGATCAGGAATAGCAGCCAGCCGATAACCAGCAATGTCCCGCCCAGCCGGAAACCGTCGGGAGTCGGGATGTCGCGCCAGAGGATGACGGCGATGATACCGGTCATGGCGAGGGCGCCTGGGATGACGAGGATGGCGGCGACTGACCAGGCGAACTTGATGCCTCTTGCGCCGGGGATATAGATGTTGTCGGCGCGCTGGTGCGGCCAGGCGCCCTCGACAGCGGTTTCGAGCGCCTGCAGGCTGAACAGCAGCGCCGCAATCACGCCGAACAGCAGCCACCACCACCCCGAGTCGAAGGGGCCGAGTGGCAAGCTCTGAAGGTCGATATCAAGCACGATCGGGTGGTCCATTCCGGTTGATGCACGTGTCAAAAGCGGACGATCCCGCGCGTGACGCCACGGTAATGGTGCCGCGCATCACGCCGGCAAGCATACCGGATAATGGATTTCCGGTAGCGTCGACCCGAGACGACCTCGGTAGCACCGACCCAGGACGACCTCGGTAGCACCGACCCGAAGTGGTCGGTGTTGTACGCCACGGGCACCGGCCACTTCGGGTCGGTGCTACCTCTTTCAGGTAAAGTCCCCCATTACCGACCGCCCCTGAAGTCTTCCAGACCCGGACCACCCCGGTTCACCGAACACGCTTTTGTCATCCCGAACGACGTGAGGGATCCCCCCTGAGGCAGGGACGCGGAGAAACCGGCGCTGCCTCAGATGACGGGGTGGTGCATCGGCAATGGCCTCAACGCCACCCGGACACAGGGAGAATGGGCATGAATAGCCGAAGTGCCGATGCTACCGCGTCGTCATCCGCCCATCGCCTCACGCAATGTCTCGCCGAGACGCTGGATGCCGAGACGAATGCGATCCTCCGGCACGGTCGAGAAGCTCAGTCGCAGGTCGCGTCGCACCTCGCGATGCGGGTAGAACCACTCGCCCGGAAAGGCGATCACTCCGTGACGCGAGCCGCTTTCGAAGACCTCGTGCGCGTCGAGACCTTCCGGTAGCGTGATCCAGACGAAAAAACCACCGTTTGGCCGCGACCAGCGGACGCCTTCCGGCATGTACTCGTCCATCGCCGCGAGCATCGCGTCCCGCCGCGCGCGATAGACATCGCAGGCGCGTGCGATATGCCCATCGAGAAAGCCGTTCGCCGCGTGATAGACGGTCCGCATCATGACGCGATCATTGCTGATGTCCGTCGATTCGCGGATACCGAGCATCTTCTCCATTATGGCCGGCGAGGCGATCGCGAATCCTGTCCGGATTCCCGGCGTAATCGTCTTCGAGAACGTCCCGAGGTGGATCACCTCGTCGTCCAGCGCGCGCAACGGTGGGAGTGCCTCGCCGCTGTACTGCAGCTCTCCATAGGGATCGTCCTCGAAGATGGCGACGGTATGCTCGCGCGCGAGCTCGATCATCCGCTGGCGACGTTCCAGCGGGAGGCTGCTGCCGGTCGGGTTCTGGAACGTCGGGATCGTGTAGATCGCCTTCGCGTTCGGATGCTCGATCAGCGCGGTCTCGAGAGCATCCATCTGCATCCCGTCCTCATCGAGATCGACGGCGACGATCTCGACCTCGAAGAGCCGGAAAATCTCCAACGCGCCGAGGAAGGTCGGTTTTTCGACGATGATCGCATCGCCTGGTTCGAGGAAGACCCGGCAGGCGAGATCGATCGCCTGCGTCGACCCTTGTGTGATCAGGACATCGTCGCCGGTGATCTCGATACCCCGGGCGGCGATACGGCTGGCGACGAGGTCGCGCAGTGGCGCATACCCCTGCTGATCTCCGTACGAGAGGCTGCCCGGTGCATCTTCCCAGGCACGGGCGGATGCCTCGCGCAGCCGCTCGACCGGGATGATCTCCTGCGCTGGCGCACCGTCTCCGAAGTAGACCGGATCATCATGTTTCTTGAATTGCTCGAGGATACCGGTCCAGATCGAATCCCCGAAAACGCCTGTACGGGTGGCGAACCGGTCGCTGAGACGACGGGTGGCAGTTGCGGTGCTTGTGGTCATGACATCTATCTCCCTGCCAGTGCCCGGTGGGCACGGCAATCTGGCTGAGCCGAATGGAACAAGGGAAATCGAGCGGCATGCCGCCATGCGGACGGATGCGCGGTGCTCGTGGCGGGCCTGTATCGTGTCGCAGTCTGGCGGCCGATCAGGCGCGGGTAGGGGGCTCGGGGGAGATGGCAGGGAACAACGTGCCGCGGGTAGCTGCAGCGTAGGAAAGACTGGATGTGACGTGCGCTTTGGCGCATTGGGTGGTCATAATCGCCTCAACGATGTGCGTGAGAACGACAGTACCGGTCGTTTGCGGACCTGGCAGACGCCCGTCATGCGACCCTGGATGACGGCTGGTTCCTCGATAATAGTGCGCGACGCCTGAAATGCGCAACCATGCCGCGTATCGATGGGCAATGGCGGTGAGCCGCGATTCACGGGAGGACGTGCCTGGAATCCTCCGTCCCGGGAACGATGGTATGCTTGCGCCTTGCCAACAGGTCACAACTCGGCTAACCTGATCAATGTACGTACACACCTGTTAATCAGGGGTGCGAGAGAAACGGGATTCCGCGTCCGCTCCGCCGGATGCCGGAAGGAACCGGAGTGCGATGTACGTCGCGCGCCGCAGCGGAGGGATAGCGAGATGACCGTGGTGCTTGGACGACGACCGGAAAGAAAGGCAATCGATCCGGCGGCGGAACGCAAGGCGGCATGGGTCGAGCGCTTCCGCGGTGGTACGGAGCCGGATGATATCCCGGATGGTCCATCACCGGTTCCACTCGCTGAGGTACGGTTGCACTCGCCGGTGGGGCAGTCGACCCGACCAGCGGCCAGGCAGGACGGGCTTGTGGGGCTGTATGCATCGCGGCTGGATACCCAGCGCGCCCAACGCATGCGGCCTGGTCAGGCCCGGCGTCCACGCGCGGGATCCTGGGCTGGCCCGATTTCGAGGGAAACCGTTGCCGTGGGACGGGGAACCCCGGCGCATTATGAATACTTGTATTCCGTCCGGTCGCAACCGCGGCCGATTGGGGGGAAAGGGAGATCGATGTCGTTGTCCTTGTCAGCATTGGTTCGGGAGCGCACTGAGGCGACCCGTTCGTTCCTCAGCCTGGCAACCTGGCGCGCCGGGCTTGCCGGGTCGCTCCGGTTCGGTCGCATGGCGGCGCCCCGTCGGGTCGTGATGGCCTCGATGGCCGCGCTGATCCTGCTGGCTGGCGCGGCGACGACATCGTTCGCCGAGCAGCAGCGCTACGAAGTCCAGGCGGGCGATACGCTCGAATCGATCGCCTCGGAGTTTGGGGTCGATCCGGAGGGGATCTACCGTTCCAGCTACATGCCGAACGGGTGGGAGGTCGCTCCCGGGCAGGTCGTGATCATCCCGGAGCCGGGGCAGTCTCCCGCCGAAGCCGCCGCGATGGCTGTCGAGCGCGAGGGCACCAGCCCTTGGGTGAAGGGCGCCCACTGGGTCGTCTACGGCGATACCCTGGACATCATCAGCGCCGAATGGGGCGTCTCCGTCGATGTTCTGATGAGCTTCAATGGCATCACCGATCCCACATCGCTCGTCGCCGGTCAGCGCATCCTGATCCCGTATGAGCGCGGCGATGATTCGGCGTCGACCTCGATTGAGGCGGTCAACGGACCGACCGTCGCGATTCCGATCGTGGACTTCGTGCAGACGCGAAACCTGAGTTGCGAGTTTGCGGCCACTTATGCAGCCACGACCGCATTCGGCTCCGGGGTTTCCGAGCAGACATTTATCGACTCGACCCCGATCACGCTCAACCCGCACTACGGTTACCGCGGCAACATCGATGGTTGGTGGGGCAACACGGATGACTACGGCGTCTACGCCGAGGCGCTGGTCCCGACGTTGAATGCCAACGGCTATGCCGGCGGCGTGATGTATACCCACGGCGATGTCGATCCGCTTCTTGCGGAGCTCGACGCCGGGCATCCGGTCGTCGTCTGGCTGGGCTTCTGGGGCGATACCCGCGAGGTCAAGCACGACGATGATACCTACTCGGTGTTCGCCGGCATGCACGTCGTCACGGTCTACGGATACGATGACGATGGCGTCTACGCCATGGACCCCGCCAAGGGCACGACCCAGTTTTTCGACTGGGAGACGTTCACTGACCTGTGGTCCGTGGTCGACGGAATGGGACTCTCGGTATATCCTCTCTAACGGCGTTGAATCGCCTTCGATAGCGTACATACCGAAACGAACCCCCGTGAGCGTGGCTGGACACTCCGGGGGCTTCGTTTTTTAAAGTGCGTAGAGTTCTTTTCGCGTCCGGGATTTCATCCTTGCGATACCGGGATCATGTCGCCTCCGCCGCCGCATCCCGCGTATCCAACCCTGCCAGCGAGCGGCTGACGATCAACGAGCCGAGGAGTACCAGCAGGATCACTCCGAATGTGAGGAACGTCCGCTGGAGTCCGAATGCTGCGATCATCGGGCCCCCGAGCAACACGCCCAGCGGGGATGCCACCGTCGCGCCGGCCATGAACACGCCGGAGACCCGTCCGCGCATGTTCGGCGGAGATTCCGTCAGCAGGATCGTGCTCACCATCGGATTCACCGCGCCGATACCGATACCCGTCACGAGGAGCAGGAGCCAGGTGAGCCATAGTGGCGGCAGCAGAGCCAGTCCGGAGATCGGCAGGCAGATCAGGCTCGCGCTGATCAGGACCTGGCTTCGCCGTGCGATCCGCGTGCCGAGCGCGCCATACGCGAGCGCGCCCACCAGGCCGCCGGCGCCAAGACCACTCATGATGAGCCCGAGCGCGGCCGCCGAGTCGTATTCCGTTTTTGCGAACCACGGGAGCGCGACGGCGGCGATCGGAGAGAACACGCCATTGAGGACCACGGCGGCGAGGATGATCGTCCGCAAGGCGGTCTGACGCCAGAGCCAGCCGATGCCGTGGCGGATATCCGCCATGAGTGACTCCCCGGAGGGCGGATGGATGCCGGTTTCCGGGACCAGCAACGCCATGCCGAGGGCCGAGACCGCGAACGCCGCGGCATTGAACCACAGGACGTTGACCGCGCCGAGCACGCCGACCATCACGCCCGCGATTGCGGCACCGAAAAGCGCTGTCAGCGCCTGGTTGAACCCATAGATCGAGTTCACCCGTTCCAGCGGAATCCCGGCGCGCTCGGCCAGCCATGGCAGCATCGTGCCCCGAGCCGTCCCTCCCGGAGCATCGAAGATCGCCCCGAGGAACATCAGGATCAACAACAGGGGGAAATTCAGGACACCGGCGAGATAGAGCAGTGGAACGAGCGCGACGGTGATGCCGCTGACGAGGTCGGAAAAGATCGACATTTTGCGGGCGCTGGTGCGATCCACGATCGCTCCGCCGAGGAGCGTCATCACGATCGAAGGCAGGAGCGTCGCCGCGGCGGTGAGCCCGGTTCGGGTTGCGCTGCCGGTGAGCGTAAGTACGAACCACGGTACCGCGATCGCTGTCAGCTGGTTGCTGAACAGCGAGATGAAGTTGGTCGAGATCATCGCCGTCAGGGGGCGGCGCTGGGGGGAGAGCCAGCCAACCCGCACGGCGGATTGGCTGGCGGATGCAGCCTTCATGCGGCGACTCTCGGCGTGGTATGCACGCGCCGCGTGGTGGTTGGCGCCGGGGCAACTGGCGCGCAACCGCGGAGTCGCTCGCCCAGCGCGATCAGGGTCATCCCCGCACGGACCCGGAGGGCGGAAGGCTGACGACTCTGGCGGGATGTGTGGCGGATCTCGTCCTGCCGCTGGTTGATCAATTGGTCGATCCGGTAATCGCTGTTGTGGAACGTCATCGTGGTCTCTCCCGGAAAATATCGTCGGAAAAAAGTGACAACGGGGTCCCCGGCGGGTCGCTACCAGCGTTTTGCCGGATTCAGACCCGCCTGTGCGAGGTGGTGATGGATGGTGGAAACCGGTAGCGCCGGACCGAAGTGCCTGGTGTTTTCCGCCGATCATTTCAGGTCGGCGCTACCGGAAACGCGATCTACTGCCCGGAATCGTTCCCGTCGCCGTCAAGCTGTGCCAGCGCCTCGTCGACGGTCATCTCACCGCGCTGCACGGCCTCCAGCAGGCGCAGCCGCCGCTGGGCATTGGTCTCCGGTGCCGGTTCTGGCGCCTTGGGTTCGCTCGGCGTAAATGGGGCGGTGTTGGTCCAGGCTGGCGGCGTGATCGGTCCCGTTTCTCCCTGCTGGTCAGCCGGCGGTGTGGAGACCGGGCCTGTCTCGGCCGCCTCGCCGGTCAATCCCGGCGTCGGAGGGGCGGGCGGCACCGGAAGATCTGCCGCAGGCGGGACCGGTGGCGCTGGACGCTCCGCGGCAGGTGGGGTCGGAGGCGTCTTTTGCGCGCCTGGCTCGTCCATGTCGTTGATTACCTGCGAGATCTTTTGCGTGATCGACGATACCCACCCCCTGGCTTTCTCCCAGTCGAAGTCGGGGGCGGCGGTTTCCGTATCCGTCGTCCCTTCCGGCTCGTTTGGTTCCGGTGCAGGTGCCGCCGTCTCATGCTGCAGCGTCACGCCTGGATCGCTGATGGCCTTCGCCCTGAGATCACCGCTGACGGCCTTGACCCGGATATCCGGACCCTCGTTGCCGCCCGCGAGCTGCCAGGAGCGCTTGCCCGATCCCTTCGTCCAGTCGCCATTGACGGAGACGTCGCCGGAAACCGCCTTGTAGTTCAGGCTGGCGCCCGATGCCGGCAGCGTTGTCGTCAGACCGATATCCCCGCTGACAGTGTCGAAGGTGTAGGACGCCGCGTTGTTCAGCGTCGCCTTGATATCGATATCCCCGCTGACCGTGGTGATACGTGCGTTTTTCATCGTGAGGCCGTTGACGTCGACGTTGCCGTTGACGGCCCGGAGCGCGGTCCACGCCTCGCCGCCGGAGACGGTGATATTGCCGTTCGCCGTGTTCGCCTCGATACTGCCAGTGACGTTGGTCAGCGCAATATCGCCGCTCGCGCTATGCGCGGAAACCCGGCCGTCGAGACGGCTCAGCTCGACATCGCCATTGGCGGTGGCGGCGCTGATGCGAGCGGTCACGTCGGTCACCGAAACGTCGCCGCTGGCATCCTTGACCGAAACGGACGAGCCTTCGGCGAGATGACGCGGCAGCTCGATATGGATGTCGAACTTCGCATTCATCCCGAACTTCATATTCTTGAGGTCCCACTCGTCGGAGTTGAAGCCTTCCTTGAGTTGGTGCTTCACCTTCCGGGCGATTTCGCCGATCGTGTTCCCGATCTGCCAGTTCGGATGAACCGAGATCTTGTTGCCGGCTGCATCGATCACGATCCGGGCGTCCTCATCGTGCCGTCCGTTATCGGTGCGTTCGGCGATGACGCGGATATCCTGGCGGTCGGATGTGGTGATGTCGATATCGCCGGAAGCGTTGGTGACGGAGAGAGCCAGTGGCTGTGTGGAATCCAGCGGGACGTCCTGCGAGGTAATGCGGGAGCCGTCCAGTGGCATGAGCGAATCGTTATTCATCAAGGTGTCCTTTCGAATCAGTAATCATGAATGGCGACGACAGGGTTCCAACGTTCGGATTCGTTATCTGCGTGGTTCGACCGAAATCATCACGTGATCCTCCCCATCCTGAATGTCGATCAGCTTGCCGACGTACCCGGACCGGATTGTTTCGCGGAGGGCCGAGGCGTCCGGCACGCGTCCCGGCGCGAAGCGATTTGCCAGGGCGAGACCCATCTCCGCGATTCCCAGCGGCAGGACGATATCGATATTGGCGTTTTTCTCGCCGGAACTTGTCACCTGAATGCGAACATTTCGCGGACCTTCCGGGACGGCCGGCGTTCGTGCTGCCTCTCGCCGTTCTGTGCGGTCGAGCGACTCCAGCAACCTGGCGCCTTCGTCCGGGGTGATCGTCCCCGTCTGGACCATTCGCAGGACCTCCAGGCGTTCGGAGGAGATGCCTTCCGTCATCAACTTCTCCCTTCGAGGAGAGCGGATAGTCGCTTGGCGGCCTCGTCCGCGGAGATGGCCTCGTTTTGCAGCGCCTCGAGGATAGAGCGGCGCTCCTCCCGGATTTGACTCGGCCGTAGCGAGGAGTCCGATGTGGCGTAGCCGAGTGTGCGGGCGACCTCGTCCAGCCGTGCCTTGACGGTCGGGTAGGAGATGCCGAGGTCGACCTCGATATCCTTGATAACCCCCCGGTTGCGAATGAAGGCCTCGAGAAAATTCATCTGGCCATGCGAGAGCCGCGAAAGCCGGTTCAGCAGGAAGTGTCCCTCAATGGCAGTGCCGCAGTCGTTGCATTGGAGGCGGGTGATGTGAAGCGGGCCGCTGCAGACCGGGCACTCGCCGCTCACGGTATGCCGGGGCTCGTTGCCGGGGATTGGCGGGGGTGCGTAGCTCATGATCCGTGTCCTTGTGTCGTGTCCGGCCCGAACAATCGGGCCGGACGTCTGATCCGGGCTGGCGACAGGGGGTCGACCACTGCTCCGGTGACATCATGCTAAAGGTCGATATCAAAAATGTCAATAGATTGATTGAAAATATTAATATCGACATTAATCCGGGTCGTGTCGCGCGGGTCAGTCGTGGGCCGGGGATGGAATGTTTATGGCGGGGTCTCTATCCCGGATTGTTCATGGACGGCTCATTCTGCATCGTGAATACTCCGGGCTATCCGCCTGAGGGGGGCCTGGGTGATGGAAGGCCCGGCCCGGAAAGGGAGCAGATCGGGGAGAGATCCTGGATAATTCGGCAACGGGGAAGGAGCCCGGTGGATTCAGGCGCTTGAACCCGGCCTGAAACCGGTATACTCGCGACAACGCGTGTCGGGAGCGGCACATGGTGGTTGCTGTGCGTCGGAATGGTGTCCGGGAGAGGAAATATTTACATGGCCACGTTCAATATTGGCGATGAAGTACAGGTCACGATGCCGCATGCGCCGAACAAGCGCGGTGTCTCGGGGGTCCACCCGATGTACACGACGTCGCCGGAGGCCAAGTTCGACGGCGCGACCGGCACGATTACGGATATCAACGTCGACGGCAGTCATGGCATCGCCCTCTTCCTCGTCGACTTCCGCGATCACAACAACCGCGGGATTCCGTGGGGCGTGCAGTGGTTCCGGCAGAACTGGCTTCGCCCTGCCAACACGTCCGCCGATGCGCATGTGAACGCCATCGCCTGACGGGCCAGTGACCTGATCAATATGCCCCGCCCAGTGCGATAACGGGGGGGCCGATCCGGCGCCCCCGTTTTGTTCTGCCGATTTCACATACGGGCGGTGCTTGCCAGCGCGGTATCCGTCTCGGTGAACGTCGCTTCAGGCTGTTCCGGCATCGTCCGGATGCCTGGCACGGGTGAGTCCCAGATCCACCATGCGGCCATGAACATCCCGATCGTCCCGATCACCAGCGCGACGTGGACCGAAAACACCTGCCCGATGATGCCGCCGAGGAGTGAGCCCACCATCTGCACCCCGCCGATGATCGTCATCGTCGATGACGAGACGCGTCCGAGCAGGTGATCCGGCGTCAACGCCTGCCGCAGGCTGAACCGGTTGATGTTGAACACCTGCAACGACAGCCACGCGATCGTTTCCGACGCCACCACCAAGGGCAGGGCGTGATCCGGCACGAGAATCGCCAGCGGCACGAGCAGGTTGCCGAACCCGAAGACGATCGCGCCGACCAAGATCGACCGTCCCACGCCAAACCGGACCGCGAGAGGCGCGGCGATCATGCTGCCGACCAGCGCCCCGGCTCCGCCGCAGGCGAAGACGAGCCCGATGCCGGTCGAGGACAGACCGAGATCGTCTGCCATGTACAGCACGTACACCGAGAGGAATATCCAGCCGCCGAGGTTCAACACCGCCGCGCTTGTCGTCAGTGGCCGGACCACCTTCGAGCCGAGTAGTTCCTGAAATCCTTCGCGAACCTCCTGGATCAGCCGCGTCGGGTTCCCGGCGTCTTTCGGGCGACGTGGCTCCTCGGTGCGGATCATCGTGATGAACCAGCCGGAGAGCGCGAATGTCAACGCCGTGATGGTCATTACCATCGGACCGGTCAGCCAGGCGATCAGCGTTCCGGCGAGGGCTGGACCCAGCACCTGCGCCAGGGAGACGCTCGCCATCAGCTTGCCGTTGGCGTCGCTGAGATGCTTTCGTTCGACGATGTGCGGGATAAATGCCGACCACGCGGCGTCGAAGAAGACGGCCTGGCAGCCGCCGATCAACGCGATGGTGAGGAGCAGCCAGAAATCCAGTATTCCGGCCATCGCCGCGATCGGGATCATCGCGTAGGTAATCGCCCGGCCGAAATCCATCGTCCGCATGATCGGTTGCCGTCGCAGGCGATCGACCCACGCCCCGGCGAAAAAACCGATCACGAGCCGGGGAAACTGCCCCGCCGCCGTGAGCAGCCCCATCTCGAAGGGTGTGGCGTTGAGCATCAGAGCGGCGATCAACGGTAGCGCGACGATGCTGAGCTGGGTCCCGAACTGGGCGACGGTCTCCGCCGACCACAGGTGAAGGAAGTTGGTATTGCGCCAAAGCACGGACTGCCGGCGTCCAACGCGAGAGGAAATGAACACGAGAAAAGCTCCCGGAGGCGGCGGGAGATCAGGCGGCGCCTGAACCCGCTGCTGAATTGCGCCATGCAAAGGGAAAGCAGCGGTTGTTAGGCGTAGAAGGGGATCCAGTCGGTTTTGGTGCCATCGCCATGGCAATGATTACGCCGCATGTCGTGTCCGGTACAGAGAGACGGGGGACATCGTGACTCGTGTTTCTGCGCAGCAGTATAGCAGGATCATCGGAGGATTTGATATCGCCGATGCGTATAGAGGGTGAGGGGAGATACTTCTCGTATGGGGCGCGGGCTTGTAATTGAATAAACTTGTTTCATTCATAGCGACATGAATGTTTGGTCGGAGGGGGCGGCTTGGCCGTTGGTTCGCGGGAAACCTAACGCGAAATGGACTCTGTCAATACCCTAACTCGCGATCAGCAACCTCCCTCACGGCAAATGTCCGTCATCCTGAGCGTAGCGAAAGATCCAACGCGAAACGGTCCACGCTACAATGGCTGTCCGTACATGTCACACATTCGGCAGAAGGGACCATCACAGCAAAGCCGGATCCTTGGTTTTTTCGGTCCACTGTCATTGGCAAGAGCCAGGATTCCTCGACACTTTCCGACGCCTGCTGGGCATCCCTCCGAGGCATGCTCTCCCACCCAAGGCGGTCATTTTCCGGTTTCGGCATCATCGGGTCGTATACTCGCGACAGAAACTGTCGAGGCGGTTCCGTCTGCTCGCCAACCCTGCCGCCGCCGTGAAAGCGTGTCCTCGTGATCGAACTCGAATTCCTCGGAACCGGAACGTCGACCGGCGTGCCGGTCATTGGCTGCGACTGCGCCGTCTGCCACTCCACCGATCCGCACGATACCCGTCTCCGGGCATCGGTCGTCTTCCGCGTCGGTGACGTCACTCTGCTCGTCGATACCTCGCCGGATTTGCGCTACCAGGCGCTCCGGAGCGATCTGCGACGGGTCGATGCCATCCTCTTCACCCACATGCACGCTGACCATACTGCCGGTATGGACGAGATGCGCCGCTTCAACGCGCTTCAACAGGCATGGATTCCCGCCTACGCCCCGGAAAACGCGGCGAAAGACCTGCGCGGACGGTTCGCCTACGCCTTTCGCGACGATTTCCCGATCTTCGGACTGAAGCCAGATCTCGACCTGCATATCGTCGACGATGCGCAACCCTTCGAAGTCGCCGGAGTTACCGTCCAGCCGATCCCGATCATGCATGGCCGGCTCCCGATCCTCGGTTATCGCATTGGCGATGTCGCCTACCTGACTGATGTCAAGACGATCCCCAACGCGTCGATGGAACTTCTGCAGGGGCTCGACGTCCTTGTGCTCACCGCCCTCCGGCAAACCGAACATCCGGCACATATGCGTTTGGATGAGGCGCTGGCGATGGTCGACCGGTTGCAGCCGCGCCGCGCGTACCTGACGCATGTCGGTCACGATATGGGCTTCCATGCGGAGATCGAGGCCATGCTGCCTCCCAACGTGCATCTTGCCTACGACGGCCTGAAGGTCCACCAGCGCGAGAGGATCGCCGTCGTTTCCGACGTTCATGGCAATCTCACCGCTTTTGAGGCCGTGCTGAACGACATTCGCAAGCGCGGCATCCGGCGCATCATCAACCTGGGCGATGTTGCAGGGAAGGGACCGCGTGGTTCGGAGGTAATCGCCCGTACGCGAGAGACCTGCGAGGCCACCGTGCTTGGAAACTGGGATGCCGCCTTCGTGCAGGAGCGCAAGGAATTTTGGCCCCATATGCAATGGTGGTACGACGAGTTGTCGGATGATGATCTTGCCTGGCTCCGGCACCTGCCCTACGCGGTTAATCTCACGTTGGGTGGCCGGCAAATTCGTCTCTTCCATGCTTCGGCACGGAGCGTGAAGCATCGCGTTTACCCCTTCCCCGAACAGGACGAATTCGACGCGATGTTCGCGGATACGGACGCGACCGGCGATGGGCCGGCACCCGATGTCGTCGTCTATGGCGATATCCACGCTGCCTATGCCGATGAGCGAGAGGGGCGCCTGCTCCTGAACGCGGGGAGTGCCGGCAACCCACTCGACGAGCCGACTGCGTCGTACCTGATCCTGGAGGGCACGCCCGGCGATGCGGAGGAGCCGTTTCGCTACGAGATGGTTCGCGTGCCCTACGACATCGAGGCCGAAATCGCCGTGGCCGAGGCGAGCGGTATGTTGCAGGTGGAGGAGTACGCGGGAGAGTTGCGGAGCGCCGTCTATCGTGCATTGCTGGCGATCCAGCCTGATCGATCATGATGCCGCGCCGGGGGTGAGGCATGGGCAAGGAGCCGGATGCAATCGAGCTTCTCGAAGGAGGCTCCCGGGTTGGCCGGCCCCGGTTGCCTCTGCCCGATGAGTTGACGCTCGCCATCCTGCCGACCCTGACCGTGCTGCTCGTGCTCTGGACCGGCGATGTCTTCGCGAATCGCCACGTGCTTTTCGCGGCGTTGGCATCCAGCGCATTCCTCATTTACATGGACCCGATGCACGGGACCAACCGCCTCCCGGTCCTGATCCTGTCGCATCTGCTGGGTGCGGTGGCCGGGATGGGCGCGGTCTGGTGGCTTGGCTACAGCGCTGCTGCCGCGGGACTTGCGGTGGGCGTGACGATCGCGATCATGGTTGGCGCCAACATCATGCATCCGCCTGCGATCGGGACGTCGCTCAGCTTCGCGTTCCACTCCGGACTGGACGACCACATCACCCTGTTCCTGCTCGCGTTGGGTATGGTGGTGATCCTTGGCGTTCTCCAGCGGATCACGCAATACCTGTTGGTTCGATTGACGCTCAGGCATCGGCCTGCGAGTGAAGACGCCAGACGGGAACGATGAGGCATGCGGGCGTTCCCGGGATGATGCCTGAAGGGGGATTCCATTCTGCCCTGCGGGCAGCGGCTTCGCCGAGGGATCCTTCACTGCGTTCAGGATGACGATTAGAGCACGGTGCAGGAAGGTTGACACGGTGTCCGGAGAATAGACGCCCTGCGGGCGTCGATCCATCCGCTCCGTTCAGGACGCGACGAGCCTGCGGCCAGCCGCCCCTACGTGCATAGTCGTCCATGTCAAGCTTCCTGCAATTCGCTCAAGCGGTGCCAGAAGCCCCGTCATCCCGAGCCCGTGAGGTGACGCAGTCGCCGAGTCCTGAACGTAGGTGAAGGATGTCGAGGGATCTTTGTTCCAGCGAACCGCCGTGGTGGCCTGGAGCCAGGATCCCTCGACACGTCGCCCCTCGCTCCGCTCGCGGCTCCGGCTCGGGATGACAGGGAAAGGGAGGCGCGCTCACGCGGTTGGAATGACAGGGGAAGGGGGCTCGCTTACGCGATCTGGGCGAGGACGAAGGGATGGAGACTCGCTCACGCGATCGGGGTGAGGACGAGGGGAAGGGGGCTCGCTCACGCGGTTGGGATGACAGTGATGGTGGGGCTCGCTTATGCGATCGAGGTGACGGTGGTTGGTGTGGCTCGCTCGGGAAGATGGTGGCGCGGGAGGATATAGAGGTGCGGACGAGACCATACGCCTCGATACTGCCCCATCACCCCATATCCCGGCGCTCCAGGTTTCTGACACTCGGTCCCTGGATGACGTGTCCGTCGACGTCGTAGCGGGAACCGTGGCAGGGGCAATCCCACGTTCGCTCGGCGGTATTCCAGCTCAGCGAGCATCCGAGATGCGCGCAGGTGGGCGAAACCGCGTGGAGCAGGCCTTCATGGTCCCGGTAGGCAGCCGTGGCCGTGCCGTCGATCTCGACGATGCCGCCGGAATCCGGGATGAGATCATCGACACTACCGGCATCAAGACGGCTGATCCGATCCCAGACGAAGCGGGTGGCGACGTTCATGTTCTCCGCAATGAACCTCTTTGCCGAGCGAGTGATGTCGATCCGGCTGGCGTCATACACGTCCAGCCAGGGATGCCGTTTGCCCTCGATCAGGTCGCTCAGGATGATTCCGGCGATCATACCGGTCGTCATACCCCATTTCCGGAAGCCGGTGGCAACGAAGATCCGGCTAGACATCGGCGTCAGCTTGCCGATGTAGGGCACGTTGTCGACCGGCATGTAGTCCTGCCCCGACCATGAGTACGAAATCTCGCGCACCGGGAACGTCGCCCGGGTCCACGCCTCCAGCGCATCGTATCGTCGCCGGGTATCCTCGTCCTGTCCCACCTTGTGATCCTCGCCACCGGTGATGAGCCACGATCCTTCCGGACCGGTTTGCGGTCGGATCGTGTGCGATGTTTCACCGGTACCGAGATACATACCGTCGGGGAGGTCCCCTTCGATCCTCGCTGCCAGAAGATACGACTTCGACGGGCTCGTCTTCGCGAAGAATCCGCCGCGATCGAGGAAGGGAATCTGGGTCGCCAGCACGACCTGGCCGGCTCGCACCCGGCCGTGTCGGGTGATGACCTCGCACCCGTTGTCGGTCAAGACGTCCGTCGCCCGGGTGTGCTCGTAGATCGCGCCGCCGTTTCTCAGAATGCATGCCGCCAGTGCGAGCAGGTATTTGCGGGGATGGAACATTGCCTGATCCTCCATCCGGATAGCGCCCTCGACCCGAAACGGGAGTCCGGTGTCCGTGGTGAAGCTAACCGGCAGATCAAGCTTCTGCGCCGCTTCGACCTCCGCCTCGATTGCCGGGACGTCATTACGGCTCGTCGCGAAGGTAAATGCCGGGGCGCGGCGGAAGTCGCAATCGATGCGCTCTTCCTCGACGATCATCGCGATCCGCTCGATTGCGGCCTGGTTGGCCTCGGCGAAGATGTGTGCCTGTTCCTCGCCGGCTTCCTGCATGAGGTCGGCATAGGTCAACCCCTGAAGCGAGGTGATCTTGCCGGTGGTGTAGCCGGATGTGGAGGCGGCGATGCGGTTCGCCTCGATCACCGCAACGCGTACTCCCTTCTTTATCAGGAGGTAGGCGATGGTCAACCCGGTGATCCCCGCGCCGATGACCGCGACATCGACATCGATGTCTTCCTGCAGCGACGGGTAGCTGGTTTCGGGTGTGGTGGCGATCCAGAGCGAACGATGATCCATGGCGGTGATCCTTTGCAGGTTTGATGATCCACGAAAGCCTGGCTGGCTGCCAAACCGGAAGTTCCGTGCCGTGCCGCGAGAAGCTGCTAGAATTCCGGATGTGAAAATAGCGCTTGTTTCTCCGTACAGCATGCAAAAACCCGGTGGTGTCGCCGAGCATGTTGCCCATCTGCGAGACGAGTTCCGGCGCCTCGGGCACACGGTCAAGGTCATGGCGCCCCGTGGACAACGTGGCGGTCTCGAGGTCGGCGAGGATTTCTACGGCATCGGCCGGACGATCACGATCCCCGGAAACGGCAGCAAGATGCGATTGACCTTCGACGTCACGTTGTACGCCGACGTCAAGGCCATCATGAAGCGGGAGCAGTTCGATGTCGTGCATTTGCACGAGCCACTGATGCCCGTTTTGCCCTACATGGTGCTGCTTAATTCTCAGGCGGTGAATGTCGCCACCTTCCACGCTTACAGCCTGTCGCAGCCCTGGTACAACGCTTTCAAGCCGTACATGTCCTTCGTGCTGGGTCGTATCGACGGACGGATCGCCGTATCCGAGCCTGCGCGGCAGTTCGTCAACCGCTACTTCGAGGGCGACTACGAAGTCGTGCCGAACGGGATCGACGTCAGTGCCTACGGACCTCATGTCGAGCCGTTCGAGTGGGCGCACGATGGCCGGAAGCGCATCCTGTTCGTTGGCAGGTTCGAGGAAGCGCGCAAGGGGTTCAAGTACCTGTTGCGGGCGTTGCCGTTGGTGCAGCAGCAATTTCCGGACACGCGGCTGATCGTGATCGGGGCCGGTCGACCGGAGCGGTTCGACGGGTTGATGGAGCGCCTCGATATCCGCGGGGTCGAGTTCAAGGGGTTCGTATCGCACGAGGAGAAAGCGCGATACTATGCCAGTTGCGATGTCGCCTGCGCACCCTCGACGGGCGGGGAGAGCTTCGGATACACCGTCGTCGAGCCGATGGCGGCCGGGAAGCCGGTCGTTGCCGGGGATATCGCCGGGTATCGCAGCGTGATGACATCCGGACGGAATGGTCTTCTCGTCGAGCCGCGTGATCCCCAGGCGCTTGCCCTGGCGCTCGTGCATGTATTGGCCGATCGGGATTTGCAGCACCGGTTGGGTGCCGCGGGTATGGAATCGGCGCAGCAGTATGCGTGGCCGCGCGTGGCGGCACGTGTGCTGGAGGTGTATCGCGAATCCGCCGAAAGAGCGCGTCACGCATCATGGCGACAGGAGTTCCGGTAGAGCGTGTTTCACGGGGAGTGAAACCGCTCGTTCTTTCTATTGGAGACCGGAAGCGGCGGGAACCATGTTCGGGGAGGAATGTATGCTGAGCGACGCTCCGGTCCGCCACGAGCGCATCCGGGAGGGGGATGGACGGTGATATCGGAACGCATCGGGACGTGGGTCCGGCACTATATGCTCCATGTCGGAGGATGGTTCGCCGCCGTCGGCATCACGCCCAACATGGCGACATTGATCGGCCTGCTCCTGAACGGGGTCGTCGCGGTCATCATCGGTTTCGGGCACCCGGTCATCGGCGGTATCCTGCTTCTGGTGGCGAGCGCGTTCGACATGGTCGACGGCGCGATCGCCCGGGCAACTGGGGCCGTGTCGAAGTTCGGTGGATTTTTCGACTCGACGATCGACCGCTACTCCGAAATCGTCGTCTACATCGGCTTGATGGCGTGGTTGAACACCACGGATGACGCCCATCTGGGCGCGATCCTGACGTTGGTGTCGGCCACCGGCGCATTGATGATCAGCTATGCCCGGGCCCGGGCCGAAGCGATCGGGTACAAGGCGTCGGTCGGTCTCGTCGCCCGCCCGGAGCGGGTCGTCCTGCTCGCCCTCTGCCTCATTATCCGGCAGCCGCTGTGGGCATTGTGGATTCTCGCCGTGCTGACGCATGTCACGGCGATCTGGCGTATCGTCCATGTTTACCGGTTGGCGAGCGTCGATGAAAGCGCGTGATGAGTGATTCTGGAGACAATGAACGTCGCGTGATCCGGGTCCCTGATCCGGAGGTCGTGGATGCCGGGGACGACGAGCCCGAGATGCTGGTCGGTCCGGCGGAGATCGGCTCGGCCTCGCGCTCCTGTCTCGCGATCATCATCATGCTGATCATCATCGTGCTGATGATCTGTATTTTCCTGATCTTGCAACCATTCGTACGATGATGGCTTTGCTGCGGTCTGGCGCCTCAATACGACTTCCTTCGCAAACCTCCACCTTCATTCTGAGCGTAGCGAAGAATCCCCGTGCGAAGCACAATGTACGTCACCGCCCACTCTGTGCTGGGGGCGTCGGCTTCGCCGAGGGATCCTTCGCATTCGCTCAGGATGAAGGTCGAGGGTACGGATCGAAGAGCTTCCCCTGTCTTCGTCGTGCCTGACATGATCTGGACGCCGGATGGGCCGGACCTCGTGATCCAGGGCGACAATGCGGATGTCTTGCCGCGCCTGCCCGATGGAGCGTTCCGGCTGGTTTATCTCGATCCCCCGTTCAATACCGGACGCACCCAGAGGCGGCAGGGGATTCGGACGGTTCGCTCAGACACGGGATCGCGGATCGGTTTCCAGGGGCAGCGCTACGAGACGATCCGGCAAACTCTTTTCGCGTACGATGATGCGTTCGAGGATTATTGGGCGTTTCTCGAACCCCGGTTGGAAGAGGCCTGGCGCCTGCTTGCCGGCGACGGGACGTTGTACCTCCATCTCGACTACCGGGAGGTCCACTATGCGAAGGTGCTGCTGGACGCGTTGTTCGGTCGCGATTGTTTCCTGAACGAGATCATCTGGGCATATGATTACGGTGCGCGCTCGAAGCGGAAGTGGCCCTCGAAACACGACACGATCCTCGTCTACGTGAAGGACCCGAAGACCTACTATTTCAACAGCGAGGAGGTCGATCGGGAGCCGTACATGGCGCCGGGACTGGTAACGCCGGAAAAGGCGGCGCGAGGAAAACTCCCGACCGATGTCTGGTGGCATACGATCGTTTCGCCGACTGGAAGGGAGAAAACCGGCTACGCCACGCAGAAGCCGGAAGGCATACTGCGGCGGATCATCCAGGCGAGCAGCGCGCCGGGAGACTGGGTGCTGGACTTCTTCGCCGGGAGCGGCACGACCGGTGCAGTCGCGAGGCAACTCGATCGCAGGTTCGTGCTGGTGGATGCCAATCCGGATGCGATTGGCGTCATGCGGCGTCGTTTTTCCGGCGAAGACGGCATCGCCTACATCGACACCGACGAGTAGCTCCTGCTATCGATCCGTATGCGGTTGGTAGCGAATGATCGAGACCGGGTCGGTTGTGATGAGCCCTCCCTGCAGCATGTCTTCGAGTGTTGGGAGGAGCTGGCTGACGCGTTCCTCCGTGTCGATCCATTCGAGGATGAGCGGCAAATCCGAGGACATCGACACGATCGATGCCGTGTGGATCTTGCTATGGGCCCCATATCCCCCGATCCCGCGAGTGACCGTTGCGCCAGCCGCTCCCTCTCGCCGGAGAAATTCCAGTACCTCGGTCCAGAGTGACCGGCCGTTGTGTTTGTCGCGTTCTCCCAGATAAACCCGAACCCGTATGCCAGCGCCGATGAAATGGTCCTTGTCCATATGATCTCCCCTTGCCATCAGACGTCGAGATTCAGATGATTTGAAGTTTCGTGATCCGCTTCGCGCCAGCGACATGCGCAACCGCCCGGCTTGCGGCACCTCGCTCGTTTCCTACGAGCTCCTGTCGAAATCGATAGTCATGTTTCCGAATGATTTCATCCAGCTGGGCGATCAGATGTTCCTCCGTCTTCAGCGCATGGTCTCTCAGGGCGTTGCGGGCGGATGTCGAGGCTGGTGATGAGAACGCCATGCGCAGGTGAGGAATGCACAGCCCGGTCGATGCCAGATAGGCGGTCAGAAATGCCGGCATATCCAGTTGGGATACGAGCGTGCTGACAAGCATTGCCTCGGTTTCTGCCAGGTGCGCGCACGCCGGGCAGGATGCAGCCGGATGGATGATCGTATCGCCGGTTGACTGGTTTTCATGGTGCAGCAGAAGTGACACGATATGATTGTTGGGTTCCACGTCGTCTGCGGTCTGCTCCCGGAGATTCATGACGAGGATATTCAGGATGTCCCGGTACATCTGTGCCGTACCCAGGACGAAAGCAAGTTGTAACCACTGATATGCGTGATTATTGCAGAATCCCAATGCCTGTTTCATCTGTTCCCGGAATCCCTGATCGCTTACTCCATCGTAGTTTATTGATTCCATGTAATGGGCCACGCTTTTCAGGGCGAGCGAGCAAACAGGACATCCTTCCCGTTGGAATGCATCGATCAGGTCATACGCGGTTTGCGTGGAGTACTCGGGCTGATCTGTCATGCCAAACCCTCCGAAAGTGTGCCGGGGAAACGAACGTTGTCGCGGAATGGTGCCGGGAACGCGGGGCTCACGTCCGTGAGTCGCTGTCTTCGACATGGATCCGGTGTGCCGGGATCTCGGTCGGGTGAATCTGGAGCTTGTGTGGGTGTCTCAACGACCAACGCTCGGTCGGCAGGAAATGGATACAGGCATGAGCAAGTGCGGCGTGATGTTTCCTCAAGAACGAGTGCAGGGCGTCCGTGGCCCCCATGATCTCGATCGTTACCATCGCCTCGGGATTGGGACTCTCGGAAAGCGCATCGTCGATGATGGGTCCATGATCAATGAAGCCAAGGTGCGATCGATACACCATCGCCATCGGTAATCCAGCATGGTGTGCCCACTGAACGATGTGATGACTGAGCTGACGTCGAGCGAGCCGTTGCCACCATCGGCCTGTGGATGGAGGGCGAGCGTTGGCGCGAACGGTAATACGCAAGAGTCCATACCCGAGGTCATTGCCGGAATTTGGTTCGATCATTGTGTTGTGCTCCCGATATCCGTCCTGAGGTCGGCGCGGCGTTTCGTCAGGGTCCCGGCATGCGCGCGTAGCGACCGCCGTTGGGATCTGATTTCCTGGAGCGAGGCTCCAACCAGCGGAGAGCTCAAGTGGACGTGCTTGGCGCTGATGACTCGTTGTGAGTGGTAGATACCCCGGTGGCCGGAGATGGTGTAGGCGACAAAGACGGCGATGCCGAAAAAGATGATGCCTGGGGTGCTGAAGAGCTCGGCGCCCATGGCAACACAGGCCACGGGCGTGTTGGCGGCGGCGGCAAACACGGCGACGAACCCGAGCGCCGCGAGGAAGTCGGGCGGAAGCCCGAGGGGGCCGGCGAGGGTAACGCCCAGGGTCGCCCCGATCACGAAGAGGGGCGTGACTTCTCCGCCCTTGAACCCAACGCCGAGTGTGACCGCCGTCAGGACGAGCTTGAACAGGAACGCGAATGTCGGGATTGGCGCGCCGGCAAAGCAATCCGCGAGGAGGGGGAGGCTGAGTCCGTTATACAGCCGGGTGCCGAATGCGAGCGTGAGACCGATCACGACGAATCCGCCGAGGAACGTGCGAAGGATGCCGTTCGTCACCAGGCGCCTGGAAGCGTACTCGACGAATGCGGTCGCTTCGGCGAACAGCAGGCTGGCAAGACCGAATCCGATGCTGGCGAACACGACGAGGACGATCACGCGTGGTGTCATCTCCGGGATGGTCGCCGAGATCGCGTATATCCCATGGTGAACGCCCAGCCAGTTGACGACGAGATTCCCGGTGACAGCGGCGATGAGACAGGGGATGAGCGCGTCGTATCTCATCCCGCCAACGGCGAGCACCTCCATGCCGAAGACTGTGCCGGCGAGCGGCGTCCCGAACACGCTGGAGAAGCCGCCACTCACACCGCACATGAGCATGATGCGGAGATGGTGCGGCGACAGCCTGAGAACGCGCGCGAACGAGCTTGCCAGCGCCCCTCCCATCTGGACGGCGGTTCCTTCACGCCCGGCGGAGCCACCGAAGAGGTGCGTGAGGACCGTGCTCGCCAGAACCAGCGGAAGCATGCGAAACGGCACGCGATTCGCGTGATCCGCCGAGTGAATCTGGTCCAGAATCAGGTTATTGCCACCGGCCGCGGTCTTGCCGTATCCCTGATAGCTCCATGCGATCGCGGCACCGGCAAGAGGGAGGAGGTAGAGAAGCCAGGGATAACGGGTCTGGGCGTTGGTGGCAGTGGCGAGTGTTATCAGGAACAGGCCGCTTGCAAGACCGCTCGCCATGCCGACCAGCACCGCGAGGCCCGAGCCCGTAAGAATCCAGCGACGGTCCAAGAAACGAACCTCCGTCAAAAATGCCGGAGGGATGCAAAAAACTCCGGCGCAAATACGCTAGGAGTCATCAGCACTCAGATGTGCATTTTATGGCGAACCCCATCGCCAGTTCGATTGCATCGGAAGCATAATCGACGGAGTGACCACGGTCAATTTCCGCGTCGTCCGGCCTTCACAGACGTGCTTTAGCTGCCAATCGCGCGGGCGAGCATGATACCCACGACGCAGGCAACCAGACCGAGGATGTTGTTTCCCAACAGGTACAGGATTGCGGAGGTCCAGCGTCCATCCTGCAGCAACCCGACCGCCTCGAAGGTAAAGCTGCTGAAGGTGGTGTATCCGCCGAGAAAGCCGACGACCAGCAGTTGCCGCCAGAGTGGATCGGCGACCACGCGCTCGGTGAGGATCGTGAAGATGATTCCGATGAGGAAGGCGCCACTGACATTGACGATCATGGTGCCGTACGGGAATTGCGTGCCGAGTCGTTCGCCGATCTCGCGGCCGAGATAGAATCGGGCGTTTGCGCCAATGAAACCGCCGATGCCGACCCAGAGAATCTCCATGGAAGTATCTCCGTTCATGGTGACCACGGGCAGGCGTCATCAGCCACAGTGGCGGTTCGGCACGGGATACGTGCCTGGCGGACTCCATCGCCTCCGAAAGTGTACCCGAGTGATCCTGTATGCTTGCGCTTCGTGGCTGCGTCTGGACAAAGGGAGTAACGATGCTCGAGGTGGAAGAGGCGATGCGCCGGCTAGCGGTGCGACTGGCGCGGGATGCGGGTGACTACGCCGTCGAGCGGCTGGACAGCGAGAACGGGATCCGGGCCAAGGGCGATGGGACCGATGTCGTGACCGAGGTCGATCGCGAGGCGGAGCGGCGCATTATCGCGGGGATCGTGGCGGAATATCCGGATCATGCGATTCTGGGGGAGGAGTCCGGAATCCAGGGTGATACGGATGCGCCGTATCGCTGGATCGTCGACCCACTCGATGGTACGAACAACTACGTGATGGGGATGCCGATGTTCGGCGCCTGCATTACGGTGTGCCGGGATGATGAGCCGGTTGCAGCGGTCGTGCATGACAGCATGCGCGCGATTACGACATCGGCGGTGCGGGGTGGCGGCGCATTCCGGAATGGCCGGCGGCTGCCCGGGGCGGATGCCCGGCCGCTTCCCTTGACAACGATTTCGTGGTCGCAGGGATATTCGGTGGGCTATGAGGATCCGTTCCGGAATCGGGCGTTAAGAACCCTGGGTCCTGCGACCAAGCGTATTCTCCATACGTGGTCGCCATCGATCGACTGGACGTTGCTCGCCGCCGGGCACACCGGGGCCTTCGTGTTGTATCGCAATGAAGTGTGGGATCTGGTTGGCGGTTTGTTGATCGCCGAAGAGGCCGGCTGTGTCGTCTGGCACGCGCCGGATACCGACTGTGTGATCGCCGGTCGTAAGGAAACCGTCCGTGAGGTGCGGGAGCTGCTTGGGTTTGATTGATATCGAATCCGGATGATGCGTAAAGAATGGATGGAAACCCGGATATCTGCGGGAAGACACGCTTCCACTGTTCGTGCGGATGCTGCAAGGGGCTTTCGCTTCGGTTGACGTCGTACGTGCAGCGTGGTAACGTTTGGCCAGGTCGGGAACATGCCCGGCCGCCGGTTTCACTCCAGACCGATCAGGGTAAAGGAGGTGATGCCCATGAGTAGCGATAGTACGGGCATCACGGTGGAGGCTGCTCGCGCGTAAGCGCAGTACCATCCGTGATGACCAAAGCGAAAGGGTCGGCCCACGTTGGGTCGGCCCTTTTGTTGTGCCCGGAATCTTTCGTTAACTGTCGTCTTTGGCCTCTGCCCTCAGGACACTGACGAGGTACCCGAGCGTTCCCGTGGTGACGGAGATGCCGACGATCGCCGCGATGATGAGCACGATATTCCACGGTTGGCGCGTAAAGGTGGAGCCCCATGCGGCGGCAAGGGTGAATAGCGCCGCGATCCAGGCGATCATGGCGAGGCGGATGCGGGAGGCGTCCATGCGCGTATCCCCTCCTCAGAATCGGAAAACCGGGCCGGGGAAGGTTCCACCGGCCCGGTTTTCATGTTCGGAATATGAATGCGGAGGAGGATTATTCCTCGGTGGCCGGAGCCTCGTCGGCCGCCTCGGCGGTCTCTTCCCCGGCTTCCTCGGCACCCTCTTCGCCCTCTGGCTCTTCGACAGCCATGTGGATGATAGAGGCGACGGTGATGTCGGGGCTGGTCACGATCTCGACATTCGCCGGAGCCGCGATGGCGCCGACATGAATGGAATCGCCGACCGCGGTAAGTCCGGAGACGTCCACCGCGACTTCGCTCGGCAGGTCAGCCGGCAGGGCCTCGACCTCGATCTCGTTGAGGCTCTGCTGGAGGACGCCGCCCTCCTCGATGGTTTCCGCGTGATTGTGAACGACGAGCGCCACGGTCTGGCGGAGCTTGACGTTCATGTTCGGCGCGAAGAAGTCGATATGCAGGATCTCGCGCCGGACCGGATCGCGCTGGACCTCGCGGATCAGAACCGGCTGGTTGCCGCCATCCCACTTGAGGGTGAAGATGGTGGAGTGACCGTGGGTCATGAAGAACTTGCTGAAAATTCGTTCACTGACGGAGACGGACACGGTGCCATCGACCACCGGACCGTAGACGACGCCGGGAACGAGCCCGTCGCGGCGAAGACGCTTGACCTTTTTGCCGTGAATCTCCCGCGGCTCGGCCATCAGAATCAGCTCATCTGCCATGAGTTGATCTCCTACTTCCTGAAACGCTTGCGGTCGAAGACGCCGTTTTGGGCACACTACAACCACCGCGCCACCATGGCGCGCAACGTCGGGAGTCTACCACAGCGACGAAGACGATCATGATCACGATCATTTTTCCCCAATGAGCCGACGAGCGTCTGGTTCGCAATCGGGACGGTTCGTTGGGGGGATTCCGTGATGAGGTCCTCACACCGAATCCGGATGATCTATAGCGGTTTGCAAGAGAAGGTCGATTTGGTAGGGGCGGACTCTTATGTCCGCCCAGTGTTACATCCAAAGGGCGGACATAAGATTCCGCCCCTACGAGCGATGCGCCTGCGCCGTGTCAACCATCCTGCAAACCGCTCTAATTACATGACAAGGCCGTAGTCTCGGGTCCTGTGCCCGAGACATGCCGCGGAGCGGCATCACGGCGACCCGCGAGCATGCATACGGATTCGGTTACACCATATTCGCGGTGGACCACCTACCTCATATACGCATTGGGGATCGCGGAATTCGCCAGAGAGGATCGAGCGGATACTCCCATAGGGCAGGCTCTTATGCCTGCCCTATGGGAGTGTCCGCTCGATCCGGTCGAGGAGCTCCGGGGTGATGTCGTCGCCGAGGGCGCGGATGGCCTGGATGAGCGCGCCGACGACCGGGGCAAAGCGCGGGGTGCGGATTTGGGCGGTGGGCCAGCCGTCCGCGATGCGTGATGCGAAGGGTCCGGTGATACGCTGGCCGGCCGCGAAGACGCCACCGGTCGGGTAGACCGCGACTGCGTCCCCCTCCTCGTACAGGTTGCGGACCGTGGCGAGGACGATTTCGGCCAGTTTCTCGCCAGCGTCGGTGACGATCTGCCGGGCGACGTCATCCGTTTCCGCGATCCGGACGACATCCGGCGCGATTCCAGAGACTTGCCCACGCTGGAAGCCATCGGCGTAGATCACCCGGATGATCTCGCGAACGGAATCGAGCCTGTAATGATCGCAAACGAAGGGAAGCAGGGCGGTGGCGGGGCCCCGTCCGTCGTTGGCATGGGTGGCCGCGACGATCGCGCGGAGACCGATGTACCAGGCGCTGCCGTCATCGCCCATCAGGTAGCCGAGCCCGCCCGCAACGGCCTCGCGCCCACGATCGTCGACGCCGTAGCCGATCGAGCCTCCTCCGGCGATCACGACGACGCCGGGGGAGCCGGCCGATGCACCGTAAAGATTGGAAACGTAGTCGGCATCGACCCAGATCGTCTCGGGGTCGCACATCTCGCGCACGATCTCCGCGAAGATGCCCTGTGCGTGATGCTCCCTCGCGGCGCTGGTAAGGCCCAGCCCGGCCGAAATGATCTCGCTGCTGTCGCGTCCGGCGGTTGCCAGTGCATCGCGGGCCGCAGTGTGGATGGCGCGGCGGTTCGTCTCCCGGCCGCCGGGACCGTGAATGTGATCGCATGCCGGGCCGAATCCGGCGGCGAGGAATGAGCCATCGCGCCGGGCGAGGATGGCCTTGGTAGATGTCTGACCGCCGTCGATGGCGAGAATGAGATCGCGGGTCATGGTTGACTCCCGATGGTGGCGTTTTGCGGCATATCCCCGACATGCGATCCGGAAGTGCAGACTGGCTCTTCGGAGATCGGGTGCGTCATGTCTTCATCAGGGGGATGCGCGGTGCATATCTGTCGAGCAGGGCGGCGTTCGCCTCGTCCCCGCCGGGGACGTTCTGGCTCGTGAAGACTGGAATGTCTGCGCCACGGTCGGAGAGCCGTTGCGTCGTGGCGATCACAAGCTCGTTCAACAGGGCCGAGCCGAGGATGGTCGATGCCGCGCCGACCGCGACTCCCGTCTCGTCGATCTCGTGTAATGCATCTCCCATCGGAACGCATGTATCAAGGACGAGGTCGGCGATCTGGAACGTGGTCAGGCCGGATGAGTGGCGCGATGCCGCATTCGCGTAGACCGCCGCCGACCCGACCGCGATCGTGAAGATCCCGCGTTCCTTCGCGATGCGGGCGACCTCGACCGGCACCGCGTTGATGCCGGATGTACTGATGACCAGCACGACATCGCCCGGCTCGACGCGGTGGTTGACGAATAGCGATGTTGCGTAACCCTCCGTGCGCTCCAGGAACGTTGGACGGGACGTGCCGAAGATCGTCAGGTTCGCATCCAGCATCGCATTGATGGGAGCGAGACCACCGGCGCGATGGAAAATCTCCTGCGCGAGGAGGGCGGAATGCCCACTGCCGAAGGCGTGGACCAGGCCGTCGTTTGCGATGGTCTGCGCGAGGCGATCGGCCGCAACCGGGAGCGGACCGGCATTGGTTTCGGCCATTTGGTCGAGCAGGTCGTGGATCCGGGCGAGATATGGTGAAGTCACGATGCATTGCTCCGGGATGCGTCCAGGGACGCGACGAAGCGCGAGGTGATCGCCATCGGATTCGTGATCGCGGTGCCAACCACGACGAAGGAAGCGCCGATGCGCAGCGCTTCGGTGGCCTGCTCCGGCGTCCAGAAACGTCCCTCGGCGAATACTGGCACCGGGGAGTACTTCACGAGCCAGGCGAGCAGCTCGAGGTCCGGATCGGGGGAATCGCTGGCGCTCTCCCGCGTATAGCCGCTGAGCGTGGTGCCGACGGCATCCGCGCCAGCATCGATCGCGCCCTGCAGGTCGTCCTGCGTCGCGAGGTCGGCGAAGGCGAGCGCGCCGCGCCGGTGGATCACCTCGATGATGCCGGCGAGCGTCTCGCCGTTCGGACGATGGCGATTCGTGCCGTCGAGCGCGATCAAAGGGGCTCCGGTGTCGAGAATGGCTTCGGCATCCCCGATCGTGGGCGTGATCATCACCGGGCTATCGTCGTAGTCGACCTTGTTGATTGCCAGAACCGGCAGGGAGGTCACCTGCATCACGGCGCGGATATCGGCCGGACCATTCACGCGGAGTCCCCGGGCGCCGCCCAGCTCGGCGGCGCGCGCCATCAGCGCCATCGTCTCCGGGCCATGCAGCGGGTTGCCGGGTCGTGCCTGGCAGGAAACGATGAGGCCGCCCGCGAGACTGGCGAGTTGTTGCATTCGATTGCCGATCGTTGAGTCTGGAGATGTCATGCGTGGGCTCCTTTGTGATTTCGCGAAGGTCGCTTGCGGGTTGGGCGTTGGGGTCCGGACGGGATCGTCGCGATCGCGAGCCGAACGTCATCCGGGGCGCGGATCTCATCATCAGATACTGGTTTTATGCCTATTTTGCACAGATTTCTCCATCTTGCGAGACCCGGTATGATGAGGTATTCCGGTACACGTTCATCGCCGCGTCCGGCGCTGTCCTTGACGAACCGGCGTCCGATTCCGTAGCATGACAACGATTTCCACGTGAACGGGGCAACGTCGCCTCGATCAGGGATGGTTGTGTCCAGGTGCCCGCTCCATTATCGACTGGCAGGCACTGTACTCAGGCACGGCATCCAACGGGGCTGATCGTCGTGGGGACGTCGATCAGGTCTTTGGCGGTTCTGGTAACCGGAACGCGCCAGTTCGGTATTCGAAATTTTCGGAGGAGGCCGTCGTGGGCCGGTATCTGATTCGTCGTCTGATCATCTCGGTCATCACCCTGATCGCGATCAGCATGATCATCTACTCGATCATTTTCATCGCGCCCGGCGATCCTCTCGGCGAACTCGCGGCCAATCCGAACGTCTCGGCAGAGGTGCGCCAGCGAATCCGCGAGAGCTACGGACTCGATGATCCGCTGTACATCCAGTACTTCAAGTGGGCGAAGGCCTATTTCCTTGAATTCGACTGGGGCACCTCCTTCACCTCGCGCGTGCCGGTGAAGGATTACCTGATGGGCAGGATCGGTGTATCGCTGTCGATCTCGGGCACGGCATTCCTGATCGGCATCGCGATCGCGATCCCGATCGGCGTGATTTCCGCGATCAAGCAGTATTCCTGGTTTGACAATATCGCCACGACATTCGCGTTCATCGGCTTCAGTATCCCGACATTCTTCTCCGGTTTGTTGTTGATCCTGTTGTTCAGCGTCAAGCTCGGGTGGCTCCCGTTTATCTACAATTCCAATGCATCCTCGACATGGCAGATCGTCAAGCAATCGATCATGCCCGTCACGGTGCTGGCATTGTTTACCTCGGCGCAATTGACCCGGTACGTCCGCGCCTCCATGCTGGAGACGATCAACCAGGATTACATCCGGACGGCGCGAGCGAAGGGCCTGAAAGAACGGTCGGTGATCGTGCTTCACGCGATGCGGAACGCGATGATCCCGGTGGTGACGATCATCGCCCTGCAGGTGCCGGGGGTGATCGGTGGGGCGGTCATTACCGAGCAGATCTTCCTGATTCCGGGGATCGGTAGCGCCCTGATCAAGGCGCTGACCTCGAAGGATATTCCGGTGGTGATGGCGATCACGTTCGCGATTGCCGTGGCCGTGGTTATCTTCAACATTGTTGCGGACGTTCTCTACGCGATCATGGATCCGCGCATCAAGTTCAAGTAACGATCATTACGAACTGCCGGTATCGGGCGCGTCTCGTGCTGACCGGGAGGGGAGAGGGTTCATGGCTCAAGGTTCGGCACCGGATTTGCTCGCGGACGAGCAAAAGCCACGGCTTGATATGGCTGAGGCGTTGCGGGTTCGGCCGCAGCGCACGCTGTGGGGGAATGCGTGGCGCCAGTTCCGGCACCACAAATTCGCGATGGCGGGGCTCGTTGTTTTCATCTTCTTCGTGCTGCTCTGCTTCGTGGGCCCGTTGATTTACACGACGCCATACTTCTCGCCGTTCAAGTACCCGACGGACCTGACACCGGGTAAGGAGGGGCACCTCCTCGGTACCGACTCGATGGGTCAGGATATGCTGGCGCTCATCCTCTTCGGAGGCCGGGTGTCGCTGTCGGTCGGTATCGTCGCGGCCGCGATCGCGATCATCGTCGGCACGTTGATCGGTTCCGTCTCCGGATTCTTCGGTGGCTTCGTCGACAGCGCGCTGATGCGTCTGACGGACCTTTTCATCAGCCTGCCGAGCCTGCCGCTGCTGCTTCTCATTACGTTCCTGTTCAAGCAGTCGATGCAGAACTTCGCCGAGCGCGTCTTCGGCGCGGCCCAGGTCGGAACGTTCCTCCTGATCGTCGGCGTGATCGGTATCCTCGCGTGGATGCCGACGGCGCGTCTGGTTCGCGCGAGCTTCCTGTCCATGAAGGAGAAGGAGTTTGTCGAGGCGGCCAGGTCGATTGGCGCGACCCGGAACTCGTTGATCCTCAAGCACATCCTGCCGAACGTGATGAGCCCGATCATCGTCGCCGCGACGCTGGAGGTCGGTTCCGCGATCATCACCGAGTCGTCGCTGTCGTTCCTCGGTCTCGGATTCCCGTACGACGTGCCGACGTGGGGCGCCATGCTCTACAACGCGAAGGACCTGCTGCAGTTCAGCCCGCACCAGGCCGTGATCCCCGGCACGATGATCTTCCTGACCGTGTTGTCGATCAACTTCATCGGCGACGGTCTGCGCGACGCGCTGGATCCGCGCAAGACGAGCTGATCCCGTCCTGAATTTGCAATACACGCACAACGCCCCGCTGCACCGTCCGATGCCGTGGGGCGTTGTGCGTTCGCCCATACAGACAAGCGGGTGTTCCGGTAGGATGGAGGCATCGGACGCGCAGGAGGTGTGATGATGCCATTCCGTATTTCACGTCGGAATCTTGTCGGGGGAGCCGCAATGCTCCCGATGATCGGAAGGAATGCCTGGGCGCAGGAGAGCGAGCCGGCCTGGCGATGGACGCCGCCGATTGGCTGGCCAGGGCGGACGCCGGGCGACGGGTTCTTCATCAAGCACGGATATGCTTGCGAGAACGTCGCATTCTACGCGGGTGGCTGGCATACCGGCGAGAACTGGTATGCGCTGGACGATGCGGACACGGCCGGAGCGGAAATCTACGCCATCGCAGACGGCGAGATCGTGTTCGCGGGGTTCGATTATCCGGGGCCGGTGGTGATCATCCGGCACGAGGACGATCTCTACTCGCAATACGGGCATCTCGACTACGTGCTGGATATCGACAGCGGGCCGGTACGACGCGGTCAGCGGATCGGGACCGTCCTGAACCGGACGGATGGCCGGTCGCCGAGTCACCTGCATTTCGAGGTGCGACGATTCCTGACCACTCCGGAGGTGAACGGCCCGAACCCGCGTTACACCTTCACTTGTGGGCCGAATTGCCCACCCGGTCCGGGGTACTGGCCGATCGATGCGCCGGAACATCCCTCGGCGATGGGCTGGCTCTTTCCGGTGCATGCGATGGCGGAGATGGCGTTCCCGGATGGTGTGCCCGAGGGGATTGACGTGCTGGTCGCGGAAGGGGCGCGAGAGACGGTGCCGGTGTTTTCGACGCCGGGCGGGGAGGAAATCGGCGAGTTGGCGCTGACGCCGGGAGATCGATACGTCCTGCACGGGATCGAGACCGGGGCGCCGGACTCGGAAGGGACCAGCGCGGAGGCCTACCAGCTTCGTTACCTGATCGCGGTCCCGGATAACGATGCGCCTGTCTGGGTTGATGCGCTCTGGCCTTCGGATGAGGTTCTGGGGTCGGATGGGCGTCCGTCATCCGTGCGGTTCGATCTGCTGCCGGGATAAGCGTGGAGGAGGGTGTTGCGGTGGAGAGCGGTGAGCGCACCTGTTCCCCGCCGCATCCTCTCCCCCTACAATGCCCCTGTTGACATATCGGTTTTGCGGGAGACAGCTTCATGGCGACACATCAATTCTCACCGGAGCGGTATTACTCGACGATGGGCAATCACCCGCCGGTGTTGCGGATCGCGCCGGGGGATACGGTCGAGACGACGACCGTCGATGCCGCCGGCGTCAATGCGACGGGTGACGAAGTCGGGCAGCGGCCGAATCCCCAGACCGGACCGTTTTTCATCGAGGGCGCGGAGCCGGGCGACACGCTGGTCGTGCGGTTCGATCGGATTCGACCGAACCGGCCCACTGGATGGACTGGCGATTACCTGGCGCCGAACGTCGTCGATCCCGCATTCGTGCGTGAGCTACCGAAGGTGCCTGGATATGACTGGGCGATCGATACGGAGGGTTGGACGGCATCCCCGGTTGAGCCGGTGGCCGGGCTGGAGCGGCTGAAACTGCCGATGGATCCGATGCTCGGCAGCTTCGGCGTCGCGGCGAAGACCGGGCAGGCGGTTTCGAGCTTCACCTCGGCGGAGCATGGCGGCAATATGGATTACCGCGGCTTCCGCGAAGGCGTGACGGTGTACCTGCCGGTTTTCGAGCCGGGCGCGTTGTTCTTCCTGGGCGATGGGCACGCTGCCCAGGGCGATGGCGAGATCGTCGGGACCGGGATCGAGATCTCCATGGATGTCACCTTCACGGTCGACCTGCGCAAGGGCGAGGAGATCGGTTGGCCGCGCGGCGAGAACGAGCGCGAGATCTTCACCATCGGGAATGCGCGGCCGCTTGATCAGGCGTTGCAGCACGCGACGACCGAGATGGCTCGCTGGCTGATGCGGGATTACGGACTCGACCTGCGCGCCGCGAGCGCGGTGATGGGGCAGGCGGTGGAATACGATATCGCGAACGTGTACGACCCGGCGTATTCCGTCGTGTGCAAGATGCCGAAGTCGATTCTGGCGATGGTGGGGTGATGTTCCCGTCGTTAGGACTCCTTCGGTAAGAGCTGGCCCGTCGTGCAATTTGCGCCATATCTTTCGTTGTCCGTTCACACACGAGCCCGATCACCACGCGCTCAACCACCCGTCATTCTGAGCGCAGCGAAGAATCCCCCGGCGGAGCCGCTGCCCGGAGGGCAGAAAGGGACGCCCTCCGGGCTCTTGAAACGTGCTTCGCACAGAGATCCTTCACTGCGTTCAGGATGACGGCCGCTTTTACCAGAGAATTGTCATCCCGAGCCCGTGAGGTGACGCAGTCGCCGAACGGTGTCGAGGGATCTTGGCCTTTGGTCACCACGGCGGTTTGGTGGAGCCAAGATCCCTCGACACGTCGCCCCTCGCTCCGCTCGCGGCTCCGGCTCGGGATGACAGGGGAAGGAGCCTCGCTACCGCGTTCAGGGATGACAGGGAAAGGGGCGACGGATCTCGGGACAACCGGCGACGGGATTCCTCGACGTCGCTCGGGATGACGGCTTTTTGCGCAGGAACATGCCCATGTGGTGTTGACGCACCATTCAGCATGACGGGTGGATGCGTGCGACCGGGGCGGGTGGGGGAACCCGGAGCGCCGATGGAGCGTTTGAGAAACGACACAGGGCCGCAATAATTGCCTGGATGGGGCATTGGTATACTCCCTGACGAGTGGGAGCCTCCCCGCACCGGGGTGATCTTGTGTGACCACCGAACGCATGCATCCCTGGCGCGCCGGGGGTGAGGACGAGACCATGGCAGCACCTACGACCGCGCCTCCCCCGGCGCCGACGACCAGTCCGGTGACCGGGGCCATCATCGAAACGCGCGGGTTCACCAAGCGCTACGGCAAATTCCTGGCGCTGGACAATATCACGCTCTCGATCCCGTCCGCGTCGGTCGGGTTGCTCGGCGCCAACGGCGCGGGGAAGTCGACGCTGATCCGGAGTCTGCTGGGGGTGATCAAGCCCTCCGGTGGTGAGGCGAAGGTGGTCGGGTTCGATACCCGTACCCAGGGAATCAGCGTCCGCGAGCATGTCGGATACATGCCGGAGGCGGATGCCCTTCCGATGGCGACGACCGCTGCCGATTTCGTCGGGCACATGGCGGAGATGAGCGGTCTGCCGCCACGTCAGGCGCGTCAACGGGCGGCTGATGTGCTGTATCAGGTCGGCCTGGGCGAGGAACGGTACCGTCTTATCAAGGGTTTCTCGACCGGTATGCGGCAGCGGGTGAAGCTGGCGCAGGCGATCGTGCACGACCCGAAGCTGGTCTTCCTTGATGAGCCGACGGCGGGGATGGACCCGCAGGGCCGTGATGAGATGCTGGAGCTGGTCGAGCGGATCTACCGGTCGATGGGCATCTCGGTCGTCTTTTCCTCACACATCCTGGAGGACATCGAAAAGGTCTGCGACTACGTCGTGATCCTCGACGGCGGACGGCTGGTCGCTTCCCAACCGCTTGGCGACGTCAATGCCCAGACCGGTGAAATCGCCTTGCAGCTGGAGAGCGGGGCGGACGGGTTCGCGCAGGCGCTGGCGGCGCAGGGGATCGAGGCGAGACCGTACGAATCCGAGACATCGACCTACGAGCAACTGTTGATCCGGGCGGATGGCGACCATGTCTACGATGCCGTGCGCGATATCGCCGTCGCCCAACACGCGGTGATCCGGGGAATGCGGTCGCAGGCGCGGTCGCTGGAGGATATCTACCTCGGCAACGTGGGCGCGGCCCGGGAGGAGCACCATGTCGACTAATCCCGTTCCGCAGCGGTACGGCGAGATCTTCGACCGCGGCTATGCCCACTACGACGGGCCCCGGCGCGGCCGGCGCGGGGCGATCACCTCGCTGATCGGCTACTCGATGAAGCGGGCGATGGGAATTCGCAAGAGCTGGACGGCGAAGGTGTTGCCGTTCCTGCTCTACATCGCGATCACGATCCCGCTGATCGTCATGATCGCGATCGCGGCGATCGTGCCGGATATCCCGTTCGCCTCCTATTCCGGGTACATCTCGGGCATCTTCTTCATCGTCGGTATCTTCGTGGCCACGGCCGCGCCGGAGATGATCTGTATCGACCGGCACGAGCGGACATTGCCGCTCTACTTCTCCCGCGCGATCGCCCGGTCCGACTACGTGTTCGCGAAGATCGTCGCGATGACGCTGCTGACGATGACCATGACGGTGATTCCTTCGGTCCTGCTGTGGCTGGGGCGGCAATTGACCGCCAAGGGCGTCGTGCAGGCGATGAAGGACAATGCCGGCGATCTTGGTCGGGTGGTCCTCGTCGGTGTACTGATCGCAGTCGTGATGAGCTGCCTCGCGCTGATGATCTCCTCGTTCACGAAGCGCAAGGGCGTCGCGATCACGATCATCATCATCGGGTTCCTGGTGCTGACGGCGTTCGCCCACGCCGGGTTCAACCTGCTCTCCGATCGGGAGTGGAGCCGTTATTTCCTGCTGCTCGACCTGAACGGCGTATTCCAGGGACTGAGCGCGCACCTCTTCGACGATGTCAACAACCCCTTCGTGGATCAGGCGAATTTCTCCGTGACGGAGCTTCTCACCTACATGGTCGGTCTGGTGGTGGTGAGCGTGATCATCCTGCGCTGGCGATATGCGCCGCGTGACGACGTGTAGGGAGCGCAGACATGGTGATTGAACGGAACGATGACGCAACCTCCACCGGGTCGCCCGAGACGGTCACGGCGCCGGGATTGTCGGGCGAGATGCCGACGGTGAAGCTGGACCAGGTTTCTCGCTGGTTCGGCGATATCGTCGCGGTTTCCGACGTGTCGTTCGGGGTGGGGCCGGGTGTGACGGGTCTGCTGGGGCCGAACGGCGCGGGAAAATCCACCGTGCTCAAGATGATGTCCGGTCTGCTGCCACCATCGTCCGGCACGGTGACGGTGATGGGTGGCCCGGCGCGGGGGCGTCCGGAGACCTATCGCGACCTGGGGCTCGTTTCGGAGCAGGAGGTGATCTACCCGTTCCTTTCCGGGCGCGAGTTCGTGATGCTGAACGCGAAATTGCAGAAGCTGCCGAACCCGAAAGCCGCGACGGAGCATGCGATCGATCTGGTCGACATGCAGTATGCCGCCGATCGCAAGGTCGGCGGGTACTCCAAGGGGATGCGGCAGCGGATCAAGATCGCCGGGGCGCTGGTGCATGATCCCGATGTGATCCTGATGGACGAGCCGTTGAACGGGACCGATCCGGTGCAGCGGGCGGCGATCATCAAGCTGATCCGCCAGTTGGGGCGTGAGGGGAAGACGGTGATCGTCTCGTCCCACGTCCTTGTCGAGGTGGAGCGGTTCGCGCAGAACATCCTCGTGATCATCAACGGCAAGCTGGCGGCGGCGGGCGATTATCGCGCGATTCGCGAGCGGATCGACACGCACGATCACGAGATTCGCATCCGCGCCTCGGATGTGCGGCGGTTGGCCTCGATGCTGGTCACGCAGCCGGAGGTGCGCTCGGTGCGGATCGATCGGGACGACCGGTTGATTGCCGAGACGAACGATGTCCGGACGTTTTACCAGATGGTGCCGTCGGCGGCGCAGCATGCGAATGTCCACCTGTATGAGATGCAGCCGATCGACGAGTCGCTGACGTCGGTGTTCTCATACCTGACGGAGCGATAGGCGACGCCATTTATCGACGCCTGCGGCGCCGATCCTTCACGTTGTTCAGGACGCCGACATTGCTTCGCAAGCACGGCCCCTACACCGACACGGAAACATCCGGACAACATGGGACGAAAGTGAGATCCTGACCTTGACCATTACCACGCTGACGATTCGCCAATTCCTGCGATCGAAATCGTTGCTCGTCGTTGCGGCGATCAGCGTGTTCCCGGTGTTGTTCGCGATCCTGCCGCATTTCCTGAACGACACGTTCACGATTCGCGACATGCGGGAGATCATGTCCGACATTATCTATTTAGGGCTGGTCGCGGCGACGTTGTTGCCGCTGGCGACGCTGGTGCTGTCGACTTCGGCGTTGGGAGACGAGGTCGAGGACAAGACGCTCCAGTACCTGGCGCTCAAGCCGGTCAGTCGCTTCCGGATCGCGTTCGAGAAGTGGTTGGCGGTGATCCTGATCACGCTGCCGGTCATCTGGATCGGGATCATGGCGACTTGGGTCGTGCTCGCGTGGGGACGCTTCGATGCGTTGCAGGACATGATCTGGCCATTGCTCGCATCGTCCGCCATCGGTGTGTTGGGGTTCGGGTCGGTGTTTCTCGCGCTCAGCCTGTTCATCCCGCGGGCGTTGCTGTTCGGCGTGTTTTATGTCTTCATCTGGGAGAGCACGCTCTCGCGTTTCCTGCCGGGAATCCGGAACATCAGCATCAGCCATTACACGCGGTCGCTGTTCGTGCGGTTGCTGGATGACCGGCGGGTGACGATCGACGGTCCGTCCGCGACCACGACGATCGTCATTACGGTCGCCTGCATCATTGTGGTTTCGTTGCTGCTCGCGACGTGGCGCCTGCGCACGATGGCGATGGAGTAGGGGCGTGTGGCCGGAGGCTCTCCTCTCCTAAGTGGTTTAACAGACGTTCTTGTGCCCCCGTCTGTCCACCAGAGCCGATGCTTGCCTGCTATCGACTCTGGATGCATGCTCGCGGATCTGCGTGATGCCGCTCCGCGGCATGTCTCGGGCACAGGACCCGAGACTACGGTCTCGTCAGACACGCAGATCCGCGAGCATGCACCCGGATTTCACTCACTCTCCTTCATCCTGAACGAATGTGAAGGATCTCCCGGCGAAGCCGCTGCCCGCAGGGCAGAATGGGACGCCCTCGTGCCGTGGATGTGCTTCGCACGGGGATCCTTCGCTCCGCTCAGGATGAAGGAGGCTGTGTGAGATCCGGACGTCATCGGCTCTGGTGGACAGGCGGGTGCTCAAGGACGTCTGTAAGCCCGCTGTAGATGTGACATGGTGCTGGTAGCGCCGGTCCGGAGTGGCCGGCGTTTAGCGTCCACGCCAGAACGCGGACAGGGAATGTCCCGATTGTCTGGCAGGCTGGATGATGTGGTGGATGCGTGCCACGTTTTTGCACGAGAGGAGTATCGATTTGGCTATTGCAACGTGGGCTGCGGTGAATATCGATTGCGCCGACCCGAAGATGCTCGGCGAGTTTTACCGCGATTTGGCGGGGTTGCCGTTGCACGAGCAGGAGGGGTTCTACTACCTCGGAGATGACGACGGTCTGATGATTTTCCTGCAGCAGGTCGACGGGTATGTGGCCCCGACCTGGCCGACGCAGGAGCGCGGTCAGCAGATGCATCTCGATTTCCGCGTTGACGATCTCGACCAGGCGGTTGCCGAGGCGGAGAAGCTGGGCGCGACAGTGGCGCCGGAGCAGCCTGGCACGTTCTGGAAGGTGTTGCTCGACCCTGAGGGGCATCCATTCTGCCTGGCCCAGACCCAACAGTGACGCGACACAACGCCAACCTTCACGAGGTTGGCGTTGTGCGTTTTGGGAACAGATTCAGGAGGAAGGCATGGCAGCGATCGAGCTCGACGGCATCGTCCTTGATTGCCCGGACGATCTCCGGCTGGCGCAGTTTTATCGCGACCTGACTGGCATGGACATCACGGTATCCGGCGACGCGTTTCCGGAGGTGTCTGCACATGGCGTTTCTCTGTTGTTCCAGAAGGTGAAAGGATATCAGCCCTCCACCTGGCCAACGCAGGAGCGTGGGCAGCAACTCCATCTCGAGTTCGTCACCGATGATGTCAAAGGTACGATCTCCTACGCCGAATCGATCGGAGCCAGGATCGCCTTCGTCCCGCCAGACGATGACTCCGCCGTCATGCTCGACCCCGCGGGGCATCCATTCTGCATCGCCACGCCTTTCACGGATCTTGCGGAGTATGCGCGACGCCGGGAAATCGTGCGGGAGGGGACCCCGACCATCACGCTGGCTGGCGTCGATTTCGACTGCCCCGAACTGGTGTCGATGATCCGGTTTTATATCGGGTTGACCGGCATGGAGTATCGCGAAATACCCGGGGAGTATCCAAAGCTGGTCGGAGAGCAGGGTCTGCTCTATCTGTTCCAGCAGGTGGACGAATACCGAGCGCCGACCTGGCCAACACAGGAACGGGGGCAACAGATGCATCTCGATTACCGGGTCGACGATCTGGAAGCGGCCGTGTCGCACGCCGAAAGCGTCGGTGCGACGGTGATCGAGCAGGAGCCGGGCCGGTACTTCGCCGTGTTGGCCGATCCGGCCGGTCATCCGTTTTGTCTCGCGAACTTCGCGGCAAGGTAACAATTCGCACCATCACGAACGAGGAGAACATCATGGCACAGATCACCGTTGGTTCCATCGCGATCGATTGCCCCGATCCAAAGGCATTGGCAACGTTCTACTCGACGTTGCTCGGGCTCGAGATGAGCGGGGATGATGCCTTCGTCTTGCCAAACGGCATGGAAGTCTGGTTCCAGGGCGTGGAGAACTATCAGGCGCCGACGTGGCCCACGCAGGAGCGAGGTCAGCAGATGCACTTCGACCTCATGGTCGATGACATGGACGCGGCTCAGACACAGGTGATGGATTTGGGTGCGAAGCTGGTCGACGACTCGCCGGAGAGGTTCCGGGTCTTCCTCGACCCAGCGGGGCATCCGTTTTGCCTGTGTATCTCCGACGATGGCAGCAACGCGGGAGGGGAATAGCGATGACATCGATTCAACTTGCCGAGGTCGTGATGGATCATCCCGGCGACAAGACCCAGGTCATGCTCGACTTCTACGCGATGTTGACCGGATTCACGCCGTACCTGAACGAAACGGCGAATTCGATGCTGGAGAATGAGAACGGCGTCGATATCGGGCTCCAGCCCGTCGAAGGGTATCGGGGGCCGACCTGGCCGACCCAGGAACGCGGGCAGCAGATTCATTTCGATTTCGCGACCGACGACTTCGAGGCTGCGGTGACGCTGGCAGAATCGATGGGTGCAACGCGAGCGCCGAATCAGGGAGATCACGGCTGGATCGTGATGCTCGATCCGGTGGGGCACCCGTTCTGCTTCGTCCAGCATCGCGATGAGATCGATGGCGATCGCCGTCCGGCGAGTGAGGACGGTCCTTCCATCAAGATTCGCGGTCCGTTCATCGATTGCCCCGATCAACACGCACTCGCAGCGTTCTATCTGGGGCTGCTTGGCGGACAGACCATCATCGACGAGGATGACTATGTCGTCATCGTGACGGAAACGGGGAGACCGCTGGCGTTCCAACGTGTGGAGGGGTATCGCGCTCCGACCTGGCCCACGCAGGAGCGCGGCCAGCAGATGCATTTCGACGTGTATGTTGACGATATGGAGGAGGCGCAGAACCGGGCAATCGAGTTGGGTGCGAAGCTGGTGGATGACAGCCACGATGGGTTCCACGTCCTGCTCGATCCGGCTGGGCATCCACTCTGTCTTTGCCAGGCGTGAGGGATTGACGCCGTTGTTCCATCGACGGATTCCGTCGGCATCCCGGTCCTGTGAGACGGTGGATGATGCCGAGGGATCTCGACACTGGGAACTTCGCGGTATCGGGATCCCTCGACGTCGCTCGGGATGACGGTGGTTTTGAGGAGAAGAATGGCAATATTCGATCCGGACATTGCATATTCGCTTCGGCGAACTCCCTTCTATGCCGAAATTGCCGCTCAGGAGCAACCTGCCGCACATGCGGCCGGTTGTTGTTTGGGCGCGATGTGGTGCAATAGAAGAGAACGATCGCAATCATGAATGTGAGGAGCCAGCCATGAGCGAGTATCCCGACTGGAAGACCACCGTCCCTATCTGGTTTGAATCCAACCGGCCGATGAGCCTCGGATTGATGGTGCCGATTCGCGAAGGGGCGATGGGTGGGGAGACGCCCCGGTTCGAGGACTTCATCCGGATCGCGACCACCGCGCGCGATGTTGGGTTCGAGGTGATCTGGGTGCCGGATCATTTCACGATGGATCACAACAACGAGCTGGCCGGTGTCTGGGAGTGCTGGACGATGATGGCGGCCGTGGCAGCACGCGTGCCGGGAATCCAGATCGGGCCATTGGTGAGCTGCGCCGGATTCCGCAATCCGGGTCTGGTCGCAAAGATGACCGAGACGATGGATGAGATCAGCGGGGGGCGCTTCATCCTCGGGTTCGGCGCAGGCTGGAACGAGATCGAGTACCGGCAATTCGGCTTTCCCTTCGATTACCGTGCCAGCCGGTTCGAGGAATCGGTCCGGATCATCCATCCGCTGTTGCGTGAAGGCAAGGCGGATTATCAGGGGCATTTTTGGCAAGCGAACGGGGCGATCAACCAGCCGCGTGGTCCACGTCCGAACGGAGCACCGTTGTTGATCGGCTCGAACGGGACGCGGCTGCTGAAGACCGTTGCCCGGTATGCTGATGCCTGGAACAGCGATTGGGTCGACGATCCCGGACGCATGGCGGAGCTGGTCGCCAATCTCGATGCGGCGTGTGAGGCGGAGGGGCGATCCCCGCAAACGATCGTCAAGACCGGCAGCGCCCGATTTGCGATGCGCGACGATGTGCCGCAGCAGGAAGGCATGGTGCGCGGATCGGTCGATGAGATGGTTGACCGGCTGGTGGCGTTCCGGGGCCTTGGGTTGCGTCATTTCGTCTGTGGAATCGAACCGCGTACGACGTCGATGATCGAGGCGTTCGGCGAGGTCATTACACGGCTCGATGCCAGGGGGTAGGCATTCCTGATCCGTCACCCCCGAACGCGTGGGCGCCCGCTAGTTCTTTACCGTCATTCCCGAACACATGAGCGTCCCTTCTTTCTCCTGTTACTCCGACCGCGTGAGCGAGGCTCTCCTTTCCCCGTCATCCCGAGCCGGAGCCGCGAGCGGAGCGAATGGCGACGTGTCGAGGGATCTTGGCTCTTGGCTACCATAGTGGTTCGCGGGAACAAAGATCCCTCGACACCGTTCGGCGACTCCGTCACCTCACGGGCTCGGGATGACAGGGAAAGGAGGCGCATTCACGTGGTCAGGGTGACGGGGCGGGCTTGTGGGCGAATGATCTCTCTGTCGCGCACGGATGGGGAATAGGGGGCGTGAATACCACTTTGGCGTGCTACCGGTTTTTGCGCCTGCATATCGACGTTGCACCGATCCTGCGATACCGTGACACGTGGTATTTGACACTCTGACCATTGTTTGGAGGATTCACGAGCATGCCCCAAGCTGGAACCCTTGTTACGAAACCCGTCTGGTTCACGTCCGATCGACCGATGAGCCTCGGGCTGATGATCCCGATCGGGGAGAAATCGCATTTTGGCGAAACGCCTCGCTTCACTGACATGGTCGAGATGGCCCGCGTCGCGCGGGAGGTCGGATTCGAGGCGATCTGGTTTGCCGACCACTTCTCGTTCGAGGATGGCGAGAGCGGGGAGATTCGCGGAGTCTGGGAGTGCTGGACGATGATGGCGGCGATCGCCGCCGAGGTGCCGGATGTGCAAATCGGTTCGCTAGTGGCCTGCACCGGGTTTCGAAATCCCGGCGTTATCGCAAAGATGACCGAGTCCATCGACGAGATCAGTGGCGGTCGTTTCATCCTCGGTCTGGGTGCTGGTTGGCATGAGCCGGAATACGAGCAGTTCGGGTTTCCGTTCGATCATCGTGTGAGCCGGTTCGAGGATGCGATCAGTATCATCCAACCGATGTTGCGGGAGGGCGAGGCGAACTATCAGGGGCGCTTTTTTGAGGCCAACAACGCCGTCAATCGACCGCGTGGGCCTCGCGAAACCGGCGCGCCAATCCTCGTCGGTTCGTCCGGCGACCGGATGCTGAAGCTGATCGCGACGTACGCCGACGCGTGGAACACCGTTTGGCACAGCGATCCGGCGAAGGTTGCGGCGTTGTTACCAAAGGTGGATGCGGCCTGCGAGGCTGTCGGACGCGATCCGAAGTCGTTGATCCGGACGGGCGGCGGAAACTTTGCGATGGAAGGATACATGGAGCGACGACCGGGCCCGGTCAGGGGCGATGCTCATGAGATGGCGTCCCGGCTCGGGGAGTTCCGCGATCTGGGGTTGGCCCATTTCGTCTGTGGGCTCGACCCCTGTACGCCGGAGACGATCCGCGCATTTGGCGATGTGATCGCCCAATTGGATGCGGTGGTTAAGTAGGATTCCGGAAATAGTGTCACGCGTTGCGGGGATACTGGTGATCGTCCTGTGGTCGATGGTCCCGGATACACGGTCCGGGACCGCGATGCCGGAATGTGGAGAAGATAATGGCGGACTATGCAGTTGGCGTCGATTTCGGTGGAACCAAGGTGCTGGCGTCGGTTGTCAATGTCACGGACGGCAAGGTCGAGGGGTCGGCCAAGGTGCGAACCAGCCTCTTCGATTCCGGAGATGCGTTGATGGATCGCATCTACGAGGTGGTTGAGGGCGCCCTGAGGGATGCGAAGAAGAAGCCGAAAGATCTTGCCGGAGTAGGAGTCGGCATCGCCGGGCAGGTGAATGCCGAGAAGGGCTTGCTGATCGGCACGGCGAACCTGAGCCGGTCGGTGGTCGACTTGCCGATGGGGAAGCTGCTCGAAAAGCGCTTCGGTGTGCCGGCGGCGATCCGGAACGACGTGCAGATCGCCGCGATTGGCGAACATCGTTTCGGGGCCGGCAAGGGCGTCGATGATTTCATCTGCGTCTTCGTCGGCACCGGGATCGGTGGCGCGATCGTGCGGAACGGTCAATTGATCCCGGGAGCGGCCGGGAACGCCGGTGAGCTCGGGCACACGACCATCGTCGCCGATGGCCGGATCTGCGGCTGCGGGGCTCGCGGGCATCTCGAAGCGTATGCATCGCGGACCGCGATCACGAAGACGATCCTCGGTGAGTTGCGCCGGGGGCGAACCTCGATCGTGACAAAGCTGATCGATGACCTCGATCCGACCGGCGAGCATGCGGCGATTCGCTCCGGTGTCCTGAAAAAGGCGATCGCGAAGAAGGACGAGGTCGTCACGGAAGTCGTTCGGGACGCGGCGCGGTACCTTGGAACCGGGCTCGCCTCGGTCGTGAATTTCGTGAACCCGCAGCGCATCGTGATCGGCGGCGGAGTGATGGAATCGGTACCGTTGATGTTCGAGCAAGCAGAGTACTGGACGCGCCGGGAAGCGTTGACCTATGCGGGCGAGCAGGTCGAGATCGTGCGCTCGCAGCTTGGCGATTTCTCCGGGGTGGTCGGCGCGGCGATGATCGCCGCCGGGGCATAGGAATAATGAGCCACCACGCCATCCACGGCAATGTCGCCGGGGGTGGCCGATCTCCCCGTACGAGGCTGGGGCTGTTCGGGGTGCGGTACACTTAACTTCAAACGCCATGACGACCCGTGGTTCACTGATGAATGGGTCGAGGGCTTGTGAATGCGATATCGGTCTTTTTTTGAAGTATTGCTCTTTCGGAAGCGCTTTCCATTCTGTGTTATGACAGCTTCCGGAGCGCGGATATATGAATCTGGGGGAAATTGAATTATGCATGATGGAAGTCTTCTGCGGCCGGCAGGTGAGGCCGAGGAGCTTGCGGTCTTTGTGGATTTCGAAAATATTCGATATTCGACGATCAACTCCTATGGCCGCGAACCCGATCCCCTGGCGTGGCGGGACAAGGCCCTCAAATACGGTCTGATGTCGGTGGCTCGTGCCTACGCCGATTTCGACCAGCATCCACCGCAAATGCGAACCCGGCTGGACGTTGCCGGTTTCGAGCTGCATCACTATCCCGCCAAACGGACCTCGGATATCACCGGTCGGGAAAAGATCGCTTCCCGGTCCGATCTCAACCTCGTGGTGGACATCATCAATACGGCGCTGGTTCGGCCCGACATCAATACCTTCCTGCTCTTCACCGGCGACAAGGATTTCATCCGGCTCGTGACCACCTTGCGGAACCGGCTTGGCAAGCGCGTCGTGATCTGCGGCGTACCGGGGTCGGTGAGTCCGGACCTGGTGATCGCCGCTGGCGAAGAGGATCCGCTGGAGATCGCGCAGTCGCCGGAGATCGATATCGCCGTGATTCAGGCGATCGACACCTACATCGGGCAACTGCACGACGGCTTCGTGCCGACCCAGAGTCATATGAGCAGGACGTTGTGGCGCTTCCTCGACCGCACGCTTCTTCCGTCCGAGCATATCGAGGCCAAGGTGATGGAGTTCCTGCGCAAGGGCGTCCTCACAAAGCGCCAGACAATCAACGGGCAAGGGCAGGAGTTGGTGACGACCGAGCTCAATGCCGACCATCCGCTGGTTGCGAAAGCGCTCGGACACGATGACGACTACGGGGATGAGGATGATGATGCCGGTGTCGCGATCCACGAGGATCCGGACAGCACCTCCTACACGACGGACCGGAGCCAGGATGTGCCGGAAAATGGCCTGTCCTACAGCCGGCGTTTCGCGCCCACGCGGCGTGGTCTCCGCAACCGGGTGCCGGAACCGGTCGAATAACCGGCCGTGACACGCGACCTGCCAGCGGTGGACGTCATGCGGTCGTGGTATGCCGCTGAGGTTCATCAACCCTTCTCGGAGACGCGTGAGGACAATCGGGCGGGAGCGTTGCTGATCCATGGGTTCACCGGCTCTCCCGCCGATATGCGAGCTCTCGCGGATGAGATCTTCGCGCACGGGATCGACGCGCATGTCCTGCGCTTGCCCGGGATGGCGTCCGACATCAAGCGCCTCAACGACATGACCGGCGCGATCTGGCGCGATGCGGTGAACCGTCAGTGGCGGGACATCTCCGCGCGTTACGAACGGACGGTGCTGGTCGGTTACTCGCTGGGCGGGGCACTCGCGATCCTGGCCGCGCTGGAGCGTCGGCCCGACTTGCTGGTGCTGCTCGCACCTCTCTCCCGCATCGCCGACCGGCGAGCTGTCTTCCTGCCTATCATCAAGCACGTCATCCGCTCGGTACGGCCCTACGGGGGACTCGATTGGTCGGATGCGCGCGTTCACAACTGGTTTCGCGCCGTGCGGCCGACGATCGCGACGCAGGACCCGATCAATCAGGATGTGCTGTCGCGGGAGGCGACCTACGGCACGCGGATGCTCGATGAGATGCGCCGGCTGCTGGTGGTGGTCCGACGTCGCGCGCCGGAGGTGACCGTGCCGACGGTCATCATCCAGGGCGACGAAGATGAGATCGTATTGCCGCGGGATACCCAACGGTTGGCGGATCGGCTTGGCGGTCCGGTTCGCCTGCACAGCGTGCGTGGCGATCACTATCTGCCTTTGCCCGCGTGCGGGTGGTGGCCGGATGTCCGCGCGATTCTGAGGGACGAGCTGGATCGCTGGACGGGAGGGAATGATGCCTGACGATTCGACGCAACGGACCCGGATGGTCCATGCGGGACGACATCAGGAAGGTGAGGCGTGGCCGCTCGTGACGCCGATCTACCAGACGACCGCGTTTGCAACGGATGATGCTGCGACCTCGACCGCGCGCCACCGGACCGGGTTGCCCAGCTACAGCCGGGATCGGTTCCCGAACGCGCGGGAACTGGAAGACGTGGTGGCTGATCTCGAAGGCGCCGAGGCGGGATGTGCGACATCGTCTGGCATGGCCGCGATCTCGCAGATGCTGCTGTCGTTGCTCTCGGCGGGGGATCGCGTTGTCCTTGCTGCCGGGTCGTATTGCGACACCGGTGACGTGCTGGATCAGGTCTTCGCCCGGTTCGGGGTGACGACGAGCGTCGTCGATATTCGCGACCATGATGCTGTCCGGGCCGCGATGGTCCCGAAACCCCGGCTGGTGATGATCGAGACGATCGCCAACCCCTCAATGACCGTGCCGGATATCGATGCCATCACGGCGATCGCCCATGAGGCCGGCGCGTTGTTGTGCGTCGACAATACCTTCGCTACGCCGGTTTTTTGCCGTCCATTGGAGCATGGCGCGGATGTGGTGATCCACAGTGCGACCAAGTTCCTGGGCGGTCATCACGACCTGACCGCCGGAGTGATCGTCGGTTCGCGTGAGATGATCGACGAGGTGCGCAAGACCGCGTACCTGATCGGAGCGACACCGGGAGCGATGGATGCGTGGCTGGCGGTGCGGGGTATCCGCTCGCTTGGGCCGCGGATGGCGTGGATCGGGGAGACGGCAGCGTATCTTGCCCGGGAGCTGGCGGTGCATCCGCATGTCGAGGAGGTGCGCTACCCGGCGCTGTTCTCCGGCGATGATGCGGACGTTGCCCGGAGAATGCTGCCGGATGGCTGCGGGGGCATGCTGACGATCCGGGTGACCGGAGGAGATGCTGTTGCGGAAGATGTCGTCCGCCGGATGCGCCTGATTCCTTACGTGCCGAGCCTGGGCGGGCTGGAGACCTCGGTTTCCTTTCCGCCGCGGACATTACGGGAGCGGGAGAATGCCCGGTCCGGCGAAGGATGGTTGCGCTTCTCGATCGGGCTGGAATCGCCGGATGATTTGCTGGCGGATATCACGCAGGCGCTCAACCGGTAGCACCGACCCGAAGTGGTCGGCGTTGCAGGAGATGACACCGACCACTTCGGGTCGGTGCTACCGGGCGACAGTTTGCCTCTCAGAACGGTAACGCCTGCTGCTCCGGGAAATGCACGCCCTCAATGTCGAGCAGGGCGCGTTTGATGTGCGGCCCCCCGGTGAACCAGCCCATCGAGCCGTCGGCGCGGATCACCCGATGGCAGGGCACGACGATCGGGACCGGGTTGGCCCCGAGGGCGTTCCCGACGGCCTGGGTGGCGCCGGGCATCCCGATCGCGGCGGCGATCTCACCGTAGGTGCGGGTTTCTCCGTAGGGAATCGCGGCGGTCGCCTCAAGGACGCGGCGGGTGAAATCGCTGGCCGACGAAAGATCGACCGGGATCGTGAATTCGCGGCGGGTGCCTGCGAAATACTCGGCGAGCTGGTCGACTGCGTCTCCGGTCAATGAATCGGCAGAAGGGGCTTCCTCCCCGCAAAAGTCGACGCCTGTCAGCCGGTTACCGGCGAGCGTGATGAGGATGACGCCGACCGGTGAATCGATGATACCGGTCGTGGTCGTTGCGCTCATTTGGACCTCCCGAACCGTGTCGTTCGCAGCTCGAATGATCTGCGATGTCGCCCGCTCGCTCAAACTCCGATGATCGTGCAGTGTTCTCCCAGTGTGAGCGAGCCGTCAACGCCCGAGAGCCCGATTTTGAGCGGGCGATTCGTGGTGGCCTGGTCGTTGGTGGGGAACCAGATGCGTCCGGACTTGACGAGAATGAGCAAACCCGTATCGGAGCCGACCGGCGCGAATGTTTCCGACGGCTCGCCGAAGGGAGCTAGCCCGAAAGTGTGCTGAAGGCTGGTCACGGCATCGATAGGATTGGTGACCGGGATGCCGACCTCGCTGATGTTCTGGATGTCGGTGAAGGCAAAATCGGTCGAGATCGCGTTTGGCAGGCGATGCCGGGCGATGAGTTCCAGATTGAGGTTGCCCGGGGCGTTGAAATAGAGCGAATGTGCATCCCAGGAAGGCGAGGCTGTCACGATGCCGTCGTCTCCCGCGGGCAGGATGTCAGTCCGTTGCCGAAGCAGACCGCGAGCCTCGTCGATCCTGTTTTCCGTAATATCGAAGGCGAGGTGGTAGTACCCCCCGGAATCCGCCTTGCCCTGCTGCAGGACCAGTGTCGATGTCCCGAGCCGGATCTCGAGGTTGTCCTCATGCGGTGTGGCGGGCAGATCGAGCGACTGCTCGAAGAAGGCTGCGGTGGCTTGGGGGTCGGGAACGACGATGGTCACGGAACGAATCTGCACGGTGGTCTCCTGTGGCGGTGACGGATGCGTCTTGAAGACCATCATGCCTCTCGATGTCAATCCGCAATCCGGGCGTTTCGTCAGGACGCATCCCTCTTGAGCTGGCGCTCGACGTAGTCCCGGAGGACGGCATTCATCCGCGTTTGGTAACCCTTGCCAGTGCCCTTGAAGTAGTCGATCACTTTCTTGTCGTAGCGAACGGTGAGTTGCTGCTTTTCACTCGACTCAAGACGAGGGTCACCGGGCTTGAACACGGCGTTGGTCCAATCGAGTCCAGCGCCGTCCTCCTCGGTCAGCGAGGCCTCCCATTCCGGCCGACTACTGATACGGTCCGCCTGCTCCCAATACCGAGGATCCTCCATCTCGGCGAGTTTTGCGTCAATATCCTTGTAAGATGCGGACGTACCACTCTTCGCGCTCATGTTTCGTTGCCTCTCTGACTGAAATCAGCCTGATATTGTGCCCATCTTGCGTCCAAATGATGACAAGGAGTCTCCTGCCGGCTCTACCAATGCGAACGAAGCGAGGCTCATCATGCCTATCGTCAGGTAACTCGATGATGTTAGCTTCGCTGGCGAATAGGACAATCCCGTCATCGAGAGAAAGCCCATGTTTTTGCCGGTTTTGTTCGTCCTTCTGAGGATCCCAGGTGAATTCACCGCTCCATTCGAATTCCAGATCCACGGACATCACTCCATGTGGTGTAGCTACAATTGTAGCTACATTGGTCAAGCGCCGGAGTTCTCGCCTTCGCGGCGTTCCCAGCCGGGGGCGAAGAGCGGCAGGAAATTCGTGACCTCATAGGGATGCTTCGCAAGCTCGGGCCAGTTCAGGTCGACGCCGAGCCCGGGTCCGTCCGGAATCTGGATGCGGCCGTCAACGACCTCCGCATGGGGCGTGACCAGCTCGCGCTCCCAGTCGACGTTGAAGTCGTCGAAGATCTCCTGCGTCAAGAGGTTCGGCGTCGCCGCGCCGATCTGGATGCAGGTGGCGGTGGAGATCGGCCCCTGCGCGTTATGCGGGGCGACGACCGCATAGAAGGCATCCGCCATCGCACATAGCTGCCGGGTTCGCCAGATGCCGCCCATGTTGCCCGGTTCGGGCTGGATGATGTGGACGGCGTTGCGGGAGAGCAGTTCGGCGTGCTGGTGGATGCTGGAGTAGCTCTCTCCGGTGGCGACGGGCACAGCGATCTTGCGGGCGACCTCGACCGTGGCGTCGATATTCTGGTGCGGGGTCGGCTCCTCGAACCAGGTCGGTTCGAACTCGGCGATGCGTTCGCCGATCCAGACGGCCTCGGCGGTGCTGAAGCGGCTGTGTCCCTCGATCATCAACTGGATGTCCGGACCGACTTCCTCCCGGACCGCGCGGATGATGTCGATGGCAAGATGCCGGTTTTGCGGGGTCATGGTGCGCCATGCCGCGCCGAAGGGATCGAACTTCATCGCCCGATACCCCTTGTCGAGGACAGCCCGGGCGCGTTCGGCGAACGACTCCGGCGTGCGGTCCCCGGTGTACCAGCCGTTGGCGTAAGCGGGCAGGCTTTCGTGGTACCGGCCGCCGATGAGGTCGTAGATCGGGCGCCCGGTTGCCTTGCCGATAATGTCCCAGCAGGCGGTCTCGATCGCCGCGACGGCGTTCATGTGGATTTGCCCGCCTTCGGTGTAGAGGTCGCGGGACATACGCTGGAGGATCGTCTCGATCTGGAACGGGTCGAAGCCTTCGAAGCGGGGTGCAAGCTCGTGAACAGCCGCCTCGGTGGTTTTGGCGAAGCCGTTGATCGTTCCCTCGCCGATACCGTAGAGACCGTCCTGATCGGTATCGAGACGAACGAAGAGCCAGTTCTTCCATGGGTTGCCAACGATGTAGGTTGTTGCCCGGGTAATCCGCATGGCCACTCTCCTCTTTCTGAAAACAGGCAATTCTTCCGGGTAGTATGCGACGAACCACGGGATGATGGGGCGATCTGGCCGGATCCTGCTGGCGAGATGCGTGCCCCTCTGGCACAATGCGGGTGTACATCGCCACGCAGACTGCGTCATGCTCAGGGGAAGGGGAATCATCGCATGGCCGTCACGATCGCTGCCGCACCGGAACGATGGCTTCAGGGACTGGATCGACTGGTCGCTGGGGTTGCTGATGCCCTGCCGGTTCTCCCTGCGCGATCCTTGCGCGTTCCTGCCCGTTGGGTGTTGGAGCGTGGTCCGGCCCGGGCATCGGCGCCTGTGGACGCCCACGGTGGATTCCCGGGAGCCCTGCGCTCTTCCCACCGGCTTTTCGATACGTCGTTGTTCGTCACCGATCGGTATCTGGTGGTTGGTGAGGGGACACCGTCCGGGTTCGCGCTGCCAGTGGAGCAGATCTCGGCGGCCGGGTTGGCGCGTCCGTCCAGGAAGGCCAATACCGGACTCCTGATCCATTTTCAGGATGGTCCTGGTGTCGGAACGTTTGCGCTGAACTTCCGGGGCCTGCCACGAGACCTTTCCGGGCGTCGCCGTGCGAATGACGTACTGGGTCACCTGATGTCGGCTGGTGTCCGGCGGATGCGTCCGGTGCGTGGCTGCACGGCGCCTCAACTCGCGACATCATGGGATGACGCCGAACTCTATGGGGACGAGGCCTTGCGGTGGACCGGGATGGCTACGGCGGCGACAGGCGGCTGGTACGGTGCGGACCAGCGCGCATGCCGGGTGTGGCTCACGGACGCATCGCTGTTTTGGGCGAGTCTGGATGGAGAAGGTGTGAACCGGCTGCCTCTGGAGCGCATCGACGAGGCTCGGGACGGCGTGGGGGACCGCGTCCGGATCGCGACGCGGGATACTTGCGGCTGGCGTTTCGACCTGCCGTTCGACTTTGCGTGTCCAGCATCGAAAGCCAACAGCGCGGACCAGCGTCATCGGTTCCTCAATATCCTCGCGGCTGGCGGTATCGCGGTCGCCAATGATTCCCGGCCGTTTGCGCCCTGGCGCCAGGGCGGCGTGGTGCGCCCGACCGATCGCGGCCGCTAAGCGGATCGCATCGCGGTGGATAGTCTCCTGATGATCGCCCTGCGGTCGAAAGGGCGGCGAGCCTGTGGCCAGCCGCCCCTCCGGATGCGTTGATGAGACTCGCTCATGTCCGCAGATCGTCCTACGCAGTAAGTCCGTCGGCGATGGCAGTGCCGATCCGGCCGATGATGCGGTCGGCATCGTAGGAGTTCTCGAATCCCTGCGTCATCACGGCGACGATCACCTTCCCCTTCGGGCCGGTGAGCACGCCACAATCGTGCTCGATGCCTTCGATCGAACCACCCTTGCCCCGGTAATGAACGTCATCAGGCAGATGACGCGCCAGGTCGTTGCGGTATTGTTGATCGTCGAGGCACTTCCGCATCCAGGCGCATTGCTCGGGCGACGCGGCGGTATCGTTCTCGATCGCCTTCAGGATCGCGACTAGCCCATTGGATGTCGCGCGGTTCTGCGGCGGTCCCGGCGGGATGTTGCGGTCCATGAACATCCGGCCCAGGCGCGTTCCACCCGTGCCCAGATCGGTACCGACCTCGTTGATTGCATCGACGCCGAGGGTATCGATCAGGACATTGGATGTGGTGTTGTCGGAGATCGCGGTCATCAACCAGGCGTGATCCTGGAGCGTCAGCTCCAGATCGGGATCAAGCCAGTTCACGACGCCGCTGCCGGTCAGACGGATTTCCTGCCGGGCCGGTCGCTTGTCCGTGGGCTTGAGGCGTCCTTCGTCGAAGGCGCGGGCGAGGGCCACCAGGATCAGGATCTTGATAGTGCTTGCCGAAGCGTAATTGTGCTCCCCCTCGATTTCGAAGGCTTCTCCCGAGCCCGCGTCGTAGGCCGTGACGGACACGAGTGTCCCCGCTGGCCGGTCGTCGACGATCTTCCGGATACGGTTCCATGTCGCGGTGTGATCAGTTGGCATTCTTCCTCCAGTTGCGTTCGCCATGTAACTGGCGGCATTGTAGGGGATGGTCATCGTCGCGCAAGAGGGGGGCATCGCATTTTTGAGTAGGGATCGGCGGACCGGAGCCACAGTATCGTTCTCACCGGTGTGTTTGTCACGGTGCGCGTCCGGTCATCCGTCCCCCTATGCTATAATCCCGCCGTCTCCGGGGTGTTCCACGCGCCGCCGATGACGGGTCGCCAACGTCCGGAAATGACGGTTGATGTTGCCCGGCGACACGGCTTTTCGGCACGCGGGGACGGTGTCCCGCCGGTTCAGCACAGCCCCGAAATACGCAGATCTCGAGCCTGATCATCAGCGCGTCCGCTCCCGTGATGATCTCTTCATGTTGGAGCGAGTCCGGAGGTCCCAGCCCCTTGTTTCGCCCTCTTTCCACCCTCTTCGGGTTTTTCAGCCGCGATCTCGGTATCGACCTCGGAACTGCCAATACGCTCGTCTATGTCCGTGGCAAGGGCATTGTTATCTCGGAGCCATCGGTCGTGGCCATTGACACCCGGACGCGCCGAGCGTTGTGGGTCGGTATGGAAGCCAAGGCGATGATCGGGAAAACACCCGAGTCGATCGTCGCCGTGCGACCGTTGGAGGACGGTGTCATCGCCGACTTCGATACGGTCGAGATGATGCTTCATCACTTCATCCGCAAGGTGCACATGCAGCGGTTGATGGCGCCGCATCCGCGCGTCGTTATCGGTATTCCCAGTGGCGTGACCGAGGTCGAGAAGCGGGCAGCGAAGGATGCCGCGCTCTCGGCTGGCGCGCGGGAGGCGTACACGATCGAGGAGCCAATGGCAGCGGCGATCGGCGCAGGGTTGCCGATCAACGAGCCGGTCGGCAGCATGATCGTCGATATCGGTGGCGGCACCACTGAGATCGCGGTGATCTCCCTCGGCGGTATCGTGGTCAATCACTCGATCCGGGTGGCGGGCGACGAGATCGACGATGCGTTGATCCAGTACGCCCGGCGCGATCACAACCTCGTGATCGGCGAGCGCACGGCGGAGAATGCGAAGATCGCTGCCGGATCCGCCTACCCGCTGGAGGAGGAGGTCCGCGTCATGTTGCGCGGGCGCGACCTGCTGACGGGGTTGCCGAAGTCCGTCGAGGTGAGCTCCGTGGAGCTGCGGGATGCGATCTCCCAGCCGATCAACACGATCATCGAGCTGGTGAAGACCTCGGTCGAGGAAACGCCGCCGGAATTGATCGCCGACATCATGGAGCACGGCATCACCCTCGCCGGTGGTGGCGCGTTGCTGATGGGGCTCGATCGCCGGTTGCAAAGCGAGCTCCGGATGCCGGTTCACCGCGCCGACGATCCCCTGACCTGCGTGGCGCGGGGTACGGGGCGTGTTGCCGAGGCATTGCACCTCTACCAGCGCGCGCTCGCGGGTGGACGAGAACTGCGAAGAAGCTAGCGTCGCGAGGGAGAGGAGGCGTCCGTCATGACCAGAATCCCGACCCGGCGTATGGTCTCGCAGGTAACAGTGTTCGTCGTCATCTGCCTTGTTTTGCTGGTTTTCGATCGCCTGTCGTGGCTGAACCCGGTGCGCGACGGACTCGGCGAGGTGCTGGCGCCGGTGTCCGATGTGTTCGAAGGCGTTGGACAGGGCGGACCAGGCGGCACCGACCTGGAGGTTGCCTACGCGACGGCGGTTGCCGAGCGGAACCGGCTTGCATCGGAGAATGCGGACCTTACGGCCGAGCTGGAAGAGGTCGAGATCCTTCGCCAGCAAAACAAGGCCGAGCAGCAGCGTCCCGATATCACCTATGTTGGCGCGAAGGTCATTGGCCGCGATCCGTCAGGGACGGAGCAGATCATCATCATCAACCGCGGTGCCTCCGATGGGTTGCGCGTGGGGATGGCGGTTGTCGATCCGTATATCTACGTCGGGCAGATCACCAGCGTCGACGACCATCAGGCGCGCGTGCAACTGATCAGTGATTCGCACGCCAGCGTCGGTGCGATGCTGAACGATCATCGCGACGAGCGGGCTGACGGAGTGGTCTACGGAACGCGAGGCGGCATGTTGATCATGCGGCATGTCGACAAGAGTGTGACTCCGGGCGATCTGGAATGGATCGTGACGTCTGATCTGGCAAATTCGGAGACCGCGCAAATTCCGCCCAATATTCCGATTGGCGTTGTCGTCGGCGAGCCGAAACTCGATGCGCGGGGCGACCAGCTCGAACTGACGGTGCAACCCGGCACGGACCTGGACAACCTCACCAACGTCTGGATTGCGGTTCCCAATGACTGAACACACTGATGCCCGCAACGGATTCGATCTTCGCCTGACGGCGGCCATGATAGCGGCAAAGCTGACCGGCTTCGGGATTCGCCGTCTCGGTCGGGGCGGCGGCACGGCCGCGCCCGGTCTCGTCGCCGAGCGTCTCGATGCCGCCCTGCTGACCAAGCTCACCGCGCGGTTGACGCACGGCGCCGTGATCGTGGCCGGGACGAACGGAAAAACGACCACCACGCGGATGATCGCCGATATGTTCGAGGCGGTGCCGTGGCAGGTCGTGCACAATCGGTCCGGATCCAATCTGGTCCGTGGCGTCGTCTCGGCCTTCGTCCAGCAGGCGAGCCTGACCGGGCATCCCGGCGGCGAGATCGGTGTGATCGAGGGGGACGAGGCGGCCTTGCCGGAGTTGATCCGGCGATCCCATCCACAGGTGATCCTGCTCAACAACCTCTTTCGCGATCAACTGGATCGCTATGGCGAGCTGGATTCGATCGTCCGTCTCTGGCGGACCGCGCTGCAGACGCTCGATTCCTCAACCACAATCATCGTGAACGCGGACGACCCGGTGTTGGTCGGCCTGACCGATGACCTCGCGGCGCGGCGCGTCTGCTTCGGGTTGGATGAGCGCGTCCATCGACTTTCGTCGCTGCCCCATGCGGCCGATGCCGCGACTTGCCGCAATTGTGGGGCGGAGCTGGCCTACCACGCCTTGTACGTATCCCACCTCGGCGATTGGTATTGTCCGAATTGCGGCCGGAAGCGTCCTCCGCTCGACTACACTGCGCGGGATATCCAGTTACACGGTGGAGAATCGCTCGCGCTCGATGTGGTGGACCGGGACGACGAAGTGCATCACCTCGAGGTCGGCGTACCGGGGCTGTACAACGCCTACAACGCGCTGGCGGCGGTGGCTGCGGGCCGGGAGATGGGTGTTCCGTGGGAGACCGTGACCCGGGCGCTCGACGCGTTCCGGGCGGCCTTCGGCCGGATCGAGCGGATCACGATCAAGGGTCGCCAGATCACGATGGCGCTCGTGAAGAATCCGACCGGGTTCAATGAAGTCCTCCGGATGTTGACCGCCGGGACCGGCACCCTGGAGCATTCGACCCTGATCGCGATCAACGACCGCGATGCCGACGGCCGCGATATCTCGTGGCTGTGGGATGTCGATTTCGAGATGCTGGCGACAGGCGACGGCGCTCTCGCCACGACCGGATTGCGTGGGGCGGATATGGCGAACCGGTTGAAATATGCCGGGATTTCCGGAGATCGCATCCATTTGCTGCCGGACGATCTCACCGCCGCGCTGGATACGTTTGTCGACGATCTCCCGGAGGGGGCACACGCCTATTTGCTGACGTCCTACACCGCGATGCTGGCGCTGCGTCAAACCCTGGCGGACCGTGGCATTGTCGACGCGTTCTGGGAGCAATAACGTGACGAACGAGACACCGCGCAAACTTGTGATCGGCTGGCTGTACGGCACCCGGATGAACATCTACGGCGATCGTGGCAACATCGTCGCACTGACCCGCCGTGCCGAGTGGCGTGGTATCGAGGTCGAAGTTCGCGAGATTGGCTACGGTGCGTCCATTCCTGACGATGTCGATATCTTCTTCTGGGGCGGCGGGCAGGATCAGGAGCAGGCGGATGTCGCCCGGGATATGCAGGGCGAGAAAGCATACCAGCTTCGCACGGCGATCGACAACGGGGCGGCGATGCTGGCGATCTGTGGTGGATATCAATTGCTGGGGCGCTCCTACCGACCCCACGCCGGTGAGGAATTGCCGGGTGTCGGGCTGTTCGACATCACGTCGGTGGCAGGATCGACCCGTTTCATCGGCAATATCGTCGTGAACACCGAGCGATGGGGAGCCCTCGTCGGCTTCGAGAATCACAGCGGCCTGACCCATCTCGGGAACGGGGTGAAGCCGCTCGGCCGGGTCGAGATCGGGCGTGGCAACAACGGTCAGGATGGCACCGAAGGCGCGATCTACCGGAATGCGATCGGATGCTATCTGCATGGCGCCTTGTTGCCGAAGAATCCGCGCCTGACCGACTGGTTGATCGAGCGTGGTCTCCACCGGCGGTATGGAGATGTCAGTCTCCCGTCACTGGACGACGCGGTGGAGCAACGGGCACATCGATCCGCGGTCCAGCGAGCCCGGGTTGCCATGTGATATTCCGTGAGCCGTGATCGATGATTGTTTGAATATTTGTATGGATGTCCCGTTGGGTACGCATTCACGCAACCGGATCGATCGTGTTGGCTTATACTCCGGATGTGGCCTGTCCCGGGCCATGCGTCGAATGATGCACATACCTGATTGAGCATCGTTTCGGCATTTCAATCACCGGAAGACGTTACTGAATGTGATGCGGTGGTGGTGACCGCATCGGTTCTCTCTCCATGGCGATCGCGGCTCGTCTCGATGCGAACGAATCGCCGGGGCTGGTTGTGCGTCCCGGAGGGAGCGAAGGATCAGGATGAGCGATGGCGAAGTTGCCATCGATTTTTGAGGAGTTATCATGCCGAATCTCGATACGTTGGACGAGCGTATCCTTTCCGAGCTGCAGGACAATGGCCGACTGACCATGAAGGCGTTGGCCGAGCGTGTCGGGCTCTCGTCACCGGCGATGATCGAGCGGGTGCGACGGCTGGAAGAGCGCGGCGTGCTTGCCGGCTATCGGGCGATCATCGATCCACACGCGATCGGTCGGTCGCTGACGGCGCTGATCGGGGTCGATCTCGACCGTCGTCACTACGACGCATTCCTGAACCGCCTGCGATCGGAACCGGCGGTTGAGGAATGCCACCGGGTGACGGGAGAGCATGCGTTCATCGTGAAGGCGCATGTGTCCTCGACGGACGATCTCGAGGCGCTGATCGATGAGCTGCAGGACGTCGGTGCAAAGTGCACCAGCAGCATCGTGCTGTCGTCGCCGATCGTCGGCGCGCCAATCCTGCCGCCGGAGGGGTCCGTTGCGGAGCGGACGCGTCTCACGCGCCGCCGTCGCCGACCGGTGCCGGAGAGTAGCGCACCGCGCCGACGCGGTCGCCCGAAGAGCGTCGTTTCCGAAAATGGCGAAGAAAACGGGGACGATTAGGCAAACGCCTTTTCGGTCTACAAGAGGGTGAGACAGGGGAGAGCATATCGCTCTCCCCTGTTTGCCGTTTCGGGCGAATGTCGGTGGAGATGATTGCGCGGCTTGTCGTCTCGATCGTAGGGGAAGATTCTTATGTCTGCCCACAGGGCGCGGTCTGTCTGGCACACCCATCACGACCATGCTGGCACTCACCACTCCCCTCATCCTGAGCGGAGCGAAGGATCTCACGGCGAAGCCGCTGCCCGCAGGGCAGAACGGGACGCCCTCCCACCGTGGAAGTGCTTCGCACGGGGATCCTTCCCTGCGGTCAGGATGAAGAGGGTTTTGTGAAATCTGGAGGAATGCTCGCAGGTCGCCGTGATGCCGCTGCGCGCCATGTCTCGGGCACAGGACCCGAGACTACGATTATGGGCGCTGACTCGCGGTGGATCATCTGGCTGCGATCGCAGGCAATCATCGGCTCTGGTGGACAGGCGGGTGCTCAAAAACGTCTGTAAAACCGCATAGAGCAGGTTGCAGGAAGATTGCGAGGGTGTAGGGGCAGTTGGCCGAAGGCTCGCTGCCCATCGGCTCCCGCAGGGAGTCGATCATCGGGCGACCACGCCAACCATTCTGCGGTTCGTTCTAATCCAGCGGCTCGATGGGTGGCGAATCGTTGTCATCGTTGTTGTCGCCGGAGGTTTCGCCGGATCCTTCGTCGCCGGAATCCTCATCGTCGGACTCGATCGGGACCGGGTTCCGGCCGGTGGCGCTGGCGTACCGGTTGATGCTTTCCGCCCCGTCGCTGCCCCAGTTCGTGCCCTTGCGGAGCGCATCGAGCGCTTTTTCCAACTCCTTGGCCTCGCGGTCGTCGACCTCGTCGCAGTCCAGCGTCGGCTCTTGCCCCTGAACGACCCAGTCCTCGACCGTCTCGCCGCGGCCCGGCAGGTGTCCGGTCGCCTTGCAGAGCTTCATCTTGTGCGCTTCATTCGGCACCGGGAACGCCTCGGCTACGGGATTGCCATCCGGGCCCACCAGCAGCTTCATGTATTCCGGTGTGTTGTGGATCAGCAGCATCAGATCCTGCCAGATCGGACCGGCGGAATCGATGCCGTCGATTTCGGGCAGGTCGGCGACGCCCGCGTCTCCGGTGCGGCCGACCCAGGTGCCGATGGCGACCGCCGACGTGTAGCCCATCACCCAGAGATCGCGCCAGTTCTCGGTGGTGCCCGATTTTGCCGCGGTCGGACGTCCGAGCGATTTCTGCGTGTTCTCGAAGCGATTGTCTGCGAGGAACATGAAACGCCGGGCCTCGTTGTCGGTCAGGATCGACGTCACCTGGTAGGCGTTGCCCGGGTTCATCGCCTGGGATGCTTCCTTGTCGATCTGCTCCGGTGATGTCTCGTAGAGCGTGTTGCCCTGGCTATCGAGAATGCGTTGGATCGGATGCGCGGGAACGAATCGGCCGTTGTTGGCCAGCGTCGCGTAGGCGTTGGTGTGTTCCAGGAGTTGGACCTCGCCGGCGCCGAGTCCGAGCGAGAGTCCGTAGTAGCTGGCGTCGTTTTCCAGGCTCTTGATGAGCCCCATGCGGCGACCCATGTCCATCACGCCCTCGACCGTGGCGTACTCCGTGGTCTTGACGGCGGTGATGTTGAAGGAGTTTGCGAGAGCCTTGCGGACCGGCACCGCGCCGTAGAATCGCTGGGTGTAGTTCATCGGCTCGTACGGTTCCTGCCCCGGGACCTCCCATTTGGACGGGATATCCATGATGATCGTCGCCGGGTTCCAGCCCTTTTCGAATGCGGCGGCATAGGCGATCGGCTTCATCGAGGAGCCTGGCTGGATGAGACCGGTCGCGTAGTTGTACTGGCCGCCGATCGACTCGTTGTTGAAGTCGGCCGAACCCACCATTGCGAGGATCTCGCCGTTCCACGGGCAGATGACGACGGCTGCCGCGTTGTTCCGCTGGTACTGCTGCATCCGGGTTGCACCCTGGGCAACGATCTGCTCGGCCTCCTTCTGCAGCGGCAAGTCGATCGACGTGTAGATATCGAGCCCGCCGTAGATGGCATCGTCGCCGAATTTGTCCTGGACGTAGCTGTGAAGGTACTGCGTGAAGTGCGGTGCCGCGAGAATTGTGCTGGTGCGTGGCTCCTCGCGAAGCTGTAGCGGCTCCTTCCACGCGGCATCCGCCTGCTCGCGGGTGATGTAGCCGTACTTGCGCATCTGGTCGAGTACGTAGCGCTGGCGACGCTTCGCCATCTCGAAGCCGGACGGGTCCTCATCTGTCTCCGGGCGATTCGGGTCGTAGTAGGAGGGCGACTGCGGCAGGCCGGCGAGCAGGGCGCTTTCCGCGAGCGACAATTCGGAGGCGTGCTTGTTGAAATAGGTATTGGCGGCGGCCTCGACTCCGTAGGATTGCGATCCGTAGAAGATCTGGTTCACGTACATCGTGAAGATGTCTTCCTTGGAGTACTCCTGATTCATCGCGACCGCGGCGAGAGCCTCGCGCATTTTTCGGGTGATACTGACATCGAGGGCGCTGATCGTGTTCGGGTAGACCGCGCGCACCAGCTGCTGGGTGATCGTCGATCCACCGGAGGACCCGCTGCCGGAGAAGATGATCATCCCGCCGCGCAGGATCGCGAACGGCTCCACGCCGTAGTTCGTCCAAAAGGTGGAGTCCTCGGCCGAGATCGTCGCATTGATGAAATCGTCGGTCATCTGGTCCATGGAAATGAACGTGCGCCAGCCGTAGTCCGGATGTCCGACTTCTTGCAGCAGCGTGCCATGACGATCGTAGATGCGGGATGTCTGGAAGGTGCTGACGGCGATTTTCGCGGCGTCCGGCAGGTCCTTGTTGACCTGCTTGTAGGCGCGCATGACTCCGAACACGCCGGACACGGCCGAGACGACCGTGATCGACAGGAACGTGAAGGCGACGGTGAAGAAGAGGACGACTGCGCCGATGATGAAGTTCCGCCGGGACATCAGCCCCTGCGGTTTCTCCTGACGGCTGACACCTGGCAGGAGATGCGGCGGCAAGCCGCGGCCGCGGCGCCCGTAGCGCGATCCGGCGAAATGTGTCGTGCGGCGCATGGTGCCGGGATAACGGCGAGTGGAGCGATGGATTCGCCCTTGACTCATGCGGAGATTCTCCCTGGGTAGTGGACGCCGTCGATGACGATGTGATGCAGGATGACGACGGGTCCGGATAGGTGGTGATGGCGGCGCGAGCTGCGCCGCGGGCGAGCGTGATCGATCGAACGGACCGTCGGGACGGCGTCCTCTGTCATTCAGGACGCTTTCGGTACGGTATTCGTTTCGGCAGCGAATGGGAGTGGCGCGAACGAACGAGCCGAATCCCGGTTCATTCTACTGTGACGGGCGAAGGGGAGACCATTGGACGCAGGGTGCACCGGTCATGCACGTCATTGCCTGCCTCGCAGTCCGGCGTCCCCTACAATCATGGAGACAGATGCATCCGGCGGCGAGAGCGTCGCATTCGATGGTGATTCATGACCGAGCGAAATAGCCGAAACCCGGACCTGCCGGGAAATGTGACGACAGGCGCCCGCCTGCCCGAGACCCCGCACGATCTTCCGTACGATCGGGCCAAGGTGGATGCCTTGCTGGAGCGGGTGCGCCAGGGCGAGAAAATCCGCCTGATCGACGAGCTGCTGGCCTGCGTGGACTGGCGAAGTGCCTTTGCGACCGATGACGGCCAGCCGATCGACATCGAGCATATCTCCAAGCTGATTGCCTATTATCGCGAGAAATTCGACGATATCGGTCCGGTCTACATGGCGGAGCTGCTTTCGACCGAGTTCATGACGGAGCAGCGGGCGCGCGGCACGATCGTGTTCTCGGACAAGCTGCTGGAGCTGGGCCGGAACGATCCGGAGCTGTGGAAGGAGATCCGGCTCTTTTTCCGGCGCAAGGAATTTGCGACGGCGATGCTGGTCAACGCCCACGAGGATGTGAGCGACGAAGAGATGGACCGCCGCCAGACCGAGTGGAACCCGGAAGGGTAGTCATTGGGGCGTTCCGGGAGCGCATCCCGCGTGTCCTGATGGTCGCGAGGAGCGGGACGCCATTGGATGCGCAGTTCGCGGTCGCGGAGTTGGCCTGCCGCGCATCCAAGACGTCCCCTACGTGGATTGTTTCCATCCATGAGATAATTGGGTTTCAATACGCAGTTAGTAACGGATAGATGGGATGCATGATGGTCCGCGTCGGAAAAGGCTGCGCTACCCGGGACACGATTACCGTGCGCCGTGTTGCGTTCACGTCACCATATGCACGCATCATCGGCAGCCACTCTTCGGCACGATCACTCCGGCTGGGCTAATCCTGAACGATGCCGGACGCTTCGTGATCGAGGTAATTCGGGGACTGCATTCGGAGGATGAGGGAATTCTGATCGATGTGTATGTCGTGATGCCGGACCACGTGCACGTCGTCATCATGCTCACTGATGCGCCTGGTCCCGTACGCCACGATCTCGCGATCGAGCATGTCGTGTCGCGCCTGAAGATGCGGGTGATGAAAGCGTGGTCCACAGGTATCCGAACTCGAGGCTGGAATCCATATGAAGAGACTCTCTGGCAACGATCGTACAACGATGTCCTGATTGGTACCGATAGACATCTCGAACAGGTACGTGCCTACATTGAGGGGAACCCGGCACGTGCCATTGAGCGGATGTTGTCACGGAAACAATCCACGTAGGGGACGTCTTGACCGCGCCTGGGCGCGTGCCTGGCCCGCCACCGATGGCGCGGTCAATGGCGTCCCGCCTGCCCGCACACATCATTCCGCTTATTTCCCGCCGCGGCTCCGGGGGTCGAGGATGTCGCGGAGACCGTCGCCCAGCAGGTTCGTCGCCATGACGGTGAGCAGGATCGCCATGCCGGGGAACGTCGAGTACCACCAGGCATCGCGGATGTACTTGCGTCCCTCGGACACCATCTGGCCCCAGTCAGGGGTCGGTGGCTGCGTGCCGAGACCGATGAACCCGAGCGAGGCGGTGGTGAGTACCGCGAACCCGACATCCATCGATGCCTTGACCAGCACGGTGGGGAAGGCGTTCGGCAGGACGTGGCGGAACAGGATGCGGAGCTTGCTGGAGCCTAACGCCTGCGCGGCTTCGGCGAATTGCGCGTTGCGTAGCGCGATCACGTTGCCGCGAACCAGCCGGCAGTAGCCTGGCCACCAAACCAGCGATACCGCGATCATGACGTTGCGCAAGCCGGGCCCGAGGGCGGCGGCGAATGCCATCGCGAGGATGAGGTCCGGAATCGTCAGGAAGATATCCGTTACCCGCATGATGACCGTCTCGGCCCAGCCGCCGTAAAATCCGGCGATCGCGCCAAGCAGGGTGCCGATGAGCACGGCCATGATGATGACGGTGACGCCCGCCAGCAGGGAGATCCGCGCGCCGATCACCAGCCTCGACAGGACATCGCGCCCGACATGGTCTGTGCCGAACCAGTGGGTGGTTGACGGCGGCAACAACTTGTCGCTGATGTGAACGGCGCCGGAAGCGTCCTTCGGGTACGGGACGAAGAACGGGCCGATCACAGCGACGAGGACGAGCACGACGACGATGGCGAGACCGACCATCGAGAGCGGGCTCTGGCGAAACCGGCGGATCGCCCGCTTCTGCTCGGCACTCAACGACCAGCGGCGCTTCGGCGGGGCAGGCACGGCGAGCGTGGAGGCGGCTGATGTGCTCATCGGCGTCCTCCGACGGGAAGCTTCATGGCATGGGCGAGGATCGTCATGCGTGGCTCACTCTCGGATCGAGGATTCCGTAGGTAATATCGACGGCGATGTTGATCAGGCTGAAGACGATCCCGTAAAGCAGCGCGATCCCCATGATCGGCATGAAATCGAGTGTCAATGCCGATTTCGTGGCATAGAGCCCGATTCCCGGCCAGTCGAACACTGTCTCGACGAGAACCGATCCGCCCATCGACCAGCCGAAGGATAGCCCGATCATCGTGAGCGTCGGGATAAATGCATTGCGCATGGCATGCCGGGCGATGACGCTTCGCTCGGAGAGGCCCTTTGCCCGTGCCGTGCGGACGTAGTCGTTATGCAGCACTTCCAGCAGGCTGGCCCGGGTGAAGCGGGCGATGGTGGCGAGCGACGCGAAGCTGAGCGTCAACGCAGGGAGGATGATGTGCTTGAGCGCCTCGATGAAGACGTCCCACTGGCCCCGGATCAATGAATCGACCAGGTACAGCCGGGTGATGCTTTCGGGCGGCGCCATCAGCGTGGGCAAGCGTCCGCTGATCGGGAGCCAGTCCAGCTTGAGGCCGAAGAACAACTGCATGATGATCGCGAGCCAGAAGGCCGGCATGCTGACGCCGAGCAGCGAAATGATGCGCGAGGCTTGGTCGGCGAGGCGGTCGGCACGGACCGCGGCGATGATGCCGAGCGGGACACCGATGACCGTCGCGATGCACATGGCGACGAGCACCAGCTCCAGCGTGGCGGGCCAGTAGGCGCCAAGATCACTCAGGACCGGCCGCCGGGAGAGGATCGAGTTGCCCCAGTCGCCCTGGATCAGTCCGGTGACATAGTGCCAGTACTGGACCGGCAAGGGATCGTCCAGCCCGAATTCCGCGCGGACCTGCTCGTACATCTGCTGCGTGCCTTGCGGCCCGACCGCCAACCGGGCGGGATCGCCCGGCACGAGGTAGGCAAGACTGAAGGTGAGGATCGAGACACCGAAGAGCACCGGAATGATGAGCAGCAGGCGTCGTGCGGCGTATCGCGTGAGGTTCATGGTGATGCCCTGGATGCCTGGTTCGCCTGCGATCCCGCGTTTGGTCTTCGGGATCGCAGGCGAGGTGGCGCGCTAGCCTTGCGGGGTGTAGGTGATGCGCCGGATGTCGCCGCCGCCGCCCAGGACCACGGCGTCTTCTCCGAGCTCCTTCACCCAGGCCTCGTTCGGCGTCTCGGTGTACAGCCAAATCTCCGCGGCGTTATCGACCAGGAGCTTTTGGGCCTCGTCGTAGATCTTCTTGCGCTCGTCCTGATCCACGGTGGCCCGGCCCTGCTCGAGGAGGGCATCGAGGTCATCATTCTGGAACCAGGATGCAGCGGACCACGAACCTGCCTGGCTGGAATGGAACTGCGCCCAGAGGTAGTTATCCGGGTCGAGGTAGCTCGAGCTGGCGAGCACGCACATGATTCCGGGCGTCGTCTCCGGACTCGATGCCCGGGCCACCATGTCCGGCCACACCAGCGGCGTCAGGGTGACATTGATGTTGAGCTCGGCGGCCTTTTCGAGCAGGATCAGGCCGAAGGTCTCCTCGAAGTCCAGCCCGGTGACATACACGTACTCGATGTCGAATCCGTCCGGATATTCGCTGGCCGCGAGATGCTCCCGCGCGGCGTCCATGTTGAACTCAAGAAGCGGGAGATCCTCGTTGATCCACGGCTCGAAGCCCATCGGCAGCGGACCGTTCATGCGCTGACCGCGGCCGGAGAGGGAATCGATCATCGCCTCGTAGTCGAACATGGCAGTGAGCGCCTTGCGCACGTTGATGTCCGCCGTAGGCCCGACCTGGTTGTTCAGCTTCAGCTGGAATGGCCCGAACGAGCCTCGCTGGTTGACGATGAGCTGGTCGTTGCCCTCCAGGGCGAGGACATCCTCGATCGAGAACGTATCGCCGTACTGGATATCGCCGGATTCGAGGGCGATGCGCCGGGTCGAGGACTCGCGGATAATCCGCCAGACGAAAGTGTCGACCATACCCTCCGTGATGTCGGTGTTCCAGTAATCGGCAAAGCGATCGAACTGGTAAAGGCTGCCCGGCTCGAAGCGGGAGATCGTGTATGGACCGCTGCCGGCCGCATTCTCCAGCAGCCAGGATTCGCCCTCATCATCTCCGGCGTGCTCCGCGACGATGGCCGGGTTGGCGATCAGCATGAACGGCAGGATCAGGTCGAACGGGGCAAAGGCGTTCAGGAGATCGACCTGCACCGTCTGCTCGTCGACCACCGTCACCGAATCCGGGTTCATCACATCCGCGAACATCCAGGCAATGCCCTTGTTCTTGGACAGCATGCGGTTGAAATTCCACTTGACGGCCTCGGCATCGACCTTGCTGCCATCCTGGAAGGTCGCCCGCTCATCGAGGACGATCGTCCAGCTGGTGGCGTCCTCGTTGCCGGTCACTTCCTTGGCGAGCGACGGGTACAGCTCGATGGGATACCCGGCGTAGCGCATCAGTCCGTCGTAGACGGCCCGCTGCCCCCAGATGATGGAGTAGTCGTAGCCGGTGTGCGGGTCGAGATTACTGATGTCCTGCCCGCTCCCGAAGATGAAGACGTTTTGGTCGGCCTGCGCGCCCACGCGGGCCGTGCCGAAGGGGAATGTCGCGGCCAAACCGGCGGCCGCGGCGGCGGCCCCGGCCAGCTTCAGAAGCGAACGGCGATCCGTCGTGCCGGAGAGCCCGGCATCAACCAGGGCCTTGAGCGAGGACGATGATGTGATTTGATCCATATGAAACAAGCCTCCCGAACGACCCGCCCACCGGGTCGACAAAGACGTACGGTGTTGAACCCCGGACCCGATGCACCGGGTCCGGGCCATCTTCCTGTGTCTTGTGCGGCACAGCCCCACCGTGCACTGGGGGCATCGTGAGACACACGCGCGCGAAGGCGCCGGATCATGGGAACAGCGTTGTTCCGATCGGATGACCAAAGATTAGCTGGGCGACACCAGGTTCGCCAGTTTTCCGCCGTAGACGCCCTCCAGGGGGTGGTACGTGACGTCCGGATAGCCGAAGGCTGCCGGCCCGACGACATCGAGCGCCTCCGGGGTTGCGATCAGGTGCGGGGCGGGAATGCCCAGGACCGCGACGCGCAAGCCGTATCGCAGGGTCTCGGTCGAGATGGGCTCGGCTGTCTCCGCATCCACGATGCAGATCAGGTCCGGCACGCTGCAGAGAACCTCGCCCGCCTCGTCGGTCACGATCAGGTTCTCGTTCTGGAAATCGATTGAGTACCGGTGGCCCGTGAAGTCGCCCATACCCTCCAGCTCGAGCCTGCCCCGGGCGAAGCCGGCCACGAAGCGGCGATCGACGTCCGTGATCTTGCCCGTCAGGAGTAGGTGCCCGCCGGACATCTCGGCGGCTGCCTCGACGGGGTTGTGATGGACGGCGCGGGCGGCGAGGACCGCCTCGCCCAGCCGGACGGCGAACGAGAGCGTGCCGCGAACGGCGGTACGCCGGACTTCGTCGCCGGAGATCATCGGCCCGGTCATGCCGGTGCCTCCGCCCATCTGGACGGTCACGGTTCGGATGTAGCGTTCCAGATCGTGTGCGTCGTCGATATGGTCGTAGACCACCACATGTCCCCGGACATCGGAGATCGCGTTCGGTGTTGGCTTGACGCCATAGATACTGAAGGTATCCATCTGGAGCTCGGGGAAGGCGCGGCCCATGCCATCGCCATCCACGACCGGCAGTCCGGCCTGCAGGGCGACGATGATCGGCGAGATGGAGTTCCCGCCGCCGATTTCGCCGGAAATCATATGGGTCGCATTCCGGCCAGTGTATTGCTCCAACGCCCGGAGTGCGCGGAGAAACTCCTGCCCTTCCTTCAGGCGTTCGATGCTGACGGTCGGGGCACCGACCCCGCCGCAGGGCGTCACGACGGCATCGTCCGGCAGTTCTGCGACGGGCACGATTGGCACCTCGCCGCCGTTCCGGAGAATCTCCGCGACGTAGATCTTGTTCATGTACGGGCTGCCGCCCCCGCCGGTGCCGAGAATACCGGCACCGATCGCGAGGGCTTCCAGATGCTCGTAGGTCAGGCTGCGTAGCTGCTCGATTGCCATGTTCGTGATCGGTTCTCCATTGTACTGGCCAGCGGAGCGCTCCTGATCGATGGGATCGGTTTTGCTCCGAGCTTTTCAAGCTGGCTCATTGTACACATAATGCTACAGAGCGAAAACAGACCCGGAATGCGAATGCGCGTCCGGTGGAACTCGCATTATGATGCGCAACATGCGTGGCCGGTACCCTGACGTGCATGCCGGCACATGGTCGGATATCAGGAGAAATCTGGGAATGAGCTTGCGGATCGGGGTTGATGTCGGCGGAACGAATACGGACGCCGTCTTGATGGACAATCGGCGTGTTTTGGCGAAGCTCAAGACACCCACGACGGAGGACGTCACCGGAGGTATCACCACGGCGATCCGGAGTGTGCTCGATGAGTCGGGCGTGGACACCGCGTCCATCGCTTCGGTGATGATTGGCACGACTCACTTCACCAACGCCATCGTGGAGCGTCGCCACCTGCAGCCGACCGGCATCATCCGGATCGGGTTGCCCGCAACGGCGGCCCTGCCGCCCCTGATCGACTGGCCGGAAGACCTGGTTGCGGCGATGGACACATCCATCCACCTGGTTCACGGTGGCTACGAATTCGATGGCCGGCCGATCTCGCCGTTCAACCCTGACGAAGTTCGCGCCGCGGCGGAGGAGATTGCCGCGAAGGGGATTCGTGCGGTCGCGATCAGCGGCGTTTTCTCTCCGGTCAATACCGACCTTGAGGACACGGCCGCCGAGATCGTGGCCGGGATCGTGCCCGACGCCATGATCACGAAATCCAACGAGATCGGGCGTATCGGCCTGCTCGAGCGGGAGAACGCCGCGATCCTGAACTCCTGCCTGCGCGATCTCGCGACCCGGACGTTGGCCGCGTTCGAGACGGCGATTTCCAGCCTCGGCATCACCGCGCCGCTGTACCTGACGCAAAACGACGGCACGCTGATGGTCGCCGATTTCGCGCGCTCCTTCCCGGTGCTGACGATCGCCTCGGGGCCGACCAACTCGATGCGGGGCGCGGCGTTCCTCTCCGGTCTGAACGATGCCATTGTGGTCGATATCGGGGGCACGACGTCCGATGTCGGCATGCTGACGCAGGGCTTCCCCCGGGAAGCGTCCGTCGCGGTCGAAGTCGGCGGGGTGCGAACCAACTTCCGCATGCCGGACGTCTACTCGGTCGGGCTCGGTGGCGGATCGTTGGTCGATGTCAAGGCCGGCACGGTCGGTCCGCGCAGCGTCGGCTACCAGTTGACGACGCGTGCGTTGGTGTTCGGCGGCGATACCCTGACGGCGACGGATATCGTCGTCGCGGCGGGCAAGGCCGAGGTCGGGGATGCCGCTCTCGTCGCCGGGCTCGATGCGGATGACGTATCGTCCGCGTTGGATCACATTCACGATATCGTCAGTACCGCGGCGGACCGGATGAAGACCAGCGCGGAGCCGGTGCCGGTCGTCGTCGTCGGTGGCGGCAGCATCCTCGTGACTCGGGATGTCGAAGGCGCCTCGAAGATGGTCAAACCGGATCATTTCGAGGCGGCCAATGCCGTTGGCGCTGCAATCGCCCAGATTTCGGGCGAGATCGACCGCGTGTACTCGCTGGAATCGATGTCGCGCGATGCGGCGATCGCCGAGGCCAAGCAGGAGGCGACGGACCGGGCCGTCGCGGCGGGCGCCGATCCGTCCACGGTCAACATCGTCGATGTGGAGGATGTCCCGCTGGCCTACCTGCCAGGAAACGCGACGCGAATCCGGGTGAAGGCCGTCGGCGATCTGGCGCTCGACTAATCGTCGGACCATGACAATCACGATCGGAGACATCTTGTGAGAGATATATCGATTGGTGATCTCGATGACCTGGCGATGGGCGCAGCCGTGCTGGGGACCGGGGGCGGCGGAGACCCGTACATCGGGAAATTGCTCGCGCGATCGGCGATGCTGGGCAAACCGCCGGTATCGCTGATGGATCCGGCCGATCTCGCGGACGACGACATCGTCCTGCCGACCGCGATGATGGGCGCGCCGACCGTGATGGTCGAGAAAATCCCCTCCGGCGAGGAGATCATCACCGCCATCGAATCGCTGTCCGCCTTCCTCGGCAAGAAGGTCACCGCCACGATGCCGATGGAGGCTGGCGGCGTGAACTCGATGATCCCGTTCGCCGTCGCCGCGAAGCTGGGCATCCCCGTGGTGGATGCGGACGGTATGGGACGCGCCTTCCCCGAATTGCAGATGGTGACGCCGACCATCTGGGGTATTCAGGCGAGTCCGATGGCGATTGCGGACGACAAGGGGAACAGCGCGATCCTGCAGACGGTCGACAACCGCTGGACGGAGACGTTCGCGCGGTCCCTCACAGTGGATATGGGCGCATCCGCCCTGATTTCGCTTTACCCGATGACCGGGAAGCAGGTGAAGAATGCGACGATCCATCGCACGGTCTCGCTGATCGAGCGGATCGGCCGTGCGATCCGGGAGTCGCACGAGCGGCACACCGACCCGGTTGGCGCGGTGTGCGATGTCATGGGCGGGTTCCGGATCTGGGAGGGGAAGGTCGGCGATGTCGCCCGGCGGACCGTCGGCGGATTCGCGCGTGGCACGGCCTCGATCGTCGGCTCGGCCGATTACCGGGGACGGACACTGGAGGTCGATTTTCAGAACGAATTCCTGGTCGCCCGGGATGGTGATGATGTCCTGGTGACGACGCCGGACCTGATCGCGATGCTCGACGCGGAGACCGGCGAGCCGATCACCACGGAGTCGCTCCGGTACGGCTTCCGGGTCGTCGTGATCGGCGCCCCATCGGACCAGCGGTGGCGCACGGAGCGCGGCCTGGAGCTTGTCGGACCGTCGTATTTCGGCTACGACCTGCCGTTCGTTCCGATCGAGTCGCGTTTCGGCTGAGGACGATCTTCCTGCCTCGCCGTCGAAGATGCGTAGTCCCGGGTCCTGTGCCCGGGACATCGATCATAGGTCGATAACGGGACAGGTTAGCCAGTTTGGGGCTAGTCCGGGCAACTCCAGTCCGTCGCCAGTGATGCCGTTACGCGACATGTCCCGGGCACAGGACCCGGGACTACATATGGAGCATCAGGCGTTCGTTAGCGCGTCCTTGATCGCCCGGTAGGCGAGGTTGCAGGCGACCTTTGTCCGGTAGGCAGCGGGGGCGTGGAGATCGTCCAGCGGCTCGATGCCGTCCACCGCGTGTTGTGCTGCGTCGCGGATCGCGGTGTCCGTCGGATGTTTGCCGATCAGGGCCTCTTCGACGGCGGATGCGCGGTAGGCTGATTCGCCGACGCCGGTCATGCCAAGCCGGAGTGAGGCAATGCTGCCATCCTCACCCGTCGTCACGATCGCTGCGACGCCGACGATCGCGTAGCCGGAGGCAGGATTCGGCAACTTCTGGTAATTCACCCCCGTTTTCTCGCCCGAAAACGGAATCCGGATCGCGGTGACAAGCTCGTTTTCCGCCAGCGCGGTCGTCATGAATCCCTGGAAGAACTCGCCGATCGCGATCTCCCGTTCGCCGTCCGGGCCGTGGACGACGATCGTCGCATCGAGCGCGAGGACCCCGGCGGGGTAGTCGGCGGCCGGATCGGCATGGGCCAGCACACCGCCGATCGTGCCCCGGTTGCGTACCTGCTGATCGCCGACCGTTCGCGCGATCTCCGCCAGCAACGGTGCATGTTCTGCGATCAGGGGATCGGTTTCGAGGTCGTGGTGCGTCGTCAACGCGCCGATGACGAGCGCATCGGCATCGACATGCGTTCCACGCAGACCGGGGATTCCGCTGATGTCGATGAGCGTGCCAGGTTGGGCGAGCCGCAGTTTCATAACCGGCAGCAGGCTTTGGCCGCCGGCAATCAGCTTCGGCTCCTCCTCCGACGACAGGAACCCGAGCGCTTCATCGATCGTGGCGGCGCGACGCCAGCCGAAGGGGTAGGGATGCATCAGGAACGCCCCTCCGTTTCGCCGGATGCGATCGGTTGCGGCGTGTCGCCACGCTGCATTCGTTGCGCCGCGTCATGGACCGAGAGCAGGATCGAGTTGTAGCCGGTGCAGCGGCAGATGTTGCCTTCGATTCCGTGACGGATCGTGTTGTCGTCCGGGTCCGGATGTTCGTCGAGCAGCGCCAGCGACGAGAGGAGCATCCCCGGCGTGCAATAGCCGCACTGGAGTCCGTGATGCTCCCAGAATGCCTGCTGGATCGGGTGCAGCTCGCCTTGCGGGGCAATCCCTTCGACCGTCGTCACCTCATGGCCGTCCGCCTGGACCGCGAGCACCATGCAGCTCTTGATCGCCTTGCCGTCCATGAGGACGGTGCAGGCGCCGCATTGCCCGGTCTCGCAGCCGGTGTGCGTGCCCGTCAGGCCCAGCTCGTTGCGGAGCAGGTGCACCAGCAAGGTGCGCGGCTCGACATCGACCGTGTGCGATGCCTCGTTGACCGTGATGGAGACGGTGACCTTGTCCGGGTCTGCCATGTTCATGCCTCCGTGGTGTATGGGAGCCTATACCTATCGTCATCCCGAGCGACGTCTGGGATGACGATGATGAGTAAGCGGGAAAGTCCCTATTTCGCCATATTCGCTTGCAGCGACTCGAAGAACTTGCCGACGATCATCTTCGCGGCGGGCTGGATGACGCGGCCACCGATGCGGGCGAGCATGCCGCGCACGTTGGCGTCGCCGGTGTAGCTGACGAGCGTTCCGCCCGCGCCGTCGTCCTCGAACGTCAGCTTGCCGACGCCGCCGATCTGCCCCTGCGGACCCTTGCCCTCGATGTGCATCGTGAAGCCGTTCGGGCGATCCTGGTCGGTGATGCGGACCTTGCCATCGTACTTGCCCTTGATCATCGCGACGCCCATCGTCATCGTCGCGATGTACTCGTCCGGTCCGACTTCCTCAAGCTTTTCGCAACCGGGCAAGGCCCCCTTGAGCACCTCGGGGTCGAGCATGGCGTTATAGACATCCTCGCGGGGAGCGTTGATCGTGTGTTCACCGGTAATTTGCATGAAGAAGGTACTCCTTTAAGTCAGTTCGACGTCTGATGCAATGCTAGCCGATCACACTTCCGGGCGGAAGTGCGTGTGACGTGGACGCTGATGCCGCATTATCGTTGAGTATCTCCACCATTGCCCGTTATACTCACCGTACTTCCCGCCATCCGGCCGCGGGACCGGGCGTGCAGCGTTGCAGCGTTCACGGCCCCGCCGGAGCAATAGAGGCACCGACAGTGTTCGTCGGGCAGGAGCGTTTCCCCTAGACGCTTGCGGAAGCTGTCCAGATGAGGTGCTCGTCTGGGGTCTTTTTCGTGTGTTCGGGATAATCACCCGTTTCCGTCAGAAAGGACGCGATATCGTGGATACGTCTACATCCAGGAACGAGTCTCAGGTAACAGCGATGCAGTCGTTGGCGAAGGACGTGCTTGCGGGCCGTCTGACCCGCCGCGAGGCGATGATCCGTGGCGCCGCGCTCGGACTGTCCGTGCCGGCGATGATGGCACTTGGCGCTGTCGGGAACGCGCCGCGTCGCGCGGCCGCACAGGATGGCGATCCGAAGCGGGGCGGCACGCTGCTGGTCGGGCTTTCCGCCGATCCGGCCGAGCTCGATCCGCACAAGACGTCGCTCACCGCCGCGTGGCACGTGCTGGAGCACGTGTACAACACGCTGGTGACGACGAACGAGGCCCTGGAGCCGGTTCCGGCGCTGGCCGAGAGCTGGGACATCTCCGAGGACGGCATCACCTACACGTTCCATCTGCGGCAGGGCGTGACCTTCCACAACGGGCGGGAGTTCGTTGCGGATGACGTGAAGTACAGCTACGAGCGCATTCTCGATCCGGAAACCGCATCGCCCCACAGCTCGGATCTCGAGAATGTCGACACAATCGACACTCCGGACGCCAGCACCGTGGTGGTGACACTGAAGGCGCCGGATTCGTCCTTCATCGCCAAGCTGATGGGGACGTCACTCGCGATCGTGCCGAAGGAAGTCGTCGAGGAGAACGGCGACCTGATGCAGGTCATGGTCGGGACCGGCCCGTTCAAGTTCGTCGATTACGTGCCGAACTCGGTCGTCAAGCTGGAAGCCAACCCGGATTACTGGGAAGAGGGCAAGCCGTACGTCGACGCGATGGAGATGCAGGTCATCCCGGACAATACCTCGCGCACAACCGCGCTGGTGACCGAGACGGTGCACTTCATCGAGTACGCGCCGGTGCAGGATCTGCCGACGTTCGAGAACGACGACAACATCACGGTGGCGGGCGACGAGAACACCAACATCCGCTACATGGCCGTGAACATCTCCCGCGAGCCGTTTGACAAGCCGGAAGTCCGGCAGGCGATCGCCAAGGTGATCGACCGCGGGCCGATCATCGATTCGGCCGTGTTCGGCGCCGGAACGGCTACGAACATCATCTTCCCGGCAACGTACTGGGCCGGGTTCGAGTCGGAGATTCCGGAGCCGGATATCGAGGGCGCGAAGCAGTTGCTGGCCGATGCCGGGCTGCCGGACGGGTTCAAGACAACCATCCATTCGTGGGCGCAGTATCCGTTCCTCTCGAACGCGGCGATCGTGATCCAGGAACAGCTCAAGCAGATCGGGATCGAGGCGGATCTTGATTTCCAGGAGAATGCGATCTACCTGGAGAACTACTTCGCCGGGAACTTCGATCTCTCGGTGACGGGCACCAGCGCCTATGTGGACCCCAACGACGTCATTCTCGCCAACTTCATCACCGACGGCTCCAACAACGGGATCGGCTACAGCAACCCGGAGATGGACGAGCTGATCGGGCAGGGGATGGAAGAGACTGACCAGGCGAAGCGGGCCGAGATCTACAAGCGAATCCAGGAGATCATCCTGGAGGACAATCCGTGGATCAACCTCTTCATCGCCAACCAGTACGAGGCCATGCGCTCGTACGTGAAGGGGTACGTCCACATTCCGACCGGCGCGAACGCGTCGCTGAAGGAAGTCTGGCTCGACCAGTAAACGGCCGATCGACCGCGGTTACTCCATTGATGGCGTCGACAGGGCCAGAGGTCGCGAGGGCGCCATCATGAGTCATGTGGATGCCGGTGGGGCTGAAATGGCACCATCGGCATCCGCAGGCCTGGCGCCTCAGTCCACATTCCGCCAAATTCTGCCGATCTCCGTAGTAAAGTGGGGGCAGTGAACGTCTCGCATCTGCAGCGACGGAGAAAACAGGGCATGAGTACACAGGATTTCCGGGAATCGATCGAATCACCTCGTCTGGATCGGCGGGCATTTGCCGGCGGTGCGGCGGCATTGGTCGCCGCTGGCATGCTGTCTGGCGTGTCGGCCCAGGAGGCGACGCCTGGGGCATCGGCTGTGCCGGAGGGCACCCCCGGCGGCGTGCTGCGCGTGGGCGTGCAGGGCGATCCGACCGAGCTCGATCCCCATCTGGTGGTGCTGGACGCCGCCTCGTTGATCACCGATCTCGTCTACGAGGGTCTGGTGCACGAGGATGCCGCGCTCGTGCCGCAGCCGTTGCTGGCCGAGAGCTGGGATATCTCTGACGACGGAACGACCTACACCTTCCACCTTCGTTCGGGTGTGACATTCCACAACGGGCGGCCGATGGTAGCGGACGATGTCGTGTACAGCATCGCCCGGGTGATGGATCCGGATACCGCATCGCCGTGGGTGAGTTACACGGATACGATCAGTGATGTCCAGGCGCCGGACGACGCGACCGTGGTCTTCACGCTGACCTCGCCGGATGCATCGTTCCTCGCCAAGCTTTGCCGCCGGGGGCTGACGGTCGTCCCCCAGGAGGAGGTCGAAGCGCACGGCGACCTGAAGCAGGTGATGGTCGGCACCGGCCCGTTCATCTTCGATGAGTACGTGCCGAACTCCATCGTTAAGCTGTCGAAGAACGGGCAGTACTGGCTGGAGGGGCGTCCATACCTGGACGGTCTGGAAATCCAGATCATCCCGGACGATACCGCGCGGACGACTGCGCTGGTGTCGGATACGGTCGACTTCATCGAGCAGGTGCCGCACAAGGATATCGAGACCCTGGAGGCTTCCGACGACATTGCGCTGACCGGCGACCAGGCGACGAACCTGCGCTGGATCGTCTTCAATGTCCGGAAGGAGCCGTTCAATAACAAGGATTTCCGCCGGGCTGTCGCCAGCGGGATCGATCGTCAGCCGATCATCGATACTGCGGTGTTCGGTTACGGGACCCCATTGTACGGCATGTACCCGTCCGATTACTGGGCGGGATACGAGGGCGACATCCCCGCTGCGGACCCGGATGGCGCAGAAGAGGCGATCGCCCAGCTGGCGCTGCCGGAAGGGTTCAAGCCTGGCATCCTGACGTGGGGCGAGTACGACTTCCTCTCCAACACCTCGGTGGTGGTGCAGGAGCAGCTCCGCCAGATCGGCGTTACGTCCGAAATCGACCCGCAGGAGAACGCAATCTACTTGGAGCGATACTTCGGCGGTGATTTCGACATCGCGGTGATGGGTGCCGGCGGTTACATCGATCCGAACGACTTCATGCAGCAGTCACTCGGCACGGACGGGCCGTCCAACGCGGCGGGATATTCCAACCCGGATCTGGACGACCTGATGGCGGAGGGTCTGCGAGAGGATGACCTGGAGGCGCGCAAGGAGATTTACCAGCGCTGTCAGGAGCTCATCATCGATGACGCGCCGTGGATCATGCTGTACACCTCGAATACGTTCGAGGGTATGCGCGCGAATGTGAAGGGCTTCGTTCACAGCCTGAGCGGAAGCTTCCATGCCCTGCGCGAGACGTGGATCGAGCAGGAGTAGAGGCCAGAAATGCCCTCGGGGCAGTCTTGGCAAATGAGACAAGCATTCTGTCATCCCGAGCCCGGTAGCCTGCCCTGAGCGAGCGCAGCGAGTCGAACGGGTGACGGAGTCGCCGAGTCCTGAACGCATGTGAAGGATGTCGAGGGATCTTTGCTCTATCCAACCGTGGTGTCACGCAGGATCAAAGCTCCCTCGACTTCGCTCGGGATGACGTGCTGGCGTTGACGTCGAGGACCGGGTGCGCTCGGGATGACTGTGTGGTTGATCGTTACGAGAATACGGGTAATCCGAGAGAACTGGCGTAGTATGAACCGGTTGAGTCGATGCTGAAATTCATCATCAGGCGTGTCCTGCTCATGATCCCGATCCTGTTCGGGGTTTCGCTGGTCACCTTTATCATTGTCCGGTCGATTCCCGGCGATCCGGTCCGCGTCCTGTTGGGTGCGGATGCGCGGTCGACCCCGGAGCAGATCGAGAACATTCGCCGGGCCTACGGGTTGGACCAGCCTTTGCCCGTGCAATACCTGAAGTGGCTTGGTCATGTGCTGACCGGTGACCTCGGCAAGTCATTGCGTACTGGACGTCCGCTGACCCAGGAGCTGGGGATGCGTCTGCCGGTCACGGCGCAATTGACGGTCTTCTCGGCGATTCTCGGGTTGATTCCGGCGATGATCTTCGGCGTGCTGGCGGCGGTGAAGCGGAACTCCCGGCTCGACTGGATGACGACGCTGGCGGCCCTGGCAGGAATCTCCGTGCCGAACTTCTTCCTCGCGACGTTGCTGGTGTTGCTGTTCTCGTTCAAGCTGCGTTGGTTGCCGAACGTCGGGTACAAGCCGTTCCTCGACGCACCGCTGGATAACCTGAAACTGATGATCCTGCCGTCGGTAAGCCTGGCATTACCGTTCATGGCGATCGTGATGCGCTTTACCCGGTCGTCCGTGCTCGAGGTGATGAACCAGGACTACGTGCGGACGGCGCGGGCCAAGGGATTCACCCAAGCCAAGGTCATCATGCGGCACGTGCTGCCGAATGCGAGCATCCCCGTGCTGACGATCGCCGGTATCCAGGTCGCCTCGTTGCTGGGCGGGACCGTGATCGTGGAGCAGATCTTCGCGTTGCCGGGCGTCGGCCGGTACATCTATGAGGCGATATCCAATCGCGACTACCCGGTCGTCCAGAGCGTGACGCTGGTGATGGCGGCGATCTTCGTGGTCGTCAGCCTCATCGTGGATGTGCTCTATGCGGTGCTCGATCCACGGCTGAGGGTGCGCGGATGAGATCGATTCGATGCGTACCGGCACTCGCCGGCATCCTTCTCCGTCATCCCGAGCCCGTGAGGTCGCGCAGCGGCCGAACGGTCATAATACGGAACTTCGCGGCCCCGAGATCCCTCGATCCATTTACTACGCTCGGGACAGGCCCCACTCGGGATGACGGTGTTTTTTCCTTGGAGCACCAGAAGGTCGGACAATCTCATGAGTGACGTCAATACCACGGCGATTGCCGACGCCGTCGAGGACGAGGCGCTGGCACGCGCGTCCGGTGGCCGGCGACCCGGCCGGGCGCCGTGGTGGCACATCCTGTTCAAGCAAAAACTGGCGTTGACCGGCACGATCATCGTCGGATTCTTCGCGATCATCGCGATTTTCGGACCGCTCATCGCCCCGCATGGTGCGACTGAGCAGGTTCCGGCGTTGCGCCTCACCGGACCGTCGTGGGCCAATCCGTTCGGAAGCGACGAGTTCGGGCGGGATGTCCTGAGCCGCGTGCTTTACGGTGCCCGCATCTCGTTCCAGGTGGGTGTCATCGCGGTCGGGATCTCGGCGATCATCGGCATCGTGCTCGGGCTGGTTGCCGGGTACTTCGGTGGGGTGGTCGACAATATCATCACGCTGCTGATGGACGTTCTCTTCGCTTTTCCGACGATCCTGCTGGCGATCGCGCTGATGGCGATGCTCGGGAATTCGCTGGGGAACGTGATGATCGCGATCGGGATCGTGAACGCGCCAACCTTCATGCGCGTGGTCCGGGGCTCGACGCTTTCCGTGAGGCAGACGACGTACATCGAGTCGGCGGTCGCGATCGGGGCATCGACGGGGACCATCCTGCGGCGGCATGTGTTCCCGAACATCACCGCGCCGTTGATCGTGCACGCCTCGTTGAATTTCGCGACGGCCGTGCTCTCGGAAGCGTCGCTGGCGTACCTCGGGCTTGGTAACAAGCCGCCGTCCCCATCGTGGGGGTCGATGGTATCCAGCTCCTACGGCTTCCTGCAGCTTGCGCCGTGGGCGGCCATCGCGCCGGGCGTTGCCATCGGGCTCACCGTGCTTGGATTCAACCTTTTAGGGGATGGACTGCGGGATGCCCTGGACCCCAGACTACGTAGCGAGGGGTAGGCTGGCAGAGTGTGGTGCTCTCGCTGGTTCCCGACTCCCGTAGTAACCCGAGTTCCTGTAGACGGAACCGTGTTTGAGAGGCGAGGGCGAATGCGACGACGCAGCAACCCCACCATCACGCACTCGAATAGCTGGCAGCGTTCTCATCTGTTGACGCAAATTGTCCTGGTCCTGGCGATCGTCATGTCGTCATTCTCCGTGGCGGCCGCGCAGGAGACACCGACCGCGGAGCCGGTGGTTGCCGCGCAGGCGGAGTCTGTCCCGACCGAGGAACCGGTGCCAATCGACGTGCCCACCCCGGAGCCAACGATCGAGCCGACTCCGACCCCGGAGCTTGTCCCGACAGACACCCCGGCTCCGGACCCAGACCCGACCGCGACTCCGGAACCCACCGTCGAGCCGACGGTGGAACCGACGATCGAGCCCACCCCGACGGACACCCCGGCTCCGACGCCGACGGTGACGCCGGAGGCATCCCCGACACCGGCGAAGAAGTCGCTCGCCGTCGCGCCGATGGCGGCGCAGAACACGACGGGTGCCTGTAACGAGACGTCGGACGGAGGGAATAATGTTGTCGGTGGCGGTGGGTACGAATATGTACGCTTCTACTGCAAAAACATCTGGTTCCCGGGCGATTTTACTGTCAGCGTGACTGCCGCGAGCAGCGGATGGTCGTACGGTATCGACCGCATTGATGGTGTGAGCATGCCGCGGACTGGAGCGACATCGCCTACCCGATTTGATGCGACGACGCCGTACAATGATTTTTATATCTATTTTGGTAGGACGAGCTCGAAGGTTACAAACTGCGGACAGATCACGGTGACCTTGACCTCACTGGGCACCAAGGCTGTCGATACAACAACGCTCAAAGCGCGGCCTCATGGCACTGGTTGGGGGCAATGCACATATGAAGGGGGGGCCCAGCCCGTGACGGCCTCACTGGTCGGTGAGTCCCTGCCTTCGCTTCCATTCTCGTTTGACGGGCGAACGGTGATCGGCAAGCTGAGCATTCAAGTGAGCAACCCGTCCAAGACCACCGGGTGGTGGGTCGATGTGAGGGGGGATGATTTCACCTACACAAGCTTGTCCGACGTGAAGACCGCCGGTGTCTGGCCCGCGTCAGCCTTGACTGTCGATGTGGACGGCGTGATCCGGACATTGTCCACGACCGATCAGCGGATCGTCTCGAGCGGCGGCAATGGAGAGACCTATACCTATCCCCTGACGCTGACAGTTCCTCCAGGAGCCGCTGTGGGTACCTACACCACCACGATCACCCTCACGACCTCATCCGGGCCGGGTGGCTCGTAGATCGCGATTCGTCGGGCCGGCTCCTGCTATCCGCTATTGGAGCGGATTGCACAATGGTCGGTTTGGTAGGGGCGGACTCTTATGTCCGCCCTTTGGGGGCAGCACTGGGCGGACTCTTATGTCCTCCCCTACGTCTGACGTGCGGAGGCCGTGTCAACCTTCTTGCAAAGCTCTGCAGGTTCGATGATACGGAGAAACCGGCTCTTGAGCCGGTTTCTCCGTAGGTGCTTTCTTGCCTGTGTCTTATGCGCTTGGTGGATTGCACTGGCGCTGGATGAGGTTCACGATGCCGGTCAGCTCGATCGATTGGACCGTGCAGCGTTTGCCGAACCTCTGGACGATGGTCTCCCCCGCCCCATCCGGGTACAGCACCGCCCACGTGGATACCTGCGTTTCGAGGATTTCCGTAAGACGGCTGGACAGGACGACATGCGGATGATGTTCGAGGATGAACTCATCCATCTTATCCGGATCGGCGACGATGATCGTCTTGTCCGGACACAGCATGCCAATGGCGACGGCTATGGTCTCGCGATAGACGCGTGGCTCGTTGGCCAGTAATACCGATGTGCTGCCCATGGTGCCTCGTTCACTCCGGGGACCTGGAAACCAGTTGCTTCCATTCCTTATGAGTTCAGATGATATAATATATCACTTCCGATGCGGGAGACATCCCCGAAAAAGGTGAAGCGTGAGGCGTTGTACCTGCTTCATCGCAGCGCGTGGCGAGCCTTGAAGCATGTGGATACGGAATCGGGAGAGATCGAGGATTTTTACCTTGCCGGCGTCCTATCCCAAGGTGACGAGGCCCGCCTTGACGGCGAAGATCAGCGCTTGCATGCGAGACTCCACGCCTAGTTTTCCCATCATGTTGACCATATGGGTGTGCACGGTTTCCTTGCTGATGAACAGGTGCTCGGCGATCTCGCGGTCGCTCAGCCCTTCGCCGAGCGCCATCAGCACATCGCGCTCGCGGTTCGTCAGCCGCGAGATGACGTCCTCTGTTTCCTGGGCGGCCTCGCGCTGGTGACGCGACTCCTGGATCATCTCGATCAGTTCCCTGCGAGGGATGAGAGATTCTCCGGCCGCGACCCGCTTGACGGCGCGTACGATGTCGTACAACGGCGTCGATTTGTGCAGGACCCCGGCGGCCCCAGCTTCGACTGCCCGGGCGATATCCAGCTTTTTCTGGCTCGCGGTCAGCACGATCGCTTCGGCCCGGGGACTCACGTTGTGCAACTCCCCGATCAGCGACGCGCCGGTTCCGTCCGGCAAGTCGAGGTCCAGTACGGCGATATCGATCTTCGACAGGAGAGGACGCCCCTCGGCGACCGATCCGGCTTCGCACACGACTTCCAACTCGGGGTCGAGTCCGAACGCCAGTGCAAGTGCCTGGCGGAAAACCGCGTGATCTTCCACGAGCAGGATGCGAATCGGCGAGGTGGAATCCATGGTCATCTATGATGCCTCTGCAAGGTCGAAACTGAACGTCGTGCCCTTGCCAGGGGCGGAGGTGGCGAAGAGAGTACTGCCATGATCGTGCACGATTCCGCGCGAAAGATATAGGCCCAGCCCCATTCCCGGCACACGATGGCCCGTCGCGTTACGGCCACGTCCGAATTTGGTGAAGATATGCTCGAGATCTTCCTGCGAGATCCCTGATCCTTCATCAATGACGTCGATATGCACATGCCCGTCGCACGAGCGGGCGCGAAGAGTCACCGGGGTGCCCGGTGGCGTGTATTTGACGGCGTTCCCGAGCAGGTTTTGCAACACTTGGGTAATGCGCTCGCGGTCGGCCAAGATGGTGACATCCGGCACGGGTTCAAGGGTGAATGCATGCATGGCGAGCTGATCCTTCATCGCGAGAATCGCGTCGTCGATGAGGTGGGGGAGGGGAACTGGCTCCGGGGAGACGCTGAACTCTCCACGATCCATGCTCGTTGCATTCTGGACATCGGAAACGAGACGTTGCAGGAGACGGACTTCCGAACGAATCGCATGGGACAATCGCTTGCGTTGGTCGTCCTGCAGGTCGTCGCGGCCCCACAGTTCCATCATGCCGCTAATTGCGGCGATCGGGTTACCGGCCTCGTGCGCGATCATGGCGACGAAGTCTGATTTGAGGGCGGCCAGCTCGTTCGCTTTCAGCAGTGTTGCCTGGGCATCCGCCAGCAGGGCATCCCGCTCGGATTCGAGCCGTTTGCGCTCGGTGACATCGCGAGCGATCACAAACGCGAGTTGTTCTCCGGGAATATCGAGTTGGCTGACCGTAAACTCGACAATGATATCCTCGCCGGATTTGTGCAGGGACGGAATTTCCATGGGCGTGTCGAGTTCAAGACGTCCACGATCGTCATCCATAAACGATCGGACCGCTCCCCGTGCCATTTCCCGGAGCCGCTCCGGGAGAAGCATGGAAACCTGCTGCCCTTCGAGTTCCCCGGGAGTATATCCATACACGGTTTCCACGGCCGGGTTGCAGAAAATCATCTCGATTCGCGGGATATCGATCACGATCACTGCGTCGCGGGCAGCCCAGAACAGCGGGCCGAACCCCAGTGAGCCCGGCGTATGCCGAGGCTTTTGGATGGTCTCGGCGGTCGGGAATCCACCTGCCCTCTCGACCGTTTGCATAGCCTTTTCCTTTACATAGACACATCGTGCGCACGTGTGCTGTAAGCGCAGTCTTGGGGCCCAAATGTCAGCACCACCCGACGAGGCGAGCCCTTGCGCCTTACAGCAATCTCACCTAATTAGGGGAGATTATAATCCCTGATTCCACTAAATGATAATCCACCGCTTTCGATGATGTCAGCCAATGCACAAACTGTGATTATGAATACAACGAAACGGAGCGGTGCCGGGTCTCAAGGGTGAGCAGGGATACCGCAAGGTTCGGAACCACGATGGCCGGAAGGTGTGGTGCCTCTCCGGGAGCGTGGGGATCTGGTCGGCGACATGGTGCCGTCGATTGGTCGGTAGTACGAGGGAGTACGACATGAATTTCAAGAGCAAGGTTTTTAGCGTCGCGGCCGCGTCCATCTTCGCCCTCAGCCTGGGGACCTCCGCGATGGCGAGCACCGCTAGTGTGAGTCAGGAAATCACCGGTAATGAAGAAGATGGCAATACGCTCACGGCAACGCTGACAAATATCAACTTCGATGCTCTCCCATACTCACACTCTGTTCAGTACAGTGAGGGCGAGTTCACTCTGACAGTTAACGACCTCCGTGGGACCTATGAGGGTTGGGCTGTCTCGGTGTCGTCCGGCACCTTTGAGTATCAAGGCGAGGTTGTTGGGGACTGGGACATTTCGGCGGACAATTTCGCTCTGATCGGCATCCTTGATCCTGTGTATGTCGCCGGCCAAAGTATTGATGGTGGGCTGGTCTCAACTAGCAACACCGGTACGCTTGATCAGAGCAGGAACGTCTTGAATGCGGAGTCCGGAAGCGGGGCTGGCAAGTATACCCAGGATCTCGGTGTCAAGCTCACAGTTCCGGCCGATCGTCCAGTCGGCGACTACATTGCAACCGTCACGGTGAGTCTCGACGCTGCTCCCGGTCAGGGCGGAGAAAACTAGATCCGACTAACTATTCTGGGATTCTTAAAAGAGCCTGCCCCGGGAACCTTTTCTCAGGGCAGACTTTTTGTCGTTACGGAATGAGATTCGGATTGTATACTTCAGCGAACCGATATCATCCAGGTCATTGTCCTGGTTGCAGGAGTTCGCTATGGACCTTACGCGCACGTTTTTTCGTTTCGCCGCCGTCCCGCTCATCGCCTTTGGGTTGAGCGCCAATGTCATGGCGGGCACCTCGTCAGTGACGCAGCAGGTGACGCAAGGGGAACTCACCGCCTGGGTTCATGGTGATGCGCTCAACACGATTGCATACTCGCATGGCAGTCAGGATTCATTCCGCGAACTCACGCTGCACGTTGATGACCTGCGCGGCACCTACGAGGGCTGGAGCGTCACGGTCAAATCAAGTGATTTTTTCTATCAGGGCCCCGCAAGTGGGAATCACGATATCCCGGCGGCAAACTTCGTACTCGGTGCGACGAGAATGCCAATCTGGGTGTCCGGGCAGGCACTTGATGCAGGGATCGCGGGCGCTGCAATCAACGGACCGTTGGACATCGAACAAACACCGCTTACAGCGAAGTCAGGACATGGGTCAGGGAATTACACACAGGTGTTGCCTGTCACGCTGACCGTGCCGGAAGGCAGTCCGGTTGGCATGTACGTCGCGACACTGACGGTTCATACCTCTGCCGCCCCAAACTAACGACGGCTGTCCGGAACAAGTTTTCATCAGGAACCGGCTTCACGCTATCATTACGGATATTGCTCATATCCCGCAATTGACTCGACCTGAATCCGTAATGAGGGACTCCCGACCATGACCAACTCTCGTCGTCACGTGCTCCTGATCTGGTTCGTGACGGTGCTTTTCGCCCTGTCGCTGGTTCCCTCCCCGTCGCTGGCGCAGGAATCGACGCCCGAGAGCACGCCGGCCGCGCCGGAGCCGCCGTCGTTCCTGATCGCGCCGGTCGGAGACGATCAGGACGGCTCTTACTTCACCGTCACGATGGAGCCGGGGAGCACGCAGGAACTGACCGTCGCGCTCGGCAGCGGCGGTGATGAGCCTGTCACCGCGCTGGCCTATGCCGCCGACGCCTACACGCTGGTCAACGGCGGGTTCGGCGTCCGGACGGCGGACGACGAGCAGACCGGACCGACGACGTGGATCGATTTCCCGACCGAGACGCTGGACCTGAACCCTGGCGACCGGGTGGAGCGGACGTTCACCGTCTCGGTGCCGAAGGACACCCCGCCGGGTCAGTATCTTTCCGCGCTGGCGATCCAGACGGCGGATTCGATCGCGGTCGGCGATAGCACCATGTTCCGCCAGATTATCAAGAAGTCGATCGCGGTCTTCATCATCGTCCCCGGTCCGGAGACCCCGGCGCTGGAGATCGGTGAGGCGAGCGTGAAGCAGACCGAGACATCGAACTCCCTCGTCGTGGAGCTGTCGAATCCCGGCAACGTCTTCCTCAACCCCGAGGGGACGGTCACGATGACCACTGCGGACGGCAAACCGGTGCTGACCTCGCCGATCGCGATGGGACCGGTCTACGCCGGGATGGGGACGACGCTGGAGCTGTATATCCCGACCATGCTGGCCCCGGGCGACTACACGGTCTCCGTTTCGTTGCGTGACGAGAAACGGGATGTGAGTGAGGAGGCCGAGTCGTTGCCGGTGACTGTCACCCAGCTGGCGTCGGCGACCCCGGCGGTGCAACCGGTCACGTTCACCACGGCTGAGGTCGATCCGATCACCTCCGGTTCCGGCGAGCTGCAGGCGGTGAATGTCCTGGTCACGCTCGACAATCCCGAGGCGACGATCCCGAATGCGAAGCTGACGCTGCATGTCATGCGCAACGGTGAGCTGGTCGAGGATTACCCGCTGAACTCCGCGCTGGTCGTGCAGCAGGGGACCACGGATATCCAGCAGCGCTACATTCCGCTTGGAAGCTGGGATCCCGGCGACTACACGTTCTCGTTGACGCTGGAAGCGGTCGATCCGGGTACGGGTCAGTTGACGGTGCTGGCGACGCAGGATATCGACGCGACGATCACGGTTCCGTAGCGGGTTGATACGTAGGGGCGGACAAGGGCGGACATAAGAGTCCGCCCCTACACCTGACCTGCAACCATATCAATCATCCTGCGATTCACCCTTGGCGATATCCTGGTCGTCCACGAACATTGGCCTGACCTGGCGGCCGGGGCGACGGTGCGAATCGCAATCAGGGTGTGACCGTCATTCCACGCGATCGCGGGCTCCGGATACCAGGTCCGGGGCGATGCGGGTCGGACGAACGCGTCGGGTGATGCGGCCGATCTTGTCGAACATGCTTGCCATTCGCTTGCCGCCGCGGAGGACCTCGCTCGGGGTGCTATCGACGATCTGGGCGGTGCCCTTGCCGATGTACCAGATGAGCGACAGGATCAGCACCATCGACAGCATCATCGTCGTCGGCATCTGCGCGATCTCGTAGGTCGCGAGTTGGTGATTGAACTCCGGGGTGGCGACCGGCGCGGTGACGATAAAGCTGGACAGCGCGAACTTCAGGATCCCCGACAACGTCATGATCCCCGCCCACAGGAGACCGCAGCGCTCGATGTATGCCCGGTACGCGGCTTCCTCACCGAGCTCACGAACGTCACGCTCGACCTTTTCCTTGCGAAGCACCATGTCGAAGAGGAGCTTCACGACCGGGAAGCTCGTCCGATTGCTGACGAGCAGGATGACCGCGAACCCGATCGGAACGGCTGCTTCCTTCACCGGAAAAAGCGCGGTATCGAGCCGGAACACGGCGATGACCCCGGTCAGGAGCACGCTGGTAATCCCCAGAATCGATTGCGCGTTGACCTTGCGGCTGCGCAGCAACGTCGTGGTTCCGTAGATCACGGGAATACCGACGGCGAGTAGCACGGCGGGAATCGGTCCGAGCCGGTCCTCGTCGCTCAACGTCAGGAGGATGGCGATCGGGAGGAAGATGTTGATGATCGGGTTGAGCATCGAATGATCCTGAAGCAACGTTCCGGCGCGCGTGCCGGACTCTCTCCCGGGCATTGTAGGGCAGGTGACGGTTTTCGCGGAGGGTAAATCGTACGGGCGATGACAAGCATCGCCCGCATGTATCAGTCTTCGGCCTCGATCGCGTCTGCGAACGCCTGCATCGACGAAAATGTCCAGTCAGGGGTGGGGACGTCGTCCGGTATCGGGGTTGCGCCGGATCCGGGTATGCCTCCGCGCCGGTCGATCCAGACGGTGGTCAGTCCGGCGGCTTTTGCCGGGACGTGATCGTGGAAGAGGCTTTGGGCGACGTGAAGCAGCCGCTCTCTCGGGATGCCCATCGTTTCGATCTGCGCGAACAGCGCGTCGAAGTTGTGCGGATCGGGTTTGTACGAGCCGATGTCCTGCGCCGTGAGGATGGCGTCGAATTTCACGCCGAGTCGCCGGTTACTGCCGGCGAACGACTCCCGGTCGACATTCGAGAGGATGATCAGCTTGTAGCGTTGCTTCAGCCGGCCCAGCGCTTCCGCGGAATCCGGAAACGCCGGCCAGTCGGTCACGGACTCGCCGATCTTTGCCGCCAGCACCGGTGGCACCTCGATTCCGTGTGTCTCGCCGGTCTCGGTGATGCTGCGAGCGATGACCTCCGGGTAGAGCATCCCCGGATGTTCGCGTTCGATCCGCGCTTCGATCTGCCCGTAGGTTTCGAGCAGGTCGTCCGCCGTCAGCGAACCATCCCCGAGCGCGGCCACCTTCGCCAGCCCCGCCTTCAATCCGGCTTCCCAATCGATCAATGTGCCGTAACAATCGAAGCTCAGGGCATCGAAATCGGTGAATGTCACGTCGTTCCTCCGTCCATGTCGGGTGATATGCACTACATCATAGGTGGGAAGCCGAGGTGTGTGAACTGGCCAGTGGCGTTTATCCTGCAAGGAATTCCCGGTGACCGATATTCAGGGAGGCGTCTCGATGACCGACCAGATCGACACGAAGACCGAACTGCTCGAAGCGATGGATCATGAATGGGAGCGGCTGTATCGCCTGATCATGGATACCGGGCCGGATGTCCTTGTGGAGAAGAGGGACTCTGCAGGATGGTCGGCGAAAGATCACCTCGCGCACCTCGCCGTCTGGGAAAACTCCGTTCTGACGATGCTGCGGGACGGGACGCCGCGTTGGGAGGGTCTTGGTATCGACAGGGCGATCTACAGCCTGGAGGATTTCGACCCGGAAAACGAGGTTATTCGGCGAAATACCGCCGGCATGCCGCTTGAGGAGGTCGTCGCCTTCCTGAAAAACACGCAGGACGAGATGCGACGTCATGTCGATGGCATGACCGACGAGGCGTTACTGCGGCCGTTGTCCGACTTCGCCGAGGGCGGGCAGGGAGAAACCGTGATGCGGCGGCTCCTCGGGACGTTTCCATGGCATCAGGCGGAGCACCGGGCATATATCGAGCGGATATTGGCGGGATGAGGCCCGGGCGAACGGAACGGGGCTGCTCTCGCGTTTCGGCCGTGGTAAGACCGCACCCCGCCAACTTTTGATCATCCGTCTCTCCAACAATCGTGATGAGCCTCACACCCTTGCTGTCATCCCGAGCCGGAGCCGCGAGCGGAGCAAGCCCTTCTCCCTGTCATCCCGAGCCCGTGAGATCGCGAAGCGGTCGAACGGTGTCGAGGGATCTTTGTCTCTGGCCACCACGGCGGTTTGGGGGAGCAAAGATCCCTCGACACGATTCGACTCCCGTGGGGCGTCTCATCGGCTCGGGATGACAGCAAGGTTGACGGGAAATGACCGCCGCTCCGCAGCGTGTCTCGGGCACAGGACCCGAGACGACGATTACGTGCGTTGGTTTGCGATTGATCATCCGGATTCCGTATTACCGAACCATCGTGAAGTGCTCGACGGTCGGGAACGGGTCGTAGAAATGATGCAGCAGCGCCTTCCATTGCTGGTACTGTGGCGATCCGCGGAAACCTTCGGTGTGATCCTCCAGGGTTTCCCAGCGGACGAGCAGGATGTAGCGGGATGGATGTTCGATGCAGCGCTGGAGCTCGTATTCGATATACCCGGGCATTGCGGAGATGATCGAGGACGCCTCGGCAAAGGCGTCTTCGAATGCGCTTTCCTGACCGGATCGAACATCCAGCATCGCGACCTCAAGGATCATTCCGACTCCAAAGCTTGCCGCGTGTATGCGGATGGGCCAGCGACGACGACCTGATAGCCATCGGGATCATGTAGCCAGCATTCCATCTGCCGGGCAAACGCGTTTTCGAATGGTTCCCGATCGAGCGTGATGCCATGCTCCCGGATTCGTGACAGCAGGGAATCGAAATCGTCTGTTTCAAACCAGAGCACGACCCCATTTCCCAAGGCGAGCGATGGTTCGCCCAATGCGGCATGGTTTACATCGGCATCGAAACCGTGCAGTTGCATCACCAACTCGGTGCCGTCGAGGATCTGCTCGTAGTGTTCCCCGCCGTGACCTTGCTGGGCTCCCAACAGATCGCAGTAGAATTTCGCGGATATCGGGACGGATGAGACGGTAATGAGTGGTTGCGGTTTCACGAATGCTCCTGTTTTGCGCGAAGGATTCATAGACCGCGTCACCCTTGAAGGAATGGGCGATGGAGAGTGCCGGTGAGCCGGTTACTGCCCTTCTATTCCCATTCGATCGTGGCGGGCGGCTTAGACGTGATGTCGTAGACGACGCGGTTGATTCCGTCGACCTCGTTCACGATCCGGTTGCTGATGCGGCCGAGGACCTCGTACGGCAGCTTCGCCCAGTCGGCCGTCATCGCATCCTGGCTGTTGATCGCGCGGACCGCAACGACCCGGGCGTAGGTTCGGTAATCGCCCATCACGCCGGTCGAGTTGACCGGCAGCAGGACCGCGAAGTATTGCCAGACATCGTTCGTCACGTCCCAGGCGTCGATCTCCTCACGGACGATCGCGTCGGCCTTGCGTAGCAGGTCGAGATCGGGTTCGGTGATCTCGCCCAGCAGGCGAACGGAAAGCCCGGGACCGGGGAAGGGCTGGCGCTCGACGATTTCTTCCGGCAGCCCGAGGAGCCGGCCGACGGCGCGAACCTCATCCTTGAACAGGAAGCGGAAGGGCTCCAGCAGTTTGAACTGCATATCCTCCGGCAGGCCACCGACGTTGTGATGCGACTTGATCTTCACCGCGGCCTTTGAACCCGAACCCGCGGTGGCGCTCTCGATCACATCCGGATAGATCGTGCCTTGGGCGAGGAAATCGAATGGGCCAGCTTTGCGGGCTTCTTCCTCGAACACGCGAATGAACGTCTCGCCGATGATCTTTCGCTTTTGCTCCGGGTCGGTCACGCCCTGCAGTTTGGTGAGGAATTGTTCGCTCGCGTCGGCGTAGACGAGTTTCGTGTCGAATGCCTTGGTGAACGTTTCCTGCACCAGCTCGGCTTCGTTCAGACGAAGCAGTCCGTTGTTGACGAAAACGGGGGTGAGCTGGTCGCCGATTGCCTTGTGGATCAGTGCCGCTGCGACGGAGGAGTCGACGCCGCCACTGAGGCCCAGAAGGACCCGGCCATCACCGACCTGCTCGCGAATCTCCTTGATCGAGGCTTCGACGAAGGACTCCGGCGTCCAGTTCGCCTCGCATCCCGCCACCTTCGTCAGGAAATTGCGGATGATCTGCGTGCCATTTTGCGTGTGCTGGACTTCCGGGTGGAACTGGAGCGCCACGATGCGTCCCTTGCCCATCGCGGCGACCGGCGAGTTTGGCGTGCCCGCGAGCGCCTCGAAGCCCTCTGGCAATCCATCGACATGATCGCCGTGGCTCATCCAGACATCGAGCGTTTCCGGCATCGCATCGAACAGGGCGGATTCCTGCCCCGCCTGCGTCAGCGTGATGGTCGCCGGACCGTACTCGCGCCGGTCTGCAGCCTGCACCGTTCCGCCGAGCGATGTCGCGAGGAGCTGCATACCGTAGCAGATACCGAGCACCGGCAAATCCTGCTCCAGCACCCAGTCCGGGAGCTGTGGTGCGTCATCGGCATAGACGCTGTTCGGGCCACCGGAGAGGATCACACCCTTCGGATGCAGCTTCGAGACCTTCTCCCACGAAACGTCGTGCGGGAGCAGCTCGCCGTACACGCCGCATTCGCGGACGCGCCGGGTGATGAGCTGGCTGTACTGCGATCCGTAGTCGAGGATGACGATCGCGTCGACCGCCTTGCCGTCGTGACCGGCATCCTCCAGCAGGTGGACGGCGCCGTCGATGTCGTGGGCGCTGGCGACCTTGCCTTCGGTCGGATCGGTGGTCGGGAGTGTCTGGTCCGGGGCTGGCACGGTGTGGGTTTCTCCTGATGATCGGGAACCGGTTTGATGCGTGCGGACGTTCCGGATGCCGCCTGGGGACAGGCGATCGGCCGAACGTCATGTCAGAAGCATTTTACCTGAGAGCGGGAAGTGCGAACGGCCGGGTTCGATCGGTCCTCCGGAGGTCGTCACCGCTTGATGTCGAGCACGCCCTGCCGTTCGTTGAACCAGTGGACCCAGATCGGCCGAACGTCGATGTCGGTGGCGTTTTCGAACGCGTTCAACATGTCGTTCGGAATGGCGACGCGGTAGCTGAACGTCTCCACATAGGATCGCAGCGCCCCGAAAAAGGCGTCGTCGCCCATCGCGTCATGGATCGCCGCGAACCCGAGGGGGCCCTTGCTATATACAGCGACGACGTAGCTGTTGGATGTGGGGAACGCATCCGTGGGGAAATCGACGATGGGGTCGGTATTGGAGTTCACCGCCCGCTCGAACGGGCCCGTCAGGGTGCGCTGCACCAGCGTTGCCGCCGCATCCGGTCCATGCACGCGGGAGAAGTAGACATCCGACGAGAGATAGTTCGTCAGGCTCTCGTCCATGAACGCGTGTGCGTATTGATTGTTGCCCACGAGATTGAAAAACCACTGATGCACCACCTCGTGGGCGACCGTGAACTCGAAATTCGTTGTGGGAGTATCGGACCGATAGTAGCTACGGTCGATCGTCACCATCTGCGGGAATTCGACCCCGGCGGCGTTGAAGATCTCGGCGCTGGCGATGTTGAGTTGTTGATAGGGATATTCCCCGAGCAGGTCGTTGAACAGTTCCAGTGTCTGCACGCTCCAGTCCAGCACATCCTGACCGGCAGTTTCGGTGCCGCGCTCGAACCAGGATGTCACGGTGGTTTCCCCGACCTGCGCGGAGACCGACTGCATGTCGGCGTCCGCGATGATGACGAAATCCCGGCTCGGCCAGGCGTTGAAGGTGGTGGTGACCTGGCTGCCGGTTGTCGAGGAGTTGGTTTCCACACCGCTGGTGATGAACTGCAGGGTTGCTGGCGCCGTGATCTCCACCGTGTAGAGTGCGGTATCCGTGAAGATCGGATCGCCGTAGACGCTGGTCGGATCGAGCATCCATCCCGAAACGGGATCACGGCCGGCGACGACCGGGTACCAGTGGGCGAGCGACCAGGTCTGCGTCGCCGTCGTGAAGTTGAAGATGCCGTAATGTCTTGGATCGTCCCGATCCGGGGTCGTGGTGAACGTCATGTCGATGGTGGCGCTGCTCCCGCTCGTGAGTGGCGCGGGCAGGCGGACCGTCGCTACCGAGTTGTCGACGGAGAGGTCGACCGATGCCGGTTCACCATCGACCGTCACGTCGTCGATGGTGATCGCGTTGTTGCCATCGGCGGCGCTGTTGGCGTACAGCCGGAAGGGCAGGTCGCTCAGCAATTCGCCAGTGGTGTTGGTGTAGGTGACCGTTTGGTGCCCGTGGAGATCGAGGGAGTTGTTCGCATCCGGAATCACGAGCGAGATATCGTAGCTCGTCAGCCCCGGTGCCAGTGAAACCGCCACATCGGCCCGGTGACCGGGGGCGATCGCGATGAGGGCATCCGGGTCGTATGCCGTCGGGAGCGGCGTCTGAGCATCGGCGATTCCGGGGAGGGTCGCGAGGCAAATCAGCAGGAAAAGCGCAGATATCGGTTGCATGACATACGTGCGGAAACGCGGCATGACGGGATCAGCTCCTGTTGCGTGCTCGTGGCCGGAGACGTGCCTTCCAGTCACGGGATTGGCTGGCTTGGTACAATCCGCCCAGGTCGCCTGCATTCGACCACTCGAACGCAGGCGAAAAATGGCGGTTTGGTCCCGCCGTGGAACGCCGTCATTGTAGGCGGTCCGGATGATTGGCGCCGGAAGAACGAGGCCGTGCGCCGACTTTGCGGGGCCGGTGTGACCGGGCCGAGGGGCCTCGGATCAGGAGCGATGTGGCAATGCAATCTTCCCTGCAACCGTCCGCGGTGCAGCGCCTGTATCTGCCACAATCGATGCGGGAGCGCATCCTGATCCACTTGCTGGAGGCGGCGCCGAACGAGGGCGTCGGCCTGCTGGCGACTGGCGCACCGTTTCCCGATGACGATGGCGTCCTTGCCCTGGAAAGCGCCCGCTTCTTTCCGGGGACGAACATCGAGGCATCGCCGTCCCGCTTTACGATGGATCCCGCCGAAGTTGCCGCGGCGTTACGGCAGATGCGGGATGGCGGGTACCTGCTTGGGGCTATCGTGCATTCGCACCTGCATGGACCGGCCACGCCCTCCGCAACCGATTTACGCGAGGCGCATTATCCGGATGCACTGTTGCTGATCGCATCATTTGCCGATCAGCCGTTCGCATTCAACGCCTGGCGCGTGACTCCGGAAAACGATCTCCGGATCGTGCAATCCGTGGATATCGTGGTTCGCAGCGGAGTGTAACGGGATATCGCGGTCGAACGTTGTCCGGAGGAGAGCGGACATGGCCGGTGACATCCCGACGTCAACGAATGGGGAGATATGTTCGATTTTTCAACCAGTCCATTCCTGGCTGCCGGGGATGCTTCGGGCGGGGCGGCATCGTCCTCCGGAGAGACAGTGGAGACTGACCCCGTGCAGATCATCGAATCGCTCGAGTCGACGTTGGTGCGGTTCGAGCGCCTGATCGAGAACCGGTCGGCCGATGATCTGCGGCAGGCGGCCCAGGATGGTCGTTGGGGGGTCGTCGAGATCCTGTCCCATTTGTGGGATTGGGAAGATGTGTTCCATGACCGCCTCCGGCGTATCCTGCATGAGGATCAGCCGGAGTTCGAGGATCACGACGACACGCTGTGGGCGATCGAGCACGATTACGGCTCGCAGGATGGCCACGCGGTGTTCGCCCGGTTCTCCGGACAGCGGCAGGCATTGGTGGATGAGCTCCGCCAGCTCGGCCCCGAGGCATGGGAACGCACCGCGGTTCTGCAGGGTCAGGGCGAGGTCACGCTCCGCGCGCTGATGCAGTGGCTGGTCGAGCATGATATCCGGCATTTCGGCCAGGCTCGCGACGTCTTCGGATGATCTCCGGGCGTGGGTCCGTGCCATAATGGAGCGAACGCGCGGATTCCCGATCGGGAATCCGCCTCAGGGTGCGCCTGCGACCACTGCGGGGTGCATGATCGTGTGGAGAGATGTCCTCCGGCTGCTGGCAGGCCGCGAGGCAGAGACGACAGAGGACAGGTGGCATGCACACGGGTTCCGAATACATCGATGTCAATGCACCGGTGAGCGACGAGCAGGCGCGGGTGATCCGGGCCTCGGACAACAACTCGCTGATCATCCGGTTGCATTTCACGATCCATCATCTCTCCCGGTGGCTCTCCCCGATCCATGACCGGAACAAGCTCGAGCGATCGGTTCATTTTGGCGAGCCGACGGTGAAAGAGTTGTTGCTCGGGATGCGGGAGTACGAGCAGCAGATCTACCCGATGATGTACGTGATCGCGACGCAGGAAGACCCGAATCTGGATTCGATTCCGCCCTATCACCCGAGCGCAACGCGCGAGCTGGCCGATGCCGAGCATCCGACCATCGTGCTGCTCTCCAGCTTCCGCCGGTTGCGTCAGAGCACCTGCTCGCTGCTTCGAAACCTGCCAGACGATGCCTGGGACCGTATGGGCTACAGCCGCCAACACAAGAACACGACGGTTCGCAAGCTGGCCGAGGCACTCGCGGATCATGATTACCGCTTCCTGCGGGCGATGGACCAGACGCTGACCGAGACCGGTGCCCGAGAGGGGTTGGCCAAGATCCAGAAGACGTCGCTCGACGAGTTGATGGATCTGGTCCCGGAGAAGATGTAGGCTTCGTCCCGGCAAGCGGGAGATCGGTCGAAACACCTGACCGGCCTTCATGATGTACAGGATCAGGTGCGAAAGAGGTGAGCGTGGAATCCCAGCGTCATAGCGCATCGGGGCTAACCGAAACCGAGATCGTCGAGGCACTTGGCCGCGAGTTCTTCCAGGCGCTGGATGCGCGGGACCCCAGGCGTTTGCGGAATACGCTGGCGGCGAACGCGACATTTCGGGCGCATCCTCACAGCGCCCCGATCCGGCCGGCCGACGAGATCGTCGCCTATTTTGGCACGGTGGTGTCCTCCTACCCGAACGCGCATTGGGACGTCACGGATGTGATCGCCGCGCCGGATCGCGGCGCCGTCCAGTTCGTGATCCGCGAATACTCGGCGCGCCAGGGGCGGGAACGCATCTCGGAGCAGGTGGCCGTGATCCGGGTGTCCGGGGGCAAGATCGTCAGCGTCGTCGGGTATTACGACAGCGCGGAGTTCCAGCGGGTTTTCTGGGAGACGGATTGAGGGAGCAACGCTCTCCTTTCCGTCATTTCATTGATCTGACCCAACCGGCCCCTTCGCAATTGCGATTGAAGGCCGGTTTTGCGTTGTCGCGAAGCTGCCCCGCGCGATTTTCAGTGAAGTCGATGTGGTTTTGTGGTTATCGGCGAAGGCGCCGATCCTTCACGGTGCTCAGGACGCCGACATCCCTTCGGAAGTACGGCCCCTGCACCCTCATAGTCCCATTGAGGTTTCCGGCACGGCGTCCCAAACTCGCGAACCCGATATTCGGTACACTTGTGAAGAACGGCACGAATGCGTCTTGACCGCGTGCCGGAAATGGGTAGAGGGAACGGGGTAACGGGCATTTCCCCGGAACCGGTAGTCGAGAGCGAGCCATCCGTACGATATGACACGGAATCCTTCCCGTATTCACGGACAACCACACATCGTCTCGACATCGTCGCGCCCGCGGGACGAGCGCGTTCACGCGTCGGCGGTCATGGACACCCCGGCCCAGGATATGACCCAGAACAGTCCTGATCCCCGGAGCATTCCGGATATCGTTATCCGTCGCCTGCCGGTGTATGTCAGGACGCTCAAGGGGCTGACCGACCGGGAGATCGGCTCGGTCTCGTCGGACGAGCTGGCCCAGCTGATTGGGGTTACGGCCGCGCAAATCCGGCGCGATCTGTCGTATTTCGGAAAATTCGGAAAGCAGGGCAAGGGATACGACATCAGGCTCCTCACCCGGGAGATCGACCGCATCCTGCGGCTGGATCGCCAGTGGCCTGTTGTGCTGTGCGGTATGGGCAAGCTCGGGCATGCGATCGCGAACTACCGCGGGTTCAGCCCGTCGTCGTTCGTGATCACCGGCCTGTTCGATCGTCACGCGGACCGGTTCGGGAATCATGTCAATGACATGGTCATCCGCCCGATCGACGAGATGGTCGACGCCATGCGCGAGGAGGGTATCAAGATCGGCATTATCGCCACACCCAAGATCCACGCGCAGGAAACCGCCGAGCTGATGGTCGAGGGCGGGGTCGAGGCGATCCTGAATTACGCGCCAGTGATCCTGAAGGTGCCGGAGAACGTGACCGTCCGCGAGATCGACCCGGTCTCCGCGCTCCAGAGCATGACCTACTACATCGGCCGGGATTCCTGATGCCAGCCTCACGCATCCATCACGTCCAGGTCGCCATGCCGAAGGGGCGCGAGGCTGAGGCCCGCGTCTTTTACGGCGAGCTGCTCGGCTTCCCGGAGATCGCCAAGCCGGAGCCGCTTGCGAAACGCGGCGGCGCCTGGTTCCAAACCGGCAATCTCCAGCTCCACCTGGGCGTCGATGAGGATTTTACTCCGGCGACGAAAGCGCATATCGCCTATGAGGTCGACGATATCGCCGCCGTCCGGACGCGTCTCGAGGCGGCTAGGTTCGCCATCGTTGACGACGAGCTGTTGCCCGGTTTCGACCGCTTCTACGTCAACGACCCGTTCGGCAATCGGGTGGAGATTTTGCAGCCGACGAGTTGATCCCCCGGAAGAGAACCGTCATCCCGAGCGATGTCGAGGGATCTCAGGAACGCATGTCATGAGATCCCACAGCGCCTCCAATTATCGACCTGCGGTCGATCGGGCAGACATCAGAGTGTACCCCTACCTGATTGCTGATTTTTCCGTTTCGTTGACAACCAGGTTGACCAGATCGGACATTCCGGCTTCGTCGAAGATCATGCGGGCACCGGCGCGGGCGTAGAGCTCGGGCAGGGGTTTTGTCCCGCCGAGGGCGAAGGCGGCGCGGAGATCGGCCAGTGCGGTTTCGGGATCATGTTGCGCGTTCCGCCAGACCTGCACCGCTGCCAATTGCGCCAGCCCGTACTCGATGTAATAGAACGGGTACAGGAAGATGTGCAGCTGTTTGTACCAGCGGGCGGTTCGGAGATCGTCAAGGCCGGTCCAGTTGGTGTGCGGGTCGTATTCTGCCCAAATCTCGACGAACTTTCGATCCCGCGCATCGCGATCGGTTGCGGCGGGGTCGGTATAGAGCCAGTGCTGAAATGCATCGACCACGGCAATCCACGGGAAGCGGGTCAGGACGTGGTTGATGTGTTCCCGGCGGACCATGGCGTAGTCGTCATCGGCATAGACGCCGCCCTTGTCTCGGTGGAGGTAGGGCAACGCGAGCAGCTCCATCGACATCGAGGCGACCTCGCACATCTCCTCGCCAACCGCGCGTTGATGGACGATGGGAAGATTCGCCATTGAGATCTCATGGAAGGCATGTCCCGATTCGTGAAGCAGGATGGTGAGATCGAGGGGTGAGGCCGACGAATTCATGAAGATCGTCGCCTGTTTCTGCCATGCGAGAGGAAAACAGAATCCGCCGGGACGCTTGCCAGCACGGCTGTCCAGATCGAGCAGGCCGCGCTCTCGCAAGCCGTCGAACTGGTCGCCGAATGTCGGATCAACCCGTCGCACCGCATTCGCGGCGGCGTCCGTGAGCGCGTCAATCGAGGGAAGCGGCTCCGGCGCGGGACGTTGCTCCGGATCGGCATCGAGATCCCACGGGCGTAGCGAGTCGACACCGAGCGCCTGCCGGTGCGCGTCCATGATCCGCGTCGTCGCCGGGACGAAGGTGGCCCGGGTGCTTTCATGGAACGTCCTGCAGTCGTCAGGGGTGTAGTCGACCCGGTGCAGTTCGGTAAATGCGTAATCGCGGTAGTTGGAGAAGCCAGCGTTGCGTGCAATGCGCTGCCGGAGCTCCAGCATCTCGTCGAAGATGTCCGCCAGCGTGTCGCGCTGATCGACATACGGTTGGAAACTGGCGCGCCAGGCGGACTCACGGACGTTACGATCCGGGTCCTGCAGGAAGCGATTGAGCCGCGATGGCGGAATCGATTCGCCCTGCCAATCGACCGTCATGTTGCCGCAGACGTTGTTGTATCGCTCCTTGAGCGCCGACAGGCGTTGCTGGAGCGGGATGTTTTCGGTGCGAAATATCTCGCGGTCGATTCGGAACCGCTGGATCGTCGTTTCCAGATCGGGTCGCGTGTAACCGGAATCGAGCAGTTTTGCCGCGAGAGCGACGAGGATTTCCTTGTGACGCGGCATGATTTCGCCGTCGAAGCGCTGGTGTATTGTGCCGCTCTTCGCATCGTTCACATCCGCCGCGGAGGCCATCATCGCCAGCACGGCGGCCTCCTGCAGCGCTGCATCGAGATTGCTCCACGCGGCAAGCCACTGTTCGATGACCTCGGGGTCGTCCCGGTCGAGCGAGGCATCGAGCAGTGGTTGGTAGAGGGCGACGATCTCGTCCCACGTCGCGGAACGGAGCTGGTCGGGAGTGACGGAGGACATGAAACGTGCCTTTCGCGAGAAATGGGAAGCGACGTGCCCGTTGCCCAGGAACGTACGTTCCCGGGCAACGATCGTAGGTGATCAGGCGAGGGAATCCAGCTCGTGCTCGATCAGGGCGATGAGCTCGGCCATGCCCGCTTCGTCGAAGATGAGCCGGGCCCCCGCCGTGCCGAAGCGTTCCGGGAGCGGCACGGAACCGCCGAGCGCGAGCGCGGCGCGGTAGTCCGCGACGGCCTTCGCCTGATCTTGCAGGGCGTTTCGCCAGACCTGCAAGGCGCCAAGCTGCGCGATGGCATATTCGATGTAATAGAACGGGTAGAGGAAAATGTGAAGCTGCTTGTACCAGCGGGCAACGCGTTGCGGCGCCAGCCCCGTCCAGTCCGTATCAGGATCGAAGCGTGCCCACGTCTCCACCCACTTCCGGTCGCGCGCGTCCCTGTCCGCGGCGGCGGGATTCGTGTAGAGCCACTGCTGGAACGCATCGACGGTCGCCACCCACGTCAACAGCGAGACGATACCTTCGAGATGCTCGATCCGGGCGCGGGAATAATCGGCCTCGTTGTAGTAGCCGCCGTCCCGTTCGCGCAGGTAGGGTGCGGCGAGGAGCTCCATCGACATCGAGGCGACCTCGGCCATCTCGCTGCCGTAGATGCGCTGGTAGACGAACGGCAAGTTTGACGATGCGAAGCCGTGGAAGGCGTGCCCGGATTCGTGAAGCAGGGTGCGGACATCGCTGCCGACACCGGCCGCATTCATGAAGATGAAGGGGCGCTTGCGGTACGGGAAGCTGGTGCAGAATCCTCCCGGACGCTTGCCTTTGCGGCTTTCGAGGTCGAGCAGCCCCTCCTCGCGCATGATGCCGAACTGCTGGCCGAGGGCCGGGTCGACCTTCGCGAAAATCTCCGTCGCCTTCGCCGTCAGCTCGTCGATCGACTCGTAGGGCCGGAGTGCGGGACGCCCCTCCGGATCGCCGGCGAGATCCCACGGGCGCAGGCGATCGAGCCCCATGCGCTTCTTCCGGCGGTCGTGGATCCGGCTCAGCGCCGGGACGAACGTCTTCTCGACGGCGTCGTGGAAGGCGAAGCAATCCTCCGGCGTGTAGTCGTAGCGGTACTTGTCTTCGAAAACGTAGTCGCGATAATTCGCGAAACCGGCATTCCGCGCGATCTGCTGGCGCGTTTCGAGCTGTTTGTCGAAGATGCCGGCGAGCGTATCGCGCTTGTCGATGTAGGGCTGGAACTGGAGTCGCCACGCCCGTTCGCGGATGTCCCGATCCGGATTTTGCAGGAAGGGATTGAGTCGCGGGATGGGAATCTCCTCGCCGTCCCATTCGACCGTCATGCTACCGCAGATCTTGTTGTACTCGTTGTTGAGATTCGCCACTTCGCGCTGGAGAGGAATATTCTCCTCGCGGAAGAGATCGCGATCGGTGCGGAAGCGGCGAAGGGTCGTTTCGAGATCGGGCCGGGTGTATCCGGTGTCGAGGAGCTTGTTGGCGAGCAGGACGACCTGCTGGGCGCGCTGGGGACCGATCTCGCTGGAAAAGCGGAGGTGCGCCGCTTCCTTTTCCGGATTTTCGCTGTCGCAGGATGTGGCGACATTCGCCATCGACGCTGCTTCGGAGAGGGCGACATCCAGGGCGTTCCAGTCGTCCAGCCACGCTTCGATGGTTGGGGTGTCTGCCGGATCGAGGGGGCGATTCACCAAATCCCGATAGAAGGGGAGGATTTCCTCCCAGGTGGCGTCCCGGAACTGGTCCGGGGTCGGAACGGGCGTTGTTGCTTGGGCGGACATGCGGAACTCCCTGACGAGATGTGTCTTTGGCCCGATGTGCGGGCACGCTATTCATCCTACCCGGAAACGGGCGGGTACACGCTCTGTGTTTATGGGCATCCTGTCCGGGAAGGCGATATCATCCCGGTATCGCGCGAGGCAAAACCCCAGGATCGCCGGCAACGGTTCAGGGGATGACCATTGAACACCGATCAGGCAGAGGAGTCACTATGACACGCACATTTCATCACATTGGGTTGCCAGCGACCGAGCCCCAACCGGGCGAGACATGGGTGGAGTCGGGCAAGCTCTGGATCAGCAACCCGGCTCATCACCCGCAGCGGGTTGAATGGTTGCGCCACGCGCCGGATTCGCCGATTCCGCAGGAGATGCGTGTCAACCCCCATGTTGCGTATACCGTCGATGATCTGGACGCGGAGGTCGCGGGCAAGACGATTATCTCGGCGCCAGCCGAGATCGGGGAGCCACCATTCGCACGGGCCGCATTCATCGATGAAGATGGTCTGACTGTGGAGCTCATGCAGATATACCCCGGTCGCCAGTGGTTCGACGACGATCTGTCGTAATGTGGGTGAGATTGGACGACGTTAATCCATGGTAGATCTGGCAGTTCTGGTCGAGCGTGCGGACGAGATCCGGCGTCTCTATGATGAGCAAAATCGGCGAATGGGACGGCATTCGTGGGGTGCGGCCGAGTATGCCCAGGGGCTTGTCGCGGACGTAGGTGATCTCGTGAAGCTGATCATGGCCCGGAACGGGTTTCGGGATGCCGACGATATCGACCGGCGGATCGAACACGAGCTGGTCGATTGCCTGTGGTCCGTGCTCGTTCTCGCCAGGGAGCTCGACGTTGACCTCGAGGCCGGATTCAAGCGCGGGATGGACGATTTGGCGCAGCGGATTACCGGCGTGAATCAGGGGAGGGGTGATGCAGCTCAAGGCGATGAATCTGATCGTTCGTGACCTGCCGGCGGCAACGGCCTTCTTCCGGGACGTGCTTGGACTCGACCCCGAGGTCGAGGATGAGCGATTTGCCCAGATTACCGCAGGACCGGTCACGATCATGCTCAGTCCCGATGCCATGGTGCCGACCGTTTCTGCCGCCGGGACGATCCTGCATTTTCAGGTCGAGAACGTTCGGAGCGCGCTGGAGCACGCCCGGGCCAACGGGGCACCTGTCCTGATGGAGCCGACGATGACCGATTGGGCTTGGGAATCGGCGATGATCGCCGGTCCCGAAGAGATCATCGTCGACTTGTATCGACCGGTGTCATAGCGCTGTTTCCCGGTTCTCATCCAGCATCAGGGCGAGGTGAATCTCATCGTCGAAGCGATCGGGAAGAGCGATGGCGCGGGGTTCGCGGCCCCAGGCGACGAAACCGAGCGACTCATAGAGATGTAGGGCAGATGCATTGTCCGCATTGACCGAGATGAGCGCTTGCCGGATCTGCGGGAAGGTGCGACAGCGGTCGATCGCGGCCGTTACGACACAGCGAGCCAGCCCGAGGACGCGTGCTTCGGGGATAGTGTAGACGCCGACGATGTATGCAATATGCGACCGCTTGCCGGTATCGCCGAAGACGCCTGCAGTGCTCAGCATTTGCCCCTGGGAATCAACCGCGACGAAGATGGCGTTCATCCCGCGATCGAGGCCGAAATTCCGCTCGACGACGTGGCCGTAGCCACCCTGCCGTGACGTTTCGTAGTCGGAGCCAAACGCCTCCGGATGCTCCTTCAGGGCGCGCAGGCGCATCTCCCACCATTGCGGAACCTCGTCCTGGCTCAGAATGCGGATGGTGACGTCGGTTGGCTTCATGAGATTTTCTTCCGGGTGGATAGTAGATGCCGTAAGTCTGACGGATGATACCGTATGATGGGGCGCTGCGGAATGCTGGCAGGAACGTTGCTATCAGGTGAGAATCAGGCCCGCCGGAGCAAACTGGCAGGGATGCTGTACCATTAAGGAAATGTCATGGTCTCCCTGTCCGGCGTCGTTGTTTCGAATGTTCCCGGTCCGGTAGGGGCCATGTATCGTGCGTATGAAATGAGGTAATGAATTTGGCAAAGAAGGCAACAACACAGCAGAAGCGGACGCGTGGGAGCGTCACCCCGGCAGCAGCGACCACCGATGGGCCACGTCGCCAGAACCCCGACGCCATCGCCGTCGAGGGAACGGTCGTCGAGGCGCTGCCGAACGCGCAATTCAAGGTGAAGCTGGAGAACGATCACGAGGTGCTCGGTCATCTCGGTGGGCGAATGCGGAAGAACTACATCCGCGTGCTTCCGGGCGACCGCGTCGTCGTCGAACTCTCTCCTTACGACCTCACCCGTGGCCGGATCACCTTCCGTCACCGGTAGGTATCGATGCCCCGGCATCGATCGGGCCTGCATGTACGGCCGCCACAACGGGGCGCCTGCCCCGGACCACCCAAAGCCATGTGATTGGATAGCCCCGTGAGGAGTTGGCGCGCGCTGGTCGGATTCCTGATCAGCGCGGTGTTTCTGTATGTCGCGTTCCGGGGGCAGGATTTCGGTGAAATCCGCGACGCGATCCTCGAGACGAACCTGTGGTGGGTTCCGGTCGGCCTGATCCTGTATTTCGCCGGCGTCTGGGTGCGTGCCCTGCGCTGGAAAATCCTTCTGCGTCCACTCACGACCGAGCCCAGCACGCGAAGCCTCCTTCCGATCGTGATCGTCGGGTTCACGGCGAACAATGTTCTGCCCCTGCGTGCAGGCGAGCTGGTGCGGTCGCTGATGCTCGACCGCCGGCATCACGTGCGGAAAACCTCGGCCCTGGCCACGATCGCCGTCGAGCGTATCTTCGACGGGCTGGCGATGCTCGCCTTCCTCGCGTTGTCGATGACGTTCGTCTCCCTTACATCCGAGCTACGGCATCTCGCTATCATCTCGTTCCTGCTTTTCGCCGGGCTCCTCATCGGGTTGTTCCTGCTCACGTTCGCCGGCGATCTCGTCGAGCGGCTGATGCAGCTGGTTCTCGGGCCGTTGCCCGGCAGCGTGGCCGACCGGATCGAGCGAATGATGGAGTCGTTCCTCGGCGGGCTCGGGAGCTTGCGGCGACGCGGTGACCTGGCAAAGGTTGCCGGGACATCGCTGCTGGCCTGGCTCTGTGAGGCGGCGATGTACTGGGTGCTCGCAATCGGCTTCGGCGGCACCGTGCGGGAGGCGATGACGCCGGCGGCGACGTTACTGACGACATCGGTCGCGAACCTGTCGACACTGATCCCCGGGGCGCCGGGGTATGTCGGGCAGTTCGAATACGGTGTGAAGCTGGTGCTCGGCGACGTCATGCATGTCAGCGAGGGGCAGGCGCTGGCCTACGCGATCCTCGTGCACGCCCTTCTTTACATCCCGATCACCCTGATCGGCGTCGTGATCTGGTTCCGGCAGGAGATGTCGCTGGCGCAGGTTCGCCGTGAGGACGCGCCGGAGGGAGAACCGGCCAGCGCCTTGTCCACGGACCGGACCTGAGCACAAACCACCGTCATCCCGAGCGAAGTCGAGGGGTCTCGTAGCCACTTTGTCCCGAGATCCCTCGACTCCGCTCGGGATGACGGTCGCTTCTTGCAGAAGGCTGGCGTGAGCTCGATCGAACCGGAATTGTGATCGTTTTGCAATACCTGTAACGGCGGGATAGGGTACCCTGAGCGGTGGCCGGATGGCGGGAAACGTCATCCGGCTTTTTCGGGCGTCGAACGGACCACCGCAGGAGTGGCATGCATGGAACTGTGGCAGGCGATCATTCTCGGCATCGTACAGGGGCTCACCGAGTTTCTGCCGGTCTCGTCCTCCGGGCATCTCATCATCTTCCCCTGGCTTTTCGGTTGGGAGAATGGTGGGCTCGCCTTCGATGCCTCGTTGCATCTGGGGACGCTGGTGGCGGTGCTGGTCTACTTCCGGCGGGATCTCTGGCAGATGATCACCGTCATCCCGTATGCGCTGAGCAAGCCGGGACCGATCCTGCGTGGGGAGAGCGGGGATGACGACCGCGATCGCTGGGCGAAGCTCGGGTTGCTGATCGTGATCGCGTGTATCCCGGGCGCCATTGTCGGGGCGTTGTTCGAATCCCGTGTTGACGAGTTTTTCCATACCGACGAGACGGCGAATCGGGCGATCGCGATGATCGCGGCGATGCTGATCCTGCTGGCACTGGTCCTGTGGTGGGCCGAGAAGGTGGGGAAACGAACCAAGCACATTCGCGGTATGAACTGGGTGGATGCGGTCGTCGTGGGCCTGGGCCAGGCGCTGGCGGCAGTGTTGCCGGGGACTTCGCGTTCCGGCGCTACGATCACCGCCGGGCTTTTCCGGGGACTGACCCGGCCGGAAGCGGCCCGATTCTCCTTCCTCGCGGGCGTTCCGCTGATCCTCGGCGCTGGCTTGCTCTCCTTGGCCGATGCGATCAGCGCGGGGATGGATTCCGCGATGGCGATGAACTTCCTCGCCGGAGGCGTCACCTCGGCCATCGTCGGATTCATCACGATCGGCGGTCTGCTGAAGTTCCTGCAGCGGCAAAGCACGATGGTCTTCATCGTCTATCGCGTGATCTTCGGATTGTTCCTGTTTCTGATGCTGTTCCTGCGGTAGACCCAGCCTTCAACTTCTCTGTTGATGTCGCGCCGGCCCGTCGTGGCCGGCGTTCGCTGTTAACGCACGCGGCGGTCACGGTGATTCATCTCGATAGTACCGCGTCGGTGTCTTTCCGCCGACCACTTCGGGTCGGTACTCCCACGATGTACCGCACTGGGTCGCAACGTAATGTGTGCCACCTCTTCCACCATCATTCGCGACAGAGATGGCCATTCGCCTGCCAACCAGTGCTGTCATTCTGAGCGAATGCGAAGAATCCCCCGGCGAAGCCGCTGCCCGGAGGGCAGAAAGGGACGCCCTTCGACTCCGCTCAGGGTCAGGATCACAGTCACTCTCCGTCAAGGTCCCGTCATCCCGAGCCCGTGAGGTGACGCAGTCGCCGAGTCCTGAACGCATGTGAAGGATGTCGAGGGATCTTTGCTCTTGGCTACCATAGTGGTTCGCTAGAGCAAAGATCCCTCGACACGTCGCCCCTCGCTCCGCTCGCGGCTCCGGCTCGGGATGACAGGGAGGGAAGGCTCGCTCACGCGGTAGGAGGACAGGGGAAGGGGTTCGCTCACGTGGTTAGGATGACGGTGGATGGTTGTGAGACGGGTTCGGGCTGACGGTGTTGTGCAAAGAGGACATGACCGCAGGCTTGTCTGGGCACAGGACGAGGTAGCACAGGTCGCCACAGTACCCGGTGTGCATTGTCGACCCTTCGGGGCCGATGTTGCCTGCGATCATCGTGTGCTTGTGTGTACACACGTTTTCTGGGATACTGTGTCCGTGCAAACGTGTGCATGGAGGTACACATGATGATCGAGCAGGACATCGAGACCCGGATCAGCCCCGAAGACGAATGCGATTGCGTGCATCCCGAGGCGGTCAACACGGCCCGCGTGACGCTGGCCCGGACCGGCGGGATGGACGAGGCTGCGGAGATGTTCGCCATCCTCGGCGATCCAACCCGGGTCCGGGTGCTGACGGCGCTGAGGGCAGGGGAATTGTGCGTCACCGATCTGGCCGTCGCCACCGGCGTGAACCGGACGACAGTCTCGCATCAGCTGCGGGTACTGCGGATTCACCGGCTGGTCGACCGGCGGCGGGTCGGGAAGGCGGTGTTCTACCGCATCGCCGATCATCACGTCGCGGCATTGCTTGATATGGCATGCGCGCATGCGGTGGAGGACGACGAGGAAGACATCGAGGTGTCCGCATGAGCGACACGACAGCGATCCGACCGATGGTCTTCGATGTGACCGGGATGGATTGTGGCGATTGTGCCCGCAGTGTCGAGCGGGCGGTGTCGCAGCTTCCAACGGTGAACAGTGCGACCGTCAGCCTCGGATCGGGCACCCTCACGGTGAGCCATGGTGAATCCGTCATTGACGATCTCGCGCGGACGATCGAGCGCACGGTCGACCGAGCCGGGTACACGGCGATGCTCCGGATCGAGGGGCAGGTCAACCGGATGCCGCGCGAGCCGTGGTGGAAGAGCCGCAAGGTGGTCCCGACCGCGATCGCGGTCGTGCTCTGGATCGTCGCTTTCGGCATCCAGCACCTGACATCGCAATGGAATGCGGCGGTCGCCATCTACCTCGCGGCGATCGTGATCGGCGGCTATCCCATTGCCCGGGCGGCACTCGTCTCGCTGAAGGCGCACCGCGTCGATATGAACGTGCTGATGACGATCTCCGTCATCGGCGCATCACTGATCGGCGAGTGGTCGGAAGGCGCGTTGGTGGTCGTGTTGTTCACGGTCGGAACGACCATGCAGGCGTTGACGCTGGAGCGAACGCGATCCGCCCTGCGCTCGCTGTTCGACCTCGCGCCAGATGAGGCGACGGTGGTTCGCGACGGCGTGGAGATGGACGTCCGCGCCCACACGCTGGTTCCGGGAGATCTGGTGCGGGTGCGTCCCGGCGAGCGGGTTCCGGCGGATGCCGAGATCGTCGCCGGGATGTCGGCGTTGAACGAGAGTGCGATCACCGGCGAGTCATTACCGGTCGAAAAGGGCGAAGGGCAGGCCGTGTTCGCTGGATCGCTCAACGGCACCGGTACGTTGACGCTGCGGGTGACTGCGCTGCCGTCGGAGTCGACGTTGGCCAGGATCATCCACCTCGTCGAGGAGGCGCAATCCAGCAAGGCACCTTCCCAGCAGATGATCGACCGGTTCGCGTCGATCTACACCCCGGCGGTCGTTGTGCTGGCGGCGCTGATTGCAGTCGGTGGCTGGTTGGTGTTGAACGATGGGGAAACGTGGTTCTATCGGGCGCTGGTGCTCCTGGTCATCGCCTGTCCCTGTGCACTGGTGATCTCGACGCCGGTTTCGATCGTCTCCGCGATCGGTGCAGCGACCCGACAGGGCATGCTCGTCAAGGGTGGCGCGGCCCTTGAGGAGGCCGGCCGGACCAGGCTGGTCGCCTTCGACAAGACCGGCACCCTGACGTTGGGGAGACCGGCAGTAACGCGGGTCATCGTGCCGGATTCGTCGCCGGTGCAGCGCAGTGAGACCGATGTGCTGGCGCTGGCCGCCGCGGTCGAGCGGGATTCCGAGCACCCTCTCGGCCGCGCGGTAATCGCGAAGGCGCTTCACGATCGTGTGCCGGAGCTGATTGCCAGCGATTTCGCCTCGTATCCGGGACAAGGTGCCGCCGCAACCATCGACGGACGCGATATCGCCCTCGGCAATACGCGATTGATGACGGAGCTGGGTGTTCCGGCTGGCGAGGTCGCCGCCGTCGACCTCATCGCCGATCGTGACCTGGCGACGGCCGGCGAAACCGGTCTGCTGATGGCGGAACGACTGGCTGGCGGCTGGCATATCGTCGGGCTGATCGCCGTCGCCGATCGCGTCCGGCCCGGGGCGAGGGCCGCGTTGGATCGCCTGCGGGAGCACGGCGTCGAGCGGATCGTGATGTTGACTGGCGACCGGCGTGGTGTCGCGGAGACGGTCGCCGCCCAGGTCGGGGTCGATGAGATCCACGCTGGTTTGCTGCCGCATGAAAAGGCGGAGACTGTGAAGCGTCTCCAGGCCGAAGGCTGGCACGTAACACTGGTGGGCGATGGTGTGAACGATGCTCCGGCGCTGACGACGGCCGATGTCGGGATCGCGATGGGGATAGGTGGCACGGATGTCGCGCTCGACAGCGCTGATCTCGCCCTGATGCGGGACGACCTATCGGTCGTGGGGTCAGTGATCGATCTCTCGCGGCGAACGCTGGCGATCATTCGACAGAACATCACGCTTTCGATGGTGACGAAGGCGGCGGCATTGCTGCTCGGCGTGTTCGGGTTCGTAAATCTCTGGATCGCGGTGCTGGCCGACGTCGGGACATCGATCGTCGTCACGTTGAATGGTCTCCGGCTGGCGCGGATGCAGGTGCTGTCCACACCGGTCGCCGAGGCGCTGGAAGATGTTTGTGGTTGTGGTGAAGACCACGACCATGCGCACGAGCACGTGTACGACGCCGCCAGCGCGGACTGATGATGTGGCGCGACATGGAGGTTGAAGTGCCGGAGACGATGGTTGCCGAGGTGATGGCCGAACTGGCCGGGTTCGAAGATCCGAAAATCCGTGCGGTGAATGAAAAACATGGCGATGACCACGGTGTGAACCTGAGCAAGCTGCGTGTGCTTGCAAAGCGATTGAAGACGCAGCATGAGCTGGCGTGTCACCTCTGGGAGACGAATGACGGCGCGGCGAGACTACTCGCAACCCTGATCTGCCGGCCGAAGGCGTTTGACCGCGACGAGTTGGACACGATGGTACGCGAGGCGCGTACACCCAAGGTGCACGATTGGCTCGTGAAATACGTGGTGATGAAAAGCCTGCATGCCGAGGAGTTGCGCAAGCTTTGGCTTGAGGACAGCGATCCTGTTGTCGCGAGCGCTGGGTGGGCGCTGACGTCTGAACGCGTGAGAAAGAAGCCTGAGGGACTCGATCTCGCGGGATATCTTGATGTCATCGAGGCGGAGATGAAACAGGCTCCGGATCGGTTGCAGTGGGCGATGAACGAGTGCCTCGGGCATATCGGAATCGCTCATGCGGAGTATCGCGACCGGGCGATGGATATCGGGGAGCGTCTGGAGGTGCTCAAGGACTATCCGACACCTCCGGGCTGCGTCACCCCGTTCGCACCTGTCTGGATCGCCGAGATGGTGCGCCGGCAACAGGTCGGGTAGCCGGGACGCATGGGACCTCCGCTGACCCCCGGATTTGCTGCCTGCACAACCCGCCATCCTGCCAGCACAACCTGTCATCCCGAGCGAAGTCGAGGGATGACAGGTTTCTTGCGTCATACCGAATCCGCCTGAATGCTCGCGGGTCGCCGTGATGCCGCTCCGCAGTCACGGTTCTGGGCAGGTCTCGGGCACAGGACCCGGGATACGTAGTCATGCGGATGCTGCGGGATCAGGCTGCAGTGATCGCGGGGCACCTCCCGATGTTCCCCGCTCCTCACGTTGGTAGCACCGGGCCGCAGTGCCCGGTGTCATGGCACAACGATTCATCGCCGTCCTCCACCGACCACTCCGGGTCGGTGCGACCTATAGGGGCAGGTCTCGGGCACAGGACCCGAGACGACGAGGTTCGCACTGGCGACGATCCACCACCGTTCATCCGGATTTCGTATAAGGAAGGCTTTCATCGATCCGGTATCCAGCAATCACCCTGCGGAGGATGTCCCGGGCACAGGACCCGGGACTACAGGGGACGGGGGCTCACGGATGACACATCGCGCCCGATCGTCGATGATGCCGTATGACGTTTTGATCACGGTTCGAAAGGTATCTCCATGGAACAGCGAAAACTCGGCAAGAGCGGTCTCTCGGTCTCGGTGATCGGGCTCGGCGGGAATACGTTCGGCGCGACGGTCGATGGCGACGAAGCGGTGCGGACGATCGAAAGCGCGATCGATCAGGGCATCACCTTCATCGATTCGGCGGATGTCTACTCGATGGGCCGGTCGGAGGAACTCGTCGGCAAGGCGATCTCCGGCAAGCGTGAATCGGTCGTCGTGGCGACCAAGTGCGGCATCCAGCTCGATGCCGGACCGCACGCGGGCGGGCTTTCCCGTCGCTGGATCATGCAGGCGGCTGAGGATTCCCTGCGGAGACTCGGGACGGACTACATCGACCTCTTCTACGCCCACCGGCCGGATGCGTCGACGCCGATCGACGAGACGTTGCGGGCGATGGACGATCTCGTCCGGCAGGGTAAGGTGCGCTACATTGGGTGCTCCAACTACCGCTCGTGGGAGGTCGCGCGCGGTATCGGTATCAGCGAGCGACAGGGACTGGAGCGTTGGGTTGCCGCCCAGAACCGGTGGAACCTGCTGGACGGTCTCGACAGCCCGGAGTTGGAGCAGGCGGCCGGGGAGCTGGGCGTCGGCATCATCCCGTATACGCCGCTGGCTTCCGGTCTGCTGACGGGCAAGTACTCGCGCGGGCAGGAGCCGGCTGCGGGGACCCGGTTCGCTGACCTGGCGGGGATTCGCGCGCGCATGACCGACGAGAAGCTGGCCCGGGCGGAGAAGGTGACGGCATGGGCGCAGGAGCGCGGGCACACCACCGCCGAGGCGGCGATCGCGTGGCTGTTGGCGCATCCCGTTGTCCCGTCGGTGATCGCTGGCGCGCGCTCGGCGGACCAGATTGCCGCGAACGTGAAGGCCGCGGAATGGGTGATGACGCCTGAGGAGCGGGACGAGCTGACCGCGCTGGTTTCCGAGGGGTAAACACCGGCGAATACCACCCTTCGTAGTCCCGGGTCCTGTGCCCGGGACATCGACCGCAGGTCGATAACTGGACAGCATCGCGGGTTTTCGCGTTGATAACGCATCATACGGAATCCGCGTGAATGCTCGCGGGTCCCCATGATGCCGTTTCGCATTCATGGGTATGGGCATGTCCCGGGCACAGGACCCGGGACTACGCGATCGGTGTGGCGATTGGGGATGCGCCTTCGGGCGGTTGAATGACGAAATCGTCGTTCATGTCGGAGTAGACCCAGACCATGTAGTGATTGTTGGCGATCATGGCGAGCTTGAGGATGTCGCCGCTCTCGCTGTCGATCCAGAAGGCGAACCACGCCTCGGATTGCGAAGGCTGCGTGGGCACGTGGAACGTGACGATCTTCGCTAGCCGGCCGTCAACCTCATCCTCGATGCCGGACTGGATCGCGGTGGCGCCAGCGTACGTCTCGGGATAGCGGCTGATCGGCAGATACTGGATTGGCGACATCTCTTTTACCTCGCCATCGGCGTTCCGACTCCACCCCTGGTCGCCGATGGTCACCGCCGAGTAATGGTCGGTTTGGGGGGCCGGAGGTGGTGCGCCCGTATCTTTTCGCTCGAATCCGCCGGCGAAGAGCATGTCGTTCTCAAACGATGGCGGCTGGCCATTGGCGTCGGGGGTGGTGACTGCAAGTCGGGCCATGATCAGGCTGTCGTTGCCGCCGGAGAGCCACTCCCACCAGCGAACGGATGTCCACTGGCTCATCTGCGTGAGGGCCTCATTGAGGGCTGCCTCGGCTTCCGCATCGTTTTGTGGTGCGGATGGAGCATCGAAGCCGGCGAGGTTTGGATCGGGGAGCATCAGGTAGAAATCGGCCGATACGGGCGCGCCGTCCGGACGGCTGACGATGGTGGTGACACGCCACCAACCGTCACCGAGACCGGGATCGCCGGCCGTGAATGTCGGGGTGGTCGCGGCGTCGGTGGCGTTCATATCGTGCGCGTCGATCGAGTCGCCGCTGTTGAGGTTGATCGCCCCGAGTTGGACACCGTAGCCGCCGTTGATCGGCAACGGGCGTCCCTTCATATCGGTCAGGGAGACGGTGAAATCCATCTTGCCCGGTTTCGTTCCGGTCATCATCAGGTGGCTGATGAGCACGCCATCAGTCGTCTCGGGTGAGCCGCTGGTCGCGGGGGCGGCGAGGGTGATCTGGTCGATGTGGCCCTTTGGCGTTTCCTTGTGGAGGAGCGCGTAGCCTCCGGCCCCGGCGAGGATGAGGATCACGACGATGGCGACGACCGCAGTCATACGGAATGGGGTCGATTTCGGCAGGAAAGAGCTGGCAGGCACGGAAGCAGGGGTCCTTTCGGATGCGGCAGTCATCATATTGGTGCCGCACAGTGGCGTGTCCCGGGTACCGAACCCGGGACAATCAATGATGCACCCTGCCGTTATCCGGATGCCAGATCAGCGCCGCTGGTGCGGGTCGAGAGCGTCGCGCAGGCCGTCGCCGATGAGGTTGAAGGCCAGCACCGTGAGGGCGATGGCGACACCGGGCGCGATCGAGATATGCGGGTAGTTGCGGATGTAATCGCGTCCGTCCGAGAGCATGGTACCCCACGAGGCGGTCGGACGTGCGACGCCCATTCCGAGGAATGAGAGGGCCGATTCGAGGATGATGATGCCGCCGATCGCGAGGCTGGCCAGGATGATCACCGGCCCCAGTGCGTTCGGGACAACATGCCGGGTGATGATGCGGCTGTCCTTCGCTCCGATCGATCGTGCCGCCAGCACGTAATCCCGCTCGCGCAAACTGAGCACCTCGGCCCGAACGACCCGGGCATAGGACGCCCAGACGGTGCAGCCGATCACGATGACGACGTTGCGCAGGCTCGGACCGAAGACGGTCGAGAGCGTCAGCAACAGCGCCAACAGCGGGAACGCCATGAGCGTGTCGACCAGACGCGACAGGATGAAATCGACCCGGCCGCCGAAGTACCCGGCGGTTGCGCCCACCATGACGCCGATGAAGACGGCGATCGAGACCGCACCGAGCCCGACGATGAGCGCGATCCGGGTGCCGTAGATGAGGCGCGTGAGGATATCGCGGCCGATATCGTCGTTGCCGAGCCAGTGCTGTATGGACGGCCCGTGACCGCGCAGGCGCGGGTTGACCTTGTCCGGCGCGTACGGGGTGATCCATTGCGCGGTGAGGGCAAGGATGAGGAGCAGGATGATGAAGCCGAGCCCGATCAGGGCCGGTTTGTGTCGCTTGAACCGCTGCCAGGTTTGGCGGCCGGGACTGGTGGTGGGGACAAAGGCGTCCTGCAACGCTGTTCCGGCGCGGACCACCGGACGCTCTTCCGCGTCTTTCGGCTCCAGGGATTCAGGCATGACTTCTTCGTACAGGTTTGGTTCACGGTTATTCGTCATTGGACACGCACCCTTGGATCGATAACCGCGTAGGTGAGGTCGGTGAGGATGTTCATCACGACGACAACGGTGGTGAGCAGCAACACGATTGCCTGGACGACCTGCATGTCCTGGTTCGTGATGGCGTCGAAGAAGAGCTGGCCGAGTCCTGGCCAGGAGAAAACCGTTTCAAGCACGATCGTTCCGCTCAGGATAAAGGCGATCCGGTACCCGATCATCGTGATGATCGGAAGCATGGCGTTCCGGACGACATGGCCGTACAGGATTGCATTTCGCGCGAGACCCTTGGCCTGGGCCGTTTTTACATAGTCTTGCCCGAGGACCTCGATCGTGGTGCCACGCATCAACCGCATCAAGGTGGCCATCTCCTCCACCGAGAGAACCGCGACAGGCAAGATGTAGCTCTTCCACGAATCCGCGCCATAGGCGGGGAGCCAGCCGAGCTTGATCGAGAAAAAGACGATCGTCATCACGCCGATCCAGTAATTGGGGATGGCGACGCCCAGTGTGGAGCCGATGGTAGTGAAATAGTCGAGCACGGAGTTGCGTTTGGTGGCGGCCAGGACACCGATGGGTAAGGCGACGACCAAGGCGAGCGCATAGGAAAGGATATTGAGGCGCACGGTCATGCTGGCGGCATTGGCGATCATGTCGCCGATTCCCTGGCCGGGACGCATCATCGAGGTGCCGAGATCGCCGGAGGCCAGATTGGTGACCCAGTCACCGTAGCGAACATACCAGGGATCGTTGAGCCCCCATTTGTCCCGGATCGCATCGAGTTGTTCTTCGGTCACACGGGCCTGGCCGACCATGGTTCGCGCCGGGTCGCCGGGCATGAAATACATCACGAAAAACGTCAGGAGACTGACGAAAAAGAGCACAAGTACGCCTTGTGCCAGTCGTTTGATGAGGTAAGCCGCCATAGAGGGAATCCGTTTGTGTGAGAGACGAGGAAGGGTATGGGGGCTTGACCTTCCTCGATCCATAGACTGTCATCCCGAGCCCGTGAGGTGGCAGGGCCGCCGAACGGTGTCGAGGGATCTTTGATTCACGTAACCACGGCGGTTTGCCAGAGCAAAGATCCCTCGACTGCGCTCGGGATGACGGAATATTGGGTGGAGAAGGAGGACATCGAACGCACATCTCGCTCTATAACCAGGGAGTCGCGTGCGTTCATATCCTCCATGAGAGCGTCTCGATGAAAACGCTACTCCTCGATCCAGTACTGGTAGGTCTTCGGGTAGAGATTATCGGTTACCAGCGCGGTCTCGGGCAGGCCCTTGACGCGGTTCGCGTAGAACGTGATGCTCTGGAGCACCAGCAAGAACAGGAAGGGGACCTCGTCGGCGATGATCTCCTGAATTCGCTTGTAAATCTCGATGCGCTTCGCTTCGTCCAGCTCGCGGATACCGTCCTTGAGGAGTTGGTCGACTTCCTCGTTCGAGAACTGGAAGAAGTTGTTGGCGCCTCCGGTGCCAAGTGTGTCGCGGGAATCCGGATCACCGCCGGAGCCACCGTAGACCCAGTTGAAGAGACCGGCGTCGTATTTGCCGTCGACCAGGCCGGCGAGGATATCGGAGGTGATACCCTCCTGGATGTCGCACTGGATGCCGACATCCTTCCACCACTGCTGGGCGATTTCAGCTTCTGGCCGGCGCTGGGTGTCGCCCTGGAAGACCATCATCGTGAACTGGGCCTTGACTCCATCCTTCTCACGGATGCCGCCCTTGCCCTCGACCCAACCGGCCTCATCGAGTAGCTGCTTCGCCTTGTCCGGGTCGTACTCGTACATCGGGACATCGGGGTTGTAGTACTTCTCGATTGCCGGCGAGAGGTTGCTGGTCGCGACCTGCGCCTGGCCGAGGAAGATGTCGTCGGCGAACGACTGGCGATCGAGGGCGAACATCATCGCCTGACGGGCGGATTTGTCTCCCAGGAACGGGTGCTTGTTGTTCAGCGGGAAGTGGTTGGTAGCGACCTGCAGGGTCTCGTAGACCAGGAAGTTGCCCGACTCCTTGAGGGAGTCGTTGTCTTCTGCGTTCAGGCCCCAGATGGAGTTATCGGCCTTGCCGGTCTCCAGCGCGGCCATGCGGCCCGCGGCCTCCGGGACGACATCGATCTGGAAGGCGTCCATGTTGGCGCGGCCGCGGAAGTAGTCCTCGTAGGCATCGAGGACCACGCGCTGCTGCGGGTTCCAGTCGCCCAGCTTGAACGGACCGGTGCCGACCGGGGCGCCCTTGAATGTATCCTCGCCCTTCTCGGCGTGATCGTCCTTCGGGTAGATCAGGGTTGTGGCGACATTCACCATGAAGGTGACATCGGCGGCGTTCAGCGTGATCACGATCGTCTGGTCATCCGGCGCCTCGACCTTCTCGACCAGCTCGAAGTTTGCCGTGCGGGTGGAGGCGTTTGCCGTGTCCATGATCCAGTTGAACGTGTACAGCACGTCCTGCGCGGTGAAATCATCACCATTGTGGAACTTCACGCCGCTCTTGAGGCGAAATGTGTAGGTAAGTCCATCGGCGGACGGCTCGTAGGAATCCGCGAGGACGGGTTCGAGCTCGTAGTTCTCGTTCATCTCGTACATGGCGTCGAAGATGTTTGCGATCGCGACCCACTGCACGGTCTCGCCGGCGTCTTCCGGACTGAGCGACTCGATGGAGTCCTGCCCGAGGGTGACGAAGGTCCCGCCACGCACTGGCTGGGAGTCTTGGGCCGCGGCGGCGCGAGTTGCGACGGTCGCGCTTGAAAGGACCGGGATGAGCCCGGCGGCCGCGGCCGCCTTGAGCATCGTGCGGCGATCCTTGTGCGTGGCCATCAGGCGCTGGATGGCGGTGAGACGTTCCTGGTTGGAGACGGTCATGCAGAACTCCTCGTCATGAAACGTATGGGTGCCCGTACGGAATGATCCTTCCGTGCTGGCCCCGTGGCGTGTGATTCAGCGGCATTGTGCCCGATTCATGCTGCATTCTGGCACACGACAGGAAACGCGGCAATGAAGACGTGCCGCGTTTCCTGTCGTTGTAAAGATAGGACAACGATTATCCCGGTTATGCGCTCGCTGCCGCCTGGTCGGTCCGGGCGGCCATAATGAAGTCGTTCCGGTGGAGTCCCCGGATCTTGTGGGTCCACCATGAGACGGTGACCTTGCCCCATTCGAGCTCGATCAGTGGATGATGCCCTGCCTCTTCGGCGAGCGCGCCGATTCGATCGGTGAAGGCGAGCGCGGTCTTGAAGTCGGGAAACGTGAACGGCCGGGTCAGGCGCGGTTCGCCGTTAACCTCGACGATCTGCCAATCGGGCACCTGCGGCTTGAGCTGCTCGATCTCCTCGTCGGTGACGGTCGGCGCGCCGCGCTGGCAGGCTTCGCAGAATTCGGATGCGAGTTCCATGTGGACCTCCTTCGGACGGGTGATTCAACGCGATTGAACGCGCATATTCCGGGCCAATGCCGGTATCCGTGGAGCGACGGGGAAACCGGTAGCACCGACCCGAAGTGGTCGGTGTCATTCAAAACAGGCGGCATTTCGCGGTTGCCAGCACACCGGGCATTGACGGCCCGGTGCTACCAGCGGGAAGCGGCGCAGCAATTGCGACCGGGCCCTACACCTCGTCCAGTGCGGCGGTGGTGGCGGAGTAGTACCATGGGTCGGCGCCACCATCGAAGACATTGCCGGAGCGACGGATCGCGACCGGGGAGGCGAAGTCGGATGTCATCAGCGATTCGTCTCGCGGTGAGACGGGATGTCCCATCGCGGCGAGCTCGTTGATGACGGGCTGTCCAAAGCGCGTGCTGATCGCCAGCGCCTTCGTCGAGGTGTCGATACGGGGCGCATCGACCGCCTCCTGCATCGTCATTCCGCCATCGACGATATTCATGATGATCTGCGCGTTGCAATTCTGGATGCGGCGTCCGCCACTGGAGCCGATACTGGCGATGGCCTCGCCGTCCTTCGTGATGATCGCCGGGGCCATGTTGCTGAGCGGCTTTTTGCTTCTGCCGATCGAGTTCGGGCGACCGGGCTCGGGATCGAACCACATCATGCCGTTGTTCATCAGCACGCCTGTGCCGGGGATCGTGACGCGGCTGCCCCACAACGCGAGGAGCGTCTGGGTCAGGGCAACGGCGTTGCCTTCGGCGTCCATCGTGCCGAGATGCGTCGTGCTGCCGCTCTTCACATATTCGGGAACGGATGCCGGCATGGTGTGGCTGACGCCCAGGCGGCCGCGGTCGCCGGCGGCCGGGGTGGTCGACCGCTCGGGATCGAATGTGGCGATGCGTTCGCGCGCGTAGGCCGGATCGAGCAGCGCGGACTGGGGGATGGCGATCTGGTCGGGATCGGCGAGATAGGCGAAACGGTCGGCGAAGGCTTGCCGGAAGATCTGCGTCATCATGTGCAGCTCCCGCGCGGAACGGTTGCCGGGATTGCCGGCGTCGATTTCATTGAGCATCGTCAGGGCCTCGCCCATTGATGTGCCACCGGTGCCTCCACCCACCGTGTGGATCTGGTGACCGTGGTAGTCGATCGTGATCCCGTCGATTTCCTGCGCCCGGTACGCGGCGAAATCGTCCGCCGTGATCTCGGAGCCGTTCTCCTGGAGGTGGTCGGTGATCGTCCGGGCCAGCTCACCCTCATAGAATGCCCGGTGCCCTTGATCAGCAATGGTACGGAGCGTTTTCGCGAGGTCTGGCTGACGGATCATCGTCGGATTGAGCTGCTCGCTGGTCTTCAGCGGATGCCCCTCCGGTGTCAGGAACGTTGCGGCGGTGGCCGGGAACCGGGCGAGCGTGGCGACATCCTTGGCGATGTGGAGCGTCGTCTGCCACGTCACCGGGAAGCCGTTTTCCGCGAGCGCGATGGCGGGCTCCATGACCTCGGCCAGGGTGAGGGTTCCGTACCGCTCCAGCGCGAGCGCGAGGCCGGCGACGGTGCCAGGAACGGCGATGGAGCGGTAGCCAATCACGTTTTCGTCGTTGATTGTCGATGGCCAGCCAAAGAGGAAGCCGTCCCCTTTTCCGGCAGGAGCGAGCTGGAACATCCCGGGCGTCGCGGCTGCGGCGGAGATCATCGGGAAATCGATGACGACGCTGCGCTTCTCCTTCGCCAGCCAGACTGTCATGTATCCGCCACCGCCGGTGCCGTTCATCGGCGGCTCGACGACGCCGACGGCGAAGGCCGTGGCCACCGCGGCATCGATCGCGTTGCCGCCCTTGCGCAGCATCGCGAGTCCGGCATCCGCCGCTTGCGGCATTTTCGCGGCGACCATTCCGCCCCGGCCGACGGCGGGGATACGGCGGGGAATCCAGGAACTGCGGGTCGAAGAAGTGCTGGTCATCAAGACTGCCTCTCTGGTGCGCTACGGATGAACCGGATTTTCCTGCACTTTCCCCGAGGTCAGCGAAGTTGTCCAGCCTTGATGTCCGAAGGTCGCTCGCCAAGGAAGGATACGTTCGGGAACGATCGATGGCTTTCCATGTGATCGTCGACCTTCCTGAAATAGGTGCGGATTTCCCTGAGGTACCGGTTGGATCGCTCTCGGGTTAGCGCCAGGCAGATGCCGATGCAGTATTTACTCCCCTGCGCGGGTCGGACGCCGCGATGCCACAAGGCACGATCAAAGGGACCGCGTCCTTTGGTCGATTTGATTTCGACCAGTACCATTGAGGGACGCATCAGCGCCTGAGATTCGCCGCAGCGAACGAAATTAAGATCGACATCACAGGTGATGCGATCGGTGCCGTCACGGGCGACAAACGTGGCACGCCGATAGAGTGTCTGCATGGTGGGCACGAGTGTATGGTTTAGATCGAAGTTGTATTGGGCACGGATGCACGCATCGAGAAAGTTGTGGCCTTCCTTCCCGATCTCATCAATGTGATCGGGGTCGTGCGGAATGCGCTGCTTGATCGTTTCTCCTCGTCGGCCCCGAAGCTTGATCTCAAGAAAGCTGAGTTTGCTTTCCACGTACTGCCGGGTCCGGATCTTGAACCGCCGTCGCCGTCCCTGAATGTGGTGACGGAAGAGATCAAGATCGGATGTGTCGAAATATCGAGTGTCGTAGGTGAAGAGACGACGATTGTCGATCTCCAGGATGCGGTGGCTGGCGTGCAGGGTGCGTGCCCAGTCGACGAATGTGTCCCAGGGCACCATGTATTTGCTGTCGGTTCGGGTGAGCAGGCGAGCCTCCTGATTCGTCTCTTCAAGCGAGATCGGATCGAACGTGGAGAGAAGGCTCTGCATATCGCTAGGCATGGCTCTCTCCAGTCGGAATGGTGCCGGCTCGACCGGAAATCCGGACGGACTCCAAGCGAATGTACCGGACTTCCAGCGTCGTGATCTCCTGCACGTAATCGATTCGGGTGATGGAATATTCGATGATTTGCGCCTTGAGCCGTGTTTCCAGGTATTGCTCGAGATCGGCATCGTTGGAAAACACGCGATCGAGGACCAGTTGGGAGTAGGCTGTCCCACGTTGGAGCGACGGGTGGTCGGCGATATAGAGGGTGATGAGGGCGATGGCGTTCAGGAGGAGCATGAATGTTTGCTGCTCGCGATCAAACAGGGTGCCGTCGACCTGCATTGCATTCACGATCGCAAAGGCCATAGCAAAAAAGAAATAACCGAGCTCGATGTTGCTGAATGGCTCGCTGCGAAGCCGGATCAGCGAGAGAATGGCGAAAAGCCCGAAACCGACAGCCATCGTCGCTTCGTTGAGCGTGATGAGACTGAGAACAATGAACAGGCCGACATTGAATGAAATGTAGACCATCAGTAGGTCGCGGCGTCCATGGCGGCGGAAGTAGATGCCGTAGGCCATGAGCACTATTGCGACGAGATTGATACCCAGATTAAGCAGGAAATCAGCGAGCAAGGAAGGTGTATCTGCTGCGGCGGCTTGCATGGTTAACGCCATGAACGGGAAAGACGCAAGAGTCATGGATACTGTCGACCTCCTTTGGGGCGCAACACTATAAACGAGGAGAGCCTGCCGACAACTATCGGGACAGGATTTCCCGGAATCGTGACTTTGCCTGTTGAATCAGGTTTCATGCCGTGGATATTGCCAGCATGTGTGTCAAGAGGAGCGCTGGCATGGCACAACATCCGAAACCCTAACACAATTTGGGATGATTTGTACGAGTTGGCTGTAGGAAAATACAGACAAGCATCTGGTAAAGATATTTAAGAATCGGATTTTTGATATATACCGACTGGAGATGGGGTGATCGGTGGCCTGTCGAGTCTGACCTGCCCGTCGTGCGAGACGGATGAGTGTATGGCGTGGCTCTCGGGTCGTACGTAGCTCCAGTACGGCACGATAATCTGCGGAGGGCGCATGATGGTGGAATGCGGTGGGGCGATTGTGCAAAGGGGGTCATTACGGGAGAACGCAGCTTGGCGGCCTCCCATAATGATCGAGAATCAGGATTTCCTGGTCGTGTCCGTCAGGTAGAAGTGAGACGCAGGATGCTGCTGGAAGTCGATGACGTCGTTGCTCCAGCTCATGGTGACGTCGGGAAGGTACAGCCAGAGCCAGGGTAGTTCGTCGACGAGGATCGCCTGGACCTCATCGTAGATGGTCTTGCGTTCCTCCGGAGACGTGATGGCGCGTCCCTGATCGAGCAGGTCGTCCAGACTCTCGTTCGAGTAATGCGTCGCATTGTGAACGCCGCCCGTGCGGTAGCGGGGATAGAAGGTCTGGTCCGGATCGACCCGGGCGGAGTAGCCCATGATCGTGATATCGAACTGTCCCTTCAAATAGATCTCGGGCCAGTAGGTTGCCCACTCGATCTCGACGATGCGGACATCGATCCCCACTTCTGCCAGATCCGCCTGGATGATTTCGGCCACCGTTGGGATCGGACTCGTTGTCTGGATGGGCAAATCGATCGAGATGCCATCCTCGAACCCGGCTTCCTTCAGCAAAGCCCTGGCCTTTTCCGGATCACGCTCGTAGTCCGGGATGTCCGCGAACCAGGGGGAGGTTGGCGGGAACGGAGTATTCGTGACGTGACCGTACCCCCAGAGTGCGCCTTCGACGATCAATTCCTTGTCAATCGCGTGGGCGACGGCCTTGCGCACCCTGACATCTGAAAAGGGACCGGATTCGCAGTTGAACGCCATGTACACATGCTGGACGCCAGGGATGGGGTCGATCTGAACGGTCCCCTGATCTTCCAACTGGCTGATTTGGGATGCCGGAACCTCGTAGGCGATGTCGATCTCGCCCGCCTGCAACGCGAGCACGCGCGAATCCGCCGACGGGAGGAAGTTCCAGTTGACGCGGTCGGCGAGGGGCAGGCCCTCTTCCCAGTACTGGTCGTGCCGTTCGAGCTTCAGTCCCGTGCCCCGGTTCCACTCCAGGATCTTGAATGGCCCGGTGCCGATGGGCGTGGTGGCGTCGTAGGCGTCCATGTCCGTGATGCCGCAGCGGTTGCTGAGCACGGCGAGGAACGGCGCGAATGGCTCCTTGAGGGTGAAAACGACGGTGGTGTCGTCCGGGGCCTCGACGGATGCAACCGATTCGTAGTCGGGCGCGAGGAAGGAGCTGTCCGGGTCCATGATGTGGTCGAAATTCCGGACGACTTCCTGGGCCGTGCAGGCCTTGCCGTTGTGAAAAACGAGGTTCGGTCGCAGGTGGAATGTCCAGACCAGGCCATCGTCGCTGGTATCCCAGCTTTCGGCGAGCATCGGCGAGACATGGAGGTCGTAATCCCACCAGACGAGGCCGGGCATGACGACGTAGCCGACGAGGCCAGCCGCGGCGGCGGTCATGTTATGTGGATCGAGCGTGTCGGGCTCCTCGTTGAGACCGACGGTGAGTTCGACGCCGCCATCCTGATTCGGGGAGAGCCGGCTCCGGTTGCCCGGACCCGGTGTGGCCCCCGCGGCGCCGGGGGTGGCGAGTGCGGCCGCGAGGGGCAGCGTCAGGCCGAGCGCGGCGGCGCGCCGGAGGAATTCGCGTCGGGATACATCGCCGTTGTGATATGTGGCGACAAGGTCGTGAACCTGCTTGTTCATTGATGCAGTCTCGTTTCTAGCACAGGCGTCATGGCCAAATGGCGTCTTCGATCGCGCGATGAATCATCCGGCCATGGCGGCTCCTCCGCTTCGGGGGTCGGCGCCTCCCGCGACCTTGCCGGATGTCGGATCCACGACGATGGCCTGGACGAGAGCGAAATGTCCGTAGGGCGCGGGGTTGTTCCATCGCTTGAGACCGGCCCGATCCGCAGCACCTTGCAAGACCCATGAAGGGATGCGCGCTTCGCCGTCAAGCGTGTCGCTCTGGCAGTCGAACCGGGGTGCGGAGACAGCCTCGACCGCCGACATGCCGAAGGCGATGACGTTGACGAGGACGTTGAAGACGCCGGTCATGATCCGGGTTCCGCCGGGGGCACCGAGGACGACGGCTGGCTTGTCGTCAGCGAATGCGATGGTGGGCGCGATGCCGGTGATCCGCCCCTTGCCGGGCGCGATGCTGTTGACTTGCCCGGGTCGGGGATCGAAGCAATTCATCGCGTTGTTGTACATGAACCCACGTCCCGGGGCGACGACGCCGCTCGATGCCCCGAGGGTGTGGGTGAGGGCGATGCAGTTGCCGTCCCTGTCGATCACCGACACGTTGGTCGTCGTTCGGCCGTCCGGATGATAGCGCGGTGCGATCAGGCGCTCGCCGGTGGCGAGCCGGGTCCGCCAGCGATCGGCATGGGCCTTGCTCGTCAAGCGATCCGTTGGGACATCGACGAAAGCGGGATCGCCCACATGTTCGGCCCGGTCGATCATGGCCGCGATCTGCGCCCGGGCGACGGTGTAGATGTAATCCTCCGAGTTGTGGCCGAGCGCCGGGAGATCGTCGCCTTCGAGAATGTTCAGGATCTCAACAACGCTCGGACCGCCACCGGGCGCATGGTTGGTCCGGATGTCGTGACCCAGATAGGTCCCTTCGACCGGGGTGTGGGTCGTGACCTGATACGAGCGAAGGTCGTCGAGCGTGATCGTGCTGCCGTTGCGGTCGAGGTCGTCGGCGACCTCGCGGGCGAGCTCACCGGTGTAGAACTCTTCCGGGCCGAGTGCCGCAAGACGTTCGAGGGTCGCGGCGTACTCCGGGTTGCGGAAGAGCTCGCCGGGGACGTAGGGATCGGCACCGTTCTTCAGGTACAGGCGGCGCGATTCGTCATTGAACCGGATGCGGGTCCCGATCCCGATGAGATCCCCGGTGTCCGGCGAGTTCCAGAGGGCGGCGAGCTCCGGAGAGACCAGGAAGCCGTTGCGGGCGAGGTCGATTGCCGGCTGCAGCAGTTCCGCCCACGGTCGTGTTGCCGAGGTGCGGTGCAGCTCGGCAAGACCGGCCAATGTGCCGGGGGTACCGATGGCGCCATAGCCGACATCGTTGACATGGCCGCGGAGCGCCCACCCGTATCCCGTCCAGATCTCGTCGACAATCGCATCTGCCCACTGATCGGGGGTTGCATTCTGGCCGGCCCTGGCGTTGAAGTCGATCACGGTGACGTCATCGCGGCGTGCGTCGTATTTCGTCAGGCAACCGAAGCCGCCGATGCCGCACATCTGCGGATCGACGACCATTTGGGCGAAGGCGGTCGCGATAGCCGCGTCAAATGCATTGCCGCCGCTTTGCAGGACGCGAGCTCCTACTTCGACGGCCGCGGGCTGCGGTGCTACGACCATGCCAGATGTCAGAATCCCCATTTTTCTTCCTCGTTTGTGTGTTCTCTCAAATCGAATCCGGACGAATCCACGTCCGGTGTGCGAAACAACGCGGCCAGTATCGATGTTCTCCTTTCAGGAAACCGGCGATTGCGCCCTTGTCCGGGCGTCATTTCTTTGTTCTTGGGTCGAAGGCATCGCGGAGCCCATCTCCGAGCAGATTGAAGCCGAGGACGGCGAGCGCGATTGCGATTCCGGGAAAAACGGCGACCCACGGCGCTTGCTGCATGAAGCTTTGGCCATCCTTCAACATGCGGCCCCACGTTGGGGTGGGAGGTGACGCGCTGAGCCCGAGGTAGGAGAGCGACGCCTCGGCGAGAATCGCATAGCTGAGGCTGGTGGTGATGCGAATGATCAGGATGCTCAGCGTATTGGGCGCGATGTGTCGAAACAGGATGCGCATGCTATTGGCGCCGGATGCGCGTGCGGCCTCTACGTATTCGCGGTGTGATTCCGCCAGTGCTGGCGCGCGGATGGTCCGGGCGAAGATCGGGATGTAGACGATGCCGATGGCGATCATCGCGTTCGCGGCCGATGGACCGAGGATCGCGAGGATGGCGATGGCGAGCACGATCTCGGGGAAGGAGAGCAGGGCGTCCATCAAACGCATGATGAGCGAGTCGAATCGACCCTGATTGTAACCGGCAACCAGCCCGAGAGGAGCCCCGATCAGGGTCGCCAGACCAACGGAGACACCACCGACGAGCAGTGAGATGCGGGAGCCGTAAATGATGCGGCTGAGGGTATCCCGGCCTAGCTCGTCGGTGCCCAGCAGATAGGTACTGCCCGGCGCCGCGATCCGGTTTCGGATATCGCGCGCGTACGGATCGTGCGGGGCCAGCAACGGAGCGAAGACGGCGGCCAGAATGACGATCAGGATGATCAGCAGGCCGATCAACGCCAGACGGTTTCGGCCCCAGAACCGGAGCTGGGATCGCAGCCAGGCGGGCGTTGCTGACAGGAGCGCTTTCTTGCCAGTCGCGTGGGTAAGGTCGAGAGACTTGGCGGCCATCAGCGGTACCTGATCCTTGGGTCAAAGACCGAATAGAGCATATCGACCATCAGATTGATGAGGATGAATGAGACGGCGAAGACCATCACGACTCCCTGGATGAGCGGATAGTCGCGGTTACTGATACCGAAGATCAACAACCGGCCAATGCCGGGAATCGCGAAGACTTCCTCGACGACGACCGCTCCTCCAAGGAGGAACCCGAGTTGGAGCCCGACGACGGTGATGATCGGCAAGAGCGCGTTTTTCAGGGCGTGGGCGAAGAGCGTGACCCGTTCGTCGAGACCCTTGGCGCGAGCCGTCCGCACGTAGTCCTGATTCAAGGCGTCGAGCATGGCGCTGCGAGTCATGCGGCTGATGCTGGCCGCAAGCCCGGCCCCGAGAGCCAGCGATGGCATGATGATGTGGGAGAACCATTCGCTGATGCTGGTGAAGGGCGAGACATAGCCGGAAACGGGAAGCCAGTGGAGCTTGATCGAGAAAAGCAGGATTAGCAACAGGGAAAGCCAGAAGCTTGGGATACACAATCCGAGCAGGGCGGTGAGCATGGCGACGCCATCGGTGAGGGTATTGGCCCGATAGGCAGCGATGACGCCGGCGGGAATACCGATCAGGACCGCGATCGCGAGCGAGATGACGGCAAGCGAGAGCGTGGCCGGGATCCGGTCGAGGAGGAGGGATGACACGCTGTCCTGCGTTCGGATCGAGGCGCCGAAATCGCCGACGGCCATCCTGCCGGCCCAGCGCAGGTATTGAATGAAGACCGGTTGATCGAGCCCCCATTTCTCGACGAGTCGAACGCGGGCATCCTCCGTCAGGTTGTCGCCGAGCAGGATCGAGATTGGGTCTCCCGGAATAAGGCGGATGATCGTGAACACCAGGATCGAGACGAGGATGATGACCCCGACGGCGGACAGCAATCGATTGGTGATGTAACGAATCATGGGCCCCTGTCGCTCCGGACATAAGAGGTGAAAATCCGGGTTTCGCCTGGGTAGGTTCCGGTAGCCTCCCGAGATCACGGTGCGGTGGCGGCCGGGTGCGGAATGTGACACTGCATTGCAAGTACGATCCCAGACGCCTTGGGGTATGTCAACAATGGGTTGGTTTGACCCGGGACGTGCCGATCCCTACGATGGAACCAGTGCACGGAACGATCAGGTTTCAGCCGTCTTTCCCCGATCGTTGCGTCGCGGTGCGTGAATGTGAGGAACATGATGCGAGATGAAATGCAGTGGCGCGCCGGTATCCTGGACGATTCCAGTCCGGTGGATGACCTGTCGGACCTGACCTGCCCGTCGTGCGGGGCGGACCTCGTGGATGACGAGCGATTCATCAGCCACCGGGTGTGCTCGGATTGCGGACGGCATTTCTCGATCCCGGCCCGGGCGCGGCTGGAACTCATCGTCGATCGTGGATCGTTCCAGGAAATCACGACCCCGGGGCCTCTGGAGGACGATCTCGCCAACGACCAAATCTCCGCGATCGACCGCATTTCCGAGCAGTACGAGCGACCGGTTCTCGATGAGGCAATCGTGGTCGGTTCGGCGGAGATCGCCGGTTCCCGCGTGGTCGTGATCTCGATGGACGATCAGTTGCTCGGCGCGCATATCGGTGCGCTGGCGACGGAGAAGATCATCACCGGGTTGGAGCGCGCACTGGCGCGACGGTTGCCGGTGGTGGCGTTTTGCGCCGGTGGTGCGGCCCGGACGCAGGCGGGTCCGCTGGCGATGGTTCAGGGTGCGCGGCTCGCGGCGATCGCGGCACAGGTCCAGGTGGCCGGCGTGCCGATGATCGCGGTGCTTTCCCATCCGACATCGGCGGAGATCTTCGGGACGTTCGCCAGCCAGTGCGATCTGATTTTCGCGGAGCCAGGTACGCAGGTCGGCGTGACGGCGAACGCCAGCCGTTCGCTGGAAGCCGTCGAACGGGCCCTGACGGATGAGGATCTCGTCGATCGCGGTTGGATCGACGGTGTCGTGCCTCGGCCGCAGGTGCGTCAGCATCTCGCTGACCTGCTCGATGTGTTAGGGAAGCGCGGGGGGACGTTCGAGACCGTCGCGCCACCACCCGGTGTGCCGGACACCATCGGTCCTGACGACAGGAACATCAGGTTGCGTGGGGTGGAATTCCTGCCGCGGATGGTGTCCTCGTTCGTCGAGATGCGGGGGGATCGGGTGGACGCCGACGGCCCCCGGGTGACCTGTGGCTTCGGCCGGATCGGGGATGTCGCGGTCGCGGTTGTCGCTCAGGATCACGCTGCGTCGCGGGAGGCGGGGCAGACCGCGCCGATCCGGAAGGCCCAGCGTCTCGCGCGGCTGGCTGGTCGGTTCGAGATGCCGTTGGTCCTGGTGGTCGATTGCCGGACCGACGATGACGTCCATATCGTGCGCCCGGACGAATCGCTTGCGATCGCGAAACTCGGGAGTCTGCTGGCGATGTTGCCGATCCCGGTGATTTCCGTCGCGGTCGGGCCGGTACGCGGCTCGCTCGGGACCGTCCTTATGACGGGCGATCGACGGCTGATGCTGGAGCAGGCGGCCTATTACCTGGATGGCTCGGCGGTCTCACGTGGCGGGCGTTTCCCCATACCATCGGCAGGGGGAATGTCGCGGCATCTTTGGCCAGCACGGGAGTGCGAACGGCTTGGTCTCGTCGATGTCGTGATCCCGGAGCCGGAAACCGGGGCGCAGGCCGATCCGGGGTGGACGGCGATGACGTTGAAGGTCGCGATTTCTCGCTCATTGGCCGAGCTGGCCAGTTCGGGACCGCGGCGGCTCGTCGAGGCGCGTCATCAGCGTCACCGGATGCTGGGGCAGGAAACCGAGGAAGGTCTCGCCGCGATCCGGTTCGAGATGCGGGAGTGGCAGGAGGTGCAGCAATCGGTCGCGAAGTCGATCGAGGACCTGCGCGAGCGGTTCGGTCAACGTATGCCGGCGCAGCCGAAGCTGTCGATCCAGCGACCCGATCTCGGCGAGCTGGCGGCTCGTCTTCGGGCTCGACGCGAGGAGCTGCGGCTGGAGTTGCTGGAGCGAACCGGTCGTGGAGAACGACCGTAGCGTTCGCGGTGCAGCATGATGTCTCATACTGGGAGCGCCGGGCCGGAGTGCCCGGCGTCTTCTCATTCTGAAGTAGATGGCGTGGCCTGACGGACGCCGGTCGTTTCGAATCGAACGATGTGAAGAGACCGGCCAGACTGACAACAGGGGGACTTATGAAGAAGATCGCGTTGGTGCAGGTGGGGTATGGCACGGTTGGCGGCGCCGTCATCGATCAGGTTGTGGTGTTGCGGGAGATGTGGCGGCAATCGCTCGGACTGGATGTGCGCATCGCCGCCGTCGCCGGGCGTTCCGGCGCGGTCGCGATAGAGGATGGTGGCGAGCTCTCTGAGGGAACCTTGCGGTCGCTGATCGACGGCCGGGGAGCTGGCAAGAAGGCTGATGTCAGCGTTCCGCTCGAGGCGATCGTCGGCCGGATTACCGATGCCGATGCGGTGATCGTGATGGATGCCGCCGCCGGCGAAGGTACCACCGATTGCCTCGTCGGTGCCCTAGAGCGGGGTGCGGGAGTGGTGCTTTCGAACAAGGCGCCGATGGCCTTGCCGATGAGCGATCCCCGCGCCAAAGCACTCTGGTCGCAGGCGAAAACTGGCGGTCGCCTGAAATACGAGGCAACCTGCGGCGCGGGTCTGCCGGTCATCTCCACGTTGCGTACATTACTGGACACCGGCGACGAGGTGCTCGAGATCACTGGTGCACTGTCGGGCACTTTCGGCGCGATCTTCTCATCGGTCGGAGCCGGCGATCCCTTCGCGGTCGCCGTGCGTGATGCGAAGGAGCGTGGCTACACCGAGCCCGACCCGCGAGACGACCTGAGTGGCCTGGATGTGGCGCGCAAGGCCCTCATCCTTGCGAGAACGTTGGGCCGGGATATCGATCTCGACGCGATCGCGGTCGAGTCGCTGGTGCCAGAGGATTTGGCCGGGGTCGATGTGCCGACATTCCTCGACCGGTTGATCGAGATGGATCCGCATATCGCCTCGCTGGCGCAGGATGCGGAGGGGATCGATGCATCGCTGAAACACGTCGCGACGCTGGCTGAGAACGGGGATGTTTCGGTCGGGTTGCGGATGATCCCGAGGACGACGGTGCTCGGTGCGCTGCAGGGACCCGAAAATATCGTTTCGTTCCGGACCCGTCGCTACGATCAGTATCCGACGGTCGTGTCCGGTCCGGGCGCCGGTGCGGCGGTGACGGCGGCGGGGATGACCGGCGACGCGCTGGCGCTGGCGCGGCAGATGTAGGGCGTCCGTCCATCAGGGGACGTGCCCGGATCACAAGCCTTCGTCATTCAGAGGGCGAAGTCCGATGAATCCGACGCAAAGCGATGTCTGAAGGCTTCGGTAGCACCGACCACACGCGTCCCCGGTAGCACCGACCCGAAGTGGTCGGCGGGTGGATCAGGGGATGATCGGCCGTTGTGCGAACACCGGGCACTGCGGCCCGGTGCGACCAACGTGCAGCGCGTGGCAACTCCCGACACCCCGCGAGCATTCATCCGGATTCCGTATTCGCGCAGGCGAGAGCCGGTGCGCCTTATGACGTTTCTGCGATCGTCAGCGCATCGTCGCCGTGGTGGACCAGTTGGCGGAGAAGGTCGAGGTTGTCGCTCGTGAACCCGGCGACGCCCAGCTCCCGGAGGCGTCGGGCATCGGCGATGGTGTTCACGTTCCAGCAGACAACCGTCGCGTTCATGTCGCGGAGACGCGCCATCGTCTCCGGGGTCGCCAGCTTGCGATGGAGCGAGAGGGCGGGCCACTCCATGGCTTCGAGGTGAGGCCATGCTTCCGGCCACTCGTTCTTCTCTCCCACGGAGTAGAAGACCGTGACGTCCGGCTCGGCAAGGACGAGATCCAGTTGTGGATAGCTCCGGCCGCAGAGGGCGATGCGTTTACCGGGCCGGGTGCGGCGCATCTCGGCGACGATCGCGGGGCCGAGCCTGGTCTCTTCGCCCTTGAGATCGAGAAAGAGCAGCGAATCCTCATCGATTGTGTCGAGCAGGTCGGCCAACTTGAGTTGGTTCGCGGCGAGGGCGACGCTCCAGCGCTCCCAAAGGATCGGCAGTGGCCCCAGCCGGTGTTTGTGTCGCAGTTCGAGATGACCGTTGTGATACCAGATGTCTGTCTCGATCATGTCGCAGCCGAGCGCGATGGTGCGTTGGGCCTCTTCGATGGAGTTGCCACCCCGGTGAGCGATGGCGAGAGGACGGTGGTGGGGGAGTCCGGGATGAAGCGGTGGCATGAAGTCCGGTCAGTCCGTTTCTGCTGATGCGATCGGGTCATATTGTATGCGATCGTACCGCATTGTCGAATCCGGTACACTCGAAACCAGAAACAGGGTGACCGGTGCGGCACCCGACCATATTCGGATTATCCGGGTATTCCATTCGAATAGACCGCGTACGTATCAAGCCGATCGATTCTGGCCACAATGGTGCCGGCGCGGGAAAGGCAACTTTCGTGACCCAGCATGACCACCGTAACGATATCGATCGCGACACCGGGAACGGGCCGCGCCCGGAGGATGTGACCCGGGAGCAAAACGGGCAATTCTCGATGGAGTCCGATTCGGTTCACTCCGCGTTTGGCGAGGGCCCGAATGCCGTCGAGACCGCCGAACTCCGGGAGGGCGGCGCGGGGTCGATCCACGCGATGCAGGTGTCCATGGATCGCTCTGGCGCGGAGTATATCAACGCCCAGAAGGCGTTTCTGACCAATTCCGGCGCGAAGTCGATCGAAGGGGAATCGAGCAAGCTCACCCAGTCGGGCGTGCTGCAACTCAGCACGAAAAAGGCCGAGCTGCATCATTCCTCGGCGGTGATGGTTGTCGCGGACGAGGTCCAGGTCGAGAGTGGCGCGGTCGCGGTCGGCGTGTTCAGGCAGGGCACGATCGGTGACGGTTCGCGCGTGGGCTTCATGGTCAGCGGTGATGTCGATGCCGATGGTGACATCAACACCTTTTTCATGATCGGTGGCGATGTGAAAGCCGGCGGATCGGTTACATCGACGATGGATACCACGGCGGCGGCCGTCTTTGGCGCGGTGTTCGGCGCCGTCTTTGCGTTGGTCTGGAAGATGATTCGCCGCGGCTAGCCAGTGGCCAGCCACAGATGTGGGGGAGAGGAAAACCTATGGACGCGATCAAGCGGATGTTCAAATTTGGCCTCGGCGGTGCCCTCGGCGCCGTGATCGGCGTGGGTGTCGCAAGCCTGCTGGCGCCGCAGAAGGGCGAGGATCTGCAGCGGTCCTCACGCTCGTTCATCGACGAGGTGAAGGTGGAAGGGGATCGGGCGCAACGGGAGACCGAAGCGCGCCTGGCGGAGAAGTTCCGGATTCAGGTGAATGACAGCTCCGCGCTTACCGGCGAGACGACGCACGCTGCGCCGAAGGCGGTGTGACCGGCACATCGCGTCGATGACGATTTTCCCGGACCGGTGTGGATTCGCTCCGGATCCGGGTTTTTCGTGGCGTTTACATACGAGTGCCTGGTGAGACGGAGGGCTTCCGGCCATCGGACTCTCCACGAACAGATAACAAGGCGAGATAATGACAGCACAGCGGACGGTCGGGATTGTGGGCGCGGGACAACTGGCGCGGATGATGGCGGAAGCGGCCTCACCGCTCGACATCCGCCTTGTCCTGCTGGCGGCGAGCGCGGATGACGGTGCGGCGAAGGTTGTGCCGGATGTGATCGTGGGATCGCCGGACGATCCGGTCAAGGTGCGGGAGCTCGCCGGGCAATGCGATGTGCTGACCTTCGACCATGAGCTGGTCGATCCGGAAACGCTTGCGGCTCTGGAGCGGGACGGTCACGTCGTTTACCCTTCGGCCTCCACGATGGCGCTGGCGCAGAACAAGCGCCGGCAGCGCGCCGAATTGTCCGCTCTCGGGATGCCAGTCCCGGCGTTCCGCGATGTGGAGACGGCGGAGGATGTCATCGCCTTCGCTGGCGAACATGCCTGGCCGGTGGTCGTGAAAGCATCCCGTGGCGGATATGACGGCCGCGGCGTGTGGATCGTCCGGAATGACGATGACGCGAGAACCGTCGTTTCCGAGGCGCATGAGGCCGGTCTGGTCTTGCTCGTCGAGGAGCATATCCCGATGGATCTCGAGCTTGCAGTGCTCGTGGCCCGGCGGCCGAACGGCGAGATCGCGGTGTGGGAGCCGGTCGAGACGGTCCAGCGCGACGGGATTTGCAACGAGCTTTTCGTGCCAGTGAAGGTGGATCACCGCCTGACTGCCGAGGCGGTGGGCTACGCCCGGCGGATCGCCGAGGAGATCGATGCGGTCGGCGTCCTGGCGATCGAGTTTTTCGTCTCGCAGGGGCGGGTGCTGATCAACGAACTGGCGCCACGGCCCCACAACTCCGGACACTGGACGATCGAAGGGGCGGAAACCTCGCAGTTCGAGCAGCATCTGCGGGCAGTGCTCGATCTGCCGCTGGGGGACACGCGGATGCTGGCGGATGTGGTCGCGACCGAGAATGTGCTGGGACCTGCCGACGATTCTGATCCTGTCACGCGGCTCCCGGCGGCATTGGGTGTCAGGGGGGCGCATATTCACCTGTACGGCAAGGGCGCGCGTGCCGGTCGCAAGCTCGGTCATGTGACGGCGTTGGGTACCGATCGTGACGAAACCAAGCACCGGGTGACGCTGGCGGTTCGTCAGCTGACCGGGGAAGGGGAGACAGAATGACCGAGAGGACACCACGCGTCGGCGTGGTCATGGGCAGCGACTCGGATTTGTCGACGATGCAGGCGGCGATCGAGGCCTTGGCGGAGTTCGACATCCCCGTGGAGGTCCGGATTCTCTCCGCGCACCGGACTCCGGACGAGATGCTGGATTACGCGCGCTCGGCAGCTGGCCGGGGCGTCCGCGTCATCATCGCGGGAGCCGGGGGCGCGGCGCACTTGCCGGGGATGGTCGCGGCGGCGACGCCGCTTCCGGTAATCGGCGTGCCGGTCGTGGCGGCGGCGATGGCGACCCTGGGCGGGGTGGACGCGCTTCTGTCGATCGCGCAAATGCCTGCGGGTGTGCCGGTGGCGACGGTTGCCATCGGGAATGCGCGTAATGCCGGGTTGCTGGCGGTGCGGATGCTCGCGACGGGCGATGATGCCCTGCTGGCCCGAATGGAGCAATTCCAGCGCGATCTGCATGACAAGGTCCGTGTTAAGGACGACGCGGTGCGGGTTCGGTTCGGGAACGGTGCCGGAGGGGTGTGAGCCGGAAACGGGACATCTGCCGTGATAACGGCCGAATCTCTCGCGATCCATGTGAATGTGTGCCAAACTATGGACAGATAGGCATTCACAAGGCGTGTACAATCAGGCAATGTAGATTCAGCATATTGCGCAATGAAGAATCGGATGGCGATCCATGGTCGCCGGAGGGAACCGAGTGACTGGCCGGGCGATGCGTGTGATGTTTCCTGGCGCGAGATACAGATTGGCCCTTGTCGTATACAGGTTGATGGCGAATGACCATGGGTTCAGGGGGCAAGAAGTCTCTGGGCTTGCCGGGCCAGGCCGGGAATTCTGAAGATCGTCTGACGATGACCGAGGCCGCGCGACTCAAGGGCGTCTCGTACCATACCGTTTCCCGTGCGGTACGAAGCGGACGTCTGCCCGTGATCCGGCTCGGGCGTATGGCGTTGATTTCCGCCGAAGATTTGCAGGCATGGGAGCCCATGCGCGAGCGGGCGCCTCGAAAATACCGGCGGGCCCAGGTTGCATCTGATAACGCTGCGTCGTCGGTTGCGTTGATCTCGTCGGATCGAGTGGATCTGGCGGCGCAACTGGCCGCGCTCTACGATGTCATCCACTCCACGGCAGCGGGGGACGGACTCGATCGGCTCGCCCAGGTCGCCGTGCAGCGCATTGCCGAGACATTCAATCTTTCGCGAATGTCCGTCTGGCGGCTTGATTTCGAGCAGGGGCATGGCGAGCGTCTTGCCATGCATCGCGAGTCGCTGTCGACGTTGCCGACCATCGTGTCGCTGGAGGACGCCCCGTTTCTGCGGGGATTGACCGAGGATGCACGTTCCCGCGTCCTGGGCTCCCCCCGGGAGATTTCCGGTGTGCCCGCTGGAACGCAGTATGTGGCGCCCGCCGGGCCGTTGCTGGTCGTCCCCCTTGTTTGGCAGGGGCGGTCGGTCGGTGTCATGTTCGGTGACCGGAACGGGCAGCAAATCGATTTTTCCCGGGACCAACTGGTTCTCGCGGACATGATCGCCAGTCAATTGGGCATGGCGATCGAAAACGCGCTCGAGCGCGAACGCGATCGGGAACGCCGGGTCCAGCTTGAGACCATCCTGGGCGAGCTATCCAGCGCTGTCTCGGCATTTGATGCCGAAGGACGGCTCACGCTGGCCAACGCGGCGGAACAGGAGCTCTACGAGCTCACGGACGAAGAAATCGAGCTCGGACAGTCCGCGTTGGCGTATGTCAGCCACAAGCGGGTGGAATCGTTGGGCGGAGGGCCCTACGCGCTCACCGATCACCCTGTCGTGCAGGCGTTGGCGGGTCACCAAACCAGTGGCTACCGGCGAGTGATTGTGCGGAAGGATGGCTCGCGACGGTACATCCGTACGAAAGCTCGACCGATTCATGCCGGCGGCAAAATCGTCGGTGCCGTTTCGGTCACTGAGGACATCACTGCTGAGTACGAGGCGGTTCTTCGCGAGGAGGCCCGTCTGGCACAACTCGAGCGCGAAGCCCAGCGTTCGCAAACCCTGGCGGATCTGGTTGTCGAGATCAACGTCGGACAGGATCCGGGCGCCGTCTCGGATATCGCCCTGAAGCGGTTGGCTCCCGCGTTGGGTATCGTCAGTGGTGCGGTCTTCCTGCGGAGCGACTGTGGCGGATACGAGGTCAGCGCGGTCTACGGGGATCCGCGTGAGGAGGCCCTGAACGACCTGCTCGCGAAGGTGGACGGCAGCCCGACGGCCAGTGCGTTCGCCCAATACCGGCCCATTCTCGTTCCCAGAGCCGCATTGTCGCTTTCTTCAGACACCGGAGAGGAGCGGGGTTCGGTCCTGATTGTCCCGATGCAGATTCGCGGTCAGCGGGTCGGCGTTGCGTACCTCAGGTTCGACGAGCATCGGATTCTGGATGAGGGCGATCTTTCGTTCGCTGCCATCTGGGGGCGGCAGTGCGCCGTGGCGATCGACAAGACGATGCTGGCGGATCAGGTGGCGTCTGCGCATGGTCGTTTGATGGCGATCATCGATCAGTTGGTCCAGGCGGTGGTGATCGTCGATGCGCCCGAGGGGCGGATCTCGATGTCAAACCGGGCGGCGGAGCGGATGTGGGGACGCCCGCTCGACGACGAGCAGGTGCTGGCCGCAACGCTGCCGGTTGTCAACGACGAAGGCATTCCCCTGTCCGGAGCGGTTCATCCGTTGACGCAACCATTGCGGACACGCCGGGAGCGCGTCGGCGAGCCGCTGACGATCGTCCGGAATGACGGAGCGCAGATCGACGTTCTCGCCAGCCATTCCCCCATCTTCGATGCGCGGGGGACGGTGATCGGGTCGGTGAGCGTGTTGCAGGACCGGGCCGATTTCAAGCCATTGGATCGTGCCAAGGACGAATTCATCTCGGTGGTCGCCCACGAGCTGCGCAATCCGCTGACATCATTACGCGGGAATCTGCAATTGCTGCAACGGCGTTTCCGGAAGCGGGAAGACAGCGCCGTGACCCAGGAAATCGAGCGGATGGACTCGATCATCCTGCAGGTCGATCGCATCAACGACCTGGTCGGGCGAATGCTCGATGTGTCGCGGGCCGATCTCGGTCGATTCGATATCGCAGCCGCGCCGTGCGACGCAGTCGCCCTGGTGCGCGCCGTGACGGATGAAGCCAGGGGACTCGATCCGCTTCGCACGTTCGTGCTGAATATGCCGGACTCGCTGCCGGTGGTGTGGGATGAGGCACGAATCGAGCAGGTCCTGCGGAACCTGATGCAGAACGCTGCCCGTTATGCGCCGGGCAGCGATGTCGATATCGACATCGAGGTTATGGACGAGGATCGTGTCCGCATCACTGTCCGGGATCACGGTCCGGGCGTGCCAGATGCGATCCGGCGGCGTCTTTTCAAGCAGTACTACCGGTTTGATGACGGGCAGGAGCAGCGTCGGCATGATGTCGACGGTCACCGCGGACTCGGCATCGGGCTCTACGTCAGTGCGCGTCTCGCCCGGGCGCATCATGGATCGCTGACCGTGGAGAATGCGCCGGATGGCGGTGCCATCTTCATGCTGGAGCTCCCCCGCGAGTTCGGGGGATAGTCCCGATCCGGAACGCGCCCGGATCGGGACGGCGGTCATTTCCCGTCCACGTTCTGTCATCCCGACCGTGTGAGCGAGCCTCTTCCTCCGTCATCCCGAGCCGGAGCCGCGAGCGGAGCGAGTGGCGACGTGTCGAGGGATGACAGGGGGAGGCAAGGCAGACGCTGACAGCGCACTGGGATCGCAGGCCGAAACGCGAGAGCGCCCTGTTATACCGAATCCGAACAATCGATCGCGACAGCGCTGATGACGAGATCGTAGTCTCGGGTCCTGTGCCCGAGACATGCCGCGGCGCGGCATCATGGCGACCCGCGAGCAGTCCATGCGGATTCGGCATTTCCCTCGGCAAGAATGCATGTGAAAAGGGCTGCCGATGATCGAGCTTCGCTCGATAGGGCGGAGAGCCTGCGGCCATCCGCCCCTACGGACGTGGGGTTCCGGAGCTATTGCGCGGTGACTTCCTCTGCAACGGCGGTCCGCTCCTCAAGCGGCAGGTGGCGCTGTGATCCTTCTGGCAGCGTCTCCTTCGCGGCGGCGATGAAATCAACGAACAGGGGATGGGGCCGGTTCGGCCGGCTGCGGAACTCCGGATGGAATTGCACGCCAACGAAGAAGGGATGTCCCTTCAACTCCATGATCTCGGCGAGCTGCCCGTTCGGTGAGGCCCCGGAAACGACCATGCCGGCGGATTCCAGCGCGGGCCGATAGGCATTGTTGACTTCGTAGCGATGGCGATGGCGCTCGTGCACGGTCGGGACACCGTACGCCTGCCCCGCCTTGCTCTCCGGTGTCAGGCGGCACTCCCAGAGACCGAGGCGCATGGTGCCGCCCATCTCGACATTCTTCTGATCAGGCATGAGGTCGATCACCGGATGGGGGGTGTTCGCATCGATCTCGGTCGAGTTGGCGCCCTCCAGACCGCAGAGATTCCGCGCGGCCTCGATGACGGCCATGTGAAGACCGTAGCAGATGCCGAGATAGGGGATATTGTGCTTGCGCGCGAAGGTGACTCCGGCGATCTTGCCCTCGATGCCACGCGGACCGAAACCACCGGGCACCAGCACGCCGTGCGCCTTCCGGAGCGAGTGGATCATGTCGTCCGGGGCGGTCGTCTCGGAGTTGATCCAGTCGACCTCGACGTTGACATCGTTTTCGAGCGCGGCATGCATCAGCGATTCGTACACGCTGAGGTAGGCATCATGCAGCTCGACGTATTTGCCGACGAGCGCGATGCGGATCGTTTCCCGCGGCTGGTGGATGTGGTCGACCATGGCCGTCCACTCCTTGAGATTCGCTTGCAATGGCAGATCGAATGCCTTGGCGACGTAGCTGCCCAACCCGGCATCTTCGAGTATCAGCGGGACATCGTAGATCGACTGCGCGGTCGGCAAGCCGATCACCGCCTCCTTTTCGACATCGCAGAAGAGCGAGATCTTGTCGCGGACTTCCTCGGGGATCTCGCTATCGGCGCGACAAATGATGATATCGGGTTGGATGCCCATGCCGCGCAGGTCCCGGACGGTCATCTGGGTCGGCTTGGTCTTCATTTCGCCCGTGGCGCCGATTTCGGGAAGGAGGGTGACGTGGATGCTGAGGCTGTTGCCGCGGCCGAGCTCTCGCCGCATCTGGCGGATCGCTTCGAGATAGGCCTGGCCCTCGATATCTCCGACCGTGCCGCCGACTTCGACAATGACGATGTCGGAATCGTGCTGGCGCGAGGCGAGACGGATGCGCGACTTGATCTCGTTGGTGATATGGGGAATCACCTGGATCGTGCCGCCGAGATAGTCTCCCCGGCGCTCCTTGGCGATCACCGACGAGTAAATCTGGCCGGAGGTGACATTCGATGCGCGCGAGAGATTCTCGTCGATGAAGCGCTCGTAGTGACCGAGGTCGAGGTCCGTCTCGGCGCCATCGTCGGTCACGAAGACCTCGCCATGCTGATAGGGCGACATGGTGCCGGGGTCGACATTGAGGTATGGATCGAGCTTCATGATCGAGACGCTGGCGCCTCGATTCTTGAACAGGCGGCCGAGCGATGCGGTCGTAATGCCCTTGCCGACCGACGATACCACTCCACCAGTAACAAAGACGTATTTTGGCATCCCAGACATCCTCCCGGAGGTCGATTGACAGGTATTCCAATGTGGAGCCAGGCGCTCCGAACTGTTTAGCCCTCGGGCTTAAGCACGATGAATTGCATTTGGTCTGTCAAATCCGATGCCTTCACGGTCACCTTGTCGACCACGGACGGCATCTCGATGCCGAGATGCTTGGCGAAGGGCTCGATCGGCTCGCGCGACTGATCGCCCTTCGGGGTCCGGAACTGCATCGGGATCAACATCCTGGGCGAGATCGCGCCGACGACCTCGGCCATATCGGAGGCGGAGAGCAGCGGCCCCCCTCCCGCCGGGGCGAAAAGGATATCGACGTTGCTGAGGGACTCGATCTGCTCGTCGCTCAATGGATGACCGAGGTCGCCCAGATGAGCGTAGGTCAGCCCGCCGAACTCGAGATGGTAGACGGTGTTGTAGCCGTGGGATGCGCCCTTTTCCTTGTCGTGGTACGTGCGCAGGCCCTCGATGAACACACCGTGGACTTCATATTCGCCGGGGCCGTCGATCACCTGGAACTCCGGCTTGATGGCCGCGAGGTTGGTGTGGCCTGGATGGTCGTGTGAGATGGTGACGATGTCGGCGGTTTGTTTGGCCAAGGTATAGCCGGTCTTCTTGCCGACCGGATCGGTGATGACGGTTGCTTCCTTGCTGCGAATGCGGAAGCAGTTATGTCCCAACCAGCGGATTTCTGCCATGAATGGGGAAACTCCTGGCGCAGTCCTGCATGGCTCCCGGCGGGGTGCAGGATACGCTTTTGGTGACGCGGAAAATACACAAGGAACGCCGGGGACGACCGCGGGTTGCGGATTCCTGGCGTGTAATTCGTCTGCATACGTATAGGTCGATCGGGGGGAGAGGAGAAGGATTGGCGTCGAATGACTCAGGTCTTTCCACAGCCTCTTTCATGATACCACGCAACCGTGTATGGGTGCCGCATGACGAGATTCGGTTGCATCGGCCGATATCCGGGACATGTCGCCGAGCGGCATCGTAGCACCTTCCTCTGTCATCCCGAGCCCGTGTCGCGAGCGGAGCGAGTGACGCGGTGTCGAGGGATCTTTGCCCCAGCCTGACAGGATGATTGGGGAGAGCAAGGATTCCTCGACTGCGCTCGGAATGACGGAGAGGAATGACGCAAAAGGCGTGACAGCCCCTCAGGATGCAGGCGGTGAAGGGACTCAGGGCTCGGGGTCGGATTCCAGTTGTTCCAGCACGCGGCGGATGATGTCGAATCCGTAGCCACGGCGCGCGAGGTAGCCGCCAAGGCGACGCTCCCTGGTGATGGGGTCGAGACCAGTCATTGATGTGGCCCGTTTGCGGGCGAGTTCCAGCGCGTCGCCGAATTCGTCGATGCCGGCGTTCTCAACCGCCGATTCGACGATTTCGCGATCGACGCCTTTCTGCCTGAGTTCCTGCTTCAGCATCCGCACGGAGCGCGGGCGACCCGACTGGCGTGATTCCACCCAGCGGTCGGCGAAGTCGCGGTCGTCCAGGTAGCCGAGGTCGGTCATTCGTGCGACTGCAGCTTCGACGGCATCGGGTGAGAAGCCCTTCTCCCGCAACTTCGTCGCCAGCTCGCCAGCGGCGCGGGGACGGTAGGCGATGAGATTGAGGGCCCGCGCGATTGCCTTTTTCGCCTCATCCTGCCTCAGGAGAAGCGCGATTGCTTCTTCGTCGAGGACGTCTCCCTTCTTCAGTCCGTGTTCGAGCTGAAGGTCGATGTGCAGGCCGAAGGCGAAATCGCCATCGATGAAAACATTGACGCGCGTGTCATCGCGTTGTTGCGGGCGGATTTCGGTGATGGTGCCGGGTTTCGGCGCTGGCTTCGGCTCCTTGTCACGTTGGGATCGGAAGGGGCTCATGATGCCTCCCGAATCTCCTTCAGCGAGCGGATCTGGCGGCCGTCTGCGTCGAAGTTGGCGTCAGCGAGCCACGTCTCGAAGGCACTGCGCACGTGGGGCCATTCCTCGTCCGTGATCGAGAACCAGGCGGTGTCCCGGTTGCGGCCCCGCTGGATGATGGCGTTGCGAAAAGTGCCTTCGTAGGTGAAGCCGAAGCGCGCGGCGGCATTGCGGGATCGCTGGTTGCGCGCATGGCATTTCCACTCGAACCGACGGTAGCCAAGGTCGTCGAATGCGTGTTTGGCCAGCAAGTAGATCGTCTCGGTGGCGGCCCTCGTTTGCTGCAAGGCTGGTCCGAACCAGATATGGCCGATCTCGATCACGCCGTTGGTTTCATCGATGCGCATGTAGGTCGCCTGTCCGGCAGCCTCGCCTCCTTCCGGGACGATGGCGAAGAAGAGGGGATCTGAGGATCGCGCCTGCTCCTCCACCCATGCCTGATAGGACGCGACATCCGGCCAGGGACCATAGCTGAGATAGGTCCACAGGATCGGATCGGGATTATCCCCATGGGAAGCGCGGTAGAGGGGTTTGGCGTGCCGGTCGGCGTCGAATGGTTCCAGCGAGACAAATCGGCCACGTAGCGGTGCACGATTCGGCCGGGAGACCGGCGACCAATCCAAACGCGGACCGAGAATGTCATCGAGTACAGCTTCGTCCATGTTTGTTCCCCTCCGTCTACCGCGATCGCCCGTTCTATGACGTTCGGGACCCGAGCCGGGTGATGAGGTCCTTGAGCTCGTCGATCGCCGGGTTGTTTGTGCCCACCGTTGCTGCCTGCAGCGCCGTCATCGCCCTCGCGTGCGCATCTTCGACCTGCTTCTGCATATCCTGCTTGACCTGGTAATGATCCAGCATCGCGAGAACCTCGTCGATACCGTCCGGATCGATTTCTTCCTGGGAAAAGAGCGCATTCAGCCGCGCGATATCGTCGTCCGAGGCGCGCTCGCGGAGCATCAGGATGGGAAGCGACTGCTTGCGACGTCGGATGTCATCGGCCTCATCCTTGCCGGTTTCCTCGACGGGCGACCAGATACCGAGCATGTCGTCGCGTAGTTGGAAACCCATGCCGATTGCATCGCCGGTGTCGGCGAATTTCTCCGCGACCTCGGGGCTTGCGCCACCGACGATGGCTCCGGCCCACGCTGCGAACCGGACGATCGCGGCGGTCTTGCCGTGGATCATCGTCAGGTAGTCGCCTGGCGTCACATCGGCTCGGCCCTCATGTTCGAGATCGTGCACTTGGCCGCGCACGATGCTGATCGTCATCCGGTTGAATGCCTCGCTGAGGCGGAGCGTCGTGTCGGCGGGTGTTGGTGTCCGGAGCAGGGCGAGCTGGGAGGCGGCGAAGAGTGCATCCCCGGCATTGATTGCCTGGGCATTTCCCCAGACCCGCCAGACGGTGGGCCGATGACGCCGGTTCGGACTGCGATCCTGGATATCGTCGTGAATCAGCGTGAAATTGTGTAGCAGCTCGATCGCCGCTGCCACCGGCGCGGCGGCCTCCGGCTGACCGCCGACGGCTTCGGCGGCAAGCATGGCGAGAAATGGCCGGATGCGCTTCCCCTGCACGGTCTGGCGGGTTTCCGGATTGACCACGTCGCCGGAGGAATCCGTCATTCCGAGATGGTAGCGGGCCATGGTGAGCATGAGCGGCGCGGTGCCGTTGAGCGCGTCGAGCGCCGTGTCGATTTCTCGCTCGAGCAGGTTTGCCAGCAGCAGACGGTCGATTCCGGCCTGGCGGGCATTTCCTTCGCGGTGTGTTGGCTGTCCAGTCAAACGACTCTCCACCCTGTGGTCGTGCATCCGGTGATGATGGAATGTGGGGAAATGATTCGCCACATCCCCATGCGAATCGCCACATTCCTGGTGCCGGATGACGTAAAATAGATGAAGGAAGCGATCTCAATCTCGCCCTTGCATGGATGCTGCGACTTCTACCGGACATGGCGAATGGCCGGGCGTCCACGCAAAGTATAAGGACATGATCCACAATGTTGCTTTATATCGTCTTTATGCTCCCGGGGCTGCTGTTCATGCTCTGGGCGCAAAACAAGGTCAAGTCGAACTACCAGAAGTACTCGAAGGTGCAGAACTGGGCCGGTGTGACCGGTGCCGAGGCTGCCCGCCGGGTCCTCGACAGCCAGGGATTGCAGGATGTCCGGATCGAGCCGATCCGGGGTGAGTTGACGGATCACTACGATCCGCGCAGCCGCGTCCTGCGTCTGTCGCAGGGGGTGTACGGTGTTCCCTCCATCGCCGCGATCGGTATCGCTGCGCACGAGGCCGGGCACGCAATCCAGCACGCACAGGCCTACGGGCCGTTGAAGGCACGGTCGGCGATCGTGCCGGCGGTGAACATCGGATCGAACTTCGGCTTCATCGTGCTGATCGCCGGACTCTTCATGTCCAGCCAGCCGATTGCATGGGCCGGTGTGGCGCTCTTCGGTCTCTCGACGGTGTTTGCGCTCATCACGCTGCCGGTCGAGTTCGACGCCTCGCGCCGGGCCAAGGCGGTGCTGGTGCAGGTCGGCCTGGTTGATGGCGGCGTCCATGGTGGAGATGAAAGCCGTGGCGTGGCCAACGTGCTCGATGCTGCTGCCTGGACGTACGTCGCCGGATTCGCGTCGTCGGTGCTGACATTGCTCTACTACGTGATGATGGTGTCGGGCATGAGCGGTCGCCGCGACTAGAGCGACTTGCTGAATGATGGATATGGGTACCGAGCTATCGACCGCGGGTCGATAGGGGAGAGAGCCTGCGTCCATCCGCCCCTACGAACGTGGTTGTGGGCATCTATAGTCCCTGAACGGCCCGTCCGGATTATTCCGGACGGGCCGTTTGCGTTCCGGATGACACCGAATCACGACTCCGAGCGTTTACCAGGATGAACGGTCAGTCGTGACAGACGACGACCTGACCTGAAAAACGACGATCGGGAGCGGCCGGTGGATGGCGCAGGAGCGTGCCGCCGGTCAGGAGCAGTGTGCGTGTTGCGACGTGTGTGTGCATTGACGAGTGGCATCTCGCGAAAAGCGTTGACTCGGCGTTCTGCGGTAGGCGCGGCGTTCGGGCTGGCCGGGACGTTGGTCGCCGGGTCCGTTCGCGCCCAGGATGCGCCGCCCATCGAGCCGATCGGGACGGATAGTCCGGCGCCGGAATCGCCGGTGGAGATCGAGCCGGAGGCAACCATGCCGCCCGAGGACGTGCCGGTGACGGAATCGGTTGGCGGCAACGACTCCGGCGAGGAGATGTACTTCGCGGCCACCGGGCACAATCTGGGATTGCCCTTTCTCGAAACTTGGCGCGGAAATGGTGGATTCGAGGTCTTCGGCGCTCCGTTGTCGGAGGCGCGGTACATCGCTGATGTTGTCGAGACGCATCAGACATTCGAGACGCTGACGATGACGTACGATCCCGACCAGCCGCTGGAGTCGCGCATTCAGTCGCTCGCCCTGGAGGACCGCGTGATCCGGGGGATCGCGAGCACCGACGCCCGGAAGAAGGTAACGGTGGCGCCTGCTGGCGGGCAGTTCTTCCCCGAAACGGGACATACCCTCAGCGGGGCGTTCAAGGACTTCTGGGACCAGCACGGCGGCACGCTCCTGTTTGGGGCTCCCGTGAGCGAATCGTTCTCCGGAAAGAATGGGACGACGACGCAGGTCTTCGAACGCGTGGTGATGGATCAGGCGAAAGACGGGACGGTGGCTCTCCGGAGGCTCGGGGCACAGTGGGTGAAGGACAACAAGCTGGAGCAGGATCAGGCGTTTGTTCCGGCGCCGCCCAACAATGGGCAAACCACGCTGGTTCGGGCCGAAAGCGGGTTGCGTCTTCGGGGAGGACCGAGCGTTGACGCCGACGTGCGCGTTCTCCTGCCGGATAACGCCGAATTCATTGCCGTTGCTGGCGAGCATGGGGACTGGGTTCCCGGCTACGTCGACGGATACTCCGGCTGGGTCGCCGCCGATTACCTGACCACGCCGTCCGCAGTCACGTCCGTCGCGATCGACGATTGGGACCTTTCGGTTTGGCAGGGTGTCGCGCTGGGAGAGACAAATGTCCGGGCCGAGGCGACGACCACCAGCAAGACGGTGCGCACGATCGGGGATGGAACGCCGGTGGTCGTGGTCGATTGGGTACGTGGGGAAGAGGTCGTCGAGAACTCCTACATCTGGGCGAAACTGGATGACGGCAATTACATCTTCGCGCGGAACGTCGGTCGCGCCGCGCCGATCCAGCCGCCGCCGGTGCCGGACGATCGGCCGGTGGAGGGGAAATGGATCGACGTACACCTGACGCAGCAACTGATGGTCGCCTACGAGGGCCGGACTCCTGTGCGCACGATCCTGGTAACTACCGGGATGCCGGGATGGGAGACTCCCGAGGGGTGGTACGCGATCAACAATCGCGTCGAGAACGAGACGATGACCAGCGGTGCGATCGGCGCAGAGTACTATTACAAGCTCGAAAACGTTCTGTACACGCAGTATTTCACGGATCGCGGTCACGCTCTGCACTACGCCTGGTGGAGGACCCCCGAGACGATCGGACGCCCGGGGAGTCACGGTTGCCTGAATATGCTGATGGCGGATTCGAAGTTCTTCTGGGACTGGGCGACCTATGGTACGCCGGTGATCGTCCGGAAGGTCTGAGAGGGACATTCTCGGTAGAACCGTCCCGGTGTCGATCCCGAATCTGGTGTCCGGGATCAATGGTCTCGGCCCACTCGATGCCCGGCATGCGTCTGGACACCGGGCACTGCGGCCCGGTGCTACCAAAGATGTTTCACCCGGTAGCACCGACCCGGAGTGGTCGGTGAACGATCACTTGCGGCTATTGTTCTACCTCTTTCACTGTCCGTTCACGCAGGAGTCCGGCCCACACGCGTCCGACTCCCCCGTCATTCTGTCCTGACCCAGAAAGAGGTCGCATCGGGCCGCAGTGCCCGGTGCTACCAGGGCAGATCCGGTCGGTTACAGATGGACAGGGTTCCATTGGACCGGTGCGACCGCGAAGAATGACGGGGTCGTCAGCGTACGTTCATTGGTAGAGCCCGAAGCGACGTGGCAATATGCGTTCAGGACTCGCGAGAACTGCTTCGCGAGCGGCGTGGTGGGAGAGTCCTCGTTTCAGCCCAGCATATCCATCCTCGCATCTCCTGCCATCTGTCCCATGACGGGATGCCGCCCATCAATCAGGCAACCATGAGCGAACGACCCAAACCTTTTTCTTCGGCCTGGCTCTCGGCCCCCGAGACGCCACCGGAACCACCACGGCGTATCGATCGGCGAACACGGGAGCGAATGGTCTCGGCCCTCTCGTGGCTTCCCGGTGAGCGCGTCGTGAGCGTGCTCGCGCTCATCGTGCTGATCCTCGGCTCGTTCTGGTTCGCGGCTCCGGCCGGCGAGGCCCAGCAGGAGCTCGCGGTGCTGGACGAGGACGTGCCGTCACCCGGACTCGTGTTCGACGATGCTCCGCAGTCGGGTGACAAGGCCTCCATCTCCACCGACTCCTTCACGGTTACCGAAGACGACGATGGTGGCCCGAATGCGGCTGGCGTCGCTCCCGCGGACACGCCGGAAGGGCCGAAGTTGTCGCTGAACCTGCCGCAAGAGGCGCCTCCTGCAGACGGCTCATTGCTTCCTGCCTACCGGTTGTTGCTGTTCTACGGATTCCCGGGTGATCCCAACATGGGAATCCTCGGTGAATACGACAAGGATCGATTGCTGGAATTACTGCGTGACCAGGCGGATGCCTACGAGGCGGCGGACCCCACGCGCCCGGTCAAGATCGGGTTCGAGGTCATCGCATCCGTGGCTCAGGACGCGCCCCAGAACGATGGAAGCTGGCTGCTCGACGCGCCGTCGTCTCTGCTGGATGAGTACGCCGATTTCGCTGAAGAGAACGATGTGCTGCTTTTCTTCGACGTCCAGATCGGGCGCCGGAAGGTGTCCACCGAGGTCGAGGGGCTACGTCCATGGCTGGAGCGGCCAAACGTGCACCTCGCGCTGGACCCGGAGTTCGCGATGCGGGAGGGGCAGGTGCCCGGCGACCATATCGGTCAGGTCGATGGGGCCGATGTGACGTGGACGCAAAATTACCTGGCGGATTTGAGCCGACAGGCAGGCGTTCCGCCGAAGGTGCTCATGGTCCACCAGTTCAAGCATTCGATGATCGAGAACAAGGATACGATCGCGCCGGTTGCCGGCGTCCAACTGGTGATCGATATGGACGGTTTCGGTCCACCGGATCTGAAACACGGGACCTATGCGGCGGTGATCTCGAACGAGCTGATTCAGTACAACGGAATCAAGTTGTTCTATACGCAAGACAAGCCGTTGATGTCGCCGGAGGATATTCTCGCGCTCGATCCGGTACCGGATGTGGTGATCTACCAATAGGGGGGCTCCGTGGGGAAGATATTTGTCCTGAACGATGAAGGAATCGAACGATTGCTCGGCTCCGCGCTGGTGGGCCGGATCGCCTGTGCTTCCCCGAACGAAGGCGACGGCCGGCCATACATCGTGCCGCTGGCGTATGGCTATGATGGCGAGGCAGTCTACGCGATGGGGCCGGAGGGGCGAAAAATCCGGATCATGCGGCAACAACCGCTGATCTCGTTCGAGGTCGACGAGGCCGTTGCCGAGGATCGCTGGAGCAGCGTTGTGGCCGAGGGTTTTTACGAAGAGCTGGCCGGTGAGGATCGTCTCCGGGCGGTGCGCATCATTACCGGGGACACTGACGCCTCGGAGCCGTCGCCGGAGATAGTAGTGTACCGGCTCGTGCTGACGACCAAGACCGGCCGGTTCGAGTTGCCTGACGATGAGGCCGCAGTATACGAGGCGGGCCTGGCCGCAGCGCGGGTATAGTCGATAGATCATACGAAAAATGGAACGGTTTCCGGAGAAGCAGGTCGCTTTTTCGGGAACCGTTTTTTCGTTGGAAACGCGCGGACAATTGATGCGGGACGCGCTTGAAACATGTCCCGGGTTGCAATTAACCCAGGCAACACGCATTATTCATGGCAGATACATCACAAGGTGGCGTGATGCTGCCCCAACATGAGGTCGGTGGGTTCACCCGAACAGGGGTGCTGACGGTACGATCGAACCCGTTGCAGCGACATAATCATCAAGGAGGATCTTCGTGAAAAAGGACTTCTTTATCCCGACTCCGGTCAACAAGATGATGCAGGATGCCATTCTCGGGCGTTCGTCGCGGCGCGAATTGATCAAGCGCGGATCGGCGCTGGGGCTTTCCACGGCCTTGATGGGGACGATCCTTCGCGCGTCGTCGGTGGGTGCCCAGGCGACACCGGGTGGCGACAAGCCCGTTGGGTGGTCGTTGACCAAACCGGATTGGTTGGATGCTGACCTGAGCGGCCAGACGGTGAACATCGTGCTTGGTTCCGATGGTCCGGGTGCACCGTTCGACCAGGCCTGTTGTGATTTCTTTGCCGAGGCCACCGGCGCGACGGTGAACTACATCAAGGGTGCGGAGTCGGCGACCGACCGGTTGACGTTCTATACGCAAACATTCAATGCACAGTCCACAGACGTGGATGTGGCCCAGATCGACGTGATCTGGCCCGGTATTCTGGATCTTCACGCTGAAGATCTCTCCGCAGAGGCCGATGAGCTGAAAGAAGCCGGGGCGACATTCTTCGAGCGCATTCTCGACAACAATACGATCGAGGGGAAGGTCGTCTCGCTGCCGTGGTTCACGGATGCTGGCGTTTTCTACTACCGGACCGACCTGCTGGAGAAGTACGGATTCTCCGCGGCACCGACGACGTGGGATGAGTTGGAGCAGCAGGCGCAGACGATCATGGACGGTGAGGTTCCGGGGAACGATGCGTTCACTGGCTTTACCTTCCAGGCAGCAGCTTACGAGGGGCTGACCTGCAACGGTCTGGAATGGATCAACTCCAGCGGGGGCGGCAAGATCATCGAGGATGACGGCACGGTGACCGTCAACAGTGCCGAGGCCGTCGCTGCGATCGAGATGGCCAAGGGCTGGGTTGGCGGAATCGCGCCTTCCGCGGTGACCGGGTATCAGGAAGAGGATGGCCGTGGTGTCTGGCAGGGCGGAAATGCCGCCTTCCATCGGAACTGGCCGTATGTGTACTCGATCTCGGCAGCAGACGATTCCATCTTGCAGGGCAAGTTCGGCCTGACGACGCTTCCCGGAGGCTCCAACGGCAGCGCAGCGTGCCTCGGTGGCTGGAACATGATGGTCTCGAAGTATTCGCCGAACAAGGATGCCGCGAAGATCATGGCGAAGTACATGGTCTCCAAGGAAACACAGCGGGCCCGGGCGATCGAGCGCTCGCAGAACCCGACGATCCGCGAGGTGTATGACGAGCAGGATGTCATCGCGGCGAACCCGTTCATGAAGGAACTCTTCGATGTCTTCGATGGTGGCGCGGTCGGCCGACCCTCGAACGTGGCGAAGGACCTGTACAACGATGTGTCCGTGGCCTTCTTCACCAAGGTGAACGAAATCCTGACTGGTCAGCACGACGATATCGCGGCTGCGATGGATGACCTTGCGGGTGAGCTCGACGACATCATGCAGGACGTCTAGAGCTCTTTGCAAGAAGGTTGGCATGGTCGCCTGACGATCGACCCGTTCTGTTTGGACGCGCCAATCCATCATGCTGACGTGTTCGGATATGACCGGAGCATTGTTCGCCGGGAGGAGAGCTTGCTCCTCCCGGCGAACATCATTAACCGGGCGGTGGGTCAGAAACCGGGATTCATGACCCACTACCCCACGAGTGGTGGGGGAGAGCGCTTGAGCGCTTGCTTCGAGGTTGGCCCGGTTCGCGATCGCTCGACTCGCGGCGATCGCCTGGAGCGCTGAGACGTCGCAGGGGACACAGCCCTGCAACGTGCTGATTATTGCAGGCGGATGAAGGGCGAAAAGCCGCGGTGACTGGTCTTACAGCGGATTGCAGAAAGGTTGGCATGGTTGCCTGTTGATCGACATCCTGCGGATGCCGATCCATTCGCTCCGCTCAGGACGCGAACGGGGCCGCTCTCGCTTTTCGGCCGCGAACGCGACCTCACCCCACCAGCCTTCGGCCATCCGCCCCTACGTGCGGTGTCAATCTTCCTGAAATTCGCTGTAATGTGTATTTCTGACAAGTCTGTCCGTGCCTGTATTCCCTGGGAGAGTATCCATGGCAAGTGCAAAAGCGGAATCGGCGGGAGACCCTCAAAACGTCCCGATACATGCCGGAAAACTGAAGGCGGGACCGCGCTCGTCCGTCGAAAAGCAGCAGGAACGCCTGGGGTGGATGCTGGTCGCACCGTCGCTAATCGTTGTGGTGCTGGTCGCGATCTATCCCTTGATTGAATCGTTTCGTCTGAGTTTTACCAATCTCCGGGCGACCCGTCCCGATCAATGGGAATACGTTGGGTTCCGGAATTACCAACAGCTTTTTCAGGACTCAACGTTTATCAAGGCGTTTTGGAACACGGTGATTTTTACCGTGACGTCTGTTGGTGTCGAGACCGTCCTCGGGATGATTGTCGCGATCACGATTCATTCGAATTTCCGCGGCCGTGGAATGGTGCGCACTTCGATTTTGGTACCGTGGGCGATCCCGACCGTGGTGTCGTCGTTGCTCTGGATGTGGATGTTTCACGATCGCTACGGTGTGATCAATGAAATCCTGAAGGCCATCGGATTCACGTCGTTCACCAACTTCGACTGGACCGGCGATCCTTCGACGGCTCTCGGCGCGGTCGTCGCGGTGGATGTCTGGAAAACCATGCCATTCATGGCCCTTTTGCTATTGGCAGGATTACAAGTCATTCCTGATGATGTCTACGAGGCGTCGCGGGTGGATGGCGCGAGCAAGTGGCAACAGTATTGGCAAATCACCTTGCCCCTGCTGAAACCCGCGTTGTTGGTGGCCCTGATCTTCCGGACCATGGCGTCGTTCCGCGTGTTCGATATGATCTTCGTCATGAACAAGCTGGCGACCTCAACAATGTCAGTCTCTGTGTATGCGTATCGTGAGTTGATGGTGAAGCAACGAACCGGGTTTGGTTCGGCGGCGGCGGTGCTGATTTTCTTGTGTATTGGGCTGATGGTCATCGGATACACGCGTCTCATCCGGGTCGAGGAGGTGTAGCATGAGCACGCAAGCAGGTTCCGCGGAACTCGTCCCTCACAAACATATTCGCCTTTCTCTTGAGGAGATCGAGCGGATACGGGCAACTCATCAGGTCCGGACAGGACGAAACTGGGGGCGTATCCTGAGCCGTGTCTGGTTTTGGTTGTTGATCGCGATCATCGTCCTGTACACGCTTTTCCCGTTCTACTGGGCGGTGATCTCCTCGCTGAAAACGAGCCAGGAGCTCATTCAGACGCCACCGACATTTTGGCCGAAGAGCGTGACCTGGGAGAACTACAGGAATGTCTTCCAGGACAGTACGTTTACCCGGGCGTTCCTGAACTCGGTCATCATCTCCACATCCGTCGTCGTGCTGTCGCTCCTTCTCGGAACCGTCGCCGCGTACGCGATGGCTCGCCTGCGGTTTCGGGGCCGGACGATCGTCTTGTACCTGATCCTGTCGATGACGATGTTTCCCGGGGTGGCGATCCTTGGGTCATTGTTCCAGTTGATGAAACGGTTCCACGCATTTAATACGCTGTGGGGACTCATCATCGTCTACCTGACGTTCGCGTTGCCGTTCACGGTCTGGGTGCTGACGAACTTCTTCCGGGCGATGCCGGGCGACCTTGAGGAAGCCGCGCTGGTTGACGGCGCATCACCGCTGCAAGCTTTGCGGCAAATCCTGATGCCGCTCGCGATTCCCGGCATGGTGACGACGGGGCTGCTGGCGTTTATCGAGGCGTGGTCGGAGTTCCTCTACGCGCAATCGTTTACGCTGACCGTCAAGGCGAAAACGGTGCAGGTGGCGATCAATGAGTTTACCGGGAACCAACAATACGAAGTGCCATTCGGGACACGCATGGCTGCCGCGGTGGTGGTCACCGTGCCGCTCCTGATCGGCGTGTTGCTGGTACAACGCCGTATCGTCGCCGGTCTCACGGCAGGCGCTGTGAAGGGATAACTGAACGACCGTCGGGGTGGGGGCGGACGGTCCCGGATGCCTGCTCGCGGGTCACCGGGATGCTGCTCCGCGGCATGTCTCGGGCACAGGACCCGAGACTACGTGACGACGGTTTCCTCATGATGCGCTGACCCGCGAGCGGGCATCCCGATTTCACACACCCTCCTTCGTCCTGAGCGGAGCGAAGGATCCCCGTGCGAAACACATTCACGGCGCGAGGGCGTTCCGTTCTGCCCGGCGGGCAGCGGCTTCGCCGGGGGATCCCTCACTGCGTTCGGGATGACAGAGATGTTTGTCAGACGTTGGGTTTCCAGGTATCGTCTGTCGGCGGGCCAGAGCAAATCGCAGAATGGTTGATATGATTGCCTGATTATCGACACCTTGCGGGTGCCGATAGGCGGAGAGCCTGCGGCCATCCGCCCCTGCGTCCGTTGCACCTGGACCGTGTCAACCAGGCTGCAAACCACTGTACGCGCGGTGCGTGTCAATCATTGTGAAATTCACCGTGAAGCCCCCGGCTGGTTATCCCAGCCGGGGGCTTCTGGATGCGTTGATGGACGTCGGGATCAGCCGTTCTTGGCCTTGTCGATCTCGTCCTGGTATTTCTTCAGCGTATCCGCGACACCGGCGTCGCTGGAGACGATGTCGTTGAACGCGTTGGTCAGGATCGTCTCGATGTCGCCCCAATAGGTGACGTTCGGACGGGCCTGGCTGAGCGCCATCGCATCGTTGACGACCTGGAAGTACGGTTGCTGCCAGTCTGCGACTTCGCCGAGGGCGTCGGAGCGCATGCTTGGCCAGCCGTTCTGCGCCGTCAGTGCTTCCTGGATATCGCGCGACATCCACAGCCTCGTGAAGTCGAGCGCCATATCCTTGTTCGGCGTGCCCTTCGCGATACCGAAGACATCGCCACCGAGTACCAGCACGTTGTTGCCGGAGGGGCCGGTCCATCCCGGATAGACGAGGACGTCCTTCATGCCGCCTTCTTCAACGATGACGTTGACGCCGAATGGCCAGTTCTGGGCCAGCACCACGCTCTGGTTGAGGATGTAGGTGTTCGTGGTGTCGAAGGTCGCGGTCGGGTACTGCGGTGTGAGGTCCGGCTTCAGGTCTTGCAGGAACTGGAAGGCCTGCTGTCCGGCATCGGTATTGATGTCGAGCGGATCGCCGCCCGCCTGCCACAGGAACTGCGTCACCGTCACGCCGACCGGACCACCGGCCACGCCCTGGATCGAGACCTGACCGACGCCGGCCTTCTCCTTGATCGTCTTGGCCGTCGCGGAAAGGTCGTCCCACGTCGTTGGCGTTTCGACGCCATAGTCCTTGAACTTGGTGTCGTTATAGTAGGTGATCTGGACATTCGGCCGCGCTGGCAGGAAGTAATATTTGTCGTCGAATTGCAGCACTGGCTTCAGGCGGTCGATCGTCTGCGGCGGCATGATCTGCTCCGCATCGGGGATCTCCTCCACCAAGTCGCCGCTAACGAGCGGTGCCAGCGTGTTGTTGTCTTGCACCAGCAAGTCGAGCTGGATGTTCCCGGAGCCGACCTGCGCCTGCAGCGTGCGAACCACGTCGGCAGCCTCGATATTCACGACCTCGACGTCGCCGCCAGTTTGGTCCTTGAATGCGGAGACAACGACGTTCTTGAAGACTTCGGCCTCCGATTCGGCCATCGCGATCGAGATGCGGAGCTTCTTCCCGCTGTAGTCGCCGAGCTGGAGCGGGGCTTCCTCGGCCATCGGAGATGCGCCGGCCGACGCCTCGGGCGAGGCTTCCTGCGCCATCACGCCCCGGGCGGCGAGTGCCGCGGAGAGTGCGGGGACGGAAAGACCGAGCATCCCGGCCCGCTTCAGGATGTCGCGGCGGTCCAGCTTCCCGTTCAGGTACTGGTCGACGAGGTCGCGCGCGACCTGATGTTGCTTCGCAAGCATGTTCTTGTCCATAAAGGCGCCTCCTTGCGCAAGGTGTGAATCCGGTTGGTCCGGATCGTCCCCGGCCATGCCGGGCGGTATCTCATCCCTTGACGGCTCCGCTGAGGTATCCACTCTTGATCCAGCGTTGCAGGAACAGGGTGACGATGATGACGGGGATGGTCATCATGACCGAGTACGTCGCCACATCCGTCACGTTGCCGCGATTGGCGAAGTAGTACACCTCGAGAGGCAACGTGCGCTGCACCAGGAACAAGTAGATCGCGTACAGCAGATCGTTCCAGGAATCGAGCCACGCGAACATCGCGGCGACCGCGATCCCCGGCAGGGCAAGAGGCATCACCACGCGCAGGAGCGTCGTGAGTTTGCCGGCCCCATCAACCGCGCTGGATTCTTCAAGATCCAGAGGGATGACCTGGAAGGTGCCTATCAAAATCCATGCCGCGAGGGGCAACGTCCGGATCAGATGGGCGAGGATGAGTCCCTGATTCGTATCGTTCAACCCCCAGCCGAAGAAGCGTTCGGCGATCGGCGTCGCGATGATGACCTCGGGGAACATTCGGGTGAACAGGATGGTGAGAATGAGCGTGTAGCGGATTTGGCCCGGCAATCGGGAGATCACGTAGGCCGCGGGCGCCGCGATGATGATGCCGAGGATCGCGGTGCTCGTCGCCACGATCAGGCTGTGCATCAGCGGCGAACGTACGTTGTCCCACTGCATAATCCGGCGCCAATTCGCCAGCGTCGGATTGTGGATCAGGTACGACGGCGATGGTGCCGATGCCTGCGCCAAGGTACTGAGCGAGACCTTGACGAGCACATACAGCGGGACCAGCAGGAAGAAGGCGACCACGATGGCGAGGATCCAGAAGATGACCTCTTCTTTCGGGAACCGCTTGCCGGGTCTGGCGTATTCCTTTTCCGTCACGGCGACGGGTTGGGTGGCGCTCATCGTTCTACCTCCGATCGGCGCTCGACGAGGAAGAAGTAGGCGAGGACGAAGACGATGATCATCAACAGGAGGATGACCGCCGCCGCTGCTGCGGTGTTCACGTTTTGATTCGCGTATTCCGTGTAGACGAATGTGCTCATGACCGGGACCGATTGACCGGCCAGTACCATCGCGATATCGAAGATGCGGAAGGCATCGATCGCGCGGAGGATGAGGGCCATCGTGATGGACGGCATCAACAATGGCAGTGTCTGGTCGACGAAGCGATGCCAGCCGTTGGCTCCGTCGAGACTGGCGGCCTCGTAGACATCCTCCGGGATGCCCTCCAGACCGGCGACGAGGATGAGGACGACCAGCGGCAACGATTTCCAGACATCCGCCAGCGCGATCGAGAGCATGCCGCGCCAGCCGCTTTGTTGCCAGTAAATCGGCACGTCGATGATATGGAGCTCGAGCAGGATCTTGTTGAGATAGCCATTGAAGCCGATGAAATAGAGCATGGCGGCGCCGGAGACGATCGTCGGGATACCGAGTGGCAGCAGGACGATCGTGCGGAAGATTCCACGACCTCGAAATGCGCGAACCAGCATCAGTGAGATACTGATACCGATCACCATCTCCATCGTCACCCCCATCAGGGTCATCCCGAGGGTGTTGGTGAATGCCGCGTTGAATTGGCTGCGGCCGATGATCGTCCGGTAATTATCGAGCGTGAACGAATGGGCCCCGGCGTGGACGAAGCTGTAATAGATCGACTGGGCGACCGGGATGAACATGAAATAGAGGATGTAGAGAAAGAGGGGCGTCACCATCACGATTTCGAGGAGGTGGCGCCTTATCCAGTGAAGTGGGCCGCGTTTTCTCGGCGTATATGGGAAATTGGCAGTCGCGCCGCCTGGTGTCCGGGGTGGCGCCTGCACTGACGTCTGTGCCATCGCTCCTGTCGCTCCTCTCCTGCTGTCTCATCGACCGGAATCTGGTTTCCGGTAAGCCTCTTGACAGAAAAGGAGCGCAAAAATGGGACCATTGAAGGGGCGGTCGAAGAGATGCGTGGCTTCGGAGGAGCGACTTTCTCTTGACGCAACCCGCCGTCATCCCGAGCGAAGTCGAGGGATGACGGGAGGTTTTGGGAGGAGTATGTAGCAGGCCAACAAAGCCGATCGCGTCAATCCGCCCGGTGGAAGTCCTTGAGGACCATTTGGAGACGCTCGACGCCCTGCCACTCGTTGATCCCGAGTGTGCCGGCAAGATCGACGTGCGTGGCGAGAGTTAACTCATGGGAACGGCCAGCTCCGCCCCAGAGGATCGCTTCCATTTCTCGGCCAAGCGTGCCGATGACGAGCTTGAGGTGGTTCTTCTCCCGGCCCATCGTCGAGTAACGGATGAGGCGGGCGTGCTCGATCCCGAAGATCGGTTCCGCATTCCCGTGACCGAACGGCTGGAGTTGTTGCAGGACCCGGGCGACATCGAGACGCCAGGCCTGCTCCGGAAGCCAGGCGTGCAGCGTGACGACGGGAGGTTGGGGCAGAGTATGCCCCTTCTCCGCGATGGCCGCGAGGATGGCAGCGTTCCATGCCTCGAAGTTCTCTGCCGGAAGCGTCACCCCGCCGGCTCCGGCGTGACCCCCGTACCGGGTCATCAGCGGTTCGGCCTCGCGCAGCAGCTCGAGCAGATCGACGCCGTGCACCGACCGACCGGAGCCTGAGAGGACACCATTGCGTTCCTGCATCACGATGGCGGGGACGCCCATCTTCTCGACGATCTTGTTGGCGATCGGTCCGACGAGCCCGGATTCCCACTCCGGGGCGTGCAGGGCGATGAACGGGCGCGTCTCCCAGTCGGGGAGGCGCAGGATCTTCTCGGCCACATCGGCCAGGATGTCGTTGGTGCGCAGGCGGCGGGTATGGTTCGCCTGCTCCAGCAGCATCGCGAGATCGTTGGCTTCTTCGATGTCGTCGGTGAGGAGCAGCCGGAGCGCTGCTGCAGGATCAGCGATGCGTCCGATCGCATTCAGCCGTGGTCCGAGCCCGAAGGAGATGCGATCGCTGGTCAGCGTGTCCGGGTTGAACTCGCCGTGACGGATCATCGCCTGGATGCCCGTCCGGCTTGACCGGCGTAGCACATCCAGCCCTGCCCGCACGATCTTGCGGTTCGCGCCCTGGAGCGCGCCGACATCGGTGACCGTGCCGAGCGTGATGAGATCGAGGATGCGCGACGGATCGTCTGCATCAATGTGGAAGACCGGGAATCCTTCCCGGGCGAGTGCCAGGACGAAGAGATACGCCACGCCGGCGCCGGTCAGCTCGGTATACGCGCCTTCCGGGTGGAGCTGCGGATTGACGAGGACGGAGCCTTCCGGCTCGCCGTCTTCTACCTCGTGATGATCGAGGATGACGACATCCATGCCGAGAGACTGCGCCAGCGCGATCGCATCATGATCGTTGCTTCCGGTGTCGACCGCGATCATCAACGTGCATCCGGCATCGGCAAGGTGGTGCACACCGCGCCGGCTGACCCCGTAGCCATCCTCGCGATTCGGCACGAAGGGCGTCACCTTCGCGTCGCCGATCACGGAGATGAGCGCCCGGTACAGCGCGGCGGTCGATGTGATGCCATCGGCGTCGTAGTCGCCGAAGATGCCGATGTGCTCCCCGGACCGCAACGCGCGGGCGACCCGGGCGACGGCGCGATCCATGTTCGGCAGCAGATGTGGGTCGAGCGTTTCCGGCCCCTCGGTGGACATGAAGGCTGCCGCGGATTCCGGCGTCCGGATGCCGCGCCGCCAGAGGAGGGATGCGATCAGCCGGTGCGGATAGAGCGCGGCCAGGTCGACATCGTCCGGGATTGGTTCGGGCGGAATCCAGACGGGTTTGGGACGGACGATGTGATCGAGGGGCATGCGCATTTCCGGGTTTGGGGCGGAGGGCCGTGATGATTGGGATGGTACCACGTTCACTCCCGCGCCTCACCGTCATTCCGAGCTTCGCGAAGGACCCTGCGCGACAGAGGGGACCATTCTCCTGCCAACCCGGGCCGTCATTCTGCGCGGCATGTCACGCCGTTTGCGTCACACACAGCTCCGTCATCCCTCGACTGCGCTCGGGATGACGGAGCTGTGTGTTGGGGTGCCCGGTGCTCCCCAGGATCAGAATGTGACGAGCAGGGTGATTAGCTCGAACGGGCGAACGTCGAAGGTGAGGGTGTCGCCATTGTGGACGATCTCCCCGCCGTCGATGTCCTCTTCGAGGATGTTCACACGCGAGACGGACGAGACCGGCCGGTCGAAGGTCAGCGATGTCTCGCCTCGGACGCCGTGCTGCTCGTACAGGCGGATCACGATGCCGTCGCGGTCGTGCGCCTGCTTCAACGTGCCGAGACCGAGCGCGACACCCGCGTTCGTGACGAATGGGGCCTGCGCCCGGGCATCCGGCGCGACCGGGACAGCGACCAGCGGTGCGTTCAGGGCGCGACCCTCGGACGTGACGCCTCCCTCGACCCAGTTTCCGGTGTGCGGGAAGAAGGCGTAGGTGAAGTCGTGCTCGCCCTCATCGGCGAACGGATCGGGGTACAGCGGCCCGCGCACGAGGCTGATCCCGATCGTGCCATCATGGGCGCTATGACCGTATTTCGCGTCGTTCAGCAGGGCGACACCGTAGTCCGGCTCGGAGAGATCGACGAAGCGATGCGCCCCGACCTCGAACCGGGCGCGCTCCCATGTCGTGTTGCGGTTGGTCGATCGTTTGTGAACACCGTACATCGTCTCGAACGTCGCTTCGTGGGTGTGGATCGTCGTCGGGAAGAGCGCGCGGACCAGGACGAGGCGCTCGTGCCAATCGATGTGCGTCTTGATGTCGATTCGGCTGGAATCCGCGGTCAGGCGATAGGTCTGGACGAAGGTGGAGTTGCGCCATGTCCGCGTCACGCGGATGGCGGCGCGGAACGGACCGTCTTCGACGGTTTCGATGTTATCGACAGTTGTGATCTCCAGACCGATCTCGTCGTACGTCTCGTCGATATCCCAGGCATCCCAGGCGCGGGGCTTGTCCGAATACGCCCAGAGCTGGTTGCCGCGATCCTTGAGCGTCTCGCGGTTGGCTCGCTTGTCGAAGATGCTGTGGAGCGTGCCGTCGGGCCCGATTTCGACGCGCACGAGATGGTTTTCGAGGATATGGCCGTCGTCGGATCTCTCGACGCGAGCGGCGTGATCCGGCGAGTAGCCGGTCCAGCCCTGTTCGCTTCCCGACGTCATCACGATCGTCTCGAGACCGCCGAGCGTCTGGCTGTCCTGATGAACGAGGACGCCTCCCTCGACGCGCTGCTGGTTGACGGCATCGTTGCCACCGATGCTGGCGATCCAGCCCTGCTCGTCCGGAATGAGGACGGTGAGCGGGCGCTGGTCGAGCGTCGGGTTCGTCACAGCCCAGGCACCGGTGCCGACGCCGGTAACGGTCGCGATCGAGACATCGCGGATGCGGGTGGCCGTATCGACGACCGCCTGAAGCTGCGGTTGGGTGTCGGCGTACACCTCGTGAATCGACGAGCCAGGCAGCACATCGTGGAACTGGTTGTAGAGAAGATCTTGCCAGGCAGCATCGAGCTTCTCATGTGGGTAGTCCGCGCCGTTGAGCGCGGCCAGCGCGGCGAAGGTCTCTGCCTCGGCCAGCCGGTGCTCGCCCTGCCGGTTGAGCTGTTTGACGAGTGCCTGGGTGGTCAGCGTCGCACGGTGCAGCTCCAGATAGAGCTCGCCCACGTAGGTCGGGATACCTTCAACCGGGAGCCGGGCGAAGAAATCCTCGACCAGGCCCATCTCCAGCGTCGGCAGGACCGGATAGTCCTTGATGCGCGCGTAGTTTTCCAGCATTTCCGCGCTGGGACCGCCACCTCCGTCGCCCCAGCCGAACGACAGCATGGTTTCGTCGTGAACGCGTTTGCCGACGAAGTTCTTCCAGGTGCCGTAGGTGTCCAACGGCGCGATATTGCCGTTGTAGCCAGAGCCGGGGTTGAAGAATGTGTGCGCCAGCACCTTGCTGCCGTCGATGCCTTCCCACAGGAAGAGATCGAAGGGGAAGGCGTTGCTTTCGCTCCACGTTACCTTGATCGTAAAGAAGTTCTCGATTCCGGCGCCGAGCAGGATCTGGGGCACCCCGGCGGAGAAGCCGAAGACATCGGGCAGCCAGGCGGTGCTGTTGCGGATGCCGAATGTGCGCTCGAAATAACGTTGGCCGTAGAAGAGCTGACGGGAGAAGGCCTCGCCGCCGGAGACCTGGCTGTCCGGCTCGACCCACGATCCGCCGACTGGCTCCCAGCGTCCTTCCTTCACACGCTCCTTGATGGCGGCGAAAAGGTCGGGGTCGTCCTGCTCGATCCAAGCATAGGCCTGGGCGGACGATTGGTTGAAGGTGAAATCCTCGTACCGTTCCATCAGGCGAAGCACGCTGGACCAGGTGCGACGCGCCTTGCGCCGGGTCTCGGCAACGGGCCAGAGCCAGGCGAGGTCGATGTGGGCGTGTCCGGTGAGGGTGAGGTGACCAATCGGCGGGTATTGCTCGCGCAGGCTCTTCACGCCTTCCGCGATGACCTCGCGAGCCTGTACGGCGAGGGCGATCGCGTCGTCCGGGAGAGGTTCGAGGGATCCGAGCGGCGGCGCGATGTGCCAGATGCCGGAGACGAGTAATTCACCGCGATAACCCGGTTGCTCGTAATCGCCGAGCCCCACGTCGAGGCGATTGCCGCCTGCGACATCGCCGGAGACATAACGGGTTTGGGCGATGGACGAGCTGGTCGGCCAGGCCGGGAAGATGGTTCGGTAGGCATCGTCTGCCAGATCGAGCAGGCGTGGCAGGATCTCATGATCTTTCAACTGCGTTGCCGTCTTGAGCAGAAGATCGATGTCCCGCTCGAGCGCGCGAACCTCGGGTTGCGGGATCGCGATCACGGCCCGGTCGATGGCCGGGGCGTGGACGTGGGTGCCGAACATACCCTTGGGGACCACTTCGGCGTCGATCCGGATCGTTTCGCCACCGGCGGCGCTGTCCGTGATCCGGTAATCGTGACTGAACGGATTGAGGCTGGTCTGGTAGCCGGGCGTGAAGCGGACGAAACCTTCGCCTCCCAGCCAAAGCTGGATCTCGACTGGTTGCCCCTGCCATTCCTCGGCGATGGTGATGTCGGCGGAGAGCGTCACCGGTCGATGCGGATCGACGACTGGCCAGGCATCTCCCGACGCGAGTTGGGTGGTCTCGCCGTCGGCGCTGGTGAAGGTCCAGGCCGGGATCGGGGCCACACGGGCGTTCCGCCAAGAGTACAGCTCCGGGAGCCAGCGGGTCAGGCGCTCCAGCCGCCGCTGGTCGAGTTTCTTGAAGTCTTCCAACAAGGATTCCTCTCAATGTTCAGACGGGCGAAATCCAGAATGATACTGGCGCAACGATACCGAAGGTGGCCGGTGTCAGACCACCTCTCCATTGCCATCCCGGACGAAGTCGATGACGTTCTCTTATTTTGTAGATGCTATTTCAGACTACCGATCGTGAGACCGGAGACGAAGGCGCGCTGGAAGAAGAAGAACAGTGCGATCACCGGCAGCACGATGAGCGTGGCGGCGGCCATCATCAGGTTGAAGCGCACGTCGTAGGTGCTGGTTGACTGGAAGAAGGTGAGTCCCAGGGCGAGCGTGTACTTCGACTCCTTGAGCAGGAAGAGCAGCGGGCCCAAAAAGTCGTTCCAGGCGTGGAGACCGGCGAAGATCGCTATCACCCCGAGGGCCGGTTTGCAGAGCGGAAGGATGATCTGGGCGAAGATCTGGAACTCGTTGGCGCCGTCCATTCGTGCGGCGTCCGACAAGTCCTTCGGAATCTGCATCATGAACTGCCGCATGAGGAAAATCCAGAAGGCATTGCCGAAGAACATCGGGACAACGAGCGGCGCGAATGAGTTGATCCAGTGCAGGCGGGAGTAGATATCGAAGAGGGCGACGATGATGACCGGGAAGGGCATGAATACCGTAGCCAGCACGATCATGAAGACCTTGTCGCGGCCCGGCCATTCCAGTCTGGAGAATCCGTAGGCGATGATCGGGTTGGAAATTACCGCGCCGAGAATCGTCAGGGCGGTGACGATGACGGTATTGCCGAGGTATTTCCAGAACGCGAAGGCTTCGGTTGCGAGCTTGAAGTTGCCCCATTGCGGATCGTGCGGGTAGAGCGTAGGCGGGTACTGCGTCAGTTCGGCGTTGCTTTTCAGACCGAGGGTCAGCATCCAGTAAAAGGGCAGGATGAAGATTACACAGACGATGACCAGGAGGATACGAGGCAGGATGTGTTCCTGGAATCGACGTATCTGGCGATCGCGTTTGGCGCGGCGGATATCTTCCGGTCGGGATTCGAAGATTTGTGTGGTTGTTGTTGCCATCACTCGTCCTTGCTGAATTAGCTGAGCTCGTAGTGCACCCAGCGGCTCGAGGTGCGGAAGACGCCATAGGCGATGACGAAGGTGAGGACGAAGAGGAAGACGCCGATTGCCGAGGCGTAGCCCATGTTGCCGCCAAACCGGAAGGCGTTGTCGTAGATGTAGTAGACGAGGAACTTTGTCGAGTTGGCAGGGCCGCCAGCCGTGATGATGAACGACTGGGTGAAGACTTGCAGGCCGAGGCTGATTCCGAGGATCAGGTCGTAGAGGATCACCGGGGTCATCAGCGGCAGGGTGATATTACGGAAACGGGAGAGCGAACCGGCGCCATCGATCATGGCGGCTTCGTGCAGCGTGTGCGGGATGCCCTTGAGACCGGCGAGGAAGACGAGCGCGATCTGTCCGGCGCTGAACTGGGCCATCAGGACGAGGGCCGGTTTCGCTGTGTGGACGTTGCCGAACCAGTTCGGCGGATTGATGCCGATCAGGCGGAGGAACTCGTTGACGATACCCTGGTTGGGATCGAGTAAGGCCCAGAAAATAAAGGATAGTGCGAAAATCGGCAGAACCGAGGGCAAATAGAGAATGACCCGGTAGATGGCGATTTCCCGCACGGGTTGATTCATGGCGATGGCGAGCAGCATGGCGACGGCCACGCCGATTGGCACGGCGAGGAACGTGTAAAAAAGCGTGTTCCATATTGCGAGGCGGAAAATCTCGTCCTGGAACATGCGCGTGTAGTTATCGATCCCGATATACACCGGCGGATTGAACCCACCGTAGCGCGTAAAACTGAGATAAACCGTATAGGCGATAGGATAGATGATAAACGCGAGCAGGCCGATCACCCACGGTGCAATGAAGACCATGGCGGTCAGGAATTGCGTTCGCTGGATGCGAGAGCGCCACATGCTGGCCGGCTTGACCACGGGCGCGGGCGGAGAGAGCGTCGTCGGCGCCGTCGCAGTGGTCGTCCTGGGCAGGGTTTTCATCGCGGAAACGTCCTTGGCATTCGGGGGAGGATCATTCGTTCCTCCCCCGGAATGATGAACATCGTGGACAGAGCGGATGAGAGTCAGTTCTCAGGATAGTTGACACGGTTGGATGTAGGGGCGGAAGGCCAGAGGCTCTCTGCCCTCCCGGCGCCGGAGCTTGTCCTGAGCGCCGCGAATGGATCGATCACCCGGATACCGTGTCAACCTCTCCGGACATTGCTCTAGCTGCCGATGGGGTTCGTGATCGGGCAATAGCCACCCTGATCGAGCTCTGCCTGGGTGTTCTTCTTCGCCTGGGCGAGAGCGTCCTCCGGCTTCGCCTGGTTGAGGTAGATCGATTGCCACGCGGTGGTCAGCTCGTCCCAGTACTTGGCGCCGACTGGCAGCGGCGGCCGGTAGTGGGTCGTCGGGAAGAGCGTTTCGACGCACCATGTCAGGTCCGGGCCAAGCAGGTCCGTGTCCTGGGTGAGCTCGATCAGCACCGGCAGGTTGTTGTTCATCTCGACATAGGTGCGTGAGCCTTCCGTTCCGCAAAGATAGCGGACGAAGGCGTAGCCGCCTTCGGGGTTCTTCGCACCCTGCGGCACCACGCCGGACCAGCCACCGGCCCAGGTCGCGCTTTCGCCACCTTCGGTTGCTGCGGGGATGTAGGTGTAGGCGACATCGCCCGCGGCGTCGCCCATGTAGCTCTCGAACTGGGCGAACATCCAGTTGCCGCTGACGAAGCCGCCGAGACGTTCCTGGATGAACGGGTTGTCCGTTGGCGGCGCGCCGTTTCGCATCGCATTCTGGATGAAGGCGTAGGTCTTGTCGGCGTCATTGGCGACGCAGTAGTCCTGCACCCACTGGGAGGCCTCGATCATCTTGGGATCGTCGGGTGTCACTTCGCAATTGTCGTAGTCGAAGAAGGACGCGCCGAAGTCGAAGCCGTAGGTATAGTGCCAACCCTGATTGAAGTAGGGAACGAAGCCGTACTGGGTGTACTTGCCGCCTTCCTCGACGTTGAGCTTGTTGAAGGCTTCGGCGGCCGCCTCCAGAGTGATCGGCCCGTTCTCCGGTGCCCATGAGGATGTGTCGACGCCGGCATCCTCAAGCATCTTCGTGTTGTAGAAGAGCATGCGGACATCGGTGTCGAATGGCAGCGCGTACGGCGCACCGTTGTAGACGGCCTCGGCAGCGGCGAAGGGGACGTAGCGATCCGTCAGATCGGTATTGTCACCGGCATCTTCCATGAACTGTGTGAGATCTTGCAGCAGACCCTGTGCAGCACGCTCGGCGACGATGAAGCGGTCGAGCAGGTAAACGTCTGGACCCTCTCCACCGCGGACGGCGGTGATGAGGCTCGAAGAGTCGGTCACATCGGCGGGAGGACGCTGGACGACCTCGACCTCGTACGCGTCGCTCTGGGCGTTGAAGTCTTCCCCGATCTTGGTGAGGGCTTCGAATCCCAGATCGGTGTGGGTGGTCCAGAAGGTGATCTTGGCCTTCTCCTGAGCGAGGATCGACGGAACGGCGAAGGCCTGGCTTGCGATGCCAAGACCGAGACCGGTGGCCGCGGTGCCCTTGAGCACCTTTCTCCGGTCAATCCTCTTGCTCATCAGGTTTTCTCGTATGTTTTTCAACGGTGACCTCCCTTGAGTCGTTCTCTCTCGACATGTATCCGAGGAAAGACAAATACGCGCATGGATGATGCGCGTCCGACACCGGCAAAGTGGCCAACTCCTCCTTTCCGAGAAGGCGGTGACGCGTTTCCTGACCGAATTTCGGGTCCGCGCGTCCTGGATGACGGTACATGGATTTGTGTGACTGAATCGAACGGTACAGAATGGAGCGTGCCCTGTCAATCTCTGATGTGGAGAGTGAGGGACGCGACGGGCATGGCAGCAGGATTTCAGCAAGTATGGTGTTTGGTTTGGAAGAGGTATGGACGTGGTGATCGCTTGCGAGCTCAACGGGGTGTCGATCTGGACGCCTGAGAAGAAGCGGATTCTCGATAACGTCGACTGGCAGGTCGAGCGAGGGCAGCACTGGGTGGTGCTGGGACCGAACGGTGCCGGGAAGACGACGATGCTCTCGGTCGTCGGGGCGGAGCGGCATCCGAGCGAGGGAACGGCGACGATCCTCGGCGAGCGGCTCGGCAAGACGGACATGCGCGAGCTTCGTCGTCGCATCGGGCGCGTCGATCCTACATTGCGGATGCTCGACTGGGTGACCGGCGAGGAAGCGGTGTTGACCGGTCTCAAGAACACGATCTGGCCCCAGTGGAACGACTGGGACGAGAACGACTACGCGCGTGCCCGTGAGATGCTGTCGCTGGTCGGGCTCGGGGATTTCGCCAAGCGCGAGGTGAAGACGCTTTCGAATGGCGAGCGGCAACGGGTGCGGATCGCGCGGTCGCTGATCCAGGAGCCGGAGATGCTGCTGCTGGATGAGCCGGCGACGGGGCTCGATTTTCCGGCGCGGGAGGCGCTTCTCGCATCCGTCGATGCGCTGGCCGAGGAGCATCCGGATTTGCCGACGGTGATGGTCTCGCATCACCTCGAGGATCTGCCGACATCGGTCAGCCATGCCCTGCTGATGCGGGATGGCAAGGTGCTGGCCTCCGGCGAGGTCGGCGAGATGCTCACGAGCGAGCTGGTGTCCGAGTGCTTCGGCTTCCCGATCGACGTCCACGAGTTCGGCGGACGCTACGCCGCCCGGGCCGCAGCCGGCTGGACCGTGCAGGAGCGGATTACTGCATCCCGTTAGCGCTCCGGCCGGGGGAGAGGACCGGAACGCTCTTTGTGCCACCCCTTTCGCTGGTCGTTCGCTGAGGCGCGCAGCTAGCATGTTTCCACCCGTCATCCTGACCGAAGGGAAGGATCCCCTGGCGAAGCCGCTGCCCGGAGGGCCGTTTCGGGAATGTATGTATCGGTGTGAACCATCGAGAGAGACGCGACCCGACATAGCTTAGGTAGCCCCGACCCGAAGTGGTCGGGGTTCGCCGTATCCGGCAACCTCCCACGAACGCCGGGATCGGTGAACGGACACCGGGCACTTCGGCTCGGTGCTACCGGGATTGATTGGGGGATGACGGAGGTAGATGACGCAAAAGGCGTGACGCACCACTGAGCCCGTGAGGTGACGCAGTCGCCGAGTCCTGAACGCATGTGAAGGATGTCGAGGGATCTTTGCCTCAGGCCACCACAGTGGTTCGCAGGAGCCAGGATCCCTCGACACGTCGCCACTCGCTTCGCTCGCGGCTCCGGCTCGGGATGACAGGGGGTGAGATGACCCGCTCCTTACATGTTCGGGATGACGAGTGGGGGCGGGGACTTACGCGGTTGGGACGACAGGAAAAACAGGAGACAGTTGTCGGCGACTTCGCCACTCTCCCGATCGGAATGGCCGGGTATCTCGCACATTGTGAACGATCATTCAATCTGGACAGTGTGGTTCCGAGGGCGGATGCTTACGCGTGGATGGGAGAGCGCCGTCTCTCCTCTCCTGCCGACCGGGAGCCCAGTGCCGCGTTCCCGGTCCGATCAACGGTGGCGGTAACCCGCATGATTCAGCAGGCAAGGCGTCATTCAGGGAGGAAAGCCAATGCCCTTCGATGTTGTCGAAGGTGATCCTGACATTCGATATGGCTGGTATCTTCGCCCTTCGTACGAGATGAGCCGGGCCCAGGCCGAAATGCACGACCTGCTGCGCCGCCAGTTCGGGCTCGTCTGCGGAGGCGTTTTTATGCCCCACGCGACGATTAAGGGTTTTTACCGCTCGGATGCGCCAGTCGCCGAGATGATCGCCGTGTATGACCGCGCCGTTGCCGGTCACCATCCGTTTCCTATCTACAATGCCGGTCCGGTGCGGTTCAGCCCGCGCTCGATCGTGCTCGATGTCAACGCCCTGCCGGACGGTTCGCCCAACGAGCCGCTTCAGTCCATTCACCGGGACATCTGGCACGCGATTACACCACTGGTTCATCCGGAATGCGATTTCACCTGGACCGATTCGGTTCTGGATCGCTTTCACGCCCACCTGACGCTGGTCATGGCCGATTTGGATCCGAGATTCCAGGACGAGGTTTTCGAGTTCGTGGAAGCGGCGATGCCGATTGGTCCGTCGTCATTTATGGCGGAGTATTTCCATTTCTTCGCCTTCCATAGCGAGGATTGGTCGGGGAAATGGTGGCTGACGCTGGAATGGCAGCTGCTGCAGAGCTGGAAACTGGCAGGGGAGACGGGAGCGTGAGGAATGGCGACGCCCCCGTTGGCATGTTTGACTCCGGGCTTGGCGGGTTGAGTGTCTACCGGGAGATCCGACGCCATCTGCCGCATGAGGATGTTCTGTATTACGCCGACAGCGCCTGGTGTCCCTATGGAACGAAGTCCCGCGAGGATATCCGTCGACGTTGTCACGCGATTTCGGCGCTGCTGATCGAGCGAGGGGCGAAGGTGATCGTTATCGCCTGCAATACGGCGACATCAGTGGCGATCGATTTCCTTCGCGCAAGCTTTCCCCAGGTTTCGTTCATTGGACTCGAACCGGCGGTCAAACCGGCCGCGGCGATCACGAAGAGCGGCAAGGTCGGCGTCCTGGCGACGCCGAGGACCGTTTCCGGTGACCGCCTGCGTTGGCTGATCGAGACGCATGCGGGCGGTGTCGAGGTACGGACGACGCCGGGAAACGGCCTGGTCGAGCTGGTTGAGAGCGGGATATTGCGTGGGCCGGATGTGGTGCGGACGATTCGGCCGATGCTCGATCCGATGCTGGCGGCCGGGGTGGATGTGATCGTGCTCGGGTGCACGCATTACCCGTTCCTGCGAGACGAGATGCAGGCGTACGTCGGGGACGATATCGCGATCGTCGATAGCGGTGCGGCGATCTCCCGCCGGATCGAGAGTTTGTTACGGGTGAATCGCTTGCTGAGCGGGCGCGAAATCGCCGGGACCTTCGAGTTGATGACCAGCGCGCCGGCCAGAGAGGCTGGTCAGGTCGCAAGCCTGCTGCTGGATACACCGACGACTGCGACGCAGGTTGCGTGTGCCTCGCCTCTGGAGTCAGCCATTCCCGCTCAATTGTGCGCGGTCGATCTGGGATACCGATCGAGGGAACAGGTGGGGGAACGCATCACGATATAGAGCTGTTTGCAGGAAAGTTTTCGTGGCAGCCTGATGATCGGCCCAGGCGCTTCGTTCGGGGGACGGGCCGCGGGGCCGCGTATGCTTTCCGGTCGCTGACGCGACCTTTCCCCACCTTGTCATCCCGAGCCGGAGCCACGAGCGGAGCGAGGGGCGACGTGTCGAGGGATCTTTGCTCCCGCACACCGCCGTGGTGGCCAGAGACAAAGATCCCTCGACACCGTTCGACGCCTTCTGGGCGTCTCACGGGCTCGGGATGACGGGGAAAGGGTCACGAGGTCAGGATGATGGTGGAGGCTCATCCTTACCTTGTCATCCCGAACGCAGTGAGGGATCCCCCGGCGCCGCAGCGCCGGTTTCTCCACGGCGCTGCCGCTGACGAATTCTGGACCCGCGACGCGTACGGCCCAGTGTGGGGAGAAGTCGCCCGATGATCGACTCCCTGCGAGAGCCGATCATCGGGCGGCGAGCCTTCAGCCGCCCGCCCCTACGTGCGCCACGTCAACCTTCCTGCAATTCGCTGTAAGCGGAAAACGATGCGTTCTTACCGACCGCGGGCGTCGATGGCGTCCGGGGTGATGCGCGGAAGAGGAGCGTTGACGCGGTCCTGCACGGTTTGCAGGTGGTCGGCTTGCTCTACATCCAGCATGATCGCCGCCTGGATGACCTCGTCCATGGTGGAGACGAAGATAAAGCGCATCTCCTTGCGGACGTTCTCCGGAATCTCCCGCAGGTCGCGTTGGTTGTCGAGCGGCGCGATCAGCTGCTTCATTCCGTGGCGGTGTGCGGCGAGCGCCTTGTCGCGCAGACCGCCGATCGCCAGCACGCGACCGCGCAGGGTGATCTCGCCGGTCATCGCCGTGTCGTTCCGGATCGGCCGCTGGGTTAGCGCGGAGATGAGCGCGGTGGCCATCGTGATCCCGGCGGATGGGCCGTCCTTCGGAGTCGCGCCCTCGGCGAGATGGATGTGGAGATCCACCTTCTCCTGGAAATTGCGGTCGATCTTGAGCTCCTCGGCCCGGGAGCGCGCGTAGGAGAGCGCTGCGCGGGCGGACTCCTGCATGACATCGCCCGCCTGGCCGGTGATCGTCAGATTGCCCTTGCCGGGCATCGTCGCGACCTCGACCGGGATGATCTCGCCGCCGATCTCGGTGGTGCCGAGGCCGATCGCAAGTCCGATCTGGCTGCCGCCCAGATCCTGCTCGAAACCGTACTTCTTCGGACCGAGGAATTCCTCGAGCCGGTCGCTGGTGATTTCCAGTCGTCCGTCCGGATCGGTTTTGCCGCGCACGATCAGCGTGGCGATCTTGCGGCAAAGCCGGGCGACCTCACGGTCGAGACCGCGCACGCCGGCTTCGCGCGTGTAGTCGCGGATGATCTGCCGCCAGATATCGTCCGGGATTTCGACCGCGTTTTCGGGCAGGCCGCTGGCGGTGAGCTGGCGCCGCAGCAGGTGACGCCGCGCGATCTGGATCTTCTCGTCCTCGGTGTACCCTGAAACCTCGATCATCTCCATCCGGTCGCGGAGCGGCCGGGGAATCTGGTTCACGTAGTTCGCGGTCGTGATGAACAGGACCTGCGAGAGATCGTACGGTGTATCGAGGTAGTGATCGGTGAAATGCGCGTTCTGCTCCGGGTCCAGCACCTCGAGCATCGCTGCCGTCGGGTCGCCGCGATAATCGCTGGCAAGCTTGTCGATCTCGTCCAGCAGGATCACCGGATTCGTCACTTCGGATGTCTTCATTGCCGTGATGATCCGGCCCGGCATGGCTCCGATGTAGGTTCGCCGGTGACCGCGAATCTCGGCTTCGTCACGGACGCCGCCGAGGGAGACGCGGACGAACTTGCGCCCCATCGCCTCCGCGATCGAGCGTCCCAGGCTCGTCTTGCCGACGCCCGGAGGCCCGGCCAGGCAGAGAATCTGGGATGCGGTGACCAGGCCCTGCGACTGGGTGAGCGAGCGGACAGCGAGGAACTCGACGATGCGCTCCTTCACCTGGTCGAGACCGTAATGGTCGATGTCGAGGATGTTCTCTGCCTCGACAAGGTCGATCCGGTCCTCGGTATGTCCGGTCCAGGGAATGGCCAGCATGGTGTCGATGTAGTTGCGAACCACGGTCGATTCGGCGGAGACGTTCGGCATGCGCTCAAGCCGGGTTAGCTCCCGCTGGAGCTTCTCCTGCACCGTGTCCGGCATGCCGCTCTCGTCGATCTGGTTGCGAAGCTGCTGGTATTCGTCGCCCTGGTCGCCGCCCAGCTCGTTCTGGATGATTTCCAGTTGCTTGGTCAGGTAGTACTGACGCTGGGCGTCGTCCATCTCCTTGTTGACGCGATCCTTGATTTTGCGGTCGAGCTCTGCGATCTCCAGTTCGCTGGCGAAGAGCGCGCCGAGCCGCTCCAGGCGCTCCAACGGGTTCAGGATCTCGAGTAGCTCTTGGCGCTTCGGCACTTCGTCGAAAATCTGTGTGGCCAGTAGGTCCGCGAGATGGCTCGGATTCGTCGCCCGCTGGACCATGTCCAGGGTCTCCGTCGAGAGATCGGGATTGATCTCGGAGAAACGCAACGTCAAATCCTGCAGATGACGGATCATCGAGCCCGCTTCGTCCGGATTGATCTCCGGCTCGTGCAGATCCTCGATCGTCGCCATAAAAAACGGTCGCTTGTTCTGGATATCCCGCAGGCGAATGCGGCTTACACCTTCCAGCACGACCTGCAGGTTGCCGCCAGCCTGGCGCTCGGCCGTCAGGATGCTGCACATCGTCGCGGTCTCGTACAGATCGCTCGGACGCGGATCGTCGATCTCCTGGTCGCGGTGCGCGGTGATCGCGATCATCCGGCCGGTGAGCATCGCCTCTTCGACGGCATGGATCGAGCGCGGCCGTCCGACCTGCAGGGTGACGACATTCCGCGGGAAGATGACGATGTTCCGGAAGGGAAGCAGCGGGACCTGATCGGTTGTCTGTTGATCCGGCCAAATATTCGCCGCTCGGGGTTGTCGCATGCGACATCGTCTCCAGTAAGAACGTCGAATGGAAATCGTTGAAGCAGAAACGGAGGTGCATGTCCTGTGCAGCCACCACAGGAATGGCCATGCATCGCCCGGTCATAGTACCGCAGCCGGATAGGCGGCGCTACTTCGTCCCGCACCCGGCGCGTGCCCGATCGGTCACGGGAACGTGGGCGAATCGGCTCTGTTTCCGCGATGTGATGCGGATTTGTGTCTCGCTGTCAGTCGACGGTATCGGGAATCGATGTCGGTTCCGGGCCGGGGATCTCGTTCGCATGTCGCGCCGCATCGATCATGATCGTGGCTGTTTCCTCGATATCGTCGGACAGCGTGTAGATGTGCTTGTCTTCCCTGGCGACGTAGCCGTTGCCAAGAAGAGTGGCGTCGATCCAGTCGAGCAGTCCGGACCAATACTCGCGGCCGAACAACACGATCGGAACGTGATCCATGCGGCCGGTCTGGATAAGGGTGATGACTTCGAAGAGCTCGTCGAGGGTGCCGAATCCGCCGGGGAAGAACACAAAGCCGGTCGCGTACTTCACGAACATGACCTTGCGTACGAAGAAGTAGCGGAATTCGAGACCGACGGTCACATAGGGATTCAGTCCGGTTTCGAAGGGGAGCTCGATTCCCGCGCCGACCGATTCACCATCGGCCTCGGCGGCGCCCTGGTTGGCCGCTTCCATGATGCCGGGTCCGCCGCCGGTGATGACGGTGACACCGGCCTTGCCGAGGAGCCGGCCAAGCTCCCGGGCCTGCTCGTAGGCCGGATCGTCCGGCTTCACCCGGGCCGAGCCGAAGACCGAGGTCGATGGGCCGATTTCCGCCAGCGCATCGAAACCGGATACGAATTCGCCGAGAATGCGCAGGACGCGCCAGGGATCGTTGTGGGTGAAGGCGGCCGCTTCATCGCGATCTTCCCGGGTCCATGAGAGCAGGTGCTGGTCATCGATCTTGCCTGCATGACGCCGGCGCGATGTGTCGGGTTGAAGAGGCATGTCTACTCTGGGGCGTTTGCGATTGCTCATGGGCGATCCCTGTTCGCCGGTTCGGCCAACCGGCAACGTACAATCGTGGCGGCTGAAGTGTGCGTATTGTTCCACATCCGGGGGGATGGAGTGAGGATCGGACGGGGATTTTGGGCAGGGCTGCGATTGGTGCTGATGCTTGTCCTTGGGTTGGGGATACTCGCGGGGTGCGGAGGAGAGGCGGCGGATGTCGCGGAGCCGACCTCGACGCCGCCTCCACCGCCCACGGCAACGCCATTGCCGGTTGGGTTGTCCGCTGTCGTCTGGACGACATCGATCGATCCCGCCACGCACGAGCCGCAGGATACGGTGACGATCTTCCCGAATGATGCGGAAGCGATCATCGCGGCGGTCGAAGTGAAGAACGTTGCTGCCGGGACATCGCTGACCGCGACATGGACGATCGATGGCGAGCCGGTGCCGGACGCGGCCATGACGGCGGAGACGGATTCGACGCTGGCGTCTGGCTGGGCGACGTTCCAGTTCACGCGGAAGGAGGGGGAATTGTTTCCGCTCGGTGATCTGGCGGTGACCGTGACCGCGAGTGACGGGACATCGGTCACGGGCGATATCGACATCGTCGTGCCCGCGACGTGATCCTGTTGTCGCCAAGCTTCCTGAAGCGGATTGCACCATGGTTGGGGGTTGATATGGGCCTCGCAACCTTCTGGCAGTTGGCTTGGTCTCTTCGCCTGAGCCATGCCGTACCCAAAGTTCCTCCCTTTCATCCAAAACGATCTACCCCTTCATCCTGAGCGCAGCGAAGGATCCCTCGGCGAAAGCCGCTGTGCAAGGGCAATCTGGCTTCCCTTGAACCATTGTGCTTCGCACAGAGATCATTCGCTGCGCTCAGGATGAAGAGGGGACGTTCAGGGTGAAGGGGGTGCAGGGTGAAGAGTGTTGCTCTGTGGCGCGTCACGGCACAATGGTCCTGCCATTCCAAAAGCCCGTCATCCCGAGCCGATGAGACGCCCGGAAGGCGTCGAATCGTGTCGAGGGATCCTGGCTCTCTCACGTCACGTCGGTTACGAGAAGCAAAGGTCCCTCGACTGCGCTCGGGATGACGGAGGTGGATGACAGACACGACCTGACAGGCCACTCAGGATGAAGGGAACGGGCGTTTCGCGAGAGACAGGAAAAACGCCCCCGCTCCGATATTGTCGGAGCGGGGGCGTTCGCGCGCGCGTGACTACTCGTGCGGAATATCGGGGATCAGTTCCCCGGCGCGGATCGGCACGCGGAGCCGGTTTTCGAACGGGGGGATCGGGCAGGACCAGCCGGTGTTGTAGGCGCAGTACGGGTTGTAGGCCATGTTGAAGTCGACTACCAGCCGGCCATCCGGGCGCGCCTTCGGATCGAGGTAGCGTCCCACCGAATAGGTCTCGGCGTCGGCGGTCGTATCCCGGAACGGAAGGAAGAACTTGCCTGTCTTGCTGTCCTGAAAGACGGACAACGTGGCCTGTTCCCCATCGACCTCGAAGCTGAAGCGCCCGATGCGCGTGTACTGCTTCGGTTCGCCGGTGAGGGTCCCGACGGTGATTTCGTCTCCGATGCCGTCTCCGTTCGTATCGAGCTCGACGATCAGTGAGAGATCCTGATTGGTCGGGAAGTAGGAGAGCCCCGTGAAGGCGGCCCTTTGCACGTCGGTCAGGGGGGAATTCTCGTGGTCGCGGAAGAAGGTGTCCTTGCGCTCGCGGAAGCCGGTCAGTCGGCGCTCGTCGGTGTTCATGATTGAACCTCGCTGGGTGATAGGTCGGAAAACCCGGCCATTGCGGATTACTTTCTATTGGAAAGTATAGCGCAGGCGTCAACAGCGGTTTGTCGACGCCTCTCGCGCCGATCCATTCGCTTCGCTCAGGACGCGCAGAGCCTTCGGCCATGCGCCCCTGTGGAGTGTGATATAGCGAGGAGCGTCAACCGAACGACGGCGCCCTTCGAGCTAGTCCGCCGTTTCGACCTTTTTGGCGGCTTCGGCGTCCTCGTAGGCTTTGCGGGCCTTGGCGACCTCGGCGAGCGCGTAGTCGAGTCCGTGCCAGCCAAGGATGTCGGTTTCCTTGTTTTCGAGCAGCTTGTACGTGGCGAAGAAGGTCTCGATCTCGCGCAGCCAGTGCTTGCCGACCTGATCGAGCGAACGGTAGTGGGCGAAGCGGGGATCGCTGACCGGCACCGCGAGCAGCTTGAAGTCCGGACCCTTCTCGTCGCGCATGTCGAGGCCGCCGAGAGGCCGGGCTTCGATCAGGCAGCCGGGGAAGGACGGCTCGGTCATGAGCACGCACACATCGAGGTGGTCGCCGTCCTCCGCGAGGGTGTTCGGGACAAAGCCGTAGTCGGTCGGATAGTGAACCGAGGAGTAGAGCACGCGATCGAGCATGAACACGCCACGCTCCTCGTCGTACTCGTACTTGTTGCGACTGCCCCGCGGGATCTCGATGAAGGCCAGGACGGTCTCGTTGTTCTCGCCCGGCGCATCCCCGGCGGGATCGGGAGCCGTGACGTCGCTTTCGCTCTCGGTAACGGGTGACTTGTCGTTCATGAACTGTGCGTACTCCATGACTGCGCCTGGCGGCGCGCATCGTTGCGTCCCGTTCCGGGAGAGGTGCGCGGATCGGGCCTCGTTCGACCATGTTGTGGACCGTGGAGATGGGTCCGTGCGTGGGCATGGCACCCACGCCAATGGATTTCCGGGACAATACTACCCGGTTCGGGTATTGCGCGGCGAGTTGATGGCTTGCCGCGCGGGAAACGGTGCTCTGGCAGACGCGGATCCCGGAGACCGGCCACAGCTGCGAGATCCGGGGTCTATGACAATGGTTCGCTCAGGTAGCACCGACCCGAAGTGGTCGGTGAAGGGACACCGGGCACTCCGGCCCGGTGCTACCAAGGATGGTCGGCGAGGTCATCGGGCGCTTTGGCCCGGTGCTACCGGGACCGACGAGCTTCATGGCGCGATGGTGAGACCCGTATCGGCCGCAAGACGGCGGACGGCGGTGGCATTGGCACGGGTGGCGGCATCCGATGAACCGTCGATCGTGAAATGGTTTTCCAGCGAAAGCACGCCGTCGTAGTGATCCTCGGCCAACATCCGGAATTGCGCCGTGTAATCGATGATGCCGTTGCCGAGGGTGGTGAACTCCGCTGGCTCGCCGAGACGGAGTGCGTCCTTCAGATGGATGTGGTGGATGCGGTCGCGAACCGCGGCATAGTCGTCTGGGATCGGCACGACGCCGAGTGCCGCGGAATTGCCGGGGTCCCAGATCAGCCCGAGGGTCGGATCGGAGATGCGCTCCAGATACCACCGGGCTTCCTGTCCACTACCGATGTTGCAAGCGTGCTCGTTCTCCAGCCCGAGGCGGAGACCGGCGCTTTTGACACGCAAGGTCGCTTGCCCAAGGACATCCAGGATCTCGTCGCGGACCGATTCCGGATCGTCCAGTCGCCAGAAGCTGAAGGCACGAACGATCGGTGTGTCGAGCCGGGCGGCGATCTCCAGCGATCGGGCGAGGATGTTCCACTGGTCGGCCCGGGTCGTTGCGCTGGCGGAGTGGGTGCGACCCGCTGCGGCGCCGTCACCGTCGATATGGCACTTGAGGAACGGCGAGGCGATGGCGCAGACGGACATACCTCGCTCCCAGATCGCTTCGCCGATCCGACGGATCGCCTCGTTGTCGTGCTCGACGATGCTGGTGTTCCAGACGCTGCGGAGCTCGATGTGGGCGATGCCGAGCTCTTCACAGAGATCGAGCGCGGTGTCGAGGTCTTCGCTGATCTCATCGGTGATGACGCCGAGGTGGGGCATGGGGTGTCCTTTCGCGAATTCCTGAAACAAGAAAATCCGTCATCCCGAGCTGGAGCCGCGAGCGGAGCGAGGGGCAACGTGTCGACGGATCTTTGCTGTGACAAACCTGCATATCAGGCTGGATTAAGGATCCCTCGACACGATTCGGCGGCTACGCCCTTACACCGGCTCGGGGTGACGGTGTAAGGGCGTCAGCGGGCGGGAGCCGGTAAGGCATTGTCACCACCCTACGGCTGGGGGAATACGTCGTCAATCGCCAGATCGTGCAAGTTGTGACTGACGCGACGGATGTCGTTGGCGAGCGCATAGAGCTCCGCCAGCTCCGGGCGACCGGACCGGCTCAGGAAGGCTGTCGCGTCCGGGACCGCCATCCGGCGGACCGAGGCAATCTGCTCGGCTCCGGCCGGGTTCTCCGGCTCGCTGACGTGGTGGACCTGCCCGAGACAGACGAGACGTCCGAACTCGGGATGCGGCAGGAATTCTCGCCACGGCCGGTCGTCGTAGGAGACGCATTCCAGCACCGCGAACGCCCGGCAGGTTTCGATGGCGTAGCCGGTTTCCTCGCGCATCTCACGGCTGATCGTCTGGAAAAGGGATTCTCCGCGCTCGCGGGTGCCGCCGGGAAGCATGATGTGGCCGCTCGCCAGCGCGATCACGATGACCTCATCCCCGACGAACGGCACCATGTTCACGCTCTGGAGCGGTGTGGGATCGGGGCGTCCCTCGACCAGATGGCAGCCGATCAGCGCGGTATTGTGCCAGCGGATTCCCCGGGCGAGATTGGGGCAGGAGCGCGCGAGATCGATAGTACTCATTGCAGTCCTTATGCAGGGGGAACCGTGAGATCTGCCATGACGCCGAAGTGGTCACTTCCCCAGATCCCATCAACCGGTTGGTCGAATATCCGTTCGCAAGCCTCGATCATCAGCGTCGGTCCACCGTGGAGACCGCAGCGGACCAGGATGTGATCGATGCGGCCGAATGGCCAGTCCCAGTTGGCGTTCGCCATCAGGGCATTGTCCGTCGTGAAGGTCGCTCCCGGCTCGCCCTGGTGGTGGCTTGTCCACGCATCGCGATAACAGACACTCATACCACCGAGCGATTGATGCCCGGTGAAGAACCGGATGCTGGCGGCGTTCGGATCGGCATCGAGATCTCCGGCGATGATGACGTGCATCGGTGACTCCGCAAGCTCGTTCTCGATGAAACGTGCCGCGATCACGGCCTGCAACTCCCGCTCGTGTTCGAAATCGAGCTGCCAGTTCGGGAAGTGATTGACGAAGAGAAGTTCTCCTATGCGACCGGGAACCTCGATTCGTGCCACCAGCGTCGTACACGGGAAGTCCGCCGTGCGGGGTGTGACGTTGAGATCGAGCTCTTGCACGCTCATGATCGGCCAGCGGCTTGCGATGGCGACACCGAGCTCGTCGGTTTTTCCGATGGTCTGGTGAACGACGTGGTAGTCGTCGCCGAGAAAATCGGCGATCTGATCCCAGTCGTCAGTCTTGACGACCTCCTGGAATGCCATCAAGTCGGGTCGCAGATCGTGAAAACCCTGTTGGAGGACGTTGCGTCGCTCCGGCCAGTTGCCTTGCCGACCATAGATATTGAGGGTGGCAACGCGGAGCCGATCTTCCATGGGTGCTCAGCCCTCGCTAGTGAGCAGGCTTTCGCGGATGTCCATCACGGTCGTGCGGAGCTGGAGGTCGTCATCCAGCGCGGCCTCGATCTTCTTGATGCCGTGCAGCACGGTGGTGTGGTCGCGTCCGCCCATCGCCCGGCCGATCTCTTCCAGTGAGATTTGGGTCTCCTCGCGCAGCAGGTACATGGCGACCTGACGTGGCAGGACGATCGCCTTCGTGCGCTTGCGTCCCTGAATGTCCTTCTCGGTGATGCCATAGTGCTCGCAGACCGCGTCGACAACATCGGTGACGGTTACCTGCTGGCGGCGGCTGCCGGCGCCGGCTTCGGCGAGGGCCTCCATCGCCAATGGGAGGTTGAGCGAACGATTGTTGATGTGCGCCAGCATCAGGATCTTGTTCAGCGCCCCTTCCAGCTCGCGGATGTTGGTCTGGTCGCGGTGGGCGATGTATTCGACGACATCCGGCGGCAGGTTGACGCCGAGCTCCTCGGCCTTGGTGCGGAGGATGGCGGTGCGCATCTCGAAGTCCGGCATCTGGACATCGGCGACGAGCCCACCGGCAAAGCGCGAGCGCATGCGCTCTTCCAGCTGGGCGATGGCGCGTGGCGGCTTGTCCGAGCTGACGATCACCTGCTTGTCGTTCTGGTAGAGCGCATTGAAGGTGTGGAAAAACTCCTCCTGCGTGCTCTCCTTGCCGGCGATGAACTGGATGTCATCGACCATCAGGATGTCGATGGCGCGGTACCGTGCCCGGAACTCCTCCATCCGCTGGCTGCGAATGGCGTTGATGACGTCGTTCGTGAACGTTTCGGACGTGACGTAGACGATCCGCAGGTTGGCATTCAGCTCCAGTGCCCGATGCCCGATCGCGTGAAGCAGGTGGGTCTTACCCAGCCCGACGCCGCCGTGGACGAAAAACGGATTGTACTGGCGGCCGGGATGCTCGGCGATCGCCTGCGCGGCAGCGTGGGCGAGCCGGTTGGACGAGCCGACGACGTAGGTTTCGAATGTCAAACGCGGGACCAGTCCGTGCGCGGACGTCTCCAGCGCGAGCTGCCGGTTGCCGAGGCCCCCAGTGGCCGGTGGGGCCGAGGGTCGGGTCGGGGTTTGGCGCGGCGGCTTCGGAGTGTGCGCCTGTTTCTTCGGCTCGGGTGCCGCGGCGGGCCGTCCGGGCGTCTGCGTCATGTCATGATCGACGCTGAACTCGACGGAGATTCGTCGCCCGACGACATCGGAGAGGGCGCGCTCGACCCGGCTGGCGTATCGACCTTGCAGGGTGGAGGCGCTGAAGGCGTTCGGGGCGTTTACGATCGCGACGTCATCGACGACATCGGCGAGCCGGGTCTGGCGGAGCCAGTTGTCGAAGGCGCTGCGGGATACCTGGCGTTCGAGCTCGCCGAGCACGGTTTGCCAGAGCTGGTTGACGTTGATGCTGGTGTCACCGCCACCCAGGGTGTCCATTGGATTGTGGTTGTTTGTGGACACGACGGGGTCTCCCGCGACGGTTGCGATCATGGTGTGTTCATCCTCTCCCCACCGGGCGAACATCCCCGGATGAAAGAGTGTACGAACACCCTGTACGAATGTCCAGTAGAGGACTGGAAACTCACGGATTTCCGGTCCGGCAGAACTGAATCGAGTATCCCACATGGTACACTGGGACACCGGTTTCGGAGGGATTTTTGCGTCCTGGACCGGTATTTGATATTCAACGACTGCTGATTCGGAAAGGGCGATTACGGGAAGGCCCTTGGGCGTTTGCCACGATCCGGGCAACGCCAGTCGGTCGCCGATGATGCCGCTACGCGGTATGGGCGACGAGCCTCCGGCCGATCGCCCATACGAAAACGCTCCACGATTTCGCGCGTTCCGTTCCTTCACGCCAGGTCATTGTTCATGAACACCATCTCACCCCAGACCCTCGATGGGCCGTTGCTGCCCGAGCCCCAGCTTGACGATGTTGCCGATCTCCTGACGGAAGAAAAGATCGGTCCGCGCGACGGCGCCGGGAAAACGGTCGTCGTGGCGATGAGCGGCGGTGTGGACAGCGCGGTCACCGCCCTGATCATGCGGGAGCGCGGTTACAACGTGGTCGGGATGAACCTGCGGCTCTTTTCGCCGGAGGACGAAGATCATCGCGCCAACCCGTGTTGCGGTATCCCGGCGATGGACGATGCCCGGGCGACCTGCGCCACGATCGGGGTGCCGTTCTATGCGATCAACATGGAGATCGAGTTCGGCGGCGCGGTGATCCAGAAATTCATCGATGAATACGCTGCCGGGCGGACCCCGAATCCCTGTCTGGAGTGCAACCGGCATGTCAAGTTCCGGCATCTCGTGCAGCGGGCGAAGTTGCTCGGTGCCGACTGCCTCGCGACCGGGCATTACGCCCGGATCGTGAAGGGCGACCCGGAAAACGGCGTCCCGCACCGGTTGTTCCGGGCGGTCGACGATCGCAAGGACCAGAGCTACGTTCTCTACACCCTGACGCAGGAGCAACTGGAGTACATCCAGTTTCCACTGGGTGGCCTGACCAAGCCGGAGACCCGGCGTTTGGCGCGTGCCTATCACTTGCCGGTGGCGGACAAGGCCGAGAGCCAGGAGATCTGCTTCGTCGGGAACAAGTCGTACGCGGACTTCGTCGCCGAACACCGGCCGGATGTCACGGTGCCAGGCGACATCGTGACCAAGGGCGGTGAGGTGATCGGCGAGCACAAGGGGCTGGTGAATCATACGGTCGGGCAGCGCCGGGGGATCGGGATCGCCGCAAAGCGCCCGTATTTCGTCCTGCAACTGGATACCGGGGCAAATCGGCTGATCGTGGGAGACCGCGAGGATGCCGAGGCGGTCGCGATCGATGCTGACACCGTCTCGCTTGTCGCGAACGACTGGAATGGCGAGCCATTCGATGCGGACATCGTCGTGCGATACCGGGGCGTCCCGCATCCGGCTCAGGTCGCGGTGACGTCCGGCGATGAGCGAACCGTGCATATCGATATTCCCGGAGGGCGCGGTCCGATCGCGTCGCCGGGTCAGGCGGTGGTCTTCTACCGGGGCGACGAGGTGCTCGGCGGCGGCACGATCTGTCAGGTCGCCCGGCGAGGCCTGCAGCAGAGCGCGTAACGCGTTCGTTCCCTGACGCTGGCTTCTTGTCCCGGAGCAGGTTTCATCACCTTCGTGATTCGAGGGGTTTTTGATTCGGCATGGCTACAACGCCATCCGGAACCAAAAGCCCCTCGACTGCGCTCGGGATGACGGGATGGCGGCATTCTCAACCTTGCGTCTCACGGGAATCCGGGAGAAACCAGTGAAACCGGCGCGTGGGCCCGTACAGATTTGCTCCCCGGGAACTACAATGACACCAGGAATGAAGCATCCGGCATCGTACTCCGGCCGTGTGAAACGCGGGTTTACCGGCGGGAGGTAACGGCGGCGGTATGATCGGAGCATCTCCGGTCGTGGCCCGCATGTTGCGTCCGATGCCCGGAGAGACGATGCGGTGAGCCGCGGGAGCCGGCGTGGGGATGCGACCCGGTCGGCGGTCGAAAGGGAGTTTGAGAGTTGAAGCAGAAGGCCATACTGGGCAGCATCATTGCCGCGGTCGTCTTCATCGCCATCATCGTGGTGCTGTATCTCCTCGGTGGCAGCGATCAGTCGGCACTGGAACGATTGAGGGACATCGCGGTGATCTTCGTCGTGCTGATGTCGCTGGTGACCGTCATCTTGCTGGCGGGGATCACGGCGGCGCTGGCGTTCCTGGCGTTCCAGATCAAGGATCGGGTCATCCCGTTGCTGGAGGAGGCGACCGGCACCGTGAATCGCGTTCGCAACACGACGAACTTCGTAACGGAAGAGGCTGTGAAGCCGCTCATCACGGTTGCCAGCAACTTCTCGAAGATCCGGCAGATGGGCAAGACCGTTACCGGTGCCCGGAAAAAGCCGCCCGAACCGCCGACGTTTGGCTCGTCGAAGCCATCGTAGACCGGAAAGGAAGGGATCATGGACGATTTCCTGAAGAACGCGCGCAAGCAGCTTGAGGATCTTGATCTGGAAGCCCAGTTGAAGGATTTCGACTTCGGCAAGCTGAAGGACCTCGATTTCAAGAAGCAGAGGAAGGAAATCCGCCGTCAGCTCGAGGAGCTGGATGCCCGGAAACGTGAGGAGGACGCCGCGAATGAGGGCTTCCTCGGAGGGCTGCTCCTCGGCGTTGTCATCGGAGCCATCATCGCCCTCATCTTCGCGCCAAAGAGCGGGAGCGAGACGCGGGAGATGGTCGCGGATACCGCCACCGGACTGAAGCATAAGGCCGAGGAGATGGTCGGTCAGGCGAAGGACGAAGCCAGCGAGGATTCTTCCCTGTCCCAGGACGACATCCAGACGACCTAGTCATGGCTAATTGGTCGATGAACAGGAAACAGGAAACCACCACGTTGGCGAGATGCCTGCGGGGTGGTTTCCTGTTCCAGGGCATTCAGCCGGCCACACGTTACAACCATGATTTCTACAGCGAATCGCAGAATGGGTGACATGGTGTCCGAATGATCGACTCCCTACGGGAGCCGATGGGCGGCGAGCCTTCGGCCGCCCGCCCCTACGTGCGATCGGCTTCGACCGTGTCCACCATCCTGTAATTCGCGGCATCACGGCGACCGGCGAGCATTCTACACACCCTCCGTCATCCTGACCGCAGGGAAGGATCCCCGTGCGAAGCACGTCCACGGCGTAGAGGCGCCCCATACTGCCCTACGGGCAGCGGCTTCGCCGGGGGATCCCTCACTGCGTTCGGGATGACAGGGCGGCGTTCGGGATAACAAGTGGATGGTGAGGTCGAGCTTGCCCTGGGTGGAGCGAATGGATCATGTCAACCATTACATCACCGCCTAGTCTGAGCCGATCGCTTGCTCTGGCACGGGCTCGGAATACAGGGTGCGGGCGTTTGTCGTCATGAGAACCGCGAGAGGGACCAGCGCGACCATTGCCAGGATGGACAAGAACGAGAAACTGGTCAGCACCAGAAGCGGGCCGGCGATGAATCCAGCGATCGCGCCGCTCAGGTTTGAGAGCGCATCCACCCCGCCTTGCGATGCGGCCCGGGTTTCAGGAGCGACGACCGCGCTGAACAGGGCGGCGCCGGCGACACTGCCGAACGACCAGCCGATGCCCAGAAGGATCAGGGAAACGATGATCCCTGTCATGTCGTGGGGCTTGACTGCGCCGATGATGAGCGAGGCCATGAAGATTGCGATGCCGGTGCTGATGGCGAACCGGTAGCCGAATCGGTCGGTGACCAGCCCCACCAGCGGCGAAAGCGCATACATGCCAGCGACATGGAGGCTGATCGTGATGCCGATCAGGGTGATCGAGCCACCCTGATGCGAGATGTGGACAGGGGTCATCGTCATGATCGCGGCCATCACCGTTTGGGATGTGAGGATCGCGATCAGCGCGATCCGGGCCTGCGGGTTCGCCTGGATTTCGGCGAACATCTGGCGGAAGCGGATCGGTTTCTTCCCCGCCGCGGTGGCCTGCGTCCCGGTGGTTTGTTCGAGGACCAGCAAGGGGTCGGGACGGAGCCAGGCGAAGACGACGATACCGGCGAGGGCGAGAAAAACCGCGGCGATCAGGAAGGCGTTGGCGAAGACCGTGAGTCCGGTGATGGAGCCGACGAACTCGCCGGGTGCCCCGAGGTTGGGGCCGAGGACGGAGCCAAGCGTGCCAACCCAGACGACCAGGGCGAGGGACCGGGCCTTGTGCTGAGGTTCGGCGAGGTCGGTCGCGGCGAAGCGGGATTGCAGGCTCACGGCAGACCCGGCGCCGATGAAGAGCAGGCCAACGAACAGGGGAATGATCAGGCTCAACTGGGCGGCGACAACCAGCAGGGCGGCGCCGGCTGCGGCCAACGCCCATCCGCGGCTGAGTGCGACCCGCCGTCCCCGACGTGCGGCAACCGTTCCCAGCCAGAGACCGAACAATGCTGCTCCCAACGTGCTGGCGGTGCGGGCCAACCCTGCCCACGCTTCATTGTGTGTGACTTCCTCTGCCAGGAGCACCCCGATCGAAGGCGCGACGCCTACACCGACAGTGCCGACGACCTGGGCGATGATGAGCACGATCATCGTGCGGCGCTGCACTGAGCTGACGGCAGAATCTGCCGGTAACGATGCCATGTGACGAGCCCTTTATTGAGTGAGCGTTGCATCAATCCGGGAAAGTTGAGTGCCGCTCCTCGTGTGCTGGAGAGGAGCGGCACTCTGGGACATCCATGTCGCCGTAGTATACACATTGTATCCAAGTACAACCAGACAATATCTCCGCGCGGAACTGGTGGCTGTGCCCTCTTCAGGACAGAATGAACGGATCAGTAAACGGACTCCCGCAGGCACGGCGGGTGTGCGGGGAAGGACCTGGCATTGCGTATCGGGAGATCATCCTTGCCCATTCGCCGCGTCAGCCAGCCGGGGTGCAGAGTGGCTGGATTGCGCGTCCGGATGTGTCGCTGAGGTGCCTGCGGAGGGTCTCGCTGAAGCGTGCCGGGTTTTCCAGCGAGAGTTCTCTCACCAATTCCCGGTGTTCCGCGAGGATGTCGGCCGAGCGCTCGAGGAGTTTCGGTCCCGATTTGAAGAGTAAATACCGTTGCCGATCGGCGAGGCGGTCGTAGAGTTCGAGCATGACCTGATTGTTGCCGGCTTCGACGAACGAGCGATGGAAGCCAACTGTGGACTCGATAAAGCCGTTGATGTCTGCTCGTTCAAGCGCCGCGCGTTGGTCGTCGAGGTGTGATTCAAGCCGTTTTTGAAGCTGGATACGCGATTCGACGCTACTGCGCTGGACGCCTGTCGATTCGAGGATAAAGCGGGCGTCGATGAGATCGTCGATCGCGCGGTCCGTCAGCTCGCGCACGAGTGCTCCGCGTCGTGGGTAGAGGGTCACCCACCCTTCATCCTGCAGCAACAGGAGGGCCGCCCGCACGGGGGTTCGGCTGACGCCGATCTCCTTGCCCAGAGGAACCTCACCCAGCATGGTGCCCGGCTCGTACGCCCCCGTCAGGATGGAATCGCGAATATGCCTGTAAGCGACATCCGAGGCGCTTTGTGTATCTGACATGATCCTGCCATGAATAGTTAATGAAGAGTCGATCCTGATCACGCTTGTTCGTACAAATTGTATCCCAATTGCACTGGCATGTGTGGAGAGCGTGGATCGGCCCGGTTTGGGGAAGGCTACCCGTGCGCGTCTCCCGGTAATCGATCGCGGAGCTCGGTGAGCAGGTCGATGATGCGGTCGAGGCGATCGAGGAGCGGATCGGCGGCCATGGCCTGATCCTCGGGTGGAGGGGCGAGCGTCGTCTGAATGCGGTGGATGGCCTGGGGACCTTCGCCGGAGCTGCGGACGTCAGTGTCGCTGGCGCGCATGGGCCGGATATCGTCTTGACCGAAGCGGACTCGCAGGTTGGGGTCGCTCAGCAACTCCAGCGTGCGATCCCGGTCCGCGCCGCCCCTGGCGATGACGACGAGGATGACGCTATCGTCGCTTTCTTTTAGGGACGTGACCTTCACGGCCTGATCGTTGAGGAAGATGAACTCTGGCGTTGACATATGGCGACCTCGGAACCCTGTGCAGCCCTGCCGCACGGTGGGCAGGGCTGGCGGTACAATCCGGTAGATGACGTCTGCGCCGGAATGACCGGCGTCTCTTCCCCGATGATAGTTGGTTGCCGTGGTTGTCTTCCCCCTCATCAGTACCGTGCTCGCCTTTTTTTGCGCCTGGACGATCGGCCGTGACGCGTTGCGGAAGCCGCGTGCCGACAAGGTCGTCTGGACGATCGCGTTTCTGATGTTCGGGCTCGCTGCCGGAGCCGATGCGGCCGGTCACGAGCTGGGCTGGACCGTGTGGCTCGCGAAGCTGTATTACGCGACCGGTCCGGCCCTGGTCGTGATGTTTCTCGCGATCGGCGAGCTGTATCTGGTCATCCCGGCCCGGATGAAGCGGATCGGCCCTGGTCTGACGCTGATCGCGACGGCGTTCTGGCTCTCGCTGGTCCTCAATGCGCCGATCGATACGAGCCGGTTGGCCGACGAGGGATGGGAGGCGATTCACCGCGACACCTTCATGGTGGTGACCACGATCATCCTGAATACCGTCGCGACGCTGATCATCGTCGGTGGAACGGGGTATTCGATCTGGAACTTCCGGCGCAAGGGCATCATGCGGAACCGAATGATCGGATGCTCGTGGATTCTCGTGGGCACCCTGTTCGTGGCAGCCGGGGGGAGTCTGACACGTCTGGGGCATTACGAGTATCTCTACGTTGCGATGTCGATCGGTATCGCGATGATCTTCTACGGGCTGCTCTACACCCGGCATCCGGACGGCACGCCCTACCGGCCGTGGACGGGGCTTGGTGCCCGAATCTCCCGGCGAGGAGCGGGGGCCAAGCCTGCCGCCAGCGATCGTGCGATGGGGTACGTCGCGACGCTTCTGCAGGCGACGCCCGAGGATATCTCCCGCCGTTGCGCCGAGTGGAGCGTGCCGGTTGATGCCTCTCCCGCGTTGAGCCGGGACGATGCGCGGGTTGTCTGGGCATTTCGCAGCGTTTTGCCGGACGGGGATCACTGCCGGTTCGACGCGTTGCCCGTGCCGGTGCGACGTCAGATGGCGATGCTGTATCACGATGTGCTGACCTGGCCGGAGGAAATGAGAAGGGCGAATGAGGTCTGATGGAGCCTTCATCCGAAGGTAGACGACCGGCGATACGTTACGTGTCGTAAGCCCGTTATTGTGTACAACGTCTGCGTCTTTCGGGTAGGATTAACCGGGCGTCCGGGATGACAGAGCAGTTGCTCCCGTCCAGGTACCCATCCTTTCCCCTGAGGTCTTGCATGATTCTTCTTCTTGCGGATGCCTCTGCCGGGGAATACACGAGCGATGATGACGAACGGATATGAACTCGAGGAGCCAGACCGGGAGGGTCAGTGGATATCGGACATGTGGCCTGGTTGAATCCCGCGGTGGTCTTGCTGATCGCTGCATTTGCCGCTCCCCTCGTGGTGGCGGTTACAGGCTTGGTCCGTATCGACCGGGTTCCCGCCGTCGCGATCCTGATGAGCGGTATCGCGTTCATCGTCGCGCTCTGGACCTGCACCCAGAATGACGCGCTCCTGAACGTTCCGTGGGCCCCGACCTGGAGCATGGAGTTTTATCTCGCGCTCGACGGTCTCGCCCGGATGTACTCGTTGCTGGCGACCGGCATCGGGTTCGTCGTCGTGGTCTATGCATCCCGCTACATTCCCCTGCATCTCGCCCACGACAGGCGCGATCCGGGAGAGATGACGCGCTTTTTCGGATTCCTGCTGCTGTTCATGGCGTCTATGGTCGGGCTCGTCATGGCGCAGGATCTGATCCTCATCTTCGTGTTCTGGGATATCACGATGATCGCCTCATTCTTCCTGATCGGGTACGACAGGCGGGAGGAAGAGTCCCGGAGTGCGGCGATGATGTCGGTGCTGGTGACCGGGATCACGGCTGTCCTTCTCCTCATCGGCGCGGTGTGGCTGTTCTCCCTCTACCGCACGTTTTCGCTGCCGGATATCATCGCGGTCCGCGATGGAGGCCGTGAAACTGGTCTGGCCGTCGCCCTGATCGTCGTTGCCGCGCTGGCCAAGAGCGCGCAGGTGCCGATGCATTTCTGGCTGCCGCGGGCGATGGCGGCGCCGACTCCGGTCTCTGCCTACCTGCACTCGGCGGCGATGGTCGCGGCCGGAGTGTTTCTGATCGGGCGGGTTTACCCCCTGGTCGCTGATTACACCTGGTTGCTGAATGCCTTGCTGGCGATCGGGTTTGCCTCAATGGCCGTTGCCGGGGTGATCGCCTTGACCCGGAACGTCCTCAAGCACGTACTCGCCTACTCGACGATCTCCCAATACGGCTACGTCGTCGCGATGTTCGGTCTCGGGGGCGAGAAAGGGGTGATCGGGGCGACCTTCTACGTGGTCGTCCACGCGCTCGTGAAGTCCGCCCTGTTTCTCACCGCCGGTGCGGTGACGGAGGCAACCGGGAAGAAGAATCTCTCCGAGCTAGGTGGATTGGCCGAGCGCATGCCGTTGCTGGCGGTCGGGAGCGGGTTGGCGTCCGCCGGGTTGATCGCGTTGCCGTTGACGGCCGGTTTTTTCAAGGACGAGCTCTTTTTCGAAGCCGCGCATGATCGGGGAATGCATTTCGCCGTGATGGCGGTTATCGGCGCATCGCTCACGTTCGCCTATATCGCCCGCTTCTGGCTGAAGACGTTTCTCGGTAGCGCTCGCGCCGAGCCGCGACCGGTCTCCGGTTTCCTCGTTTGGCCAGTGGTGGTGCTTGGCGCGGCGACATTGGTGCTCGGTTTCTGGACGGCTCCGGCAACCTGGGTGGCGGAGCGGGCGGCAGCGGTTTCCTTCGGGGCGCCGGTACAGACGCATCTTGCCTACCATTTCGATACCCGTCCCCCGAACCTGATGGCACTGGCGACATGGATTACCGGTACCACGGTCTATATGACGCGCCGGTATTGGTGGCCGGTCGCCATCGGCTACGCGCACCTCGGCGAGCGCTTCGGGCCGGCGCGGGGCTACCTTGTGACGCTCCAGCTCCTGAAGCATCTCTCGGACAGCATTCACCGCTTCGAGGTCCGCGACCTGCGAAGTCGCGTCGCCACGATCCTGCTGCCAGCTGGCGTGCTGGTCGGATCGGCGGTGATCATCACGCCGAACCGCCGGGCGTTCGAGCTCGGATCATTGTCGATGGACGATCTGCCTCTGATCACGATGCTGGCCGCCACGCTGGTCAGCTCCTTCGTCGTCATTCTCGTGCGGGATCATTTCCGCCTGGCGATCGGTCTTTCCTCGGTCGGGTTCAGCCTCGCCAGCGTCTATGCGTTCATGGATGCGCCGGATGTCACGCTGGTGGCGATGGTCGTCGAGACGATCCTTTCGATCTTCATTATGGGCATGCTGGTGCTGATGCCGCGTCCGATCCTTCGCTTCGAGACCGAGGTTCGGGCCGAGAAGTGGGCGATCCGGCGCGACGCCGTCATGGCGACCGTGGCCGGGGGGATCGCGTTTTTCGTCGCGTGGGGCGCCCTGTCCCGACCGGCCTCCTCGACCGAGGTGATCGATTCCCAGACGATTCTCACATCGGCCGTGCATGGCAAGGATGTCGTCACCGTGATCCTCGCTGACTTCCGCGGGTTCGACACGATGGGCGAGGCGACCGTGATCGCCCTGACGCTGCTCGGCGTGATCAGCCTGCTTCGTAGCGGGAGGTTGCGTTGATGCCGTCCCGGGATCCGAAAGCCACGGCCGGAATGCTGGCGAGTGGCGCGCGTATTCTGTTCCTGCCCTGCTGGGTGATCGCGATCGGCGTCATGCTTCAGGGATATGGTGATGTCGGCGATGGTTTCTCCGCCGGTGTGATCGCGGCGCTCGGCGTGCTCCTGCAGGGGCTCGCCTTCGGCGCGGACGAGCTCGACCGGATGGCGGTCAGCCGCTACGCCCCGGTGTTGACATTCGTGGGGCTTGGGATCGCATTGGTGACGGTGTTCCTGCCGCTGGTGTTCGGGCAGGATCTGATGACCCATTGGCCGGGCATGAATCACCATGCCATCACGTTCGGCTCGCTCGAGTTCATCACTCCGGTGGTGTTCGATATTGGCGTGTTCCTCATCGTCTACGGCTTTTGCGTAGGTGGCGTGCATGCTGTCGCGCGGGAAGAAGTGCGGCTCATTCGTATGCGCGAGCGGTTGCGGGTCCAGCGCGAGCGACGACGGCGAGAGGCCGGGGAGGAGGGTCGATGATCCTGCTGCTCTCCCTCGCGATCGCCGCCATGTTTGCGACGGGCTCCTACCTGATGCTGAAGCGCGACCTGATCCGCCTTATCGCGGGGATGATCCTGATCGGCAATGCGGCGAACCTGTTCATCATGGCCTCGGCGCTGCGGCGCGGCCAGGCGCCGATCCTGCCGGCCCAGGGCGAGATGGCGGATCCGCTGGTGCAGGCGATGGTGCTGACGGCGATCGTGATCAGCTTCGCGGTGGCCGCGCTGGCACTGGCGCTCGTCTACCGCGTCTACACCTCGCATTACTCCGTCGATATCTCCCGCATCTCCGCCGCCGAAGAGCAACAATCCGAACAGGACGAACCGGAGACCGAGGACTTGCGCGACGATATCTACGATGACACGGACGGGACACCCAGCGAGATCGTCGCCGGCGAGGAGGGGACGCCATGATCGCGTTACCACTCGCGATTCTCTGGTTTGGCGGGCTGGCACTGGCCGTCATGGATGGCACGCAGAAGCGTGCCGGGTGGCTGTCCGTGCTGGTGCTCGGGGCGGCCATGATCGCGACCACGATGCTCGGAGCCTCCGTCTATCAGAATGGCACCCAGTCGATGGCGGTCGGCGGCTGGAGCATGGGCGTGGGCATCACGCTCCGGGTCGATATGCTCAGTATCGTCTTCGCGCTGCTCTCGCAGGGTGTGCTGTTTGCGGCATTGGTCTTCGAGGTCGTGAACGATGTCGGCGCCCGGATCTTTCCGGCGCTGGTGATCTTCATGGGGCTGGGACTGACCGGTCTCGTCTTCACCGGCGACGCCTTCAACTTCTATGTCTTCTTCGAGATCTCGATGATCTCCGCCTACATCATGGCCAGCTACGGTGAGTCGCCGCGCCAGCTGCGAGCCGCATTCGTGTTCATCACGGTGAACCTTCTGGGGTCGGTGTTCTTTCTCATCGGTATCTCGGCGATGTATCACACGACCGGGTTCCTCGATATGGGACGCATCCGGGACCAGATGCCCCTGGTGCAGGAGAATCCGGCGATCCTGACGGCAACGATGATCTTCGTGGCCTTCTCGATCAAGCTCGGGCTCTTCCCCTTCCACTTTTGGCTGCCGGCCGTATACACGGGAACCCGCCCCTCGGTCGCCGCGATCCTGAGCGGCGCGCTGGCGAATATCGGCACCTACGGGCTGATCCGGTTCGGTGCGGACATCTTCCCGCGGGAGCTGAACCAGGCGGCGCCCGTCGTCATGGCCCTGGGCGCGGCGAGCTTGATCTACGGCGCGGTGCAGGCGCTCTCGCGGCATACCACGAACGAGGTGCTCGCCTATTCCGCGATCGGGCAGGTCGGTTACATCATGGTGGCGCTGGCGGTGGGCGGTCCGGCCGGATTCGCCGCTGCGATCCTGTACACGGTGATCAACAGTATCAACAAGACGCTGCTGTTCCTGTCGGGGAGCCTGCGCGGCTGGCTGGCCGGGGCGGCGTTCGTGATCGGCGCGTTCTCTGTGGCGGGAGTGCCCCCCGCGGCCGGGTTCCTGAGCAAGATGGCGCTGTTCCAGATCGGGATCGACGATGACAAGCCGTGGCTCGTGGCGCTGATCTTCATTGGTGGCGCCCTGTCGTTCGTGTACATGTTCCAGATTTACCGGCGACGGATCGCGGAGTTCGAGGAGCACCGGACGAGCCAGTGGGGTGTCCAGGTGGTCGTTGTGCTGCTCGCGCTCTTCGTGATCGGCATCGGAGTATGGCCGGATCCGATGTTGAATGTCGTGGAACGGGCTGCGGCGGCGCTTCCCCAAGGAGGCCTTCCATGATCCTGATCATTGCTATCCTGATCAGCTCGACCTTCATCTATGCCCTGATGACTGCCGACCTGACCTGGCAGAACCTCCTGGTCGGGTTTGTCATCTCGTTCGGGCTGACGGCCATTCTGCGTCGGCAAATCCTGCCGCGCCCCCTGCCGCCGAACGGGTTCGCGTGGCACCTGATCCTGTATTCGCCGGTGCTGTTGTGGTACCTCTTTATCGATATCCTGAAAGGGACGTGGGTTGTATCGCTGACGACGCTGGGGATCCGGCCGCTGCGCAAACCGGGCATCGTGAAGCTGCCGATCGGCGCGCATTCGCCCTATGGCGTCGGGCCGGTGGGGTATTTCGTAACGCTGTCGCCGGGATCGTTCATGGTCGATGTCGATTGGGAGGCTGGTGAGATGCTGATCCACGTCATCGATGCCAGCGATCCGGATGAAGTCCGACGCGACGCCGAGAAGTATTACCGGCTTTGGGAGTTTGGCCGATTCAAGCCGGTCGACGCATCTGCCGACGGAGAGGAGAACCCGGATGCATGACATCGTCTATTACATCGCCATGATCTGGTTGGTGGTGCTCTTCTGTGTCTGCGTCGTGATGATCGTCCGGGCGAAATCGGGTCTGGTGCGGGTGTTGTCGCTGGACACACTGACACTCGTGCTGGTGGCGTTGCTGATGGTGTATTCCGTGACAACCGGAACCGCCTATTACCTCGATGGCGCGGTCGTGCTCGCCCTGATCTCGTTCATCTCGGTGATCGCGGCGGTCCGGTATCACGGTGAACGGCGGTTGTTCTAGTCATGCGAGCCTATATCTACGATTTCATGATTATTTTCTCGATGTCCATTATGACGCTGGGCATCGTCGGTATCTGGCGGATGCCGGATGTCTACACGAAGCTGCACGGAGCGAGCAAATCCGTCTTCCTCGGTGTGGTGTTGATGGCGGTGAGCGCGACGGTGGTTTCCGAATCGCCGATTACCTACCGGGTCATCCTGCTGATCATGATCGTGGTCGTGACGACGCCGATCTCGTCGCATGCGATCGGGCGTGCCGCGTATGTGATGCAGGAGCGAATGGAGACGCCGGGGGCGGTGGACGAGTCGCGAACGCTGCTGCGCGAAGAAGAGCCGACCTGGCGTTTGTAGCCGCGGAACATCCCGTCTGATTCCCACTCGCACATTACGCCATCCCGAGAGTAGGTGTCCCGAGATCCCTCGACTGCGCTCGGGATGACGTGAATGGTAGGGGCGGACTCTTATGTCCGCCCTTCGGCCGCAACAAGGGCGGACATAAGAGTCCGCCCCTACGTCCGTTGTGTCATACGAAATCCGGATGAATTGTGGTGGATCTTCGCCGGTGCGAACCTCGTCGCCCCGGGTCCTGTGCCCGAGACATGCCCAGAACGATGCGTGCAGAGCGGCATCACGAAGACCCGCGAGCATGCAGGCGGATTCGGTATCACCCGTTTTGCAGACCACCCTGCATTGCCAGTTCTACGGGGCATCCTTGGCGCGGTAGATCGGGACGCCGTCGATGGTCGTCTCGATGTCGTAGTACTGCCCGACCTCCCGCCAGAATGCGCGGCTGTCATCCGGGAAGGGGCCCGGATGCAGCGTGCTGACGATGTAAACGGGACGGTTATCGCTACGAATGATCGCGATAATGTCGGCGTAGGAATTCGGCAGGGCCTGGAGCTCCTGGTCGTAGAGATGCCGGTACGCGGGTTTGCGGTCGGCGAGATAGTAGATCGCAGCCTGATCGAAGGCGACGTAGATCGTATCGTCCGGGTTCGTGTGCTCCTGGATGTACCGCGCCACCTGGGCCTGGGCGGGGTAGCCGGGGTGACCGTAGAGCTGCCGGAGCATGCCGTCCGGGCCGTCGACGATGATGGCGTAGGGCAGGAGCAACAGTCCGCAGCTGATGGCGAGGAAGAGCCAGCGTCGCCAGCTTGCGAGCGCGGTCACGATTCGCTCCATCTCCCACGCCAGCCAAAGGGCCAGCGGCGGCGCGATCTGGATCAGGTAGTGCGTCCACCAGTCTCCGCCCATCGCGATACCGGCAATCGCCCCGATCGCCCAGAAGCGGATCATGAGCCCCGCAGCCTGTCCGTGTGTCAGATTGCGATACCGGTCGAGATTGGGGATCAACCTCGGACGCTCGTGGATCCGGTCGCGCCAGGCGAGGATCGCAGGCGTTGCTGCGAACGGAACGATGAGGCGGAACACGAGGATCACCGTGATGAGCGAGATCAGGGCGACCATCGTCCAGAGCATGGCGCCGAACCGGTAGGCGTGATGCAGCAGGCTGACGCTGGCGCTGCTTTGCAGGGTCATCCGGTACGTGACTGTGGCGTAGATAAAGTTGTCCCAGCCCAGGTACCAGCCGTGGATGAGCGCCGCGATGCCGACCATGCCGACGCCCGCGCTGAGCCAGCCGCACAACTGGAGCCGGTACCGTCGCGACCCGGTCCCGATCAGGAGAATGTAGGGGATTGCCGTCAACATCATCGCGATGCCCGATGGCTTCAGCAAGGTGCCGACACCGATCAGGACACCGGTGCCAACCATCTGCCTGGCGGACCATCCATCCTGTGCCTGACGTACGAGCCAGAATGCCGCGAAGGCGAGCGGAAGGCCCATGAAGATCTCGGCGTTGGCGGTGAATCCTTCCAGCGTCGGCAGCGCCAGCACGATGGAACCGATGAGCGCGGCGATGTTGGCGTTCCGCGGCGTGGTCCAGCGCCGTGCGAGGAGCCAGATGGCCACGACCGTCCCGGCCGCGAAGATCCAGGCTGTGAAGCGGAGCGCCCAGACAGAATCGCCGAGCGTTTTGAAGACGCCTGCATAGAGAAAGAAGATGCCCTGCGGGCGGCTGATCCAGAGGTCATCGTAGAGGCGCCCGCTGCCGTTGAGCCAGCCTCGGGTGGCGTAGGCATAACCGCCTTCGTCGTGGATCATCGGGATGTTGAAGAAAGGGATCCTGAGCGCAAGTCCGAAGAGGATGGCGACGAGCAACCAGAGAAGATCGACCGGCGTGAGGGCAGGGGGCAGTGACTCCGCATCGCGCGATGCGGTTGTGGGGTGTCGTGCGGGGGGCCGGAAGCCGATCCCCGATGGATTGACGCGGGTGGTCACGTTGATTGTCCCTTGCGCCGTTTAGCCACGAGCGCCGTCGACATCCGACTCCAGCAGGACCGGTCCGGTGGGAGACTGACTGCCGCCTTCGCGCTCCTGGGTAATCGAGATGGACGAAACAATGCCGACATCGGCCGGAATCAGCATAAAGCCCTGACCGGTCTTGTCGACCTGGAACGTTCCGCCAGGAATCGGGCTGGTCGGGTCGTCGGTCCCGTACCAGAGTTGATAGACTCCGCCGTCGGATAGCTCGGGCATGTTCGCCACCGAGAGAACGCCGGAGCCTTGCAGCGAGAACCAGGCCTGGGCATTTGCGTTTTCCGGTCCGTTGCCGGTCGGCACAAGCTGATAGACCGTCGCGTTGGCGCGTCGCCGCAGGGAGGCTGTTTCGCTGATGGCAGCATCCCGTTCGCCCGATAACCGGTCAACGTCATCGCGCAGGTTCAGGTTCCAGACGATCACACCGAGAAGGAAAATCAGGCAGACGGCGGCGACCAAAGGCCAGAGGGTGCTGTTCATGGGAATCGCGAACCGGCGTGGCACCCGGGGAGCCTGGTGCCTGCGAGGTGTTTGCTGTGATGAGGACATGCGGACGGTTTCTCCGGCAAGTAATAGGTACAGTGTCCCGTGTCGGGATACCTGGTGTAAACTGTGTACGATCGGAACTGCGCGCGCGGGCTCCTCTTTTGTGTGTCGCCCGCGGCATTCGATGAGCCTGCCGGGCGCGATTTCGCGCTCCACACAGGTACCTGCGAATTGTGGCCCACATGCTCCGGCGGGACCACCTGCCTCGGATATAACTCGTACACTGGCACTGCGCGTCCGGATGGACGCCGATGGGATCGAAACGGAGGGTAGCCCATCAATGAATCAGACCTCGACAAACAGACGGGAGATTCCGGCGATTCGGCTTTTGGCTATCCTGATGTTGGCCGCGATGCTGCTTGCGCCGCTGGCACCGCGCGTGGCGGCACAGGATCAGCCGGCTGAGCCGAAGCCGACCCAGGACCCCGCGCTGCAACTGCCGAACGACCCGACGGCACCACAGCCAACGGGCGAGGAGACCCCGGTCGCGACGGAGACGGCGCCAACGCCGGAGCCCAGCCAGGGAGAGCCTTCCTCGAACGCCCCGAAGGTCACAAGGTCCACGCAACGGAACGACGCCGCAACAGGACCGGGGTTCCCGGCGGTGCTGGCTCACGGGCTGGCATACGTATCCGGCGATGATGTCGTTTGGCAGGTGCGCGAGACCGACATGCCGACGGTCGACAAGGCGCGTTCGACGACGTCCGGCGCGGCAATCATGTTGCAGCGGGACGGGTCGTCGATCGTTCGCAATGACGTCACCGGCAAGCGCGCGAAGGTGGATCCGGGAGAGGCGTATTTCCGGGCGGCGGGCGATGGGTACACCGTGATGGCCGAAGATGATACCTCGGTGGTGTGGACCTTCGAGTTGGTCAACCCGAACGATGTCGCGATGGACGCATTCTATGAGGGTCCGAAGATTTCGAACCTCAGTGAAGGCGTCTACGACATGATGCTCACCCGCTATGTCCTGACGCCGGGGGATCAGGTCGATCTGCCCGATCACAACGGGGCCGGGCTCGTCATGGGTGCCAGCGGCGAGATCGAGGTCAACGCGGGCGGCCAGCGCAGCGCTCTGGAGCCGGGCGACGGACAGACGATCCAGGATTCCGGGTCCGTATCCAATACGGGCGATGCCGATGCGGTGTTCGTCTACGTTTACCTCGGTGATGTGGTGAGCGATGCTTCGGCGGGTGCCGGAACCGGTCAGAGCTCGTCCGCGACGGCCAGCGAATCTCCTGCGGCCACCACCGGCTCGTCGGAAACGTCGGATTCGGGAACCACGCAGGAAGAACCGAGCGGTGAGGAGCCGAGTAGTCCGACGACGGATGCCGAGGGGAACTACGTCACCAGCATCAACGTCACGGCGAATGCGGAGATCTATCTCGTGATTACCGTCGATGGGTTGACCGTGTTCGATGGCAACCTGCCGGCGGGTTCCAGCTCGGGACCGGTGGTTGGCTCGACCTTCGTGGTCTATACCTCATCTGGCGAGAACACTGTCTTCACCAACGCCTGTGGTGATTCCTTCTACATGGGATACGAGGCGGGCGAGGCGACGTACACCCTGAACGCATCGGCGGAGTCCTGCGCCCCGTAGCGGGCAGGAGAGAAGGGTGAAAGAACGCCAGGCGATACCGCCTGGCGTTCTTTTTGCATTGAGGGATCCCATTCACAACGCATACGTGCATATAATGAGGCCACAGTCGTCACGGATCCCGGGGAGATTCCGGGACAGAAAGAGCAGCAAGGATACCTGTCAGGCGACGACACGTATCACATATCAACGGGGAGTTGGAGGATGAAAAGCTGGGCTTCCGAGTTCAAGGAATTCATCATGCAGGGGAACGTGGTCTCCCTTGCTGTGGCCGTTGTGGTCGGCGCCGCGTTCGGTGCTCTCGTCAACTCACTGGTCTCCGATATGATCACGCCGCTGATCGCGGCGTTTGGCGGCCAGCCGGATTTCAGTGACCTTTCGTTTACGATCAATGGCAGCAAGTTCATGTACGGGAACTTCATCAACGCCGTGGTGTCGTTCCTGATCATCGCGTTGGTGATCTTCATCTTCGTGGTGAAGCCAATGAACTCGCTGATGGAGAAGATGAAGACCGCCGAGCCGGAAGATCCTGCATTGACGAAGTGCCCGTATTGCATGACCGATGTGTCGATCGAAGCGACCCGGTGCCCGGCCTGCACGTCCGAGCTGAAGCCAGCCGTGTAGGTGACGGGGTAACCCGCATACAATGCATCAAGGCCCCGCCCGTCATACGCGACAGGCAGGGCCTTCTTTGTCACCCGGAACGATCGGGTATACGGAGTCTGAATGAACGGTGATCGGCCTGCGCCACGCGAACGTCGCGGTTTCGCATCTCTCAGCCGCGACCGGTATGCGAGACGGAATTACCGATCTCTGCGGATATGGATTAGCTGGCGAGACCGGACATGTTGTAGTTGACGGGCACGAGGGCGCCGAGCTCGATGGTGAGCTCGATTTGCTCGGCAAAGGTGCTGATTTCCCGCCCATCGTCGTCGCGCAGCACGACATGGAGCAGGCCGATTTCATCGCGGACGAGGCGATGGACCGTCAGCTCCTGGGAGCCGCCAGCCGAAAAGATGTCTGCCGCGTGGAATCGCTGACCGGCGGTGAGATAGGTGGATACGGGGTTGGGCCGGGTCATGCTGGTAACCATAAATCACTCTCCCTGAATTCGACGCCGCGCCGTTGCGGCGGTGTGGTTGCGTTACCGTCTGGGACCATCGCCAAAGCCTGTCGTCGGACGGAAATGGTCAGGGAACGGTGTTTGAGACGTTGACGCATCATACTGCCAATCGTGACAGATTTCACTATCTAGATACGCCCTCCTGACGATCGTGTCAATACCCTCGCGTAAGGCACGATCCGCGCCACCTCCGTCCCGCCCGTTTGTGCGGGTGAAAAAGGAGCATTAGGGCAGGATCCGGGTGCCACAAGCAGGTCGGGACAGGTAGAATAGGCAGACGGGGCATTTCGCCGGGAGGCGACTGCACCAATCCTCGAGACGTACCGCCGGTTGTCGCGCCGGGATCACCTGATTCAAAGGTGGACGGCCGTTCTCGTGGCTGCCGCATTGCGAGCGATGCGGTATACACCTCTTCGGGGATCTTTCCGCGCGTCATGCGCATCGATCCGGCCTGCTATTCACCTTTGGGAAGACCTGAGAATGTTGCAAACGCACAATGTAAACGAGCGTCACGAGCATCCGGACCTGATGGGAGTGGTTCGCGATTACATCGCGCTGACCAAGCCCGGAATCATGGCCCTGTTGCTGGTGACGACGCTCGGGGCGATGCTGATCGCCTCGGCGGGATTCCCGCCGTTCTGGCTGGTGGTGGTGACCATGGCCGGTGGCTGGTTGAGCGCGGCCGGGGCGAATGTGCTCAATTGCTACATCGACCGTGATATCGATGCGAAGATGCCCCGCACCCGGCGTCGTGGCACGGCGAATGGCAATGTCTCGGCCCGGGCTGCGTTGATCTACGGCATCGTCCTCACTTTGGGCGGATTCCTGCTGCTGGGAATCCTGGTCAATTGGCTGGCGGCCTGGCTTGCCTTCGCCGGCAACCTGTATTACGTGCTGGTCTATACGCTGTGGCTGAAGCGCCGGACGCCGCAGAATATCGTGATCGGCGGAGCTGCCGGGGCGGTACCGCCGCTAGTGGGGTGGGCCGCCGTTACGGGCACTCTGTCCGCGCCCGCGTTCATCCTGTTTGCGATCGTCTTCTATTGGACCCCGCCGCACTTCTGGTCGCTGGCTCTCCTGAAACAGGGCGAGTACGGGCGGGTGTTCGTGCCGATGCTGCCGGTGGTGGCTGGCGAGGAATACACGCGGCAGCAGGTATTTCTCTATACCATCATGTTGGCCGCGGTCTCGCTGATGTTGGTTCCGTTCGGCATGAGCTGGATCTACATGCTGGGCGCCGTGATCCTTTCCGGATGGTTCCTGAAGCTGGCGATCCAGTTGTTGATGCACCCGAGCAAGGCCGTGGCACGGAAGACCTTCTTTTTCTCGATCTGGTATGTGGCGGGCCTCTTTGCCGTGATGGCGACGGATCGCATCCTGCTCGGCTAGCGTTCTGCTGCCCATCCCCCATGACGCACGAAACCCCGGCCAGTTTCTGGCCGGGGTTTTTATCGATCGCACCGGGTGAGAGGTTCGACGATCCCTCACAGATTGCAACACCGAAGAAGGCTGGTTCCGGGAGCTGGCCCGTTCTTGCGATCCCGAGGTCGCTCATGCGTCGCAGGCGGGAACGCAGGATGTGCGGTGCCTGGCGGGAAGATTTTGGTTTTCGTTAATTGTGAAAAATAGAGGAAAAGAGCACCCCTTGAATAATGCTCATCCTTGACAGTATTATTCCATTACTTGGCATAACCAAGTATTCGGATTCGGGCCATACCGGAAACACATGCGCAGGTGTGAGGGTGATCAGCTCGATCGAGCCATGCCATCGACGTGGGCAGCCCCCGTGCTGAACGACCGGAACGTGAGCGCGGCACGCTTGTCCCATGATCTTTGGCGACGTCAACGTGAGCAGTGGCCGACATGGCATTCACGATGTCACGGGGCCTGGCGCAACTGGCGCCGCTGGAAGACATGGCGTGTACGAACATGCCAGGATATCCCGGAGAACAACGAACCATGAACAGGAACATCTCCCGGAGGACTCTGCTGGCCGTGGCCGGAGTCGGGGTTATGAGTGTCGGCAGTCTTCGCATGGTCGCGGCGCGGGCACAGGATGAAACGCAGTCGTTGATCTTTCCGAACGGCAACGAGTTGATCTGGGTGGATCCCTGGTCGGAAGCTGAAGACCCCGCGGTGGAGCAGGTACTTCCGAGCTACGTCGGGCTTTCGGGAGGTAGTCAGGGGGAGTTCATCGTCGGGTACTACGATGCGCCGACGACCATTGGTGAGGCTGTCGAGGCGTTTCTCGCATCCCTCCTGGAAGATCCGTCCATCGCCGTGAATATTGCTGGTGGCGGGGAACAGAGCGTGATCGAGGGTACGGAGGTCCGGAAGGACTACCTGCTTCACAGGGCCGTGGCGGGCGATGTGGAATGGGGGCTCTACTTTCAGCTCGTCGATGGGGTGGAGTTGACGGTCTTCACCGGGCCAGTCTCCGCCTTCGCGTCAGAAATGGAGTCGGCACACGCTTCGATTACCCTGAATGGGGAAGGCGTGCTGGCAGGTGTCGATGGAGCCGAGTTCCAGCGGCAGCTGGAGAGCCCCGTGATGCGGGAGCCCGGCGGTGAGTACACCAACGCAGCTGGCACTGTCCGGGTACGCTGGAACGCCGGCTGGACCGTGGTTGAGCAGGACGAGTTCGGGATCGTGCTCACCAATCCGGCGCAATCCATAAAGGTGTACATGCAGCGAGTACTGTTCGAGGGGCAGACATGGGAGGCGGCTGCGGAGTGGGTGTTTGCGAGTTATCGCGACGATCAGGGCGCGAATCCGACCACGTACGGACCTGTGGTCACCGATAGTCGATTCTGGTATGCGACCGATGGTGAGTATGGTTTGCGGTTGGGGGAGGGGACACCTTCTGACGATCCCGAGTCGTTCGTGTTGGTGTTTGCCGCCGATTTCGACGATGACGAGGTCGACACCACGGCATTGCTGCAGGAGGCGAACGCGGCCATCCGTCTCAACGACAATCCGCCGTTTACGGCTCTCGACGAATTCATCGAGGTGTCCGCAGGCTGAAGCGTCACGACAGGCCGCGCAGAAGGAATCCCCGGGAGCATCGGCTCCCGGGGATTCCGTGTGTATACGGGATCGCCACGGCCCACGAACCGGAGCGAGCATTCTGCCTGGACGGGATCATGTCCCCGGATGAGGCACGCGTACGGCGTGGCGCGATAGATGGAGGGCGCTCTCAATCGGGTTCTGGTGCTTGTGGTTGGTTCCAGTCCACGCGTTCGTCCTTTTCGACGAAATCGTGCAGATGTTCGAGCATCACGTCGATGTCGTGGGCATGCTCGTTGTGAGAGCTGTCGTCCTCCGCACCGGTTTCACGGATGACGAGCCGCGTTCCTCCGTTTGGAAGGGCCTCGAACGTGAAGTCCCGGGTGATGCCCGGGTATGTTTCGCCGCCGTCCGGGGCCAGCCCGATATTTTCGACCTCAGCGGTCCAGATCCAGACGAGATGCGATGGCCGATCAACGACAAGATAGCGGCCGCTATCGGCATTGTGGGGAGGCCAGGTGAATGTCCACCATCCGCCGGGTCGGGCATCGATATCGGCGCGTTGCGCCAGCCAGTGGGTGACGAGCTCGGGCACGGTGAATGCGTCGAAGAGTTCGTCGGGAGTTGCCTGAAAGACGTCTTCGCGAATAATCGGTTCGGGTGGCATGGCCATCTCCTTTCCGACGGCCATGCATGCAGAAACCGGGCCGCGCGACGCTGGAACACCGTCATCCGGGGCGAAACCGAGGGATGACGGTACTCACTCCGTGCTTTGAAGGCCCTTAATCCGCGGTGATGATCTGCGGGTCCGGCTTGGTGTTCGTGGGTGCATCTGGCCTCTGGGAGACCCGGTCGCCGAGACCGATGCCGTAGTAGGTCAGCCCTTCGCGCGCGACCCGTTCGGGGTCGTAGATATTCCGGCCATCGAAGATGACGCCTTCCTTGAGACTCGTGCGCAACAGCTCCCAGTCCGGACTGCGGAACTGGCGCCACTCGGTCGCGATGATCAGGGCATCGGCGTTGAGGATGGCATCGTCCCGGTTGCCCACGAGCTGGAACTGCTCGTTCTCGCCGTAGAGGCGCTCGGCGGAGTCCATCGCTTCCGGATCGAACGCCTGGATCCGCGCGCCACGGCTGATGAGCCCCTCGATGATCTGGCGGCTCGGCGCATCGCGCATGTCATCCGTTTTGGGCTTGAACGCCAGTCCCCAGAGGGCGAAGGTGCGGCCGGAGAGGTCCTCGCCGAAATGGTCCACCACCTTCTGGTTCAGGACCAGCTTCTGGTCCTCGTTGACGTCCTCGATTGCCGAGATGAGGCGGGCGTCGTAATCGTGTGACTTCGCGGTATTGACCAGCGCCCGGACATCCTTCGGGAAACATGACCCGCCGTAACCGATGCCAGCGTAGATGAAGTTGTATCCGATACGGGAGTCGGAGCCGATGCCGATACGGACGTTCTCGATGTTGGCGCCGACCCGCTCCGCGATATTCGCGATCTCGTTCATGAACGTGATCTTCGTCGCGAGCATGGCGTTCGCCGCGTACTTGGTGAGCTCAGCCGAACGGATGTCCATCACCATGAAGCGGTTGTGGTTGCGATTGAACGGCGAGTAGAGCTGCTGCATCGCCTCGATCGCCTCGTGTGACTCGGCACCGACGATGATGCGATCCGGGCGCTGGAAATCGTCGATCGCCGCGCCCTCTTTGAGGAATTCCGGATTGCTGACGACATCGAAGGGGACATCGACGCCGCGCTCCGTCAGTTTTCTGGCGACGATGGCGCGAACCTCATCGGCGGTGCCGACAGGGACGGTCGACTTGTTGATGATGATCGCGGGTTGGGACAGATGTTCGCCGATCGTTTCGGCAACGGCATGGACGTATCTCAGGTCGGAGGAGCCGTCTTCCTGCGGTGGCGTGCCCACGGCGATGAAGACGTAGCGACCGTGGTCGATCCCCTCTTTGGCGTCGGTGGTGAAGGTGAGCCGGCCCGCGCGGCTGTTTCGCTCGACCAGCTCCGTGAGCCCCGGTTCGAAGATCGGCACGATACCGTTCTTCAACCCCTCGATCTTCCGCTCATCGACATCGACGCAGCAGACGTTGTTGCCGCTTTCGGCGAAACAGGCGCCGGTGACGAGACCAACATAGCCGGTGCCGAAGATGGTGATGTTCATGAGACCGTGAAACCTCCTGGAAGGGCATCGTGAGCTGGCATGGCGCCGACCGTGTCTGGCGCGGCGGTGTGGTTCACAGTCTACATGGTCGTCATGCGCGAAAAGGCCGCCTTCATAGACATACGAAGGCGGCCGTAGTGGCAAATTCTTAGGTCGGCCCTTTTGCCGACACCAGGGCAGACTCTTATGTCTGCCCCTACGGTGCGGTGGTGAGCCGAGATGGCTACCGGTTCCTGACGGGGTTCTTGAGCGTACCGATGCCCTCGACCTCGACCTCGATCACGTCGCCGTCCTTCATCGGGCCGACGCCGTGCGGGGTGCCGGTCATGATGATGTCGCCGGGCTCCAGCGTCATGCCGTTGCTGAGGAAGCTGATCAGGAACGGGATACTGAAGATCAGGCTTTTCGTCGATTCCGATTGGCGGGGCTCGCCGTTGAGCCGCGACGAGACGCGGACATCGCTGATGTCGAGATCGGTTTCGATAGCGGGGCCGAGCGGCAGGTAGGTGTCGAAGCCCTTGCCACGAATCCACTGGCCACCCTCATACTGGACGGTGCGGTCGGAGACATCGTTGCCGACGGTGTAGCCGAAGACATAATTCAGCGCGTCGGCCTCGCTGACATCCTTCGCCGTCTTGCCGATAACGACGACCAGCTCGGCCTCGTAATGGGTGGGATGCTCCGGGTTGACCAGCTCGATCGCCTGGTCCGGCCCAATGACGGCGGAGGGCGGCTTCATGAAGACCACCGGAGAGGTCGGCAGCTCGCGGGATTTGTCCAGCTCGGTGACATGATCCACGTAGTTCAGGCCGATCGCCATCACCTTGCCCGGCACGAGAGGCGCGAGGAGGGTGAGATCGTCGGTAGAACCGACCTCCTCGCCCTTGGTGAGGCCGTCGAAGAGATCGCCCTGCGCGGCGTAGACGGTGGTGCCTTCCAGAATCCCGAACCGGGCCTCGCCGTTGTCTTTTCCGGCGTAACGGACGATCTTCATGGTGCTCTTGGTTCCTTTCATTGTGTCGAGTGACGCTTCGAGGATTGTATACGGGGTGGTTGAAACGCGCGACCGGTGGGAGTGCGGGGGAGCCAGGGGGAGTGGGGCGATAATGAACATCGCCCGTACGCGGCGTGATCCTGCGTCATACAATGGGCATCCAACAGCCGGACCGGGAGGTGCGTCGTGCCTGAACTCAATCTCCAACTCGTGGACCCGGATTCGGGAGATGTATTGCCTCAGCCGGAGTTAAGCGATGACGACGCGCTGGCCCTGCTCGAACGAGCGGAGATCACCACGGCCGAGTTGGTGCCCTGGGGCAGCAATCACACATTCGCCGTCGCGTTGGAGACGGATGACGTTCCGGGACATCTGGCGATCTACAAGCCGGTGCTTGGGGAGCGCCCACTGTGGGATTTCCGGCACGGCTCCCTGTATGCGCGGGAGCGGGCGTCCTATTTGCTCAGTCGCTCTCTCGGATGGGAACTCATCCCGACGACGGTGGTCCGGGAGGGACCTTACGGCCTTGGCAGCGTCCAGATTTACGTGCCGTCGAACCCGGACGTATTCGAGGATGCGGAGTTCTGGGGCGCGAGGACACTGGAGAATGAGCGGCTGGTGCTGTTCGACCACATCGCAAACAATGCCGATCGCAAGATCACGCATTGTTTGCTCAGTACGTCCGGACGAGTCGTCGGAATCGACCACGGGCTGACATTCCACGCGGAGCCGAAGTTGCGAACGGTGATGTGGCAGTTCGTCGGGCAGCCGATCCGGCATGAGTTGCTGGCGGATCTGGATGCATTGCTGGGTCGGCGCGACGAGATCGATGCGCTGCTCGCGGATTTGCTGGTCCCGGAGGAGATCGCGGCGTTGTGGAATCGTGTGGAGATGTTGCGCGTGTCAGGGACGTATCCGCAGCTCGATCCGCGGTTCAATATTCCGTATGGATGGTGGTAACTATGGCCCATCGCCGGAACGGTAGGACCGGCCCGAAGTGATTGAATGAGATCACCGGGCATTGCGGTTATTTGTGCCGACGTATTCTTTGTGGACGGACGTTTGAGATGGCGTCTCTGCTCTCAGCTACGCCGTGATCCCGAGCGCACGCGAACACGTCACAGCGCCCGAATGGCGGCCCGTTCGGCCCTGCGAGCAGTGGCTTCGCCAGGAGATTCTTCCCGTTGGTCAGAATGACAAGGTGGGATATCTCTGGTATGTCTGTTACGTATGGACGGCGGAAACGATAGCATCGCCCCGGTGTGGTTCTGGTAGCATCGACCCGAAGTGGTTCTGGTAGCATCGCCCCGGTGTGGTCCGGGTAGCATCGCCCCGGTATGGTCCTGGTAGCACCGCCCCGGTTTGGTCCTGGTAGCACCGACCCGAAGTGGTCGGTGACGGGAGACCGGGCACTTTGGCCCGGTGCTACCACACGTGCTACCAAATATGGCAGGGGTAACGTCGCACATTGTTTCCGGGGCAGGCGAGCCGGTGTATCCTCGGGCACATATGACGCTCCTCACATGGAAGGCAACGCGCGTGCGCTGGAATGAGGTTTTTTCTTCCGTTGATTCCCATGTCGCCGGTCAGTCGCTTCGGCTGATTACCTTCGGCGTGCCGCAACTCAGGAATGCACCGATCCGGCAGCAGTATGCCGAGTTCGCCGAGCGGTACGACTACATCCGGACCTGGCTTCTCAACGAGCCCCGGGGGTATTCCGGTATGTCCGGCGCGGTCTTGCTGCCCTCCGCCGTCGGCGATGCTGAATATGGCGTGATTTTCATGAGCGGTTCCGGATACAGCCGGTTGTCCGGGCACGGCGTGATCGCCCTGGCGACGACGCTGATTGAGACGGGCTCGGTGCCGCCGGATGGTCCCGATACGCGGATCACGTTCGATACCTATCTCGGGCCGATCCAGGCGCGGGCCAGCGTGGACCGCGGCGTCGTGCGGAATGTCCGGTACCGGAATGTGCCGTCGTTCCGTCTCGTGCAAGATTTGCCGATCGAGATCAACGGTCGGCAGGTGGACGTGGATGTCGCATTCGGTGGGAACTGGTATGCGATCGTGCGAGCCAACGATCTCGACGTCGAGCTGGAACCGAGGTCATCCGCGACGTTGGCCAGCCGTGGGCTCGAGGTGTTCCGGGCGGTGAGCAACGCCCTGGATATCGTGCATCCGGAGGATTCCGACCTGGCGGGCTTGTACGGCGTGATCATCATGGGCGAGCCGAAATCCGAGGATTCCACCCTGAGGAACGTGACCGTGTATCGCGGCGGCGAGATCGATCGATCGCCCTGCGCGACCGGCATGGCCGCGACGATGGCCTGCCTCGCGGCCGACGGGAAACTGGCGGTGGGCGACCTGTTTGTGGCTGAGAGCATCGTTGACACCAACCTCACGGGCCGTATTGTGGTGGGGAGCAATGTGGGGGAGTATCCGGCCGTCACGGTCGAGATCGCCGGGCGCGGCAGCGTCACCGGGATGCACCAGTTTTTCATCGATCCGGCCGAAATGCCGGAGAAGGGTTTCATGATCCAGTGATCGCGTCCGTGTTCGCGGAAAGACCTTTGTGAAATTGGTAACAGAGCATTGAGAGTGGTACACTCACGCCTGATTGGGGTGAAGCTGGTTGGCCAGGTTCGCCGGGGGAAGGGGACATCGTGAGCGACCAATCGCCACAAGATCTCCGAAAGCGCGACAGAGATATCCGGGCAATCGGGACAGCCGTGGGTCTCGGGTTCTCGACCGTTGCGTCCCTCGTGGTTATTATCGGTGGGGGTATCCTGCTGGATCGCTGGCTGGATACAACACCGGTACTGACGCTGGTCGGCGTCGCGATTGGGCTGATCGCGGCCGGGTATCAACTCTGGGAGCTGGCCCTGCTCGGGCGGCCGGACCGGGAAGACGGTCCCTTGGGCCGCGCAATCGGGCGCCGTACGAAATCCGAACGCTAGGTGCATCGCACGCGCGATGCCAGCACAGCACAGTGATCTCATTTCTTCGTCGATGATTTGCAGGACAGAAATGCGCCTTCAGGGGTGCATTTCAGCGCGGAACAGCGCGTGTCAGGGTTGAGGAGAGGCGCTCACGCATTATGGAAGTGCATGTTTCGCTACCAGCACAGTCGCTCTTTCACATAGGGCCGATCGCTGTCACCAATTCGATGATGCTCATGTTCGTGGTGATGGCGGTGCTGCTGATCGTCGGCGCCTGGCTGGCGCGCAAGATCCAGAGCGAGCCGGTCCCGGGGCGGGTAGCCGGTGCCACCGAATGGATCGTTGAATACCTGCTGAACCTGGTGGAGTCGACGGCGGGCAAGCGGATCGGTCGCAAGATCCTGCCGTTGGTTGCTGGTTTGTTCATCTTCATCATTATTTCGAACTTCACCGGTTTGCTGCCGGGCGTCGGGACCATCTATATCAAGGAAACCGAGTCGCATGTTCCCGCGACCGAAGCCACGCTGGAAGCTGGCGAGGCGAAGGCTGCGGATGCGGCGGTGAACGGCGAGGCTGAAGAGTCCCACGAAATCCCGATCCTGCGGCCGCCGACAGCTGACCTGAACATGACCCTGGCAATGTCGATCGTGACCTTTGTGACGGTGCAGGTCGCCGGTGTGGCCGCGCACGGCGTGGGTGGCCGGATCAAGCACATGGCCAATCCGCCGTTCCTCTTCCCCATCGAAGTCATCTCCGAACTTTCGCGCATCATCTCGCTGTCGGCCCGTCTCTTCGGGAACGTCTTCGCAGGTGAGATCCTGCTGGGCGTGATGTACGCCATGGCGGCTGCGATCAAGGTTGCGCTCATTCCATTCCTCTTCCCGGTCGTGTTCCTCGGACTCGAGGTGCTCTTCGGGACGATCCAGGCGCTGGTCTTTGCGCTTCTGACATTGATTTACATCTACCTTGCCGCTGCCGGTCACGATGACCATGACGAGCATGCGGCAGACGAACAGGCTCATCGCGCCGGCACCGCGCCGGCGATGGCGGGCGACTAAATTTGCGAGTTCGGTTGCATGCCGCCCGGTGGTGGCTGGCAACCCGGGTTCGAAGCAGTGGTATCTGTGTGAGCAGGACGATGTGAGCGTCGCCCTGGCAACGGGTTGAATGGGCCGGTGCATGAGCAGTCGGTTCCAACAGGAGGAAACGTCTCGTGTTTAGTTCAATGGTTGGACCAGAAGGCGTCGATGCTGCCAAGGCTCTCGGTGCTGCGTTCGCGATCGGTGTTGGTGGACTTGGCCCGGCTCTGGGTATCGGTATGGCCGTTCGCGGCGCGATGGAAGCCATCGGCCGCAACCCCGAGGCCAGCGGACAGATCCAGACCTCGATGATCATCGGTGCGGCGCTTGCTGAGGCGGTCGCGATTTACGCCTTCGTTATCGCCATCATCATCGCGTTCGTCATCTAGCTCACCTGGATGCAGCCGGTATGGCTCATGCTGTGCCGGCTGCATCCACAAACGCTGGGCTGTGGCGCCGCGAGTGCGCGGCGTGTCCGGCGGGTGACGGACGACGTCGCATGAAGGAGCGATAGCAATGTTGGAGGACCTCGGAATCAATGGATGGCAACTTGCCGTCCAGATGGTGGCCTTCATCGTCTTCGTCTTCCTCCTTTGGCGCTTTGCGCTCGGACCGATCGTCAGCGTGCTGGACAAGCGCCAGGCGCGGATCAGTGAGAGCCTCGAAGCGGCCGAGCGCATGCAGGCCGAGCTGAAGGAAACCCAGGCGAAGAACGAAGAGGTCATGGCCCAGGCACGTCGTGAGGCGCAGGAGGTGCTCGTGACCGCCCGGCAGAACGCCGAGCAGATCGAGAGCCGCGCACGCGAGAAGGCCGAGGCCAGCGCCGACGAGTTCCTGAACCGGGCGCAGGAAACCCTGCGTCAGGAAACCGCCCAGGCGCGTCAGGCGCTGCGGCAGGAAGTCGCCGACCTCGCGGTCATGGCGGCGGGCAGGATCATCCGCAAGGAGATCAACCCGGCGGATCAGCGCGATCTCATCGAGAGCACGCTGGCCGAACGCCAGGCGTAGAAACGTCAGGAGGCAGGGTGGGTGAGGCAACTCGGCCAACTGCCTTCTGTTTGTGAACAGCAACATCATGTTTCGGACAACCGGTCTGCCGGTTTGCACCGGGGTGACCGGGATGAAGGGAACGAGCGATGGCAAGTAGTGCGGCAAAGCGCTATACCCAGGCAGTCGCGGAGCTGGCCAGCGAAGGCAATGACTTCGATGGATGGCAACGCGAGCTGGACATGCTCAATGCGCTGGTGTCGGATCCCGAGGTCGTCGCCTATCTCGAGAACCCGGCAGTGCCGGAGACGCAGAAGATGAGTGCGGTGGATGCCGTGCTGACCGATCTGCGGCCGCAGGCGCGCAACCTTCTCCACATGTTGATCGAGCGGCGGCGCCTCGGCCTGGTGCCGGAGATCGTCGAGCTCTTCGGCGAGATGGTCATGGCGAACCGGGGCGTGGTTCTGGTCGATGTGACGACTGCGGATGCGCTCGACGATGCCGGTAAGGAGCTGGTCCGCGAGCGGCTGAAGGCCCTTGTGGGCAAGGATGTGGAACTGCGCCTGCACGTGGATGCGAGCATTATCGGCGGCATCGTGGCGCGCATCGGTGATCAGCTCATCGATGGCAGCGTGGCGAATCAATTACGACGACTTCGGGTGCAGTTGGGCGCTGTCTGATCGGCAGACAGCACGGAACGGACTTGAGAGCGTCCGCGACGGATCGTGGACGGGCCAGGCATATTGCCAGGGCAGCGATCAGGACCGCGCGGGGCGGCGGGCTCGCCGCGAAAGAACGGAGCGATCATGGCGGTACGCGCGACCGAAATCACTGATCTGCTCAAGCAGCAGATCCAGGGATTTTCGGACAAGGCAACGGTTGCAAATGTCGGGCAGGTCATTGCCGTTGGCGACGGTGTCGCCACCGTCCACGGCCTCAGCCAGGCGATGCAGTCGGAGCTTGTGGAATTTACGAAGGACGGGACCCTCGGTCTCGTGCTCAACCTCGGTGAGGACGCCGTCTCGGTCATCGTGATGGGCGAGTTCACCGATATCGAAGAGGGCGACGAGGTCCGCACGACGGGCGCCGTGGCCTCGGTCCCGGTCGGCGATGCGCTGCTCGGCCGCGTGGTCAACGCGCTCGGTCAGCCGATTGACGGCAAGGGTCCGATCCAGACGGACAAGACCCGCGAGATCGAGCGGATCGCGCCGGGCGTCATCAAGCGCCAGGACGTCGACACCCCGCTCCAGACCGGCACCAAGGCGATCGACGCCATGACGCCGATCGGTCGCGGCCAGCGCCAGTTGATCCTGGGCGACCGCCAGACCGGTAAGTCGGTGGTGGCGACCGACGCGATCATCAACCAGCGCGACAGCGGCGTGAAGTGCATCTACGTCGCGATCGGCCAGAAGCGCGCCCAGATCGCGCAGCTCCAGCGCATTCTCGAAGAGAACGGCGCCATGGACCACACGATCATCGTCGTGGCCTCCGCGTCTGATCCGGCTCCGCTCCAGTACATCGCCCCGTTCGCGGGCACCGCGATGGGCGAGGAGTTCATGGAGAACGGCGGCGATGCGCTGATCGTCTATGACGACCTGACCAAGCACGCCCAGGCCTATCGCCAGGTCTCGCTGCTGGTTCGCCGCCCGCCGGGCCGCGAAGCCTACCCGGGCGACGTGTTCTACCTCCACTCCCGCTTGCTCGAGCGCTCCTCGCGCATGAGCGATGCGCTGGGTGGTGGATCGCTGACGTCGCTGCCGATCATCGAGACGCAGGCCGGTGACATTTCGGCGTACATCCCGACGAACGTGATCTCGATCACGGACGGCCAGATCTACCTCGAGACCGACCTCTTCTACGCGGGTATCCGTCCGGCCATCAACACCGGTCTTTCGGTCTCCCGCGTTGGCGGTGCCGCGCAGATCAAGGCGATGAAGTCCGTCGCCGGCTCGCTCCGTCTCGACATGGCGAACTACCGCTCGCTGGCGGCGTTCGCCCAGTTCGGAACGTCGGATCTCGACGCCTCGACCCGCCGCCAGATCGAGCGTGGCCAGGTGATGACCGAGGTCCTGAAGCAGCCGCAGTACAGCCCGCTTCCGGTCGAGGACCAGGTCGCGATCCTGTGGGCCGGTTCCGCCGGCTACCTGGACGACGTCCAGGTGAGCGATGTTCGCCGCTTCGAGAACGAGTATCTCGAGTTCATGCGGTCGACCAAGCGCCCCATCCTGGACACGATCCGGGATGAGAAGGCCCTCAGCGATGCCACGGTCGAAGCCATGAAGGCCGCGATCGAGGAGTTCAAGAGCACCTTCACCGCCGGCAGCGCGGACGCGGTGAGTCACGCAGCGGACTAGCGCCCGGAGGTTGTCGGGTGTGGCGATCACCCGATCGTGACGAAGCTCTTACCCGGTGATCGCCATACGAGAGCGTGATTCACGCATGTGAAGCCGCTCGTTCTTGCAATCGGTGGTCTCCAGCGGAGACGGATGGTCGTTTCACGTCACCATCCTGCGATCCGCTGGAGATCCGAGAGGATAAGGCGACATGCCAAGCCCACGAGAAATTCGGCGCCGGATTCGCGGTGTCCGCAATATGTCGCAAATCACCGGCGCGCTGGAGATGGTTGCCGCGTCGAAGATGCGTCGGGCGCAGGATCGTGTCACCAGCGGGCGACCGTATGCCGACCGGCTTCGCGCCGTGCTGGGCGATCTCGCATCGCTTACGCTCAGCGCCGAGGAACTGGCCGAATTCCCATTGCTTCAGCAGCGGGAGATCAAGCGCACCGCGTTGATCGTGGTCACGCCCGATCGCGGTCTGGCCGGAGCGTTGAACTCGAACATCCTGCGTCGCACGACCCAGTACATCCGCCAGGAAGCGGGCAACGCCCCGCCGAAGGTGATTGCGGTCGGCAAGAAGGGCCGGGATTTCCTGAACCGGACGGGCCAGGACATCGTGGCCGAATTCATCCAGCTGGGTGATCATCCGAGCCTCGATGATATCCGCCCGATCGTCGGCGTCGCCGTGGAAGAATTCCTGTCGGGCGAGGTCGATGCGGTCTACATGCTGTATCCGCAGTTCGTGAATACGCTGACGCAGCGGCCCGAGGTCGTCCAGATCCTGCCGATCGAGCGCCCCGAAGGCGACGAGGCGGAAGCGCCGGATTACATCTTCGAGCCGAGCGCGAAGGATGTGCTCAACGAGATCCTGCCGCGATACGTCGAGGTTCAGGTCTACCAGGCCATTCTCGAGACCGTCGCCTCGTTCTACTCCGCCCAGATGGTGGCCATGCGGAACGCGACGGATAACGCGAAGGAACTGGTGGATGATCTCGATCTGGCATTGAACAAGGCGCGCCAGGCGCAGATCACCAACGAGGTCGCGGAGATCGCGGCCGGCGCCGAGATTTTCCGGGCCTAGGCCCGGGCTCGCTACGGCGACATCGACTCATTACGTTTTAGAGGCACGAGCGAGCCCGGACGACGGGAAATTGCTCAAGGTGAGGAAGGCATTATGGCTGCACCTGCTACCGCTCCCCAAAAGGAGATGACTGGCGCCACCGGCGAGATCGTCCAGATCACCGGTGTCGTGGTCGACGTCGAATTCCCGGCAGAGCACCTGCCGAAGATCTATAACGCGCTCGAGACGCATCTGAACGACGGCACGCGGCTGGTCCTTGAGGTGCAGCAGCACCTCGGTGACGACCGCGTTCGCGCGGTGGCGATGAGCACCACCGACGGTCTTCGTCGCGGCGCTCAGGTCGTCGATACCGGTCAGGCGATCGCCGTGCCGGTCGGCCAGGCTACCCTCGGCCGTATCTTCAATGTCACCGGCGACCCGATCGACGAGCTCGGTCCGGTGAAGGCGACCGAGATCCGCCCGATTCACGCCGAGGCCCCGTCGTTCGAAGAGCAGTCGACCGCGGTCGAGGTGCTCGAGACGGGGTCGAAGGTCATCGACCTGATCGCGCCGTTCACCAAGGGCGGTAAGGTCGGCGTCTTCGGCGGTGCCGGCGTCGGCAAGACCGTGATCATCACCGAGCTCATCCGGAACATCGCGGCCGAGTTCGGTGGTTACTCCGTGTTCTGCGGCGTCGGCGAGCGTACCCGCGAGGGTACGGCGCTCTGGGGCGAGCTGGCCGAATCCGGCGTGCGCGACCAGACGGCGCTGATCTTCGGTCAGATGAACGAGCCGCCGGGAGCCCGTCTCCGCGTCTCGCTGACCGGTCTGACCATGGCGGAGTACTTCCGCGACGAGGGCCGGGACGTCCTCGTATTCATCGACAACATTTTCCGTTTCGTGCAGGCTGGTTCCGAGGTCTCGGCGCTTCTCGGCCGCATGCCGAGCGCCGTGGGCTACCAGCCGACCCTCGCCAACGAGATGGGTCAGCTGCAGGAGCGCATCACCTCGACCAAGACCGGTTCGATTACGTCCGTGCAGGCCGTCTATGTGCCGGCCGACGACTACACCGACCCGGCGCCGTCGTCCGTGTTCGCTCACCTCGACGCCACGATCTCGCTCGAGCGCTCCATCGCCGAGCGCGGTCTCTTCCCGGCGGTGGATCCGCTGGCATCGACCAGCCGCATCCTCGATCCGCTGATCGTGGGGCAGGAGCACTACGACGTCGCCCGCGCGGTGCAGCAGATCCTGCAGCGCTACCGTGACCTACAGGACATCATCGCCATCCTCGGTGTCGAGGAGCTGAGCGACGAGGACAAGCAGATCGTGGAGCGTGCGCGCCGCATCGAGCTGTTCATGTCGCAGCCGTACTTCACCGCCGAACAGTTCACCGGTAACCCGGGCCGCTTCGTGCCGCTGGCCGATACGGTTCGCTCCTTCAAGGAGATCGTCGACGGCAAGCACGACCACCTGCCGCAGAGCGTGTTCCGCTACAAGGGCAGCATCGACGAGGTGGTTGAGGCGGCCGAGAAGCTGGAAGCCGAGAACCGCTAGGGCGGTATTCGGGATTCGGTTGGCCTCTTGTTGCTTGCGTAGGGGCGGATGGCCGGAGGCTGGCGAGGTGAGACCGCACAGCGGTCGCAAAGCGCACGCGACCCCATTCGTCCCTATCGACGCCACAGGCGTCGATAACCCGGCGCAAGAGGCGCTGTCCGAAATTCACCACGGGCCAACAGGTGTCATGGCATGGCACTCGTCGGTCGTTGAAGGAGATCGTACGTGGCCACACTCACCATGGAGCTCGTCACCGGCGAACGCGTCGTCTATCAGGCGGACGGTGTCGACGAGATCATCGCTCCCGGTTCCGAGGGGACGCTCGGCATCCTGCCGAACCACGCCGCGCTCATCTCCCTGCTCGATGCCGGTGAGCTTCGCGTCAAGAAGGGCGGCAGCGAGGAATCGCTGGTGGTCTTCGGCGGGTTCATCGAAGTGCTCGACAACCGGGTGATCGTGCTGGCCGACTCCGCCGAGCGGGCCGAGGAGATCGATCTGGAGCGCGCATCCTCTGCCCGGGAACGGGCCGAGACGTCGCTGCACGAGCGGGGCGAGCGCCAGAGCGTCGAGGAGGCGGAAGCCGCCCTGCGCCGCGCTGCGGTGCGACTCAAGGTCGGCGAGCGGGTTCGCCGCCGTCACAGCGGTCGCCCGCAGGCATAACACAGAACACCAACGGGAGAGGGGAGAGACCGGCGATGTCGAAAGACGTCACCGGTCTCTTTGTGTGATCAGCCCGCATTTTTCGTCTAGCCGACATCTGATGGACCCGGCCTTCAGGCATGGCTGCATCCTGTCCTGCGGCTGGTGCTCGATCCCTCGCTGAGCAGGACCAGCCGCCGCCGGTTAGGGTATCCTGAACGTGGTTCGAGGTGTACGCACACCGCCCAGGCAGAGTCACTTCGGCCCGATGATTCAGGTATGTAATGAACCCGGCGGCCCTCCTCCGGGAGGCCATTGAACGCGCATTCGGTTCCCATCCAGATTGCTTTCCCGCGCGTTCAAGACCTCCCCTACGATTGGGGTGCTTACCGAAAGGGCTTTCCCTCGTGACGTTTCAGACCAATGTGGCCGATGTGGCCGTGCCTACCACCGATGAGCGTCTGCTCAAGATTCGTGGGGGCAACACGCTCAGCGGTACGGTGAAGATCGGTGGGGCGAAGAATGCCGCGTTGAAGGCGCTGGCGGCATGTTTGCTGACCTCGGAAGAGGTGGTGCTCAACAACGTGCCGATGATCGCCGATGTGCTCTCCATGGCGGAGCTGCTGCGGCAGTTCGGCGCCGAGGTGGAGATCGAGCGCGAGCACGATCGGGTCCGCGTTCGGGCCGAACGAATCCTTCGTACCGATGCGCCGCCCCACCTCTTCAAGGCCACGCGGGCCTCGGTGGTGGTCACCGGACCGATGCTGGCGCGGATGGGCGAGATCTCGTTCCACATGCCAGGCGGCGACCAGATCGGGAAGCGACCGATCGACATGCATCTGCGCGGATTCCAACGGATGGGGACGGAGATCGTCCAGGTTGGCGAGGATATCGAAGCCAGGGTCGCCAAGCTCCAGGGTGCCCGCATCTACATGGATTACCCGAGCCATACCGGCACCGAGGCGATCCTGATGGCCTCGACGCTGGCGGCGGGGACTACGGTGATCATGAATGCGTCGGCTGAGCCGGAAATCGTCTGGCTCGGCGAGTTGCTCAACCGCATGGGTGCGCGCATCTTCGGTCTGGGGACGCCGATCATCACCGTCGAAGGCGTCGAGCGCTTGCGCGGCGTCTCCGGCATCGTCATTCCCGATCGGCTGGAGGCCGCGACCTACGCGATTGCCGGGGTCATCACGGGCAGTGAGATCACGCTGGATGGTGTGATCGAGCAGCACATGGTACCGATTACCGAGAAGCTGATGGAGGCTGGCGCCGATGTCTGGCACCGGGATGGCAAGATGCTGATCCGGCCAGGATCGGAGCTTCGCGCGGTGGACATCCAGACATTGCCGTATCCCGGATTCCCGACGGACAGCCAGTCGACCTTCATGCCGCTGCTGACGCAGGCGCGCGGGACCGCGACCGTGCACGAGCGCGTGTATGAAGACCGGCTGCGGTACACGGACGAGCTGGTCAAGATGGGTGCGGATATCCACGTCCAGCGATTTGGGGACAATGGCGAGTATCTGGCAACCTCGGCGATCGTCCACGGTCCGACGAAACTACATGGCACGCGGGTCGAATCACTCGATATTCGCTCTGCCGTCAGCCTCGTGCTTGCCGGACTGGTTGCCGAGGGTGAGACGGAATTGACCGAGGTCTACCACATCGACCGGGGGTACGCGGACTTTGTGTGCAAGCTCAGCGAGCTCGGCGCCGATATCGAAGATACCGATCCTCCTGCCCGTTTCTGAGTCGGATCGAATCGGCTCGGACTCTTGTCTGATTTCCGTGGTTCACATAGAATGCCCGCGATTCACGATGTGTGTCGCGGGCATTCTATGTTTTCTGTCATTCAGTCGAGAGGATGTGGCCGTTGAATCTGCAGGAGTACCTGGCGTCCGTCCCGGAGATGGACCGATTTCTCACCGTCGATGAGCTGGTCGCGGATTTTCAGGAGATCGCCGAGTCCCACCCCGATATCGCGAAACTGGAACGCGTCGGGACATCGACGCTCGGGGAACCGATCAGCATGCTCACGATGGGTACCGGCGAGAAGCAGGCGCTGCTTTTTGCCTGCCCCCACCCGAATGAGCCGATCGGGGCGATGCTCGTCCATCAATTCGCCCGCATGCTGGTGAACGATGCGCACTTGCGTGACGAGCTGGGGTTCACCTGGAACCTCATCGCTTGCGTCGATCCGGATGGGACGCGGTTGAACGAAGGCTGGTTCTCCGGCCCGTTCACGGTGACCAATTACGCGCGGAATTTCTATCGCCCAGCGGGACACCAGCAGGTGGAGTGGACATTCCCAAGCTTCTACAAAAACAACTACTTCGACAAATCCATCTCCGAAACCGAGATGCTCATGCGCGTCATCGACCGCCTGCAGCCGGCGTTGATGGGGTCGCTCCACAATGCCGGTTTCGGCGGTGTCTACTATTACCTTTCCCGGGAAGCCCCCGAGCTGTACGATACGCTGCACGAGATGCCCGGCTGGGAACATCTCCCGCTGCGCCTCGGTGAAGCCGAAGCGAGCTACGCCGTGGAGTTCGCGCCGGCGATCTTCAAGCTCCTGAGCTCACGCGACGCGTACGATCACATGGAGGCCCATGGTGCCGACATGTCGGAGTACAGTCACGGCGGATCGAGCTTCGAATATGCGGAGAAATATGATACCTTCACGTTCGTGACGGAGATGGCGTATTTCGACGATCCCCGGGTGAACGATACGGCGGTGACCGAGACATCCCGGCGAGCCGCGATTCTGGAAGGGCTCGGCCGGGCAGCTCAGGACTACGGGCTCGTTCGCCGTATCCTGGACCGTGTCCGACCAGACCTCAAGACCGACTCGTTGTTCGAAGATGCCGTGTCGTCGTTCTGCAAGATGCAGGCGGAGGCTCAGGACGCCGAGCGCAACTGGGCCGAAACTGATCCGTCAACGGATCGACCGGCAACCGTGGCGGAGCTCTTCTCGAGCAATCAGGAGGGGCGATTCTACCGGTTGCTGGTGCTGGGGATGCTCGTCCGGATGCTGGAAGGTGAGACTGCGGTCGGGAATGGCACGTTGAAGATCCGTGAAGGACTGAAGGAAGCCCTGGAGGCGTTCAACACGTCGGCGTCGAGCCTGGAGGCCGATCTCGATGTACGAGCGGTGCCCATTCGGAAGCTCGTCGCCGTGCAGCTCGGTTCCGTCCTGGCGTCCGCGAAGTATCTTTCGCAGGCGGCTGGCTAACGAATTCGTGATCTTCAATCCGGTCATCCGGCACAGGAAAGGAGTCGGGAACCAGGCTCGTCCTACGCTTGATTTCCACGACGTTCATGGTCATTGCAGGAAAGGATTCCGGAAGATGTTTTCTCCAAACATGCGTCCACTGAGTCGACGCTCCTTCATGCACGGTACCTCTGCCGCAGCGGTCGCGGCCATCGCCGGGATGTCGTTCCCGAAGGTGATGATGGCGCAGACGCCTGCCGAGATTCCGCCCAAGGAGATCTCGGGCACGGCCATCCTCACGATCACGGGTGAGCCCCAGTCGTTCAATCCGGATTTTCAGGGCGACGACAATCTCTGGCCGATCGCGTCCAACATCTACAACTCGTTGTTCTCGTTGGATAACTCGTTCAACGTGATTCCGGAGTTGGCGACGGGATACGAGATCGCCGACGATGGCTTGTCCATCACCGTGCCGTTGAATCCACTGGCAACATGGCACGATGGCACCCCGGTCACGTCGGCAGATGTCAAATACACGGTCGAGCAGATTCTCAAGACACCATCGTCAACGGCGTCGAGCCTCATCAACGCTGTGGAGTCGGTGGATACTCCGGATGAGCACACCGCTGTCCTGATGCTGTCCCGGCCGTCGGCATCGGTGATCGGCTTCCTCTCGTGGTACGGGGTGTTCATGCTGCCGGCCCACATCTACGAGGGCACCGACTGGGCGACCAACGAGGCCAACCAGGCGCCTGTCGGCTCCGGCCCGTTCAAGTTTGTATCCTACGATCCTGGTGCCTCGGTGGAGCTTGAGGCCAATCCGGAGTACTTCGGCGAGGGGCCGTATCTCGAGCGCCTCGTCTACCAGATCATCCCGGATCCCAACACGGCAGCACAGTCGCTTCAGAACGGCGAGATCGATTTCGTCGACGGTATCCCGAATACGCTGGTGCCAACGTTCGAGGCTGATCCCAACTTCAAGATTGCTCCCAAGGTCTACCCCAGCCCAATCTACTTTGGGTTCAATCTGGAACACGAGCCCCTGGACAATCTCGATGTACGCCGGGCGATTGGTATGGCGATCGATCGCGACCAGATCGTGGCGACCGCGCTCGGAGGCTTCGGCACGGCCGAGGATCGATACTATCCAAGCGTGATCGAGTGGGCGAGTAATCCGGACGCTGTGGCGCCAGCACTCGACGTTGACGGAGCGAATGCGCTTCTGGATGAAGCCGGTTTTCCCATGAACGGGAACAGCCGGTTCAAAGTCCGATTGCTGTATTTCACTGGCTGGCAAGAGGTGGCCGATACCGCGACCGTCCTGAAGGAGCAGATGGGCGCAATCGGCGTTGAGGTTGAGTTGGTGCTGCTTGAGTATGCGGCGTGGGAGGAACAGGTTGAGGCTGGCGACTTCGATATTGCTCTTCAGGGAGGCTTCCAGGGGCCCGATCCCGCAAACCTGAACCTTCGCTGGGGAACAGGGAGCACGCTCAATCGTTGGCATTATTCGAACTCCGAGTTCGACGAGCTGCTCAAGGAAGGGGACGCTGGAAGCAATCAGGAAGAACGGGCCAAGATTTACTTCCAGGCCGAGCAGATCCTCGCTGACGATGTGCCGACGATCCCTGTCGCATTGCAGACCTACTACTCCGCATTCACGAGCTCGATGAGCGGTGTCTGGCTCGATCCGGAAGATCCGGCCTCTTCGCAGGTCGGCATGAATCGGTTCACCCTGACCAAGCTCGAAGGTTAATCGGCATTCATGGGACGATACATCTCCCGGCAACTCGCATCGATCATCCCGACGATTCTTCTGTCGATCGTGATCAACTTCGTCCTGCTGCACGCGGCGCCGGGAGACCCGGCCCGCGTGATGGCGGGAAAGGATAACCCGACGGAGGAGCAGATCGCAGCGATCCGGGCAGAACTGGGACTGGACCGGTCGCTTCCGGTCCAGTTCTGGAGTTACGTGAAAGAGCTCGCCCATGGCAACATGGGGCAGTCGCTTTCGTACAAGCAGCCCGTCTTCGATCTGATCATGAGCCGGCTGCCAGCGACGCTCATGATCACGGTCACGAGCGCCCTGCTGGCATTCGCGATCGGTACCTTGCTCGGGGTCGCCGCGGCCCAACGAGCCGGGTCGGCAAAGGACAGCGTCCTGTCCTTCGGGAACTACGCGCTATTCGCCATGCCGGGCTTCTGGCTCGGACTCATCCTCATGGTGATCTTCTCGTCCAAACTGGGATGGTTGCCGACCGCAGGTATGCGGAATGTTCGCGCCAGTTACAGTGGTTTCCGGGATGTGCTCGATGTGCTGCACCACATGGTCTTGCCGGTGGTGACGCTCACGCTGGTCCAGATACCCATCTACTTCCGGATCACCCGGGCAAGCGTCATCGAGCAGCGTCAGGAAGACTATATGACGACGTTCCGGGCGACCGGGATGCCGCCTTCCCGGACCTTCCGTCGCTATGCGCTGCGAAATGCGCTGTTGCCGACGGTCACCGTGTTCGGGCTCGGGTTCGGGTTCGTTTTCACCGGCGCGGCTTTGGTTGAGATCGTTTTCGCCTGGCCGGGCATCGGGCGGCTGACGTTGGACGCCGTTTTCCGGCGGGACTACCCGCTTCTCCTGGGGGTGTACCTCATGCTCGCCATCGCCGTGTCGATTGCGGTGATGTTGACGGACATCGTCTACGCCCTGCTCGATCCACGTATCAGGCTACGATAACCATGGCGCAAACCATCGCATCCGAAACGACGATTGGCCCGGTCGGCGCACGGCGGGCAACGAGATTCAGGGCATCATGGGCGTTGTTCGTCGAAAGCCGGATGGGACCGATCGGTCTCGGAATCCTGGCGGTTATCGCGCTCATCGCGATCTTCGCGCCGGTCATCGCGCCTGACGGCCCCTTCGCCCTTGGAGCGCCCCGGTTGCTCGCACCGGGTCAGGAAGGGCATTTGCTCGGCACGGATCACCTCGGCCGCGATATGGTCGCCCAGATCGTCTATGGCGCCCGGGTATCCCTTTCCATCGGGATCGTGGCGGCCATGATCTCCCTGATCGTCGGGATGATCATCGGCAGCATCGCCGGGTACTCGGGCGGGGTCGTTGACCTGATCCTGAGCCGGGTGATGGATATGTTCCTCATCATCCCGGCGTTTTTCCTGATCATCATCATCGTGGCGACGCTGGGCTCCAGCATCATGTACGTCATGATCGTGATCGGGCTCACTGCCTGGCCAGCCAGCGCCCGGCTCATGCGCTCGCAAGCCATCAGCTTGCGGGACCGGACGTTTGTCCAGGCGTTACGCGCGCTGGGCGAATCCAGTCCCCGCATCCTGTTTCGCCATATCATCCCGAATGGCATCCAGCCGCTGATCGCCAATGCCTCGCTGGATATCGCCTCCGCGATCCTGATCGAGGCGGGACTGTCGTTCATCGGACTCGGTGATCCCAACAAGGCCACTTGGGGCCGGATGATCTACGATGGCCGGGCGACGATTTCGACGGCGTGGTGGGTGTCGGTCATCCCCGGTATCGCGATTATCCTCACCGTCCTCGGGTTTTATCTTGTTGGCGACGGGATTTCTTACGCCCTGAACCCGAAGAGCAGAAAGGTTCGCGCGTGAACCCGCAATCGCAAGAGCACTCAAGCGCGCTCATCGATCTCCGTCACGTCTCGATCCGGTACCGGACGAATCGCGGCACGGTGTCGGCCGTCGACGATGTTTCATTTCAGGTACCGAAGGGCGCCAGCGTCGGTCTCGTGGGTGAGAGCGGATCCGGTAAATCGACCCTGGCGCTGGCGCTGATGCGACTGTTGCCTGCCAACGCGACGGTTTCCGGCGAGATTCTCTTTGACGGCGAGAATCTCGTGGAGAAATCCGAAGCCCGGTTGAGCAAGGGCTGGCGCTGGCGAAAACTGGCCATGGTGTTCCAGAAATCGCTCTCTGCGATGAGCCCAGTCCATCGTATCGGCCAGCAGATGGACGATGTCCTTGCGCTGCACGAGCCCGGGTTGACCGCTACCCAGAGGAAAGAGCGACTGCGCGATGTCCTTGGCGCGGTCCGGTTGTCGGATCGCGTGATCGACATGTACCCGTTCGAGCTTTCGGGCGGCATGATGCAGCGGACCATGATCGCGCTGGGGCTCCTCTGCAATCCGCCGTTCGTCATCTTCGATGAGGCGACGACGGCGCTCGATGTCATTACCCAGGCGCAGATCCTCAACGAAATCCGGCGTCTGAAGTCCGAGTTCGACCTGACGACCATGGTCATCTCCCACGATGTGGGTGTCATCAACGCCGTGACGGATATCGTGGCGGTGCTCTACGCGGGGCAACTGATGGAGGTGGCGCCGCGAGACCAGTTTTTCGCGTCGCCCCAGCATCCATATTCGCGGGCATTGATCGCATCCGTCCCCAAGTTGCAGGGTTCGAAGGGGCGCTTGACCGGTATTCCCGGGTCGCTGCCCGATCTGACGAATCCACCCGCCGGATGTCGATTCGCACCGCGTTGCCCGCACGCGACCGGAGCGTGCCTGAGCGCGGTTCCGCCGCTGGTTGAGGTGTCGCCCGGTCATCTGGTTCGATGTGTCGATATTCCCTTCAAGGAGGCCGCCGGGTGAGCGAGACAGCATTGATCCATGCCGAAGACCTGCAATGCCTGTTCACGCAGCGACGGAGTCCGGTCGATGTCCTCCGGGGTAAGGTGAACCGGGTTCATGCCGTCGATCGCGTCTCGTTTACGCTCCATCGCGCCGAGATTCTGGCGCTCGTGGGAGAAAGCGGCTGCGGAAAATCGACGGTCGGCCGCATGCTGGTGAAGCTGCAGGACCCGACCGGAGGCGTGTTGTCCTTCCAAGGCGAAAACGTCGGCCCGATGGGCGGGAGCGCGCTCAAGAGCTTTCGCCGAAGGGCCCAGATCATCTTCCAGAACCCTTTCGAGGCATTCGATCCCCGGCTCACGGTGGGGGCATCGCTGCATCAGGCCCTGCAGATTCACAATCTGGGAACGCATGATGAGCGACAGGCCCGGCTCGTCGAGGTGATGACGCGATCCGGCTTGACCCCGGCCGAGGATTTCCTCAGCCGGTATCCGCACGAACTCTCTGGCGGGCAATCGCAGCGCATCGCCACGGTGCGCGCGATGCTGCTCTCGCCCGAGTTCATGGTTGCGGATGAGCCCGTGTCGATGCTGGACGTTTCGGTGCGGGCCGATATCCTGAACCAGCTTCTGGACCTCCGTGACGAGGAGGGCATGGGCATCGTCTTCATCACGCACGATCTCGCTGTGGCGCGGTACATCGCCGACCGAATCGCGGTGATGTACCTGGGTATGTTTGTGGAAGTCGGACCGGCGGACGAAATCGTCGATAACGCCCGGCATCCTTATTCCCGCGCGTTACTGTCGAACACGCTTCCCGCAGGTGATGAGGACCGCCGGGGTGAGCCCATGCACATCGGCGGCGAGGTGCCGACGCCGGTCAACGTCAAACCGGGGTGCCGGTTCGCGTCGCGCTGCCCGTTCGCCTTCGAACGTTGCCATACCGAGACACCCGAGCTCAAGGCGCACGGCGGCACGACCGAGGTCGCCTGTCATCTCTACGATTGACCGTCTGAATGCGTCCCGCTGGTCTGTTTTGGGGTCATCCACATCGGGCGATCTTGCGGCGGTGGTTGGCGTTCCATCCAACCGGGGCGCTCTTCGTCCGATTCTTCGCGATCGTCGGATTGTCGTTTGAGGCCGCCAATGAGGCCGCCGAGTAGAAGACAGAGATCGTAGACAAGCTCGAGGAATCCGATGAGTATCGACACGGATGCGCACTCCCATCCAAAAGCATTCTGGATTGGCCCCATGATTCCGTCAGTATACCCTTGCGATCGCCTCGCATGTGTCGTTCGTACGGTATACTCGCAGCGATACTGGTCGCCTCTCACGCAGTCAAAGGATCGGAACGCGTGTCTGCTCGCATCCTCGTAGTTGAAGATCAGGAAGACGTCGCCCAACTCATCGATGTCGTACTGAAGGGCGAAGGGTACACCGTGGCGATTGCGCGCGATGGTGCCCAGGGACTGATGCTGTCGCGGGACTGGAAGCCGGACCTGATCCTGATGGACATCATGCTTCCCGGTGTCGATGGCGGCACGTTGATCTCGCGCCTGCGACGGGAGGTGGAGACCGCCGATCTGCCGATCATCGCGATGTCCGCCAGCCGCACCCTGCGTGACCGGACACCCGAGCTGGAGGCGGACGCGCTGCTTTCCAAGCCGTTCGATGTCGATGCGCTGCTGGTGCAGGTCAATTTCCTGCTCTCCCGGGGCCGCGACGCCGACGACGCCTGATGGGCGGCGCATTGCCGACCTCGACGACGACCATGACGCTGATGGTCGTGATTCCCACCTACAACGAACGCGAAAATATCGCCGTCCTGGTCGATGAGGTGCTGGTGCTCGGCGATGCCGTGCGCGTCCTGATCGTGGATGACGCATCCCCTGACGGAACGGGTGAGATCGCGGACGATCTCGCACGCCAGCATCCCGGTCGGGTCGATGTGTTGCATCGCGCAGGCAAAGAAGGTCTGGGTCGAGCCTACGTCGCCGGATTCCAGCATGCGTTGGGATTCGGAACGACGCATATTGCCCAGATGGATGCGGATCACTCCCATCGTCCGGAGGATCTCCGGGCGATGATGCAGGTTGCCGTTCAAAGCGGCGTCGATCTCGTTCTGGGCAGCCGGTATATCGAGGGTGGCGAGACCATCGGGTGGCCGTGGCACCGCAGGTTGATCAGCCGGATCGGCGGCGGCTACGCCGGACTGATCCTCGGGGTGCCGATTCGCGACCTGACCGGTGGATTCAAGCTTTGGAAAAGTGACACGCTGCGCGATATCGACCTGCCGACGATCCATGCCGACGGGTATGGCTTCCAGATCGAGACGACCTACCGGGCGCTGCGGCGACAACACTCGGTGGCGCAAGTGCCGATCGTCTTCCACGATCGCGTGGCCGGGGCGTCGAAGCTCTCGCGGCGGGTCGTGGTCGAGGCGGCGATGATGGTCTGGCCACTACGGCTCCGCCAATTGTTCGGCAGGCCGTGGTGATCCGCACACCCGGATTCCGTAGCACCGACCCGAAGTGGTCGGTGTTCGTCGTTTTACAGGGGAATGGGCCTTTGTCAGGACACCGCGCCGAAGTGCGCGGTGCTACCGGGGCTCGCTCAGTACTTCATTCACCAACGCATCCAGCTTGCGCAGAAAAACATCGACGCTGAACCGGGTCGCATTGGCCTGGATCGCGTTCGTGTCCCACTCGTGTTCGGTCGTGAGCAAGTCGACGAGTTCTTGCTCGTTCGTCGGGCCGAAGAAGAGCCCGGAAACGCCTTCCGTCACAGACTCCAGCGCCCCACCGCCACGAGCGGCGAAGACTGGTCGGCCAGCGGCCTGCGCCTCGACGGACGTCATCCCGAAATCCTCGATTCCCGGCAGGATCAGCGCCTTGCAGCGCTGCATGTGATCGACCACCGTCTGGTCGCGGCGCTCGCCGAGGAATTCGATGGTTGGGCCGGCGATCTTGCGGAGCTCGCGTTCGGACCGCCCGCTCCCGATCACCTTGAGCGGCACGTTGGCAGTGGTGCACGCTCGGACGGCGCGATCGATCCATTTGTGCGGCACCAGGCGCGAGACAACGAGGTACCAATCCTCCGGTTCGACCGGTGACGAGGGCCGAAACCGCTCGACATCGACTGGCGGATGCAGCACGCTGGCGGGCACACCCCAGTCGCGTTCGATACGCTGGCGCACGGCATCGGAGTTCCCCGCAACGTGGGTCAGCCGTCGTGCGGCCCGGCGGTCGAGCCAGCGGAGACCCGAGAAGACGGAGTTGGTGAGGGGTCGCAGCACATTCGGCAGCCGGGCCGCGTCCATGTAGTTGGGATCGCCGTACAGGAACCGCGCAGGTGAGTGGCAGTAACACAGGACCGGGATGTTGCATCTGGGGTGGGCATGGTGCGCCCAGGCGCTGCTCTCGGCGATGACGACATCGGCATCCCGGATGTCGTGAAAGCCGACGTGGCCGAAGATGGCCGGGTAGAACGGGGTCCACAGACGGTGTGACACCGTTGCACCGGGGATGCGCTGCAACGGGCTGGTTCGGATATCCCACTCGCGGAATGAGTCCGGAAGATGGTCCGGATCATAGATCGATGTGTAGACCGTGGCCCCGGGAAAGTGATTGTGCAGCACTTCCAGCACGCGTTCTGCGCCACCATATTGTGTCAGGTAATCGTGTACGAGCGCGACGCGCATAGGGAGAGGCCGTCCTCGGCTAGGATCATTAATTCCGCATCAAGGATAACCCGGACAGAGGGTGTCCGGAGTGAAGTGTAGGATACCCGAAGCGGGTAGTTCGGGAGCAGGAGGTCATGGGTGGACGTGGAGATACTGACGCGGCGTGAAGCGCAGGATTTGGCCGTGATCGCGCAGGGGCTGGATCGACGACCGTTCCGGCGAGCGGCCCGCGCAGACGACATCCTTGCGATCTTCGACCGGCTGGGGACGATCCAGCTCGATACGATCTCGGTGATCTCCCGCTCGCACGAGACGGTGCTCTGGAGCCGGCTCGGCCCCTACGACCGGGATCTGATTCCGGCGCTCTATGCCCCGGGAAATGCGTTGACGGAGTACCTCGGCCATGCCGCGTCCATCCTGCCGAGTGATCTGTTGCCTTTGTTCCGGTCGTATATGGAAAGGGCGCGGAGGCATGATGGCGGATGGGTGGCCGAGCCGGAGAGCCGGGCGGTGATGAGGGCCGTGATCGAGCGGGTGACGACGGAAGGCCCGATGTCCTCGCGCGACTTCGAGGCGCCTCCCGATGCGGGGAGAGCCGGGCTGTGGGAATGGTGGGGCAACAAGCCCGAGCGGCGGGCGCTCAACGCATTGTGGCTGCGCGGCGACCTGATGATCCACCAGCGAGATCGCGGTTTCGCGCGGTATTTTGACTTGCCGGATCGCGTGGCTCCCGGGTTCTGGGACGGTGAGGCGATGTCGCCGGAAGAGCAGCAACGCCGTTTGATCCGCCGTGCCGTATCGGCGCTCGGGATCGCGACGGCTGGTTGGGCCTCCGATTATTTCCGGACCGGGGGCCCGTCTCATGTCTCCCTGACGCGAACCCGGGAGATTCTGCGCGAGCTCGAGACGATGGGAGAGATTCTGCCGGTCAGTGTCGCGGGTATTGATGAGCCGGTGTGGATGCACGCAGCGCTCCGCGAGCGGCTGGCACTGCATCGGGAGCGTCGAGGTCGACCCACGCTCACGACGCTGCTTTCTCCTTTCGACAACCTGATCTGGAACCGGCCACGCGGCGAGCAATTATGGGATTTCTTCTACCGGCTGGAATGCTATACGCCCGCGCCAAAACGGCAGTTTGGCTACTATTCTCTCCCGATCCTGCATCGTGGGGCGATCGTTGGCCGGCTCGATCCATCATACGACCGGAAACGTGGTGTGCTGACCGTCAAGGCGCTTCATCTGGAGTCGCGGGTGCGCCCGGGTGAGGCGTTGGCCAAGGCGATCGCCGGAGCAATCGAGGACCTGTTAGCTTTTCTTGGTAGCGAGGCAGGTGCATGGCGATTGGCGCAGACATCGTCGTTCGTGATGGCGGAGCTGATGCGGCCCTACGCCGGGGAGATGTAGCTCTGGTCGAAGGTTGTGCGACATGTCGCGGAACAGGGAACGCGCCCGGAGCATCGCTCACGGGCGCGTTTATAGGCGATGGGATGTAGTAGCCGGAATCAGTGCGATCGACGTGGATCCTTGGCGCGGGAGCCGTAGTTGGTCCACGAATCCGGCTGACCGGAGGAGGCTCGCGACGGCTTGGTCGTGACGGGCACCTTGTCCACGCGGGGCGCGTTGGCCACCAGGTACTCGGCGACTTCCTTCGCGGTGTGATCCCGCAGATCCAGGACCGGGTAGCGGAGGTTGTCCGGCATGTAGAGGTGGAACGTGGTGTTGATCGGCTCGATGCGCTCCATCTCGGCCCACCACGCATAGAGCGTATCGAGCCAGCCGAACTTGTTGGCCACGATGCGCCACTCCGCCACACCGGCGCCGCGCTCGTACATCAACGCCTCGCCGAAGTAGACTGCCGCGCCGCCGCCCTCCTCGATGATCTGTTTCACGTCATCGAAGTAGCGTGGTGAGCCCTTGAGGGTGAACTTGACCCCCGAGATGACCGGTCGTGGCTGGACAGCCATCGAACTCTTTGTCGGCTTTACGTTTTTCTTCCAAAGAAAGGCCATTCCGGGAGCTCCTCCAGCACACCATCGTGGGCCCGGGCCTGGTCCGGGCGAATCTCGCTCCTATTGTACCGTCAAACACGGGGGCATGAGAGCACGATTGCCCATCCGCCGGTTCGTGGGCCTTCCTGTAGGGGTATTCGCCGTCCTGGAGCCTTTAACGCATCCCGTATCATCGGAGCGTTTGCAAAACGTCCGTGAAATGGGGTTGCGGATGCGTCGTAGCTTCCCTAGACTGGGGACGGATATCCTCGAAAATGGAAATATCGGGGGTGAGCAACTATGGATCTACTCCTCTTGGGTCTTCAATTCGCGCTCGCGATTGTGCTCGCCGTAGCAGGTATCTCAAAGGTGGCTGATCTCGCCGGATCGCGCGAGGCCGTCCGGGAATTTGGTGTTCCCGAACAAATTTCCGATGTTGTCGGCACAGCATTGCCGTTCGCAGAATTAATCATCGCGATTGCCCTGATACCGCGCTTTTCGGTGAGGGAAGCGACAATCGCGTCATTCTGTCTTTTTGCTATTTTCTCGGTTGCGATTGCTTACAACATGGCCCGCGGTCGCCATCCCGATTGCCACTGCTTTGGTCAATTGCATTCACGTCCGGCGGGGTGGTCGACTCTCGTTCGTAACGCCGGGCTGATGCTCGGTGCCGGCGTCGTCGTCTGGCAAGGGGGACGGAGTCCGGTCGATACATTTCGAGGGATGTCGGTAACGAGCGTCCTGTTGACGGTGCTGGGTGTCCTGACCGTCTCAGTCATCGGGGCACTCGTATGGCTCATGTCCCAGCTTTGGCAACAGAACGGACGATTGCTGCTGAGGATCGAAGCGCTAGAACGACAATACCTGAATCCCGCGAACAACGGGCGTTCCGTCGGCAATTCGAACGCCATGGTCCAACCGTATCCTGCTCCGGAATTTGACCTTCCGGCCGTAGATGATGGGCGGTTGACGCTGCATCAGTTGCGACAATCATCCAGACCTACGCTTCTCGTCTTTACCGACCCACAATGCGGTCCTTGCAATCAACTGATGCCGGATATGGCGGCGTGGCAGCGGAACTATGGTGAGCAATTGCAGGTCGCGCTCATCAGTCGCGGCTCTCTGAACGCCAATCGGGCCAAGGCGCAGGAGCATGGGATTTCACTGGTCGGAGTCCAGAACGATCGGGAAGTATCGCAGGCGTTCGGAGTGACCGGCACGCCATCGGCGATACTTGTCGGGCCTGACGGTCTCATATATGAGCCAGTTGCGACTGGAGCGGTGCCGATCCGGGCACTGGTGGGTCTCGCCATCAGCGGGAGTCGATCACTCGCCGCTCCGCTACCCACCGGGGCCGGAGATGGAGCGAGTAATCATGCATCACATCGACCAGGGATCGGCGAGCCAGCCCCTCGGTTCTCGCTTCCGAATCTGGCCGAAGAGATTGTGAGCCTGGATGACATTATTGTTAGGGAAACAGCGGTGCTTTTCTGGAATCCCGGATGCGGTTTTTGCCAGCGGATGCTGCCGGATCTCCGGAATTGGGAGGCGATCAGGCCAGACGGTGCTCCCGATCTTCTGATCGTCTCGGCTGGGAGCGTTCAGGCGAATCGGGACATGGGGCTTCGATCGACGATTGTGATCGATGGTGGATTTGCAACGGGGCGGATGTTCGGAGCATCCGGGACGCCTTCGGCGGTGCTTGTTGATCGAGGGGGGCGGATTGCTTCTTCGCTCGTTGTTGGCGGTCCTGCGGTGATGGAGTTGTTGTCTCCGTCGGTCGTGGTCGACGCCGGGCACGTGCCCGCAGGCTGAAGAACACAGGTTGCAGGTCGCATACGAAATCATGGGGGAAGTGTTCTCGACGACCTGATCCGAGACCTGACGTGCGGGATGCAATGGTGACGCCTGCTCAGCGCCTCCGACGCGTCCATCGTCTCTTGCCACTGAGGGGAAGCCAGCTACCTGGGATGCGTCGATTGCCAGGCAGCTGGACGTTGGTTTCCCTTAATGGATCACTTCCGTGCAGCTTCCCTCAATGCATTGACCACTTGGGCACTGCGTACCACAGCCTCCGCAATTCTGGGGATCGTTCTGTATATCGACACACAGGCTGTTGCAGTTGGTCAGCCCCGTCTGTACACATGGATCGCTCTCGGTGCAGACGCCGTTCTGACAGAACCCGCTGTCGCAGACAACGCCGCATGTGCCGCAATTGTTCGCATCGTGCAGCAAGTCTGCGCCGCCGCAATCGCCTGCACCGCCACCATCGTTGGGGGTGCAGGTGCATGTGTCAGTGTCGAGTGTCTGATCATCCGGGCAGGTCATGTCCCCACAACCATTGTCGGTTGAGACGTTGCACTCGCTATGGCAATGCGGTTGGGGATCCGAACCGCAGGTGTTGACGATAACCCCATCACCGCCGTCGCAGCCCGCCGCGGCACAGCTGTACGTGCATTCGCAGGCGCCGGCGTTGCATGTGATGCTATCGGCTGTCAGGCCCGGCGCCGGGGTGCAGCAAACACCCTCACAAATGACGCCGCTGGCGCAGGTTGTGTTGGTGTTACTCGTGTTGTCCGCCGGGACGACGGTCGTGTTGCCGGCGGTACTGGTGTTGGCATTGGAGGCAACGCCTCCCTGATTGCCAGTCGTCGTGCTGGTGGCCCCACCAGTCGCAACCGCGTGCCACTCGCCGAGATCACCCATTTGCGGCCCGGTCAGTGACCCGTCAGCCCGACCCGTACAGGCGGCGATGGATTGCTCTCCTGTGCCGACCGCGACCAGCATGGCTCCGTTGTTGTTGGTCAGGCGCAGATTGAGAGACCGGCCAACTGTTTGTCCTACGACGACCATTGTGGTGCCATCGAGCAGGCTCAGTTGCCCTTGGTCAATTGATCCATCATCTCCAAGCGACAGAGTTAGCGTTCCCTTCAGTTCGCCTGGCTGGGACGCCCCCGTGACGAGCATGACACCGGTATCAGGGCCCAATCGAACGTTGCCCGTCCAGTCCAGGGTGCAGGTGGACGCGGCCGCTACCCGGGCGGGAGCGGCGCTTCTGAAGCCGAGTGCCGCCAGCAATCCTCCACCGGCGAGACCCCGAATCGCGTTGCGTCGTGTCGTGGACGTCGCATAATGACGGGTCAATGTGTCGAATTGATTCGGATCCATGACGACCTCCCGACGTGGTGTCGAGCAGACAGAGAAATATGTGTATCCATACACTGTGATCTCATTCATAGGATATCAGACAGTACGACGTTGGCAAGAGGAAGTGAATAGTGGATATATCGTCATTATGTTAGGGTGTTTTGCCGTTCCTCCGGTTTTGTCTACCGACGATTGCGGGTGGGTTGAGGTGGGAGCCAGTGAGAAACGCGCCCGGGTTTCCCGCTATGACCTCTCCTCATTTGGTCTCACGTTGGTTCGCGGGTCCTGATCGAGCACAAATCCTGGGGCAGCTTGCAGAAAGATCGACATGGTCGCCTGGTGATCGGTCCCTTCGCTGCGCTCAGGGCAGGCGCGGGCGCCGAGAGGGCGAAGGGGCCGCTTGCATCTTTCGGCTGCTGACGCACCCTCACCCCGCCAGACTGCGGTCATTCGCCCCGACCGGAAAATCGTACCGGTGCAAGCGGGAGGCCGTCTGCCGGTGGTGGTCAGCGGCGGTGGGAGCCGGGACTACAGCGGATTGAGGGATGATCGATATAGGCGCCGGGTGATCGACGCCTGGTGTGGTGAGCCTCGCGTAACCTTTCTGCAAACCTCTTGAGAGCGGGTTGTAGAGCGATTGACCGGGGAGCTCACGATGGTTCTTGGTGTGAGGGTGGGGCGGTCCGAAGAGTTCGTCGCCCATCGGCTCCCGCAGGGAGTCGATCATCCGGACAACACATTCGCATGGCGCCTTAATACGTCGCCCGGCCGCCGGAGATGTCGAAGACCGCGCCTGTCGAGAAGGAGACCTCCCGGGAACAGAGGAAGCTGACGAGCGCGGCGACTTCCTCTGGCTGGCCAACGCGTCCCATAGGTATGCGGCTGGTCATATAGGCGACGTGCTCGGGCGTCATCTGCTGCAACATCTCGGTTTCGATCACCGCCGGGGTGACGGCGTTGATCAGGACGCCGCTGGTGGCGACCTCCTTCGCGAGCGATTTCGTCACGCCGATCACGCCGGATTTCGCGGCGGAGTAGGGGCTGGCATTCGGATTTCCCTCCTTGCCGGCGATGGAGGCGATATTGACGATCCGTCCGTATCCGCGCTCCATCATGCCGGGAATGACGGCCCGGCAGCCAAGCCAGACGCCGGTAAGGTCGATCGCGATCACCTGCTGCCATTCCTCGAACGACAGCTCCCAGCTCGGCGCCGAGCGTCCGGCGATCCCGGCGCAGTTGACGAGGGCGTCGATGGAACCGCGTTCCGATACGATCTCGACCGCATGCTCCCAACTTTGGGGTGAGGTAACGTCGAGCGGAATCGAGAAGGCGTGTTCGCCAAGATGCCCGGCGGCGGTTTCTGCAGCTTCAGCGTCGACATCGGCAATGGCGACTGCCATACCGTCCGAGATCAGGCGTTGGGCAATGGCGTAGCCGATACCCCGCGCGCTGCCGGTGACGATCGCGATGGATGGTTGCGTCATGACTGGATACCTCCCGGTGCGTTCTGGTCAGAATGCAGGCATCATAGACGCAAACGAGCCCGGACGCATGCGTCCGGGCTCGTTTGCGTCTATGAAGATCATCGTACGGGAGGAGATCAGATTGCCTTGAAGAGGCAGACGGCGTTCTGGCCACCGAATCCGAAGCCGTTGGCCATGGCAATGTTGATCTCGCGCTTTTTCGCGACGTTCGCCGTGTAGTCGAGATCGCACTCGGGATCCTGGTTGTCCAGATTAATCGTCGGCGGCACCACATTGTCACGGATCGCGAGGATACAGGCGAGAGAAGAGATCGCGCCTGCCGCGCCGAGCAGGTGACCGACCATCGACTTGTTCGCCGAGATCGACAAGTCATAGGCATGATCGCCAAAGACATTCTTGATCGTCGTCGTTTCCGCGATGTCGCCGATCTGGGTGGCGGTGGCGTGCGCGGCCACGTAATCGACATCGTTCGGGTCAAGCTGCGATCGCTCCAGTGCTCGCTTCATCGCCAGCGTCGCGCCACGGCCACTCGGCTCCGGCGCTGTGATGTGGAAGGCGTCGGAGGTGTAGGCGCCGCCGCTAACTTCGCAGATCACGTTCGCGCCACGCCGGGCGGCGTGCTCCTCGGATTCGAGGATGGCGATGCAGGCGCCTTCCGAGAAGACGAAACCATCGCGATCCCGGTCGAAGGGACGGCTGGCTTTTTCGGGCTCGTCGTTGCGGCGGGAAAGTGCACCCATGTTGGTGAGGCTCGCGATCGCGACCGGGGTGATTCCGCCCTCGGTACCTCCGGTGATCACGACATCAGCATCGCCACGCTCGATCATGTGGACGGCATCGACGAATGCCTGGACGCCAGCGGCGCAGGCGGCGACCGACGTGACGGTCGGACCGTGGATATCGAACTGGATCGCGACCTGGCAGCTCGCCATGTTCGGGGCGAAGAGCGGGATCAGGAACGGGCTGACCCGGCGGGCGCCGGATTTCGACATCACGTTCACTTCGTGCTCGATGGTCGGGATTCCGCCGCCACCGGTATTCACCATGATGCCGATGCGGTCGCGGTTCTCGTCGGTAATTTCGAGCCCGGCATGCTCCAGTGCCTCGCGGGTGGCGGCGACGCCGAACTGGGCGAAGCGATCCATTCGCCTGGCGGCCTTGAAATCCATGAACTCACGCGCCGAGAAATCCGGTACTTCACCCGCGATCGTGACATCGAGTCCCTCGGGATCGAAATGCTGGATCGTCCGGATGCCCGAGCGCCCCTCAACCATGCCGGACCAGAAGGCGTCGCGGCCGATGCCGAGCGGAGTAATCGCTCCAACGCCAGTTACTACCACTCGTGTCACCGATACGATCCTTTCCTGAATTCTGGTTCGCCTGGCGCGCCGTTGCGCCATGGAGAGTGGGGTCTTTGAAGATACAGACAACGGCATGCGGGGAACCCGCACGCTGCTCCTTGGCACATTCTAGCCGTCTGGGGAGCGATTGCCTATGCGGACGGCAATTCGAGGTCCTTGAGCGACAAGGTTTTCGTATTCCGGTCGATGCGGCGATTGAGCCCGGCCAGAACGGATCCATGCCCGATCTCGACGAAGGTCGTGATGCCGTTCGCGATCATTGTCTGGATCGTGCCAGTCCAGTCGACGCCGTTCACGACATGGTTGCGCATCTCCTCACGAATCTCCGCACCCGTGTTCAGTCGCTCGCCGGTGGAGTTGGCAATGACTGGCATGGTGGGATCGCGGAAGGTGATCTGGTCGAACAACTCGTTAAGTTGATGCGCGGCATCCTCCATCAGGGACGAGTGGGAGGCAATGCTGATCGGCAGGCGCGCCATTTTGCGGGCACCGGCATCCTTCGCCAGTTCCGTGAAGCGATCGAGCGCGGATACTTCGCCGGAGATGACGATTTGCCCCGGGCAGTTACGGTTCGCGATCGTCAGCGCCTGTCCCTGGGCGGCTTCGTCGACGAGCCGGGCGAGGATATCCTCGTCCATACCGAGCACGGCGATCATACCGCCGGGATGCTCGTCGCCGGCTTCCTTCATCAGGCGGCCCCGTTCGCGAACCAGCTTGAGCGCGGTTTCGAACTCGAGGACGCCAGCAGCGACGAGCGCGGTGATCTGTCCCAGCGAATGCCCGGCCACCATCATCGGTGCAAGGACGATATCTTCCCCTGCGGCCTTGTGTTCGAGCGTCCGCAGGGCGGCGATACCGACCGTGAAGATCGCTGCCTGCGAGTTGTAGGTGTCGTTGAGCTCGTCCTCCGGTCCTTCGAAACAAAGCTGCGTCAGGGGCGTATCGAGGATCGCGTCAGCCTGTTCCATCGTCTCCCGCGCGATATCGGATGCGTGGGCGAGGTCCTTGCCCATGCCGACGGATTGACTGCCCTGGCCGGGGAAGATGAAGGCGTAGGTGGTTCCGAGGGTATCCTGCAGACTCATGATTCCTCACATTCCTTGATGATGACGATGGCTGGTCACCGACTATTTCGGGTCGGTGCTACCGGTGGTTGGTTCACCGCTCTCGAACATCAGGTTCGGGGCGATACCGGGCCGGTGAGACCGGCGGCCGGTTCCGAAGCAGGCCAAGGGTCCGTTCGCGCAGTGTCCAGTAGACAATGGCGATCGCGACGAACATGACGATGGCGGCGAAATCCCAGCCGGAAATCCAGAGTCCCCACGCCGCGACGAGGAAGAACCCGAGCTCGATTACCAGGCGAATCGGGCCGGGGGTCGCCGCCACCGGGGCGTTTCCGGTCGGGACAAAACCGGGCGTGCGGAAGACGCCCCAGATGCCGGCGGCGATGGCGACGAAGAGTGCCGCCAGGGCAAAGCCCATCACGCCGTCATTGCCGACGTGCCAGCCGAGACGAGCGATGCCGACGAGACCGGCGATTTCGAGGAAGAACTGTCCGACAGCTCCCGGCGTCACCGGTTGTGCGGGGCGCGCCTCAGGCACTGGCCGCATCCCATGCCCTCAGCACCAGCACGGCGTTCTGGCCGCCGAGCCCGAAGGAGTGCTTCGTCATGACCCTCACGTTTGCATTTCGCGGCTCGGACACGATGTCCAGGCCGATCTCGGGATCCGGGTGCCGGTAGTTTCGCGTCGGTGGGATCTTGCCCTCTTTGAGGGTCTTCACGGCGATGACGCTCTCCAATGCTCCGGCGGCGGCCATGCAATGTCCGAATGCGCCCTTGACCGAGGTGACGGGAATCTCGCTTGCTCGCTCACCCAGTGCCAGCTTGATCGCTTTCGCCTCGGCGAGATCGCCCGCCGGTGTCGATGCCGCGTGGGCGTTGACGTGATCGACCTCGTCTGGTGCGATTCCCGCATCCTTCAACGCTTCGGTGATTGCCCGGGCGGCGCCGATTCCCTCCGGCTGGGGGGCGATCGGGTGGTAGGCGTCGTTGGTCGTGGCATATCCGGCAATCTCGCAGTAGATATGCGCGCCACGCGCCTTCGCGTGCTCCAGCTCCTCAAGCACCAGCATTCCCGCGCCCTCGCCGAGGATGAACCCGGCGCGGGTTGCGTCGAACGGACGGCTGGCGTTGTCCGGATCGTCGTTCGAGTCGGTGCAAAGCGCGCGCATGGCCTCGAATCCGGCCTCGAACATCGGATGCCGGGTTGATTCCATCGCGCCGGCGATCATGAGCGGAGCCCGACCGAACTTGATGGCGTGGAAGCCGTCGCCGATCGCCTGCGAGCCGGTTGCGCAGGCTGTCACGACGGTCGAGCTGGGCCCTTGCATCCCGAATCGTTGCTGGATGGTGTAGCCCCCGATGTTGTGGGGGAAGGTGACGTGGAGATGCGGGGGCACGCGGGAGTAGCTGTCCCGGTCCCGCGCGGTATCGTATGCGGGCAGGACATCATCGTAGGTACCGCCGACGCAGTTGCCGATCGCGGCGCCGGCGTCGGTGAGATCGATGACCGGCTCCAGATTGTCGTCGAGCAGCCCGGCATCGATCATCGCCTCGCCAGCAGCCTCCATGGCCATACGGGCGTAGCGGGAGGCATTGCGAAGTGCCTTGCCGCTGAGGAATCGCTGTGGCACCGCGTCGTCATCGACATCACCCCGCAGCAGGCACTTGTGCTTGGCAGGATCGAGGTTGTCGGCCCGTTTGATACCGGTTTCGCCGTGAAGAACGCGTTGCCACGTGTCCTTCGCATTGGTCGCCAGTGAGCTGATGGCGCCGATACCGGTCACCACCACACGGCGGGGAATAAATGAGGAATGGTCGGCCATTGAGGTCCCCTTCTTCGGGTGAATGGAAAACTGATGCGTGCGGGTGCAAGTTGGCGAGTGATGCCGGAAATACCCGCAGTTCGCAGCATGATAATGGGATCATACGGTATTGGAGGGGGGCATTTCCCGTGTCCGGCCAATGCGCGAGGCCCCGATGAACCCCATGCAGCGTGCGAATGTCGGGGAGACTGGACAGATGTATCGCAATGCGATAGAAATGGATTGGCGATGAGTGACGACCTCTCGGCGGATCAAATCCGGGCCCTTTCGGACTTCCGCTACAGCGTCCGACGATTCCAGCAATTCAGCGACAGTGCCGCGCGGGCGGCGGGGCTCGAACCCCGGCAGCACCAGATGTTGCTGGCGGTGAAGGCGAGCGATGACGAGGCCATGACGATTGGAGAGATCGCCGAGCGCCTGCTGATTCGTCATCACAGTGCCGTCGAGCTCGTCCGGAGGACTGAAGGGCGGAACCTCGTGACCCGGACCCGTGGCGAACAGGATCGCCGGCAGGTGTTCGTCCGACTGACTCCGCTCGGCGAGGAAGCGTTGTCGGCGTTGTCGGCGTCACATCATCGCGAATTACAGTCTGCCGCTCCTGACCTGATTCGCAGCCTGCAACGGATCATTGCCGACGGTCGCGCCGGCGATTGATCCCGCGTGCGCCGGGCGTGGGAGCATCATCCATGACCCCGAGGGACCACGTCCGTGACGCACGTAGCACCGATATCTCCAGGAACCGAAGAAGACGGCTTTGTCGAATCCGGGTCGCGGCATGCCTTGCCCGATTATCTGGGCGATTTCACGGCGACTCCACGCATGCTTGTCCTGGCCGGGCTGGCTATCGTGATCGGCGCGGTCAGCGCCGTCCTCGCGTGGGCGTTGCTTCGTCTCATCGACGGTTTCACCAATCTCTTCTATTTTCAGCGCTTTTCCTTCGATCATGTGTCGCCGGCCGACAACACGATGGGAATCTGGTCGGTGTTCGTGCCGATCATCGGTGGGCTGATCCTCGGTGTGATGGCGCGTTGGGGCACCGCGCAGATTCGCGGTCACGGCATTCCGGAAGCGATCGAGGCGATCATGATCAACGGGAGCCGGATCGGGCCCCGGGTTGCGGTCCTGAAACCGATCTCTTCGGCGATCTCGATCGGGTCCGGTGGCCCGTTCGGTGCCGAGGGGCCGATCATCATGACCGGCGGCGCGTTCGGCTCGTTGATCGCGCAGTTTTTCCGCTTCACCAGCCAGGAACGCAAGACGCTAATGATCGCGGGCGCCTCGGCCGGCATGGCTGCGGTCTTCGCGACGCCGATCGCCGCGCTGGCGCTCGCCGTCGAGCTGCTTCTCTTCGAGTTCAAGCCGCGGAGCCTGTTTCCGGTCGCGGTGGCCAGCGTCGTCGCGGCGGCCATGCGCCGGCCGCTTCTGGGGGAGGGGCCGATCTTCCCGGTTCCCGTCCATTCCTCGGATGTCGATATCCAGCTTTTCATCTTCTGCGTCATTTGTGGCGCGGCGGCGGGTGTCCTCTCGCTCATCATCACGAAGATGGTCTACGCGGCGGAAGATGGTTTCACCCGGATGCCGATTCACTGGATGTGGTGGCCGGCGATCGGCGGGGTAGCGATCGGTATCGGCGGTCTCATCTTCCCCGATGCGCTGGGTGTCGGATACTACGTTATTGAGGATCTCTTGTCCGGCGAGAACGGGTTTCGCCTGATCTTCGGTGTGCTGATCGTCAAGTCGATCATCTGGGCGATCCCGCTCGGAGCGGGAACTTCCGGTGGTGTGCTGGCGCCGATGCTCATGATGGGCGCGGCGTTGGGAGCACTGGAGTCCCATGTCTTTCCCGATTACGGTCCGGGATTTTGGGCGTTGGTCAGCATGGGCGCGATTCTCGGTGGCACGATGCGGGTTCCGTTCACCTCGCTGTTGTTTGCGCTGGAGCTCACGCACGATGTCAACATCCTGCTGCCGCTCATGATCGCCGTGATCATCGCGTTCGGAACCACGGTGCTGATCCTGCCGCGATCGGTGTTGACGGAGAAGATCGCACGCCGGGGCTTCCATCTCACCCGGGAGTACAGCGTCGATCCGCTCGAGATCCTCTCGGTACAGGAGGTGATGCGGACGAACATCGTCGCGTTACCTGAAGATCTGGACGTCGGTACGCTGGAGTCGATTGCATCCGGCGTCGATTCTCCACGCGGCCAACATCTTTATCCTGTGGTCGACGAGAACGGTTCGATGAAGGCCGTCGTTACGCGCCGTGAGCTGCGGGAGCGGCTCCATGATCCCGCATTCTCCGGCGCCGTGCGACCTCTGGAAGGACTGTTGCACGAACACCCGGCGGTGGCGTATCCGGCCGAGCCATTGCGCGAGGTGGTGGCGCGGATGGCGGACTCCGGTTTGACGAGCTTTCCGGTGGTCGAGCGGGAGCAACCCGGGAAATTGCTGGGAATGATCACCTTCTCAGATCTGCTGCGCGCCCGGGAGCGCCAGCTCTCCGACGAGCGAGTGCGGGAGCGATGGATTCGGATTCGTCTGTTTCAGGGCGGACGGCAAGAGGCCGCCGAGCCGGAACGCGAAGTCGTGGCATAGGAGCAGCGCGCAGGAAGACTGATCCGGTGCGGGTGCGATGCGATTTGGCACCGTCGTTGCCACGGATCGATGCGACCCGGATATGTCAGGGTGCTAGACTGACAGGCGCGACACCGGCTTGAGCCGCGCTCGTCGCACCCGACTTCCCGGTCTGACGCGAGGAGCTCCCCGAACGATCTATGGCGCGCTTGGCATACGGGCTCCTGCTGTTCGCGACGGTGATCGCTCAGGCGACCTTTCTTCCCCGGTTGAATCCACTCGCGGTCACGCCCGATCTGGCACTGGTGCTGCTGTTCCTGTGGGCGGCGCGACACAGCGTGCGCGAATCGCTGATGTGGATTTTCGTGTTCGGCGTGATCCTCGATGTGCTCGCGCTCGATCCCCTTGGCGTGCATGCGCTGGCGCTGGTGCCCGTTGTCGTACTGGCGCATCCATTGCGGATCAGCCCGTGGCGTTTTTCGGCAACCGGCGTCATGCTGCTGATTTTCCTGACCTCGCTTTTCCACGGGGTGATTCTGGCAATCCTGCGCGGTACATCGCCGGATGTCATGACCATCGCCATCCAGACAGTGTTACAGGTCATCCTGATTCCGGTCTTCTTCTTTCTCTTGCGTCTTGTGGGACGTTAACCCCGGTTTGCCCGGACGTCGTACATTTACTGTGTGGTCTCGCCTCCCGTAGGCGTCCCGGCACGATACTCCTGAACCGCATTCCTCCCCGCCACGCTTCGCCACGACGTGGTCTGTACACCCGAGGTTTCCATGGCTCGTCGCAGAAAACGCATTCCCTACGATCCTCCCAGCAAGCGAAAACGCGGGCCGAGCCGGTTTTCTCATTTGCGGCCGGATCAGATCGCCCTCACCCGCCGCACCATGGTCATGAAGGGTGGCATTATCGCCGCGTTCGCGACCATGGCGACGAAGTTGGGGATCATGCAGCTCGTTCAGGGAGATGTCTACCAGAAGGAAGCTCGCGAGAACGTCATTCACCAGGTCCTGCTTCCCGCGCCACGCGGGTTGATCCTGGACCGCCAGGGACGCCCCCTGGCGCAGAATCGCCGTGCCTGGGAGCTACGGGTGGTTCCGGCCGATCTTCCGAAAGACACCGCCGAGCGCCAGCGCGTGCTCGATACGCTGATCTCCGCGCTCCAGATCGAGAACACGCTCGTCGTCGATCCGAATTCGCTCCCGGAAGCGTCGGTCGATACGGTCTACAGCCGGATCGCCTCCATGCTGGGATATACCGGCGAAGACGCGACAGATATGATCCGTATCTGGAAGGATCAGTCGAAGACCGAATATCTCATCAACATCACCCCGTATGGTGGTTTGTCGATCGACGATGCGGCGCGATTCCGGGCAGCGTGGGCCGAGCTGCCTGGCGTCATGGTGATGAACCGGCTGAACTACCTGATCGAGAATATCTGGAACGCCAGGCTGCCCGTGACGGTCGCCTCCGATATCCCGCGAGAGGTGGCGCTGAAGCTCGAAGCCAACCGGATGTACCTGCCGGGAGTTGAGCTGGATGACTCGGCGCTGGTGCGGGAGTACACCGGCGGTGAGGTCATGTCGCACGTCGTCGGTTACGTGCAGCAGATCGACCCTGCAATGATCGACGATCCTCGCTGGAAGGGGCCGAACGGCGAGCGTATCTACGAGCAGAACGATGTGATCGGTCGCTCCGGCATCGAGCTCGGGTTGGAGCAGAAACTGCGCGGCAAACGGGGGCACCAGTCGGTCGAGCGCGATGCGACCAACGTCCAGCTCCGCGTCTTGCCGGGAACGACGCAGGAGCCGGTTCCGGGAGAAAACATCCACCTCACGATCGATCTCGAATTTCAGGAGGCGGTTGGTAAGGCGCTTCAGGAGCAGATCCAGGCAGCCGCTGAAGGCAAGAAAAAGGACAACGAGAAGCGTAAGGGTGATGGGAAGATCGAGTGGAAGATTCCGCAGGCAGGAAGCGTCGTCGCCTTCGATCCGCGGAACGGGGAGATCCTGGCGATGGTCAGCTACCCGTACTACGACAACCAGCTTCTCTCGTCGGGCATCTCCCAGCGAAAGTACAACGAGTATATCGACCGTGATGCGGGGGCGGCCTTCCTGAACCGCGCGACGAGCGAGGTCTATCCGCCTGGCTCGACGTTCAAGATTTTCCTTGCGGCGTCAGCGTTGCAGCATGGCACGCTGGACACGAACCAGACGCATGTCTGCCGCGGTGCGATCCGTGTGCCTTACACGAATAACCTGAACGATGGCGACAATTACGCTTGCTGGGTGGCCTGGAACAGCCTGACACCGCACGGAGAGCTGGATGTGTACGGTGCGATCGAGCAATCGTGCGACGTCTTTTTCTACAACGTGGCGGTCGAGCACCAGCAGCCGCGCGATTCGTTCGATCCGGTGTTCTACTGGGATTACGATCTCAACAGCGGGCAAATCCTCAGCGATGAAAAGCATGTCTTCAATGGGCTTGGCATTGAGCCGATCTACGAAGACATGACAACCAAATTCTGGTTCGGCAAGGAGACCGGGATCGAGATCGGCGAGGAGGCGGGGCTCGTTCCGGGGCCGGAGTGGAAAAAAGAGGCGATTCCCGGCGAGCAATGGACCGTGGGCGATACGATCAACATCTCGATCGGGCAGGGCGAGTTTCAGGTGACCCCTCTGCAACTTGCGATGAATACCGGCGTCCTGGCCACCAAGGGCACGTTGCGCAAGCCGCATCTGGTCATGGATACGGTCGATTCGAAAGCGACGCCTGTTGCCGCCACGCCGGAGGTCATCCAGAAGCTCGGGATCGACGGAAAGCATCTTGAGGTCATTCGCGAGGGGATGCGCCGGGTTTGCCATTCCGAAGCCGGGACGGCGTTTCGTGACGCCAACGGCTCGAAGTGGAAGCGGACCAATCCTGAGGGCGAGGATGAAATCATCATCGCGGGCAAGACCGGCACCGCCGAGTTCGGCCTGGAGGATGATATCGGCGCCAAGGACTCGCACGCCTGGTTCACCTGTTTCGCACCGTTGGATGATCCGGAGATTGCCGTGTCTGTCGTCATCGAGGCGGGCGGTGAGGGCTCGACCTACTCGGTCCCGGTGGCCGATGCGGTTTTGCGAGCCTGGTTCGAGTTGACCGGCAAGCGGAAGCGCGGCACAGTGCTTGGCAAGGAACCGAAGCCCGTCTAGGGCGCTGAAGAGGGTGATTCTTCCCACAGGAGCGTGTATCTGGCATGAGTGATGTTCCATCGACTGCAGGATCGTTGCGCCTGCACCATATCGGGATCGTCGTTGCCGATCTCGAGGTGGCCGCCGGGCGCTATGCAGCGCTCGGTTTCGGCGAGGGGGAGCGACACGATATCCCGGAGCAGAGTATCCGGGCGATCACGTTTCGGGCCGGGCCGGGCTGGGTGGAGCTGATCCAGCCGACCGATTTCGAAGGGCCGATCGCACGGTACATGGCGAAGCGCGGCGAGGGCACGCATCATGTCGCCTATGCGGTCGACGATATTGCCGCCGAGCTGGACCGGCTGCGTGAAGAGGGAGTGCGCCTGATCGACGAGACTCCTCGCTCGGGTGCCCATGGCTGGAAGATCGCGTTCATCCACCCCGAGGCGTGCAACGGCGTCCTGACAGAGTTGGTGCAAGAGTAGGGGGCAGGCCGCTCCTGAATCGTAAGCTCGTCATCCCGAGCGAAGTCGAGGGATGACGATGTTTGTTCTGGCGATGGCTTGCAATTGACAGAGGTTATGGTTTGGACTCCCTGCAGGATCGTCTTTCATTTTTCGTTGCCACCGATGTGCTCAAGGAGACGCGTCGGGCGAACTGGACCTGGTCGGAACCACGGCAAGAAACCGTTGCTGAACATGTCTGGCATTGCACACTGCTGGCGATGCTCCTTGCCGACACGGCGCCTGACGGAACAGACCACGACCATGTCCGCGATTTGCTGACGATTCACGATCTGGTCGAGGTGTTCGCCGGAGACACCGTCATCTGGGACGATGTGCCGGAAAACGATGTTGCGACGCGCGAGGAACGCGCGGGCGAGCGATTGATCGGAATGTTGCCTGAATCCCGGCGGGCACGATTCGATTCGCTGTGGCGCGAATTTCAGGCGCAGGAGACGATCGAGGCACGGTTTGCCCGGGCAATCGATGCTCTCCATCCGATGTTGATGAGCTGGGGCCCAGGGTCACAAGGGCAGCTGGATCTTTCGTTGACATCGACAATGGCCCTGACTCGTAAACAGTCTGTTCTCGAAGCATTCCCGCAGCTCTGGGAGATGGTGCAAGGAATCGTGCGACATGCGGTCGACTGTCAATGGATTTCCAGCGACGAGATGACGCCCGAGACATATGGCTTGAGTCAACCGTCAGATCGCCTTGCATTCTTCTTCGCCACTGATGCCCTGAAGGCGCTTTCCCGGGCGAATTGGGTTCGGAGTGGTCGCCGTACGGAAACTGTCGCGGAGCATTGCTGGCATGTCATTCTCCTCGCAATGCTCTTCGAGGATGCCGCGCCCGAAGGCATCGACCACAATCATGTCCGCGACCTGTTGACGATTCATGATTTGGTCGAGGTTTTCGCAGGGGACACTGTACTCTGGGACGATGTGCCGCTGCCGGAAGTCGACGCGCGGGAGCAGGCGGCCGGAGAGCGCTTGATGGCGATGTTGTCAGGAGCACCCCGAGAGCGGTTCGATCCACTCTGGCGTGAGTTTCAGGCCCAAGAGACGGCTGAAGCCCGATTCGCTCGCGCAATCGACTCGATTCATCCTGTTCTCGTAAGTTGGTCTTTGAGGGGTAAGGGGCACCAGAATACGACGCTCACGCCGACACGGATCATTGAGCGGAAGAGACCCTTCATACAGGGCTTTCCTGATTTATGGGATCTTACTCTGTGGATTGTGCAGGAAGCTGTCAACGAGGGCCTCATGCCCGAGGATGAGATGATGCAAAAGGCTGAGGATCCGCACCATGCCCGCACCTGAGCGAGAGATCACGACCGATTCCGGTATCGAGATCGAGCGCGTTTACGATGCGCCGGAGACGCCACCGGATTCCTCCGAGCCGGGGGAATATCCTTTTACGCGTGGTATCCATCCGGGCATGTATCGATCGCGCCGGTGGACGATGCGGCAATACGCCGGGTTCTCGTCTGCTGAGGACAGCAACCGGCGATACCGGCTGTTGCTGGAGCGGGGAACGACCGGCCTGAGCGTCGCGTTCGATCTCCCGACCCAGCTCGGACTCGATTCCGACGACCCCCGGGCGTTTGGCGAGGTCGGCCGGGTCGGGGTCGCGGTCAGCACGCTCAATGACATGCGAATCCTTTTCGACCAGATCGATCAGGAAGCGGTGACGACATCGATGACGATCAATGCCCCGGCATCGTTGCTGTTGCTGATGTACCAGATCGTTGCCGAGGAGCGGGGTGCGGATTCGCGGAAGCTTGGTGGGACAATCCAGAACGATATCCTGAAGGAGTACGCCGCCCGGGGGACGTACATCTTCCCGCCCAGACCATCGATGCGGCTGGTGACGGACACGTTTGCGTATTGTTCCCAAAACATGCCGAAGTGGAACACCATCTCCGTTTCCGGCTACCACATCCGCGAGGCGGGATCGTCGGCGGCGCAGGAGATCGCCTTTACCTTGTCCGATGGCGTGGCCTACGTGCAGGCGGCGGTCGATGCGGGGATGGAAGTCGATACCTTTGCGCGACGGATCAGCTTTTTCTTCGCCTCGCACTCCAACCTCTTCGAGGAAGCCGCCAAGTTCCGGGCGGCACGGCGCATGTGGGCGCGGATCATGAAGGATCGCTTCGGAGCAACCGATCCGAAGGCGATGATGATGCGCTTTCACACGCAGACCGGCGGGGTTACGCTCACCGCGCAGCAACCGCTGAACAACGTCGTCCGCGTCGCGTATCAGGCGTTGTCGGCCGTTCTGGGTGGGACGCAGAGTCTGCACACCAACGGATTCGATGAGGCGCTGGCGATCCCGACCGAGGAGTCTGCGACGTTGGCGCTACGTACCCAGCAAATCCTCGCCGAAGAGACGGGTATATCGGAGACGGTCGATCCATTGGCCGGCTCGTATTTCGTCGAGTCGCTGACCGATCAGCTCGAGGCGAAGGCGACGGAGTGGATGGAGAGCATTGATGCGCAGGGTGGAGCGGTCCTCGCGATCGAGAACGGCTTCGTCCAGAATGCGATCGGTGAGAATGCATACCGGCGGGAGTTGGCGCGATCGTCCGGTGAGGAGATCGTGATTGGCGTGAACCGTTTCGTCGAGGATGAGGCGGCCACGACGATGTCGTTGCACAAGATCGATCAGGAGATGGTTGCACGCCAGATCGCCCGGGTGACAGCGTACAAGGACGCGCAGGATCGTGAGGCTGTCGACGCCGCGTTGGCGGACATCCGCGAGATCGCTGCGGGAGAGGCGAACCTGTTGCCGGTGATGAAGGATGCGCTTTTGGCCGGGGCGACGCTTGGGCAATGTGCGAATGCGCTGCGTGACGTGTTCGGAGAATACCGTCCGTCGTAGCGAAAGCTGAGCTGATTGTAATCTGTCATTTTGACAATCGGTTCTTGGAAATCTACAATGAACTGGTTATTCCCCGGGTATCCTCTCCCGCGCCTTCGGGCCGGTGATGGTTCCGGGGTTAAGCTTTTATGGGTATTGTAGAGGCACAATCCATGGACGACGCGTTCGTCACACCCTTGTTGGTCCCAATATCTGAAACCCGGCTTGATTCCTACGGCACGGAATATGACAATCGTCAGACACGCCTTTCGAATTATCTTTGGAATATCGAGCTATCCCAAGCATTCTATCCATTGCTTCAAGCGTTCGAAGTGTCATTTCGGAATGCCGTACACCATGCGTTATGTGAACACAAACAGGATGAGCGATGGTTCGAAGATGACACCTTTATGCTTCACGACCAGATTTCAAAGGTTGAGGAAGCAAAAGATACTCTCTCACGGAGAGGGAAGCCCCCGACAACTGGAAGGATCGTTGCTCAATTGACGTTCGGCTTTTGGACCAGTTTGCTTAACAGGCCATATGAAGAGCGAGTGTGGCATGTGGGGAAGCCGATCGTGCTGCTGTCAGCGTTTCCTTACCTTCCAAAACAGCGGCGAACGCGCAAGTCAATGTATGGGCGCGCCCAGCTTGCGAACACCTTGCGAAATCGTATCTTCCATTACGAGCCAATCTGGAATCGACTGAGCCTGTTGGCCGAACATGACAAAATCCTCGACGCCCTGGGGTGGATCAGCCCAGAGATGGGACGAGTTGTGGAATTCTATGATTCATTTCCAGAGGTGTATCAGCGAGGACCTGATCAAAGTCATGCCGGACTCCTGGCGTATCTTGACTCGCGTTCAATCCAGACGTGAGGCTTTACAATCAACTGCACTGTGGTTGACGTGGTGGCCCGATGATCGACCCATTCGCTCCGCTCAGGGTAGGCTCGGGCGCCGAGAGGGCGAACGGAGCCGTTCTCGCTTCTCGGCCGACGGCCTCACCCCACCAGCCTGCGACTATCCGCCCCGACGTGTGATGGGCTGTACCATGTCAACCATTGTGCAAGTCGCTGTAAAGAAGGGCGACGGGGGTATCCCCGTCGCCTTTTTGCTACCTGGACTGCGTGGCGGCGGTCGTGTCCAGCACGTTCCGGATGCCGAGGATGGTGAAGATCGATCGGCCCAGCATCACGCCGGCCGTGAGGGCGAGCCCGATGGCGGCGATCTCTTCCGGATCGGAGATCCAGTGGCTGGCGATCGCCCCCTTGTTCAGGACGAAAACCAGCAGGTACACGACGAGAATGACAGCCCCGACTACGTCCATGGTGCCGACGACGCGTTGTTCCGATGCATTCCAGCCAAGAACCTTGGTGCGGGAGAGAAGCACCCCAACGAGACCCCCGGCGAGGAACCCGACGAGGATGGGCGGGACGGCGAGATCCTCGGTCACGATGCGTGTGATATCCAGCACGACCATGATCACGAAGATCGCGCCAAAGATGCCGAGTTGGAGGAGGAGCTTCGAGTCGACACTGCGTCGATGCTCTCCCGCCTTGGTTCTGGACGACTCGTTATTGTTCATTCTCGCTGGCTCTCCTGATTGGATTTTCGATGAGATTCGCCGCACACATCGTCACCGGGACAGGGTCTCGCTCGTGTCGCGCTGGTTTGCAAGCCGTTCGAGATACCCCATACCACGTGTCAGTGGTGTGCCCTTGTCACGATTTTCCAAATAATACGAATAATTCCCCGGAAAGTCCCGGACGATTCCATCTTGCAGTTCGACGATGCGAGTGCAGACCCTGTCGAGAAAGTAGCGATCGTGAGAGATGGTCAGGATCGCACCGGGGAAGTCACAAAGTGCATCTTCCAGTTCCTCAACCGAGGTCATGTCGAGATTGTTGGTTGGCTCGTCGAGGATCAACAGATTGGCACCGCTCAGGATCAGTAACGCGGTCTGCAACCGCGCCTGCTCGCCACCGCTGAGCGCTCCTACCTGGTTGAGCGTGTCCTGTCGATCGAACAGGAACCCGACGAGAAACGAGAGGGCCTGCTGCTCGGTCATCGGTTTCACCTTGCGCACAAGCTCCAGTGGTGTCGCTGCGCGATCGAGTGTTTCGTGATGCTGACTGTAGAACCCGATGTCGATGCTCGACCCGATTCGGATCGTTCCGCGCGAGGGTGACAGGATTCCACGGATCATGTTGACCAGCGTCGTCTTGCCCGCACCGTTCGGACCAACGAGCCCGATCCGCTCTCCATGGCGAACGAGGAGGTCGAAGGGGCGGAAGACGATATGGTCTCCATACGCCTTGGCCGCGCCATCGATTGTCAGGACATTGGTTGCGCCGCGCTCCGTATCGAAGGAGACGTTGATTCTCCGGCGATTGAGGACCGGCATCGGCTCCGCATCGAGCCGGGCGCGCTCCTCGGCCATCTTGCGACGCTGGTTTTCCGCGCGGGAAGCGAATTTCGGATTCTGGCGCGCCCATTGGGTGAGCTCTTCTGCGCTGGCTTTCAGCTTGAGAAACTCACGCTCGCGCAGGGCGCGCAGTTCCGCTTCCCGCTCCAGTCGAGCCTGGCGTTGCGCGAGATAGGCGGAGTAGTTACCGGGGTATTGGCGGATGGTGCCATCCTCGAGTTCGAGGATGGAGCTCGCCACCCGGTCGATCATGTAACGATCGTGCGATATGAGGCAGACCGCCCCGGTGTAGGTCGTCGTCAGCCAGTTCTCGAGCCACGCTTTCGCTTCGACGTCGAAGTGATTGTCCGGCTCGTCGAGGAGCAGCACATCGGGTTGGTCGAGAAGGAAACGGGCGACATCGACGAGCTTGCGTTCGCCGCCCGACAAGTCGCCGACACGCTGGTCCCAGCGTTGTTCCGGAAAACGCAGGCCACCGAGGACGTCCCCCAGCACCGCTTCATGATCGCTCCCCTGAATCGTGTCGAGCTTCTCCAGAGCGGCGTTGTAGGCGTCCAGCGTCTCCGCCATCTCCGTATCGTCCAGCGGCTCGGTCAACCGGATCTCGAGCTCCAGGAGCTCCATCTCCAGCGCATCCGGATCGCCGGCTGCCCGGGCGACGATATCCCGGACGGTGAGCGCCGGATCGAGCGATGAATGCTGGTGCAGATAGCCGATGCGGGTGCCTCGCTGGTGGGTGACGCTGCCGGATTGAGGCGTGAGCTCGCGGGTGAGCAGCCGGAAGAGCGTGCTTTTGCCGCTGCCGTTTTCGCCGATCAGGGCGAGACGGTCGCCTTCCTGGATGACGAACGACATGTCGTCGAAGATCTGGTTGCCACCGTGGGCGTAGGCGAGGTTCGCTGCCTGGATGAGAATCGTCATTGCTCGGTACTCCTGAGGGTACAAAAAATCCCTCCGACAGAAGTCGAAGGGAGGAACTCACTCGCGGGTTGATGTGACCGAAATCAGTCACGCATCATCGCGAAAAAGACGCACTTCTCCCGTGGTTGAACCCGGATCGGCGAAATCGCGATGGTGGCTTTCCGGAAGAAATGCATGGCACTCGTCGTTGCGTCGAATATCGTTGCCCGAATCGTAGGTGCGATGATGAGTGGTGTCAATGCGTGAGGGGGTATCGGTCGACCGATACCCCCTCACGATCGTTATCCGGCGAACGGATTCAGCTGGCCGGGGTCGCACCCGGCGTGGCCTCTTCGGATGCTGGAAGACCTTCGTAGCCGGGCATGTAGTGGGTGACCGGCTCGTGTGAGCGGAAGATGATGCCGCAGGCTTCACGGGCGCCACTATTGCCCGACGGCTGGGTGCTCTGATCGTCCTCGTCGGCATGGATCACGATGGATGTACCGTTCGGGTTGTCGAGACTATTTTTCTCGCCCGGTTGCAATGTGACCTTGCGCGTCGTGATCTTGAAATCGATCGTGCCGTCGTCCTTGACCGTCAGGTTGCCGAGATCGCCGGCATGGCTATCGTCGCTGTCGGCTTTGCCGTGCTCATTGTCGCCGGTGTCGAAGTGATCTCCCGCCGCGCGGTACGGTTCGCTGCCGGAGGCGTCGCAGGCACCGACGTTGTGGATGTGTACTCCGTGCTTGCCCGGGGTCAGCCCGCTGTCGGTCGTGCTGGTGATAGTAATGGTGACGCCGGAAAGGTTTTCGGCGACCGTCACGATTCCGGCGATGCTACCGCCGGGCATGGCCAGTGTGATGTGCCCGAGGTCGATCTGGCCGGGTTCGTGCGGCGGCGGGGTGGCCGCCGGACCGGTGTCCTGCAGCAGCGCGAAGCTACCGCTGAGGCCCACCAAAACGAGAACGATAAACGGGATGAATATTTTGGCTCTCAATCCCATACCGGGGTCTCCTGTGGCGATGTGTGACCGGCGCGCGGTCGGCGTTGACCGTGGCCCATGCGGGCAAGAGACCGGGTGCGAACCGGCTCTCCGGTAAATCTACCTCACCCGGATGCACGGTAACCCCATCCGCAAGGATAGGTTGCGGGAACCTGGACGTGACAGCCCCCCGGATGTCACGGCATCCGGGGGGCTGGTTCCCTTGCTTGCAACGGAGATTAGCTGATCGGGGTCGCCTCTTCCATCTCCGGGGTGGCTGCCGGAGCATTTGGCGGGAAGATGACGCCGCAGGCTTCGCGGCTGCCGCTGTCGCCGGAGGGCTGGCTCGTGAGGTCATCCTCGCCTGCATGGATCACGAGGGAGCTGCCATCGGCATCGTTCAGGCTGTTCGCGGCGCCCTGTTCGAGCGAGATGTTGTCGGTGGTGATCTCGAAGTGGATGCTGCCATCCTCCTCGACCGTCAGGTTGCCGAGGTCGCCGGCATGGCTATCCTCGCTGTCGGGGGCGCCATGTTCATGTTCCGTTGGGTTGAAGTGGCCTCCCGCGGACTCGTAGGGGTCGGCGCCATCGGCATCACAAATACCGGTCTCATGGATGTGAACGCCGTGTTCTCCGGGCTGGAGACCGCTGTCGCCTTCGCTGGTGATGGAGATCATGACGCTGTCGCCATGCTCCATGATCGAGGCGACTCCAACGATATCGCCATCCGGATTCGTGAGATCGATGTGGCTGAGGTCGATTTCATTGGCTGCCGGGCTGGCGATTGTAGCCGGGCTGGGGGAAGGAGACGCATCTTGCGCGAAGGCAGCTCCACCGCCGAGTGAGATGGTGGAGGCCAGGATGCCGGTGATCAGCTTCGAACGCATACCCATAACGAAAACACTCCTGTCATGATGATGGATATCGGGTTCCGACCCTGGGCGATCCTCATTGACCGGTTCGGGTCGGAACACACCCGTCATGAACGGGACGCTATTACGTGTCGCGAAAATCGTGCCAGGTCGGGAATGATCGCGATTTTGGCGTCGGGGAGCGTCGTGCGGAGGAGCTCGACGACGGTATTCGCCTGCGACGGGTCGATCTCGAAACCGGCGGCACCATGGGGGGTGAGGATGCGAGGCAGGTCGGCTACGACGGCGCGTACGAGATCGAGCCCGTCGGCCCCACCATCGAGCGCGAGCCGTGGCTCGGCGTCGAGATCCTGGTTTTCCGCGATCTGCTTCGGTGTGAGATAGGGCAGGTTCGCCAGCAGGAGATCGATCGGCTGGTCGATCGGCTCGGTCAGCGATCCTTCGATGAACGTGACCTGGTGCAGCCGTTCCTGGGGCAACAGGACCTTCGCATTGTGCCGGGCGATGGCAAGCGCGTCCGGGGACGTGTCGATCGCGACGACCGCGCCGGTGAACCGGGCCGGGAGATGTGCCGCGACAGAGATCGCGATGGCGCCGGAGCCGGTACCGATATCGGCGATCGTCGCATCCAGCCGGTCTTCCAGCCAACCGAGCGCCCACTCGACGAGAGGCTCGGTATCCGGCCGGGGGATGAGGACGCCCGGCGCGACATGGAACGGGAGTCCCATGAACTCGCGGGTGCCAGTGAGATAGGCGACCGGTGTGCCTTCGAGTCGCCGGGCGATGACGCGCTCGAACGCCTCCTGCTCGGCATCCGCGACCGGTTCGGGATAGCGCAGGAAGAGCCGGGTGCGGTCGATTTTCAAAATCTGCCGCATGAGCACTTCGGCATCGAGCATCGGCGTGTCGATTCCTGCATCGGCGAGCCGGGAGGCTGCGAGCCGGATGGCCTGTTGAATTGTCAATCGACCGCTATCCATAATCCGGTTGGTCCTGTACTATCGAAACACACTCAAAACGTATTGTCGTGGCCCGTTTTCACGACGCCGTGCGATTCACCGCGGAGGAGATGTGTTTCATGTGCTCACCTGACGTGATGAAAATCGTTGGTCGCCAGCTTACCGGAGAGCGGCGGTTGTCGCGGCGATCGATGATCGCGACCGGCGCCAGTGCTGCCCTCGCTGCCGGGCTTGTCCGCAGCGGGGTTATAGCGCAATCGGCGACACCGGAGACACGGGTTCGCGAACTGATCGTCGATCTCACGTATACGATGACGCCGGATATCCCGATCTGGCCGGGGAACGAACCGTTCCAGGCCGAGCCGGTGAAGACCTTCGCTGACAACGGATTCTACGCCCAGCAGGTCTCCTTCTGGGAGCATACCGGAACGCATCTCGATTCGCCGGCCCATTTCGACGAGGGGAACATCACGGCCGAGCTCATCCCGGCGGTGAATCTCTATGCACCGCTCGTCGTTGTCGATATCTCGGCGCGGGCTGCCGATGACCCGGATGCCGCGCTGACGGTGGATGCCCTGTTGGCGTACGAAAGCGAATACGGCGAGATTCCGGCCGGGGCATTCGTCGCGATGGATTCCGGCTGGAGCGTCCGGTGGGACGATCCGGAGACGTTCGTCAATCTGGATGCGGACGGTGTGCAGCATTATCCGGGGTTCCACCCCGACGCGGCGGAGTTCCTCGTGACGCAGCGGGATATCGTCGGGATCGGCGTCGACACTCTGAGCCAGGATCCGGGCAACTCGACCGATTTCGGCACACATATCACGATCCTGGGTGCGGGCAAATACGGCGTCGAAGGGTTGGCCCAGCTCGATCTGGCGCAACGGGCGGGGGCGATGATCTTTGTCGGTGGACCGAAGCACGAGCATGCGTCCGGTGGTCCGGCCCGGGTGATCGCCCTGAATCAGGCGATGTAGGCAGGGAGCAGAAGGTCGCCCACAAGGGGCGACCGTACGGAGCGATGCTTGCGAATCAAGACACCTTCATCCTGAGCGGAGCGAAGGATCTTCGTGCAAAGCACAATGCTCGCTGACTGGGAATGCTGCCTGCAAGCCGCTACGTTGCCGGGGAGTTCCCACGGTCCGCGGTTCTGCCATTCCCGTGGGCGGGTCCTTCGCATGCGCTCAGGATGAAGGCGTTTGGCGGCTTGGGGGTGCGACTGAGGCGAACCGAGGTGCCGGTGCTCGGCGCCGAAGGCGTCGAGCGGGCCGACATTGCTTCGCAAGTACGGCCCCTACACCGAACATTGGTCCTCGAACATTAATCCGCGGCGGCGCCCATGCCGGCTTCGGAGAGGCGCTCGGCTTCGTCGGCAGCGCGGAGATCGTCGATGAGGGGCTCGATGTGCCCGTTCATCACGCTCGGGATGTTGCTGACACTCTTGCCGATCCGGTGGTCGGTGATGCGGTCCTGCGGGTAGTTGTAGGTGCGGATCTTCTCGCTGCGCTCGCCGGAGCCGATTTGCGAGCGGCGGGCGTCGCCCCGCTCCTCGGCGAGTCGCTGCTGCTCTTGCTCGTAAAGGCGGGAGCGAAGGACGCTCATCGCCTTCGCCTTGTTCTTGAGCTGCGATTTCTCGTCCTGCATCGAGACGACGATGCCGCTTGGCAGGTGGGTGATGCGGACGGCGGAGTCGGTGGTATTGACGCTCTGACCGCCGTGTCCGGTGGAGCGGAAGACGTCGATCCGGAGATCGTTGTCGTTGATCTGGACGTCAACTTCCTCGGCCTCCGGTAAGACGGCGACGGAGGCGGTCGATGTGTGGATGCGGCCCTGCGACTCGGTGACCGGGACGCGCTGCACACGATGTACGCCGGATTCGTAGCGGAGGTAGCTGTAGGCGCCCTTGCCGCGAACCTCGAAGATGATTTCGCGGAAGCCCCCGCCGTCCGTCTCGGTGGAGGAGAGGACCTCCGTCTTCCACTTCATGCTTTCGGCGTAGCGGGTGTACATGCGGAAGAGATCGGCGGCAAAGAGCGCTGCCTCGTCGCCACCGGTGCCGGCGCGGATTTCGACGATGACGTTCTTCTCGTCGTTCGGGTCCTTCGGCACGAGAAGCCGGCGGATCGCGCTTTCGAGCTCATCAAGATGCTGCCGGAGAGATTTCAGCTCTTCGCGGGCGAGCTCGGCCATCTCGGGATCATTGTCGTCCGCCATCAGGCGGGCTTCCTCGATCTGCTCTCCGGTGGTCTTGTAGTCGCTCCAGGCCGAGACGAGGGGCTCGATATCGGAGCGTTCGCGGCCGAGCTCCATGAGCCTGCCCGCGTCGGTGGCCACGGCCGGATCGCCCATCATGTGGTCGATCTCGTGGAGGCGACGGGCGAGCTCGTCGAGGGTGGTGCTGAAGCTGTGCATGGATTCGGCCATTTGGGCGACTACTCCGGGGTGATGGTGGAAGGTGCTGGGTTCGATGGCACTCGCGACTGGCACGATGAAAAAATGGCAATGCGAGAGCCAATGAGACAAGTATAAACGGTCGGGGGAGTAGAGTTTTCGAGACTCGCAGCGAAGACGATCACGATCATGATCACTTTTCCCGGATCGAAGGGTCGCGTTGGTGGGAAGATGGCGATGGGCCCTTGAATCCGCGATCGACGCCCGTAGGAGTCGTTCAGGACCTGCTTATGCTGTTAATACGCAATTGGGACGGCGGTTTGCGCCACGTTGCGATTTGGACGGCAGGTCGGTTGGGGGGATCGCTTCGCGTTGGATTCATCGCATCGCTCTGAATGACGAAGGTTGCTGGAGATGAGCGTGGTGGCTGCGGGGGTGCGGTTGACCACGCGGCTGTGCTCTGAACGGCGAAAGAGGCAGGAGATGAGCGTGGTGGCGTCGCTGGGATGCGGTCGACCACATCGCTGCGCCCTGAACGGCTAAGGATGCGGGACACGGGGCGGTGATTGACGAATCGAGGGTGGGTCGGTAGTATCGCCGGTAGATTCATACATTTCGTCAGGCACGATGGAGAGATCGCATGGGATGCACGTCGAAAACACAGATGATCACATCGCTTTTCGACGTGAGAGCACCCCTGCATGGCAACCATCACGAATATCGGGATTCTGGCGCATGTTGACGCCGGTAAGACGAGTCTGACCGAACGTATCCTTTTTCACGCCGGGGTGATCCCGGCGATCGGTGCCGTGGACAGCGGTACCGCCCATACCGACACGCTGGACCTCGAACGCCAGCGAGGTATCTCCATCCAGTCGGCGGTGACGTCGTTCACTGTTGATGATCGCATCTACAACCTGATCGATACGCCGGGGCACCCGGACTTCATTGCGGAGGTCGAGCGGGTGATCGGCGTGCTCGACGCGGTGATCCTCGTCGTCTCGGCGGTCGAGGGTGTCCAGCCGCAGACGCGGCGTCTCTCCCGGGCGATCGCGAATCTCGGGCTGCCCTGCGTCATCTTCGCCAACAAGATCGACCGGCTCGGAGCGCGGACGGCATCGCTGATCGACGAGATCGGGCGGGAGTTGCAGCGGGATGTCGTCGTCCTGTCCGATGTGACCGGGCTCGGGACGCGGGACGCCGCAAGTTCCCCGCGCGATCTGGCGGATGCGGACGCGATCGACGAGCTCGTGGACGTGCTTGCCCGGAGGGATGAGGTTCTTCTCGACCGGTACGTCGAGGCGAACGGTGTTCTGGACGAGGGCGACGTTCGCGAGGCGTTATGGCGGCAGGTTACGGACGGCAGTGTGACGCCGGTGCTCTTCGGATCGGCGATGACCGGCGCGGGGATCGAGGGCCTGGTGGGGGCGTTGGGGCGCATCGGTGGCGACGGGGATGGGGCGATGACAGGCATCGCCCATACGAGGGATGTTCCCGGTTCCGGCATCGCGGCCGAGGTGTTCAAGGTGCAGCGGTTGCCGAAGGGCGAGCGGGTGTTGTTGTGCCGGGTGTGGCGCGGCGTGCTGGAGAATCGCGCTTCGGTGCCGGTGCATCAACCCCACGCGCCGACCGGTGAGGAGCATGCGCCGGCGAAGGTGACCGGGATCGAGGTGTTCCGGGATGGAGAGTCGATCCAGACGCAATCGGCCTGCGCCGGAGACATCGTTCGCGTGCACGGGCTGGAGGATGCGCGGATCGGGGACTGGCTGGGAGAGGTGATCCGGGACCGGGTTCCGGCTTTCGAGCCGCCGGTCTTCGAGGCCCGGATCGAGGCAGTGGATCCGGCGCAACACATGGCGCTGAACGTGGCAATCGCCGATCTCGCCGATCAGGACCCGTTGATCGGGCTGCGGCGCGATCCGGTGAGTGGCGAAATGTTCGTCCGTCTCTATGGCGAGGTACAGCAGGAGGTGATCGCCGCTACCTTGGCGGATGCCTATGGCATCGCAGTCACCTTCGACGAGCCATCGGTGGTGTACGTCGAGCGCCTCATCGGGGAGGGGCATGCCGCCGAGATCTTTCCCGATACGAAACCGCCCTTTTACGCGACGGTCGGCTTTCGCATCCGGCCGAAACAGGGCAGGCAATCGACGTGGCGCTTCACGCCGGGCAAGGCGAAGCAGGGCTTCTTCGATGCGGCGGAGGCGGGCGGCCGCGCCGTATTGGAGCAGGGGCTGTACGGCTGGCCCGTGATCGACTGGGACGTCGAGGTGACGGACCTGATCTACCTCGTGACGTCGGTCCCGGTCAGTTACCGCAATCTGGCGATGCTGGTGATGGCCGAGGCGATTCGGCAGGCCGGGACGATGGTGTGCGAGCCGGTGCATGAGGCGACCGTTCGCGTGCCGCCGGAGTCGATGGGCGCGGTGATCCACGCGGTGGCGGTGCATCGGGGCGTGGTGGAGACGACGTCGATCGACGGGGATCTCGCGGTCGTGACGGGGATGGTGCCCGCAGCGGAGATCGATGCACTCACGCGGGAATTGCCGGGGCTGACGAACGGGTGGGCGGATATCGATGCGCGGTTTCGGGACTACGTGCCGGTGGAGGGAGAGCCGCCGGTGCGACGGCGGACGGACCTGAATCCGTTCGACCGGGCAGTGTTCCTGTCGCGGTTGAGCGGACGTTTTTGAGAGACGCTGGAGAGAGACCGTCGTTGCGGCGCCGGGGGATCCCTCGTCGCTTCGCTCCCTCGGGATGACAGGGTGGTGGTCAGAATGACAGTGTGGTGCGAATTGACAGGGTTGTGGATAAGGATGACCGTACGGTGAACCGTGCCGAGGGTTGACGTTCGTTGGTTGGAGCGGGACGATCGCGCGGACGATGAAAATGGGATGCCCTTCGGGCGGTTGCAATGTGCTTCGCACGGGGATTCCGCGGGCTGAGGTCGCGACGCGACCGAAAAGCGAGATCGGGCCTATTGCTCCGCTCAGTGGCGTGTCACGACAAAACTGTCACATTCCCCGTCATCCCGAGCGCAGTCGAGGGATCTCGTAACAACCTCGCATCGAGATCCCTCGACTGCGCTCGGGATGACGGAGGTAGATGACGCAAAAGGCGTGACGCACCACTCAGGATGAAGAGGTGTTTGGGGCGAGCGTGGGCGGCCAGACAATCAAGTAACTGGAGGGGAAAAGCATGGCGGGTAAGCGGCTTGGGGTGATCGGATATGGCGGGCGGATTCGCCATATGCTGAATGAGATCGACAAGTTCGACACCGGTGCGCAGGTGGTGGCGGTGGTCGATCCGGCGGAGGTGAGGTTGCGGGAGCGATTCCCGGAGCAACTCGCCAACGCGACTTTCTATCCGGATGTCGATGCCTTGCTGGATCAGGCCGGGGTCGACGGGGTGCTGATCGGGACGCAGTGCGTCTATCACACGCCGTATGCGATCAAGGTGCTGGAGCGCGGGTTACCGCTCTTCCTCGAAAAACCCGTGGCGATCGACGAGGGGCAACTCGCGGAGCTCCATGCGGCGGTCCGGATATCGTCCTCGCCGACAGTGGTGTCATTCCCGCTGCGATTGTCGCATCTGGCGCAGATGACGAAGGAGATCCTGGACAGCGGGGTGATCGGCACGATCGAGAACGTGCAGGCGATCAACAACGTGCCGTTCTACGGATCGAACTACTACCACGGCTGGATGCGCGACGAGTCGCTGACCGGTGGGCTGTGGCTGCAGAAATCGACGCACGACCTGGATTACCTAACCTACCTGACTGGCAAGGTGCCGGCGCGGATCGTCGCCGTCGAGTCGAAGACGGTCTTTACCGGCGATATGCCGGCGGGTTTGTATTGTCTCGATTGTCCGGTCAACGATACGTGTCCCGAGAGCCAGAAGAACCTGTTCTACATGCAGGGAATCCTGGACGACATGCACGACGCGGCGGACTGGTGGGATGGCCGCTGGCAATGCAGCTTCGCCGTCGATACGGGCAATCACGATGCGGCCACGGCGATCCTGCAGTATGAGTCCGGGGCGCACCTGACCTATACGCAGAATTTCTACGTGCGGCGCGGGGCGGCCAAGCGGGGCGCGACGTTCGTCGGGTACAAGGGGACGGTGTCGTTCGACTGGGTGACGAGCGAGGTGGTGGTGCATCACCATCATTCGCCGAGGGTCGAGCGCCACGTCCTCGGACAGGGCGAGGGCGGTCACCACGGGGGCGATCGGGAGCTGGCGCACGATTTCCTCGCCATCCTGCACGGGACGGGAGAGAGTCGGGCGACGATCCAGGATGGGCTGCTCAGCGCCCAGTTGTGCCTGATGGCGAAACGGAGCTGCGCGGAGAACGGATTCGTGCCGTTCGAGCCGTTGGGAGAGTCTCTCGCGATAACTCCGCCGTCATCCTGAACGAACGTGAAGGATCCCCCGGTGAAGTCGCTGCCCGCAGGGCAGAAGGAAGGCCCTTCGGGTGTTTGATGTGCTTCGCACGGGGATTCATCCCCTTCGACGTCGCCCAGGGTCAGAATGACGGAACGATAAAGGGGAGGCGGGGTGTGAAACCGGCGCGTGTGTGCAGGCGTTTGTGTTGTTGAGCGGGGGAAGTGGGCTGGACTTGCGGTTCATGGTATGTTCATTCAGGCGTTTAACCGCCACTTCCTTGTGATATCCGAACTTTCGTCGAGGCAGGCACCACTTGGACATCAAACCGAAGCGTTCTGACCGTTCGCGTTTCCTTCAGCAACCGATGCACCGGCGTCGATTCCTTCAAGGATCCGCGGCCGCAGCGGCCGGGAGTATCATCCTGCCCGGCGCGATGGCTGCCCGGGAGAGCAGCCTGGACATGCTGCCGTCGCAGAACACATCGACGCCGGAAGCGCCGATCGGGATGCGGATGAACGAGGGGCTGCTGCCCGACCATCGCCTGATCATGTACTACGGTTTTCCCGAAAACCCGAACATGGGTATTCTCGGGGAGTTTTCGCCGGAGGAGCTGCTGCCGAAGTTGCAGGCGCAGAAGGAAGCCTACGAGGCGGTCATCAACGATCGTCCGTGGAAGATGGGCTTCGAGCTGATCGCCTCGGTGGCGCAGCGCGATCCGGGGGCCGATGGCAAGTACATCGCGGACACCGGTGGCGAGTGGCTGGACATGTACACGCAGTTCACGGAAGAGAACGACATGTACCTGCTGCTCGACGTCCAGTGCGGTCTCAAGACGCCGAAGGAAGATTACGAGGGGCTGGAGCGCTGGCTGCGCTACGATCACGTTCACCTCGCGATCGATCCGGAATTCCACGTCTTGCCGGGTGAGACGCCGGGGATCGAGTTGGGGTCGATCGATGCGTCGGATGTCACCGAGGCGCAGGAGTGGCTGCTCGATATCGCGAACAAGTACGGCACCTCGCGCAAGATGCTGTTGATCCACCAGTTCAACGTGTACTCCATCTCCAACAAGGAGAATATCAAGCCAATGGAGGGCGTCGATCTGGTCCTTAATATGGATGGGTGGGGAGCGCCGCACCTGAAGAACGAGACGTGGAATGTGATCATCCAGCAGAACCCGATCGAGTTCAACGGGATCAAGATGTTCTACCGGCAGGATGATCCGTTGATGACGCCGGAGGATATCATGGCGCTGGAGCCGACCCCGGACGTGATCAATTACCAGTAGACGGAGTTTCCTGCATCGCACGACCGGGAGGCCATTGAACGCGCGATCGATGTGGCAGAGATCGCTTTCGCGCGCGTTCAAGACCTCCCCTACGAATTCGCTGTGTGATTGGCAGGGTCTTGAAGGGGAATTGAACTGCCCCGGTGGAACTTTTCCACCGGGGCAGTTTTATGTTTGCGGTATTGAGGCGATGACGAGCATCGCCCGTACGACGTCGTGCGTTGGCGCACGGGATTCGCGGTGATGGAGGGACAGACTCTTATGTCTGCCCTTGTGAGCGGGGCCAAGGCGTATCGCACGCGCAAAACGCGGCGGCAGAGAGGTGAGCCGGGGATTCCTTACGGCATGTTTCCGATAATGTCGACCTCCCGGACCCAGCCTTCCTCGCCGTTTCTGGTGCGAACCTTCAGCCACGCCTGGCCATCGGCGAGCATGTCTTCCTCGGGATGCCGGGTCGGCTCGGATTCTTCGAGATACTGCAGCGGTTCACCTGGCGCGACGGTCTTGACGACGCCATACCGGATACCCGGACCCCATCGCAGGTTGACCGGAAGATCGCCGGTGGTCTGGTAGTCGGGATGGAATCCCTCGCTGACGGATTCCGGCGATGATTCCGGGGTAGAATCTGCCGATGGGCCGAATGCCTGGATGGTGTATGTGCCGAGGTTGTCGTTGGTCATACAGGAGACAGTTTCGCCGCTTGCCAGGACGCTGCTCCAGCATGGCTCGCCGCCCAGGAGCGGTGTTGTGGTCAACTCGCCAGTCTCGAGTTGGAGGTGCAGTACCTCGTACGCTGTGCTGAGGTAGGCCGAGCCATCGCTGAAGACCGCAGTGGAGCTTGCCCGGTCATCCGTCTCCCAGGTGCCGACGAGGCGTGGCTGGCCACTATCGACGGAGAGACCAACGATGCTGAATTGCGATTCATTGGTGTTTGCGATGTATATCGTCTCGTCGTCATATCCAGGTATTCCCCAGGACGACGGATCCACCTCGAATTTGGGCCAGTCGGCATCTTGCTCGCTGGTGGTCCAGATCTGTGAACCATTCTCGATGTCATACAGGGCGAGGCTGAGAGTCTCATCAACGTTCGGCTGTCCATCGGTGGTACCGGTGGGATACAGCTTGTTCATGGCGATGAGGTAACGATCATCGATCGCGCTGATGGTCGTCACCGGCGAGCCGATGCCGTCGGTGAGGAAGACGTCTGATGTCTCCCACGCGATCGATCCGTCTGATGCATTCAGGGCGAGAAGCTGGTTGCTCGTTCGATCCCGCTCCACGGTCAGCACAAGATCGTCCGTCACCACGAGTTGATAGGGATACCGGGCGGATTGCCAGTCACCGGCTTCCGGCGTGGATGCATCGGGATAGCCGAGCGTTTCGGTCCAAAGTGTTTCGGCGGTGTGGAGATCGATGGCCGTAATCCGTGCTGGCGGTGTCGACATCGTCATTGTGAGAAGGTAGGCGACGCCATTGCGCACCGACATCTCGTAGGGGAGTCGGAGGTCGGTCACGCTGGTCGGATCATTCCCCGGAATAGTGTGATTGGCGCGGAAGGTTTCGACGCCAGTGTGGATGTCGAGGCCGACGATCTCTGTGGTCGTCGCATAGTAGAGAGTATGCCCCTCGAACCATGGTTTTGCGATACCACCGTTCTGTGTGGAAAACACCAGGACGGGATTGCGTGTCGTGTCGTAGGTGCTGTTTCGGAAGGCGTCGTTTGTCGATTTCGACCAGAGGACGTTGCCGGTCGTCGCCTCGATTGCGGTGAGATCCGATGTTCCGAGCGCGACGATGACATCCTCGTACGGCATCGCCCAGACCGGAGCCGAGACTTGGTGCGACCAGACGAATGATTGTGGGTCTGCTGGCATCCGATAATCTGGCAGCACCATCGCGCCAGAGCTCGTGACGCCGAAGGTGCCGCCCCGAGCGGGGGATTGCGTGACCTGGGCGACCGGTGTCGCCTCGGGCGCAGTGTCTCCCGAGTGGATGATGTACGGGCCGCCATCGTGGCCGAGGACGATGGCGTTGTCGTGCCAGAAGAGAATGGGTGATGGAGGTGCCTGCTGCGTGGGTGACGTGCCGATGTCAATGCCATGAAGTGCCGGATTTGTCTGGCTGAAATCGGCGCACGAGATCGAGGTCGATTCCTCATGGATGCAGATGACGGGGCCGGACGCGGTCAGAGTTGCGAACGCGGAGGGAACAGGTCCGTAATCTGACACAAGGGTGCCAGTTTGCAGGTCGAAGAACTTGGCTTCTACAGATTCTGTCATGGATGCAGGAGGTGGCGTGCCATCGCTCCCGGCGGTGGCAGGGAAACCTACAATGCTGTCTGTGACGACGATCGGTCCGTTTCGCAACGTATTGGCTATGCTCCATTGGACCGTACCCGAGTCTGTCGAGATTGCTGTCAACCAGTCGGCTGAATCGGGATCGCTTGCGAGATTTCGAGCGTCTACGATAAGCATGTTCTCCCGCAAATGTACGCTCGTTACGACGACCGAGGCATTCGCAGGTGGAGTGTCGAGAGTGTATGTGTCGATAGCCCGTCCGGTATCCCGTTCGAGTTTCCAAATGTTACCGTCGCTATTGACGACGTAAAGATAGACGTCATCGCCGACGAGCGAGCCGCCTCGTTTGCCGATCTGGTTCGCAATGGGAGCATCGCCGGTTTGCCATTGAACGTCGCCTGTATTGACATCCAGAGCCGTGATTTCGCCCAGGGCATTCGCGATGTAGACACTATTGCCAATCGTGATTGGCGTCGGATAGAGAAAAGGCTGCTTGGTTGAGGTTAAAGACGTCTCATCCTCACGCAATGTGAAAAGCGTATATGTCCAAATCGATGTTCCTGTGCCGGGGGAGATTGCGACAAGCTGAACGTCAACCGCATCTCCAGATGCCGGGGATAACTGTGTGACGAAGAAGACATCGGTCCCTGCTACAGGAGCATTCACAATACTTCGATGATCGCTCCAGAGTTGTTTCCCCGTTGCCAGATCGAATCCGGCCACAGCCGTGGCAAAAGGGGCACTCTCCGGGTCTGCATCTGGAGCGAGGCTCACGATCACGAGAGTGTCTCCGACGACGATACCCTGTTGTAGCCCTTCAATTGATTCTCCCATAGGTTCCGCTGGTTGAGCGGTCCGGGGATTGAAACCGGCGGGATAGGCATTGGTATGGCCCGGATCAGTCCAGGCGGATGCAGCTGACGTGGGTGTCGCGGTGATTCCCGGGGTGGACATACCGGTGACGGCGGCGAGGCGGGTGCGGTCGTTGCCGGGGGTATTACCGTCGCGGTTGAGGAAGAATCCGCCACCGATGAGGGCGAGGATCAGGATTGCGGCGGCTACGGCTTCGAGGAAGCGGACGAGGCGCGAACCGGAATCCGGCATGGGAATCACGGCTCCGGTAGTTATCCGGGAGAGATGAGGGGACGCCGTCCGGGGTGCCTGCATGGTGGGTGCTCCTTTCCGGGGTTGTGTTTCGGCCATCCGTTGCTTCAGGCGCTCGGCGAAGGCGGGGGAGGGCGCGACAGGTCGATCGAGAGCGCCGGTGAGCTGGTGGAAATCCCGGTCGTCATCCGGAGGCAGGTGGGTGTGCTGGTTCATGTGGGGTCTCCGTTCCGGGTCAGGTAGTGGTGTCGAAAGGCGTTGCGGGCCCGGGCGAGCAGGGATTCGGTGGCCTGGATGCTGGTGTCGAGCATCTCCGCGGTGGTGGCGACATCGCAGCCGTCGAGATACCGGAGGACGAGAGCGGCGCGGTGACGCGGATTCAGGAGATCGAGCGTTTGGATGACGGCGTCCCGCACCGGGAATGATTCGAGATCGAGGTCGGGCAGGGCCGTGGCGGCGTCGAAAACCTCGTCGTCATCGCTGACCGGCTGGCCGAAATGACGGCGCTCGCGTTCCTGCTTGCGGTAATGGTCCATCAGCTTGTGCCGGGCGATGCCATACAGCCACGGCATGATCGCGTCCGGATCGGGCTCGTTCGCCGTGGTGACGGCGGCGAGCATGGTTTCCTGCGTCAGGTCCTCGGCGATGGCGACGCGGCCGCCGACGCGGGAGATGAAGTAGCCGAAGATGCGCGGCAGGGCGTCGTCAAACCACGCGGCGACGGTATCCCGCTCCCGGGCCGGGGGTGCGTTGTCTCTGGGGACGGTGTCGTCCACGGTCATGGTGAAGCTCACTCCTGCGTCCTCCTTGCCTGGTAGGTCGCAGGAGAGGCGTGGATTCTGTCGGTGTGTGGTGGGAATGGTAGCGGGTTGACCGCATGGGAGAGTCAGAGGCGATGACCGGCCGTAGCTGCGAGCATCGCCCGTACGGGGGCAGGTGAGGATCGAACTCGCAACAAATCAACCCTCGTCATCCCGAACGAAGTGAGGAGCCTGTCCAGAGGGAGCGGCAGCGCCGCTGCCCAGAAGGACGATATGGAACCGCTTCGCACGGTGATTCCGGTGGCAGGAGGTCACGCAGTGGCCGAAAAAACGAGAGTACCCCCGTGCTGCGCTATGAATGACGGGGCTTTTTGCGAGGAGAAGTCAACGGATTCGTTGTGTGTTGCCAATTATCGCCCTGCGGGCGATCGGGCCGACATTCCTTCGGAAGTACGGCCTCTACCCTCGGTCGGGCAGACTCTTATGTCTGCCCCTACATGCATGTGCCGCCTGCGTTATTCGGTCGGGGCTTTCATCGGGTATCGCTCGATGATCTCGTAGCTGGCACCTTCGTGGCTGAGGTGACTGCGGACGAGATGGACCTCGCGCACCGGGAAGGGCAGTGGCTTGTCGTGCGTGACGTTCCCGCTGTCGGCCATCGCGTCGAATGTGGCGCGGATGGCTCCGGGGAGATCGCGGACGCGAACGTTCCGGGTATCGCGCACGCGCCCGAGGGTCAGGTGCGGACGGAACGGTTTGTCGTCCAGCTCGTAGTCGAATTCCTCGAGCACGGTCCCGATGTCGTCGCGAATGCTTTCCAGCCGGTGGGCGGGACCCCAGAGGCCGAGCCAGAGGACCCGGGGATGCTTCATCGCCGGGAAGACGCCGAGATCGGCAGTGCGGAGATCGAACGCCTCATGACGGGACACCGGCTCGGCCAGGGCCATGCGCAGGATTTCTGCATTTTCGGGCGGCGTATCGCCGAGGAAATGCAGCGTGAGGTGGGCATTGTCGGCGTCGGTCCAGCGAACCGGCCAATCTTCTCGCTTGAGGTCAGCGATGATCTCGCCGATGAATTCGCGGACATCCTCCGGCACGGGAACGGCGATGAAGAGACGCCACGGCGTCTCGACCGATTCCTCGGGTGGCCGCTCCTTCGTGAAGCGCTGGCGGCGTTGCTTGGGGGTGCGTCGTGTCGGTGAGTCCTGGGCAAGCATCGGATTTGCCCGTACAAGATGTTCCATGCAGAAAGTATACGGGTGGAAGGCGATGACGAGCATTGTCCGTCCGGCGTGGGCGCGGGATTCGGCGCAGTCGGGTATCGTTTGCGCAGATCGATGTCGTGATGATGGAGGGCGAGTTCGATGGCGGTGGCGTATCTTGGGCCGCGAGGGACGTACAGCGAAGAAGCGGCGATCATGTTCGCCGGGGACGATGCGGAGCTGATCCCTTGCTCCGGCTTTCCGGCGGTGGTCGCGGCGGTGGAATCCGGTGCGGCGACGGCCGGGATGTTGCCGGTGGAAAACTCGATCGAGGGGCCGGTGACCGGATCGCTCGACCTGTTGATCCACGAAACCGACCTGAAGCTGTGTTACGAGGTGGTCGTGCCGATTCGTCATGTCCTGGTGGCGAAGGAGGGCGTGCGACTGGAGGAGATCCGGACGGTGATGTCGCATCCGCAGGCGCTGGCGCAGTGCCGCGAATTCCTGGAGCGGGAGTTGCCGGATGCGGAGCAGGTGGCGTGGATGTCGACCGGGGGCGCGATCGAGACGGTGGCGACGGGTGAGGACCGGACGGTGGCGGCGATCGGACCGCGACGATCGCAGCAGCTGTATGGCGGTGAGGTGATTGCGGAAGATATCCAGGATGCCCGGATGAACCTGACGCGGTTCATGGCGTTCTCGCACGAAGATGCGGAGCCGACCGGGGATGACATCACCCTGATGTTCCTGAAGACGGACAAGGACGAGCCGGGGAGCCTGTTCCGGGTGCTGGAGCCGCTCGCGCGGGAACACATCCAGTTGACGAACCTGATTACGCGGCCGACGAAGGGGTGGCTCGGAGAATACGTCTTCGTGGTGTACTTCCAGGGACACCGGAAGGATCCGGTCGTTGCGCGGGCGCTGGATGGGGTGCGCAAGGTGGCGGACGAGGTGCGGGTGATCGGGTCGTGTCCCCGATTTCCGCTGGAGCAGTATCGGCATTTGGCGGGAGAGTAGGGGCGAGGTCGGCGGATCGGTGTTCCGATCCGCGGTGGCCGGTGATCTGGACACCGGGCACTCCGGCCCGGTGCTACCGGTCTTCGCTCTCTGTCATTCCGAGCGAATGCGAGGAATCTCCCGGCGAAGCCGCTGCCCGCAGGGCAGAAATGGATGCCCTGCGGGCGTTTGGACGTGCTTCGCACGGGGATCCTTCCCTTCGGTCAGGATAACGGGCGTTTTTTGGGGACGCTGGTGCAGGTGTGTCGAGCGCCTCACGCGGAGATTCTCGCGGTTTGCCGTGAGGTCGGTTCCTCTGGACAGGCTCTTCACATTTGCTCAGGATGACGAGGTTTTGTGGGACGTTGAAATTGGCATGTCCCTGCGCCCAACCCCCTTGTCATCCCGAGCGAAGTCGAGGGATCTCGTCGCAGGTGTGTCCCGGAATCCTGCGCCACCCGTGCGGTGCTCGCGCAGGGCAGGCTGGCCGTGACGCACCACTCAGAATGATGGGTTGTTTCGTTTCGAGGCGTGGTTTTTGATCGAGGTTTTTGCATGACGCTTTACATTGATGATTCGTTGATAACGGCGATGATCGCGATGCCGCTGGCCGAGGGGTGGGTGGAGACGGAGGTGCCGTTCGAGATCCGCAAGGGATTACGCGCCGCGGACATCGGACCATCCGACGTGGCGCTGATCGCCGGGCCAGAAGCGGCGATGCTGGGCGAAACGCACGTCATCGATCCGGCGGTGGCCGTGGTGGCAGAGGGGATCAGCGCGATCGTGATGCGGACACCGGTCCGGCCGGACGGCGTCGAGGAGACCCCGATCCGCCTGCTGGACGTGGGGCCGACCGCCGAGGTGCTGATGCGGGCGCTGTTACGTCCCTACTTCGGGATCACGGCCGCGTCGTTCGTGCGGGATGCGGACGATCCCATCGCGTCCGAGGCACAGGTAGTGGTGCTGGATGGCCTGATGGCGCTGACGGAGCCGGAGTATGGCTTTCAGGAGGATCTCGCGAAGTCGTGGTTCATCCTGACGAACGCGGCTCTCGTCCACGCGGTGACGGTGATCGGCGTCGAGGCGCTGGCGCGGGGTGCGGAGGCGGAGATCGAGACGCTAGAGCGAGCGGTGGAGATCGGCCACGAGCGGCGACGGGATATCCGGCGGTCGATTGCGGGTGACGAGGAGATCGACCGCGACCGCCTGGTCGAACTGACGAACCGGACGCGGTTTTTCCTCACGGGCGAGGATCGGCAATCGTTGCGGAACCTGATGGCGCGGGGAAGTTGGGGGACGACCTACCGGCGGATTCTTCCGGCATTCCGCGACGAGGTTGGGGAGTAGGTGAGCCAGCGGTAGCACCGGGCACTTCGGCCCGGTGCTACCTTCTTTCACTGGCTGGTCGTCTCTGAGAGAGAGTGTGAAAAGTCATGAGGCGGGCCGTAGGCGCCGCAGCATCAGGCCGATCATTGCCCAGCGGATCATCGCCTCCGAAGAGGGGATCGTCTGCTCGTAGTCCTTGCTCAAGCGCCGGCACTTGCCCAACCAGGCAAAGGTGCGCTCCACAATCCACCGCTTGGGCAGCACCTGAAACCCCTTGGTTTCCGGGTTCTTGGCGACGATGTCCAGCGTGCGACCCTGCTCGGCTACCCAGTGTTCCAGCTGGCCAGTGTACCCGCCGTCCGCCCAGATGCGCTCCAGCCGGTGCTGGTCAGCAAACACCCTGACCAGCACCGGCTTGGCACCGACCCGGTCCTGAATGTTGGCCGGATGGACCAGGAGGCTCTGGATCAATCCCAGGGTATCGACGACAAGATGGCGCTTGCGTCCTTGAACTTTCTTGCCAGCGTCATAGCCACGGGGCCCTCTTTTTCCACCGTCTTGACCGACTGGCTGTCCAGGCACCCGGCGCTCGGTTGCGACTCCCGTCCCGCCCCCGTTCGCACCTGCCCGCGTAATTCATCATGGAGCCGGTCCAGCGTGCCATCGTCGCGCCATTGCCGGAAATAGCTTCAAACCGTGCCCCACGGCGGCAGATCGTGGGGCAGGTGGCGCCAGGGGCACCCGGTCCGAAGCACATAGAGAATGGCATTGGTGATCTCACGGAGGTCAACCGAACGCGGGCGACCGCCGGGTTTGGCATCGGGGAGCAGCGGGGCAAGGAGGGCCCATTGGTCGTCAGTCAGATCGGTAGCATAGTCTTTGCGTGTCATGCCACAAGTTTAA